>JAEEGK010000054.1_pt1 | contig 240692 bp, 169 predicted proteins | sample 8958771 | NCBI WGS metagenome assembly JAEEGK01 (sample SAMN16246547, study PRJNA631951) | gut metagenome | biome: gut microbiome; feature: rumen; material: SC-attached | host: Bos | place: Iran: Karaj | collected 2018-10 | reverse complement strand
ATTGATACTAGAATAAAGGTTTTTCTCATGGTGTTTGTGGTTTTGCAAATATACGTAATTAATCCGTCACCTCGAACTCGCCGTAATACTCATCCCCGTTGCCGAGGGTGATGGTGACCACGTAGTCGCCCGTGTTGGGGATATAGGCGATGTAGCTGTTGGGGGTCCACAGATCCGTGAGATCGACTGTGCCGCCCGTGGCGGTGGTGACCTCAACCTGGACGTTGCCGAGGTTCTCGGAGAACGTCACCGTGAGCTGATGCCCGTTGATGATGGCCTCAATGGAAGAGGTTCTTGGGATACCTTGTACGGTTGCCTCTTTAATGACGATGGGACTTGGGCCATCATTTGCAGTAGTGCCGACAGCTCCACTCCATGTCACCGTGAACATGAATGCGAGCATCAGCGTGATTTTTTTGGTTTGTACGGAATGCTTCATAGTATCGTTTTTTTAGTTGAACGATACAAATATAGCATAACGGACTTTCTATAGAAGGAACTTTTTAGTAGAAAATAGTCGCCATTTTTTACCTAACAACTTAATTTTCAATAATATATAAAGAAGTTTAAGTTATAATACCCATTCCCTTAGAAACGACTGCGGCGTTTTTTCAGTCTGGAAAGCATTCTTTAGTTTTACGGAACGCTTTTTTATCGTCGAATAATTGCACTGCAACAAGGCAGCAATTTGGACGTCTTCAAAATTTAGCAGGCTCAACAGGCATTGGTTCATTTCGTTTCGAGTGATTTTGGGATAAAGGGATGTCAGCTTACTGCCGAATCCGTCAAAGTGTTTTGAGACCGCAACCTCCAATTTCAAAAGTTGGTCTTTATCAAGTCGCAGGTATTGATAATCGTTAATATTAGCTCCCCTTTTGATATGCACGCCTTCAAACATTCCCAAAATCGTTTGACAAATGGGCTCGTTCATGAAAACATCGTAGCTGCTCCATGTCGTTTGCCTTTGCTGTGCATCCAGATTTTCCTGTAGCTTTTTGACTTCCTCGTTTCTCAAACGAAGTGTCTCGCCTTTTTTCTTAAGTCTTCCGCCCAGGGCTTTCTGTGCCATATCGTGAGCATACTTTTCCTTTGAAAACCGGGTCTCCGAGAGCTTCTTTTTGTGCTTGATCACATGGTAGAATACAAAGTTGGCCAGAAACAGGAAGACCAGGGTTCCGATAATGAGACCCGTCAGCTTCTCCTGTAGCTTGATCTTTTGTCGGTGCCTGATGTCGTGGTCTCTTTTGAGATGGCTGCTATATTGTTCAGCTAATTGAGATTTTATCTCGCCAAGATATTCGTTTTGATTGGCAAAAGGCACTAGATAGTCAGCGTATTCATTGGAATCCAACCCACGACACTTGCCGATTTCCGCAAGCCGTTCTGCAGCCTGTTTCTTGGAGCCGACGCTTTTGCTCTCCCGAAACACCGTATTGAAGAAATGCCATGCTGAATCATACTGCTGTTCGAGATAATACACTTCGCCAATCACCAGACATCTTGCAAGGTACTCTTGGGGGCTTTTTGAAAGTGCAAGCATCTCCTGCAATTGTTTCAGCGCACTAGTGGCTTTCCCGCCATTTTTGTATGTCAAAAGGGCGAGGTGTGTTTCAATGTCCCTGTAGGTCAATTCATTGGTGTCGGTCAAGCATTGCTCCGCACTTTGGTAATAATGCATCGCGCTGTCACACGAATTCATGATGTCGTATTGCACTCCAATCTCTTCCAGCAACCATGAAACATGCTGTGGTTTTGCCTCATATAGACTGTAATACAATAATGCTTGTTTTCCAAGATAAATGGCCTGCTCGTGCAAATACTGGTCAGAAAACAATTCATTCAAATGAGAGTATGCCAACGCCATGAACTGTGCCTTTTTTCCCGTTAGCTCCTTCTCGCTGAAACGTTCCTCCATGAGTTCTACCGAACGAAGGTACTCGCGGCAGGCGGGGACCACACTATCCATCTCGTAATAGCCAACGCCGTCTATGTAATGGGAACGGGCATTCAGGAACACCAAGTCGGCATCGACACGGGAACCGCTTTCTGCCATTAGGGAATCAAAGTAACCCACCGCAAAAAGCAGTTGGTCTCGGTTGGTCTGTTCATAATAGTTTTTGTAGAGTAATTCCGAAAGCAACAAGTGGAAGTAATGCCCGTTAAAGTCGTTCAAGCTGTCCATCACGGGACTGTCGGCAAAGGCCAACAGTTGGGTAAAAGCACTATCGGGTTGGGTCCACAGCAGACTGTCAACAGCGGCCAGCGCAGGATCAGTTGTTAAGCCTTCAGTATCAGGATGATGCCAGACACAAGAGGCTAAGGCCATCAAAACCAAGATCATTGTCGCAAACCGTTTCATAGGCGGTTATTTCTTGATATAAGAAATGAAATCAAGGTCAAACGACAGACTCACGAAGGGTTTGGGCTTCCAAACCTTGGAGATTTGGTCGGTGAGGGACCAGCCGGTGGGAAGGATATCTCCTTCTTGGATGATGCCCGTGAGCATTTCGTATTCACAGATGTTGACTCCGACGGTGAGATGAAAGAAGTCGAGGAACTTGAACGAGGGACCTACATAGAAGTTCTTGAAGAGGTTGCTGCCACCGAAGCCGACATACAAGCCTAGGCTATAGGAGAAATCCTGGTCAAACTTCTTGATTTCCAAGAAACGGGTGCCGACACTGTCGGTTTCTTGTTTTTTCTCTTTCCGGGTCAGGTCCCACAACATTACCGAGGCACCTGCAGTATAGTCGAACTCCACGTCCCCGCCGTTTTTGTTGAAGATGCGATATACTGGTTTGGGATTACCATGATCATCCACAATTTGGTCGGGTGCCAGCGACCAGTTGGGTGTCCGAAAGGCCTTCATGGCAATGCCTTGGATCGCCACCACCTTTTTCTTTCGGGCGGTGGCGGCGTTGACTTTGGCTTCGGCTTCCTTGGCGCGCTGTTGGGTGTATTTGAGGGCTTCGTTGGTCTGGATGATCTTCTTCTCCGCCTCGTTCAGGCTGTTGCGTATGGAGTCGTATTGCGTGCGGTACGTTGCATTTTCCTGCTGGATCTTGAGGTTGTTCTCCTTTTCATGACGCAACGCTTCTTCCTTCTCCTTGAGGTTGTTTTGCAGGTACCGTATCTCCTTGTCTTTGGCTTCTTTGTAAAGGTCTTCCTTCTCCAGGTTGAATCGTTCTTTCTGTTCCATCTTCTCGATGGCTTCCTGCAACAAGCGGATACGGCCCTCCAGCTCGGTGATCTCGCGTGACTGTGAAGCCTCCCGCTCCTCGCCGGCATCTTTCTCGGCAAGGCATTGGTGATACAGGAGGGTGAGGCTGTCGAGGCGCTGCTGGTATTCGGCGCGAAGCACGGCCATGCTATCCACGGCGTTCACGGTGTCTGTTTGCGGTACCAAGGTGTCGGCTTCTTGAGCACGGCTTACGAACACGGATACCATCAGCATAGCGATCGTGAGAATGAAGCGAATCCCTTTCATGAAGTCTGTTTTGATGGCAAAAATAGCTTGATTTCCAATAATAAACTCCAGTTTTCTGATTTTAGTTTATTTAGAAATGAAAAAAGCCCGTCAACGACGGGCTTTTCAGGAGGTACCTGGCGGATTCGAACCGCCGTCCCCGGTTTTGCAGACCGATCCCTAACCGCTCGGGCAAGGTACCATTTGCGGGTGCAAAGATACAACATTTTTCTATATGCGCAACTATTTTTTAAGGAATTAATCCTCGAGCCGACAGTTTCAGGTAGTTCCAAGCCACGATGGCGACCAAAAGCAATCCGCAGTACGTGTAATACCATGCATGGTCTTTTTTCCGGAAATGGGTGATGGCGTATGCGCCCATGAGCAAAAACCCGGGCATCGCCGGCAAATGGTAGCGTTCGCTGTTGGCGGCAAATGAAAAGGCAATGACGAGGACATAGACCACCGTGTAGCTGCCGAACAGGCGGAAGTCGCGGACCCGTTTCTCACGGATCGCCACCACGATGCACCACATCACGAAGAAAGCCAGATAGTTCTTGACGAAGTAGGTGCCGGTCATCAGTTTCTGGTTGTTGTTGGCGACTTCCACCAGGTTGGTCAACGGAAGTGTGAACGCCCCGGGAGCCATGTATTTATAATGGGCGTATTCGGCATATCTCAATCCCAGATGTTCGTATTTCCAAGTCAGAAAGCCGCTTTCCTTGATGTTCAGTTGGAACATGAAGATCATCTCCTTTCCTATCGGGGTGACCAGCAACACAAGGGTTGTCAGCACGACCACGCCGATGCCGATGGTTTTGGCTTTCTTGGACACCAATGCGGTTTCAGCGAACAGGATCGAAATCACAAAGCTGCCGATCAGGATCATCCCTACAACGGTCCGGAACCCGAACGTCATGGCGGTCAATACGATGGGCCATAGGATGTTCCAGAAACGGTAGCGCTGGCTGTGGATCAGATAGTCGAAACGTTCCATGGCAAGGGTGGCCAAAAAGATCAGTTCCGTCTCTTTCAGGTAGGTGCCGTTATAGTGGAAGAAATGGGGTAGCAGCATCGCCATCACCGCGGTCAGCCGGGCGGTCTTTTCATCGAGGTTGCGTTCGGCCAGCCGATACAACGAGATGCACATCCAGGCACTCATCAAGGCCTTGAGGATCCTGGGGCCGAGGACATTCTTTCCAAAGACGGTGTAGAGCGAGGTCAGGTAGAGCACATAGCCTTGGTCGGAGAAGCCCATGGTGTTGGCGTTCAGCGTACGGAAGACTTTCCTGAAATGTCCTTCCCGGATATCGTCGGCAAAGTGGGAAGACGTCAGGTGGTAGCCGATGCTGTCGGCAGCGCCATATTCGAGGGAGAGTCCCGTTCGATAGTAGTAGTAATACACCATGGCAGTGACATACACGGCGTGGAGGATGAAAGCGGTCCAAAACACCTTCATGAGAAACTTCCGCCGGTCGTCGTGTTGCCAGCGTTGATAGAGGTACCAGGTGCCCATGAAAAAGAGCACAACGGTGCCGATGCCCCAGATCCACCATTCCGTACGCATGGCGAAAGGTCGGAACCAAAGGCTCACGATGAGCAATGCCAGGAGATAGACGGCGATGCCTAGGATCGAAAAACCGCTATGGAGCTTGCGAGACATCAATTCTCGACTTGGATGAGCGGACCGGCGTGCTTTTTCGAAACTTTCTTAGGCTTCACGAAGGGTCGTTTTTCGCTGAGGGTCACGTTGTCCAGGGTGAGGCGTTCGAAACGATGCTGCCTGTATTCGTTCTGGAAGATGAACGTCTCGCCGTCCAGCTCTTCCACGATGGTGTGATAGTCTTCCACCAAACCGGCACTGTCGGTCTCAAAGTTGATATAGAGGCTGTCTTCCAAGGGATAATAGACATAGTTGAACGCAAAATAGACGGTATCGTTGTTTTTGGCGTGCCATTGGTAGCCGGTGCTGTCTTCCAGGAAATAGAAGAACCAGTTGTCATATTCCGCACCGTACCAGTAGTTCCAGTTGCGATACGAGTCCTCGATGTATTGGTCGTAGTAGTCCGTTTCCCACCGCTCATAGAAGTGCATGAACCAGAACTTGTTGACCAGATCGGTCATCTCGATGCGGCGTTGGGTGATGGTCAGCTCTTTCTTAACCTTGCCGTTTTCGCTGATCACGGTGATGATGGCGCTTCGGTCGGCGGCTTCGTTCCACTCACCGGCCCGGATGCTGATGATGTCGCCGTTGTTGCCCGACATCGGTTCAATGGTGAACCAATCCTGTTGGTCGTTTTTCTGGATGGTCCAGGCACAGTCGGAATATACCTTGACGGAGCGCAAGCCGCCTACGGGAGCAAAGATCACCTTGTTCTTCGAAAGGAAGATCTGCTGTTTTTTGCGGCAAGAGGTGACTCCCATGATGAGAACGAGGCCCATCAGCAGGATCGGGAGGTAGTTTCTTTTCGTCATATCGGGTTGTTTTAAGGTTGTTGCTTGCTTGGTTTGAGGTGGGTCAGTCTTCGGCTTCGGGATCGGGAAGGTGTTCTTCCACGATGACCTCGCCGAGATAGATGCTGTTGCTGATTCGGTTTTCCTTGTTGTTGGTAAAGGCCATGTAGGCATGGAAGGTGCCCTGCAGGTGGGTGTCGAGGAGCAGCAGTCCGTATTGGTCTTTCCGGGTTTCCTTTTTTATTTCCCACAGGGCGATGGCTTGTTCGGGGCTGTAAAGCATGACGACGGCACGGTCGCTTTCCTTGGCGTCGATGTCGCCGCTGTTGTTTTCCCAACGGAAGACGGCCACGTGGTCGCTGATCCGGATGCTGGGCTTTTGGGGCGGGCAGAGGCTTCCCTCACTGACACGTGCACGGGCGGGCGTGAACCCGTCTTGTTCGAAAGCCGTGCGCATCAAGCAGGATGTGGCTGCCTGATAAGGGTTCAGGTTGGGCTTGCGTTCGACGAACCCAAGGGGCAAGAAGGCTTTTAGGGGCTTTAGGAAGGCATTGGCCTGCTGCATCTTGCTCCGTTGCTTGAGTTGCCCTTCCGACTTGCGGTCGTTGGGGGTGGGCAGGGATCGGACATAGACGCCGTTCTTGCCGTTCACAATGACCATCTGTCCGAGCTTTCCGGAGAGCATGCCGTTCCATAGATTCACTTTTGCCATCCCAACAGTTTTTCCGCAAAAATACGATTATTTTGTTGCATGGCTTAAAAAAGGGTGTTTTTTTCCACCATTTTTCAGTAATGATCTTGGATTATATTTGTTCTATCTTTGTTTTAACTTCGGTTTCTACCGAATAAATACCGAACCAAATCCAAATTATTCCTTTATTATCCTTGGTCTCCCTTTCCTAGGCGCTATCGAAAAACCGTTCCACAATCCCTCCCGTTATCAACATTTTCCCTTATCTTTGCACCTTGTTTATTTTAAAACCATGTCATCGAAACAGGTATTGGTCGAAAAGATCGAACGCTTCATCCGGAAGTTTTACCTCAACCGCCTGGTGCAAGGTGTGTTGGTGGGTGCTGCCTTATGGATCGTTTTTTATCTGTTGGTGAATGCCTTGGAGTATTTCTCCTGGTTCTCCTCTAAAGTCCGTCTGGGCCTCTTTGTGCTGCTGTTGCTCGGCAGTGCCGTGGTGCTGGTGCATTGGTTTTTGGTGCCGCTTTGGAATCTGGTCCGTTTCAGGAAGCGCATGACCCACGAGCAGGCGGCCTTGTTGATCGGTCGTTTTTTCCCCGACATCCAGGACAAGTTGCTCAATACGCTGCAGTTGGCCGATGCTGCGGAGACCGATCCCGAAAACGCCTTGTTGGCCGCTTCCATCGAACAGCGCACCCAACGGCTCACCCCGGTGCGTTTCACCGATGCGGTCGATCTGAAGGGCAACCTCCGCTATCTTTGGCTCTTTCTCGGATTGGTGGCTGTCCTGATCGGTTTGGTCTGTTTCCTTCCGCGTTTTGCGGTGCAGCCCACCCAGCGCATCCTTCATTACAACGAAGCGTTTGAGAAACCGCTTCCTTTTGAGGTGGTGCTTTCGCATGACGCTTTCGAGGCCACCCAAGGTTCCGATCTGCCCTTCTCGATCCGTGTTACTGGTTCCCGCATTCCGGATGCCTTTTACGTGAAGAGCCCCTTGGGCCAGCAATTGCTGAACAAGCAAAGTGTCAACGATTACGACTATGTGTTTCGCAACCTCAACCACGACTTTTCTTTCCAAGTGGTGGGCGGTGACTATTGCAGTCAACCCATCCCGGTGACGGTGCATCCCAATCCGGTGCTCCTCTCCTACCGTTGTTTGGTGACCTATCCCACCTATATCCATCGTGCTCCTGAATCCTTCGACGGCAAGACCCGTTTGTTGGTTCCTCAGGGCGCGCGTCTCGCCTTTTTCTTTTCGTTGCGCGATTGCGACAGCGCCTTCATCCAAGTGGACTCCCTTTGGCGGGCGCTGCCGTTGCAAGACGGTGAAGCCACCTTTCCCTTGACGGCCTCCTCCTCGCTTGCTTTCGACTTGGTGGCGCGCAACGCCTGGTCCTCGAAGTTCGACCCCCTTCGGTTTGCGGTGGACGTGATTCCCGACGCCTATCCCGACATCCGTGTGGAGTCGTTCGATGAGGCCTTATCCAACGACGTGTATTACTCGGGCCTGCTGGCCGACGATTATGGTTTGACCAAACTCGTTTTCCATGGCGTGGTCAAACAGCCGGTGGAGCGCACCTTCATCGTCCCGGTGGTATTCGACAAGACCCAGCCGCGCACTTCGTTCTTCCACCACCTCAACCTCGACAGCCTCGGCGTGCTTCCTGGACAGGAGTTGGAGGTGTATTTCGAGGTTTGGGACAACGACGGCTTCCATGGACCCAAGTCGAAGCGCTCCACGACGTTCTCCTATTTCAAGGCCTCGCAGGCGATGCTTGACTCGGTGGCCTCGCAGACCGAGAATGAGATCATGGACAAGATGGCGGAACGCTCCCAGGATGCTTCCAAACTGAAAGACGATTTGGAGAAGATGCTTCAGGAACTGGCCGCCAAAAAGGAATTGGATTGGTCGGACAAGGAGAAGATCAAAGACCTGGTGCAACAACAGGCCCAGCTCGAGGAGGAGTGGAACAAGCTGCAGGACGAACAGCGTCAACTCAGTGATTTCATGAAGGAAAACAACGTCGCCAACGAGGAATTGCTCAAGAAACAGCAGCAAATCAACGAGCTCTTTGAGGAGCTGGTTCCCGACGAGTTGAAGAAAATGATGGAGGAAATCGAGCGCCTGCTCGACGAAATGCCGCGTGACCGGATGCAAGAACTGCTGAAGGACATGAAGACGGACAACCAAAAGATGCAAGACCTCCTCGACCGCAACCTCGCCTTGCTCGAACAACTCCGGATGGAGAAAGACCTTACCGATTTGGCCGACAAACTCCAGCAGTTGGGCGAAGCCTTGCAGGAAGAAAAGACCAAATCGGCCGAGGAGGCCCAACGCGAATTCGACGACCTGATGAAGACGTTCGATAGCCTCCAGGAGAAGAACCAACAGCTCACCGACCCCTTCCAGATCCAAAAAGACGAAGCCTTGGAAGAGTCGATCGATCAGGATTTGGAGCAAGCGGCTGCCCAAGAACAACAGGAACAGGCGGGTGAATCCGGCGATCAGGATGCGGAACCTTCGTCCGAAGAGCAACCTTCGTCCGAAGAACAACCATCCTCCGAAGAGCAACCTTCGTCCGAAGAACAACCGTCGTCGGAACCCTCCAGCAGCCCTTCTTCTTCACAATCGAAGAAAAACGCGGGCAAGAAGATGCAACAGATGGCCAATGCCATGATGATGCAGATGCAATCGGGTGCGGACCAGCAAATGGCCGAAGATGCCCATCTGGTACGCATCCTGTTGGAAAACGTCGTCAGGGCGTCGCACCAGCAGGAAGCCTTGATGTCGTCGCTGGGCCGGATGCGGAACGACGATCCTTCCCTGTCGGATAAAATCGTCCAGCAGAAGGCCTTGGCCGACAACTTCACGATGGTGGAAGATTCGCTCCGGGCCATGGCCTTGCGCCAGCCGATGATCAAGAACTACATCTTCGACGAACTCGATGTCGTTGACCGACAGACGGAGGTGGCTCTTAAATATATGAACGACCTTCGGCTTTCGATGGCGGTTGCCAACCAACAAACCGCCTTGCAGTCGATGAACAACCTGGCCTTGATGCTTGCCGAATCGCTCCAGCAGATGGAAAGCTCCATGAGCGGGTCGGGTTCGTCGCAACAGCGCAGCAAACCTAGCAAAGGCCAACAAGGCCAAAACATGAAGAACATGCAACAGCTTCAGGAACAAATGGGTGAACAGCTCAAACAACTCCAGCAGCAGATGCAAAGCCAACAGGGCGACAAGCTTTCGAAACAGCTTTCCGAGGAGCTGGCACGTATGGCCGCTGAACAGGAAATGTTGCGCGAAGGGATGCAGCAGATGCTGGACGAAATGAAAAAGAACGGTCAACTGGGCGACGACGGTCTCAATCAAATCATCAAGGATATGGAGCGCTTGGAAGAGGATATCGTCAATAAACGGATCACCAACCAGACCCTGGAACGAAACCGGCAGATCGTGTCGCGTATGCTCGAATCGGAAATAGCCCAGCAAAAACGTGATCAGGATGAGCGTCGCAAATCCAACGAATACAAGGGTTCGCGATTCGACCGTGACGTGGATCCTCTTTATTATGAGCAGCGCATGAAGAAGAGCCAGGAGTTTTTGAAACAGCAACCGGTTCAATACCAACCCTATTTCAAATCGAAGATCAACGAGTATTACCTAAAAAAGAACAGCCAATAAGATGATCCGTTTCCATACCATCGACGTTTCACTGCCTGTGTTCGACCCCGATGTGGTTCGGGCTTGGGTGTCACAGGTGATTGAAGATCGCGGCTTTGCTGTCGGTGAGCTGCATTACTATTTTTGCAGTGACGAGGCTTTGTTGCAAATCAACCGCGAGCGGTTGGGGCATGACTTCTATACGGACATTGTCACCTTTCCGCTTTCGGACGATCCCCACTTTGTTTCCAGCGAGTTTTGCATCAGTCTCGATCGCATTGCCGAGAATGCGACCGCTTTTGGACGCAGTTACGAGAGTGAACTATTCCGCGTGATGATTCATGGGGTGCTTCATTTGATCGGTTTTGACGATCACACCGAAAAGGATCAAAAAGACATGCGGGCGATGGAGGAAAAATGTCTCTTAAAGATTTTAAACAATTGAATATCAATAATATAGCATAATTGTTCCTTGTGAAACATTAAAATGTCATGACCTTTGAACTGTATGATATCATCGTAGTGGGTGCGGGCCATGCCGGGTGCGAGGCTGCCGCTGCGGCTGCCAATTTAGGCAATAAGGTGTTGTTGGTGACCATGGACTTGCGTTTGTTTGCCTCCATGTCGTGCAATCCGGCCATGGGCGGCATTGCCAAGGGGCAGATTGTTCGCGAGATCGATGCCATGGGCGGCTATTCGGGGATTGTTTCCGACAAAACCATGATCCAGTTCCGGATGCTCAACAAGAGCAAGGGTCCTGCCATGTGGAGTCCCCGTTGCCAAAGTGACAAGATGATGTTCTCGGCTGAATGGCGTAGCCAATTACAACAAGTGCCCAACTTGGATTTCTGGCAAGATTCCGTCGATGGGCTGTTGTTCGAAGGGGATCGGGTATGCGGGGTCCATACGTTCATGGGTGGCGATATCCATTCCAAAGCCGTGGTATTGACCAACGGCACCTTCTTGAATGGCTTGATCCATATTGGGGAGATGCATTTTTCAGGCGGTCGCATGGGCGAGCCTGCCAGTCAGGGTTTGTCCGACCAACTTCGCAACCACGGGTTCGAGGTGAAGCGTTTGAAGACGGGAACCCCCATGCGTATCGACGGTCGCACCATCGATTTCGGCAAGCTGGAAGAGCAAAAGGGTGACGACGAGGTGGTTGGCTTTTCCTACCTGAAACACGATCCGATTCCTTGCCAGCGTAGCTGTTACATCGCGCGTACGTCACGCAAGGTGCACGACATTCTCCGGAAGGGATTCCAATACTCACCGATGTTTACCGGTCGCATCCAAGGCGTTGGGCCACGGTATTGTCCCAGCATCGAAGACAAGATCGAGCGTTTTTCCGATAAGGATTCGCATCAGTTGTTTGTGGAACCTGAAGGATGGACCACCCAGGAATATTACCTGAATGGATTCAGCTCTTCGCTGCCCGATACCATCCAATATGAGGCCTTGCGAGCCATCGAAGGCTTCGAACACGCCAAAATCTACCGGCCGGGTTATGCCATCGAATACGACTACTTCCCTCCCGACCAGCTTCACCATTCCCTGGAGACCCGCCTTGTACACGGTTTGTTCTTTGCTGGTCAAATCAACGGCACTACGGGCTATGAAGAGGCGGCTTGCCAAGGGTTGATGGCAGGCATTAACGCCCATCTGTTGCTTCACGACCAAGATCCTTTGGTGTTATCCCGGTCCGAAGCTTATATCGGTGTGTTGATCGACGATCTGATCACCAAAGGCGTGGACGAACCGTATCGGATGTTTACCAGCCGCGCCGAATACCGTATCCTGTTGCGTCAGGACAACGCCGACACGCGTTTGACGGAACGTTCCTATCGGTTGGGCTTGGCCAATGAGGCGCGGTACCAGTTGTTGCTGGAGAAAAAAGAAAAGGTAGCTGCGTTGATGGCACAGTTGGAGCAAACCAGTGTGACCCCTGACGAAATCAACGGCCTTCTGGAACAGCATGGCACCTCCCCTATTGCTCAGCGTACCCGTCTCTCCTACCTTTTGTTACGTCCGCAACTGAGTTTGTTCGATTTGATTGAAGGGGTCCCCATGCTTGCTTCCCAATATGCCCTTAAGGATCGTTTTGTCCGGGAGTGTGTGCAGGAAGCCGAAATCCTCATCAAGTACGATGGTTATATCAACAAGGAATATGACCTGGCTGAAAAGTTGAACCGTCTGGAGTCCTTTAAATTGCCGGTTGATTTCGATTACCATACCCTTACTTCCCTCTCGTTTGAGGCGAGGGAAAAACTGAACCGATACCGCCCTGAGACCCTTGGCCAAGCCTCTCGAATCAGTGGTATTTCTCCGGCCGATGTTTCTGTATTAGCCATATTTTTAGGAAGATAGCAAATTGTTTCACGTGAAAAACTCGTTTTTGTATGACTCGTTGTCCCTGGTGCCAAGCTGAAAACAACCATCGTTATTTGCAAGTGAAAGACCATTTCCTTTCGCAGGAAGTATTCGATGTGTTGGCGTGTGATCAATGCGGATTGCTCTTTACGGATCCCCGTCCCGATGCAGAGCATATTGGTGCCTATTATGAAAGTGATGAATACCTCAGCCATCAAGAAAACAAATCGGGTTTGGTGCCTCGATTGTATGAGCGGGTAAAAAGAATCAATCTCAAGAATAAGCGTCGGATGGCCTTGCAAGGTCTTCAAAAGGGACGTTTGCTTGATATCGGTTGTGGTGTTGGTGATTTCTTGTGTGTAATGAAAGAATCTGGCTGGGAGGTGGCTGGCATTGAGCCTTCGGAACACGCTAAATCCATCGCCCTTAAGCGCTTGGGTTTCCTTCCTTTGGATCCATCAGAAGCGAATAGTTATACTGATGCTTCTTTCGATGTGATTACGATGTGGCATGTTTTGGAGCATGTGGACGATTTGCGTGCGCAACTGGCTACCCTCCACCGGTTGCTCAAGCCGGGCGGTCGCTTGGTGATTGCTGTTCCTAACTATCAATCCTACGATGCAAAATATTATCAGCAGGCTTGGGCGGCGTGGGATGTGCCCCGTCATTTGAACCATTTCAACGCTGCTTTTCTCCAAGCCGCTTTTCAAGATTATGGTTTTGAAATCGTTGAACATCAGTCGCTTAACTGGGATTCATATTATATTTCCTTCCTTAGTGAGCGTTATTTGACGCATGGTCTTGCCTTGGTACGCGGTGCTTTCCGTGGGGCGGTTTCCAACCTTAAGGCGCATCGGAACGGGGCCTACTCCAGTCGGGTTTATGTTTTCAAAAAGAAATGAGCCCATGTTGGTTGTTTCGTCCAGAATCCCCTTTTTTCGCCTTTTCAGCGCATTTTTACTTTTTTGAACCGGATCTTCATTTTTCAAAAAATCTTCGTAAATTCGCCGTGTTTTTATAAATAATTCTCAATCAAATGGTTAAACGAGGCAAACGTCGTCTTTGGATTCCTTGGGTGCTTTGGTCGCTCTTTTTTGGTGCCGCCTTGCTCTTGGGTTGGCATCTCTTTTCCAAATCGGAAGCTTCCCGTGCTTATGACGCCCGTCGCATCCAACAATCGGTGCTTCGTTTGGACGGTTCGTTGAAAGACTTTCAGAATGTCCTCTGTACCCTTCCCGATGCCACGGGCATTCTTTCGGATCATTCCCGGCGGTATGCTTTCTTCCAAGAACAACCTGCGGTCGTCTTTTATGACGATTCGCTTCTGTTTTGGAACATCAATCAAGTGGAGCCACGCATTTTGCGGAAACGGGTTCCGCTTCCTTCGGACACCATCATGCATTTCAATGCCGGTGACTTCATAGTGCATGCGTTCCGTCATGAAGGTTTCTCGGTATTTCTCTTAGCGACCCTTACTACAGAGTATCCCATAGAAAACACCTTTTTTGTCAATCGGTTCCAACCTTTGCCCATTCGGCGCGAAGTCCATTTTTTGTCGCAACCCACGCCTGACAGCCATCCCGTTTATGGGCAATCCGGAGCACTCCTCTCCTACCTGGACCTTTCTCCTTCCCCTGCTTTGAATGACCTATACGAAGGTTGGCCTCTGGTCTGTGTGTTGCTGATGCTCTGCTGCCTGTATTTGCTTTGCTGCCGCTGGGTGGTCGCCAAAATGCCCACCCCCTCCCCTGCCCAAACCGCCGCGTTCGGTAAGATTGGGCCGGTGATCGCCACCTTGGGTTTTGTCGTGCTCGTGGCTTTTGCCTTCGCCCGCTTGTGTCGCTTTTTCTTTGCGCATGGTTTCTTCATTCCAGGGGCCATGCGGCTCGACATGTCTTTCCTCTTGCTGTTCGTGTTTCTGTTGCTGGTGTTGACGCTGATGCTGTTGTTGAAGCGGCTTTTCTTGCGCCATCACGCCACTTCGTCGCGCAACGAATTGTATTTCATGATCTTGCAGTTGATGGTATTGGGCGTCTTGTTGACCTATTGCTACAACCGGGAATATACCCGTTTCGAGAACCGGCAGGTACAATCCTTGGCTATGGACTTGGCGGATGAGCGGGATCCTGAGTTTGAGGAGTCTTACCGTCGTTTTCTCGCCACCGCCCCTTACGACACCACGTTTTTCACCACCCTGCTTTCGGAGGATGTGATGGAAGCGGTGGCCGAAGACTACATGCGTAATTTCCTCTTCGACTCGGTGATGAACCAATACAACGTTTTTGCCACCCTCTGCTCGCCGGGTATGGAGCTGGTGGTGCAACCTTTCGACGAGGTGGCCGAATGTGGGGCCTATTTCCTCTCGAAAGTGAATGACAACCATGGCGTGGACCTCAACGACGGCCTCTATTTCCTCGATTACAACAGCTTGGATCCCAGCTACCTCTCTACGTTCAATTTCCTGGTGGGCGATTCCATTTCAAAACGCACGGTCTATCTGGAGTTCACCAAGCCGATCGCTCCCCAAGGATTCGGCCTTCCCAAGATGCTCCAGACCGTTCATAGCCAACTGCCCATCGACTACTCTGTCGCTTGCTATCAGGACAGCCTGTTGGTGTATAAGAACGGCTCCTATGTGTATCCCAACTACCTTTCCGACTACCATCACCAACCCAACGACTTCTATTATGGTCGCCGGATGAAGCATTACACGTGCCAGACCGACGAGGGCAAGGTGATTGCCCTCAGCTTGCCGCGCCGCGATTGGAAACAGGTGACCACGCCTTTTGTGGTCTTTTTCCTGATCCTGTTGACGAACTTCCTGTTGGTGTATTTCGTGGGCGGGGTCCGGCGGCATTATCCCACCGCCCATACCTTGAGCAACCAATTCCAGATGCTGGTGCTCATCGCCTTGGGCCTGTCGTTCCTTGTGGTGGGCCCGGTTTCGGTGCTCTACATGCGTGCCTTCTACACCCAGAAGTCGGAAGACTACCATTTTGAGCGGATCCGCACCCTTCTGCTCGACATCACCGGCGAGGTGGACTTTTCCTTCCTGAAGCAGCCGGGCTTCAAATACGAGTTGGACGGGATCCTCCGGCACTATTCCGAGACGTTTTTCACCGACATCAACCTGTATGGTCTCGACGGAAAGATGTTGGCCACCACCAGCCCCGAACTCCTCGACCTCCACCTGCAGTCGTCGTTGATGAATGCGGAAGCCTTCCACAACCTGCAAGGGGAGAAGTCGCTGTATTACATCCACAATGAGCAACTGGGTGAAGCGGTGTTCCAGTCGGCCTACATCCCCATCCAAGACGCCAGCGGCAAGGTCCTGGCCTACCTCAACACCCCGTCGTTCGCCAGCCGGTCGGAGTTGCGTTCCGAGATCCTGAATTTCCTGCTGACCTACGTCAACATCATCCTGTTGCTCGTCATGGCCATTCTCGCCTATCTGCTCTACCAAACCCGTCGGCTGACCGACCCCTTGGTCCGTTTGCAGGAGAAGATGCGTCAGATCGACCTCAACAAGTCGAACGAGAAGCTGGAATGGCGGAGTTCCGACGAGATTGGCGCTTTGGTCAACCAATACAACCAGCTAGTGGTGGAGCTTGAGAAGAGTGCCGCCGAACTGCGTCGCACCACTACCGAATCGGCCTGGCGCGGCGTGGCCCGACAGGTGGCGCACGAGATCAAGAACTCGCTCACCCCGATGCGGCTCAGCGTGCAGCTGTTGCAACGCAACATCGCCCAAGGTACCGCCACGCCGGAACAGATCCAACGCACCACCAACACCCTCATCGAGCAGATCGACGCCCTCTCCGACATCGCTTCCTCGTTCTCCAGCTACGCCAAGCTGCCGGAGAATCACCCGCAGCCTTTCGACCTGGCCGAACTGGTGGGCAACCTGGTCAACCTCTACGATAACGAGGAAAACATCACCTTCCGATACGTGTACGATGCCCAGCGGGACCATACCTTCAATGGTGACAAGACCAACCTGAACAGTGCGGTGGGCAACCTGATCAAAAACGCCGTTCAAGCCATCGGGAACGCCCCCAACGGACAGATTACAGTCAGGCTGGACGACCGGGGCGACCGTTTCGTCGTGTCGGTCAAGGACAACGGAAAGGGCATCAAGGAGGAAGACAAGAACATGATTTTCCTGCCCAATTTCACCACCAAGTCGAGCGGTTCGGGCGTCGGGCTTTCCTTGACCTACAACATCGTCAAGGCGGCCGGTGGCACCATTTCGTTCGACAGCACGGAAGGGGAGGGGGCCGAGTTTGTCATCGAATTGCCGAAAAGTTAAGCCCAACCAAATATTCAGCGTATTTTTGCGTTAAAGCACTACGATATTACCAACCATGTCAGAAAGCAAACTAGGATCCCTCGCAAAACAAACCGCCATCTATGGCTTGAGCAGCATCATCGGCAGGTTCTTGAACTACCTGCTGGTGCCCATTCACACCCATCGCATGGCCGCAGAATCGGGAGGCTATGGCATCGTCACCAACCTGTATGCCTACACCGCCCTCCTGCTGGTCATCCTGACCTTCGGCATGGAGACCACCTTCTTCCGTTTCTCCAACAAAGATGACGTCAACCCCGACAAGGCCTTCTCCACGGCTGGACTGTCGGTGGGCTTTGTCGCTCTGCTATTCCTGCTGCTGGTGTCGGCATTTTTGAAACCCATTGCTGGCGCCTTGGATTATGCCTTGCATCCCGAGTTTGTGGAAATCATGGCCATCATCGTGGCTTTCGACGCGTTCCAAGCCATCCTTTTCGCCAGGCTGCGTTATGAAAACCGTCCCATCAAGTTCATGGTGCTGAAACTGTCGTTCATCATCATGAGCCTGTTGCTCAACCTGTTCATCTTTTATCTGGCGCCGTACCTGAAAGCCCATTTCCCGGCCATGATGGAATGGTACCATACCAGTTACCAGGTGGGTTACATCTTCATCGCCAACCTGATCTGTACCGTGTTGGTCACCTTCGGTTTCATCCCCGAGATCAAGAAGCTGAAAACCGGCATCGACTTTACGCTGTTGAAGCGGATGCTGAACTATACGTGGCCGATCCTGCTCCTGGGCCTGGCCGGCATCCTCAACCAGGTGGCCGACAAGATCGTCTTCAAGAAAATCGTCCCCGGACTGGAAGGGGAGGAGCAGCTCGGCATCTATGGCGCCTGTGTGAAGATCGCGATGATCATGGCCATGATCACCCAAGCCTTCCGCTATGCCTACGAGCCTTTCGTTTTTGGCGGCAAGCGCGATACGGCCGACAAGGAGACCCAAGCCAAGGTGATGAAGTACTTCATCATCTTCACGTTGCTGGCTTTCCTTGCCGTGATGATGTACATGCCGCTGTTGCAGCATCTCGTCGGTGCCGACTACCGGGAAGGCCTGCGCGTGGTGCCCATCGTGATGATGGCCGAGATCTTCATGGGCATCTATTTCAACCTCTCGTTCTGGTACAAGCTCATCGACGAGACCTGGTGGGGGGCTCTTTTCTCCGCCATCGGCTGTGCGGTGCTGCTGGCCATCAACTTTGTCTTTGTGCCGAAATACGGCTATATGGCTTGTGCCTGGGGCGGTTTTGCCGGCTACGGCACCTGCATGGTGCTGTCCTATTTCGTGGGACAGAAAAAGGCGCCAATTCCGTACGACCTGAAGTCGGCCTTCCTGTATTTCGCCGTGGCCCTGGTTTTGTTCTTTGTCCAGCAATCCCTCCATTTCGAAAGCAAGGCCTTGACCTTGGTCGTCAATACCGTCCTGTTGCTGGTCTTTGCCGCCTTCATTTGCTGGAAAGAAAAAGACCTGGTTAAGGCCGTGACCCAGCTTGTAAATAGTAAAATATTGAAAAAGAAATAGTTATGAAACTACACATTGTCAATACATCGAACAATCCGTTGCCAGCCTACGAAACGGTGAACGCTGCTGGCATGGATTTGCGTGCCTATTTGCCCGAAGGCCCCGTGACCTTGGCGCCGATGCAACGTTTTTTGGTGCCTACAGGCCTCTATATGGAGATTCCCGAAGGTTACGAGGGACAGGTGCGTCCTCGCAGCGGCTTGGCGATCAAGAGCGGCATCACGGTGCTCAATACCCCTGGAACCATCGATGCCGACTATCGTGGACAGGTTTGTGTGATCTTGATCAACCTCTCCGACAAGCCGTTCGTCATCAACAGTGGGGACCGTGTCGCCCAGCTGGTCATCGCCCGTTGTGAACAGGTGGAGCCGGTGCAGGTGGAAGTGCTCTCCGAGACGGAACGCGGTGCGGGGGGATTTGGACATACGGGACAACATTGAACGGAGCACCCCATAGGGGTGCCCTATTGGTAACCAGGGGCGCCACCCCTGAAAAGAAAGATGAAGAAAAAGAAACTATATTTCGGTTTATTGATTGCGTTGTTGTTTGCGACCTGGGGAGAAGGGTTCTCGCAGGTGGACAAACGCAAGAACGCACTGAATTTTTCCAAGGGCATCGAATGCAAATACAAGGATGATGTCCAGGGTGCCATCCAGCATTTCGAGACGGCCTTGAAGGCATTCCCCGACGATGCTGCCAGCATGTTCGAGCTCAGCGAGCAGTACGTGAAGGCGGGTAGGGTGGACGATGGTTTTGCGATGATCAAGCGGGCCTCGGAGATCGATCCTGAAAACAAATGGTACCAGATGCGTCTGGCGCGGTTCTACCGCAACTACGAACAATATGACGACTTCATCCGGGTCTATGAGGCGTTGACGAGCCGCTATCCGGGCGATGTCGACATGCTCAGCGAGTTGGTCGAGGTATACCTGATTTCCGAACGGTACGACAAGGCGCTCGACAAACTCGCATTGCTGGAGAAAGAAATCGGCCACCATCCCCTCATCGGAGAGCAGCGGGTGGAGATCTATAAACGCCAAGGCAAGACCAAGAACGTCATTGCCGAGTTGCAGAAGATGATCGATGCCGACCCCGAGAACACCCGCTATTACAACATGCTGGCCAAGGTGTATATGGACAACGGCAAGGAAAAGGAAGCCGTCAAGCTGTACGAACAGATCAAGGCCATCGATCCCAACGACCCGTATATCAACATCTCCCTGCTTGAGTATTATGAGAAACGCGGCGAGTTCGACAAGGCGTTCGGGGAGCTGATTGCGGCCATCAACAACAAGAACCTGGATTTCAACACCAAGGCCAATATTTACGAATACTGGTTCAACAAGTTCCAGGCGTCCGACCAGATCGACCGGCAGGCGATGGAAGCAGGGAAGGCTTTCCTGGCCAACTATCCCGACAACAAGATGGGCTACCTGATCCTGGGCTCGTATTACATGAACAAGGAGGATTATCGGGCTTGCCGCGACATGTCGCTGAAAGCCTTGACCTACGAACCGGGCAACTATGCCGCCTGGCAGTACCTGGTGCTCAGCGAGGCCCCGCTTCGCGAGAACGACTCGTTGATGAAACATTCGCTGCAGGCGCTGCAGTTCTATCCCACCCAGCCGGTGTTCTACTGGTTTGCCGGCGTGTCGCATGCCCTCGACAAACAGGACGAGGCGGCCATCGGCTATTTTGAGAAAGGCCGCAAGTTTGTGACCGACCGCAAGTTGCTGGCCGATTTCGACAGCTATCTGGGCGATCTGTACCATGCCACGGGCGACTGGGAGAAATCGTTCGAGGCCTACGACCGTGTGTTGAAATTCAACCCCGACGACGCCTTGGTGCTGAACAACTACGCCTATTATCTCTCGTTGCGGTCGGAGCATCTCGACAAGGCCAAGGAGATGGCCTTGCATGCCGTGGAGCTGGATCCCAACAACGCCATCTATCTCGACACCTACGCCTGGGTGCTGTTCAAGCTCGGCGACCTAAAGGCCGCCGAGGCTCAGATGAAGAAAGCCTTGAACCAGCACAAATCGCCCGATGGCACGTATTTTGAGCATTATGGCGACATCCTTTTCAAGCAGGGAAAGACGGCCGAGGCGGTGGATCAATGGAGCCGGGCCAAACAAGCAGGCGGTGGCTCTGCCTTGCTCGACAAGAAACTGAAAGACAAAAAACTATATGAATAACGTTCGTAGTATCGGTGGTTGGTTGTTGGCGGTGCTCTTGCTATCGTTGCTGGCGTCGTGCACGTCACGCAAGAAGCTGGTGTCGCCCATGGCCCATGCTGCCGACTACGAGTGGATGACGGCCAAGATGACCCTCGACGTCTGTGCCGAGGAAATGGAACTCAACGACCTCAACGGCGTCCTGAGGATGCGGCGCGACAGCGTGATCTGGATCTCGGCTTCCGCCATGATGGGCATGGAGGCCGTGCGCGCTTGCGTCACCGCCGACTCCGTGGTCGTTCTCAACCGGCTCGAAAAGACCTATCTCGCCGAGCCTCTTGCCGAGGTGAGCGAGAAGCTGGCATTGCCCTTGACCCTGTCGGAGACCCAGACCCTGCTCCTGGGCGACGGACGCTCCGACCACGTGGAGCTGCGGGTTGGCCCCTATACCGCCAAGATCCGTTATTCCGACATCCATTGGAACGAGCCGACCACCTTCCCGATCCATGTCGGCAAGACCTACGAAAGGAGGAAGCTATGAGACTGTCGTACCGTTTTGTGTTGCTGCTGTTGACGCTCTCCCTTGCCTTGGGAGGCTATGCCCAGCGTAGCAAGTCCTCGTTGGAGAAGCAGATCAAGGCGTTGCAGACCGAGATCGCCAACGCCAACAAACTCCTCAAGGAGACCTCGAAAAACAAGCAGGCCACCCTCAACCAGGTGTCGCTTACCGAGAAGAAGATCAAGAACCGACAGAAGCTCATCAACGCCTGCAATGAGCAGATCAAGGTGCTGGAACAGGAGATCGGCAGGGGAGAGGCCCGCATCGCCTCCATGAACAAGGAGCTGAGCCAGCTTCGGCAGGAGTATGCCAAGATGGTTGCGTTCGCTTACAAGAACAGGAGCCACTACGACAAGCTGGAGTTCCTGTTCGCCTCCGAAGACTTCAACCAGGCCTTTCAGCGGATGCGTTACATCCAGCAGTTCACCGAGGCCCGCAAGACCAAGATGGACCAGATTGCCGGCACCCAGAAGAAAGTGAGCGAAGAAGTGGAGACCCTCCGGAAAAACCGGGAAGAACAAGCCACGCTGCTGGCCGAAGAGAAGAACCAACAGGCGTTGCTGCTCCAGGAGAAGTCGGAGCTCAACGCCCAGGTGAAGCAGCTCAAGAAGAAGGAAGGCAACATCCAGCAGAGCATCAAGGACAAGCAGGCCCAGGCCAAGAAGTTCCAAAAGGAGATCGACAAGATCATCGCCGAGGAGATCCGCAAGGCCAACGAGAAGGCCGCCAAGGAAGCCAAGAGCAGCAAGACGGGCAAGACCACCAAACCCGACAAAATGGCCCTTACGCCCTCAGAAAAGGTCCTTTCGACGAGTTTTTCGGCCAACAAGGGAAAACTGCCATGGCCGGTGGAACGGGGCGTGATATCGAGTTCTTTCGGCAAACATGCCTCTTCTGTTTCGAGCAAGGTCACCGTGACCAACAACGGCATCGATATTGCGACCTCCGAAAACAGCAGGGCGCGCTGTGTTTTCGAAGGCGTTGTGGTGAGTGTGGTGAAGCCTTCCGCCTCCAACATCGGGGTCATCATCCGTCACGGCGACTACTTTACGGTGTATTCCCAGCTCGACGAGGTGTATGTGGGCCGGGGCGACAAAGTGAAGACCAAACAAAACATCGGCAAGGTACATACCGACAAGTCGGAGGGTAAGACCGAGTTGCATTTTGAGTTGCGACACGGCACGGAATGCCAGAATCCGGCCTCGTGGCTATCAAGGTGATAAAAACATAACAAGATGAAAAAGAAACGCATCGTAACGATCCTGGTGTTGTTGATTACGGCCTTGCTGCTGGTGAGCTGTCGCAGCCAGGAACGTTTCGGCCAACGCAAGGCTCCCAAGAACTGCCATACCTGTACCAAGTGGGGCAAGTAATAACATTTTATCCTTTTTTGTACCTTTGTAGCCATGAAAATACAAAAACGGATCGGATTATGGATGATCGCCATTTTGGCAGCCTGTTCATCGTGTTCTGAACCGAAGGGATCCGTGCGTCCAGCCGATACCTCTTTGGTTGCCATCGACGGCCTGCTCTGGACCCAGCCTGACAGCGCCTTCGCGCAGCTTCAGGGCTTTGCAGAAAACCACGAGGTGGACAGCCTCGACCCCTTCAACCGCCATTACTTCCACCTGCTGCTTTCCGAGCTCTTGTATAAGAACGATTATGCCCAAACCAACCGCGACGAGCTGCTTCTGGCGGTGGACTATTACGATTCTCTTGTGGCAGAAGGCGGTTCCCATGCCGATGCCGCCCTTTTGTTTCTGGATGCCCGCGCCCATTACATCGACGGTGTTGGCTATTATGAGATGGACAGCGTAATCCCGGCATGTGAGCACTACCTGAAGGCGCTGGAGGTGATGGAGGAACACTTCGACGAGAAGGAACTGGTGGGGAAGAAGGCGCAGTTCATGGCGCTAGCATTCACTCATTTGACAGCATTGTTTTCCGACCAATATTTACACGAACAAGCTCTTTATTACGGAAACCAGGCCTTGCATTATTACGATAGGTACGACGCTGAACCTTGGCATGTTTCATGGATGCTGGAAGAGACAGGAGTTTATCATGACATTCTCGAAAAGTGGGATAGCGCAGCGTATTATTACCACGAGGCAGAGAAGCTGATGTCTGATACCAACACTTTGATATACAGGGATATTGAAACACATCTTGCTCATTTATCGTACGAAATGGGGGGTAGTCCTACAGTGGCGATAGAACGGTTGAGCGAGTTGCTTAGTCGCTCGGTAACCGCCAAAGAGTACTATGCCAGATGTTTGGTCATTGGAGAGATATTATTCCAAGAACAGCAATATGACTCTGCGCAGTTCTATCTAGACAAAGTCTATTTGGAAACAGAAAGCACAAAAGCCAAGAGTCAAGCTGCCGAATGGCTTGCGATAATCCGGGAACACAAAGGATTGGACCCCGGTGAATACGCAGCATACCTGGTACCCCTCGCCAATCAGGAACCCAACCAAAGCGAGACCAAATCTCTTTTGGCTGAGCAGTTTGGCACCCACCTCAGAAATACCCATGAAATCTCTCATCAACGAAGAATCAAACGACAGATGAAAACGTCATTGGTGATTGCTGGAGCTTTAGTTAGTCTGTTATTGATCTACTTCATCGCTTTTTACGTAAATAAACGAAAAAGGAAACACCTTGAAAGCGACATTATTGAAGAGCGCTTTGCCCATCAAGCAAAGCAGAAAGCACTAGGAGCCAAACTTGTGAAGAGGAACGAGGCGTTACGCCTGGTAGTTGATGAGAATAAAAAACTACATGCATTATTGGAAGCACTGCGAAGACAGAAGACTCGGGGCTGTTACGACGAATTCATGAACGAGCCTATTTGCCAGTCAATCGTAGGAAGGCTAAAAGACCAACCGGTCAAGAGGGTGGCTAAAAACAGAGATTACCCAGAGTTGAAACTTACAGACAGCGAACTTTCACAACTGGCGGCCGTTGTAGCTAATCATTTCGAAGGGTTCGGCGAATTGTTAACCGCCCTTTATCCCAAGATCACGCGCAACGAGATCAACCAATGCCACCTCTGCCTTCTCAACTTGCCAGATGCCCAGATTGCGGCCCTGCTTCACAATGATTATTCCACAGTAAAGAGGCGGTCAAATAAGTTAAGAAAGGTATTTTCCACGAAAAAAACGCCACAAATGTTCCTCATGGAAAAGGTGTGCTGATCAGATTCTTTTTTTATTTCGCTGTTAATCAAGTTGTTAGTTAAAAACTTGCAACAATTTGCAACCAAAAAATTGAGTGCATTAATAATCGGTTTTACTATTATTGCATTGTTCAATTAACGATTCACATAATGCATAATTCCCCCAAAAAACTATTCGTTTTACTATTCGTGTTGTTGTTATCAACGGTGTGTTGGGGAGCAATCATCACCTGTTCATACGATGAGCAACACCCGATTGTAATCAAAGAGAGCTCTGTCCAAGGCCCTCCCAAGGGTTCTACCATCCAGGCCTCCATCAACGGCCATGCCCTCACGGTGACGTTCACCGAGAACCTCGGTGACGTACAGATCGACATCACCAGCGCCTCGGGCGGTGCGGTAAGCTACGGCCACGTCTGGACCCCCGACAGCTACATCGCCTACATCCCCAACACGGGCAGCTACGTGGTCACCATCACCCTCGGCAACGGGGATGTGTATTACGGCGAGTTCGAGGTGACGGATTGACTTTCCCAACGCTAGTCGCAATGGACAAGCGTATTTCTTCCCCAAATAGCACCCAAAAACAGTTATCATCAATCCTTATCAAACAAAACAAACAATGAAAAAAAACATCGCTTTAACAATCGTGTTCTTAGCTACCTTAGTTGCGGCCTTTATTGCATCTTGCAATAAAGAGAAGCAGGAAATTAATTCAAAAGACGGAATTGTTTCTGAATCAACTGGAGAAGTCGATAACATGGATGACTATCTACTTTTGTTCAGGAGCAAATTGAATAGTGCATCTAATTCAAAGGAAACAATCACTTTGGATCAAGCTCAAAGAGATTTAGGCAATCTTTTAAATTTTGACTTTGGAGACGCCAATTATCCTACTAATGTGTATCAAAATGATACTATTCGCTTGAATCTGCCCTTGGTTGAAGGAGAAATATATATGAAAGACTTGGCTGAGGCCTATCTAAAATCCAGAGAAGAAGTATCGAAAGCATTTAACAAAGTGGTTTTGTCTGAAAAGAGCGTCTATGCCATTAAATGCTCCATAACCCCTCAAACAAGAGACGACACTGATGCGGAAATCCAATTAGTTCTCATAACAAGAGGTGTAGCCCCTGGATTGTTGATTAAAACCAGTATTGACACAACGGATAATTGGCATGTGGGAGAGCTCATGGGCAAATGTGATGGCACTTGTGTTGGCGATGATCACACAACCATTATCAAAAAAGTGTTTATGAATAACCGTCCGCCTTTGGACTGTGCCAATGGTAGACTTTATTATACCGACTTTAATAACGATTGTTTCTTTTCAGGAAACTATTTCGAAACAGGTTCTGTATCATGGAATAATGGATATATGTTTTGGGATGGAAACTATAATGATTACATGACCCATTGCGTGATTTATCAAGAAATGCAGTACTACTATAACAACTTCTGCCAGGTCATGGGAGATCGTGTTCCTGAAGGTCATGTTTTTATAACAGTCGATTGTTATATAGACCATACCGTATCTATTGAGGATGCGGAATTTAGCTTTTTTTGCTGTTATACAACCGCCAAACCAAATTGCACAAATGAACCTCTTGAATAATAAAGGGTTATTCTTGCTCTTGCCCGCACTGCTTTTCTTGTTGTTTCCAGCAACAGCCCAAGAAAAAGGCTTTTTCCATTTGTATGAAAGGCCGGACAGATCTTTTATGGCCAGCTCAGCAGTCGAAACATCCGAAGGAAACATGATAGTAGCCTTGTTTTTTTATGATGGGCCGGGATCACTAGCCTTGCTGTCTGAGGATGGAGCATTGGTTAAAGAAACACTCATCAATGACAATGGGTGTCGATCAGGCATAGAACACCTGTTTCAGGATCCTGATCAGCCTGGATTATTCTATGGAATTGGAGAAATAGGTGATCCCCTAAATCAAACTTTTTTGCCATATATCATTCATTTTGACGACGAATTGAACATCTTGTTAAGGAAAGAAGTGAAGCTACCGGATGGATACAAAACAATACGAATATCGAGGACAGTGCTCACCAAAAACGGAAAATTCCTGTATGCAGGATCTCTTGATGAGGAGAACGACTATCATCGGCTTTACATTTTGATTTCACTTGATGGGGAAGTTGAAGCCATGGCAGAAATAGATTCAGATGCAGAATATCAAACACGGATTGATGCTATTTGCGAATCACCTGTTAGCGATCTTTATTTTGAATACCGAAATTCATATAACGACCTTGGACAGTATGTAAAACGTTTGTTTATATTTGACGATGGGTTTGTATTCAATCCGATAAACGAGTATCACATCATAGACTTTTGGGAACACGACACGCTTCACTCTGTTTTCTTTACTCCATCCGCCAATTCCACCATGACCTTTTTAGATGACACAACCTTGCTGTTCTCAGATCGAATACATGAAAAGTGGAGTGCCCCCAACGGTTCAGTATACTCAACAGATCATTCAGCATTTCTATTCACAACCGATCTACAAGGCAATATACAGGAGCACTATGTGGATGGAAGCGGAAACGACACGCTGGACTATCCACTTCACTTTAATGCCGTTGCTAAAACGAGCGGAAACGTCCCTGAAAAGACCTGTATCTTTCATGGTTGTTATGGATTCTTTTCCCCGCCTCGGCCTAACCATATAACATTGACAAAAACGGATTGTCATCTCAATCCGCTCTGGAAACACTCCTATTCTTGTAAAGGCAAGTATTTAACGGCTATCAACATATTGACAACCAATGACGGGGGATGCATTATGGTAGGAGGTGCCATGACCTTGGAAAACGGGCATTATGATTGGTTTGCACTCAAGGTCAATCCCGAAGGTCTGGTGGGGTCTGAAGAAATCATTGTAAATGATCTTGTTATTTTCTATCCCAACCCCGTCACTGATGCATTGCAGCTTCATTGTCCGCCCGGAACAAAACCTGTTCGAGTGGAGCTCTACGACGTGGAAGGCCGGCAGGTGCTGACGCAACAGACTGATCTCGAACGGATCGGCATGGAAGGTTTCTCACCCGGCCTTTACACCCTGCGCGTTATCTTGGACGACGGTACCGTTTATACCGACAAGCTCGTCAAGCAATAACTGGCATTTTATCGTTTTCAACAGGAACCGGCGTTGGCCTTAGCGAGCCAACGCTGTTGTTTAAATAAGGATATTTTATAAATTAATACAAATTTGATTAATTTAATAAAATATTGTTGTTATCTTTGCAGGCGAATTAGTTTTAAAACAATTGCCTGACATGGAAAAACCGATTATCTTTGCCGAAAACAACGAGGTGGATAGTCTGAACGACTTCAATGGGCATTACTTCCACCTGTTGCTTTCAGAGTTGCTCTACAAGAACTACTAAGCTCTTCCATCCAGGCCTCCATCAACGGCCACGTCCTCACGGTGACGTTCACCGAGAACCTCGGTGACGTACAGATCGACATCACCAGCGCCTCGGGCGGTGCGGTAAGCTACGGCCACGTCTGGACCCCCGACAGCTACATCGCCTACATCCCCAACACGGGCAGCTACGTGGTCACCATCACCCTCGGCAACGGGGATGAGTATTACGGCGAGTTCGAGGTGACGGATTAAACAATAAAAGCGCTAAATCAAAAATAACTGCCACAATTATTAACGATTCCGTGTTATGAAAAAGATCTGCATTCTATTCTCGGTTGAGACCGGGAAACTGGTCGTGGTAAAATAACCATTGTCACCTTTTGACAGACGAAAGAAAACAACATAACTTTGCAGATAAACGATTTCAACAACGATTACAAACCCATAAAACAATAGGAACCATGAAAAGACACGCTATCATAACAACCCTTCTCCTCCTGCTACTGGTTACAGAAATGGTGAAGGCTCAACAATGGAGGGAACTACCTACGGGGGTCACCGAAGACCTCTATGATGTCTGCTGCATCGACACCAACACAGTTTTCGCGTGTGGACAGAACGGAGTGATTTTGAAGACCACCGATGGCGGGGAAACGTGGGAGGAGAAATACCGCCAACCAGGCTGCCAAATGACCAAGATGTATTTTATTAATCCACAGGTTGGTTATGTTTTTTGTGATTCGAACATTTCCATCTCCTCCCATACATGGTCGCTGATGAAAACCGAAGACGGAGGGGAGAGTTGGCAAAGTACAGGAACGCCCCAAAACAGTAGTTTCGTTTATCTTGATGACTGGAATGCTCTTACCAATCGATATGTCTGTAGTGAGATGGCTTTTAAAGGCACTGATACCATATTTGTAGCTATTTCGCTCGACGGACTATACAGAAGTCTGGATGGCGGCGAAAGTTTTGAAATAATACCCATAGAGGGTTTTGCGGGTTCCGAAGTGCGCGGTTTCTATCTTGAGGATAATATAGGATACCTCTTATGGTGGAACAGAAAATATTACACAGCCGGCATTGCCAAGACTGAAGACGGTGGGGGGAGTTGGCATCGGATTGACTCTGATTTAGGAATAACAAGCTCCATTATTTATTTTGCCCATTTCCAAGACAAAAACAATCTACGGGTTTTCGGCTGGTTTAACGTCGGCCCTTACGACTTTTCTTTGTTGGACACCCATGATGGTTTTCAAACATTTGATATGAATGGCGTGGAATCTGGTCTTACTTGGTGGTACGATGTTCTCTATGAAGAGTATCGAAAATGTCACTTCACAGACCGAAATCATGGAATGGCATTCTATGTTGGAAAAGACATGGTTGACTTGTGGGATGTTTCCTACACAGAGGACAATGGCTCTTCGTGGACATCTTATTCCCATACTGCCTTTCCGAATTACCCGGATCGACTGTATGACGTTGATGGAATCGACACGGTGTTTTTCATTTCTGGTGAAAACGGACTCGTCGCCAAGAATCGGCAATTCACTTTGATGGACAATGTTGAGCAAGATGAATCCACGGTTAGCGTTTATCCCAATCCCATGGTTGACAAGCTGTTTGTGAAATGCGAGGAAGAATCGGATGTGACACTGTTTTCCAGCACCGGCCAGGTGTTGTATGAAAAAAGGATCGTTTCCGAAACCATTGATGTAAGCGGTCTCGAACCCGGGTTGTATCTGATACGAATCGCTAATTCTGATGGGATCTCCCATGTCAAGAAACTGATCAAGCAATGACGCTGGCATTAACAAATTGTTATTAGATATAATCACCAAAGCCCGTATCGAGACCCTTGTCGGACAGGGCAAAAGTTTCGCCGAGGCCAAGTGGCAGGCGGAAGGTGAATTCCAGGACTTTCTTGGCGTGACCGAGCATTTCAACCAAGGCTTCGAACAGATGTCCATCGCCTCGGAAGGCGACTTCAACGCTATGCTACTGGTCGCCGAATTCGTCTATCCCGACAAAGCCACTCCTACTCCGGAGTTGGGCGGTGCAGGAGCGGTCTCCAACATTCTCGTAAAAGACGTGACGCATTTCGACGGCGAGCAAGCTCGGTGGTCCTTTCAAGGATGGTTCTGCAACTATAGCGTATTACGAAGATTCCGACACCCCGACCTTCACCAAGCAAATCACTTGGACAGGAGGTTGGATGCAAAAATAAATACTAAAACCCGTTCAACGACATCGTCACAGTGGGGATGAGCAGCAGGGCCCCGATGACGATCAGCACCAAGATGAACTTCCAGATGAACCGCACCCATTTTTCCCAAGGAATGCGAGCCACGCCCAGGGTGGCGATGAGCACGCCCGAGGTGGGGGTGATCATGTTGGTGAAGCCGTCGCCAAACTGGAAAGCCATCACCGTGGTCTGACGTGAGATGCCGATCAGGTCGCTGAAAGGCGCCATGATGGGCATGGTGATGGCGGCCTTGGCCGAACCCGAAGGGATGACGATGTTGATCAGGGTCTGGATGCCGTACATGATCTCGGTGGAGGCGATGGTTCCCAGGTTGTTCATCGACTTCGACAGGCCGTAGAGGATGGTGTCGATGACGCCGCCGTCCTGCAACACGATGACGATCCCTGCGGCCAACCCCACCACGATTGCCGCCGAGAGGATGTCGCCCATCCCCTCGATGAAAAGCTTGGCGATGTCACTGGCGCTCTTGCCGATGGCCAGTCCGCTGCAGACGCCCATGAAGAGGAACAAGGTGGCGATCTCCATGATGTACCAGCCATAGCCCAACACGCCCACGATGAGGTAATAGACCGTGCCGAACAGCAGCGTCAGGATGAAATACGCCACCGACTTGCGCAAGGCAAAGAACCCAATCATGGCAAACATACCAGCGCCGATAGGCAGCAAGGGCAGGGTAGAGGCCTTGTTGCCGACCTTCATCGTGGTCATGGGATAGCGGATGGCACAAAAGACCAGGAGGGCGGTGATGAGGCCATAGACGATCCAGGAAGGTGAAAGATGAAAACGGCACTTTGCGTCCTTGCTCGGAGCGGCGCTTTGCGGAGCGCCGTGGCCATCCCCTTGACTTCGGTCTGCTGCCTCCCGACTTTCGACTTCGGTCTGCTGCCTTCTCCAATATTCGTCATCTTCGTAAACGACCGATGCCATCGGATGCTTCTTCACCTTGTTGGCGTACCACAGCACGAAAACAATACCGATGACCGTCAGGATGACCCAACAGACAAAACGGTAGCCGATGCCCGAAAACAACGGGATGTCGGCGATGCCTTGGGCGATGCCGATGGTGAAGGGGTTGAGCATGGCTCCCGAGAAACCGATGTGCGCCGCCACATACACCATGCAGACACCGACGATGGAGTCGTAGCCCATGGAGATGGCCAAGGGGATGACAATCAAGGTGAAGGCGATGGTCTCCTCGCTCATGCCGAATACCGAGCCGAAAAGGCTGAACAAGATCATGATCAGGGTGATGATGATGTTGTTGACCCCGATTTTTCGGATGACCCTGTTGTGTTCCATCCGTTTCGTGAAACGCAAGAAAGCCATGATACCCGTGTCGATGGCCCGGCTCTTGTTCATGATCCAGAAGGCACCTCCGACGATCAAAATGAACACGATGATGCCGCTCTGCTTTTCGAAGCCCTTGTACAACGCGGAGAATACCTGCCAGGTCTGGGGCTCGGCGTGGAACTCCGCGGCGTGCTCCTCGGGGAGCTGATCCTGGTAGTAAAACGTGGTGACCGACTGTCCGCCCACGTCCTCGGTGACGTATTTTCCGGGTTTGATGAACCAGGTCATCATGGCCGCCAACAGGATGCAACAAAAAACGATGACAAAAGTATGCGGAACCTTGCGTTTTTTCATGGCTGGAAAATGATTTGCAATAATACGAAAAATGACGTAACTTTGCACGCTCTTATCATCGAATCGGTATTTTTAACTTAATATTATGAAAATCAAACATTTAACAATTATTGCAGCGGTGGCGTTGATCGCCTCTGCCTGCTCCAATGCGCCCAAACAGCCTGTTGTGGAGCAACAACCCCAGCCCAAACTCATCGACAAGTATGCCCAGTATACGCTGACCACCGACATCAGCCACCTCAGCGAGAACGAGAAGGAGATGCTTCCCCTGCTGTTCGAGGCCGCCGACATCATGGACCAGCTTTTCTGGATGGAGAACTACGGCGACAAGGACGAACTGATGGCCAAGATCAGCGATCCCGACGTGCAGCGTTTTGCCTGCATCACCTACGGCCCTTGGGATGGCCTCGACGGCAACAAGTCGTTCGTGGAAGGCATCGGTGAGAAGCCTGCCGGAGCGCAGTTCTATCCTCAGGACATGACCGAGGAAGAATGGAACGCCTTCGACGATCCTAACAAGAACAGCCAATACACCATGATCGTCCGCGATGAGAACGGTGCCCTGAAGTGCGTGTGGTATCACGACTACTTCGAGCAACAGATCAAGAAAGCCGCTTCCTTGCTCGACGATGCCTCCGAGTTGGCCGGCGACGAGGAGTTCGCCACCTACCTGGCCCTGCGTGCCAAGGCCCTCCGCAGCGACGACTACCTGGAGAGCGACATGCGCTGGATGGACGTCCGCAACAACAACATCGACATGGTGATCGGACCCATCGAGAACTACACCGACGCCCGCTATGGCATCAAGGCCTCCCACGAGGCGTTCATCCTGATCAAGGACCAGGAGTGGACCAAGCAGCTGGCCCGTTATGCCCAGTTTGTGCCTGAACTGCAGAAGCAGCTTCCCGTTTCGGAGGAATACAAGAAGGAAGTGCCTGGCAGCGATGTCGATTTGGCCGCCTACGACGTGGTCTATTACGCCGGCGACTGCAACGCCAACAGCAAGACCATCGCCATCAACCTGCCCAACGACGAGCGTGTGCAGCTGGAACGCGGCACCCGCAAGCTCCAGCTCAAGAACGCCATGGCCGCCAAGTTCGAGAAGATCCTGGTGCCGCTCTCAGGCGTTCTCATGACCCCCGAGTCGATGGAACACATCAAGTTCGACGCCTTCTTCGCCAACGTGATGTTCCACGAGACCGCCCACGGCATGGGCATCAAGAACACCATCACCGGCAAGGGCTCCGTGCATAGCGCCCTGGGCAACCAGTACAACGCCATCGAAGAAGCCAAGGCCGACGTGCTGGGCCTCTACCTGGTGACCAAGCTCGCCGAGATGGGTGAATATACCAACACCGAGCTGGTCGACAACTACACCACCTTCCTGGCCGGGATCTTCCGCTCGGTGCGTTTCGGTGCCGCCAGCGCCCATGGCAAGGCCAACATGCTCGAATTCAACTACATGCAGAAAGAAGGTGCCTTCACCCGCAACGAACAGGGCCAGTATGCCATCGACTTCGAGAAGATGAAGGCGGCCGTCGAGAAACTCGCAGGCGACATCCTGATGTGCCAGGGCAACGGTGACTACGAGGCCGCCAAGGCTTGGCTGGGCGAGATGAGCGTCATCCATCCCGAACTCCAGGCCGACCTCGACCGCGTCAACAACGCCGGCATCCCCACCGACATCTATTACAACATGGGACCGGACGTGCTTCTCAAGAAGTAAGGAAACAGCATCAGAAATAGACCAACCATTAAACAAATCAACCAATCAACAATAATGAAAAGAATTCTCGTATTTGCGCTCGCCATCCTCGCACTGGTTGGCCGCGTTCGTGCCGACGAAGGCATGTGGCTCCCGATGTTCGTGGAGCGTCTGAACTATGTCGATATGCAGAAAATGGGTCTGCAGTTGACGCCTGAAGAACTGTACAGCATCAACCACAGCAGTTTGAAGGACGCCATCGTGGGTCTGGGAAGCACGCCCAAGCCCACCGGTTTCTTCTGCACGGGTGAGATCGTCTCCGAAAAGGGACTGCTCTTCACCAACCACCACTGCGGCTACAGTGCCATCCAGAAACTCAGCTCCGTGGAGCACGACTACCTGAAAGACGGCTTCTGGGCCAAGAATTACAGCGAAGAACTGCCCGCTCCCGACATGACGGCCTCTTTCCTGATCCGCATGGAAGACGTCACCGAGGAGGTGCTGGGTGTGGTCGCCGACACTATGGACTGGCAAGCCCGTGGCAAGGCCATCGATGCCAAGATCAAGGAGCTCCAGGAAGCTGCTTCCGAAGACGGCAAGTACAACCCCGTCATCAAGGGCTTCTTCGAGGGTAATGAGTATTATATGTTTGTGTATCAAGTGTATACCGACGTTCGTCTGGTGGGTGTCGCCAACTCCTCCATCGGCAAGTTCGGTGGCGACACCGACAACTGGATGTGGCCCCGCCACACGGGCGACTTCTCCATCTTCCGCGTCTATGCCGACAAAGACGGCAACCCGGCTGCCTACTCCAAGGACAACGTGCCGCTGACGCCCAAGCACCACCTCCCCATCAGCCTCGATGGCGTGAAGCAAGACGATTTCACCATGATCTGGGGCTTCCCGGGCAGCACCGAGCGTTACATGTCGAGCTACGGCATCGACTACAACGTGGATACCTTCTATCCCATCATTATCGATGTCTTCGGCAAACAGCTCGAAGTGATGGATGAGTTCATGCAAAAGGACGACGCCATCAACTTGATGTATGCCGACAACCACGCCGGCTTGGCCAACACTTGGAAGAACTTCATCGGACAGTGCACCATGCTCCGCAAGAACAAGGTCAGCGAAGCCAAGGTGGCCCTCGAGAACGACTTTACCAATTGGGTCAACGGCAAGGCCGACCGCAAGGCGGAATACGGCGAGGCTCTCCCGAACCTCCAGAAGGCTTACCAAGACCTCGGTACCGTAGCCAAACAGCTGTTCTATCCCAGCTTAACGATTCAAGTCGGCCCCATCGGCCGTGCTGCTGTTTTTGCGGGTTACTATATGGCTGCCACGAGCAAGGACAAGGAGATGTTGGAAGCGGCTACCATGGAGCTTCAAGGCATGGATGTGGACGGTTTCTTCGCCGAGACCGATCCTCAGGTGGAACACAAGACCTTCGCCGAGATGCTGAAGCTGTACCGCAACGCTTTCGACGCCAACGAACTTCCCGAGTTCTACACCACCATCATCGACAAGAAGTTCAAGGGCGACATCGACGCCTTTGCCGACTATGTCTATGAAAACTCCTTCTTTGCCACGCCCGAGAGCATCAAGGCCTTCATCGCCAAGCCGAATGCCAAGAAGATGGCCAAGGACTATGCCTTCCAAATCAGCCAACAGCTGATGGAAACCCGCGTGCAGGCTGCTCCTGCGTATCTCAAAGCCCAGACCGTTGTTTCCGAGAACGACCATGTCTTTGTCAAGGGCCTCCGCGAGTATTATGCCGAAACCCAGCCCGGCAAGAGCCTCTATCCCGATGCCAACTCCACCATGCGTATGAGCTACGGCTCTGTCAAGGACTACATGCCCGCCGACGCCGTCCACTACGACTATGTGTGCACCGCCAACGGCATCCTCGAGAAGTATGTGCCTGGCGACTATGAGTTCGACGCCCCCAAGCGCCTCATCGAGCTCATCGAGAAGAAGGACTTCGGTCCGTATGCGGATGAGAACGGCGATCTGATCGTGTGCTTCCTCTCCACCAACGACATCACCGGTGGCAACTCCGGCAGTCCCATCATGAACGGCAAGGGCGAACTCATCGGCTTGGCCTTCGACGGCAACTGGGAAGCCATGAGCGGCGACGTCAACTTCGAACCTCGTCTGCAGCGTACCATCAACGTGGATGCCCGTTACGTGCTCTTCGTCATCGACAAGTACGCCGGCGCCACCAACCTCATCAACGAGCTTGACATCCGCAAGTCGGAACCGCAGCCCATGCGTGAGGAAGTGGAAGAATAAAAGCGGAAAGTGAACGTGGAAAGAGGAAAGTGGATCGTACTCTTTGGGTTATTCATCCTTGTACCGTTTTTTGGTACAAGCCAAAGCGCCGAGAAGGTTTTGTTCTCGGTACCCGGAGGCTTTTATGAGGAGTCTCCCGTGCTGACGCTTTCCACCGTCTATCCGCAGCATCACATCCGTTTCACCACTAATGGCAACCGTCCAACAGTACAGTCCCGGTGTTACACCGAGCCGTTGCTGTTGGACAGTTGTCTTTATTCTACCTCAGACATTTACACGATACGGATCACCCCAAGGGGAGAGATGTTCTATCCCGACAGCGTGCGTCATTGCATCGTGATCCGTGCGGCAGTGTTCGATGAAAACGACAGCTGCGTCAGCGAAGTAGCCACCAACAGCTATTTCATTCAAGCCCTGGGGTGCGACACGCACGGTCTGCCCGTCATGTCGCTTTGTGCCGATTCGTTGGATTTATTCGACTTTTGGCGGGGAATCCTGGTGCCTGGTGCTTACTATAACCCTAATATTCCTGATTGGACCGGCAATTACTTCTGCAAAGGAATCTTGTGGGAACGGCCCTGCAATGTGGAGTTTTACGAAAGAAACGCTCATTACCTTAATAGTGGCATCAACCAGCTGGCTGGCGTTCGCACTCACGGAGGTGCCTCCAGGCGTTTTCAGCAGAAGGGATTGAAAATCTTTGCAAGGGAAGATTATGGTGAGAAACGTTTCAAGCATCGCTTTTTCGACGAAATTCCATTAGCAACATTCAAGCATCTGACGCTGAAACCTTTCAGATGTGATAACTGGGGACACGTTGGTGTTCAAGACCAACTGGCCAGTCGCTTGGCGCACGATCTCGGACTTGAGAGCCTTGCCTCCCGACAGACGGTACTTTTCCTCAATGGTGAGTATTGGGGTATCTATGCCCTGACGGAAGTCCCTGACGAGCGTTACCTTGAGGATCATTTTAATGCGGATTTGGAGCAGATCAACATCATGAAGAAGTGGACCCAGCTTGAACATGGCGACAGCACCCAATGGCTCGAGTTATACCAATGGATGGAAACGGCCGATCTCACCAATCCGTCGAGCTACGATCAAGCGGCTTCATATCTTGATTTGGACAATTTTATGGACTATCAGATCTTTGAAATCTATTCCGGCAATCTTGATTGGCCCGCTAATAACGTGCGTTGCTGGCAAGAAGGGCAAGGCAAATGGCGGTGGTTTTTCTATGACGGCGACGGTTGTTTTGTAGAGGATTGGGATGTTTTTGCCAATGCTATTGACACCAGCGACAACATCAACCCTTCCAACGCCCGCGCCACCTTGTTTTTCCGAAAGCTGATCCAACAGCCACTTTTTATGGATCGTTTCAAACACCGTTTTCAAGAATTGATGACCCATCAGTGGCGTTATGAAACCCTCGCTCCGCTTTTTCAATCGCTTTGTGCCACGCTTGCCGGAGAGGTGCCTTTCCAAGCCGAACGTTTTGGGTTCCCCATAGACTTCGATCAATGGGAATCCGATGTCGCCGCTGAGGACGATCGGTTGTTCCATTGGAACGAACAGATGTCTTTACGGCTTGCGTCGTTTCTCTCTGAGCATGCCTTGCTGGAGACCACTTTGGTGGAAGCAATCCGATGCGTGCCCAATCCTTCGAAGGGGCCTTTTGATTTCATCGTCACCACGACATCCGAAGGGGTTGCTTCCATGCTCTTGTTTGATGCGACTGGCTGTCAGGTGTTTCATCAGCCGGTGGATTTGAAACCCGGTGTCAATCACATCCCCATGAATAGATCTTTCGCTCCTGGCCTCTATATACTCAAAATCGGCGGATCTACCCTTAAAATCATCCAACAATGAAACGACGTACTCCCTTAATTTTGGCTATCGCCTTGGTATCGCTGGCCGCTGCCTTTTTCATCCGTCAAGGCGTCAACTGCCACTTCCGTCCCATGACCAACTTCAAGGCCGGGCGCACGGTATGCCTCGACATGGATCTGGAGAATGCCGTCACCGATGGCATCTATCTCCCTTCCGCAAAACAGACCGAAAAGGGGGAAGGTGTTTTCAGTTTTCGCTTTATCGCCCCGAAAAAAGGCTGGTATTACAAGATCTATTACCAGAACGAGAGTTATAAATTCGCCGACACAAGTGCGCTCTCCGGCGAGAATTTCTATGGTAGCTGGGAAGATGTCAGCGTGGGTTTCAAACCCATCGGGCGCTGGGTGGTGCGGGATTCGCTCCGCATTGTGGGCAACCCCCGCGACGAACGTCGTTTTTATGGCGCCGACTTGAGCGAAAACAGCTTTAGCAAAGAGCATGTATCCAAAGTGATACAGAGCATCCGCAACCAGGAGCAGTGGTACAACAGCATCGTCGAGAAGGCGGAACGCAATGGCGTCAGCGTTGAAGAACAGCTCTACCGCGACGCCCTATGGGTGATCAGCGGCAGCCGCAACGACGGCGACTGCAACCACCGCTGGAAACGCAATCCTCGAGTGGGTCGCTACAGCTTCCTGTTGGTGCTCTGCGATGAGGAAGGACTCAACGAGATCCCCGACTATATCCAACATATCGGCAACACCGATGAAAACGGTACTTTTATCAACCCTTACGGCTGGTTCGAGACGCATCCTTCCAAGCATATCAAGACGGTAAAGAGTGGCCGCCAGCTGAAAACCCGCGCGGTCATCACCCCACGCCAAGGGGTGTTTGTTGATGAGGCCAACGTCCACAGCCAAGGCTACGAGCCCGATACGACCTGCCTGAGCTGTGGCATCAACGATGCGCTATACCAACATGCGCTTTTTGAGCAGTTCTTCAGCTCGGTCAGCCAGCAATACACCCTCCGTAACATTCCCGTTATCCAGGATGTGGTGGGGGAGGACCCCTACACCCGTGCCGACTACGAAGCCAATAAGACCAAATACGATTCTGCTCAGCTGCATTGGGATTATCCCGTGGTCTCCAAGACGCCCTGCCAGACGGTGCAGGTGGCCGATGACGGCAGCTATATTACGTTGATCAACCCAGGCAACGACGACCTCAACGACCTTCATAAGGAATCTACGGGCATCCGTACCCGCGTGGGCTTCACCTACGGTAAGTTCACCGGCAAGATCAAGTTCCCCGTGATGCTCAACGACGAGAACGTGTGGAACGGCCTGACCTATGCCTTCTGGCTGATTTATAGCGACAACCACGCATGGAACAACCGCCGTCACGATGAGGCCGAAGGCGGCTATGTCGATAAGAACGACGACTCCGAAACCCCGGTTCGTCACCCAGACTATCATTATTCCGAAATCGATATCGAGATCGTGAAGGCCTCCAAGTTCTGGCCCAAGAACTATTATGGCCACCGTGCCGACAGCATTTGCGTGGAAGAAGACGCCACGTTGAACGACGATGTGATGTATTGCTGCACCAACTGGGACCTGGCCGTGCCTTCGCCGAAGTACTTCAAGGCAGGCATCGACTCCATCCCCTACGGCAAGGACCATAAGTTCGAGACCTTGCGGTGGTACAAGCTCTATAAGGCGTTGACCGAACGCGCCCCGATGAGTAACAACGACTTCAAAGCGCCCTGGTATTACTATGAGATCGAATGGCGACCCACCGAGATCATTTGGCGCCTCGGTCCCGACCCGAAGCACATGCGGGTGATGGGCTACATGAACGACCAATACACCAGCATTCCGAACAACCAAATGAAAGCCATTGTCACCCAGGAATATCATTACTCTGAATGGTGGCCGCCCATTGTCTGGGAACAGGGATTGATCCCCTATAACAAGACGGATATTGAGGGCCGTGTTTACGAAATAGTCATTGAATAACGCTAAAAGAATGAACCATGGTTTATAAAGCCTATTCCAAACGCGACACGACCATCATCAAAGGCTTTGCGATTCTTTGCATTGTCTTGCACAACTATTTCCATTGGCTGACCCCCATGCCGGGGGAGAATGAGTTCGATTTCTCTCCACTAAGGGTACAAAAACTGTTCGATTTATTGGGTCAATATCCTGGCGAATTCATCAATATATTGTTGAGTTATTTCGGTCATTTCGGGGTGCAGCTGTTCCTGTTGGTCAGCGGTTTCGGCTTGGCTTTTTCCATGTTGAGGCGAGAACGCTCTTGGGGGGTGTTCATGCTGGAGCGTCTCAAAAAGCTCTATCCGCTGCTGATCGTCGGCGTGTTGGTCTGTTTTCTCGGCTGCATCTTGATGAATGGCAGGATGTTCGTCAAGGAGGAATGGAGGGAGATCGGCTATAAACTGCTTTTCATCCAAACACTGTTGCCCGAATCCGGCACCAGTTTCAACGGTCCTTGGTGGTTTTTTTGCTTGATCTTCCAACTTTATCTGCTGTTTCCTCTGCTGTTCCGTTGTATCAGAAAATGGCATTGGAAGGCCTTCTTGGTCCTGTTGGTGATTTCATACGGGTTGATCTTCCTGTTCCGGTATGGTTTGGACTTGTATCATGGGACGATTGTGATGCAGAATGCGCCAGGACACCTGCCAGAGTTTGCTTTAGGAATCCTGTTGGCTTTTTCCAAGGACAAAAAGATCCATTGGCTGTGGCTGGTGCTGGCATTGGGGGTGTTTGTCGGTGGCAACTTCATTGAGGTGTTGTACCCCTTCACATTTCTCTCGCTTTGTGTCTTTACTGTGTTTGCCTATCAAGGCCTGAAGCATCTGAAGCATCGAAAGCTTTCCACGCTCCACTTCTCACTTTTCAATTATTTTGGCGGTATCTCCATGATGTTGTTCGTGGTACACGGCTATTTCAGGGGACCTGTTCTGAAGTTGGGCAACACGATGACGAGTGCGTGGGGGCATTTGGCTTCCGGGCTCATGTATTTCCTATTGGTGTGGGGCATCGCCTTGGCGGCGAAACCCTTGTATGATTTTGTCGAGGCGCGACTGGATCGGATCCATGGGCGTGAAAACCGTTTCACCAAAATCTTGCAAACAGTCTTTCAGGTAGCATTTGTGTTGTTTTTCCTCTATGTCGGTTGCTATTATATCCGTCAAAATCTGGCAAAGCATCCCGCTACACCGTTGATAACATCATTATATGTGGAGCAGGGGCAAATTGTCGTTGACGACAAGTTCGTGTCGTTGGCTAAGTTCCCTTTGGAGAAAAACCATCTTGTGTTGCATGTCGAAGGCGAATTTGAGCTTGAAAAAGGGGTGGTGCCTCCGTACCTGGTAGTGGACATCCGGGATGTGTTGTGGAAAACCATGACGCTGTATCCTTCCCCCGATGGCGAATGGATTCATTATACCTTCAAGTACGACTATTATCGTCCTTTTGTCAATTCCATCAACGAGAAGGATCTCAAGATCTATTTCTGGAATCGCGACCAAAATGCGATGCGGTTTCGTAATTTTACTATTTTTGCAAATTATTAATATATAATAAAACATGGTATTCAGCAGCAACGTCTTTTTGCTTTATTTCTTGCCACTGTTTCTGCTGTGCTACTTCGTCTGTCCGCAAAGGTTCAGGAATTATGTCATTCTGGTCTTCTCCATCATCTTCTATGCCTGGGGCGGGCCCGAGTTCATCCTGATCTTGCTGGGATCCACCATCGCGACGTATTTCATCGTCAAGGCGATGTGCAAGACGGATAAGTCATCGGCAAAGAAATGGCTTTGTGCTGCTGCCATCACCTTGAATCTGGGGTTGTTGGTGTGGTTCAAATACGCCAACTTCTTGGTGGATAACGTCAACGCTCTTGTAGCGCTTTTCCACGGTCATGGCATTCAACTGGCCAAAGTCGTGCTGCCCATAGGCATTTCTTTCTTCACCTTCCAGTCCATCACCTACGTGTTAGACTCCTACCGGGGTCAGGTGAAACCCATGGACAAGCTGACGGACTACATCGTCTATATCATGATGTTTCCGCAGCTGATTGCGGGTCCCATCGTGCGGTATGGTGATGTGGAACAGCAACTCAGGCATCGTGAGAGTCCGCCGTCGGAACGCTTGCAGGGCTTCTATCGGTTTGTCATCGGCCTTGCCAAGAAAGTATTGATAGCTGACGTCATCGCCAAGCAGGCGGATGTCTATTTCGCCTCCGACCTCAGCACCATGGACATGGGCACAGCTTGGATCGGCATTTTGGCCTATACCATGCAGCTGTATTTCGACTTCTCGGGCTATTCCGACATGGCTATCGGTCTGGGACGGATCATGGGATTCAAGTTCCCCGAGAACTTCGACAATCCCTATACCAGCAAGAGCATCACTGAATTTTGGCGCCGGTGGCATATCACGCTGGGTACATTCATCAAAGGCTATCTGTACATCCCCTTGGGTGGCAACCGAAGGGGTACGGCCCGCACCTATTTCAACCTCTGGGTCTGTTTCCTGCTTTCGGGCCTGTGGCACGGTGCCGCTTGGAACTTCGTGCTTTGGGGCGCGTTCCACGGCTTTTTCATCGTGCTGGAGAAGTTGTTGAGTGGCAAACGGAAAGATTTCCATTTCCCACTTTCCACGCTGGTCACGTTCATCCTCGTCATGATCGGCTGGGTGTTGTTCCGCGCGGATAACATCAGTCACGCCTTCGACTACTACAAGGCCATGTTCTCGTTCAACTTCGAGGGCTTCAGCTGGAACGGTGATAGCCAGTTCTACACCACGCTCATCCTCGCTGTGGTCTTCTCCTTCTTGACGTTATTCCCCTTCGGTCGAAAGATCGAGCAGGTGGTGTTCTATAAGAACTATGGCGCCTGGGGTCATGTGGCAGCTTGGGTGGTGTCCGTCGCCTTGTTGATCTTCAGTATCGGAGCGCTGAACGCCACAGGTTTCAGTCCATTCATCTATTTCAGATTCTAAGGCTATGGGCAATCATAAAACAAACCGCTTTTCACCTTCGGCCCTTCGTCCTTTTTTAGCGTTCCTCTTTTGGATGCTGGTCTTCGGCTTTGCTGTCCGACTTTTTGAGGCGGCTTTGCTGGGCTATTACCAGGAGCAGTTTTGGAAGCAACTCGCCCTGTGTTTGAAGGGTTTCTGTTACGATGTGTTGTTTTTCAGCAAACTCGCGCTTATCCTCTGCCCCCTGTATCTGTTGATCCATCGTTTTTCGAGAAAGGCCGCCCGATGGACCTTTTGCATCATCGGCACCATGATGTTGCTGATTTCCAATGCAATGATTATGTACTACATCTCGGCGATGATGCCTTTGGACAAAGTCTTTTTCGACTATTCGGTGAAAGAGCTGATCTATATTTCCCAATCCACCGGCGCTTTCGTCTGGTGGGGCTACGTCGGCCTCTTGCTCATCCCCGCCTTGTTTTTCATCGTCTATGGCATCCTCAAAAAAGAACCCTTTCCACTTTACCTCCCTTCGGTCGGTGAGGGCTTACGCCGTTCCACGCTCCACTTTCCACTTTATCTTTGGCTCGCCCTTGCCCTTCTCGGTCTCTTTGTCTGGGACGTTCCCGTTTGGGCTTATAGCAACCGTGAAGGCAAGAACACCATCTGTAACAAGCAGGAGTTCTTCTGGAAAAGCCTGATCCGGACCGAGGCGCCTTTCTCACGTTTCGACCCGAAGGACTTGGAACAACAGCGCGACCGCATACAGACCTTCCAATCTTTCTTCCCTGAGGACGAGTTTGTGGATTACCGTTATCCGTTTGCCCATGTTGACCATTCGCCCGATGTGCTCTCGCAGTATTTCGATTTGAATCCCGATACGATGCCGAATCTGGTGTTCATCATCACCGAGGGGCTAAGCCGTGAGTTCAGCGGTCCGAACAGCAAATTCCCTTCGGCCACTCCCTTCCTCGATTCGCTGGCCGACCACAGCCTTTCGTGGCTTAACTGCATGTCGTCGTCGCAACGTACCATCGCCGTGCTGCCTAGCCTGTTCGGCAGCCTGCCCTTTGGCAAACGGGGCTTCATGCAGTCGCCCGACTGTCCCCGTTTTTACTCTTTGCCCGGCATCTTGAAGGACAATGGCTATGAGACTTCTTTCTTCTATGGCGGCTGGACCTGTTTCGACGATATGTGCTATTTCCTGAACGATATGGGTATCGACCATTATCTGCCGGAATACACCAGCTATCCTCAAGAGATGCAAAACACCTGGGGCCTCTACGACGAATACCTCTTCTCCGAATCCCTCAAAGAAAGGAACCTTTCACCTTTCACCTCTCACCTCTCACCTCATCTCGATATCTACCTCACCTTGTCCACCCACGATCCCTTTGACTACCCCGACAAAGCACGTTACACGAAGATCTATACCGACAAGTTGATCCAAAACCACAAACAGCATAACATCGAACAATTCCAGTATGAGCAATACGCCTCTTATCTCTATTACGACGACTGTTTGAGGAAGTTCTTCGACGCATATCGTCAGCTGCCCGGTTTTGAAAACACAATCTTCATCATCACCGGCGACCATTGCTTCAACGGCAAGTCGGAGGAACTTGACAAATATCATGTGCCTTTTGTTATCTGGTCGCCCATGCTCAAGGAAGCACATCGTTTTCCAGCCATAATTTCCCATCGCGACGTGACCCCTTCGTTCTTGGCCATGATGAAACAGGTTTACGGCATCCAGTCGCCCTCTGTGGTGAGTTGGCTTAATACAGGCTTGGACACGTGTTCTCACTTCCGGTCGAACACTTTTACGCCTCAGCTGAAAAACTCCCGCAAAATGGACAATATGGTCTATAAGGACTATTATTACGACGAGGGGATGGTGTTCAAGTTTGGTTTTGAGGATGACAAACTGACGATCACTCCGGTCAACAACGAAGCGATGCTGAATTTTGTGAAAGAATACAAAGCCATGGATGACTATGTGATGCGGAACGACGCCTTGGTGAAACTGGATGAGGACAAACAGCAGCTGCTGGTGTCTGTTGACAGCACCCAGAGCGTGAATCACGTGCTTCTTAACAGCTATACAAGGCCGATCGACACCTTGGATCATCACAATTGTTTTGTGTTCAACGGAATCTATCCATTCACCTTGTTCAGCGAAGTCCTGGACGACACCCTTCAGTCGGTGGTGGTGTATTGTAGTTTCGATATCTTCATTCCCCGCGGAGATGATAAAGAGAAAATCGCTTTGGGCTTTTCCATCGACCGTTTGGATGGACGGCGGGAACTGCTGAAGACGCTGGTGATCAACTACGATTGGTATGAGTATTACGATCAATGGCAGCATTACTCTTTGACGCAAACCTTTAACCGCGCTCAGTTGAAATATCTGACAGGGGAGAAGCTGATGGCCTATTTTGGAAATGGCGGCGAGCGCACCTTTGTTTTGTCGGATTTTAATCTTAAAGTGGTGGGGATCAATGAATAACAAAAAATCTTTATCTATCGCACTGGCTCAATGGCTTCGTCTGAATGCCTTGTTGCTGCTGTGCATGATCGCAGTCCGTCCCCTTTTCTTTTTGGAGGTCTATTTCAGGGTAGGATTGGCTCCCATTCATTTTTTCACCATCCTTTCTGGAGCCATCTACGATCTTCTGCTGGTCTGCCGGATCTTCGCCTATGGCCTGATCCCTTTCCTGGTCTTGCATGCTTTCTTCCCTAAGACGGCTCGGGGCATCTTCATCGGCTTGATCGTATTTTATGCGGTGGTGTCGGCGTTGCTTGCCGAGTATTACTGCAACCTCACCATGCCGCTTGACCATGTGATTTTGATGTATTCCTATCAAGATCTAAAAACCACATTGAGTTCTTCTGCCACCTTGTCGATCGGTCAGGTGATCTGGTTTTTGTTGCAGGTGGGAGTGCCGGTGGGAATCGTGGTGTGGAGTAGAAAGTGGGGAGTGAAAAGTGGAAAGAGGAGAGAGAAAAGTGGAAAGTCTTCTGTTCTACGAGGTGTTTTGGCGGTGCTAATCGTTGCTGTTGGGTTGTTGGTGCCTTACAACCGCATGATCCGGGAGGAGCGGCTATATCCTGCCCATTATGACTTCTGTCTGGCCGTGAACCAGCCCAGTTATTCGTATATCAAGATCGCCGATTATCTGAGGAACGAGGTGTTTCGTGACGTTTTCGAAGACAGTGACTTGTTTGATGAGCACCTGAAAGAGGCAGTGGCGGCCTATCATGCTGTCCATCCTGAGTTCGAGTACGACTATCCGGATTATCCGTTTTACCGCAAGGCCACCGATCCCGATGTACTCAGTCCATTCCTCCGTCAGACCTCAGATGGCTTGCCGCCTAATTTGGTCTTCATCATCGTGGAAGGATTGGGACGCCGTTTGACGGCGGTGTGGGAACCCGTCTTGTCGTTCACGCCTTTCATCGACAGTCTGGCATCAGAAGGACTGTTCTGGCCGCAATGTCTCTCCACTGCGGAACGCACCTTCGCCGTGTTGCCTTCGGTATTTGCCTCCGCTCCCCATGGCCGATATGGTTTTTGCACGACCCTGAGTCAGACGCCACGCCACCACTCCCTGCTCCGCGACTTGGAGCGGAACGGATACTACTCTTCCTTCTATTATGGCGGCGAACTCACTTTCGACCACTACGATTTCTTCCTGCAGGCGAACCACGTGGACTACCTGTTCAGTCCTTCCATCGTGGTGGAGGACACCGCAAAGTCTCGTTTGCTGACCGAAAACCACCGATGGGGCCTCGATGATGATCAGCTGGTGGAGCTGGCCATCGCTCAAAAACGTCAGGACACCGTGACAAGGCGGCCTTTTGTGGATATGTATCTGACGCTTAGCACCCACGAGCCTTTTGTGGTGGATGACTTGGAGCATTATGAGGAACTAGCAAGGCAAAGGGTTGAAAGCACGCCCAATGTGACCGACCAGGAACGCAGCAATGTGATGAAAAACCTCAACATCTTCGCCTGTTACCTCTATATGGACGAATGCATCCGCAACTTGTTCGCTTACTATGCCTCCCGACCTGATTTCGAGAACACCTTGTTTGTCCTTACTGGCGACCATAGGATGGCTTATTTGCCTTTTGGAAGCTCCATCCGCAAATACAACGTGCCGCTGGTGATCTACTCGCCGCTGCTGTCCCGTTCAAAGCGGATGGAAGCAGTGGTCTCGCATCTCGACATCACCCCCTCGCTCAATGCCTATCTTCACGCCAACTACAACTATGCCATTGACGACCATTGCCACTGGCTAGGCACCTCGTTCGACACCGTCTCGGAATTCCGCAATACCCGCAAACTCGCGTTCATGCTCAACAACCGTGATGTGGTGGATTATTGTAGCGGTAATCATATCCTCAGTAATCAAAAACTGTTTCAACTGGATTCCCGTCTGGTGGAAACCAAGGATGATAACGAGAATCTGTGCAAACTCCTAATGAACGAGCTGGACAACTTCGATTTGATCAGCCGCTTTGTAGTGAAGGAAGACCTCCTGCTTCCGCGAGGTGACCAATCCAATCTCTACTCCTGTCTCTTGGACTTCGACCACAACTCCATGAGTGTCTTCGATAAATACCTGGTCAAAGACAGCGCCTTCCTGCGTGTGGGCAAGGAGGTGGAGTATTTCTCCCTGTGCTCAAATCTGGCCGTCTTGCCGATCTATGAGGATCTGTTGGTGGAGGTGTCGTTTGACATCCGGAGTGTGGACACAAGTCTCACTTTGCCCGCTCTGCGCGTCGCCTTGGGTGATGCCTACGCACAACGGAATCTCTCCGAAGTGAACGGATTGAACACTGGTAAGTGGGAGCATTACCATGCCCGAATCCCGATGGAGGTGATCCATCAGACAGAAACCCAGGCGCTGAAACTGGTCTTGTGGAAGAAGAACTCGAGTTCGTTTGAACTGGACAACCTCGTGGTGAATGTGGAGGCTTCGTTGAGGCAGAAGGATCAATAGTGGCTGTTGGGAACCAGTAGGACATCCACCAAGGTGTCGCTGCCGATCTTATCCCTCAGTCTGGCTTGATAGTGTGCGTGTGTATTGAGGGTCCACAGTAGCTTGCGTTGTTCGGGGAACTCCCTTTTCATGAAGTCATACTGGTAGTCATATCCCGAAAGATGGGTCACCCCGCTGAGGATCGCACGTTGGATCTTTTCCACATATTGTTGGTATTGTATGGAATCGACGGTTTCCGGGTCGAAAGGAGGGATATAATAGCTGTCTTGGAAGCCTGCCTTCCGGAAGGACGGAAGCGCGTCGTAAGCGGTGCTTTCAACGATCAACATGCCTTGAAGCTCGTATTTGTCCCTGAGGTCCGTAAGGCACCGCAGGGCAGACTCGCAGTTCAGGGAGCTCAGGTTTTTGAAGTCGAACCAGATGCCAAGTCTGGAGATCTGATCCAAGGCTCCGCACCACTGATCGAGCGTGAGGGTTGTGGTATCATTGACGTCGTGTTTGACCAAGAACATGTTCAACGAGTCGATGTAACACACATCGATTTCCAATCCGCTGTATTGGCCTTGGAAAAATTGTGCTTTTTCGATGCTGTTGGCCCTATGGAGCCACACTTGAAGGTTGGTCGCTGTATTTTCCCTTGGCTTGCAGGCTGTTGCGATGAAAAGGATCGTTATGTATAGTAGCGTTTTTTTCATAGTGCGTTCAATTGGATTTGAGATGCTGCCTCCATTCCGCATCTTGGATCATGACGGTTTCCAGGTCGAGATGCCGTTCCTTTGCCTTCTTTTCCAGGCTTTCCCGCCATTGTTGGTTGGTATGCATGTAACGCAGCGTGATTCCGATGGGATCTTCAGGATCGGTCATCCTGAGCATGGTGTTGCGGGTGGAGGGATGGTTTTCAGCCAACGCGGGGAAATAGCGTTCCGGATTCGAATACAACACATATTCAGCTTCGCTATGTAGGACTTGATCCAAGGATTTGCCTTGTTCGGCGGCTTTTTTCTCGATAGCGGCCATCCAGTCGTCCGTGTTGTTGATGTTCTCGATGACCTTCTGAAGGACACGGTTGACTTCCTGTTTGTTGTAGCACAGATTCACCAACGCCTGGCAAGAGAAGAGGTTGCTCATGGAATACAAGTTGACCGTGCAAAACGAAATCATCACAAAGTCTGTGTTGGTAAGCTGCTCGATCAGGCTGAAGTCGGCCGTTTTTTGATATTGCGGGTCGTAATACACACTGTTGTTGTAATACCAGAAAGGATGCCGGCTGAAAAGGCTGTCGAGAGGAATATGGTAGGCGATGTTCCAGAAATAAGAGTCGCCGATAGTGATGATAGCGGGCTTCCGAAAGGCGGTGTCGTTTGCGATATGGAAGTCGGCGTATTGGTTCGGGATCTCGCGTATGGACCGTGAGAGGTTGAGCAGTTTCTCCAGATCGTCATCGGGCCGCATGGTGGTATCGTACAAGGTCTGGCTGATCTCCAGTTGTGGTAGTTCGGTGTCTCCAAGCCATTCCATGTATCGCAGAATGGAATCGGTGACGTGTAAGGCGGCAAGGTTGGACCAATGGGTGCCCAGTTGTGGATAGAGGGCATAGCCGACGCTGTCCTTGATCTGTTGGAACCAACGGTCGAGGTTGATATAGTTCACACCGATGCTGTCGAACAATACGGGATAGAGGTCGGCGGCGGTCAGGTGGTTTTCCTGCTTTCGGATCTTGTCGGGCAGATACTCCGGATAAACACGGGCTTTGCTGGGCTCGATGACGACAAATAGATGTTTTCCGTATTCGGCTAGAATCTCCTGCACCTTTCGGAGCCGGGTGGCCTCTAAAACGAGTTTGGGCCGGAGTTGCTCAACACTATCTATATAATTATATTGATATTCCCCACAATAGTCCTCTATAACCGCCGTATTGTACAGATAATTCTCCTTTCCAATGGTGATAGATTGCACGTTGGTTTTTTTGTAACAATCCCAAAGATATTGGTTGTAGTACCGTATAAGGCATTCGCGGAAGCCGAAATTTTCGCGGAGATATTGTTCCAGATCGTTCTGATAGTTTCCTGTGACACAGTTTTTCATTGTCAGCGCGGGAAATTCCGTCTTCTCGGTAACACCGTTAAGCGGTTTGAGTTTGAAAAGGGGCCAATGCTCTTGTACGAAAAACAGAAGGAGACAGCCGATCGTCAACAGACATAGTATATGACACAATCCTTTTTTCATCTGCGTTATCGGACAAATCCTTTGGGTTCAATGTTCATTCGGTAGGTATAGTCGGCGTTGTCCCAGAGTGACTGTTCGAGGCTGATGCCTTTTTCCTCCGCTTGTTTCTCGACACTTTCAATCCATTCGGGAGAGGCCTTGATATTGTCTATGATCCGTTGGATCTCACTGTTTCGATAATCGAGATACAGGCGGTCGGCTTCATCGTAGTCCGCTTCCGTTTTCCATCGAAACTCGTTGTCATAGCCGCTCAGATAGCGTTCAATGAAACCATAGGGCCACAAGTGGTTGGTGGCCTCGGTGCAGACCAGCAGCACAAACTCCTGGTTTTCAATCTCTTTTTTGTAGTCGAGGGCATCCACTTGTTGGACGGGATCCCTTTCAGGATAGACGGTCTTGTTGTAAAACCAAAAACCGCCGTCAGTGAAGAGATGCTGCGGCAGGGCTACATTCCAGGCCCATACCGTCCACCAGTAAGAGTCAGCGATAGCCAGGACCCTTGGCCGGTAACCTTCGGTGAAGTTGAAATGCGGGTTGTCAATCGTGTTGTGTGGCAGCGGCAACAGGATGTTCATCATCCGGTAGAGATCGTCATCTTGGTTCATCAGGCCGTCGTTATCGAAACTTTCGATATAGGAATGGACCTGCGTCTGTTGACTTTTCGTCTCCATGTACCGCACCAGTGAGTCCAGGGCCAGGGAAGCCGCATAAACAGTCCAATGGGCACTCAAGTCGCAATACACGGGATGGTCGAATTGGTCTTTTCGTTCACAGAAGTACCGATTAAAGTCAATCCAATCGACCGATTGATCCTGAAACGCTTTCTGGTATTGTTGGTAGTTGTTGGTCTCCCTTCCCCGGTGGAGGTACTTTTCGGGAATCAGTTCGGGATAGTAGGAAGCCTTGCCCACTGTGAAAACAGGCAAAAGGGTGATGCCTTTGGTTCGGAGCATCTCCTGGATGAGTTTGATTTGCCGGGTCTTGTTGACGATTTGTTCTTCGCCGATATAGGTCTCTCCTGTATAGCTGATGATATAGGACTCTTCGATGAAGGTCTTTCCGTTGTTGCCTTTCACCGGCCCTATGGCCGATATTTTCCCAAAGGCGGAATACAACAATTGGTTATTAAGACGGATCATCGTCTTTCTGAACCCGGATTGTTCCGTACACCAGGTCATCAACGAATCTTGGGCGGTTTCATGGAACAGGGTCTTCAGCGTGATTACAGGTTTCGGAGTCTCCACGAAGGCACCATCCAACGGCTTTTCGTCCACAAAATGGAACACGGCCTGTAGCATGGGCAGCAACAGCAGCACGAGAAACAGCGCAAATCCTATTTTCTTGAGTCTTTCCATCAGAACCTAAAATATATGAAGGGGTTGAAACTGCCTTTGAGGATGAAAGAAGCGGAGAGTATCAGCAGGACGACCATCAGCAGGCTGACGAGCGCATATTGTCTAGGCCGATAGGCCTTTTTGTTGAAGAAGAAATCCAGGGTTTTTTGTCCCGCTTGGGTCATCCCGAAGAAGGAGAAGAAGGCGGCGATGACCAAAGTGGTGACAAACTGCGGGTTGCAGAAGGCCACAGGGTTGTTGCCGTGGAAGCCGAACAGGGTGCCAAGATACTGGATGGCATAGCCAAGCGTGTCGGCGCGGAAGAACACCCAGCCGATCATGACTAGGAAGAAGGTAAGGAGCGTGGAGAATGGGGAGTGAAGCGTAGATAGTTTTCCGTTTTCCACCTTTCGCTTCCCTTTTAACAATTTGTCCAGACAGATGAAGATGCCGTGGTAGGCGCCCCAGACCACAAAGTTCCAGGAGGCACCGTGCCAGAGCCCCGACAGGAAGAAGACGATCCAGAGGTTGAGATAGGTTCTGCCCCGGCCTTTGCGGTTACCTCCCAGCGGGATGTATAGATAATCCATCATCCAGTTGCCTAGGGTGATGTGCCAGCGTTTCCAGAACTCGGTGATGCTTTTGCTGATATAGGGACAGTTGAAGTTTTCCGGGAACTTGAAGCCAATCATCCGTCCGATACCGATGGCCATGTCGGAATACCCCGAGAAGTCGAAATAGATCTGGAAGGTGTAGGCAAGGATGCCCAACCAAGCGGTCCCCACCCCGATTTCGGTGGCGGGCTGGGCAAACACCTGATCGACATATTCTGCCATAATGTTGGCAATCAACATCTTCTTCGAGAGTCCGATAATAAAACGGTACATGCCAAGCAGCTTGTTGTCAATGGTCTCGTTGGCTTGCCTGTCAACCAGTTGCTCGGCGACTTCGTTGTAGCGCACGATGGGTCCCGCGATCAGTTGCGGGAAAAGCATGATGAACAGCGCGTAGTCAGCGATGTTGTCCAACGAGGCTGCCGTCTTTCGATAGACGTCGATGCTACAGCTCATTTTCTGGAACGTAAAGAAGGAGATGCCGATGGGCAGTACCACCTTGGTCCATCTCACAGGGCTGCTTCCAAAGACGGCTAGCAGACTGTTGAAGTTCTCGATGAAGAAATTGGCGTATTTAAAATAGGCCAGCAACCCGATGTTCAAGACCACGGACAGCAGCAAAAACAACTTGCGTCGTTTGGGATCTTCGCTTTTGCTGATCTGACGGACCAGAAAGTAGTCGATCAGGATGGAAAGCAGCAACACTATCAAGAACCTGGGTGATCCAAATCCGTAGAACACCAGGCTCGCCAGCAGCGCAATCCCGTTTTTGTATTTCCTGTCAGCAAGGAAATACAGCACCAAGAACAGGGGCAGGAAATAAAACAAGAAGATGCTGCTACTGAATACCATGTTTCGTGTATTGTTTATGGTGCAAAGTTACGTTTTTTTCGGTGTTCCAAGAAATAAATAGCGTTAATGCGGAGATTGTCCTCAACGGACAGTTTTTTTGCTTCGGCTTGATCGACAACGGCTTGATACCATTCGGGATTATTCCGGATGATTTCCATCATTTCTTGTATCTCGTCATCTTGGAGACGGTACATGTCGAGTGCTTTGACCGGAAATCCCGACATGAAGTTATACAACATGGGCGCGGTATTGATGCCTAAGACGATATCGGCGTTTTTCAAGGTCTTCGAAGTGCCTTTGATGTTATTGAAAGGCACGTTCCAGTAGCCTTGAGAGGAATACACATTCATCAGATACTGCCAAAAATCCCATTGCTTAAAGGCATCTTTAAAGCATGAAAACATCAGCTGGTCAAAGTAACTGTCGCCGATGACGAGCAGGTTGGGCCGGTCTTTGCCGACGGTGTCGCTCAAGGTGTATAAAGGCCTTGGCCGCGCAGGCTTTGGCCAGGGAAACAACAGGTTCATGCTTTTCTCCAGCTCCCAGTCGTAATCACTATAGTCGGAAGTGACATTCTCATCAATAAGCTGGATGGTCGGCAGGTCGTAGCCAGTCAGCGCACGGAGTGTTTTCAGAATGGTGTCGGCAGCCATGGGAATCATGTATTCAGACCAGTGGGAAGCGGCCTTGGTGTATAATGGATAGGCCGAGGTGTCTCTGACTGACTGGAAGTAATGGTACAGGTCGATATGCGGAATGTGATACTCTTTGAAGAGTTCGATGTAATATTCTTCCAAACAGAAATCAGCAATGTGCTCGCGGTAGTACTTGGGCATCTTCTCGGGATAAAGGGCTGTTTTTGTAGGAGCAAAGACATAGAGAAAATAAGTGCCATGCTGTCGTAGCGTGTCGATAAGGGTTACGGTCTCCTGTGCGTGAAGCCTCGCCTGCGACTTGGCTTCTTCCATGCTCCCGAACTTGTTGAGAAGGGTCTGGCCAGTGATTTCGTTCAAATACATGTTGAGGAACAACTCTTTGTCTTCTCCTTCCTGGATATTGTTGTTGGAGATTTTATGGAAACAGTTGTACAGGTATTGATTATAGAGCCGGATCCAAAACTCCCGAAAGCCTGTATTCCTTTTGGCGTGTTCGGTCAGATAATCCTGATAGGAGCCATCATAAAAAGTCTTGAATTGCAGCGGTTGGGCCTTTTCCTCTTTCGGGTATCCAAACAAGGGGTTCATTTTAACGACACGGGTGAATCCTTGCGTCATGATGGCGGTCAACACGACCAGGACGCAAATGAATTGTATCAGAAAATGACGTTGTTTTCTCATGGATTAGAATCGGAAGTAGATGAAGGGATTGAAGTCGGAGACACAGAGTGCGCCAGTGGATAGGATCAGAAGAACCAGCGTGATGGCAAACATGATCCAGGATAGTCTTCGGGAATAGTGCTCGGCAAAGACGGTGTCTTGCAGCTTCTTTCCGCCCTTAGTGAGGGTGAGGAAGGAGAAAACCAAGGCGATGACGAGGGTGGCCCAGAACTGCGCATCGGCGGTTCCATGAAGGCCCTGCCTGAAGGAGAAGAGCGCAGCATAATACCCGCCTGCACCGAGGATGTCATCCGCCCTGAAGAGCACCCAGCCCATCATGACGAGGAAGAAAGTGGTGAGAGTGGAAAGTGGAAAGTGGAAAGTTTTCCGTTTTCCACTTAACAGCTTGTCGATGCAGATGAAGAATCCGTGGAAGGCTCCCCAGAGCACGAAGTTCCAGGAGGCGCCATGCCACAAGCCCGAGAGCAGGAAACAGAGCCACAAATTGAGGTACATTCGTCCTCTGCCTTTGCGGTTGCCACCCAGCGGGATGTAGAGATAATGCATGATGAAGTTACCCAGGGTCATATGCCAGCGTTTCCAGAACTCGGTGATGCTCTTGCTGGTATAAGGGTCGTTGAAGTTCTCCGGGAACCGGAAGCCCATCATCATGCCCAAGCCGATGGCCATGTCGGAATAGCCCGAGAAGTCGAAGTAGATCTGCATGGTATAGGCCAAGATGCCCAGCCAGGCGCTTCCGGTGGACAACTCGGCGTAGTTCATGCCGAAGACCTGGTCGGCATACAAGGCCAAGGTGTTGGCGATGAGCACTTTCTTGCTCAAGCCGATGACGAAACGGTAAAAGCCCAGGGCTCGGCCTTCCATGGTGCTCTCGCGAGAGACCAGCTGTTCGGCCACGGTATTGTAGTTGACGATGGGACCGGCGATGAGCTGGGGAAACATCATGATGTACACCACATAGTCGGTGAGCTTCTTGCTGGGAGGGGTCGTGCCGCGAAACACGTCGAGGGTATAAGTGATCGACTGGAAGGTGAAGAACGAGATGCCAATGGGCAAGGCCACCTTCATCCAACCAACGGGCTCATGGTGGAACCAGCCAATGATAGCGTTGAGGTTTTCCATGAGAAAGTTGGCGTATTTGAAATAGATCAACAGCCCTAGCGACATGATGATGGAAAGGGCACACAAAACACCTTTCATCTTTAACCTTTCACCTTTCACCTTCGCCATACCTCGCACCAAAAAATAGTTGATGATGCATTCTCCCACCAGCACCAACACAAAATCGGGTGCTCCATAGGCATAAAAGACCAGGGAAAATAGCAACAGGGTATAGTTCCTGAATTTCCGCGGGGTGAGATAATACACTATTAGAAATATGGGTAGGAAAAAGAAAAGAAATATGTTACTACTGAATACCATGGTTATTGTTGTTTTGACATTTCTTGGTGTTTTTGTTTATTGGTTCGAAGGACGTAATCAGCATTGTCCAACAGGTTCTCCTCCACGGTGATTCCGCGTTCTTTAGCCTGTTCAACCACCTTCTGGTACCATTCGGGATTGGATTTGATATTGTTGATGATAAGGGCAATGGCTTCCTCGTCACTGATGCCCCCGTTACGCAGCTGTTCTTCGGCGAAGGGGATGAATCCGAACATGTATTTTGACATGAAAGAGGTGGTGAACATAGCGATGATCAAGTCGCTGTCCTCGATCACCTCGTTGGCGGTGAGGATCATGTTCATGTGTTTTCCGTTGTAAAACGGCCGTGATGAGTAGATGTCTCTGTTATAAATCCAATAATCCCATTCGTTGAAAGCGTTCACGAAACAGCTGTTCTTGAGTTGTTTAAAATAGCTGTCTCCGACCAACAACAGGTTGATGCGGTCTTTCCCTATGGTATCCTTTAGGGTAAATTCGGGTTGAGGGATTGCCGGTTTTCGAAAGGGAAACAAGAGGTTCAGGTTGTCTTCCAGTTCGCTGTCCGATCCAGAGTAGTCGGTGGTTAGATTCCAGTCGAGTATCTCTATCGAAGGCATGGCTTTTCCCGTGACCTCCTCGATTTTCCTGAAAAGCGAGTCGCACACGAAAGGAATAGTGGATTCAGCCCAGTGGGTACCCGTTTGGGCATACAGGGGATAGGGGAATTCGTCTTTTATCTGCTGGAAATAATGATAGAAATCAATATAAGGAATGCCTTTTTCCTCAAATAGTTTAATATAATACTCAATAAGTTGAAAATCAGATATTTCATCTTTGTAAGGCTGGGGCATGTATTCGGGATAAACGGCTGTTTTGGAAGGGCAGAACACAAACAAAAAATCCGTACCGCGTTGCTTTATGATGTTGATGAACTCCAGCGTTTCCTCCACGTTCTTCACGGCATCGGCCTTGGCGTTCTCCACGCTGCCGAGATCCCAGATCAGCTTCTTTCCTGTGATGTCGTTCAAATACATGGTCAAGTAGAACTCATTGTTTGAACCTTTGACGATGTTGCTATTGGTGATTTTGCCGAAACAAGTGTAAACCGCTTGGTTGTAGCATCGGATGAAAAACTCCCGGAAACCCGTGCGTTGCTTGGCGTAACTGGTGAGGAAATTTTGATAAGTCCCGTTGTAACACTTTTTGAAGGTCAGGGTATCTTTCGTGATCTCGTCGGTGAATCCATTGAGGGGTTTCATCTTTACCATGGGGAAAAACCCTTGGAGCATGATGGCGATCAGTAGGGTCATCATGACGACAAAGGGGATGGTAAAGTGTTTCTTGGCGTTCATTGTTTATGGCTGTTTAATACATAGATGGCATTGTCGCGAAGGTTGTCCTCCACGCTCAGATTCCTTTCCGCGGCCTGCTTGACGATGGCTTCGTACCATTCGGGGTTGCTTTTGATCTCTTCCATCTTCAACAGGATGGTCTCTTCCTCGTTGAGCGGACCGTGTGCAAACAGGTTGAAGGCGCGTTGCTCGAATCCCCAAAGGTATTCGTAGATGTAAGGAGAGGTGACGATCGCCATGACGATGTCGGCGTCCTCGAGCATTTGGTAAGCCTCTGCGTAATAATCCACTTTTTTCCAGTTCAGGTTCTCGCGCAGGGTAAGCAGATTCTCGTTGTACCGCCAATAGTCGCAGTAATGGAAGGCGTCGTTGAAACACGACCTCTTGACTTGGATGAAATAGCTGTCGCCTACCACCAGCAGGTTGGGGTGGTCTTTCCCTACCGTGTCGGTCAATCGGAAGACGGGTCTTCCCACCGGAGGTTTCTCAACAGGGAAGTAAAGGTTCATCAAAGCCTCCAGCTCGCCGTCTTGATTGGAATAATCGGTGGTGATGTTTTCGTCGATGACTTCTATGCTTGGCAGGGAATAACCCGTCACCACTTCCAAGGCCCTGAAGAGGGTGTCGACAACAAAGGGGATGGAGGCCTCCGACCAGTGCGATCCATAGCGGGTGTAGAGCGGGTAGGAGACGGTGTCTTTGATGTCCCTGAAGCAGTGAAATAGGTCGAGGTAGGGAATACCCGCCTCCTTGAACAGCTCGATGTAGTACTCCGAAAGTATGAAATGAGGTTGTTTCAGACAATTCTGATAGGCGTTAGGCAGGTTCTCCTGATCGGTATATACTTTCGAGGGGGCAAAGACGAACAGGAAGTCGGTGTGGTGCTGATGTAGGGTGTCGATCAGCCGAAGCGTCTCCTTCACGTTGTCGCGAGCGACCGCCTTGGCTCGTTCCTCTGTTTCAAAGAACTCTTTCACTCGTTTGCCGGAGATATCGTCAAGATACATCGTCATGTACAGTTCCTTGTTTTTCCCACAAACCACATTGTCGTTGCTGATTTTGTCAAAGCACCAATAACACAGCTGGTTATAACTTCTAATAAGGAATTCCCGGAAGCCGGTATGCACGCGGGCATAGTCGGTCAGGTACTCTTGGAAAGATCCGTCCATCCAAGTGTCCCTGTTGAGTTTGACGCGCGATTTTGCATCGTAAAATCCACTTAGGGACTTAGCCGGAATCCAGTGGGTGAAGCCTTGCACCAGAGAGGCCGTCATCAACAGCATGAGGCAAAGAAAAGGAATGATGAAATGACGCTGTTTCATGGCATTGGGTGTTGTGTGATCCTTGTGGATCGTTTAACAGGGATACTGTCTTTCAGGGTCTCGATGAAGAAATCTGGATGAGCGTTTACGACGTTACGAGCCTCGGTGTTGATGGCGGTGTCTAGGGGTATTTGATAGGTCTCCGCCCGTTGTTGGATGTCGGCCAGCCACTTGGGGGAGTTGTGGATATTTCGGATGCAGGCAGCTTCGGCTTGTCGGAGGTCTTCAGGATCGCAGCAGAGGGCCAACAGTGCCTGCTGGCTGAATTGGTCGCTCATCTTGTAGAGCTGGGTGGAGCTGTAGAGGAGCATCACCACGTCGGCGCTGAGCAGCTCGTCAACGAGATCCAGCTCTTGGGTGGAGTGGTGCAACGAGTCGAAATAGATGGTGCTGTTGTAATACCAATAGGCACTGGATGAGAACAGGGAATCCATCGGGATCTGATCACACAAGTTCCAGTAGAAGGAGTCTCCTATGACGATCAGTTTTGGTTTGACCGCACCTGGGCGCAGCTCCACGTGCACATCGGCATACTGTTGGGGACGGCGTTGTAGCGGACGAACCAGATTCAGCAACTCTTCCAGATCGTTGTCCGGTCTTCTGATCTTATCGATGTAGGGGGTCCCGATCACCAGGTGATTCAGGCGGACTTCCTTTTTTTCTTCTATATAGCGAAAGAGACTGTCGGCGGCATACAAGGCGGCGAGGTTGCTCCAATGGGTGCCTTTCTGTGGGAACAGGTCGAAAGTGGCGGTATCTTTCATCTGAAGGAACCATTGCTCCATATTGATATGGTTCAGGCCCAGTGCGTTGAACTTGTCTTCGTAATAGTCTCTTGCGCTGAGTATCTTGGGTCGGGTGGTGACGGTATCGTCGGGGAGGTATTCGGGATAGATCAGGTCTTTTCCGGGGGCTTGGCAGACCAGAAGCGTGGTGCCATAGTCCTCCAAGATGTGTTGCAGCTGGTAAAGGCGCAAGGCTTCTTCGTCGAAACCCTTGGCTAAGGCCAGCGAGTCTTTCTTTTGGTTGTAGGTGCCGCCATGGTAGTAATCCTCCACAAACCAAGGCTCGTATAGCCAGCCTTCTTTGCCGAAGGTCAAGACGCTTTGGGTGTAGGTCTTGTGGTAAAAGTCCCAGAGGTACTGGTTATACCACCGAATCGTAACAGGTCGATAGCCGTAGTGCTGTCGCAGGTATCGCTCCAGGCTGCGCTGATAATGACCGCTGTGGAAGTTGTCCCAGGTGAGTTTTGGGATTTTGGCCTGTGGCGAGACGCCCGCCAGGGGCTTGACTTTTAGGACATGAAGATGCTCCTGCACCATGGGCGCGAAAGCCAACACGGCGAGGAGGATGAACAAAATAAGGGTGGTCTGTTCTTTCTTCATGACAACATTAATCTTGCAAAAGTATAAATTATTATCTTTGCATTCATGAAAAATACCAGGATTGAGCTTCTTTCGCCCGCCAAAGACGTGGAAGTGGGTATCGCCGCCATCAACCACGGGGCGGATGCCGTCTATATCGGGGGTCCCGCCTTCGGGGCTCGGGAGAAGGCCGGCAACAGCATCGCCGACATCGAGCGGCTGTGCCGTCATGCGGCCTTGTTCGATGCCAAGGTGTATGTTACTTTGAACACCTTGCTCTACGATAGTGAGTTGGAACAAGCTCGTCGGATCGCCCTTGACTGCTGGAATGCCGGGGTCGATGCTTTGATTGTGCAGGACATGGCCCTGTTGCAGATGGATTTGCCCATCCCTTTGCATGCCAGCACGCAATGCGATAACATGACGGTGGAGAAGGTTCATTTTCTGGAGTCGGTGGGCTTTTCGCAAGTGGTGTTGGGTCGTGAGCTCACGATCGACCAGATCCGTGAGATCCGGCAGCACACCACGGTGCCTTTGGAATTTTTCGTGCATGGGGCCTTGTGTGTGAGCCATAGTGGGCAGTGTTATCTGAGTCACTATATCGGCAACCGTTCGGCCAACCGAGGTGCTTGTGCCCAGCCTTGCCGACTTCCTTGGGATTTGGTGGCTTCTTCCTTGTCCTCTTCCCAAGGGAGGGAGGAGACCCTGATTAAAGGAAAGCACCTTCTATGCTTAAAGGATTTGAACAACAGCACCCATCTCGAAGAATTGATGGATGCGGGCATCACGAGTTTCAAGATCGAAGGCCGTTTGAAAGACGCTGATTATGTAAAGAATGTGACTGCTTTTTACCGGCAGTTGCTGGATGCGATCTTCGAGCGTCGTCCTGAGTATGTCCAAGCCTCGCTCGGTCATGGTAGCTTTGATTTCGAGGTGAACCCTTCAAAGTCGTTCAACCGGGGCTTCACCGACTATTTCATTCACGGTCGCCAGCCAGGTATCGGTTCCCCCGATACGCCCAAGTCGATGGGCGAATACATCGGGGTGGTGAAATGGTGCAATTCCGTCCAGATGGAAATCCAATTGGATCCTATAGCGGCGCTTGGCCAGGTGTCGCTGCACAATGGGGATGGTTTGTGTTTCCTAAATGATGATGGGGAGCTGGTTGGTATCCGCGCCGATGTGGTACGGAATGGTACGGACCCGGTACGGAAAGGTACGGATGCGGTACGGAAAGGTACGGACGCCGTTTGTAAGGTGGTCACCAATCGGCCTCACGGAGCCTCCCGCGGCACGCGCATCTATAGGAATTATGACCTTGAATGGCAGAAACAAGTGGATGCTTCCAAAGGCAACCGCAAGATCGATATCGCCTTGGTGTTGTCGGAAACGGAAGAAGGCTATGAGTTAAGTGGAAAGTTGAACCCCGAAGGGCTCACCGACCGAATGGGAGGTAAAGTGGAAAGTGGAACCCCGGAGGGCTCACCGACCGAATGGGAGGTAAAGTTTTCCGTTTTCCGTTTTACACTTTCCACTCCCAAGATCGTCGCCACCAACCCGGAGAAGGCCTCGGAGAACATCCGCAAGAAGGCCCTGCAGTGGGGCGACACGGTGTTCAATCCCGTAAACCTAGAGCTGCGTTTTTCTCAGCCTTATCTGATCCCTGCCTCTGTGCTTGGGGAGTTGAAACGGGGCTTGGTGGAACGGTTAACCGAAGTGTTGATCGATCGGCATCATCGTTCTCGATTAGGGAAAGCGGTTCTTGCTAAGGAGGGCGCTTCTTCTGAGTCGCGGATATCTTCCGGAGGAGCATCTGCGCCCGCCCCGTATCCTACCTCCCAACTGTCCTATCAAGGCAATGTCACCAACCATTTGGCGGAGGCCTTCTATCGTTCGCATGGGGTAGCGGAAATCGAGGAAGCCTTGGAGAAGTCGTTCTCGAAGCAACCCGGTCTGACCTTGATGACCACCCACCATTGTATCCGTTTCGCCAACGGAATGTGTTTGAAAAACCACCCCGCTTACACGGGTCCATTAACGATCCGCAACGGATCCAACACCTTCCGGTTGGAATTTGATTGCAAGCATTGTCTTATGAAAGTTATCTCAATTTAAATACGTTATTCGTTCGGTGTTTTACCGAACGAGCAGCGAAGTAATTACGAATCAATGCGACTTTTTTCAACTTTTTTCAACTAAATTCAACCGAAAAATGAACCTCTGGCAACTCTTTAGAAACGTCAAGCCTTTTGTGAAGCCCTACAAATGGTTGGTGCTGATCACCTTGATCCTTACCTTGGTGGGCTCCCTCATGGCACAGGTCAACGCCATTGTCCTCGACTGGACCGTGGACAAGGTCAATGGTCTGGTGACCTCAGGGGCAGAATGGGGTGCCCAAGCCATCCGTATCGTCACCATCATCTCGATCGTGTTGCTGGGCAAGGAAATCCTTTCCGCCTTGATCACCTTTGCCCAGAATTACTACGGCGAGCGGATGCGCATCTTCGTCAGCCGCGACTTGGCGCAAAGCGTCATCGAGAAGGTGCTGACCTTCAAGATGGCCTTCTTTAACTCAGGCGACAATGCCACGGGCAAGCTCCAAGCCCGTATCGACCAAGGCGTGAGCAGCCTCTCGCGCACGGTGCAGAACTTCTTCATTGACCTCTTGCCACTGTTCACCAGCGCCTTGTTGGCTCTCATCCTCATGTTCATCGCCAACGTGTATGTTGGTTTGGTGGCCTTGGGCATCGTGCCTATCTATTTCTGGATCACCTACCGCCAGGCACGCCGCCTCAAAGGCTGGCGCCGTGAGATGCGTTCCCATCTGGAGACCAAGAGCCAGGGCATCAAGAATATCATCGATTCCATCAACGTCATCAAGAGCTTCAACCGCGAGCAGATCGAGGGCCAGAAACAGCTGGATATCCAGAACCAAGTGACGGAAAACCAGATGAAGACCCGTCGGGTGGCCTTCTATTATAACGGCATCAAGAGCTTCGTCAGACAGGTGGGCACGGTGCTGGTCATCATCCTCACCGCTTACCTGGTCTTGAAGGGCTATCCCGGCATGACCATCGGTAAGATCATGTACCACGTGATGCTGTTCAGCAACGTCATCGCGCCCATCACCCAGCTGCAGCGCATCTTCGACGATGTCAACGACGCTTTGATCTACGCTGAGGGCTTCTTCGGCATTCTCGACTCGGAGCAGGACATCGAGCCGTCGGGCAGTTACAAGCCCGAGCATATCCACGGCAACTTCGAGCTCAAGAACGTCGATTTCACCTATCCCAACGGCACCCAGGCCTTGTTCAACGTGAATATGAAGATCGAGCCGGGCAAGATCACCGCCTTGGTGGGACTCTCCGGCGCGGGTAAGAGCACCATCGTCAACCTGTTGGACAAGTTCTACGAGCCCCAGGTCGGTGTGATCACCCTCGACGGCGTGGATCTTCGCGAATACGACACGCAATACCTTCGCGAGAACATCGGCTTGGTGTTGCAGAAGAACCACATCTTCGACGGCACAATCGAGGAGAACATCCTCTATGGCAATCCCAACGCCACCCATGAGGAGGTGATCGAGGCGGCCAAGAAGTCGCATCTATACGACCAGATCATGGCCCTGCCGAAGCAGTTCCAGCACAACGCCGCCGACCTCTCGGGAGGACAGCAGCAGCGTGTGGCCATCGCCCGTATGTTCCTCAAGAACCCGGCCATCATCTTCTTGGACGAGCCCACGGCCAGCCTCGACGCCATCGCCACCGAGCAGATCAAGAACAGCATCGACGCCATCAAGAAGGACCGCACCGTCATCATCATCTCGCATAGCATCTCACAGATCATCGATGCCGACTACATCTACGCTTTGCAGAACGGTCGCGTGGAGGAATCCGGCGATCCCGACGAGATCTACAAGAAAGGCGGTATCTACAAGGACATCATCGATGCCTCGGCTAGAAGCTTGAATATCGAGAAGATCGCCCGTACGATTGGCGATGAGGATTAAGGATGGTTGTTAGCAGGAGCAGGAGGGTTCGAACCTCCGACCTTCGGTTTTGGAGACCGACATTCTACCAACTGAACTATGCTCCATTATTGTGGAACCTCGTGGATTCGAACCACGTTCTCAGGATTTTCAGTCCTGCGCATACACCAAGTCTGCCAAGGTTCCAGGTTTTATTTCAACATTCTTGAGCACCGATCGATGATGTCGTTGGCGAGGCGCGTGCCACCCATGCAGGTGGTTTTGCTCTGATTTCCATCATAGCCCATGTAAACATGGATCGTTTCGTAGGCCGTATTGAACAAGGCGAGTAGTTTTTTGTCGCGTTTAGCCACTTCATCGCGGTAGTCGATGACATCGGGATGCATCCGCCCGATGCGCTTCACGTGAAATACCGCGTCGATGATGAGCAGCACACCATTCCATAGGGTGTTGCCTGCCATACGGACGTATTTTCGGTCCTGATAGAGTTGTGTCTCGTAGTCAAGGTTTCCGTGTTCTTTCAAGATGGTTTGGGCGTTCTCCACATAGCGGCGGGCTTCAGCGACGGGATCCGCTACGGTCTCAAGAATAGGGTCTTTCATGACGGGTTTGTATTAATCTATTAATTGATTACGTTATAAATCTGCTGCAAAAATAAGCAGATTTTTTCATTTGTCAAGGTTTTTAGCAAAAAATTCTATTATTTTGTGGTTGTTTTAAAATTTACATAATCTGGGCTAATTAGCACTAATTAGCAAATGGATGAATTGGATGGACCTTACCTTCGGCCTGGATGATACCTTTGTATCAAATCCATTGTCATGGCAGAGAACAAACCCAACGAAATCCACATCGGGCGCCTCATCCAAGCGCAGCTGAAGGCCGACCAGCGTAGTGTGTCGTGGCTGGCCAAGCAGATCCCCTGCACCCGCAACCATCTCTACAAGATCTTTAGAAAAGACTCCATTGACTGTGCCTTGCTGCTTCGCATTTCTTTGGCGATGCAGTTCAATTTCTTCCGTTATTATGCGGCGGTTGTCGCCAACGGGATGAAAGATCGGATAGGGGAGGAATAAGTTCTCCCATACTATTTAAGAAGCGAAATGCGATCACGCCTCACACTTCACTATCTGATTCGATGCCTGTGACTTCGAGGATGGTTTTCTTGTCGATGCCTGCTGCCTTCATTTTTTCCGCCACTTCTTGACGTGCTTGGACGTCGCCTTCCTTTTTGCCTTTTTCAAATGAGTAAGCCAAGGTATTATGGTTGTCCCAATAGTGTTTTTGGCTGACCATATAGGCGAATTGTTGTTCTTCGTTGAACAATCCGATTCTGGCTTCCTCGAAAAACTTGACGAACACCTTCTCCTGCAGTTCGGTTGGTTGTGTCAGTAGATAACAGAGGTTCTTCAACACAAACAGCCATTTGTCCTGCATGGTCACCAACTCATTTTCCTTTTTCTTGAATTTAGGCATTTCCACATAATAGAACGCCAGTTTTTTATACACTTCATGATGGTCGTTCGTATCTTTCAGCATCACTTTATGGAGATAGCTGTCCTCGGGGTATTCCCCATTGGGAAACACGAAGTCCAATATGCCAACGACACATACGTCGGTAAGGTTATAGTCCCATTCCCCACGGGGTGCTTGTTTTACAATCGAGGCTGAGGCATAATAGACCGTTCGATCTTTGAAATAAGGTTGGTCGGAACGCTGCATCTCTACTACAAAGTGGGTGCCGTCCTCCGTGAGACAATAAACATCGAACACGGAACTTCGATCACCAAAATAGGCTCCAAGGCTTTCTGTGTTGAGGTAATAGAGATCGACGATCGGTTTTCTGTCTCCGTCAAACAGGGCATTGAGAAAGCTGATTAGGAGATCCTTGTTTGGTGCCGTTCCGAAGAGCTTCTTGAACCCGAAGTCGGTGTAGGGATTCATAAATACTTGGCTGTTATTCTCCATAATGACTTTGTTTTAGTTTATTAATTCATATTGTTATATTTATGCTGCAAATATAGGTAAATATCTTCATTTGTCAATAGTTTGTGTGAATTTTTTCTACTTCATTGTTTTTGTCCAAATCCCTGAATTATTACTAGATTTGGACAAAAATCGTTTGTTTTTTGTCCAAATCTCAATATTTTTTGTTGATTTGGACAAAAATCTCATCTATTATTACCCGAAGGCTATCTCTAAATTCTCAATTCTCAATTTCCCCCTTTCGCATCCCTCACCAGTCGCACACACCGTGAGTGACATTTCTTGTGTGTGTTTTCATGGTTGAAAAAGGAGTCCGAGAAATAAATGCCCTTTGCATCAAAGATTCCGGAATGCGTGGCTGACCAATAAAAACCATATTTCCCTAACAATCCAACGGTGGTCCCGTCACGAATACCTGCTGCGGGGAGGAAAACCGCTCCTTGTGATTCCACTTTGTCTTTCCAGAAAGGCTGGGGAATCGTGTTGCTCAAATAGTTGATGTCATCGTTGTTAACATCGTTTAGCTGATATGAGTTGTCCCAGTCATCAGGCAAGAGCAACAAGCCATTCACACCCTCAACATTGGCTTTTGCGAATCGCATGCCTGTGGCGGTACTGCGTTCATCAAGGAGGTAGCGCCATTCGTCCATGGTCAAAGTGCGCCAAAGTCCTTCTTCATTGCCGCCATTGCTGATGGCATTGTAGCCCCAATCGGCTTGTCCATTATAGTCGCAAAGGTCACATGTGTCAGAATCGTATGCATTGTAAAGGCTTACGCTTGATTCCAGGTCATCGCCTTTGTCACTCCAAGGTTGATAATTGATGGCACCATGCTCTTGGCCGTTGGAGCTCCAGGAAAACAAGTCAAACCAGCCCCTATGGTTTGCTCCTTGCGCAACATTCGCATTATCGCCGCCAATGTAGTCAAATTGGTTCTCTGCAAAACGCCAGATGCCCGTAAAAGGCTTATACTGCAAGTTACCTTTCGAGAAATACACCTGGTCGCCCGCTTCGTTGATGGTAAACAACCCGTTGATGGCCCCTTCGGGTGCGGGAGGACGCTGCGGCAAAGGCGCTTCCCTGAAGCCTACCAGCTCTACGATGGCTCCTATCAGCAGCACTGCCGCCAAACCGAATCCGACCTTTGAAGCCATCCGGATACGCTCGTTGCTTTTGATGGCCTTCTGCAGTGCTCCAATGCCTTGATAACGCTCTTGAGGATTGTCTTTTAGGCAGCGCTGCACCACGGCATCACTGGCCAAGCCAAAACGCTGCAATATCTTGCCCAAGGCATAGATGTCGGTGGCAGGACCAAACAACTCGGTCTTGGCGGCTTGCTGTTCGGGAGCGCAGTAGTCGCGGGTAAACCCCAAATCATGCAGGTAACTCTCGCTCCAACCGAACCCTAAATCGATGAGCTTCACATGATGGCCTTTGTTGGTGATGAGGATGTTACTGGGCTTAAGGTCGAGGTGCAGCATCTCCTTCTCGTGCAGATAGGAGAGGGCCGAAAACAACTCGTCACAAAATTGTTTCCTGTGTCTTTTCTCTTTGAAATAATTTGGATGTTGGGCCACAAAAGCTTCAAGACTGTCGCCGTCGATGTAGTCCATGCGGATGAAAGGGCCGTTTTCGTCTTCGTCGTAGGCGAAGTACCGTACGATGTTGGGGTGCTCCAGTTCAATGCCCATCTCGAACTCCTTGCGGAACAGGTTCATGTAAGCCTCCGAGGATCGCATGTCCTTCTTGGGCCGTTTGACGCAATACACGCGGTTGTCCTTGACAAGACGGTAGCAGTCGCAAGTGCCGCCGCTATCGAAAAGCAACTCTTCTTGCTGGTGTTGCGCGGGACTGATAAAATCGGAATCGCTCATCAGGCTGCCTCCTTGATGAATAATTCGGTCAAACCGTTTTGGCGCCCTGCCACATAACCCAATTCGTTGCCGGCGGCATCGCGTACGATCTCGCCGTTACGGACGACTTGAAACACCTGCAAGGGATACTCCAGGCGGAAGCTATAAATAATCACCTCGTCGTCGACATGCAGCTTGCCGTTCCTGCTCTCGGTCACGCGGAAACGGTTCTCGCCGATGCAGCGCAGGGCAAGATGCCGGTCGGGTAACCATGAGGCCTCCACAATGCTGCCTTCGCGGATTTCATCGGCAAAAAAAGCCTTCTCCATCCAGTCGCTCTCCACAGGTTGCATACCGCTCAACGTCTCCCATGAGGAGAAGCCGAGATAATGGGACAGGATGTCGAGGGTGGTCTTGCGAGGGGCGATGGGCGACTTGGCATAGCCCATCAACCGTTTCAAGGTGTTGACCCCCAAGCGTTCGTTGACAGGAAACATAGCCGAAAGCACCTCGAAGTCCTTGGCGTTGCTGAATGCCAACCCCGACTTCTTTTTGATCTGCTCAATAATGGCTAATGACAACATACTCCCAATTTTGGGACAAAGGTAAGACTTTATTTCGGGAAATCAAATGTGTTATCACAAATGGATAAAACCTCACAGAAATCGATGAATGGCATTTGTGCCACATTCCCCTTTTTTATTTCAACATGACAGCGCAACGGTCGATGATTTCGTTGGCAATGCGAATCCCCTCTTGACAATGGGCTCTTATCGGATTGCCGTCGTATCCCATCGCAAGGTGCATCGCGTCATAACCCGCATTGACAAAGGTTAGTAACTTCAAATCACGTTTGGCGATGGCGTTTCTATAATCCTTGATGTCTGGGCGTGAACCGTCTTCTGCTTTTACATGGAAAACAGAATCAAGTATCAGTAGTATTCCGTTCCATAGGGTGTTGCCGGCCATACGGACGTATTTGCGGTCCTGATAGAGTTGTGTCTCGTAGTTGAGGTTTCCATGTTCTTTCAAGATGGTTTGGGCGTTCTCCACATAGCGGCGGGCTTCAGCGATGGGATCTATCACCATTTCAATCGCGGGGTCTTTCATGACGGGTCTGTATTAATCTATTAATTGATTACGTTATAAATCTGCCGCAAAAATAAGCAGATTTTTTCATTTATCAAGTGTTTTAGCAAAAAATGCTACTATTTTGTGGCTGTTTTTATAATTTACATAAACGCGACGAATTAGCCGGGCCCCTTATTCGTGGAAATTTAGGCAAAAGACAGCCATTGTCCAAAATAGAAAATATTCTCATAAAGTAATAATTATTTTATGATAACCGCTTTATGGTAATTAAAGATTTGTTATTTTTGCAAAAAAAAGTATATGAGAAATCCTTTTGTTACCAATGGCTATGCGGGCCCCGACTATTTCTGCGACCGAATAGAAGAAACGGAAACCATTAGAGAATTGCTCCTTAACGAGAATAATATTGCTTTAATATCACCTCGACGTTTAGGCAAAACGGATTTGATATACCATGTTTTTGATGATGAAATGATTCGTAAATCCTATCATTGTTTTGTGGTGGATGTGTATGCCACAAAAAACTTAAGTGACTTTGTGAATCTGCTTGGCAAGGCGGTGGTGGACGAATTGCGACCCAAAGGGAAAGCCGCCTGGAATCGTTTTTTGAATATCATCACATCACTTCGTTCCGAGATCTCTTTCGATATCAATGGATTACCCGTGTGGGGGATGGGGCTGGGCGAGATCAACAATCCCTCAGCGACATTGGATGAAATCTTTGCCTATCTGAACCAATCCGACAAACCTTGTCTGGTGGCCATTGATGAATTCCAACAAATCACAAAATACAATGATGAGACCGTTGAGGCTACCTTGCGAACCTACGTCCAACGCTGCACCAATGCTCATTTCATTTTCTCAGGATCGCAACGGCATCTGATGGATGGAATGTTCACCTCTCCTTCGCGCCCATTTTACCAATCTGTCACCATCATCAACCTACAGCCAATACAGCTCCCGATTTACACCGCTTTCGCTGAAAGCAAGTTCAGTGGATCAGGAAAGACATTGGATCCATCGGTGGTCAGCGAGTTATATACCCGATTCGATGCGGTCACCAGTTACATGCACCGGGTTCTGAATGTGTTGTTTTCTAGGACACAACTCGGAGAGCGTTGTACCGTTGATATGGTCGATCCTGCCATTGAGTATATCTTGCGGATGTCGTCGGATACTTATGAAGCATTGCTATACCAGATGCCTGAAAAACAGCGTGCCGTTTTTATTGCCATTGCTCGAGAAGGGAAGGCCAAAGAAGTAAATAGTGCGGCTTTTTTGAAAAAGCATCGTCTTCCATCAGCAAGTAGCGTCTCCTCAGCCATAAAAGGCTTGTTGGATAAGGACTTTATCACCATGAATAAAGGTGTTTATATGGCATACGACCAGTTTTTCGTCCTATGGATGAGATTCAAGGGAGTGTTATAGTCTAAAAAATCACATCCTGAACACCCCGAACTGCTGCTGCGGGAAGGGCTGGTTCAACGAGGCCGCGATACCCAACGCCAAGATCTTTCTCGTGTCGATGGGGTCGATGATGCCGTCGTCCCACAGGCGGGCGGTGCTGTAGAAAGCGGAGCCTTCGTAGTCGTATTTGGCCAGGATCTCTTTCTTCAGCTGGGCGATCTCGTCTTTCGGCACCTCCAGGCCTTTGTATTTGTACTGGTCCTCCTTCACCGTTGCCAACACGCTGGCCGCCTGCTCGCCGCCCATGACGGAGATCTTCGCATTGGGCCACATGAACAACAACCGGGGACTGTAAGCCCGCCCAGCCATGCCGTAGTTGCCGGCACCGAACGAGCCGCCGAAGATGACCGTGAACTTGGGTACGTTGGCGTTCGAAACGGCATGCACCATCTTCGCACCGTCCTTGGCGATGCCGCCCTGCTCGTACTGCTTGCCGACCATGAAGCCGGTGATGTTCTGCAAGAACACCAAGGGGATGTTGCGTTGGCAGCACAGCTCGATGAAATGGGTCGCCTTCAGGGCCGACTCGGAGAACAACACGCCGTAGTTGGCGAGGATGCCTACGGGGAAGCCCATCAGGTGGGCGAAGCCGCAGACGATAGTGGTGGCGTACCGCGACTTGAACTCCTGGAACCGGCTGCCATCGACGATGCGGGCGATGATCTCCCTCGGGTCGGTGAGCTTGTGGAAGTCGATCGGTGCCAAGCCATACAGCTCTCGGGGATCGTACAATGGCGCCTCCACAGGCAGCATGTCGAGCTTCTGACGGTGGCTCTTCTCCAAGGTCTTGAAGATGTTGCGGCAGATCTGCAAGGCGTGTTGGTCGTTCTCGGCCAGGTGGTCGGCCACACCCGAGATGGAGGTGTGCATCTCGCCGCCGCCGAGCTCTTCCGCTGTCACGACTTCGCCGGTGGCGGCCTTCACCAACGGGGGACCACCGAGATAAATCGTGCCTTGGTTACGCACGATGATGGTCTCGTCGCTCATGGCGGGTACGTAGGCGCCGCCGGCGGTACACATGCCCATCACGATGGCGATCTGGGGGATGCCCATGGCCGACATCCGGGCTTGGTTGTAGAAGAACCGCCCGAAATGGTCGCGGTCGGGAAACACCGTGTCCTGCTCGGGAAGGAAGGCGCCGCCGCTATCGACCATATACACGCAGGGGAGGTGGTTCTCCATGGCGATCTCCTGGGCGCGGAGGTGCTTCTTTACGGTGTATTGCATGTAGGTGCCACCCTTCACCGTGGCGTCGTTGGCCACGATGACGGCCTCCCGGCCTTGGATCACGCCGATGCCGGTGACGATGCCCGCCGAGGGAAAGTCGTCGTGATACGTCCCGTAGGCCGCCATCGGCGAGAGCTCCAGAAACGGCGTGTTCGGGTCGATGAGCAGATCGATGCGCTCACGGGCCAACAACTTGTTGCGTTTCTTGTGCTTGGCCACCGCCGCCTCGCCGCCGCCCTGCATGGAAGCGGACATGGCCTCGCGGTATTGGGCCATCAGCTCCAGGAAGTTCTTCTCATTCTGCCGGAACTCCTCAGAGTCGGTCTTTATGTTCGATTTCAGAATCTGCATTGTTAGTGCTATTAGTTCATCGTTTTATAACCTTTTTCGAAAAGACATTGCCATCTTGGTCAGAAATGCGCAGCATGTAAATACCTGCGGGGTGATTATCGAGTAGAACAATATTGGTGTGGTGGAGTGTTTTTACCAGCTGACCCAAAGTGTTGTAGATCTGGATCTCAACAGCCTCGACTCCGTCAATTTGGATTGTCCCATAAGATGGGTTGGGGATCGCTGTTATAAGGAGCTTTTCTTCTACAACCCCAGTAATGGGTATGGTCAGGCATTCTCCCTCAGATTCTTCTTCACCATAAACCGCTGTGACGCAATAAGTCACCTCTTCTTGACTATCGAAGTGGTTGTCTGTGAAATGAGTAAAAAATTGAAATGGTATTTCTTGAATCAAGTTTCCGTTGCGATAAACCCTGTAACCAGTGAGGCTTCCTTTATTACGGTCTTCAAATTCTTTTGATGGGTTTACTAGTGTGGCGGAAATCGTAGCATTACCATAATCAGCGGCATAGTTAATCCATTCTCTTGGGACGCAATCTCCTACAGTGTTTTCTCCATACAAATCCAGAAAAAGACCTTTTCTTTCGAAACCATTTACAAAACTGTAATCCACCGCCCAAGGGAATGTAAAAGGTCGATTACCATAGAAACCAATCCACAATTCCTCGTTCGCGTCCACACAAACAGCTTCATTTAAGGTAACCGTCTGAAATGATCCACCGATGGGCTCTTCAATACACTGCTCATAAACCAGCATTCGATGATCTTCATCTCCTTTCCAAACTTTAATATAGAAAACAACATCGGTGTTGCCCGATTGTGGGTTAATTTCAGGGGTCACACAAGTTATGTCTTTAATACGCCATCCTGTCAAATTGCGAATATCCAACAAATCGAAATGCTGCATCACATCCCAAGCACAAGAGGGATGTGTTCCCATCCAATCTTCAATAACCATTTTGCTCCAAGTAAGTTCAATCTCATCTACCTCATCCGGGAAGCTCCAAGTTAGCAAAATCTTGTCATTACCTTCCAATGAAGCCGTTAGGTTCTGTATTGGATTCAAAACCATGTTAGTGGCCTGTTGTTTGCTAATCTGTGAGAAACCGGTCAGTATTAAGCAGATCGTGAAAAGTGTAGTGAGTATGGCTTTTTTCATATGAAGGATAACATAGATTTGCAAAGTTAAATAAATATTAATGAGAAGCAATTAAAATGTGTATCTTTGCAGTTTCAAACCACGAAAATGTCCGAAAGAACCTCAAATAAACGCCGTGTGGCCGGATCCTACGCCATGTCGCTGGTGAGCATCATGCTGGTGCTCTTCCTGCTCGGCGTGTTCGCCCTCTTCATGATGCACGCCCGCAAGCTCTCCAACCACGTCAAGGAGAACCTGGGCTTCGAGATCGTCATGAACAGCGACGTGAAAGAGGCCAACATCCTCCGTTTGCAAAAGGAACTCGACGCCATGCCCGCCGTGAAATCGACGGAATACATCACCAAGGAAGAGGCCATCTCGCGACTCAGCGAGGACCTGGGCGAGGACTTCCTGCAATGGCTCGGCAACGAGGCCAACCCGCTGTTGCCTTCCATCGACGTGCGGTTCCATGCGGATTACGCCAACAACGACAGCATCGCGGTCATCGAAGCCCAGCTGCTCGAGAACACCGACATCAAGGAAGTGTATTACCAGAAGTCGCTCATAGATCTCATCAACCAGAACCTCCGGAAGATCGCCATCGTGCTGATGATCCTCAGCGTGGTCCTCCTGGTCATCGCCATCGCCTTGATACGCAATACGATACGACTCTCCATCTATGCGAAACGCTTCCTGGTGCGCAGCATGCAGCTCGTGGGTGCCACTGAGCGTTTCATCCGCCGTCCCTTCCTCCGCCAAGGGGTCTCGCAAGGCTTCTTCGGCGGACTGCTGGCAGACCTCTTGCTGGCGGGCATCCTGTATTGGGCCTCCAAACGGATCCCCGACCTGGTGCTGGTTCAAGACACTAAGGTGGTCGTCGCCATCTTCGTCGGACTCATCGTGTTGGGGGTCGTCCTCGCCTGGCTCTCTACCCGTGCCGCCCTCGACCGTTTCCTCAAGGCCAACCTCGACAAACTCTACGCATAATAACCAAACCTACCATATCATGGCAAAACAAGCTGTTACCAAAGAGAATAAACCCCAAACCAAGGCTCCTGCGGTTTCCTCCGAACGCGAACCGGAAAACAAGTCGATGCCGTTCACCAAGATGAACTACATCCTGGTGCTGGTGGGCATCGCCGTCATCGCCTTGGGCATGATCCTGATGATCGGCGGCGGCTCCGACGACCCCGACGTGTTCAACCCCAAGATGTTCGACTTCCGGCACATCACCCTGGCTCCGATCCTGGTGCTGGTAGGCTTTGTGGTGGAAATCGTCGCCATCTTCTGGAGAAAGAAATAATCCTTACCGTTCACCGCTCAATCATCCCTTCTCATGAACTGGTTCCAAGCCCTCATCCTTGGTATCATCCAAGGCCTTACAGAATACCTTCCCGTCAGCAGCAGCGGTCACCTGGCCATCGGTCAGGCGCTCTTCGGACTGGCTGACGGCGAGTCGAACCTCACCTTCACCGTGGTCCTCCACGTGGCTACCGTGCTCAGCACGGTGGTCATCCTCTGGAGCGAGATCGTATGGATCTTCCGCGACCTCTTCAAATGGAAGTGGAACGAAGGCACCCGCTATGTGGTCAACATCCTCATCTCCATGATCCCCGTGGCCATCGTGGGGTTCTTCTTCAAGGACAAGATCGAGGCAGTCTTCGGCTCCGGACTGCTCATCGTGGGCATCATGCTCTTGGTGACGGCTTCCCTGCTGGCCTTCTCGTACTTTGCCAAGCCGCGGCAGAAGGAAAACATCTCGCCCCTGCACGCCTTCATCATCGGCATCGCCCAGGCCTGCGCCGTCATGCCGGGTCTGTCGCGCTCGGGTTCCACCATCGCCACGGGTCTGTTGCTCGGCAACAAAAAGGAAAAGCTGGCCCAGTTCTCCTTCCTGATGGTCATCCCGCCCGTGTTGGGTGAGGCCTTGCTCGACGTGAAGGACATGTTCGAGGTCGGCGTCACTGAAGCCATGGGTGGCATCTCTCCCCTGGCCCTGATCGTGGGCTTTTTGGCCGCGTTCATCACGGGCTGCTTCGCCTGCAAGTGGATGGTCAACCTCGTCAAGAAGGGCAAGCTGATCTGGTTCGCCGTGTATTGCGTCATCGTGGGTATCATCGCCATCGTCTGTGCCTGATGTTCTACGTTGAGGAAGGAACGGTTTTTTTGATCGACAAGCCCATCGACTGGACGTCGTTCGACACGGTGAACTTCATCCGTGCCCTGTTCAACCGTTTCTATGGGATCCGCAAGCTCAAGGTGGGCCACGCCGGCACGCTCGACCCCCTGGCTACGGGGCTGCTCATCCTCTGCACGGGGCCGATGACCAAGCAGATCGAGGACTTCCAGGCCCAGGTCAAGACCTACACCGGTACCATGATTCTCGGGCAGACCACCCCGACCTTCGACCTGGAGAGCGAACCGGATGCTTTCTTCCCAACGGAGGGCATCACCGCGGAGCAGATCGACCAGGCACGCCTCCAATTCATAGGCGATATCAAGCAGCATCCCCCCAAGTATTCCGCCATCAAGATCAAGGGCAAACGGGCTTTTGACTATGCGCGCTCCGATGAAGAGATCGAACTCAAGGCCCGCGACATCCGCATCGACGATTTCAAGATCAACATGGATCGGTTCCCGAAACTCGATTTCGAGGTCACGTGCAGCAAGGGGACGTATATCCGCAGCCTCGCCCATGACTTTGGTAAAGCCCTCGGCAATGGCGCCTGCCTCAAATCGCTCCGCCGCACCCGCATTGGCGACTTCCGCGTTGAGGACGCCTGGCAGCTCGAAGCGCTTAAGCAGGAGATCATCGACACGGGTGACGAATACCGGGCCTATTCCCAAAAAACAAAAGAGGATTTAAAATAATTTCTATAGATAAAAATTGATTAAAAATAGAATACTGAATAAAATATTTTTGTTACTTTTGCAAGCAAAATCTAAACAAAAACATCCTCAGTATGAAAAAAACTAGTATCTTTGCGTTTGAAAAACAATTAATTAGACAATCAGAAAAACGCAGTATGGCCGGTAAGAAAGAGTACAGCATCGAGCACACGGGAGTGGCTCAAGTTAAAAGCCGCCAACTGGACTGTGAGGTTCCTAAATCTGAAATTATTATCGGAGGGGTTGATCTCTTTAATGATTAAGGCCATGGGAGCTTTTACTAGACGATTTCCATCAGTTGTTGATGAAGTTGTCACGGAATGTTTCATTTATTCACCTACGGATATTCACGGTGGCAATAATTTAAGGCGCTTGACCCTCAGACGCTCTCTATGGGATACCGGTGCGTCGTCTTCCATGATTTCCAAGACAGCAGTAGAAACATTAGGTCTTGTCCCAATTGGCAAGTCAGAAATTGCTGGAGTTAATGATGGGGTTGAGCTGAAGAGCACTTATCTTATCCATGTGGGTCTGCCATCAGGCGATGTGGTTACGAATGTGTTGGCATCAGAATTTGATGGGGAAGACTATGACTTTATTATCGGGATGGACATCATCCAAATTGGTGATTTGGCGGTAACGAACGAAAAGGAAACGACGACTTTCTCGTATCGGATACCATCAAAAACAGAAATTGACTTTGAGACGAATCATTCCGATGAGTGAGTTATAAAACCAACTGATTCCCAGGGATTTAAAAAATAAATTTGACAAAACTTGTTTGGTGAATTATCTTTGTGCGTTTAATACGTGTCGAGATGAAACTTTCCCAGTTCAAATTCAACCTGCCGCAAGAACTGATTGCGACCTATCCTTGCAAAAACCGCGACGAAGCCCGTTTGATGGTGCTTGACCGCCGGGCGCAAACCATTGAACACCGGTCGTTCAAGGACCTGGTGGACTATGTCAAGGACGGCGATGTCTTCGTCATCAACAACACCAAGGTGTTTCCTGCCCGTCTCTATGGCGAGAAGGAGAAGACCGGGGCCAAGATCGAGGTGCTGCTGTTGCGTGAGCTGAACCACGAGAGCCGTCTGTGGGACGTGCTCGTCGATCCCGCCCGTAAGATCCGTATCGGCAACAAGCTCTATTTTGGCGAGGGCGACGAGTTGGTGGCCGAGGTCATCGACAACACCACCACCCGTGGCCGTACGTTGCGTTTCCTCTTCGACGGCACCTACGACGAGTTCAAGCAGACCATCTTCTCGTTGGGCCACACGCCGCTGCCCAAGGAGATCCTGGAGCGCCGCGAGGACCAGCAGGTGCTTCCTGAGGACGCGGAAGACTTCCAGACCATCTACGCCAAGGTGGAGGGAGCCGTGTCGGCGCCGACGGCAGGCATGCATTTCAGCAAGATCCTCATGAAACGTCTTGAGATCCAGGGCGCCTCGTTTGCGGAGCTGACCCTGCATCCCGGCATGGGCAACTTCCGCGACATCGAGGTGGAAGACCTCACCAAGCACAAATGCGATTCGGAGGAGATGATGGTCGACCAGACCTGCTGCGACCTCGTCAACGAAGCCCATCGGAACCACAACAACGTCTTTGCGGTGGGCACTACCACCATGAAGGCCCTGGAGACGGCCCAGACCATCTCGGGCAAGATCAAGCCTTTCAACGGCTGGACCAACAAGTTCATCTTCCCGCCTTATACGTTCTCGGTGGCCAACTGTATGATCACCAACTTCCACCTGCCCAAGTCGCCCATGATGATGGAGACGGCGGCCTTTGCAGGCTATGAATTCCTGATGAAGGCCTATAAGGAGGCGGTCGCCGAGAAATACCGCTTCTTCACCTACGGCGACGCGATGCTCATCATTTAAATAACAACGTGGCTACCGCTGCGGGATCCAACGCCCATTCGTAGGTGTAGGCCTCGTCGGCGTCTTTGGGGGCATCCACGAGGGTGAGCCCCTGCGCCTCGCGTTTCAGATCCAGTAACTGTCCGATGCTGAGCTTCTCCTGAAGCCGTTTCAGCAGCGCCTCCATGGTCTTGAGGTTCAGGTCGTGGACGGTCTGTCCCATGAAAGGCATCTCCAGCCAATAGATCTCCCGTCGGGCCACGTCGAGCACGCCGAACACCATGCCTTTGCTGAGGTTGGCTTCGCTGATGCGTACCAGATGCTGCACGCACGACGGGTCGTAGGCGACGCCCGTCTCGTTGGAAATGGTCATGGGATAGGCGGAGCTCATCCAGCCCACCATGAGGTTGGGCGACAAGGCGCCGTTGCTGTAGGCGTTGCAGGTGAAGGAGACATAGCGCGCGCCCGACTTCTCGAGTTCGGGTAGGCTCAGCTCGATGTATTCCGCCGCCCCCACTTGGTCGGGGATGTGGATGATGTCGCCGGAGTGTTTCGCTCCGGGCGCCGTCAGGTGGTAGTAGGCACATTCGAACACTTTGCCATTCTTCATGGCGATGGCACAGCTCAGGTCCATGTCGAGATGCTGTGCCGGCAGCCCCTTGCCCCATTGCATGAAGAGCCTTACGCGGTCGCCTTCCACAGGGAAACGGGTGCCTTGCAGGGCACAGGCGGTGTCTTGGATGGAACTGCTGCGGTCGCCCACGCTGACGGGGATGTCGTACAGCCTGGGATCGATAAAGAGGGTCTTGGCGGTTGTGGACTGGCTGGCGAAGCGCTTCTTCATGGTGTGGGCATACACGTCGTTGACCGCCTTGGCCATGTCGCGGCGTTCTTCTTCGGTATAAAGCTGCAGCAGGGGGTGGGGTGGCACGGAGTGGGTGCCTCCCGTGATCGGCCTGGCCACGCGGGTGCGCTCCACGTCGAACCAGCCGTCGGCGGCGTTGCCCAGCGACAAGAGCAATCGCGCGGGCAAGGTGTCGGTTACCGTTTCGAACGCAGCCAAGGTCTTGTCCTTGCCCAATCGCAGCATCGTCGAGAAGAGGCAACGGGCGAACATCCCGGGACGGGTGGACAGTATCGTCAGCACCTCGTCGGCACGGTGCTCTTTCTGCGACAGCTCCAGCAGTCCCTGCCACGTGTTATAGTCTTGCCTGTAGAATGTGTCGAGGATTGCGGCGAGAGGTTCGAAGCCTTTCTTTCGGGCGTACTCGCCTAGCCGAAGGGCGTGGATCATCCTGACCCACATCCCGCGTTTGGCATTCATGTTCTCCGCTGCCAGCTCGTCGCTCATCGGCACGGCGTTGAGCCAGGTGGCCGCCATCCGGCAGTGCTTGCGGTCGTACTTGAGCTTCAGCTCCTGCCGTTTCTCCGCTGCCGCCTGTTCACTCTTGTCGGCGGGAAGCCAATGATGCCGGTTGGCCCGTTGTGCCATCGCGACGAGATGCTTCGGCTCGATGATCTTGACCTGTCCCGTCTTCTCATACCAGAAATACCGAAGGATGTCGGTGGGCGTCTTCAGATATCGTAACCCCAATGCGACAGCAGCCTCTTGGTTTTTTTCTCCTGACTTCTGGATGACCACCATCACCGTCTCCTTCATGGGAATCTCGATGTTATCCGGCACCTCGAACTCCTGCAGCAGGAGCTTCAGCGAGTCCAGCTGGGTGGCGTCCAGTGGCGTTGGGGAGGATAACAGGTTGTGGAACAGTTTTTCTTTGTCTTCCAGGGTAAACAGCCGCAGTTCCTTGAGCTTGCTGCCTTGGCCGTGATACACGAAGTTGGCCGTGTGGAACAGGGTGCCGCAGTAGGGACAGCCGTTGTAACGTTCCAGGGGGAAGGTCCCTTCGGGGATGAAGTGCCCGCATGGCAGGGTGGTGCCTTTCAGTCCGGCTTCCTCGCCACCGAACAGGTTGGCGAGGAAGGTGATCAGGTGATCCATGCGGGTCTCGCCCGTGGGCGTATCCCAGCCTTTCACCAAGGGCATCCAGTTGAGTTCCACGCCCAAGGCCTCGTCGATCTGTCGGGTGATCATGGCAAGGGTGTTGAAGGGCACCTGGGCAAGGGCATGGAGCAGCTCTTCGCTCACGCAGTAGCCGTTTTCCCGCAATCTCGCGGTGAAAGCCATCAAAGGCACCGTCGGCTCATAGGGGCCGGTCAGCCCGTCGCGATCGACGGGCAAAAAAATTGCCCTATACCTTAGGGCAACCTTTTGGAGAACTTGCTCGTTCATTGTCAATGGTTTTAAATAAGGTAATTGCGAAGCTGAAACGATAGGGCGAACCCTATCAACTAAAAGAAGAAGTAAGCCTCGCTTGGACCTTTATTCAAAGGCAAAGATAATCATTTTTCTGGGATTTCAATAGAAAAACCGTATTTTTGCACCAAATTCAAACCATGCAACTATGAATCAAGAAGATTTCTTTAAGAAGATAACCGCTCATGCCAAGGAATATGGCTTCATTTTCCCATCGAGCGAGATCTATGACGGACTCTCGGCGGTCTATGACTACGGCCAAAACGGCGTGGAGTTGAAGAAAAACATCCGCGAATACTGGTGGAAGGCCATGGTGCAGCTGCATGAGAACATTGTCGGCATCGACGCCGCCATCTTCATGCACCCCACCACCTGGAAGGCCTCAGGCCACGTCGACGCCTTCAACGACCCATTGATCGACAACCGCGACAGCAAGAAACGCTACCGTGCCGACGTGCTCGTCGAAGACTATATGGCCAAGATCGAGGACAAGATCAACAAAGAGGTGGAGAAGGCCCGCAAACGTTTCGGCGACGCCTTCAACGAGGAACAGTTTGTCACCACCAACCCGCGTGTGCTGGAACATAAGGCCAAAATCGAGGAGATCAGCCACCGCCTCTACGGCGCCATGGAACGCAACGACCTCGACGCCATCAAGCAGCTCATCCTCGACTTGGAGATCGTGTGTCCCATCAGTGGCACCCGCAACTGGACCGACGTGCGTCAGTTCAACCTGATGTTCGCCACCAAGATGGGTAGCGTGGCCGACGGCTCCGACACCATCTACCTGCGTCCCGAGACGGCCCAGGGCATCTTCGTCAACTACCTCAACGTGCAGAAGACCGGCCGCATGAAGATCCCGTTCGGCATCGCCCAGACGGGTAAGGCCTTCCGCAACGAGATCGTGGCCCGTCAGTTCATCTTCCGCATGCGCGAGTTCGAGCAGATGGAGATGCAGTTCTTCGTCCGTCCTGGCACGGAACTCGAGTGGTTCCAACACTGGAAGCAGGAACGCCTCAACTGGCACCTCTCCTTGGGGTTGCCGGCGGAGAAATACCGTTTCCACGACCACGAGAAGCTGGCCCATTACGCCAACGCCGCCACCGACATCGAGTTCGACTTCCCCTTTGGCTTCAAGGAGCTGGAGGGCATCCACAGCCGCACCGACTTCGACCTCTCGGCCCACGCCAAATACTCGGGTAAGAAACTCCAGTATTTCGATCCCGACACCAACGAGAGCTACACCCCTTACGTCATCGAGACCTCCATCGGCCTCGACCGTATGTTCCTTGCCATGTTCAGCAACGCCTACACTGAGGAGAAGCTGGAAGACGGCTCGGAGCGTGTGGTGCTGAAGCTGCCGGCCATCCTGGCGCCTTACAAGGTCGCCGTGTTGCCCTTGGTCAAGAAAGACGGTCTGCCGGAGAAGGCCCGCGAGATCATCGACTCGTTGAAGTTCGACTTCATGTGCCAGTATGAGGAGAAGGACTCCATCGGCAAGCGCTACCGCCGTCAGGATGCCATCGGCACCCCGATGTGCGTCACCGTCGACAACGACACCCTGGTCGACAACACCGTCACCGTCCGCGATCGCGACACGATGACCCAGGTCCGAGTGCCTATTGACAACCTCCGCAACATGATCTTCGACGAGCTGAAGCCGAAGAGGTAATAGACAACCCTGTAGACAACGACAGGATCCTGGTTTCATAATTGGTTAAAATCCAAATTGTTATCAAGATCAACCATTCATTACATAATAGACAACGCCCTTGCCACTCTTGACAAGGGCTTTTTTTTGTGTGTACCTTTGCGAAACCATTCAAAAAGCCAAACAAAAACCCAATGCCATGAAAAACCGAAAACTCATCGTAATATGCTTGGTGCTGACGGCAGGCCTTGTTGCCTGCCGTCATGAAACCAAATCCCTCAACGAGGCGGAGACGCTTCTTCAAGAGGGACTGGAGCTGCGCGCCGCCAAGAACACCGAAGCCGCTGCGAAGTCGTTCAGCCAAGCCTTGCTCGCCATCGATCGCTGCGACCTCCGCAAACCCGAGGTCAAGGGCATGAAAGCCCAGGTCGAAGACCAACTAGGCGCCATGTGCTGGAAGCACGGGTTGAGCGAGGAGGCGCTGAAGCTGCATCTTGACGCGGTGGCACTGTCAAGGGAACTCGAAAACGACACCCTGCTGATGAAAGCCCTACGCAACTGCGGTCGGGTCACCGCCTCCATGCAACAAACCCACGAGGCGCGGAAATACTACGAAGAAGCCATTCTGTTGGCTGAAACAATGAACGAAACCAAGTTCCATAACGAGCTGCTGATGGAGACCAGCCATGACCTTTATCTGGAGGGTGGCGATTATCCGAAGGCTATGGAACTCGCCTCCGAAGCCCTTGAATCAGGCGCCGATCCGGCTTTCTGCAACCTTGTCATCGGCCTTTCATACTATTACCTCGATGAAAACGACACGGCTCTTGTCTTTCTCAACGAGGCGATCCAAAGCGAGAAACCCAGCCTTCGCATGTCTGCCTATCAAGCGCTGTACCTGATTCATCAGGAGGCGGGCGACTACCAGCAAGCACTTCATTGCCATGAGCTGTTCAACGAAAACATGATGCTGGCTGACCGGCAGTTCCGTAGTGAGGAGGTGCAGCGCATCAAAGGCGAATATGACCTCCAGATACAGAAAAGCGCCCTGCAAGCCGAGCAAAGGCTGAAGAGTCTCTATTTCTATCTCATCCTTGGAGCGTTGTTGGTGGTTTTGGCGGGGACCTTGTTGCTCTTGCGGCAGAAGACCTTAAAGGAGAAGCTTCATGCTGAGGAATCGAAGAATCAATTGGAGTTGGCCCTCAAAAAGAACAAGGTCTATCTGACCGCCTTGGCGCTCTCCGAACAGATCACGGCAAACACCTTGGATTTCAACATCCAAGAACAGGAATGGGATAACTATATGGAGCTGGTTGATATGATGTATGGTGGTTTCACCAAGAAACTGTTGGAGCGCTATCCCACCTTGAACAAAAACGACTTGCAGATCTGTGGCCTTACCCGACAGGGCTTCAACAATCAGGTCATCTCGATCTTGATGAACATCCAAACCCCATCGTATGCCCGTCGCAAGTCGCGCATCAAACAGGAAAAGATGAATGGCTTACAAGAAGAACGGAGCTTTGAAGAGATTGTCAATGAAATATAAGCACCAATAAGTTTTATTATTATGATGACAAGTTAAATCAACAATACAACAACTAAAAACAAAGGAATCATGAAAAACATCACAAGAATCATTGCGGCAATGGCACTCAGTGTCATGCTGTCGGGCCTATCGATGGCCCAGGTATCGGTGTGGGACGGTTCGGCGGAGCCGTGGACCCACGGATCCGGTACTGAGGAGGATCCGTACCTGATCGAGAGTGCAGCCAACCTGGCGTGGTTGGCACAGAAATGTCAGGAAGGTTCGCTCACTGGTTTTAATTTTCTGGATACATACTTTTTGTTGACAGTAGATTTGGATTTAGGTGGTGATGAGGGACTCGAATGGATGCCGATTGGTGGAAGAGGATATTCCTTTTCCGGCAACTTCGACGGGGGCGGACATATTATTGATAATATGTACATTTCAGGACGAGGATTACTCCAAGAACCACCCATGGCAGGAATGGTCCTGATTGGTTTGTTTGGCAAGCTGGAACAAGGGAGTATCCGAAACTTGACAATGGGCGAGCGTTGTCTATTGGAACTAAACGAGTTGACAGGATTGTGTTATGCTGGAATGTTGGCGGGTGCTGTGATAACATACAGAACATACTGGCCTGATTATTTTCTCCCCCACTTGATTTCCAACTGTCACAACAGGGGGAGTATTCAAGTAACGTTGCCCGACGACCAACAAATTGTCGCAGTGGGCGGTCTTGTGGGGTTCACAAACCCTGGTCTTAGGATGGAGGGATGCAGCAACTCGGGCGCCCTCTCGTTGGAGATGCCTATGAGAAGATTGCTTGGAGCTGCTTATTTGCGATATATTGGTCCTTGCCTAGGTGGCTTGGTGGGTATGGATTATGATATGTATGATGGACTTCTCACCTATTGGGGTGATGATCCCGTGGGTCCTTTCGAGTTCGTCATGGAAGACTGCCACAACACGGGTTCCCTGCGGATGGGGTTGGACCTGATCAGCTACGAGGCACGCAAGCGGGCCTATGCAGGCGGCATTGTCGGCAACGCCGGTTACCGGGTGAGCCTCAACCGCTGCAGCAACCGGGGCGACGTAACGGTCACGATGCGCTCATCGACGGGACTTACGGATTACGAAGAGTTCCTGCCGTTCTGCTCGGGTGTCGCCGGAGGCTATGCAAACGATTTCAATCCGAATTACGGGTCTCACAGGGGGCAATTCGTCGTGAACATCACCAACTGCTACAACCATGCCCCGGTGCGTTGCGAGGTGGAGGAGGGCCTTGCTGTGGAGACCACGGCGTCGGGCATCACGGGCCGGCCGATCTCGGAGTCGGAGCTGGTGCCGGAGGTACACGTGTCGAACTGCTACCACGTGGGCGAGCTGTCGGCCGGAACGGTCTGCGGCATCACCCCGTTCGACGAGACGGAGCTTCTGGAGGTGAACAACAGCTACTATCTGGAGGGGGACGCGCCCGACAACGGCCTGGGCGAGCCCACGCCTGATGAGACGATGAAGTCGCAGGCGTTCGTCGAGGTGCTCAACGGGGACGGCCCCGAGACGTTCTATTGGGACCAGTGGGAGATCAACGGCGGATATCCCGTGCTTGACAAGGAATGGTTCTTTGTCATGAATCCCGAATGGTACTACGAGATCCAATGCGACAACGGCAGCGTGTATTACCAGTATCTGCGGTGTGCCGGCGACACGGTAGTGGACAACCACAAGGCGAAGGTGATCGTTCGCACCAACCAGATTTACGACAAGGAAGGCCCAGTTGAGGTGACGCGGGAATACCTGTACGAGGAAGACGACATCGTGTATTGGTGGAACAGGGATTTGCAGGCGTTCACCGTGCTGTACGACTTCGACGCCGAGGAAGGCGACGAATGGGAGGTCAAGGTCGGGACGGAGACTGTCGTGCTTCATGTGGACGGGGTGAAGCCCTATTACGACCTGAATACGGGACGGACCTATCGGACGTTGTATGTCAGCGATGCGGACGATCTCTTTTCGGGTGAGATCATCTGCGGCATCGGCCATACGACGAGTTTCTTCCCCGAGAAGCTGATGAACCGCGGGGCCGCCTTTGTAGTGGACGGCTTGCGTTGTTACTGGAACAACCAGGAATTGGTTTTCCATGCCAGCGAAGACGACTGCGACGCGATTTACAGCCAGTTCCACGGGGTGGACGAAGCCACCCTGACGGAGGGTGTTAGGGTCTATCCCAACCCCACTGACGGCATACTGTTTATCGATGCTCCAGATGGTGAAGCCTACCGCATCACCAATGTGTTGGGCCAGACTCTGATGACTGGCACCGCCACCTCCGAAGGCATTCGCGTAGCTTCATTACCCGCTGGAATATACTTCATTTCTATCGGCCAATTTACCACAAAATTTATTGTAAATCAATAAATTATATCTTCCACAAGCTTGTGTTTCACGATTTGTGAATCACAAGCTTGTGAAATGAAAAAAAAGCTATTTTTGCTTCTTGAAAACCATTCATCAAGCAAAAAATGAAAGCAAAACCATTCTTGCTCAGCCTCATTGCCTTGTCGCTGAGCCTCGGCCTCTTCACGGCCTGTAGCAACAACAAACCGAAAGCTCCCGAAGCCCCGGTCAAGCTCGCGATGTCCGCGCCTCAAGTGGCTGCCGACGAATCGGGCTTGATCGCCCTCGGACAGTGCCCGGTAACGGATCCGCACCTCACGGTTACGGTTTCCGACGATTACACCTCGGCCACCATTTGCTACGACGGCAAGGAACTCCAGACCATTGCCGACGAGGACGGCCTGGCAACCGATGACGCCCCGGTGCATTTCCTCGATGCCAACTTCGACGGTCTCACCGACATCTTCATCGGCATGGGCGAGTCACGCACCTACAGCACGCTCTTGCTCTGGGATCCCGAAAAACAACAGTTTGTCCGTACCGGCACCTTGGGAACTCCTTCCTTGCAAGGCTTCATGCTCCATCCTTACTCCAAAAGTGTGGTGGAAGGCGGCAGCAACTCGTTCTGCGAATTTGCAGTCACCCGCAGCCTCTGGGAAGGTAACAAGCTGCAACCGCAGGAAGACCTGATCATCATCTACGGAGCGGAGAACTATGCCATGAACGGCGTGCAGCACAAGTTCACCTTAAAAGATCCGGAGGGACAGGCGCTTTACTCCACGGAGACGGTCGAGGAGCTACCTGAACTTTGGACGGCCATCGCCCGGGTGTACCTTTTTGATTAATAAAGGTTTTGGGGTGTTGAAAAAAAAACGTCGGGTAGCGACCCGACGTTTTTTGTCTCTATCAGAACTTCGAGAGGTAGTCTTCCACCATCTTCCATAGGCGTTCGCCATCCACCTTGAGGAGGATGCGGGCCTGCTGTGTGCCGACAGGTTGGTTCTTGTCGAAGGCCACCGCCTGGCCGTAGGAGAACCCGAACTGGCTGTTGACATCCACGTAACGGGTCACCTCGTCCTGGATCAGGGTCGGGTCGATCATGATGCATGCGGCGATGACATCCCAGATGTAATGGGTGTAGTTGGGATCGTCGATGAACAGCTGGTTCAGGAAGTTGCGCTGCAGCATATTGAGGATGAGGCGGTTGTTGGTGATCGACTTCAGGTGGTCGTAACGGTCCTTGCGGAACGGCATGGTCTCACACACATCCAACCCGACGATGATCTGCTCCTTGAAGGGGGAACGGACGGCCATCTTGGCGGCGTCGGGATCCAGCCACCAGTTGAACTCGGCGGTCGGCGTGGTGTTGCCAGGCTGGAAGAAGGATCCACCCATGTAGATGATGCGCTTCACCAACGGGACGATCTCGGGGGCGATATGCACTGCCGTGGCGATGTTCACACAGGTGCCGATGGCGATGATGGTGATCTCGCCGGGGTTGGCCTTCACCTGGTCGATGATAAAGTTCACCGCCTTCATGTCAAGGGGCTTGTGCTCCGGCTCGCGGCCGTATTTCTGGAGATAGACCGACTCCCAGGTCTTGGGCTCTTCATAGCCGGCAGCTCCTACGTAGGCGTCGCCGATGCCGAACAGGATGCGTTCGTTCTTGATGGTCTCGAAACGGTTCGGATACATGGGCGTACGGATGCCGGGCACCACGGGGATGTCGGTGCGATGAATGGCTTCCAGCTGACGGATGGCGTAGGCGATGCCTTCAGGCACCCAGGTGTTGCCGATGACCGTGGTCACGCCGATCAGGTCGATGTTCGGCGCCTGGGCCAGCATCATCATGGCGATGCCGTCGTCGAACACCTCCACCATGTCGGTGTCGAGGATCACTTTTTCTTTTTTCTGGGCAAGACAAACGGTAGTGGATGCCAACAAACAAAGAAGGATGGCTTTGGTGAGGATTGCTTTCATAACGTTGTTTTTTTGAAATGATAGACAAAAATAGGAAGCTTCGGCTTAGAATCCAAAAGAATTCTTAATTTTGTTTTTCATTGCCTATTGGACACAGATGAAGATGAAACGTACTTTTTTGGCGATCCCCATCGCCGTCGGGGCGGACTATCCCGCTCTGGTGCAGCGCCTCCAGCGCAATCTGGAGCACGAGCGCCGCAACATCAACTGGTGCAAAACCGATCAAATCCACCTCACCCTGAAGTTTGTGGGCGACACGCCCGACGAGGACGTTCCCAAAATCATCGAGGCCTGCCAGCAGGTAGCCAAGCGGCATCAACCGTTTGTGATGGACTTTGACAGGACGGGCTTCTTTGGGAGCAACCGGGCTCCGAGGGTCCTGTGGCTTGGCATGAAAGACGAGCCCAAGGCGCTCTATGATTTGGAAGAAGATGTGCTCGACGCTTTTGACCGCCTTGGCTACCTCCGCGACCGGCAGAACTTCGTGCCGCATCTCACCGTATGTCGCATCAAGCAGCTCGTCGACAAGCCCTTCTTCCTGCAGCTCTGTGAGGGCATCGAACAGAAGACCTACCTCCATTCCGACGTCAAGGAAATCGTCTATTTTCAGAGTTTTCTCCAGCCCACGGGCGCTTTTTACAAAACTTTGAAAAGGATTCCTTTGGGATAATCAAAAAAAGCCCTAACTTTGCCCAATCCATATTCCCCTTTTGAATCTTTAAATCTTTGAATCTTAAATCTTTAAATCAAAAATACCCCATTATGGAAATCCGTAAACTAGAGCAAATGTTCGAGGTGTTGCGCAGCAAGCCCAAAAAACGCCTCGTGGCCGCGTATGCCAACGACGACCATACCATCTGTGCCGTCCATGCGGCTGTGAAAGAGGGTCTCATCGAAGCCACCCTGCTCGGCGACCAGGCCGTGATTGCCGAAGTGTGCAAGGCCGAGAACATCGACATCAACAGCTTCAAGGTCATCCATGAGCCTGTCGACGTGAAGGCTGCCGCCATGGCCTGCGACCTCATCAACGCCGGTGAAGCCGACATCCTCATGAAAGGCCTGTTGCCGACCGACAAGTACATGCGTGCCATCCTCAACAAGGAACGTGGCCTCTGCCCGCCCAATGTGACCTTGGCCCATGTCGCCGTCATCGAGAACCCCAACTACCACAAGCTCATGGTGGCTTCCGACTGTGCCATCATCCCCTTGCCTGACCTCAAGCAGAAACAGCAGCTGCTCAAGTATGTCACCGACGTGGCCAAGAAACTGGGCGTGGAATGCCCCAAGGTGGCCATGATCACCGCCACAGAGCAGATGAGCGCCGGCATCCCGGCCTGCGTCGACGCCGCCATCATCGCCAAGATGAATGAACGCGGCCAGATCAAGGGCTGTGTGGTGGAAGGCCCCATCAGCCTCGACCTCGCCACCGACGCCGAGACCGCAGCCATCAAGGGCATGAAGAACCCCGTGGCGGGCGATGCCGACTGCCTCGTGTTCCCCAACCTCGAAGCCTCCAACGTGTTCTACAAGTGCTGCACCAAGTTCGACAAGAGCGAAGTCGGTGCCATGCTCATGGGTGCCAAGGTGCCTTGCGTGCTGAGCTCCCGTGGCGACACCTCCAAGACGAAGCTCTATTCCATCGCACTCGCAGCCATGATGGCAAAGTAAACGGAAGTTGAAAACGGAAAACCAATCACTATGGCATATAAAATCTTAACCATCAATCCTGGTTCGACCTCTACCAAGATCGCCGTCTTCGAAGGCGAAGAACAGGTCTTCAAGAAGAACATCAAGCACTCAGCCGAAGAGGTCGCCAAATACGACCGCATCGCCGATCAGAAGCCCTTCCGTACCGAGGTCATCCTCAACGAGCTTAAGGAGGCGGGCATCAACATCAAGGAGATGACGTGTCTGGTAGGCCGTGGTGGACTGATGCACCCGCTCACCTCGGGCGTCTATGAGGTCAACGAACGAATGATTCAAGACCTAACTTCGGGTGTCTACGGCGAACATGCCTCCAACCTGGGTGGCCTCATCGCCAACGACATCGCCAAGGAGATCGGTGTGAAGGCGTATATCGCGGATCCCGTCGTCGTCGATGAGATGGACGAGGTGGCCCGTTACTCCGGACACCCGCTCTTCCCGCGTATCTCCATCTTCCATGCCCTCAACCAGAAGATCATCGCCCGTCAGCTGGCCAAGGATCTCGGCCGTAAGTACGAAGACATGAACATCATCGCCATCCACCTCGGTGGCGGCATCTCCGTGAGTGCCCACAAACACGGCCGGGTGGTCGATACCAACAACGCCCTTAACGGCGACGGTCCCTTCACCCCGGAGCGCGCTGGCGCCTTGCCGGCAGGTTTTCTCGTGGACGCCTGCTTCAGCGGCAAGTACACCAAGAAGGAGATCGGCCAGATGCTGAAAGGCAAAGGCGGCTTCGTCGCCTACCTCGGCACCAACGACGCCTTGGAGGTGGAGAATGCCGTCAAGGCCGGCAACAAGGAGTGGGAGAAGGTCTATAAGGCCATGGCCTACCAGGTGGCCAAGGAAGTCGGCGGCCTGGCTGCTTCGGCCATGAGCATGGACGTGGATGCCATTTTCCTCACCGGCGGCATGGCCTACGACAAGACTTTCTGCGGCATGGTCAAGGAGCATGTGCAGAAGATCGCCCCGGTGTATGTGTATCCTGGCGAAGACGAGATGAAGGCCCTGGCCCTCAACGGTCTCATGGTCCTCAACGGCGAGACCGACGTCAAGGTCTATCAATGATCCTTGCCCTGCCGGCACGCACCCCATCGGGGTGCCCTGTCGGTATCACCCCGTTGGGGTGGAATATCGGAACCACCCCGTCGGGGTGGAATATCGGTAGCCCACGGTCGTACCGTGGGGGAAAGGATATCGGATCGTCAACGCACCCCATCGGGGTGCCCTGTCGGTACCGAGGGTAGAAAACCCTGAATAAAAAAAGACGCCACATCATGTGGCGTCTTTTTTTCATGACCGATGCTGCAAAAATCATTCTGCCTCTTCGCTGAACATCTCGTCGAGCAACGACTGGACGTCTTGGAAGCGCTGGTTGAGTTCAGGTTGAACGTTGTCGTAATCGGCAAACAGCTCCAGCTCGTCGTAGGCGTTTTCAACGTCTTCGATCATGCTGTCATCGAAGTCTTCGCCCGCGATGTACTTTTCGTACAAAGCCTTGACGGCCTTCTCAAAACGATCCACGATGGGCGTCAGGAATTCGCTGGATTTCTCACCCTCGATCTTGTTGTAGGCCGAGGCGCGTTCGTACATGTACTCATACAAAGCCTCGTTCTCTTCGGCGCTCATGGCGAGGAAGTTGCCTTCACCGTCGGTTTCGTATTTGGTCACGAGTTCGGAGAGGAAGTCGGTCTTCTTCTCTTCGAAGTTGTTGAAGAACTTCATGAAGTCTTCCGCATTGGTGATGGCTTTGACGTCCGTTTCAGCTTGGGCGAAGAAAGCGTCGGTGGCTTTCATGATGGCCTCTTTGGGGTTTTTGGTGCAGGAAGCCAGCAGGAAGCATCCGACAAAGGCCATGGCGATAAGCGTAAATTTTTTCATGATGATTTGATTTTGAATTATTTAATTGTATTTGATAGGTTTCTGCCGGCAAAATTAAAAAAAATCACAATAACAAGCCATCCAAAGTTATTTTTGGCACATATTGTATGCCTTGTCCATCGCGATAATACGCCTTGTCGTCGTCCGGACCGATGGGTTTGAGACGGATGGTCTCCTTGCCTTTGCCGATGGCCAAGATCAACAGCGGCTCGTAGGGAAGGTCGAATGCCTCGGTGACCTTGGCCTTGTTGAAGGCCCCAATCATGATGCCGTTGAGTCCCATCTCGGTGGCTTTCAGCAGCATGCTTTGTGCGGCGATGCCCAAGTCGATGTCGACGAACTTGTTCTCGGGGAGGGTGGTGCAGATGATGATGAAGGCCTCAGGCTCGGTGCCCGGGAAGGGGAGGTGCAGCTCGGGCAGCAGTCCGCCGAGTTTCATGTTTTGGACGATGTGTTCCGCTCCCGTCTCTTTGGTGACGAGCTTGAATCGGAGCGCCTGCTGGTTCTTGGCGGAGGCGATCTTGGTGTTCACCGCCACGATGCGTTCCAGCATCTCCCGTTTCACCTCAAAGCTCTTGTCGTAGCCTCGATAGCTACGGTTTTTTTCCATCAGCGTCTCTAGCGAGACATGTTTCACGACGGTCTTCTTGGCGCCTCGGCCAAAGACTTCGTCGTATCGCTTTTCCAAATATCCGTCGGCCATTTGTCAGTTTTTCAATTCATTTCCAAACGGCGAAAATACCAAATAATTCCGTTCCCTTCTTGACAAACGAAAGAAAACGTATCTTTGCATCGTGAAAAATAGAAGATTGCTGAAGATCGGATCTCTGTTGATGGCGCTCTATGTGCTGTTTGTGACGCTCGACCTGAACGTTCACTTCCACTATTGCTTGGAGGACCATCAAGTCACGAGTAGCTTCGGCGATGCCTCGGAACAATGTGGGCATTGTTTCGGACACCACCACCATGAGGCCCATCGGACCGTTGCGGAGGGTGGCGTGTTGCATTTCGAGGCCAAATGTTGTTGCGAGGATTTCGACAGTGAAATAGCTTTCGAGGATGCTTTTACCTTTTCCACACCAACATCGTTGACGGCCTATCTGCCCGTCACGATGATGACGGCGATGCGCGATATCCTTTTTGACAAGGATGGGATGCCGTCGTTCCGTTGTTTCTTTTGGGAGAAGACATCCTATCTGTTAACGGGCCGTTTGAAGACGATTTTCTATTCCCATCTCAAGCTCAATCCACTGGTTTTCTGATGGATCGGTCTGCCAGGCCGATCAGTTGCGCGTCCTAGGCTACGGCCCGGGAACCCTCTTGTTTAATAAACGCCCTGTTAGGGCAATAATCAGATAACATCATGAAAACCATTAAAATACTTATAATCATATCCTTATTGTCTTTCGTGGCGAAAGGTCTTGCCCAAAACGTTATCGAAGGTACTGTTTACGAAGAAGTGAACGGCAAAAAACAACCGCTTCAAGGGGCCAATGTCTATTGGAAGATCGCCAACGTGGGTACGGTCACCGATGAGCACGGCCATTATAGCATCGAAATTCATCCCACTTACAAATGCTTGGTGTTCAGTTTTGTGGGCTATGAGAACGACACCGTGCACCACATGGCAACGCCCCAACACTACGACCATGTCATGACCACGCCCCTTACGTTGAGCGAGGTGGAGGTGGCCGCCCGTCAGAAGGCGCAGTTTGTCTCCTCGTTGGAAGCCCATCATGTGGAGCATATCACCGGCGAGGCCTTGCGTCGCTGCGCTTGCTGCAGCCTCGCCGAGAGCTTCGAGACGAATGCCTCGGTCGACGTGGCCTACGCCGATGCGGTCACGGGCGCCAAGCAGATCGAGCTGCTCGGTCTGAGTGGGCTCTATACCCAGATGATGACCGAAAACATGCCCAACTTCAGGGGGTTGGCCGCGGCCTTTGGGTTGGGGTATGTGCCCGGCACCTGGATGCGCGGCATCTCGGTCTCCAAGGGCGCCTCTTCGGTGCGCAACGGCTACGAGTCCATCAGCGGCCAAATCAATGTCGACTTCAAGGAACCACAGGAAGACCATGCCGAAAAGGTGTTCATCAACGGGTTCGTCAACACCATGGCGATGACGGAGCTGAACTTCAACGCCCGTCTCAACGTCGGGGAACGCGATGGCCTCCTGCTGTTGGGCCATGTGGGCTTCAACCCCATGAAAATGGATGGCAACGGGGATGGCTTCCTCGATGATCCTGTTACCAGCCAATACAGTGTCTTCTTGCGCTACAACCATCCCAACACGGGCCATTTTGGCTGCAAGCTCGGCGTGAAGGCCTTGAAGGAGAACCGTTTGAGCGGCCAGATGGATTTCGACCCCGCCCACCGTCTCGACGAAGGCTACGGTCTCTATGGCATCGGAATCAACACGGAACGCTATGAGGCTTTTGCCAAGACAGGCTTCATCTTCGACCGTCCCGAGACCAGCCTCGGCATCCAGCAGCAGGTGACCTATCACAAGATGAATTCCTATTTCGGCCTCGCCGACTACGATGCCACCCAGCTCTCCTACTATGCCAACCTGCTGTTCGACTCCTATATCGTCAACGACCACCACAAGTATTCGTTGGGTGCCAGCTATTCCTACGACCGCTACAACGAGCAACAGAATTTCCTGCCCACGACCCAGGAGACCACGCCCCAGTATCGGGTGGAGCAGGTGCCGGGTGCCTTTGCGGAATATGTGTTCAGCGACAACCACCATTGGACGGCGATTGCGGGTTTCCGTGCCGACTACAACACCTATTACGACAAGCTGTTCTACACCCCGCGCCTGCATGTGCGTTTCCGTGGGCATGACGAGTTGGCCATACGCCTCTCGGCTGGCAAAGGCTATCGCTCGCCCAATGTCTTGGCGGAGAACGCCACCATGTTGGCTTCGTCGCGGGCCATCCGTTTTCTCGAGACCCCGAAGATGGAGGAGGCCTGGAACTACGGCGTGAACCTCTCCAAGCATTTCCATGTGGGGGAGAAGGAGGTCCAGCTCCTGTTCGATGCCTACCGTACCGACTTCGTCAACCAGATCGTCCTCGACCGCGACGCCGATGCCCATGAGATCCGGATCTACAACCTCGACGGCCGGTCCTTCTCCAACTGTGCCCAGGTGCAGGTGGACTATGAGCTGTTCCGCAATTTCGACCTGTCGGCGGCCTTCCGCTATACCGATGTCCGGATGACGATCAACGATACCTTGCGCGAGAAGCCTTTCGTAAACCGTTACAAGGGACTGCTCACCCTGTCGTATGCGCCGGGCACCTGGCAGTTCGACCTCATCACCCAGTTCAACGGCGACAGCCGCATCCCCGACCTCAGCGGCAACGCCACCGCCGTGGCCGACGGCCAGGTGCTGGAACGTTCCCCCTTCCATGTCATCATGAATGCCCAGGTCACCAAGAAACTGGGGGCACACTGGGAGCTCTATGCCGGCGGTGAGAACCTCACCAACTACAAACAGTCGCATCCCATCGTAGCGGCCTCCGAGCCCTTTGGTCCCGATTTCGACGCGGCCATGGTGTGGGGTCCGCTGAGTGGCATCAGAGGCTATTTTGGATTCCGGTTCCAGGTGAAATAAGAACCCCCAAGGGGATCCTGTCGGGAGCCTGGGGTGGCGCCGTTGCGCCACCCCAGGCCACCAAGAGCGCACCCCTAGCGGGGTGCCTTGGTCAGCGCTGCCGCGCCCAGGATGGCGGCTTCGTTGCCGGGAAGCTCCGAAACCCGGATCTCCACGCTTCCTTTGAAGACAAAGCAGAGATTCTTCTCGAACGACTCGCGCACCGGTCTCAGCAGCACCTCGCCGGCTTTCACCGGGCCGCCCATGAGGAAGATGGCCTCGGGGCTGCTGAACGCGACGGCGTTGGCCATCGCCAAGCCGAGCCATTGTCCGGTCCGCTCAAAGATCATCAACGCCAAGGGATCGCCCGCGTTGGCGGCGTCGCCTACATGTTTGCTGGTCAGCTCCTCCCGGGTCATCTGAGCCAGAGGTCCGTCATATTCGGGATGCTCGGCCAACACTTTCAACGCCGTGGCACGGATGCCCGTTGCCGAGGCGTAGGTCTCCAAACAGCCCTTGCGACCACAGCCGCATTGACGGCCGTTGGGATCCATGATCACGTGTCCCAACTCACCGGCGTTGCCCGTCTTGCCATGCAGCAGCTTGCCGTCGATGACGATGCCGGTGCCCACGCCGGTGCCCAGCGTGAAGGTGATGAAGTTCTTCATCCCCTTGGCGCCTCCGTACACCAGCTCGCCATAAGCGGCGGCGTTGGCGTCGTTCGACACGGTTACGGGTACATCCAGATGTTCGTGTACCAAGGCGTTCAAGTCGGTGGTGCCCCTGAAGTTCAGGTTCGTGGCGTTGTCGATGCAGCCGGTGTAGTAGTTGCCCATCGGGGCGGCGATGCCGATGCCGTCGATGGTGCGCACCTTTTCTTCGGCCATCATGGTTTCGATGGCCTTGCAGATGTCGGCCACGTAGATGCGGGCATCGTAATACTTGCCGGTAGGCAGGTTCTTTCTTGCAATGCAGTAGCCGTCGGCGCTCACCAACCCGATGTCGGTGTTGGTTCCGCCGATGTCGATTCCAATAGAATAGGTATTCATCATAAGTCAATCCTGTTTAGGAGTTGCTAAAATAAAAAGAAAAACGTTACCTTTGCCCCATCAATGCAGTGATGCCATGAAAAAAATCCTCTATGTCGCCATCCTCTCCCTTTTGATGATGGCCTGTCAACCGAAAAAAAACCGTCCTGTCCAACCGGGGCCTTCGTCGCCCGCCACAACGGTGGAGACGGCTGCCAATCCCTCCTCCGAACAAGCCTCTGAGGCGCTTCCCGATACCGAGGTCGCCGAAGCCGTCCAGGCTACCGACACCTTCGTCAGAGACACCACGGCGCCTTTGGGCACCCCTCAGAATCCCATCGTCGTCGATCCCGACAACCCCGTCGACCTGGTCGAAATGCTCGCCAAGTACGGCCAGCGTACCGTGGGCGACCGTTTCACCCCGAGACTCGACTCCATCCGTCAAGGGGCGGAGGCGGGCGATCCCGAGCTGATGTATCAATATGGTGCCTGTTTCGAGCAGGGGTGGGGCGTTGCTCAGGACTACGAGCAGGCCTTCGCCTGGTACAAGAAGGCGGCCAACCAAGGCCAAAAGAACGCCTTCGGTGCCGTCGGAGGGCTTTACCGTCTGGGCCACGGCGTCACTGCCGATGCCAAGCAGTCGTTTGCCTGGTTCACGAAAGGGGCTGAGCACAACGATCCCAACGCCATGCTCTGTGCAGGAAACTGCTACTACACCGGCTTCGGCGTCGAAAAAGACCTGGTCAAGGCCGCACAATGGTGGAGCAAGGCTGCCGACATGGACAACGGCTTTGCCCTCAGCCAGATGGGCGATGCCTACTATGGCGGGCTCGGCGTCGAGAAAGACCTCGCCAAGGCGGTGGACTGCTATAAAAAGGCCGTCGAAAAGGGTGTCCCCAACGCCTTGTACCGTCTGGGTGTCCTTTCCTACTATGGCGAAGGGGTCGACAAGGACGAAGCCTACGCCCGGTCCCTTCTCGAGAAGGCGGCTGCCAGCAACGTGCCGGAGGCCAAGGCTTTTATGGACAAACACTTTCAATAAACGAATCGCATGAAGAAACTGCTTGTTACGATGCTGGCCCTGACGCTCACCGCCAGCCTTTTTGCCCAACCCAAGGGCTTTAAGTCCTATACCAACGAGAAATACCAATTCAGCGTGCTCGTCCCTGAAAGCTTCGGAGGCATGGGCGAGTCGGAATCGGGTGACGGCCAGACCTTCGTCTCTCCCGACGGTGATGCCCATCTACAGGCCTATGGAGGCTACAACGCCCAGACCCTTTTAGGGACCTCGTTCGATGAGGAGTTCCAGTCGAAGCTCCAGGAACTCAAAAACCGCAAGGTGAACCTCCTCGATCAAGGCACCATGGACGACCCGGATGGGGAGTTCGACTTGGCTTACGTCATCAAGTATGTCGAGGACGGGCTGTTCCACGCCCTGCGTACCATCTGGTGGGACGACCATTTCGCAACGGTGGCGTTCTGGTGCTATCAGGACGACCGGGCGCAATACGAAGAAACGGGGTGTGTCGACGGCGTCCTCTATTCCCTGGTGCCCGACGACGGGATGCGGCTGTCGGAGGCCGACAAAGTGTCCGAATGGGCTGCTTCCGACGACTGTTTCATCCACGTGTATCCGGACGGCGCCAGTGCGCAACCCAATATCAAGAACTTTTTCCATGGCTTTGCGACTTCGTTTCAGACCAACCTCACGATGGCGGGCCTGAACAAGATCGGCAATCCGGATTATAACGACGAGGAGATCGCCGAGTGGATCCTCGACAACCAGAACAACTACATGACTTTGCAGCTGGTCAGCAACGAGGACTATTGGATGGAAGCCTGCGTGTTCGACAAGGAAAATGGACACAAGCTCTTCGTGGTCAACTACCACGCCCCCAACCAGCGGCTGTTGTGCTTCGACTACAACCCCGACCAGCAGACCGCATCCGTCGATCACCAAACGCTCGAGCTGCTCCAGCGTATGCCCAAGGCCATCGTCCGCCTGCCCCGACAAGGCACTACCATGGACGTCTATTATTACAAGGACCTCTCGAAGCCGGTCGGCCATCTTACTTGGAATGGTCACGGATTTGATTTTACCCAAAAATAACCTAAATCGTATCCTCTGAGGATACTAACCATGAAGCTATGAAACGGTATTTATTAGTAGTTTTAGCCCTATTGCCCTGTATGGCTTGGGCCCAGTTCGACACCTGGTTCACCGAGGCTTCGTTGCGGGTGGACTATACCCTCACAGGCAATGACAAATCGACTGCCTTCGCATTGAAGGAGCTTATCCGGGAGCCTTATTGGAGCGGCTCCAAGACCAACCTGATCGACAACTTGGAGTTCGGCAACTATATCGTGAAAGTCTTTGAACCCGGCACCGATCACCTGTTGTTCTCGAAGGGCTATCAGAACCTTTACGGCGAGTGGGTGACCACCGACGAGGCCGCCCGGGTCACCAAGACCTTCGAAGAGTCGGTCATCGTGCCTTTCCCGAAGAAGCAAGTGGAAGTGGTGCTCTACCGCAAGGACTGGGAAGGCCGTCTGGTGGAGGGGATGCGCCTGAACGTCTCTCCCGACGACTACTTCATCCGTACCGCCGACAACCTGCATCTGCCGGTGTACGACGCCTGGATCGGCAACGAAGACATTACCCGTGCGGTAGACATCGTCATTCTCCCCGAAGGCTACACCGAGGCAGAGATGGGCAAGTTTGTCAAGGACTGCAATTTCTTTGTCAAGAGCCTCTTCGATTATGCCCCCTACGACCGTTACAAGCAAAGCTTCAACGTCCGTGGCGTGATGGCTCCCTCGGCCGAGTCGGGCTGCACCGAGCCGGGCGACCATGTCTATAGGAACACGGTGATGCGGTTCAGCTACTGGACCTTCGACTCCGAGCGCTATTGCATGAGCACCGACAACCGCGACATCCGCGACCTCGCCGGGCAGGTGCCTTACGACCAGATCTACATCCTCATCAACAGCGAGAAATACGGTGGGGGAGGCATCTACAACTTCTATTGCTCCAGCGCGGCCAGCAACCATTTCTCGGGTGACATCATCATCCACGAGTTTGGCCATGGCTTTGCGGGCTTGGCGGATGAATACTACAACGATGACACTTATGGCGACATGTACAACAACGACATCGAGCCTTGGGAACCCAACATCACCACCTTGGTCGATTTCGAAGCCAAATGGAAAGACATGGTCGACAAGAAGACCCCGGTGCCCACGCCGCGTGAGAAGAAATTCGAACACACCATCGGCGTGTTCGAAGGCGGTGGCTACGAGGCCGAAGGCGTGTACAGCCCCCACATGGACTGTCTGATGAAGACCTTCAATGGCCACGTGTTCTGTCCGGTCTGCCAACGGGCCATCGAGCGCATGATCCAATACTACGCCGAATGAACCTCAACTACCTGGATATCATCATCATCGTCCTGATGTTCGTGTTTGGCATCGGGGGATGGCGCAAGGGTATCATCCTGGAGGTGGCCACCCTGCTGGGCTTGGGCCTGGGGCTGTATGGGGCGTTCCATTTCTCCGACTTTACCGCCGAGGAGCTAGTGCAATGGGTGGAGATCAACCCGAAGTACCTGGGGGTGATTTCCTTTGTCGTCACCTTCATCGTGGTGGCGGTGGTGGTGAACCTGTTGGGACGGCTGCTTTCCAAGGTGGTGAAGAACCTCAACCTGGGCTTCATCGACCGCATCGGGGGCTTTGTGGTGGGCATCGCCAAGGGCGTCCTGTTGTGCAGCCTGCTGGTGATGCTGCTCAATGTCTTCAACCTGCGCGGCATCGTCAAGGACGACGTCAAGAAGGCTTCGGTGCTCTATCCCTGGGTGGAGCAGGCGGTGCCTTATGTGTATCAGGGGTACGACTTGGTGAAGGAGGCCGTGCAGAACGCCGCCAAGCGCGATTCCGACGGGAAAGAAGCCCCGGAAACCGAGAAGGAAAAGCCGGAAACCGAGAAGGGATACGTCTAATCGTTCCCCTTGTTCATCGCCTTAAGGTAGCAAGCCCTGCACAGGGGCTCATAGCTTTCTGTCTCCCCTAAGACCACCAATTTGTCTCCTGCGATGGTACGGTGCGAATACTGGGCCTGTCCACCGCAATGCACACAGATGGCGTGCACCTTGGTGACGTCTTCGGCGATGGCCATCAACTTGGGCATGGGGCCGAACGGATTGCCCATGAAATCCATGTCGAGGCCGGCGATGATGACCCGCACCCCGTTGTTGGCCAGCTGTTGGCACACGCTGGGCAGCTCGTCGTCGAGAAACTGTGCCTCGTCGATGCCGATCACATCCACATCGTTGGCATACAGCAGAATCTGCATGGCATTCTCTACCGGGATGGAGTGCAGGGCCGTTGCGTTGTGCGACACCACGTCCTCTTCGCTGTAGCGCGTATCCACGCCCGGCTTGAAGATCTCGACCCGCAATTTGGCGATCTTGGCCCGTTTCAACCGCCGGATCAACTCTTCGGTTTTGCCTGAAAACATCGACCCGCAGATGACTTCGATCCACCCTTGCGACCGATTGTGATAATCTTTTTCGAGAAACATGCCTTGCGTTTTTTGAATTCTTTGTAATTTTAGCGATTCTTTCCAAGCAAAATTAAAGATAAAACCGATATGAAGGACAAATTCCAGGAGCAAAAAGACACACTGGTTTCTTTGAAGCACGAAATCAGCCTGTTACATCAACAGATCGACTATCTTCTCCGCAACGGTCGGGAACTCGGGCTGCTCGATTTGGATGTGATGATGAACCGCACCCATACCATTTATGACCAGCTTTGTTCCATCAATTTGGGTGAAAGCGATTCCGACGAGGAGACGATGGATGTTGCTCCCGAGATGCTGAACGCCTTGTTCGGCTTGAACGATACGGTGGCTGGTGCGGAACCGCAGGCGCAGCCTGAAGAGGAGCCCGAGGCAGCACCGGAGCCTAAACCCGAGATGGATCCTTTGGTGGCGGAACCCTCCCTGGAAGAGCCCGAGCCGGAGCCGGAAATGGAGCCGGAAACTAAACCCGAGCCAACACCCGAGTTTGTGTCGGAGCCCGAACCCGAACCTGAAACCCTCGATATCACTCCCGAGGATTTGGATCAGATCGCTTTCGACTTTAACCTGACGGCCGAAGATCCCGAGGTGCCTGTGTCGGAATCGGAGGCCCTCCCCGTGTCTGAGGAGGAACCTGCACTTATAGATGATACCGAGTTCCCGGAGGCACCGCTGTTCCCCGAAGAAGAGGACGAATATACCGAAGACGACGAAGAATCCACTCCTGAACCGGAACCCGAGCTGGAACCGGAACCCGAGGCGGAACCGGAACCTGAGGTGGAAGCGGAACCCGAGGCGGAACCGGAGCCTGCTACCGAAACGGATTATGGTTTTATCTTTAAGATGGAGCCTTTGGAAACAACCCCAGCGGAGCCCTTGGAGACGCCTGTGGAGCAACCTCAAGAAGCGCCCCTGGAGGAATTCCAAGAAGCGTCCTTGGAGGCGCCCGCAGTAGAACCCCAGGAGTCACCTTTCGAGGAAACCCCTGTAGCCGCATCGGAACCCCTTGTGGCATCCCCTACGCAGACCTATACCACTGGCGATCAAATTGAATTGGAGATTCCGCATTTCGATTTCCCCACCTTTGAGGATGACGCAGAGACCGCCGACGAGGATGCTGCAGAGACTGCTTCTGAGGAAGTACCCGAGGACGTTGAAGCGGAACCTGAAGCCACTCCGATGGAGGAGGAGCCCGAACCGGAGCCTGAACTGGAACCCGAGCTGGAACCCGAATCGGAACCTGAATCAGAACCCGAACCGATCGCCTTCGATTTCAATCTGACGGCCGAAGATCCCGAGGTGGTGGAGCCCGAACCCGAACTGGAACCCGAACCGGAACCCGAAAAGATCGCCTTCGATTTCAATCTGACGGCCGAAGATCCCGAGGTGGTGGAGCCCGAACCAGAACGGGAACCCGAACCCGAACCAGAACGGGAACCCGAACCCGAACCGGAACCCGAGCCCGAACCGGAAGAAGACCCCATGCCGTTCCTTCGCGAGGAGCCGCACTATGCGGAAGAGCCCGAACCCACCTCCGAGCCGGAGCCCTTCCCCTACGAACCGGTCATCTTCGGAAACATGGAAGACAAGGACGATCTTGGTTTTGAGTTCGATACCCACGAATCCCATGAGGCTTTGGGCGAGAAGCTCCATGTCCAAAACCTGAAGAATGCCATTGGTATTAATGATAAATTCTTGTTAGTCAATGAGTTGTTTGGAGGTAGCATGGAGAAATACAACCGCTCCATTGAGAACCTCGACGACCTGCCCACCTTGAACGGGGCGCTCATCTACATGAACGAGCTGCGCATCGAGCTCCAGTGGAACAGCAACAACGAGGCTTACAAGAAACTGCTCGAACTGGTGCATGCCAAATTTGAAGACTGATTCCTGAATAGACCCACCAACTGTTGACGACCATGACACAGCTGTATCTCGTACCCACCCCCATCGGTAACCTCGAAGACATCACCTTGCGGGCCATCCGTGTGCTCAAGGAAGTCGATGTCATCTTGGCCGAAGACACGCGTACCTCCGGAAACCTGTTGCGCCATCTCGGCATCAGCAAGCCCATGGTGGCCTTCCACCTGAACAACGAGCATCAGCAGGTGGAACGCATCGCCGACCGCATCGAGGCAGGGGAGACCATGGCCCTCGTCACCGACGCCGGCACCCCGGGCATCTCCGACCCTGGATTCATGTTGGTGCGTGCGTGTGTGCAACGCAACCTCCAGGTGGAGTGCCTTCCCGGCGCCACCGCCTTTGTGCCGGCCCTCGTCAACTCGGGCCTGCCGGCAGAGCGGTTCATCTTCGAGGGCTTCCTGCCGCACAAGAAAGGACGGCAGACCAAGCTCCGCGAGATGGCGGCCTATCCCTACACCACCATCCTGTATGAGTCGCCGTTCCGTCTGGTCAAGACCCTACAGCAGCTCATGGAGGTCATGGGCCCCGACCGTCAGGTGTCGGTGGCACGCGAGCTGACCAAGATCCATGAGGAGAACGTGCGGGGCACCCTGTCCGAGGTGATCGCCTACTTCAGCCAGAAGGAAGTCAAGGGCGAGATTGTCATCGTCATCGAGGGCCTTCACGGCTCCCAGAACAACCAGGCCGACGACAGCGAAGCATGATGCGCAGGATCCTCCATATCATCCTGATCTGCTTGCTGGCCCTCCCGGTGTCGGCACAAGACATCCTGACGCCCGACACCACCAGCCGTCCCCGCAAGGACCGCACCATGGTCCACATCGAACACGCCAACCAGTTCCACAAGACGGCCGGTTCCGATGCGGTGCGGCTCATCGGCAACGTCCACATCCGGCATGAGTCGGCCCATTTCTATTGCGACAGCGCCTATTACAACGAGAAACGCAACAGCTTCGACGCCTACCAGCATGTGCACATCCGCATCAACGACAGCATCGACATGTACTGCACCACGATGTCATACGACGGCGACCGGCGCTTTGCCGAGTTCTTCGACGACGTCCGCATGACCGATGACTCCACCGTGCTGGAGACGGCCTACATGACGTACGACCGCAACGAGCACCTGGCCAGCTATCCCCACGACGGCGTCACCACCCGTGGCGACAAACGCCTCGTCAGCCGCCGGGGCTACTACCGCGACGACCTCAAGGAGTTCCGTTTCTTCGACGATGTGGTGGTCACCAGCCCCGACTACCGGATGAACACCGACAGCCTGCTCTACAACACCCGCATCGAGAAGATGTGGTTCCAAGGACCCACCACCATCGTCAACGAGGACAACACCATGGAGGGACGTCACGGCTACTACCTCACGGAACGAAAACTGGCCTATTTCGACGACGACCCGGTCATCTACAACGAGACCCAACGGCTGGTGGCCGACTCGCTGTACTACGACCGTCAGCAAGGCTTTGCCAAGGCGATGAACCACATCCGGATGATCGATACCGCCTACAAGGTGATCCTCACCGGGGAATATGCCGAGGTGTGGGAGAAGCTGGGGTGGTCGTTTGCCACCGACAGCACCTACGTGACTTATTACGACGGTGGCGACTCGCTGCATATCACCTCCGACACCGTGTTCTATCATTTCAAGACGGAGGTCAACGACGAGGAGAAGATCGTGGGCCGACGCAACGTGCGGTTCTACAAGTCCGACATGCAGGGCTGTTGCGACACGCTCACCTACGCCATGGCCGACTCCACCATCCGGATGCGCCATCTTCCCATCCTCTGGGCGGGCGACGCGCAGCTTACCGCCGACAGCATCAACATCAAGATCGCGAACCGTTCCATCGACAGCGTGTTGCAGTACGGCAATGCCTTCAGCATCTCGCAGGACAGCGTCGAGGGTTACAACCAGATCAAGGGGGCCGACATGGCGTCGTGTTTCCAAGACGGGAAGATCCATCACATCAACGTCACGGGCGACGCCAAGACGATCACCTGGCTTCGCGAGGACGACGGGTCGCTGATCGGCATCAACGTGTCGTCGTCGAAGACCATGCGGATCCTGATGGAGGGGCAACGCATCACGAAGATCAAGTATTTCGAGGGCATCAACGAGACGCTCTTTCCCGAGAAAGACATCAAGGAGAACGACCGCTATCTGGAAGGCTTCCTGTGGCGCGATGAGGAACGGCCACGCAGCAAAGAGGATCTTTAACAGTCTGATTATTTTAGATCCTTCTCTTTTAGCCACTGGCGGAGGTCTTGGCTCGTTAATCCCATATTTCTTAGGTTATTCCTTACGATAAATTCTGGAATCGGATCGATATGAGTTTGAAAAATCACGGGTCGGGTCATGTGGTCTCCCATCCATTTCTCATGGCCGGAATTCCCAGAATCAACTCTTTTGAGATGGTGTTCCTCGAGAAATAGTCGGAAAACTTCGATACGAAGATTTCCTAAATGATAGGTGTTCATGCGGGGATCAGACAGGTTTTGTTCACCACTCTTTTTTTATAGGGCAAGGATATTAACTGGTGTAACTGTTGATTTGTCTCAATCATATCGGTAAAAGAAGGCTCGGACCCCACGTCTTCTTCTATGAACCAGCCGTGAGCAACTAGGTCTTCTCGTAAAGTCCCCTGTCGGACTTGCGTCTCCAGATAATCCGACAACATGAAGTCAAAATCAGCCAAAGCTTTCTCTTCGGTTTGATCATAACCGGATAGATCCAACGAGGGGCAATAGGCGATCACTTGCGCTCCTTCATTAAAAAGGATTAGGGAGACGCTGATTTCTACCCGATTGTTATGATAAAAGCGGATGTTATTTGAATCCATAGTTGCCCATTGTAGCAAAACCGTTGGTGCAAAGATAGTTGTTTTTTTCTGTTTCATATCTTAAGGCTATTAAAATCGCAGCAAAGATATGAAATAATTTTAAAAAATAGATGGTTTTGTTGAAATTATTTTATTGGAAATATTTTCAATATCACAATAATCCAAACCAACCAAAATAAACCTTCGGATTAGCCGTCCTGACTATCAATGGGTCCTCTCGGCGCAGAACAGCGCCAGGGCTCGGAGCGATTCCAATACTTCAACAGAAAGGTCTTTCGTATCCGCTTCCAATGCCTGCAGCGCGGTCATCGTCTTCTCCAGATACCCCGGCAGCAAGGCCTCTGCCTCCTTCGAGGTGTCGGGATCATCCTCGTCGAGCAGGTCGTCGCGCATCTGAAACGTCATGCCGAGGTTTAACCCAAACGTGCCGATCAGCGTCGCCTGATGTTCCGAAGCGCCTACCGACAACGCGCCTCCCACACAACAGGCCTTGAACAGCATCGCCGTCTTCCTTTTGATCACCTCAAGGTAACGGCTGTCTCCCGTCTCCAGCTTGCCGTCTTCTTCGCGCTGCATCAGCTCCCCTTCGCTCATGGAACGTGCCGTGTCAAGCATCTCCCTGAGGATGGCCAGGTCGCTGGAGTTGGCCAGCAGCTCCATGGCTCTGGCAAGGAGGAAATCGCCCGCCAACACGGCCGTGGGCGTGTCCCAACGGACATGTACCGCCGGCCTTCCGCGGCGCTCGTCGGAGCCGTCCACCACGTCGTCGTGAATCAGGGTGGCGGTGTGGAGCAGCTCCACAAACAACGCTGTGCGCATCGTGGTGTCGAGGGGCTCCCCAAAAAGCCGCGCCGAAAGGAACACCAACGTCGGACGCAACCGCTTGCCCTTGGTGGACAAAAGATAATCCATGACCTCCCCCATGGTCGTCGAGTCAATGGAAAACGAATTCGTCAACGCATCTTCGAATCGCTGAAGATCCGCTGTTACGAGCCTTTGAACCGTTGCCAAGGTGGGGGTGATGTGCATAAAATAATGATGAAACAGCAAAATTAAGCTTTTTTTGCACGCTATTTGCAGTTTTCCCTATCTTTGTGAATATTAAAAACTACGTTATGAGACATAGCCTTATCGCTGCGGCCGTGCTACTTGTCATAGCCGCCCTGTTCCTTTCTTTCCGGAGCAGATCCAACAACGGAGCAGAGAATAACCATCCTAAAGACAACTACCAAGCCATGTGGAAAACCTTTAACGAGCATCTTGAAAACGAACTCCCCGAATCCGCCGAGAAAGCCCTCGACGACATCGAGAAACAAGCGGTGCAAGACAACAACCAGCCGCAACTCCTCAAGACCATCCTCTACCGCCGTAAGGTGATGACCCTCACCGTGGAAGACTATACCCTGGACGTCTATATCAAGTACGCCATCGAACAGCTCCCGCGGCTCGAGCCGGTGCCTCAAGCGCTTCTTCATGAGGAAATCGCCAGCCTGTATTCCGACTACCTGTCGTACCACAGCCACGAAGTCTCCGATAACCTCGCCGTGGACGGCGACCTCAGCAAGATTCAGATGAAATACTGGGACAAGCGGTCGTTCAACGATCGCATCGACTACCACTTCGCCGAGGCCCTCAAGCCCATCGAGGCCCTGAAAAACACCCCCACCGAACCGTATGTGGATCTCTTTGAAGAATACGTCGGCAAGAAATGGCAGGACTATGAACCTACCATGTTCGAGTTCATGCTGCATCGTGTCGGCAACCAGTATCGGGAAAAGGCGACCCGCGACGACCTGGAGCCGGATGTCAACACCGAGCTGTGGTGGCTCCCCGCCTCGGAGTTTGTCAAGGCCGACTTGGGCAAGCATGGGAAACCTCTGTACCAATGCCTCCGCCTTTATCAGTCGCTGATCGAATACTGCAGCCGCAACAACCCGCAGGCTGTGCTGTACAACGACTTCAAACGCTATGAGTTCATCAACGGCATCCTCGATGACGACGACCGTTACCACCAACAGCTGCAGCGCCTCCTCCAAGAGAACCCCGGCAACCCGCAGTGCGGCGATGTCATCATCGTCTATGCCCAAAGCCTCATCCAGCAGTACGAGGCGAACAAAAACGACAGCGCCTATTTCGACAACTACCGCAAGGCCTACGACCTCTGCCAGGATGCGATCAAGGCGTACCCTGACCGTAAATACGACTTCCAGCATATCATCAGCAACATCCAACAAGTCGAGCTGACGGTCAGCCTCAACCAGATCCAGCTTCCCGGCGAACCCATCCCGGCCGTCATCAACTACCGCAACGTCGAGCACTTCCGCTATAAGATCGTCCGTCTCACGGAAGATGAATTCAAAAAGTATGACAAGCTCTATTATGACGCCCGCATCCCGTTCTTGGATTCAAAGGAGAAGATGGCCGAGTCCCTGGTCGCGATCCCCGCGGAGACCGACTTCAGGATGCACTACAGCCTCTTCGCGTTGCCCCAGCTCGAACCGGGCATCTATTTCCTGATGGTCTGTGCAGGCAACAAGGACAAGATGGACCTCGAACGCACCTACACGATGCAGTTCCAGGTCTCCCGACTGGGCTTCATCAAAGATACCAAGGAGGACCACGTGGACCTCATGACGGTGAACCGCAAGACCGGCCATCCCGAAGGCGGCGTCCAGGTGGAGATCTCGCAACGTCTTTACAACGATAAGAAGAGGGAATACGAACGGAAGGTCCTCAAGACCTTGACTTCCGGCCCCGACGGCATGGTGGTGATCGACAAGAACCTCGGTATTACAAACCAGTTCGATGTCAGCCTGCGCAAAGGCAACGACCTGCTGCTTCCGATCAACAGCATGTACGTCCCGCTGAAGAGCGAGCGAAACCAATACAAGATCACCACGCTGCTCACCGACCGTGCGATCTATCGTCCAGGTCAGACGGTGTATTTCAAGGGGATCCTCACCCTCAACGCCACCGATACCAACCCACAGACGCCGGTTGCCAACGCCACCGAGACGGTGATCATGAGAGACGCCAACTACCAGGAGGTCGCCAGGGCCACCTTCACCACCGATGACTACGGCGGCTTCAGCGGCTCCTTCGTCATCCCCTCCGACCGCCTCAACGGGGTGTTTACGCTCCGGTCCGACCACGGCAACTGCAACTTCCGTGTGGAAGAATACAAACGTCCCACCTTCGAGCTGAACTTCGAGCGGGTCAAGGAACAATACAAGCTCAACCAGCCGGTCACCCTCCATGGCAGCGTCGATGCCCTGGCCGGCTTCGCCCTCGACAACGTGCAGTACAGCTATCGTGTCACCCGTAAGACCCACTTCCCCTGGCGCTGCTGGTGGTGGTGGTACCCCGACGTGGAGGATGAGCAGGTCGACTTCGGCGAGGGCCGTACCGACCAAGACGGCAAGTTCGCCATCACCTTCAACCTGAAGCCCTCGCTTAAGACCAAGCCCCAACAGCAGCCGGTGTTCACCTACGAGGTCGAAGTCACGGCCACCAGCGCCCAAGGCGAGACCCATAGCAACACCTACTTGATCAGGGCCGGCTACAACGAGATTGCCCTCAGCACCGACGTGTCCTCGCTGGTGGAGATGGACTCGCTGGCCAAGTATAAGGTCTATGCCACCAACATGAGTGGAGAACCCGCCAAGAGCCGCGTGGAACGCAAGATCTACCGCTTCGACGACAACCCGAAGATCAACTATCTCGATGCGATGAACCGCCGTGTCAACCTCGACCGGCAGTTGCTCAGCGACGCCGAGCTCAAACAGCGGTTCCCGGCCTATAGCTTCGAGACCCAGGCCGATCGCCTCAAACACAAGACCCTCGTCTATCAAGACGTGATCACCCTCGACGACGAAGCGCCCTTCTATCCCGGCTCGAAGAAGCTGCAACCGGGTATGTACTATATCGAACTCAAGAGCCTCGACGACACCCTCGCCGTCACCGCCAGGGAGTTCAACATGTTCAGCCGCAGGTCCGACAAGATGCCCTACACCGCGTTGGCTTGGATCGACACCGACCTGGAAACCGCCCATCCCGGTGAGACCGTCCACATCCGTGTCGGCAGCGCCGCCACCAACGCCAAGATGTGGGTCCAGCTGATCCACGGCAACGAGGTGCGAATGGAACGCCATCTCACCCTCAACGGCAACGTCGAGGCGTTCAGCTATACCGTCCGTGAGGACGACCGCGACGGGCTGATGGTCAACACCGCCATCGTGAAGGAGAACTGCTATAAAGTCTTGACCGACTGGATCAGCGTGCCCTACGACAACCTCGACCTCAACGTCAGCCTGGCTACCATGCGCGACAAGCTCAGCCCTGGCAGCGAAGAGACCTGGACCGTCCGCGTCAACGACTACAAGAACCGACCTGCCGCCTCCGCCCTCGTGGCCGGCATGTACGACGTCTCGCTGGATGCCTTCGCCCGCAACGAATGGTATTTCAACATGCGCCCCAACGGCATCTATGGCAACAGCTTCAACACCGACCAGTTCCATTTCCGCTACGTCACCCTCCCCACCGGCTACTATGACTTCGTCACCGCCTTCGACTTCACCTTGCCTTCCGCCCAGCCGATCTTGCATCTATACCATCGCTACTACGACTATATGATGCCTATGGCGAAGGGAGGCCGGGTCGGCGCCGTCGTAGAACGGTCGGTTGCGCAGTATAACATGGCGGTGACCGACGAGGCGGTGGAAGAGGTTGCCTTGGTGGCAGAGGAATCGGCCTCAGCGGATGCGGTCGAAGACGATGAAGCCATGGAATCGAAAAAGGAATCGGCGCCCAAGAACAACGAAGAACCCGCAATCCGCGAGAACTTCAACGAGACCGCGTTCTTCTTCCCCAACCTCCGTACCGAGGCCGACGGCACCAGCACGTTCACCTTCACGCTGCCCGACGCCATCACCCGCTGGAGACTCATGATGCTTGCCTACAACAACGAGGGCCAGTCGGGCTATAAAGACATGGAGTTCAAGGCCACCAAGCCCGTCATGATCATGGCCGACATGCCGCGTTACCTCTACGACACCGATACGTTGTGGTTCGTCGCCAATGTCATCAACACCGGCGACGAGGCCGTCACCCCGAAGGCCAAGCTCGAGATCTTCGACGCCACCACCATGAAACCCCTCGACCTCCTCCTCAGCGATGCCGTTATCGACATGAAGGAGATCGTCCCCGGTCGCAGCCAGGAGGTCCGCTGGAAGGTCGGCGCGAAGTACGACCTCAGCCTCATCGCCCTGCGCTTCACCGCCTACGCCGGACCGTTCAGCGATGCCGAGCAGCACCTGCTGCCTGTGCTGAGCAGCGAGATCTTCCTCACCCAGACCCTGCCCATCACCGTCAAGGCCGAGACCGAGCAGACCTTCGACTTCGAAGCCATCGCCAACCCCGACAGCCGCGAGCGCGACTACGCCCTCACGCTGAACTTCAGCACCAACCCCGTCTGGTACGCCGTGCAGGCCCTGCCGTCGCTGGCCAACATCAGTACCAAACGTCCCGAAAACGCCTTCTACGTGTTCTACGCCAACACGCTCTCCGCCCATATCGCCAACAACATCCCCAACCTGATGGCCTATATCAAGAAATGGCAGATCGAGACCCCCGACGCCCTGCTGTCGCAACTCGAGAAAGACCAGGACCTCAAGGCCATCCTCCTGCAGGAGACCCCCTGGGTGCTCGAGGCCAAGAGCGAGACCGAGCAGCGTTCCCGCATCGCCACCCTCTTCGAGGTCAACAACCTCCGTCAGCAGCAGCATGAGACCCTGGAGCTCCTCGAGAAGACCCAGCTCTACGGCGGCGGCTGGCCTTGGTTCGAAGGCATGCCCGAGAGTCCCTTCATCACCGCCTACATCCTCTCCGGCTTCGGCAAGCTGCAGAAGATGGGCGCCTGGACCTTCATGAACAACGCCGACCAGCGCAAGGCCGACCGCATCTGCGAGAAGGCGGTGAAGTTCCTCGAATACAACGTGGCCGAGGTCTATCGCGAGATGATCCACAGTAAAGACGAATGGGGCATCGGCGGCGGGATCATGGACCAGCTCTATGCCCTGAGCTTCTTCAAGGAGCAGAAGTCCGACAAGGACTTCGCCAAGGCCAAGGCCTACTTCCTCGAACGTCTCGGCAAGAAGAAGGAATGGCGTGGGTTTGGTTTCGGCGACCGTGCCGAGGCCGCCATGCTGCTCTACCGCAGTGGCGACGAGAAGACCGCCAAGGCCATCATCGCCTCGTTCAAGGAGACGGCCATGAAGAACGAACAGATCGGCATGTATTGGCCGAAGCGTTACTTCTCGTGGATCTCGCACATCGCCACCCATGCCCAGATCATGACGGCCTTCGCCGAGATCGACCAGGATCAGGAGACCCTCGACAAGCTGAAGGTGTGGCTGCTCACCCAGAAGCAGACCACGATGTGGGAGAACACCGCCTCTACCGCCGAGGCCTGCTATGCCTTGCTGATGCGGGGTAGCGACTGGCTCGACGATGGCGAGAAGACCGTGACCTTGCGTTTCGGCGACACCCCTGTCAGCACCGAAGGCGGCGTGGCCGGCACCGGCTTCATCCAACGCCACTGGAACGCCAACGAGGTCACCGAGGAGATGCGTCACCTCACCGTCAACAACCCCACCGGACATCTGGTCTGGGGCGGACTCTTCCGGCAGTATTTCGTGCCCATCGACGAGGTCAAGGGCGACGCGTCGGGCTTCAAGATCAGCCGTGAGCTCTTCGTGGAGACCGTCACCGACAAGGGCAAGCTGTTGGTTCCCGTCGATAAGCGCACGCTGCATGTCGGCGACAAGGTCACGGTGAAGATCACCTTCGAGTGTCCGCAGGACATGAGCTTCGTGTTCGTGAAGGACCTCCGCGCGGCGGGCTTCGAGCCCATCGAACAGCTCTCGAGGTACCGTTATGGGGATAGCATGCGCTATTACCAGAGCAACACCGATACCGACATGGAGTTCTTCATCGACTTCCTCACCAAGGGCGTGCATCAGCTGGAGTACAGCATGTTCGTCACCAAGGAAGGCAACCTCAGCAACGGCTATGCCTTGATCCAGTGCCAGTATGCGCCTGAGTTCAGCGCCTACTCCGATGGCATGAGAGTCAAGGTAGGGGAGCGGTAAACGCGGAACTTTGCCGAGCGACATGGCAACCTTTGGCTCACCGACCGGAGGGAGGTGAGCCAGTACGATCCAATCCATCATGATTCCTTCTATTATGCATAATAATAGGATAAATCTTTCATTATTTGTTGTATGTTTACAAAATAGTTGTTGTGATATACAACACACTCATCGGCACCAATTGGTATCTAACTTGCTGATATACTAAAATTATTTAACATATTTTTTTAATAGTTGATAAATTAATTCCAATTAATACCTCATTAATCCGATTCATTTTTTTATTTTTGCGGCGCCAAAAATGACGATTTCTGTGGATTTTGAACACAGTTCCCTTTTGGCGATGTTCTTTATTTTCTTGGCAATAACCTGTTAATCAGGTTTCTATATACAACAGAATACAAATTAATCAACAGAATACAAATGAATAAAATTACAAATCTCATGGTCTCGAATAGACAAAAGAAGAAACGTCTCTTCGTGAGGACGTTGGTCATGACCCTGTTCATGGCCCTATTCACCCAAATCGCGCAAGCGCAACAAAACGTGTACATGCACACGGGTTCAAGTACTATCACAGGTACCGACAAGGTTAATTTCTATGACTCTGGCGGCAAGTCGTCTGGTCCCGAATATTATTGGGAGCGTTGGTTCCTTCGGAATGAAGACTACACTTATACCTTCAAAGCTGAAGGGAACAACAAGATCAAGGTGACGTTCAAGCCGTTCACCGCTTACACCGATAACAACGGACATAGCACCGCTCACTCATTTACCACTCATGAGCAATGGGCACTACGTTTGAACACCGCCGAACTGTATATCTACGATGGCATGACCACCGATGCCGAGAAACTCATCGGCGTCTATACTGGTAGTGTCATCAACGAGTTCTCTGTCATGGCAGACGGCCCCATGACCTTCCGATTCAAGTCTTACGGCTATCGTGAAGAAGGCTGGGAAGCCGTGGTGGAGCAGGTGGCAGCCTATTCCTTGCAGAAACCATCCATCAGTTTTCAGGTTTGCGACGACCAAGTGGTGATCAACGCCAACAACCCAGGAGTTAAGCTCTATTATACTACCGATGGTAGTGATCCGACCGTGCCGAGCAAGGACCTGCTTTCGGCTGGCACCCTTTATGACGGACCATTCTCGGTTGCTGTCGGCACCGAGATCCGCGCCATTGCCTATGATTCGGAACTGTCCCAAGATAACAATACGAGTGAAGTGACTAGCCTAATCTACAACGACGTTGATGTTACGCCTACCCCAGGCAAGCCTACCATCACCCGTACCGGCAATACCATTACCATTGAGCCGGCCCCGTTGATTGGCGACATCAACGAGACCTATGAGGCTTGGTATAAAACGACGGAAAATGGTGTCTATGTAAAATACACCGAACCCATCCAGTGGAATACGCCCAACACCACGTTCTATGCCATCACCAAGCCTGTTTCTTGTTCCGATAAGATTTCGGTCGTGGAGACCCTGCTTTTCGACAAGGTACAGGTGCCCGACCCGACCATCACTTTTACTGATGTCGATGAGAATACGGGCGTTGGTACGGTGACCATTTCCTGTGAAGAGGGTTATGTGATCAGCTATACCGTCAATGGCATCGACCCCACCACCACCGATGGCGAAGAGGGTCCTATTACGATTGCCAACGTTGCTCCTGGTACCACGGTCAAGGCGATTGCCTATAAGGTAAAAGACGACGGTACCTTTGATGACAATTACAAGAAATCCAATATCGTGACCCTGCTTTGCCTCCCTGGCGGCGAAGGTGAAGGCGGTGTTTACGGAGGCGTGGTGCTGCTTGATGATCGCGAGGACCACAGCTGGACTTACTACAGCGACAGCAACAGCCCCATCAAGAGCTTGAAGCCTGCTGATGTGAAGATTACCTATTCGGGTTATGGTCCCAACACGATGACCAGCACCAGCACGGCCAACATGCCTGCCAACAGCGATTTTAACACCGATGTGACTGCCAACCAAGTGGCCGTAAACGTGAATGAACCCGGCAACCAGTTCATTTACCTTAAGACCCTTGAGAACGCCAATGAAGATGGCTCGGGAAATTATCCCTATACCATGATTGCTAACCCGTTCCAGGTGAGACCGACGTATGAAGGGGAAGCTCCTAGTGGACCTACTATTGATGTTACAATTGGTAGTGGCAATAATACATCCCAATATTTACCCACATACACTTATAATAGGTACTCTTTCAGCGAGCAGATTTATACGGCTTCAGAAATTGGTTCGGCTGGAACTATTAGAACGCTGTCTTTCCGTGTAAGTAGCAATGCTACATCAAGAAATGTGGCGATTTATTTAAAGCATACCACAAAGACATCTTTTACCAGTAACACTAACTGGGAGAGTATGAGTAGTTCAGATCTTGTATTTAATGGTACTGTTACCTTTACTAGTGGTTGGACAGAGATTACTCTTGACACACCTTTCGAGTACAATGGAACAAGTAATTTGATTGTTGCTGTAGATGATAATACAAATGGTTGGCAGTCCAGTGCCATGCAATGTTATACCTATAACGCTGGCTCAAACAGATCCATATATGTCACAAGTGATGGCACTAATTACACTCCTTCCACTACTACATACACTGGAACGAGAGGCAGTTATTGTAATCAAATCAAGTTTAGCAGCAATGCAGGTTCTTCCAGCTCAGCAAAATACCGTGGCTTCTACGCTTGGCGTGTGAAGAGCTTGGGTGGTGGTATCAGCATTGATGGCAAGGATGTTGGTGATATCATCTATCCTGACGAAACCATTGAATTCGTCACTTCTAACGCAAAAGGCAACGAAGTGGAATTCGAAGCCCTTTGGGCCAAGGCCTGGGTGAACGCCTCGAGCACCAGCGAGCGTGCAACTAACGATGGCAACTATAAAAATGCCTACGAACGCAACTTTAAGACTGGATGGGCCAGCTATACCTATCCTGTTACTTATTCGTCCCGCTATCCTGATGGTACGGTCGCGACAAGTAGCAGTTTCTCGGTTGGCTCACTTGATGCCGGCGGCGATATAAAGTTTGAGAATATGACGCTGACGGCTGATCGTTTGAACGGTAACAACCACAGTCTGCACATCGGCCGTGGCGTGGGCAATGGAACCAACAACGTGACTAGTGCGGTGTATGGTTACCAAAACCCATCTGGCAACATCAACGGCTCTACGCTGCGAATTGAAAGTGGTCGTTATACCAACGCATATCTGTTCTACGGCTCTCAAGCCAGTGTTACTTCTACTGCTACATGGAATATGATTCTTGGTAGCGACTATGATCGTGCTAATACAACCAATAGCAATCTTATTATTGCAGGTGCAGTAGAAGCTTCCTATCAGGTCAGTTGTACTCAAGCAGCTTCTAAGATCAATGTAATAGCGCTAAGCGGTACGTTTGGAACCACAGCAACTAACACAGAGTTGTATATGGGATACGATAATAGAAGCAGTTCGTATAATACGGCAACTCCTCGATATCTTGAGGTCCTGGGTGGTAGTTTCTTAGGTGGTATTTCAGGTGGTATTGATTATGGTGTGGCGGATGCTACGGAAGTCCTTAAGATGCGTATCAGGGGTGGTAATATTAGTCAGTATTTGTATGGCTCAGGACAGTATGCGGAATCTCATGGTAGCAGAAAGACAATCATTACAGGTGGTGCATTCAACTGCTGGATTGCTGGCGGCTGTTACGGAACCGACCAAAATGATGGTGGAGGCCAGACTTATGGCAATACCTATTTATATTTTGGTGGTAAAGCCAATCAGACCAACACTGCTGGTGTTTTTGGTGGTGGATATGGTTCTAATGGGACGGGTGAAGGTAAATACACTGTTGTCAAATCCTTTGTTGTCGCAGCCGATGAGGCACAAACTGCCGGTAACGTCTATGGCGGTGGTAACAATGGTTATTGCACCGACGATGCTGTGGTTTATGTGAAAGGTACTACGTTGAATATTGCTGGTAGCGTATATGGCGGTGCCAACATGTCGCGAAGTGGCGGCGCCAATACCATTACAGTTAAAGACGGTACGATTGGCGGTTCGGTTTACGGCGGTGCTCAGGGCAGCTCGGCTACAACAAACATCGTCTATGTTACTGGCAAGGCCACGGTAAATGTCGAAGGCGGCACCATGACGAATGTGTATGGTGGTGGTTTGGGTGCGCAAACCCGTATGAACGGCGGCACCGAAGTGAACGTCAAAGGCGGTACCATTAATAATAATGTGTACGGCGGCGGTGCCTTGGGTACCGTTTCTTCTGGCAACACGCTCGTGAACGTGAGTGGTGGTACCATGAAGGATGTGTTTGGCGCCGGCCAAGGTGGCACCACCACTGCCCAGATTACTGGCCAAACCTATGTCAACGTTACTGGCGGCACCATCGCCAATGTGTATGGCGGCGGTGAAGCTGGTGACGTGTATGCTGGAATCACAGATCCCACAATCAATACCGAATCTGTTACAATTGATTTTGAAGATAATAGTTATAGTGAGTATCTTACTTCTTCTGGTAATTATGCTTGGGAAAGAAGTACAACCTCACCACAAGGTGGAAGTTATTGTTTCCGTTCCACTAACTATCATGCTGCAAACACAAACTCAAGTTTCACCATGACTTATAATTTTGAGGTTGCTCAAACCATAAGCTTCTATTATAAAGTATCCTCACAATCTAATAATGATTATCTCAACTTCTATGTGGATGGCAATCGAGTGCAAAGATGGTCAGGTACTGTTGCGTGGGCTCAATATACCTACAACCTTACCGCTGGAAACCACACTTTGGAGTGGAGATATTCTAAAAATCGGAACACAGATACTGGAGATGACCGTGCTTGGGTGGACAACATCACCTTTACCAAGGTCACTTCGGTTATCCCCGGCGAACCTATGCCTGCTTCCTTTGTTACCATCGCCGGTGCCACTGTCAGCGGCGACGTGTTCGGCGGCGGTAAGTTGGGTAAGACCACGGGCAACACCCAAGTGGATATCGAGAGCGGCAACGTGCGTGGCAACGTGTTTGGCGGTGCCTATGGTAGCCCGAACCAAGTGTTTGTGGCCGGTATGCATACCGTCAACATGATGGGCGGCCGTATCTTCGGCAACTTGTATGGCGGTTCACGTAACGCCAACGATGCCTTGGCCTTCACTGGATATAACACTACTGAGACCAAGACCAGCTCGGTGGTCAACATCAGCGCCGGCCAGGTGGACCAGCAGGTGTATGCCGCCGGCTACTACGGCAAGACCTTCGGCTCGGTGTATGTGATGATTGGTACGAACGCCATTATCAACGCGCCTCATGCCGCCCCGAGCTTTGGCGAAGACAACGAAACCGAATACAAGGCCGGCAACCTCCGCCTGAACCACAACGTTTGGGCTGGCGGCGACTGGGGCGAGTTCCAGGGCGGTTCGTTCGGTGCTGCCACCGTGTCGGGCTATTCCGACATCTATGTGGACGGTGATGGATATAACACTGAGACCAGCACGGAGAACGCACCTACCTATATGAACATTGCCGGTAGCATTTTCTGCTGCGGTACTTCGTGCGATGCGGGTACACAGGGCCGCGCCATCTATGTGAGCAACTATGGCCATGCCGTCAGCAGCGGCAGCAAGAACGACAACTTCCCGGAGCCCTTCACCGAGGCAACCCGTACGTTCTACTCCCTGCAGCGTGCCGACACACTGATCATCAACAACTCGCACATCAACTTCATCGGTCAGGCCAAGATTTACTCGTTGGACGCCACAGAGAAATATGCCTTCGTGTCGTTCGACAAGACCGTGCGCATCGTCAACGGAAGCTCCCTGTTCTTAAATGCCATCGCATCGCAGATCAAGGACTTCTGGAGTGCCACTTGCGGTGATGTTTATGCCTCTGATGCTTCGTACAGTCCTGTTGGTTATGATGGCCTTGGCGCCGCTGGTAGCGATACCGACAACAAGATCCGTGTGAACGGCGGTAACTTCATCGAGGTCTATCACGACAAGATGATCAACAATACCACGGGTGGTTACGGTATGTTGAACGGTTTCGCCCACATGATGGTGGCTGAGAGCACTTCCGACAACACCTGTGCCTATGCCCGTCCGAAGCAGTGTCAGGACACTCCGATTAACAGCAATCTTGACAACTCATCGGATGGCGGTTTTGTCAGCTACGACGCCGAGAAGAACACCTTCGACATCAATGGCAATTCGCATGATGACGAGGAGACAGGTGCTACGGTGGGCGACTTGGTTCAAATGCCATACGAGAACCACGTGAACCAGACCAGGAACGGCGAGCAGTACTTCCGTATCTGGCGCGCCGGTGGCGTGTATAGCACGCGTCAGGCCGTGGTCAACATCCTTGCCGACGGCCAGAACACCTTTGACTATGTGGATGTGAGCGTCAAGTTGCCGGCATGGAGAGACGCCGACAGCTACTTCAAGTTCCAGACCACGGGTACGCCCCCCAGCCTCAACACGACCATCGCCTACGGTTCCGACGTGATGATGTACAACTCGGCCATTGTCAGCACTTCGGGCACGACTCAGAACTGGGTGCATTTCGATGAACAGAACCAAACCCAAACCACAGGTTCTTTGGAGACGGCTTTGGAAGCAATGCGCGACAACCCCAATGTCAACTTCGGCTTGGTGACCATGGCGGGAACCGCCATGAGCGGCGATCCGCTCATCGTGAGCAACGAGTCGGACGCCTTCCTGGCCAAGGTTTCCGGTACTGCACCCAATTACGAAACGGTGAACAAGTTCACCTGTGGTGACTTCGAGAAGAACCCCGAGGTGACCTTCCGCTTCACCTATTCCAACCTGATCAGCACCAACATGACCTGGGATCCCATGTACATCACCTTGGTGCAGGTCGATAAGAACGGCAAGGAGACGGACATCGTGAAGATTGCCGTCACCATCAACGTGGCCACGACCATCGACCGTGAATTCGTCACCCAGACCTATGCCGTCATGAACAGCACGGGTTCGCCGAACGACGAGTACGTCGCCAAGGTGGTGCTGCCCACTTTTGAGATCTACGACCCGCTGGCCGAGCACCTCTCGCAGTTCAAGTTGCAGAGCGTCACCTTCGCTCCCGAGACGGGCAACGATGCGACGGCGGGCAGTTGGATTTCCCGTGGCGGCGGTTATGACGTCAACCACTTTGCCATGGAGATTTCAGCCGCCAACAACGAGGACAACACCGACGGTTGGAACGGCACTTCGACGGGCTTCCATGACTCGAAGACCAACGCCAATGCCAATGGCCTGCTTTTGGGTGAGAACGGCGGTCGTGAGCCCTTCGCCTTCGACTTCCGCTTGACCTATAAGGGAGACATTACCTATACGGATGACAAGCCTCGCTTGGGTGTGCTGACCTTCAACCTCACCTACGACAACGTCAAGGTGCAGACTGGTACGGATCCTAATACTGGTGAACCAACTTATGGATCCACAACCAAGAACTTGGTCATCAAGGTACATGTGATTCGTCGTGGCAAGGGCGCCGCTTTCTACCTGGATGGCCAGCATGGCTCCAACGCCAATGATGCACGCTATCCCGACAAGGCTGTCTTGGCGTTGAGCACCATCTACAACCGTTGCGGCTACTTGCCGGGCGACATCATTTATGTGGTCAATACTGTGGATGTGTCCGACGAGCTGGAATGGAGCGGCACCAAATACAACGGAGTCACCATCTACCGCTATCCGGGCGGCCATGCTTTGTCTCAGACCCAGGCAAAGGATGAGGATGGCCACTTGCTGTACTGGACCGATGAGAACCATGAAGAACAAACGACAACAGAAACGGATTATCCTGTCATGATTCCCGGCGTGATTGTTGGCAATCCCGATAACATAGCACATAAGGGCAATCTGGTCAATGTGAAGCAAAAGGGCAAGATGGAGATCCGCGACATCATCCTTGACGGCCACAAGTCAAGCCATCCCCGACCGGTTGCGTCCGGATCCAAAGTGGATGATGCCGGTGTTGAATCCACCTCTCCGTTGATTACGGTTGCTAGCGGCGGTACCCTCACGCTGTCCAATGGTGCCATGCTTCAGGAAAACAACACCACGGCCAATGGTGGCGCTGTGGCGGTGAACGACGGTGGCATGCTAATGATGAACAAGGACGCCATCATCGCCAACAATGTCACGACGGGCGATGGCGGCGGTGTTTACATGGCAGGAACCATGATTGTCTCCGATAACATCCAGATTTGGGAAAACAAGAAAGAGGAAGAAGACAACAATGTCGTCCTGACGGCTGCCAACAAGGTCATCCAGATCGGAACCACGGTCGAAGACGAGTTTGGCCCGTTAGTGAAACAAGAAATCCAAAAGGTGAACGGACAAGGTCAGCCCTTATATTGGACCAATGCGAACCATACTGAGTCAACGACAACGACAACAGAGTATCCTGTTATGGTCATGACTCCTAAAATCGGTGTCACGAAGGACCTGTATGGCGATGTGGACGGTTACACCCAAGTGGTCTATGTGGAAGACCGTAACGACATTGCCTGGCTTGAAGTGCCGTTCAACGACTCGCCGAACAGCGTCATCTTCCACGACGGCGAATTGTATCAGCTAGAGAAGTACAACGATCCCCAATACCTCTACTGGATCGGCACTTGGGTGACGGTGCAATACTGGAACCCGAATTACGAGAGCGACGAGGTGGATGACTATGATGCCAACGACTTTGATCCTTCCAAGATCAGCACGGCTCAAGAACTGGCATGGCTGATCAGTTATGTGAACGGCTTGAACGGTGCTGACGTCCATGAAGATGCGAATGCGGTCATCCTCAAAGACATCGACATGTCTGCCAGTATCTGGGTGCCGATCGGCAACGCCGGCACGCCTTTCGAGGGAACCTTCGAGGGCAACGGACATGTCATTACGGGTGTCCACAGCATTTTGGTGAACGACAACGCCGGTATGTTCGGCGTGACGGAAGGCGCTACGATCCAGAATGTGGTAGCCAAAGTGGTATTCGACGGCAACTCGGTCAACAAGGGCTCCTTCATCGGAACGATGATCGGCGGCACCTTGTCGAACGTGGAAGCTGCCGGAGACTTGGTCGGAAAGGACAATACGTTGAATATGGGCGGTTTGGTCGGTTTGGCCTCCACGAGCGATGACATCACCACAAAACCGGTGATCCATTCCAGCTTCGCGGTGAACAACATGACGGCCGAGAAAGCCACCACCGTGATGGGCGGCTTGGTCGGTTCCATGGGTGGCGTGAAGGAGGTGGTTGACGAGGAAACGCAACAGACGACTGTCACGAACTACACTGCCGACCTCTACAACAGCTACGCCAACGTCACTTTGGGTACGGGTAACGCGGCCACGACCATGGGCGGCCTGGTGGGTGTCAACAACCAGGGCTGCACCGTCGAAAACTGCTATGTGATCAACCCGATGGGACCCGCTTTTGCCTACACGAACAAGGGCACCATTAAGTTCTGCTATGCCGCCAAGGGTACAGAAAGCTTCGTGAGCGCTACCGAAGGCAATGTGGCTCCTACCGGTCACGGAACCTACGATGTGGTGATGGATCGCAAGGAACTCGGCTATCTGTACGGCGACAACAAGGTGACTGCTCAGACTGCTGACACCACCTATATCAGAAGCAAGATCTTCTATGACGGAGGTAAGATTGCTACATGGCCTGGACTGGTCAGCACGCTGAACCAGTGGGTGGATGCCAAGAGCACCACAAGCCTCACTTACACGCCTTGGTTCCGCCCGATCACCCAAGACCTCAACGGCGACCTGCCCGTCCTGGCTTTCCCGAAAGACAACTGCTTGGGCAACCAGCCCACCGCCGACGGCAAGATGCTGCGTTACAGTGCCTGCGACGAGATTGAAAATGACGTTCAAACCAACAACGGCCTCGACAACTTGCTGGTCGCCTACAAAGACCAAACGGCCAACATCTTCCTCTATGGCAACGCTATCAATGTCGAGAACGTGCCTACCGCCAATGTCAATGTCACGGTCAACGAAGACGCCGTGCTGATGCAGAAGCAACAGAATAACGGTACCAAGGCCAACGAGGCTAACTTCATCAATACCACCGTGGGCGTCACCTTCGACAACTCGTGCAAGGCTGCGAGCGACTACTTCGGCACCCCGCTCGAGTACGACTGGCACCTGATGTCCACGCCGCTGGCCGATGCACCGATGGGTACCACATATGGTAGCCAGGCTGCACATGGTGCACCAGCCAACATTTTGACTATGGAGGGTAACTACATGCCCAATGGTTTGCTGGGTCAAACTGCAGTCACTTGGGATCTTTATACATACTATGAGCCCGAGTACCACTGGATTAACTTCAAACGTGGTTCCGATAGCCACTGGCACTATGACGAGCCGCATGATCAGATCTTGTATACCAACGAAACAATCTTCACCCCTGGTCATGGCTACATGATGGCCATCAGCCAGGACAGCTACCTCAACCAGACGGGTACGCTGAACAATGGTGTTGTGGAGATCACACTGACCTTGTCGGGCGACCAGAGCAGCGATACCGAGCCCACCAAAGACTGGGGCAGCAACCTGATCGGCAACCCCTATCAGGCCTACTTGGATTTGGAAGTGGTTTCCGACAAGACTGGTCTCGAAAGTTTCTACGTCTATGATGCCGATAATGGTACCTATGGTCCTTACACGACGGATGCCTCGGTCAATACAGTCATCCCCTCTCGGTTCATCCACCCGCACCAAGCTTTCTTTGCGGTGATCGATGAGGCTTATGCAGCATCATATCCCGCCAATAGCGGTAACGATGGCGGAAAAGAGGATGAATATGAGCAAAAGACTGCCAAGACAGCATTTACCTATGAAATGGCCACTGCTACCAAAAACGGCGTCTCTCACTTCCGTGGTGAGACGCAACCGATGTTCCCGTTGGTGAACCTCTTCGTGGAGAACGAGGCGGGCAGCCGCGACTTGGCGATCGTCGAGCTCAACCGTCCCGAGTTGGGTGGTGTGCGTAAGATTGACAACCTGCGCAACGCCAACTTCAAGCTGTACGCCCATTACGATGGCGGCAACTACGGCCTGCTGTTCACGCCCGAGGACGCCGAGCGTGTGCCGGTGCACTTCCGTACGATGGAAGACGGCACGTTCACGCTGACGTGGCAGACGATGCACGGCACCTTCACCAACCTGATCCTGGTGGACAACCTCACGGGCACGCGCACGAACATGCTGACGACCGACCACTACACCTTCGAGGGTAGCGTGGACGACTATGCGGCACGCTTCTACATCACCTTCAACGTGACCGGCGTGGACGAGCTCAACGGCGAGGACGGCGGGTTCGCCTGGTTCGACGGCAACGACTGGATCGTGACCGGCAAGGGCCAGCTCGACGTGATCGACGTGACGGGCCGCGTGCTGCGCACGGAGCGTGTGAGCGGCGAACAGACCCGCCTGCACCTCGACGGCGTGGCCGCCGGCGTGTACATGATGCGCCTGAGCGAAGGCAACAGGGCCATGACGCAGAAGATCGTGGTGAAGTAAAGGACAGAAGAGAAAAGCAATGTTGAATCAACAAAAACGAGATATAAGATGAAAAAGAGACTAATCGCAATCATGGCTGTTCTCTTCTTGACAGTCGGAAGCGCCTTGGCGCAGGTGATCATCACCGACGAGGACGTCAACCACAACCGCGCCACCCGGGATGCGGAGGAATTCGGTGTGATGGTTCCCATGCAAAACTTTGACGGAGACCAATGGAAAGTGGCTCCTTTGGGCAACGGCATCCTGCTGCTGGCCGGCTTGGGCGCCGCCTACCTCGTTCGCAAACGCAAGGAGGAATAAACCCACAAGGCGGGTGAACGCTTCCGAGGGCGACGGTCCAGTCGCCCTCGGGGGCATCCCTTGCCGCTGAATTGTATTCATTTATTCTTTTGTATGATTCACGCGACCCCGCCGTGAGGCAGGGTCGCGTTTTTTATGGAAAAGTTGTTTTGACTAAAAAAAATTAGTTAAATATTTTAACCATGCGTAAAATATATGTAATTTTGTCCGTTTATTATGGATGATTCCACCGAAAATATTGAATAATTGAATACAAAAACATGATCATGAAATCTACCATCCTTTACCATGGTCGCTACAAAGTAGCGTTCGCCTTGATCCTCTTCCTTTTTATGGGAATGATCGTTCAAGCCCAAACCAATGTGTACATGCATCCAGGTACGCAGAACGTACCCGCCAACGGTTACGTCAACTTCTACGACTCGGGCGGTCCTTCGTCAACCGACGGCTCTTATAACTGGGAGAAATGGTACAGCCATAACGAGAACGCCACCATCGTGTTCAAGAACGGCGACGCTCCCATCCAAGTTGAGTTCAGCCAGTTTATCGCTTGGGACAACGATGGTGACGATTACTTCGATATCGGGCAGTACAGCCTTCGAATCAACAACGATCATCTTTACGTATATGACGGTGAAGAAGATGATGCCGACAAGCTGATCGCCGACCTCACGGGTACCATCGTGGCTCCGTTCACCATAACGACCAATGGACCCATCACTTTTAAGTTCGTTTCGGACGGCAATTATCGTGACGAAGGATGGGCTGCCAAGGTGACCAGCCCGCTTAGCTATACGATGCAGCCCCCCATTATTGCTAAGGAAGAATGCTCTGACTATGTGATGTTGTACAACACGGTGTTGGGTGGACAGATGTATTATTCTACCGACGGGAATGATGCCGATCCTTTCGACCCACTTTCGGAAGCCACTCCTTATGACAATCCTTTCTCTATCGACTTGGATGATGAGGATGCCAGCGTGCTGGTGAGGACCATCGTCGTCAAGGACGAAACGGCCAGTGTCACGGGTTCCTATACCTTTCACCATTCTGACCAGCGTCCTGTTCCCGACGAACCCACCATCAAGATCGAGGGTAACACAGTGACCATCACCCCGCCTTCGGTGCCCCATACCATCAAAGAGACATATAACATCCGCTATACTACCGACGGTACTGCACCTTCGGCCACCCACGGTACCTTGCTCACTAAAAGTACAACGGGTTTCAGTTTTGAATGGCACACGCCCAACACCACCTTCAAGGCTGTAACGGTGGCGGTAAACTGCCCCAACTCAGTTTCTGCGGTGGTGTCTAAAACATTCGGCAACGTGACGGTGCCCACGCCTACCATCGTCTTCGACAGCGAAGGCAAGGCCACCATCAGCTGTTCGTTGCAGGGAGCCACCATTTACTATACGACGGATGGCACTCAACCCACTACTTCCAGCGCATCAGGCACCACGACGGTAACCACCGAGGCCTTGGCCATTGGTACCACGGTTTATGCCTACGCTACCTACGGCAGCACTGGCTATGAAGACTCTGCACTCGGCTCGGCGGTCTATGTGCCCGCTGCCGGCAATGGTGTCTATGGCGGTGTGGTTTTCCTCGACGACCGTGAGCCCCACACCTGGAGCTACTACAGTGACGGCAACCAACCCGTGCATAGCTTGAACCCCACCGATGTGAAGATTACCTATTTGGGCAATGGTAAGATGTACACCAGTACTTCAGCGACGCCTTCTGGAAATCTTTCCAATGCCACAGGTGTGCAAGTGAGTGCTTCAGAGGCAGCCAACCAGTTCATTTATCTGAAGACCCTTGAGAACGACAATCCAGAAGGAACAGGAACAAACTACTCGTACATCCTGATCCCCAACCCCTTCAGCAAACGTCCCACCTTTACCTCGGGCAACACACTCTATTACACGGGTTTCTATGCATGGCGCATCAAGAGTGTGACAGGTGGTGCCATCAGTGGCAAAAACGTTGGTGATCTTATCATTGCTGAAACGGAAATCACCTTCCAACCCACTTCTGCCGAGACCGGTATGGAAGTGGAGTTTGAAGCCGTCTGGGCAAGAGCTTTTGTGTTCACCACCATTGCTAACCTTAATAATGCAGGTAACAACAACTATGTTGCCGATGCCAATGGCGAACATAGAGCCTACGAGCGTAACTTTGTAGTGGTGCAAGGCAATGTCGGCAATACGGCCAACAACCGTCCTGCCACCATCACTTGCCTCAATCCCGATGGCTCGGGAACAGTTGTGACTAGGACGTGTTCTTTTAATAACGATGGTGCTCTGGCAGCGGATACCAAGTTCGAGTACATCTATCTTAATGATGGTAACACATTTACCGCAAACAATCATTATCTCTGTTTCGGACGTGGACTTGCCAACATAAACAATCAAGGGGTGATTGCCAACAGGGCTGCCAATTTGGTGCAAGGCATCAGGGCTAATGTGAATGCAAATACAGCTTTGTCTTATACTATTCGTATGGAAAGTGGATTGTTTACTCGACTGGCTTTTGTTAGAACCGGTACAAATACTACGGTATCGAGTCAAGTTACAATAAAGTCTATTTTGGGTTGCGATTATGACAGAGCTTCGGGTACAAATGGTAATCTGCAAGTGTCTCCCGGTACTACAGGTAATAACCCAACTATTGCTAGTTTGTTCTATTCAGAACAAGTTCACTTCACTAGTAATTCAAACTTAACACACAAAACTTTTGATCTTACCATTAAGAGTGGTGAATACCAAAAAAGTGCTTGGAGCAATGGTGGTAACGGACTCTACAATCAATCTTTCTATTGTGGTCAGAACCAAAGTGGTAGCGATACTTATCCTGGCTTACGTCATGTCACTGTTGAAGGCGGTGAATTCGGTAGTATGAATGGTGGCCGCGGCACCAGTACGAATGGTAATGTCCCATCCGATATGACGATCCCTACTTTTAAAGTAAGAATCAAAGACGGTACATTCAATGGTAGTATTTTTGGAGGTGCAGCAGATAACCCCGCCCCTGGTAGCCGAGCAATTATTGTTACGGGTGGTACCATTCGTGGTTGGATTGCCGGTGGATGTAATGGTACTGGTGATAATGGTATGGATGGCCACACTAATGGTAATTCATACATTTATGTGGGTGGTAATTCTATTATTGGTGGCGATAATCCTGTAACTGTTAATACCACAGCAGGTGGTCAGGTTTTTGGTGCAGGACGAGGCGTGTTTAGAAATAATGCTCCTCAAAATGCTAGTGTTATCAATTCTAATGTTGTAGTTTCTGATAATGCTAAAGTTAAAACCAATGTCTATGGAGGTGGCTACAATGGTTATATTACCAATTCTTCTAATGTCTATATTATTGGTGGCAGTGTTGGTGAAAACGTTTTTGGAGGTTCTTATGGTAATGGTACGACCATCCCCAACACATATGTTTATGTCACAGGCGGCACCGTTGACGGCAACGTATACGGCGGTTCCAACTCTACCGGTACGGTTGCCAACAGCCATGTCACCATGAGCGGTGGTGAAACCACCAATGTGTTTGGTGGCGGCCTGGGTGCCAGTACCATCATTGGTGCCAATACCCAAGTCACTGTTAGTGGCGGCACCGTCAACAACAACGTCTATGGCGGCGGCGAGGAAGGCTCGGTGACGAGCAGCACTTCCGTCGCAGTGAGTGGTGGCACGATGAACGACGTCTATGGTGCCGGTAAGGGCGTTGCCAGCGCCACGGGTGCCAGCGCCAATATCGGTGGAAGCACCACGGTTGCCATCAGTGGCGGCGCCATTGCCGGATCGGTATATGGCGGCGGTGAAAACGGCACTGTGGCCTATGCACAGAGCGGAGCTAATAACGCCAACTACAAATCGACTGTCAACATGAGCAACGGCGAGGTGAAAGGCGACGTGTATGGCGGCGGTAAAATGGGCACCTCGCAGGTGGCCACTACCGTCAACCTCAGCGGCGGCATCGTCCGTGGCAACGTGTTTGGCGGCGCCTATGGCGAACAGCAAAAGGTGTTCGTCACCGGTCTGCGTACCGTCAACATGACGGGCGGTCACGTCTATGGCAACGTGTATGGCGGCTCCCGCAACGCCAACGATGGCAACAACACCACGTTGGCCAACAGCAGCTTTGGAACCAGTACGGCCACAGCACAGATGTGCGTCACCAACATCAGCGGCGGTATCATCGACGAGAACGTCTATGCCGCAGGATACTTCGGAAACACCTTCGGATCGGTGTATATCTTCCTGGGCAAGGACGCCATCGAGAAGGCTCCCTACCACCTGACCCAATCAGACATCACCTTTGGCGTGAAGACCCTGAGCATCACCGGTAGCGTGTGGGCAGGCGGCGACTGGGGTACCTTCAATGGCGAGTTCGGCGGCAACACGGTGTCGGGCAACTCCAACATCTATGTGGACGGCACCAACTACGAAACTACGACACATCAGGCAACCAACGCCCAATACTTCAATATCGGTGGCTCAATCCTCGGTTGCGGTACTTCGTGCCACGCCGGCAAGCAGGAGCGTACCATCATCGTCCGCGAATACGGCCATGCAGAAGGCAACCAGCCTGCCGAGGCCACCCGTACGCTCTACTCCATCCAGTTTGCCAAGGTGCTGATCTTCGACAACGCCAACCTTAACTTCACGGGACAAGGTCGTGTCAACAACATGAACCAAACCGAAAAATATGCCATCTACGAGATCGGCAACAGCACTGTTACCGACAGCGACCCCGAAGGCGTGCGAGTTGTCAACGGCAGCGGCCTCTTCCTGAACTCGCCGGTGGCGGAAATCGCCAACTTCCGCAGCATGAGCTGCGCCGATGTCTATGCCTCCACCACCCCGACCCTTACTGGTTATTCGGTGATCATGCCCGACGACCTGGCCACCTGCAATAACCAGGTACGTGTCAACGGCGGTAACTACATCGAGGTGAAATACGATAGCCAGTTCGGCCCTGTCATTGGATACACCCACATGATGGTGAGCAACGCTGCCGCCGATGCCACCTGCGCCTACGCCCGTCCGCGTTGGGAAACAAAGGCTCAGTTTGAAATGAACGATGAGAATTACGACAACCGCAACGACGGCGGCTGGGTGAGCTACGACAGCGCCAAGAACACGTATGCGCTGGACGGTTCCAACGGAGAAAACATCACGGGTGTCCAGATGGCTTACGAAAACCATACTGTACGTAACGGCGAGACCTACTTCCGTATCTGGCGCGACGGTGGCAACGAGCACTACCGTGAGGGCATCTTTGACGCCCACGCCACGGGTACCGACGTGTGGAAGACGGTGGACGTGACCATCACCCTGCCCGCCTTCCGTGATCCGGCCAACTACTACTGCTTCGAGACCAATGGCGATGCCACTACCATCGATTATGGTGCCGACGTTCTCATGTGGAACGCGGCACGTGAAACCGGTTCGGGCAACGACTGGATGTATTACAGTGATACGACTGATCAGCAAATAAGCGGGAAGTCCCAGGGTTGGGTTGAAGAAACCCTTACCGAGATGAAGAAGGGTGTCGATGTCAACTTCGGTTTGGTCATCCTGCCTTCCACGGGTTTGTCCGGCGGCGACTATATCATCTGCTATGAATCGGATAACAACCTGGCCAGCGCCGACACCAAGTTCAGCAAATCGGACAACACCAAGGAGCCTCAGGTGGTCTTCCGCCTCACCTACTACGATAAGTTGAGTTCCAACATGACCTGGGATCCTTCGACCATCGTCCTGGTACAGAAAGACGCCAGTGGCAATGTCGTGGACCGCGTGAAGGTTTCCTTGGCCGTGGCCACCTCCTCTACCATTGAACAGGTGTTCACCACCCAACTCTACGCCATCATGCAGGGCAAGGGCAGCACCTCTGACACCTACACCGCCAAGGTGGTATTGCCTGCCTTCAGTAGCAATCTTTATACTGCGGGTGTGGCCGCCAAGTTCAAACTTAACAGCGTGACCTATGAACCTGTAGCGGGCACGGGCGGCAATTTGATCCCCCGTGGCGGTACCGACGACCAATTCTATAACTTGAACAACTATGCCGTAGGCTATGCCGCGAGCTTCAACTACGACAACACCGACGGCTGGAATGGCGCCGGCGACTATACCGAAAGCGATGCCTACCCGATGACCTTGACCGATCCCAGTCCGACGGCGGATCCTATCGGTGAGACGGGCGGTCGTCAGGAGTTTGCCATCGACTTCACCTTGCACTATGACGGATCGAAGACCGTCTCCACCGAAGAGAAGATTGGCGAGCTGACCTTCCACTTCACTTTCGACAACTATAAGGATGCCAACGGCAACCTGGTGACCAATCAACCCTTGACCATCGTCGTGGAAGTGTGGCGTCGTGGCCAGGGCACCCGGTTCTATCTGGATGGTATCCACGGCTCCAACGCCAATGATGCCAAACACCCTGACCAGGCTGCCAAGCAACTGAGCACCATCTTCAACCGGTGCGGCTATATGGCGGGTGACGAAATTTACATCGTCAACTTGGTTACCGCCGACAAACAGCTCGATTGGAACGGCTTGAAGTATGACAACGTCGTCATTTACCGTTATAACGGCGGTCACGAACTGTCGTCATCGACGGCCAGCATCATCGACAATGAGAACAACGAATCCTACAAAGGAACTTTGGTCAACGTCACCAACCACATGACCATGACGGGTATCACCCTCGACGGTTACTACAATGACGGAAAGACCTCCTATCAAATCATCAATCCTACCTCGGGAGCAGTGGAGACGCACACCACGGATCCCAATGGCGGCCCCCACACGGTCACCGCTACTGCCTCCCTGGTCACCGTGGCCCAAGACGGCATCCTTGAGCTTTCTATGGGTTCCATGCTGACAAACAACAACAGCAGCAGCGTCAACGGCGCTGCTGTGAACGTGGCCGAAGGCGGCAAGCTGATGATGAACCAGGATGCCCAAATCAAGGATAACCTGACCACGGGTAATGGTGGCGGCGTGTACATGGCCGGTACATTGGTGGTGTCTGACGACGTCCAGATCATTGATAACTACAAGGGCGAGGTGCAGAACAACGTCTATCTTACCGCTGCCGACAAAGTGATTACCCTTGGCACGGCGGCCGCAAACGATGCCTATGGCGCCTTGAGTTCCAAGGCCAAGATCGGTGTCACCAAGACCCTGACGGCAGATATCGACGGAGCCTATACCCGTGTGGTCAATGTGGACGAGGATGTGGAATGGCTCGAGACGCCTTACGTCCGTCCCAACAGCGTCATCTACCACGACGGTGGCAAGTATCAATTGGAGAAGTATTCCGATCCTAAGTACCTCTACTGGGTGGGTACCTGGGTGACCTTGCAAGACCACAAGCCCACCACCGAGGAAGGTGGCTGGATCTACCCCGACGACATCAGTGAGGTCACCAATTTCGACATTAAAACCCAATACCAGTTTGCTTGGATCATCTCGTTGGTCAACGGTGAGAATGGTTGCACCGCCAACAACTTCGCGGGCAAGACCGTCAACATCCTGGCTGACCTCGACATGTACGAGAGCATCTGGGTCCCGATTGGTACTCAGACCACGCCCTTTAAGGGCACCCTCAAGGGCAACGGCCACCTTATCGAGAACATGCGCAGCTCCTTGGTACTGGACTACATGGGTATGTTTGGAAATACCGAAGGAGCTACCATCCAAGACGTGATGGCGCTGGTTTCGTTCGAGGCCAACTCGGCCAACATGGGTTCGGTGGCCGGTGTCGTCAAGACCACCAACATCAGCAACGTGGAGGGGGCCGGTTCCATCCAAGGCGGCAACAACACGGTCAACCTGGGTGGCTTGGTGGGTAAAGTCGAAAGTGGTACTATCCACTCTTCGTTCGCGGTTAACGACTTGACCGGTGCCACGGCAACTGTCATGGGCGGCCTCGTCGGCACCAACGGCGGCAACCTCTACAACAGCTTCGCCAACGCCACCATGACCGGTTCCACGAAGATGGGCGGCTTGGTAGGTGCGAACCAAGCGGGCTGCAAGGTGGAGAACTGCTATGTCAACCTCGGCACGCAAGACTTCCCGGCCTTTGCCAACACCAACCTCGGCACCATCACCTACTGCTACGCCAGCAAGGCGGGCAACTACGTGGGTTCAGACGCGAGCAACGTGGCTCCCGTCAAGAGTGGCAACTTCGCTTCCGTCAAGGACCGTAAAGCCCTCGGCTACCTGTACAACGACAACCTGGTGACGGCTTCGGGCAACCAATACGCCAATCACGAAGACATCACCTATAACAACTTGCATACTCCGGTTTGGAACGGCTTGTTGAGCGTGCTGAACCAATATGTTGCGGATAGTTCAAAATACGGCTACAGCACTTGGAACCGTCCGCTCACTACGACCCTCAACGGCGACCTGCCCATCCTGGCCTTCCCGAAAGACAACTGCTTGGGCAACTATGCCGACGAAGATGGCAAGGTGCTGCGCTACAGCGCCTATAATCTTGATCCGGATACGGAAGCCGGCGAAACCTTCAGCAACGGTCTCGATGCCTTGTTCGCCAACTATAGCGGCAAGGCGGCCAACATCTTCCTCTATGGCAATGCCACCGATGTGGTGAATGGTTCTGGCAACGCCAACCTCTTCATCCATGAGGATGCTGTTCTGCTGCAAAAGGCAAGTTCCAAGGCGGCTATCAACGCCACCGTGGGTGTCACCTTCGACAACTCAAGCAAGTCGGCTACTGACTACTTTGGCGGTGACCTGACCTACGACTGGCACCTGATGTCCACGCCGTTGGCCGACGCCACCTTTGGTGTCAGCTACAAGTCGGGCGAAAACCTCACGGGTTATGGTAAACCCGCCGACTGGGACAAGATCGAGAACGGCTACTTCCCCAACATGACCAACGGCAGCAAGGCTGACGATGCGGTCACCTGGGACTTCTACACCTACTTCGAGCCCCAGTACCACTGGATCAACTTCAAGCGTAGCGCCGAAAACCACTGGCATTACGACGAGCCGCACGACAATATCGAATACACGGGTACGGAGCAGACTTCAGAAAAACTCACGGCCGGCCGCGGCTATATGATGGCCATCAGCCAAGACAGCTATATGAGCAACACGGGTGTGCTCAACAACAAGGATGTGGATATCACCCTTACCCATACCGCTTCCGACGAGGGCAACGATCCTTCGAAGGACTATGGCTGGAACCTTGTGGGCAACCCCTATCAGGCCTATCTCGACATCGCCCAGCTGGGTAAGACGGTGTATGGCTACGATGCCGACAACGGCGTGTATGCGCCTTACGTGAGCGAAGCCTCGGAGAACCCGGCCATCCTGTCGAAGTACATCCATCCGCATCAGGCGTTCTTCGTCTATACCGAGGAGGGCGAGACGATGACCTTCGACTATGACCAGATGGCTACCGCGACCTCGAACGGCACATCCTACTTCCGTGGCGGCGCCCCGGTGAACTACCCCGTGGTGAACCTTTACGTGGAGAGCCAAAGCGGCAACCGCGACCTCGCCATCGTAGAGTTGCACCGTCCCGAGTTGGGTGGCGCCTATAAGGTCAATGGTCTGCGTAACGCCAACTTCAAGCTGTACGCCCATTACGATGGCGGCAACTATGGCCTGCTGTTCACTCCTGAAGACGCCGAGCGTGTGCCGGTGCACTTCCGTACGATGGAAGACGGCACGTTCACGCTGACGTGGCAGACGATGCACGGCACCTTCACCAACCTGATCCTGGTGGACAACCTCACGGGCACGCGTACGAACATGCTGACGACCGACCACTACACCTTCGAGGGTAGCGTGGACGACTATGCGGCACGCTTCTACATCACCTTCAACGTGACCGGCGTGGACGAGCTCAACGGCGAGGACGGCGGGTTCGCGTGGTTCGACGGCAACGACTGGATCGTGACCGGCAAGGGCCAGCTCGACGTGATCGACGTGACGGGCCGCGTGCTGCGCACGGAGCGTGTGAGCGGCGAACAGACCCGCCTGCAACTCGACGGCGTGGCCGCCGGCGTGTACATGATGCGCCTGAGCGAAGGCAACAGGGCCATGACGCAGAAGATCGTGGTGAAGTAAAGTACAGAAGAGAAAAGCAATGTTGAATCAACAAAAACGAGATATAAGATGAAAAAGAGACTAATCGCAATCATGGCTGTACTCTTCTTGACAGTCGGAAGCGCCTTGGCGCAGGTGATCATCACCGACGAGGACGTCAACCACAACCGTGCCACCCGGGATGCGGAGGAATTCGGTGTGATGGTTCCCATGCAAAACTTTGACGGAGACCAATGGAAAGTGGCTCCTTTGGGCAACGGCATCCTGCTGTTGGCCGGCTTGGGCGCCGCCTACTTGGTCCGTAAACGCAAAAAGTAAAACAAGATCATTTGTAATTATATTCATTGTTTGTTTCGAATGGTCGCGTCGAGAGACGTGGCCATTCTTTTTTTTGAAAAATAAAACCAATCGATACCTTTTTTAAGATTAATATTTAATTTTGTGCCTCTTAAAGGAACACAAACACAAATCCCTATGTATAAGATCGAGAAACACCCTATCTTGGACATCCCTCAGGAAGACCTGGTCGAATTCCAATATGAAGGCAAGACCGTGCGCGGTCAGCGGGGCAAGACCATCGCCGCCGCCCTTCATCAAGCCGGTTATCCCATCCATAGCCACAGCCTCAAAGGACGCAACCGGAGCCTCGAATGTGGCATCGGCAAGTGCGGCGCCTGCGAGATGCTGGTGGACGGCAAGATCCGCCGTATCTGCATCACCCTCGTCGACGGTGTGAAGGAAGTGCGCGAAATCCCCAAGGACTATCAACCTGAAGCTTCCGAAAACCCGCAACGCGAAGTGAAGATCTATAAGACGACCGTCGCCATCATCGGCGCCGGCCCCGCGGGCCTGGCCTGTCGCGAGAAGCTCCGTGAGCTGGGCATCCCCAACATGGTGATCGACAACAACGCCCATATCGGCGGCCAGTTCAACATGCAGACGCACCAGTTCTTCTTCTTTGAGAAAGAAAAGAAATTCGGTGGCATGCGTGGATTCGACATCGCCAAGACCCTGGCGGGCGACAGCGAGGAGGGCATCTTGCTCAACACCACGGTGTGGGACTTGCTGGAAGGCAAACGCATCGCTTTGAAGAATGTGGTGACCCAGGAGATCAGCTACGTCGACGCGGAGCATCTGGTGGTGGCCACGGGTGCCGTGCCTTTCATGCCGACCTTCGAGAACGACGACGTGCCGGGTGTGTACACCGCGGCCGTCTTCCAGAAGATGATGAACCAGGAGCATACGCTGCTGGGTAAGAAGGTGCTCACCGTGGGTGCCGGCAACATCGGCTACCTGACCTCGTATCAGGGCATGCAGGCGGGTGCCACCATCAAGGCCATCATCGAAGGCATGGACCACGAGGGAGGCTTCCCCGTCCAGGCCAACCGTGTTCGTCGTCTGGGCATCCCGATCATGACCTCGCATGTGCTGCTGAAGGCCATCCCGAACGAAGACCATACGGGCATCGTCGGTGCGGTCATCGCCGAATGCGAGAACTTCAAGCCCATCCCGGGTACCGAGAAGATCCTCTACGACATCGACATCATCAACATCTGCACCGGCCTCGTCCCCGACGACCAGCTGCTCACCAAGGGCAAGCAGGTGTTTGGCCTCAACACCTACGGCTGCGGCGACGCCGTCCGTATCGGCGAGGGCACCAGCGCGGTGCTGCGGGGCAAGCAGGCTGCCTTCGAGGTGGCCCAGAACCTCGGCGTGCGCTACAACTACGACGAATATCTCGAGATCTCGAGACAATATATCGACTCGCAACAGCGTCCGGTGCGTGTGTTGCAGGAACCCAACCTCCCGAGCAAGGAGCGCATGATGGCCAAGCCCTTCGTGCAGCTCGACTGTCTCTACGGATTCGCCTGCAACCCCTGCTCGTTCAGCTGCCCACAAGGCGCCATCACCAAGGCTTCGACCAACACCACGCCGGTGGTCGACTACGACAAGTGCATCGGATGCATGCAGTGCGTCAACCACTGCCCGGGCCTGGCCATCTTCGGCTACGACCTCAACAAGAACGTGGTCGTCCTCCCGGTCGAATACGACGTGGAAGAGGGCAAGGAGGTGTATCTCGTCGACAACGACGGCTCGATCCTCTGCGAAGGCGTCATCGAGAAGGTGCTGCGCAAGCCCAACAAGACGCATGTGGTGCGGGTGAAGGTCGATCCCGCCAAGTGGCGGACCGAACTGCCGGTGATGACCGACATCAAGGGGTTCATCCTGAAAGAACGCTATCCGGAACCGCTCCGGTTCATGATGCTCGAACCGATGCCTGGCAAGACGGCAGCCACCGTCACCACCGAAGACGCCTACGTGTGCCACTGCGAGGATGTCGACCTCAAGACCATCCTCAAGGCCGTCGGCGACCGCAAGTTCATCTCCGTCGACGAGCTGAAGCACATCACCCGCATGGGCATGGGTCCCTGCCGTGGCAAGCGTTGCGTGTCGAGGGCCAAGCAGATCCTGCGCGGCTATGGCATCGAGGTGGTGGGTGAGTCGTCGCCCCGTGCCCCGCTGGCCAACCAGGTCACCCTGGGCGAGGTCTATAACCCCAACGCCAAGGAGACCTTTGTCTTCCAGACAGGCAACGACGTGAGACATGAAACCGTGGAGGTGCTCATCGCCGGTGGCGGTATCGCCGGCAGCGCGGCCTTCCGTTACTTCGCCGAGGCGGGCAAGAAACCCGTGCTGGTGAACTACGACCGTGGCTCCTCATGGCGTTGCATCGCCGGTGGACGTCCCGCTTTCTCGAATCCCGACATCGCCGACATCGCCAACCACAACCTGGAGCTCTTCAAGGAGATACAGAAGGTCCACAACATCGACTTCAAGCTGACCCGTTACGTGAACCTCGTCCACGACGAGGCCACCTACAAGGCCCTCGACGCCTCGCGCGCCTGGAGCGACGCCTATATGATCGACAAGAAGGACTTCCGCAAGGAGATCTCCCCGCTGTGGAACATGGACAGCAACGTCTACAGCCACGCCTTGATCTCGAAAAACTGCTGGCAGGCCACTCCGGGCCGCACCATCGATTACCTCCGTGGCGTCGCCATTGAGCATGGCGGCACGCTGATGGAAGACTGCGAGTTGGTGTTTGTCCAGAAGAGCGGCGACAAGTACGTGGCGCTCGTGCGTGCCCACAACAAGCAGTACATCGAATACACCTGCGACCACTTCGTCAATTCGATGGGGTGGGGTGCCGAGAAGTTCACCGACATGCTCGGTATCGACACCCAGCTGTATCCCGTCAAGCACCAGGCCTTTATCACGCGTCGTCTGCCCAACCTGGGTGCCAACGGCGACTCGCTCGACATGATCATCGACCGCCGTCACTACAAGGGCTTCAGCGCCGTCTATGGCCAGCAGTTCCTGCATACCGGTCAGGTCATCGGCTGCGCCTCGCCCGACTGCGACGCCTTCGAGGCCCGTCAGAACCTGAAATACAACAGCAAGGAGTTCCTCGAGATCTGCTCCGAGGTCTTCGCCGACTGGATTCCGAACCTCGCCAGCGTGGGCTTCCATGCGGTGTGGGCAGGCTACTACATGGAGCCGCGTTACATCGTCGATCCCGAGGTGGGCATGCTCACCGGCCTCCGCGGCCACGGCTTCATGCTCGGCCAGTACCTCGCCAAGATCTACGTCGACAAGTACCTCGGCAGGGAAGTCCCGAGCTACATGAAGGACCTCGCGCTGAGCGGCAAGGGCTTGAGCGAAAACGCCTTCAAATAAGAAAACCGAAAACAGAAATCAGCCTGGAGACGTCATTTCATGGCGTCTCCTTTTTTTATGGCCTCCGCCACGTTGCGGGCGATGGTCTGGCGTCCCGTCTGGTAATAATGCTCGGTGGGCCACTCGCGGTCGATGAAATCCCGGTCGCGCACCGCCTCCAGGTTGTCGATCACCACGACGCCCATCGCTTCATAGCGGTGCTTCAGATACGTGACGTTTTGCCGCATCAGGAAGACCAGGTCGTCGCCGACCAGCTCCTGGGCCCGGTCGGTGTTCTCTGCCATGATGTTGAACGCGAGGCGCCATCCCCGTTGCTTCGCCAGCTTGACGATCCGGTCGAAGTCGCGTACCCTTGGGTTGTCGTCGTGGATCTGGAACCCGTAGTTCTTGATGAAATGGGCGGTCAGCTCCGTCAGCGCCTGGTCGCGTTGGCCGAGGCTGTCCTTCACCCCTTCGTAGGCGACGGCCCGGTTCCAGTCTGCCGTGGTCTTGTACGGGAAATCGTAGGGGAACACCAGCGGGGTCTTCTCCCAGCTCCTCCTGGCCAGACGGCCCCATTCGTCCTTGGTGCGGATGGGATAGGCCTTGAAGGCCAGCAGGGCACGACCCATCAACGGGGGATAGCCCTTGATCATGACCAGCTTCTTCTGCAAGGCGGTCTCCAACGACGAATAGATCCAGTTGGCACCGAAGGAACGCAGGTTCATGGTCACCACCACCGTCTTGATATCGTTGTCTTTGGGGATGTTTTTCAGCAGGTAATAATACACCTCGGCATGGGAGGCTTCCTTGGTGATGTCGCCGCAACGCATCTCGGGAAGCCGTTCGGCCACCATCTCGCTGATCTTGCGTTGGTCGGTGTCGGTGTAGCCATAGGTCTTGTTCGACGACTCGCCGAGATAGACCAGCTCCAGGCTGTCTGTGGCTGCCTGCCACGAGGCCTCGACGATGTCGGAATGCGTCAACAGGTCGGCCCGGTAGAACCAGCGCGCATACACCCAGTTCATCAGCACCAACACGGCCGCCGCGGCAACGATCGATAGCAGGAGTCTCTTCATGGCTTTAGAATTGGAAATAGATGAACGGGAAGTTGTTGACACTGGAGAACACGATGGTGCAGAACACCAGCACGGCATAGAGGAGCCACCGCAACACCACCGGCACGTGGTCGCACCAGCGGTCGAAACGGCGGTCTTTCAGCACGAAGTCGGATACGATGAACAGCGCCAGGAAGGCCCATAGCTTGGGATCGACCGCCAACGGTTGCCCTTCGCCGAACTGGGTGAAGGCGGCGGTGAAGATCGTCTTGATATGTCCGATGTCGGTGGCGCGGAAGAACACCCAGAAGAGGGTGACGAGCAGGAAGGTCCTGGCCATGCCGAGCAGTTGGAAGCACCAACGGAAACGATGACGACCGTCTTCTGCGGTCCCGGCAGCCTTGTACAACACTTTTTCAAGGATATGCAACAGCCCATGGGCGAAGCCCCAGAGCAGGAAGGTCCAGTTGGCACCATGCCAGAGGCCGCTCAGCACGAAGACCACCATGATGTTGTAGGCCCAACGGCCGAACTTCACCCGGCTCCCTCCCATGGGGATATAGACATAGTCGCGGAACCAGGTGGAGAGCGAGATGTGCCAACGGTGCCAAAACTCGCCGATGTTCTTAGAGAGGTAGGGGGAACGGAAGTTGTCGCTGATCTCGTAGCCCATCAGCAAGGCACTGCCCAAGGCGATGGTCGAATAGCCGAAAAAGTCGCCGTAGATCTGGAAGGAATAGAACACCATGGCGAGCCATACGCTCCAGGCGTTGTACTGCTCGGGATGCTCATACACCGCGTCGACGCAGGCCCCCAGGTTGTCGGCCACCACCATCTTGATGAAGAAGCCGAAGAGGATGAGCCGCAGGCCCCGAACCAGGTTGTGTCCGTCGAAGCGCTTCTCCTCATGCAGCTGGCGCAGCAGGTTGCCCGGACGCTCGATGGGTCCCGTGACCAGTTGGGGGAAGAACATCACGTAGAGCGCATAGTAGCCGAAATGCCGCTCCGCCTTTTGATGGCCGCGGTACACCTCGATCACGTAGCTCATGCTCTGGAAGGTATGGAACGACAGTCCGATGGGCAGGATCAGGTTCACCGAGGTGCGCACGTTGAGGCCGAGCGACTGGCAGAGCTTCACGAAGTTGTCGTTGACGAAGCCCAGGTACTTGAAGACGAAGAGCACCGACAGCGTGGAGACCACGCTGATCACCATCCAGGTCTTTTTCTTCTTGGGGCTGTCGGCGTCGCGTTCCATGAGGAGGCCCGCCGAATAGTCGATGACGATGGTGACCAGCAGGATGAGGATGTATTTGGGGACGAACCACATGTAGAACAGGCAGCTCGCCGCCAACAGCATGAACCAGCGGTAGCGATGCGGTATCAGGTAGTACAGCAGCACCACCAGCGGTAGGAAGATCAGGTATTCAATGGAGTTAAAGACCACCCTTTTCGGTATTTCAACAACGATACATGGTTAGGATTGTTTGGTGGACAGCAGTCCGCATGCGGCGTCGATGTCCTGTCCGCGCGAGGCCCGGATGGTGGCGATGATGCCCTTGTCGTTGAGGGCGTCGCGGAACCAGGCCATGCTGTTGTTGTCAGGACTTTTCAAAGGGATGCCCGGTACGGCATGGTAGGGGATGAGGTTGACGCGGCAGCGCAGGCTCCCCAGCAGCTTGGCGATCTCCTTGATGTGCTCCTTGGTGTCGTTGAGTCCCTTGAACACGATGTATTCGAACGAGAGCCGACGTTGTCCGTGCCAGTCATGCTGTTTCAAAAGATGAATCACTTCCTTGATGGGGTAGTTCTTCTCGATGGGCATCATCTTGAGGCGCTCGTCGTGGAAGGGGCTGTGCATGCTGATGGCGAGGTTGCACTTCGACTCGGTGAGGAAGCGTTTCAGGTTGGGGATGACGCCGCAGGTGGAGACCGTGATGCGGGTGGGGCTCCAGCCCAGGGCCCATTCCTGGGTGAGGATGTCGAGGGCGCGCATCAGCTGGGTGTAGTTGTTGAGCGGCTCGCCCATGCCCATGAACACGATGTTGGTGAGGGTGTCGAACTCGGGCAGGCTGAGCACCTGGTTTATGATCTCGGCGGCGCTGAGGTTCCGCTCGAAGCCCTGCTTGCCTGTGGCGCAGAACAGGCAGTCCATCTGGCAGCCCACCTGGGTGGAGACGCAGAGGGTGGCCCGATCCCGGTCGGGGATGTAGGCCGCCTCGATGCCGTGTTCGCCGGCGGCGAAGAAGTATTTCTTGGTGCCGTCGACGGAGACCTGCTCCTTCAGCGGGGCGTACAGGCCGGTCTCATAGCGCTCGGCAAGGAGCTCGCGGCTTTTCTTGCTGAGGTTGGTCATGTCCTCGAACGAGGCGCAACGTTTGTTATACAGCCAGTCAACGAGTTGTTTTCCGGTGAATTTAGGCAGGCCCAGGGCGTTGACGACCTCCTGGAGCTCCTCGGGACGCTTCCCTAACAGTATTTCTTTTTGTTCCATGTCACAAAGATACCAAAAAAACGTATCTTTGCAGCTTCATTAAACATTTTTAAGAAAAGAACGGATGCGTAACAAGGCTTCGATGTGGGCGGCAGCCGCCTTTGTGGTGGCCAACATGGTGGGTACCGGCGTTTTCACTTCGTTGGGATTCCAGCTGATCACGACCGACCAGATCTTCTCGATCATGATGCTTTGGCTGTTTGGCGGCGTGATCGCCTTCTGCGGCGCTTTGTGCTATGCGGAATTGGGTGCGGCCATGCCCCGCTCGGGCGGTGAATACCACTACCTCAGCAAGATCTACCATCCCTCGGTGGGTTTCCTCTCGGGATGGGTGTCGCTGGTGGTCGGCTTCGCGGCTCCGGTGGCGTTGACCTGCATGGCGCTGGCCTCCTACGTGTGTCGCATCTATCCCTTCCTGCATCCCCGTTGGATCGCCTTGGGCGTCTTGCTGCTCATCACCCTGGTGCACACCCGCGACCTCAAGCTCAGCAGCTCGTTCCAGATGGTGTTCACCATCCTCAAGGTGGTGCTCATCATCGCCTTCATCGTCTGCGGCTTCGTGTTGCCTACCCAGCCTCAGCAGTTCACCGGACAGACGGCTTCCTTGGGCGATGTCTTCAGCCCGGGTTTCGCCGTGTCGTTGATCTGGGTCTATTACGCCTACTCGGGCTGGAATGCCTCCACCTATATGGCCAGCGAGATCGAGAATCCCAAGAAGAACATCCCGCTCTCGCTCATCCTCTCCACTGCGGTGGTCACCGTGCTGTACCTGCTGCTGAACTATGTGTTCCTGCGTTCGACGCCTACGGCGGACCTCACCGGCCAGATCGAGGTGGGTCTCATCAGCGCGCGCAACATCTTCGGCGACCGGATGGGCAACCTCATGGGCTTGGTCATCTCGCTGCTGCTGCTCTCCAGCATCAGCTCGATGGTGTTCATGGGCCCCCGTGTGGCCCAGGTGATGGGGGAGGACCACCGTATCCTGCGGTTCCTCTCCATCAAAGACAAAAAGGGGACACCGCTCCCGGCCATCGGCTTCCAGTTCGTCATCAGCGCCTTGCTCATCGTCACCGACTCGTTCGAGATGATCACCAAATACACAGGCATCCTGCTCTCGCTCTGCTCGTTGCTGACGGTGATTGGCGTCTTCGTGCACCGGCATAAGTTCCCCGATGCCGAACGGCCTTACAAGACCTTCGGCTATCCCGTCACGCCGATCCTTTTCTCCGCCCTCATCGTATGGTCAATCGTGTATCTGGTGCATGAGGACTACACCAAGACCTTTGTCACGCACGAGCAGTCGTTCATGTGGATGTCGATCATGAGCTTCTGCACGCTCCTTGCCGGATTAATCGTTTATCTCATCAATATCAGAATCACCAAAAAACAAGCATCGCAATGAAAAGAAGTTTCCTGGTTTTTTCGATGGCCCTCTGCCTGGCCGTTGCCCTGATGGGTTGTGGCAATAAAGGCAATCAGGCTGCCGCCCAAGTTAATACAGTCGATACGGTCGCCCAGCCGGAACCCGAGGAAGTGGCGCCCGTGGTCCTTCCTGAGCTGGATCCCGTGCTGAACGCCTCGGCCCGGATCCTGGCAGGACTTCCTGTGGCCGAAACCGATCCCGGCTATGCCTTCACCCAGACGGACGCATGGAAGTCCCATGCGGCCAAGTTGGACAAGATGTGGGCCAACAGCAAGGTGACCCTCGACAAGGCGGAGGCCATTCGGGTGAACGACCTTACCGACCTCACGGGCAAGGCCAAGACGGTGTTTTACTCCTTCAGCGGTCCCGACTTCCCGTTTATGGCGACGTTCTTCCCGAATGCGGAAACCTATTATATGATGGCCCTGGAGCCTGCCGGCAGCCCGATTGCGCCCGAAGGCATCACGGCCAAGACCTGCTCCAAGCTTGAGAAGGCGGTGGGCGACCTGCTTCGCGTGAGCTACTTCATGACCAACAGCATGGCTTCCGACCTCAACAACGTGGAGATCGACGGTGCCGTGCCGATCCTGATGGTCCTCATCGCCCGCATGGGTTACCAGATCAGCGCCATCGAGTTCCAGGACCTCACGGCCCAAGGCGAATGGGTCGCCTCCGAAAAACAGAGCCCCTTTGCCTGTATCCGCTATTTCCGTGAGGGTGAAGCCCAGGAGCATACACTCTATTACCTCTCCACGAACATCGCCAACGCCCAGTTCGACCCGCGGTTCCAGGCCAATATCGACAAACTCGACCCGGCTACGACCGCCTCGTTCATCAAGTCGGCCTCCTATCGCCTCCATCACGAGCACTTCTCCCAGATGCGCAACGACCTGCTGAACCACTCCTACCTGATCATTCAGGACGACACCGGGGTGCCATACGACATCCTGCTGGCCCAGGGCTGGGACGTGATGCTCTACGGTGCCTACACCGACCCCGTCAAGATCTTCGACCGCGAATACTCCTACCAGAAGTCGCTGCGCGATGCCTACGCCAAGGGTGAGAACATCCGTCCGCTGGGCTTCCAGTTCGGCTACAACCGCGACAAGTGTTCCTTGATGGTCTGCGTCAAGAAATAACCGCTTTGCGATGAGAAGGGTTGTCTCGGTTGCCGTCTTCATCTTGCTCGCCTGGACCGCCGTCCAGGCACAGATCCTCACAGACAGCAACCTACCTATCGTCGTCATCGAGACCGACGGTGGCGTGACCATCCCCGATGAGCCCAAGGTGTTGGGCACCATGAAGATTATCTGGCATCCGGACGGGTCGCGCAATTCCCTCGAAGACATCGACAACCCCGCCTACCTGAATTACAACGGCCGCATCGGTATCGAACGGCGCGGCAGTTCTTCGCAGGATCTTCTCAACAAGAAGCCATACGGTCTTACCACGCTGCAGAACGACGACGTCACCAACAACAACGTCTCCCTGCTGGGGATGCCCAAGGAGAACGATTGGATCCTCAACAACCTCGCCTTTGACCAGACGGGGATGCGCGACGTGCTGGCCTACGAACGCTCGGAGCTTCTCGGACAGTATACGCCCCGAAGGGTGTATTGCGAGTTGATGGTCAACGGCGACTACAAAGGCCTCTATGTCTTCATGGAGAAGATCAAGATCGACAAGGACCGGGTGAACATCGTGAAGATGGACGAGACTTGTAACAACGATCCCGAGGTCACGGGTGGCTACATCACCAAGGCCGACAAGACGACGGGCGGCGACCCTGTGGCTTGGCAGATGGAAGGCTATGGCGGCAACTGGTGGTGGCCCAGCTACGTCGATTTCATCCATCACGACCCTAAGCCGGAAGCTGTGACGACGCAGCAAAACAACTACATCCACCAGGTCTTTCTCGACCTGGCCGGCACTGCAAACCAACACAACACTTCTGTTGAAAACGGCTTCCCTTCCGTCATCGACATCCCTTCGTTTGTGGATTTCATGATGATTGCGGAATATGCTTCCAACGTGGATGTGTATAGCCTGAGTACCTTTTTCCATAAGGACCGGAACGGCAAGTTGCGTGCAGGCCCCGTGTGGGACTATAACCTGGCCTTCGGTCACGACGAGTTCGGCTATCGGAGCCGTTACGACGTATGGCAGTTCGACAACGAGGACAACACCGGTCCAAAGTTCTGGAAAGACCTCTTCGACACGCCGGCGTTCCGTTGTCGCCTGGCCCGTCGTTGGAACGAGCTTATCCAGCGGGGGCAGCCGTTGAACTACAACTTGGTCTGTGCCCGTATCGACCAGATCGACGCCTGGATCACCGAGGCCATCGGACGCGACAACCAGCGCTGGAACCTGATGTACAACCACACCTACGCTGTGCAGGAGATGAAGCAGTGGCTGCGGGACCGCACCGATTGGCTGGATGTGCATTTCGGTTCGTATGACGGCTGTGACACGGTGACGGTGCCGCCCTTGGTGATCTCCAAGATCCATTACCATCCCGAGAATTGGTGGGCGTTCGATGGCGACCAGCTGGAGTTCATCGAGATCAGCAACAACGGCGACGAGGCGGTGGACCTCACGGGCGTGTACTTCCGTGAGCTGGGCATCACCTATGGGTTTCCGGCGGGTGCCATGCTGCCTGCCCGCGAGGCCTTGGTGCTGTGCTCCGACTCGTTGGCGTTCATCGAGTATTACAACACGGTGCCCTTCGGGCAGTTCACCCGGAACCTCTCCAACAAGTCGGAGCGTCTGGTGCTGGCCGACGCCTGGGGTGAGATCATCGACGAGGTGTGCTACCAAGACAGCGATCCCTGGCCCTGGCTGGCCGATGGCGAAGGCTATTACCTCGAACTGATCGACTTGGATCTCGACAACAGCCTGCCCGAGAGCTGGACGGTGGGCAACGACCTGACGGGGATCTCCGAAAGCCAGGGCGATACAGGTGGATTCCGGGTGGTTCCCAACCCGGCATGCGATGAGGTGGTCATCGAAATGCTGCCTGCCGGGAGCCTGCCACAAGCGGGTGTCCCTTCCTTCTCGCAGGCTCCTGCTGTCTATCGCATCGCCAATGTCCTGGGCCAAACCCTGATGTCGGGCCGTTTGGATGCCGACGCTGCAACGCCCGGCCTCGCCACCATCAACGTGTCGGCCCTACCGGCCGGCCTCTATTTCGTCACCGTTGGCAACGCCACACGGAAGCTGGTGGTGCGATAAGGCGGTTTTATTTAAGATAAAAAAAGCGACCCGACTTTGGCCCAATGGCCAAGTCGGGTCGCTTGAAAGCTGTTTTCCAGCCTTTTTGTTATTTCATTGCCTGCTCCACAGCCACGGCGACGGCGACGGTGGCGCCCACCATCGGGTTGTTGCCCATGCCGAGGTAACCCATCATCTCGACGTGTGCCGGGACGGACGAGGAACCCGCGAACTGAGCGTCGCTGTGCATGCGGCCCATGGTGTCGGTCATGCCGTAGCTGGCAGGGCCGGCGGCCATGTTGTCCGGGTGCAGGGTGCGGCCTGTGCCACCGCCAGAAGCCACGGAGAAATAGGGCTTGCCGGCGAGGAGGCGCTCTTTCTTATAGGTGCCTGCCACCGGGTGCTGGAAACGGGTGGGGTTGGTGGAGTTGCCCGTGATGGACACATCCACGTTTTCGAGCCACAGGATGGCCACGCCTTCGCGGACGTCGTCGGCACCGTAGCAGTTCACCTTGGAGCGGAGTCCCGTGGAGTAGGGGATGCGCTCCACCACCTTCACCTCGCCGGTGTAGTAGTCGAACTCGGTGCGGCAGTAGGTGAAGCCGTTGATGCGGCTGATGATCTTGGCGGCGTCTTTGCCGAGGCCGTTGAGGATGACGCGCAGGGGCTTCTGGCGCACCTTGTTGGCCATCTCGGCGATCTTGATGGCACCCTCAGCGGCGGCGAAGCTCTCGTGACCCGCCAGGAAGGCGAAGCACTCGGTCTCCTCGCGGAGCAGACGGGCGGCGAGGTTGCCGTGGCCGATGCCGACCTTGCGGTCGTCGGCGACGGAACCGTCGATGCAGAACGACTGGAGGCCCTCGCCGATGGCTTCGGCGGCGTCAGCGGCGTTCTTGCAGCCTTTCTTGATGGCGATGGCGGCACCGCAGGTGTAGGCCCACTTCACGTTCTCGAAGCAGATGGGCTGGGTCTCCTCAGCCATCTTGTAGGGGTCGATGCCCTTGGTTTCGCAGATCTCGTCGGCTTCCTCGATGCTCTTGATGCCATATTGGTTCAACACTTTCAGGACATTGGCCATGCGGCGTTCCTGACTCTCGAATTTAACTTCTCTTCTTGCCATGGTATGTCCTCCTTATTCTTTACGTGGATCAATGTATTTGGCGGCATCGGCGAAACGGCCGTAGGTGCCGGTGGCTTTCTTGAGGGCTTCGTTGGCGTCGTCGCCTTTCTTGATGAAGTCCATCATCTTGCCGAGGCTGACGAACTCGTAGCCGATGATCTCGTCGTGCTCGTCGAGGGCGATGCGGGTGCAGTAGCCTTCGGTCATCTCCAGGTAGCGGGGACCCTTCTCGAGGGTGCCGAACATGGTGCCGATCTGGCTGCGAAGGCCCTTGCCGAGGTCTTCGAGCGAGGCGCCGACCAGCAGGCCGCCTTCGGAGAAGGCCGACTGGGAACGACCATAGACGATCTGCAGGAAGATCTCGCGCATGGCGGTGTTGATGGCGTCGCACACGAGGTCGGTGTTGAGGGCTTCGAGGACGGTCTTGCCGGGCAGGATCTCAGCCGCCATGGCCGCCGAGTGGGTCATGCCGGAGCAGCCGATGGTCTCGACCAGGGCTTCCTGGATGATGCCGTCCTTCACGTTCAGGGTGAGCTTGCAAGCGCCCTGTTGCGGGGCACACCAACCGATGCCGTGGGTGAACCCGCTGATGTCTTTCACGTCTTTGACGCGCACCCACTTGCCTTCCTCCGGAATCGGAGCGCAAGGATGGTTGGCGCCTTTCCTAACGCAACACTGATGTTGCACTTCTTGGGTGTAAATCATTATTATTTAAAGATTTAAAGATTTTGAATTTAAAGATTAGCGTTGGGGCAAAGATACACAATTTTATGAATAAAAAAAGCCTCCAAGAAATCTTGGAGGCTGCTGGGTACCGAAGGCCGGGATCGAACCGGCACGAGTGTTACCTCATCGGTTTTTGAGACCGACGCGTCTACCTATTCCGCCACTTCGGCAATCCGCTCAATGAACGAGGCTGCAAAAATACAAAAAAATCCTTTTACGCAACCATTATTTAAAAAAAATCCGAATTACAACCCCTTGGCGGGTTTTTTCAAAAAAGTGTTGGCAGTCTCCTCGAAAAGCACTAATTTTGCCGCCCGAAACAACCCAACATTTCAGCAATGTCTAAAAAATTTGTTTCCATCTTTGCTGGACGGGCTACCCATGAGTTGGGCGCCAAGATTGCCGAAGCCTATGGCGCTCCGCTGGGCAAGTCGTCCGTGGTCGAGTTCTCCGACCATGAATTCCAACCTTCTTTCGACGAGAGCATCCGTGGCCATCACGTGTTTATCGTGCAGTCCACCATGCCTCCGACCGAAAACCTGATGGAGCTGCTGCTGATGATCGATGCCGCCAAGCGTGCCTCGGCCCATAAGGTCATCGCGGTGATTCCGTATTTCGGATGGGCCCGTCAGGACCGCAAGGACCAGCCCCGCGTGAGCATCGGTTCCAAACTCGTGGCCAACATGCTGACGGCCGCCCATGTGGACCGCATCATCACCATGGACCTCCATGCGGACCAGATCCAGGGCTTCTTCGACATCCCGATGGATGCCCTGTATGCTTCCAGCATCTTCATCGACCACATCCAGAAGATGAACATCGACAACCTGTTGATCGCCGCTCCCGACCTGGGCGCCTCCAAGCGCGCCTCGGCCTACGCCAAGCGTCTGGGCTGCGACCTGGCCGTGTGCCACAAGCAACGTGCCCGGGCCAACGTGGTGGAGAGCATGACCCTCATCGGCGATGTGAAAGACAAGAACGTCATCATCTTGGATGACATCATCGACACCGCCGGCACCATCGTCAAAGCCGGACAGCTGATGATGGACAACGGCGCCAAGAGCGTCCGCGCCTTCGCCACCCATGCCGTCTGCAGCGGTCCCGCCATGGAACGCCTCGACAACTCCGTCTTCGAAGAAGTGGTGGTCACCGACTCCATCCCGCTTCCGGCCCACGCCTCCAAGAAAATCAAAGTAGTGAGCACGGCTCCGTTGTTCGCCGATGTGATCCATCGCATCGAGAACTACGAGTCCATCAGCTCCTTGTTTAAATAATCAATCAAACCTTAACAACACAACACCATGAAAACGATCTCATTGAGCGGTTCTCTTCGCGAGAACGTAGGGAAAAAAGATGCGAAGGCCCTTCGTAAGGCCGAACTGGTGCCGTGCGTCCTTTATGGCGGCGACGAACAGATTCACTTCGCTACCGAGGCCAAGAACTTCAAGAAGATTCTCTTCACCCCGGATTGCTACATCATCAACTTCACCATCGACGGCAAGTCGTACAACACCATTCTCCAGGATATCCAGTATCATCCTGTGACCGACGCCGTCCTGCATGCCGACTTCCTCCTCGTGAAGGAAGACAAGCCCATCACGGTGGTCCTTCCGTTGGCCATCGAGGGTAGCGCCCCTGGCGTCATGCGTGGTGGTAAGCTGAAGCAGCCGATCCGCAAGATCAAGGTCTGCGGTCTCGCCAAGGATCTTCCTGAAATCATCACCGTCAACATCAGCAACCTCAACATCCTCGATTCCATCAAGGTCCGCGACCTGAACATCGAGGGCGTGACCATGGTCACCCCGGGTTACCAGGTCATCGTCGAGGTCCGTGCCGCCCGTGGCGCTTCTGTCGCTGCGGAGGAGACGGAAGAGTAATCGTCTGATCGATTTGAAACGTTGTAGAGACGGTGTCCGCACCGTCTCTACATTGTATTGGAAAACCCATGAAATACCTGATTGCCTGTCTCGGAAACATCGGTGAGGAATACGAGAACACCCGCCACAACACGGGCTTCCAGATCGCTGACCGCCTGGCCAAGGACCTGGGGGCGACCTTCGTTGTCGGCCGTCTCGCCATGGTGGCGGAGGTGAAATTCCGGGGCAAGACCCTGATCATCATCAAACCAACCACCTATATGAACCTTAGCGGCAGAGCCGTGAAGTATTGGCTCGACGAGGAGAAGGTCCCCTTGGAGAACCTGCTGGTCGTCAGCGACGAGATCGCCTTGCCACTCGGCACCATCCGTCTCCGCAAGAAAGGTGCCGACGCCGGCCACAACGGCCTTACCGACATCATTGCCAAGCTGGGGACCAACGTCTTCAGCCGCCTCCGTTTCGGCATCGGCAACGACTTCCCCCAGGGGCGCCAGATCGAATACGTTCTCGGCGAATGGAAAGCTTCGCAGAAACCCATCGTCGACGAAACCATGGACAAGGCCGTGGAAGCCATCAAGAGCTTCGTCATCCAAGGCCCTGACCGGACCATGAACCTCTTCAACACCCATTAATCCCACCCCGAAGGGTTAGGCCTCCCGGGCCTTTTTGTCCTTTAGGGTTCCGGAAAAGACATCGAACCGCACAAACCGGCATTCCAACGGGCCGTTCCATACGGGAATCTTCGCCGAAGGCTTCAACCCCACATGTTTCAACGCCACCGCGTCGTCGGTGATGAGCCAGCATTGGTAGCCTTGGAAGTTGTGTTTCAGCGTGTTGCCTATGTTCTCATACACCTGGTCGATGTCGTCTTCCTCCAGACGGTCGCCGTAAGGCGGGTTGATGATGACGATGCCTCCCTCCTCGGGCGGGGTGAGGTCCTCCATGTTCTTTTTCATCAGGTGGATGTCGTGTTGCAGGTGGGCGTTGAGGATGTTCCCCTCGGCGATGGCCACCGCCTTCGGGGAACGGTCGGAAGCCCAGATCTCATGGTCGAAGTCACAGATCTGGCTGTCGGCTTCGTCCTTGACGCGCTCCCACAGCGCAGGATCCCAGTCGTCCCATTTCATGAAGCCCCATTGCTTGCGGTAGTAGCCCGCCGGGATCTTCATGGCGTACATCGCCGCCTCGATGGGCAGGGTGCCCGAGCCGCACATGCAGTCGAGGAAGTTGCAGTCGGCCTTCCAGCCCGAGAGCAGGATGAGACCCGCCGCCAGCACCTCGTTCATCGGGGCTTTGTCCACCTGTTTCCGATACCCCCTGTGATGCAGGCTCTCGTTGGAGCTGTCGAAGAGGAGCTGTACCTTGTCTTCGCGGATGTGCAGGTTGATGCGCAGGTCGGGATTCAGCGTGTTGATGCTCGGACGCGGCCCCACCTCCTCGCGGAACTGGTCCACGATGGCGTCTTTCACCTTCAAGGCCGCATATTGCGAATGCGTGAAGAAACGTCCGCTCGTCACGGCGTCGATGCAGAAGGTCTGGTCGGTCCTCAAGAGCTCCCACCATGGGATCTCCTGCACTTTCTTGTAGAGCTCGTCGGGGTTCTTGGCATAGAAGGTCTTGAACGGCTTCAGCACCTTGAGCCCGGTCCGCACGCAGTAGTTGAGGCGGTACATCATCTCCTTGTTGCCTTCGCAAAGCACCGCACGGTGCATCACCCGGACGTTTTTCGCCCCCAGGTTCCTGATCTCGTCGGCCAGCACTTCCTCGAGTCCGGCCACGGTCTTCGTAATGAGTTGATAGTTGTCTTCCACGGGATGAAGTTTTTGCAAAAATAGCGTTTTTAGGCGTAAAATATCCGATTATTTCTTATTTTAGCGGATTCTTTTCGCAAGAACATAATATTTGAAAACGAAAATATGAGCACTACTTTTGACCCTCGCGCGAACTACGAGCAGACCATGCAAGAGGCCGGCTACGTGGAGCGCAAAAAAGCCACCCAGGCCGACTATGACCGCATCGGCTTCATGTCGGGACTGGAGGTGCACCAGCAGATCAAGACCAAGGAGAAGCTGTTCTGCCGCTGCCCTGCCGGACGATTCAACAAATTCGAGGACTACGACGCCGAGCTGATCCGTCACATGCGCCCCACGCTGTCTGAGCTGGGCGAGTACGACGGCACCGCTCTCATGGAGTTCAAGACCAAGAAAGAGATCGTCTACCGTATCAACAACCACACGGCTTGCACCTACGACATCGACGACACGCCGCCGTTCCCCATCAACAAGGAGGCGCTGCACAACGCCATCGTCATCGCCCTGCGTTCCAACCTCAACATCGTGGGCGAGGTGCACATCACCCGTAAGCAATACCTCGACGGCTCCATCCCGACGGGCTTCCAGCGTACCGCCATCGTGGGCGTGGAAGGCCTGCTGAAGATGCCGAAGAAAGACATACGCCTCATCCAGCTGAGCGTCGAAGAAGACGCCTGCCGTGAGATCAGCGACATCGGCCACCGCCGCATCTATCAGACCGACCGCCTCGGCGTGCCGTTGATCGAGACGGTGACCTACCCCGACTGCAAGAACCCCGACGAGCTGCGCGAGACCTGCGAGTTCATCCGTTTCCTGGGCCGCTCCACCGGACTGGTCCGCACAGGCATGGGCGCCGGCCGTCAGGATGTCAACGTGAGCTGCAAGGGCGGCACCCGTGTCGAGCTCAAGGGCGTCCAACACGCCAAGTGGATCCCCGAGCTGTCGCACAACGAGTGCTTCCGCCAGTGGTCGCTGGTGATGTTGGCCGAGAAACTCGGCAAGAAGGTGAAGAAGACCAATTGGAAGGTTGAGGTGGCCGACGTGGGCTTTAAGACCGACTATGCCCCCATCTGCGACGCCAAGGCCGCCGACGGTGCCCTGAAGATCGTCCGTCTGCCTGGCTTCCGCGGCGTGCTCTCGCACTTCACCCAGCCGGGCAAGATGTTTGCCGACGAGATCGCCGACCGCCTGAAGGTCATCGCCTGCCTGGAGCGTCCCAACATGCTCCACGACGAGATGCTGGAGCCGGTGCTGGAGCCCTCCACCTGGCGCAAGTTGGGCAAGAAGGTCCATGCCACCGACAAAGACGCCCTCATCCTGATCTGGGGTCCCAAGAACGATATGCCTACCGCCATCGAGACCATCGAAGAACGCTGCCTGATGGCCTTCGAAGGCGTTCCGAAGGAGACCCGCAAGGCCGTGTGCAACGGCATCACCATCTTCGAGCGTGTGCTGCCCGGTGCCGACCGTATGTATCCCGACACCGACTCGGCTCCCATCCCGCTCGACCCGAAGGAGATCGAGGCCCTGAAGAAGACCCTGCCTTCCGAGGTCATCGACCGCTACTACAAGCTCCAGGAGTGGAACGTCCCGCAGGACTGCTTCACCTACATCTTCGCCAAGAACTGGTTCCCCGCCATGGACGACATCGTCGAGAAGCTCGGCGTGGACGGCCGTATGCTGGGCTGCTTCGTGGGCATGAGGCTGAAGAACCTGATGTGCAAGAACCCCGGCTCGCAGTTCGACAACGAGACGCTCTACAAGCTCTTTGCCTTCCTGAAGAAAGAGAAGCTTCAGTACCGTCTGGCCTGGAACATGGCGCCCACCTTGGTGGACGACGCTTCCCTCGACATGAAGGAGGTGCTCCGCAAGATCGGCTTCAGAAGGGCTTCCGAAGACACGCTGAACAAGAAACTCGACAAGCTGACAACCGCCTACATCCCCCGCAAGAAGTTCCATGCTGCCGTCAACAAGCGCAACTGGATCATGGGCCAGATGAAAGAGGCCGTCGGCAACATCGATTTGAAAGAATTCGCTAACACTATCAAATAACGAAGATCATGGCTGAAGATTTTTTCCAAGGATACTGGGGCGCCTCGTTGGAGGTGCTTAAGAAATACAACTGCCGCGTGTGGAGCCAAGCCGAGTGCCACACCACGGGCGGCCTCTTCAAGGGCACGATCCTGCCGCGTGCCGCCTTCCAGGACGACCAGCATATCGTGATGAAGGTCAACACAGGCTACAACATCGGCGTCGACATCAGCACCATCACCAGCATGGTGGAGACCGACTACAAGAAGGCCAACTACCACATCCCGGAGAAGGAGTTCCCCTACACCGAAGGCCTTCCCCATGTGAAGCTGCTCGGCACGGGCGGTACGATTGCGTCCCGCCTGGATTACCGCACGGGTGCGGTCATCCCCGCCTTCTCGCCTGGCGAGCTCTACGGCGCCGTGCCGGAGCTGGCCGACATCTGCAACCTCGACACCGAGAAGGTGTTCGCCGTGTTCTCCGAGAACATGTCGCCCAAGGAGTACATCGCCTTGGCCAAGAAGATCGGGGAGGAGATCCAAAACGGCATCGACGGCATTGTCATCGGCCATGGCACCGACACCCTGGCCCACACCGCCGCCGCCCTGACCTTCATGTGTCAGAACCTGCCGGTGCCGATTGTGTTGGTCGGCTCCCAGCGTTCCTCGGACCGTCCCTCTTCGGATGCCGCCTTGAACCTGATGCACGCCATGACGGCTGCCGGCCATGGCGACGTGGCCGAGGTGATGGTCTGCATGTTCGGTCCCACCTCCGACGAGTACGGCTTCCTGCACCGTGGCACGCGTGTGCGTAAGATGCACTCCTCGTACCGTTCCACCTTCCGTACCATCGGCGACACCCCGGTGGCTACCGTGGACCGCAAACGGGGCGTGGTGCCCATCAAGGACGAATACAACCACCGCCGTCAGGACCGCGACGTGAAGATCATCCCCACCTTCGACGACCGCGTGGCCATCCTGTATTACTATCCCGGCATGAAGCCCGACGTGCTCGATGCCCTCGTCGACAACGGCTACCAAGGCATCATCTGGGACGGCACGGGCTTGGGTCACGTCAACCGGGGCATGTTCGACGCCATCCAACGTGCCACCGACAAGGGCGTGCACCAATATATGTGTGTTCAGACCATCTGGGGTTATGCCCACATGTTCGTCTACGACACCGGTCGCGACCTCATGGACCGTGGTATCATCCCAGCGGGCAACATGCTTGCCGAGACCGCCTATATCAAGTTGGGTTGGGCCTTGGGTCAGACGCATGATAGGGAGGAGGTCAAGAAGATCATGCTCACCCCCGTCAACAGCGAGATCACACCGCGCGAACCCTACAACGGCTACCTCGTCTACCAGGGCGGCGTGCCTGAGGTTGAGGAATTCATCCGCAAAGTCCATAAATAAGCGGCGTGATACTTGCGAATTAATCGTGGCACGATAGTTGCAAGATTCCCTCAACAAAGGAAGTATTATTTGTTCAATAAAAAGTTGCGCCCGACACACATTTAGGGACTATATCATGAAAAAGTTCTTCTTATTCTCAGCGATGGCTCTCTTAGTCTGCGGTTTAACAGTCACTGCCAATGCCCAGCCCGGGGCTAAAAAAGTCGTAAAGAAGTCGGCAGGAAAAGAAGTCAAGGAAGTCAAGGTTTCCACTCCTAACACGACGGATGCAGCCCTGTTCAAGGGTTCGGCTCCCTCCACCAACGATGTGAAGGTCGGCACTCCTTCCAGAACGGCAGCGAAGGACTCCAAGGCTCTGATGCCGGAAGCCAAGAAAGTCGATGCCGGCAAGACCATCGGCAAGGACCTCGGCTCAGCCAGCAATAAGGAAAAAGAATGGGACGCCGCTCTCGACGAGTTTGAATATGTGATTGGCAAACTCGGTTCATTGAACAACGCGAACAAGTCTCATCAATCCAATGAATACACCGAGTGCAAGCGTCAAGCCAACGAGCTGATGAACAAGATCACCTCCGGTGCCAAGAACCTGACCGCAGAACAGAGCGCCCGTTTCAACAACCTTAAGGGAAAGTTGAACAATGCTACGGGTGTCAAGAAGATCCAGACGGCTCGCTAAAGCGACAGCGTCGAAAACCAAGAGAGGGTGGCTGAAAAGTCACCCTTTTTTGTTTTTCGACAAAGTTGATTTTCATATTGGAAACCCCGAAAAAAGTTCGTAACTTTGCCCCCGAATTCAAACACGTGTTTATTATTAATTTATTCGAATAAATCATGAACCCTACCCACATTGAACACATCGGAATTGCGGTTACCAGTTTGGAGGAATCCATTCCGTTTTTCGAGAAACTGCTTGGCACCAAGTGCTATGCCATCGAGGAAGTCGCCGACCAAAAGGTAAAGACGGCCTTTTTGCGTTGCGGACAGACCAAGATCGAGTTGCTGGAACCCACCAGCCCCGAGAGTACCATCGCCACCTTCATCGAGAAGAACAACGGTCGTGGCGGCATGCATCACATCGCTTTCGCCGTTGAGGGCATCGAAGGACAGCTTGAGGAAGCCAAAGAAGCGGGCATCCGTCTCATCGACCAGGCTCCCCGTCCAGGCGCCGAAGGCCTGAGCATCGCTTTCCTGCACCCGAAATCCACTTTTGGCGTGCTTACCGAACTCTGCGAAAACAAGAACAAATAAACCATACATCATGTTAATTGAACAGAAAATCCAGGAATTGTTAGAGAAGCGCGGCGAAGCCCGTCTCGGAGGCGGCCAGAAGCGCATCGACTCCCAACATGCCAAGGGCAAGATGACGGCACGTGAACGCATCGCCATCCTGCTCGACGAAGGCAGCTTCGAAGAGACCGACATGTTCGTGACCCATCGTACCGTCGACTTCGGCCTCGACAAGCAGCAGTACCTTGGCGACGGCGTCGTCACCGGTCATGGCACCATCGACGGTCGCGTCGTGTACGTCTATGCGCAAGACTTCACCGTGTTTGGCGGTGCCTTGAGCGAGACCATGTCGTTGAAGATCTGCAAGGTGATGGACCAGGCCATGAAGGTCGGTGCCCCCGTCATCGGCATCTGCGACTCGGGCGGTGCCCGTATCCAGGAAGGCTCCCGCAGCCTCGCCGGCTATGCCGAGATCTTCCAACGCAACATCAACGCTTCGGGTGTCATCCCGCAGATTTCGGCCATCTTCGGCCCTTGCGCCGGCGGTGCCGTGTATTCACCGGCCCTTACCGACTTCATCATCATGACCAATGCAGGCAGCTACATGTTCCTCACCGGCCCGAAGGTCGTCAAGACCGTCATCGGTGAAGACGTCTCGACCGACGACCTCGGCGGCGCCCGCATCCACAGCCAGAAGTCGGGCGTGGCCCACTTTGCCGCTGAAAGTGAAGAGGAAGGTCTTGCCATCATCCGCAGACTCATCTCCTTCATCCCGCAGAACAACATGGAGAATCCTCCGCTTGTGGAATGCAACGACCCCATCGACCGTATGGAGGATGCCCTCAACCAGATCATCCCCGACAACCCGAACAAGCCGTACAACGTGGGTGACATCATCACCGCCATCGTCGATAACGGCGACTTCCTCGAGATCCATAAGAACTACGCCAAGAACATCATCGTCGGCTTTGCCCGCTTCGACGGCATGCCGGTGGGTATCGTGGCCAACAACCCGGCCTTCTTTGCCGGTGTGCTCGACTGCGACGCCTCGCGTAAGGGTGCCCGTTTCGTCCGCTTCTGCGACGCCTTCAACATCCCGATCGTGACCTTGGTCGACGTCCCTGGCTTCCTGCCTGGCACGGGTCAAGAGTACAACGGCATCATCGTCCACGGCGCCAAGCTGCTTTATGCCTACGGCGAATCCACCGTGCCGAAGGTGACCGTCACGCTGCGTAAGTCCTATGGTGGTTCCCACCTCGTGATGGGCTGCAAGCAGCTGCGTAACGACGTCAACTATGCTTGGCCGACTGCCGAGATCGCCGTGATGGGTGCCAGCGGTGCCGTCGAGGTGCTTGATGGCAAGAAGATCTCCGAGATTGAGAATCCCGAAGAACGCGCCGAGTTCGTCGCCAAGAAGGTGGATGAATACACCAAGAAGTTCGCCAACCCCTACGAGGCTGCCAAGTTCGGCTACATCGACGATGTGATCGAGCCGCGCAACACCCGTTTCCGTGTCATCCGTGCCTTGCGCACCCTTGAGACGAAACGCCTCGCCAACCCCGAGAAGAAACACTCCAACATCCCGCTGTAATCATTAAATCCTTAAAGTGATGAAACTATTGCAAATAGCACTCCTGTTGGCTCACGAAGAGTGGGTCTATACCAAGGGCTGGATTGTCACCGTTGCGGGATTCCTGATCGTGGTCATCGCCCTGTTCATCCTGTCGTATATCTTCCGTGGGGTAGCCGCCTACTTCACCAAGAAAGATGCGAAGAAATCGGAGGTGAAAGACCTCAAGGTGAAAGGACAAACCCCCTCGACGGTTCCCGCTCAGAGCGCCACGCCCGAGGGCGAGATCCCGAACGAGGTGCTTGCCGCCATCGGCATGGCCCTGTACCTCTCCACCAATCTTCATGACGAAGAACCCAACGTGATCACCATCGAGAGAAGGAATACTTCTTGGAATGACAAAAATTACGGAGTTAGACACTGGAAACGTTAAACTGAACAGACATGAAAAAATTCAAATTCACCATTAGTGGTAAACCATACGAAGTGGAAGTCCAGGACATTGAAGGCAACATCGCCAAGGTCAATGTGAATGGAACCGAATATCAAGTGGAAATGGAAGAACAGGCCGCTCCGGTCGTCGCTCCGATCGCCCGTCCTGCCGCCAAACCCACCTCGAGTGCCTCGACGCAGAGCGCAGCCCCGAAGCCAGCCGCCGCTGCCGGTGGCGCCGGCTACAAGATGGCCGCCCCGCTGCCGGGTACCATCATGCAGATCTTTGTCCATCAAGGCGACACCGTCAAGAAAGGCGACAAGCTGTTGATGTACGAAGCCATGAAGATGGAAAACAACCTGCTGGCAGAAGCCGACGGTACCATTACCGCCATCAACTGCCGTCAGGGCGACAATGTGCTTCAAGGGGATGTGTTAATCGTAATCGGATAAAGTCATGTTGGGTAAGAAAAGTATTTACAGACGGCCGGTGGTCATCCTCGCCTCCATCGTCGTGCTGCTCCTGCTGAACCTGGCCGTGGTCAACAACCCCACGTTTGCCACCCGTATCAGCGACCTTACGGAACAGACGGCGACCGTGAGCGAGATGAGCGTTGAAGAAAGCAACGCCCAGCTGGCCGAGATGGCCGACAGCATGGTGGCCGAGGCCGCCAAGACGGCCGAAAGCGAAGCGCAGCAGGTGACGGAAGCCGCCCCTGAGGCGCAACAGACCCTCCAAGCCTCGGAGGACCTCTCCACCAAGGCGCAACTGAAAGACGGACTGCGCAAGTTCTGGCTGCTCACGGGCTTCAGGAACTGCAAGATCGGTAACCTCATCATGATTTTGGTGGGTATCCTCTTCATCTTCCTCGCCGTGCGCTTTGAGTTCGAACCCATGCTGCTGATCCCCATCGGAACGGGTATCATCTGCGGCAACATTCCTTTCTTCCAAGGCTATGGCATCAGCCTGGCCGAAGGCTTGGCCAACTTGCAGGCCATGATGGATGCAGGGACGCTGAACATGGATATGGACACGGCGAAGGCGTTGCTGCTGAGCGTCTTTGGGGACAACCCGGGCGACAAGCACATGGTGCTTAGCGAAGCCATCAAGTCGGTCGAACACCTCAACATGGCCGACTTTGGCCTGACCAACCACGACATCGAAGGGGTGAAAGGCCTGATGAATGGCGTGTTCCAAAGCGGTGAACTGAACCTCCAGACGGGTCTCTACCAGAAGGGCAGCGTGCTCAACTACCTGTACTTCGGTGTGACCTCGGGTGTGTATCCGCCTCTGATCTTCCTGGGCATCGGCGCCATGACCGACTTCTCGTCGCTCATCGCCAACCCCAAGCTGATGGTCCTCGGCGCTGCCGCCCAGCTCGGCGTGTTCATCACCTTCATCGGTGCCCTCTACCTGGGCTTCAACCTGCGTGAGGCGGGTGCCATCGGTATCATCGGTGGTGCCGACGGTCCTACCGCCATCTTCCTCTCCTCGCGTCTGGCTAACGGTATGAACGGCACGCGCAACCTCATCGGACCCATCGCCATCGCGGCCTATTCCTACATGGCCCTGGTGCCGGTGATCCAGCCGCCCATCATCCGCCTGATGACCTCGAAGAAAGAGCGTCTGATCAAGATGAAAGCCCCGCGTATGGTGAACAAGACCGAGAAGATCATGTTCCCCATCGTCGGCCTCATCCTGACCACCTTCATCAGCCCCACGGCCCTGCCGCTGCTGGGTATGCTGTTCTTCGGCAACATCATCAAGGAGTCGGGCGTGGTGAAGCGTCTGCAGAACACGGCCTCCAACCCCTTGATCGACATCGTGACGATCATCCTGGGCCTCACCGTGGGTGCTTCCACCCAGGCCTCGGTGTTCCTCACCGCCAGCTCCATCAAGATCTTCGTCCTCGGTGCCTGCTCGTTTGCCGTGGCTACGGCCGGCGGTCTGCTGGGTGCCAAGTTGATGAACCTCTTCCTGAAGGAGAAGATCAACCCGATGATCGGCGCCGCTGGCGTGTCGGCAGTGCCCGACAGCGCCCGTGTGGTCGAAGTCGAAGGTCAGAAGTACGACCCGTCGAACCACCTGCTCATGCATGCCATGGCCCCGAACGTCTCCGGCGTGATCGGCTCGGCCGTCGCTGCAGGTGTGATGATGTCGTTCCTGATGATGTAATGCTTATAGAAGACAGCCATCAGAAGACAGAAGAAAAAGAAAGCCGCCCCGTCTCGGGGCGGCTTTCTTGTTTAGGCTTTCTTGGGTTTTTTGTTATCGTACCAGTAGCTTTTGGGTCTCCACCTGACCCTCTTGATGGTAAAGCTTGATGAGATAGGCTCCTGAAGCAAGTCCTTGAAGGTCGATACGAGCGGACGCGCACTCCCTCACACACTGACCTGTCAGGTTATACAGCGCTACGTGATGCAGGCCTTCTCCTTGAACCATGATATGGTCATTGGCCGGGTTGGGGCAGAGGGTGAAACGTCCCGTTGCGGGCGTCTCGTCCACGGCGGTGAGGTCCAGATACGAGAGTTCCACCTCGAAGACGTCTTCGAAAAGGACGCTCTCGCCTTCGTTGTAGAACATCTCGATGTCGGTATTGCGGTCCTCGCCACCCAGCGGGCTTTCGCATTCGGCATGAAGGCTGTTGCCCATCGCATCGTGTTCATATTGAATGGTCTTGGACGGGGTGGACGACCAGGCGCCGTTGTCCCACAGGGTGATGGTCATGCGGTTCAACTGGTAGGGGCCGTCGTACTCGTATTGTTGTCGGACGTCGTTGACCCAGACGCTCTCGTTCACCCAGTTGGCATGGATGCATTCCACGATGTCGCCGTTTTCGTTGAGCTGGTACGTCTCGAGTTCTTGGTTCTGCCAGGCGCCGTCTTTCCAGTATTGCAGCAGTACGCTTGCTTCCTGACCTTCCGTCTCGAAGGTGTAGAGGTAGTGGTTGCCCCAGTGGTCGCCAAACCAGTCCTTCACCAGGATGGTCCTCACGGGATCGTAGGTGTAGGTGTATTGTTGCTGGTTGACCCAGTTGTTTCCTTGCCAGGTCTGGTACGTCTCTTTCTGCAGGATGGGCAGGTAGGTCCCGGTGTACTCCGCGAGGATCTGGCTCTGGTTGACCCAGTCGCCGTCCCAGTCTTGGGTGAGAATGCATTCAGGTACCAGGTCTACATTGACCATATAGGTCTCGCGGCGGAGGGGAATCCATTGGCCCAAGTCTTCCATCTCGGTCAGCACCTCGGTGAGGAAGTACTCGTATTCGTCGTAGGTGTAGGTGTTGCGGCATTTCATGGTCACCCCGCCGTCCTGCCATTGATAGATGGCTTTGTCGGGGGCGATGTCGTTGCGCAAACCGTTCGTGGAGGAAGGGAGCATCTTTTTTACCAGTGCGTGATCAATGCCTTGTTGTGCCATGCCGGCGATGCCTGCCAGCAGGAGGGCGGTAAGTAGAATTGTTCTTTTCATGATCGGGTCAGTTTTCGTTGTTTTCAATCTTGAGGACATCGAATCCATAGATGTTGTAGTCGTCGGGACCGTTTTGGTCCCAGTGGCTGGGCGTCCTTACCCTTCCGTGCAGCCGGATCTGGTTTTGGGCGTTCTTGTAGACGGTCATGAGGATGTCCGAGCGGTCGTCGCCGCCGATGGAGATCTCGGAGTCGTCTTCGTTGAGGGCCACCATGCCCCTGAAGTTGCGATAAAACTGGTCGGGGATGCGGATTCGGACGTTGACGAGGTCTTCGTCGTATTCGGTGATGCTGAGCTCCACTTCGGGATAGACCACCACCCCTTCGGTAGGCAGCTCCTCATAGAGCTCGCTGTCGGGATTGGCTTCGTAGTTGCCAAGGATCTCGGCCTTGGTATAGCCGTAAAACCGTTCCCAAGTGTTTTTGTTCTTGCCGCAGGAGGCGCAAAGGAACGCCATCCCCAGGAACGTCAATAGAAATAGGGTTGTTCTTTTCATGTTACAATACGATGAGCTTTTGAAGGGTATCATGATGTCTGATGAAATACAGTCCCGGAACGAGGTCGTTGACGGGAATGGTGGCATGGTCGCTGGATTGGTAGCGATGGGTCTTCACCAGCTGCAGTTGTTGGTTGTACAAGCTGATGAGGCCGCTTTGCTTGCCGTCCCAGCGAAGGGTGACCTCCTCGCTCGCAGGGTTGGGGTAGAGCAGGGGTGCTTCGTGCGTCTCGTTCACGCCCAGCAAGGCCTTGTCGATGACGCCGACGGTGTATTGTCCGGTCATCACCTCATCCACCGTGAAGGTGCCGATCTTCCAGTTGCCTTCCACCGTATAGGGGACGGTATGCCAGGGGTCGTCGAGGTTGGCGCGGTAGAGCAACACGACCGAATCGTTGGCGGTATGGATGATGTCGCCGTCGTAGCTGGCACCATAGTGGTAGTCGAAGTTTCCCTGGACTTGCGACGTGCCGAAATCCTGCCGCAGGACGTTCCAATAATGGCGGGTCGAGAGGGTCAGGTAGGGGATCTCGGGATCGTCCTCGGGCGCCACCAGATGGGCCTCGATGCGCAGTCGGACGGAGTCGGTCACCTGCTTCACCGAGAGGAGCAGGTCGGACTGGGAGAGGCTGCCTGGGGCCGTGGCGGTGAGGTTCTTGTCGAACTTGGCGTCGTGGAAGTGGTTGTAGAAGTCGGCATACACCGCCAGGGGTTCTGCGTCGAGGGTGAAGGCCTGTTCTCCCTCCACGCCGTTCCAGTGGGCCATCTCGGTCTGCAGGCTGCCGTCGGTCCCAACAAAGGTGACTTCGACGCGGTTGTCCTGTCCCACATGAGAGGGGCCGATGTGCTGATAGTGCATCCGGAGCTTCACGTCATACTGGTTGCCGTTGGGGACGACTTCGGCGATCTCGATGCCGTAATGGGGCATGCCGGCGGTGAAGACGTAGGTGTCGAAGAAGCCGTTCATGTCGATGCCCGTGGCCTCGCTAAGGGCGTCGCGCATGCGTTCGGAGCTGACGTTGCCGTAGGCGTAGGTGTCGAGGTAGTGGCGGAGGCCCTCCAAGAACGCCTCCCTTCCCATGTAGTTCATCATGGTGTTGGCGATGACGGCACCACGCTCATAGACGGCCTTGGTGTCGTAGGTCTTGTCCAAGGGGATGTCGTTCAGGGGGATCCAGTTGTTCTGGTTCTTGCACCAGCTGACGATGGTGTTCATGGTAGGCGTCATCTTCGACTGGAAGTTGGCTTCGTCATAGACGGCGGTGCGGTAGAACATCCCCCAGAACTGGGCGAAGCCTTCGTTGAGCCACATGTCGGACGCGTCGTCGCAGGTGACCAGGTTGCCGAAGTACATGTGCGACAGCTCGTGAGCCACATATTCCTCTTGGGATGTGTTGCCGTTGATGATGTCGGCGGCCATGGCGATGTTGTCGGTGCTCTCCATGCAGCCCTTGCCCGTACTGACATAGCCGATGCGGTTGAAGGGATAGGGGCCGAACCACGTCTCGTAGGCGGCGGCGATATCCTTGACATGGGCGAAGGTGCCGGGTACGTGACCCATCTGGCTGGGCTTGGCATACACCTCCACGGGGATGTCGCGTTCGACGCCGTGATAGGTGTCCTCCCACTTTTCATAGTCGCCGATGGCAAAGGAGATGTGGTAGGTGGCGATTTGCTGCGGCGTCTCCCAGTGCCAGGTGCTGGTGCCATCGCCGTTGTCGAACACGTTGACCAGGTTGCCGCCGCAGATGGCCTTCTTGTCGTTGGTGACGGTGAGGTAGAGGCTGTAGGAGGCCTTGTCGGTGAAGTTGTCGACGCAGGGGAACCAGGTCTTGCCGAGGTTGTGCGGCTGGCTTTCGAAGCCCACGCCGAGGGTATAGACATAACCGCTGCCCCACCATTCCACGCCGCCCCAGGTCTCGCTGAAGGGACTGCCTCCGTAGCGGATGTCGAGGGTCAGCGTCTCGCCGGCGCCGACGGTCTCGTCGGTGACCAGGGTGAGGAGGTCGCCTTCTTGGCTGAAGCTGGCCACCCCGTAGGATTCGGTGGCGGCGTCTGTGACGGTCAGGTCTTTCAGCTCCAACACAAAGGTGTCGGTGGGCGCCGTGACGGTGACGTCGATGAAAGTCTCTCCCTGAAGGGTGCGTTGTGTGAAGTCGAAATCCCAGAGACGGATCTCGTAGTGGGTGGCGTCGAAACCTTCCCCGGGAGTCTGGGCCAAGGCCCGACCGAAGCCTATCAGGGTGAGGAGGACAAGCAGGAACGTTCTTTTCATGGTATCGTGTATTTGAATTATTGGCGATTGAAATGAATGGGTTCGGTGGTGACGGTGTTGCTGATGTGTTGGGCGCGGTCCACGATGCGGATCTGAAGCTGGACGGTGTCGTCGGGATGCAAGGGGTTGCGCAGCATCATCCGGTAGTTGATCGTGCCGAGGATGGATTGGGGATCCTCGCCGGCAGTCAGCCGTTTGAAGCGGGCATTGAAGTGGATGGTGTCGGCCACGAACTGGCTCCCGTCCCAACGGAAGTAGTCGATCAACAGGTTGTAGTAGAAGGGGTCGCCCAAGCCGAAGGGATAGGTGGTGTCGGCGTCGTCGAGCCCGAGGTCGCCGTCGCCGTCGGTGTAGCCGATGGAGAGGATGCCTTCGCCGGTGAGGGTGCTGTCGGCGTCCATCAGGTACTGGAATCCTTCGTAGGTGATTTGCGGCTCAATGGGGAAATCCAGCTTCTCCTGGCAGCTGCTCAGGGCCAGGACGACCGCCAGCAAGGGAGCGACGGTCTTGAGCTTCTTCAACTGGCCGAGGGTGTAGAGGCCGTAGCACAGCACGACCGTGAAGCAGAGGAAGGGCAAGGCGAAGGAGACGTTGACGGCGGGCATGCCTGCCACGGTTCCCAAATCGATGATGGCGCCTTGCAAGGGGGGCATCAGGGCGCCTCCCACGATGGCCTCCACCAGTCCTGCGGCGCCGAGGGTCACCTCCTCGCCACTCAGACCTTCCAAGGCGATGCCGTAGATGGTGGGGAACATCAGCGACATGAAGGCCGAGATGCCGATCAGACAATAGAGCCCCATGTTGTTTTGGAAGAAGATGGCGCCCAGCGAGCAGGCCATGGCGCCCAGGGAGAAGATCACCAGCATCTTCCGGGGGTTGACGGTTTTCATCAGTAGGGTGCTGGTGAACCGTCCCACGACGAACAGGCCCATGGCGATCATGTTGAAATACTGGCCTTGGGTCTTGGTGTAGCCCAGCCGTTCCGCATAGTGGATGATGAAGGTCCAGACCATGATCTGGGCACCCACGTAGAACACCTGGGCAATCACGCCGAAACAGTACGGCCTGTTGTGGAGCAGGCGGCGGAAGGTCTGGCCGAGCGGTGCCTGGTGGGTGCGGTCGGTATGGTCTTCGATCTTGATGCAGGCCATCACCACGAACAACACGATGACGACGAGACCGAGGATGACGTAGGGGTTGCGTATGACGAGGAGGTCGTTGGTGCGGATGGAGGCTTTGGTGGTGGCGTCGAGAGTCGCATAGTCGGCCACCTTGTCGGACTGCAGCGCAGAGAGGATGACCTGTGAGGCGACCAGCATGCCCAGCAGCGAGCCGATGGGGTTGAACGACTGGGAGAGGTTCAGCCTCCGCGTGGCGTTGTCGGCATCGCCCATCGAGAGGATGAAGGGGTTGGCCGTGGTCTCGAGGAAGGCCAGCCCGAAGGTCAGGATGTAAAGGGCGATCAGGAAGAAGGAGAAGAGTCCGTACTGGGCTGCCGGGAAGAAGAGCAACGCTCCGACGGCGTAGAGCGCCAGTCCCAGGAGGATGCCCTGCTTGTAGTTGTGCTTGCGCACGTAAAGGGCGGCGGGGAAAGCCATGGTGGCATAGCCTCCGTAAAAGGCAAACTGGATCAAGGCCGCCCGTCTGGCAGGCAGCTCCAGGATGGTGCCGAAGGCAGCCACCAAGGGGTTGGTGATGTCGTTGGCGAACCCCCACAGGGCGAACAGCGAGGTCACCACGATGAAGGGCAACAGTAGTTTTTTCGGTACCAAGGGTTTCTTTTCCATAGAGATGCTATTTCCCTGCAAAGATAGTGTTTTTTCTGCATGATCGTTTTGGAATTATTGCTATCTTTGCAGCCGCAATACAAGAAAGCGCCGCCTGGTTCCTCGATGGAGACAGATTTGTTGACATCAAAGACCTTGCGGACCGAATCATCACCAACGTCTGATCCAAAAGTAATCACCTATGGAAAAGAGAATAGGCACCGTCATCATCTATGTGGGAGACCGTCTGCAGGTGCCGCAGCTGAACGAAGTGCTCTCCCGCCACGCCGACATCATTATCTGCCGGCAAGGCTTTCCTAGAGATCATTATAGCTTGATTTCCGTCGTCTTCGAAGGAAGCACCGACCGCATCGGCTCGCTCACGGGCCAGCTGGGAAAAATCCAGGGCATCGAGGTGAAATCCGCCCTGCTGAAGCCCAAAGAAAACGCTTCCCTTGTAATGCTTAACTCCTGACTTATGGCACGCGACCTCAAACCCCATATCGCCCTCTACGGCCGCACCAACAGCGGCAAGAGCTCGATCATCAACAAGCTGACGGGCCAGTCCATCGCCATCGTCTCCGACCAGGCGGGTACCACCACCGATCCAGTGAAAAAATCCATCGAGATCTTCGGCATTGGCCCCGTGGTGCTGATCGACACCGCTGGTATCGACGACTCCTCCGAACTCGGGAAGAAGCGCATCGAGAAGACCTACCAGACCTTGAAGGAAATCGACTGTGCCCTGCTCGTCATCGCCGGAAACCAGTTTGGCGCCCCCGAACAACAACTCATTGAGCAATTCAAGCAGTACGCTGTACCCTTCGTCATCGTCCATAACAAAGCCGATGAAATGGCTCTTGACGAGGATTTAAAGCAATCCATTGAAAATCAATATCTTACTAAAATACTGGAATTCAGTGCTTTACGAGATAACCCCCAAGTTATTGCGGAAGCCTTGAAGGGGGCTATTCCGGAAAGTGCGTATCACCACGCTTCCATGCTCGGCGGGATTGTCAAGCCCAACGACGTGGTGGTGCTGGTGACGCCCATCGACGACGAAGCCCCGGTGGGCCGTATGATCCTGCCCCAGGTGATGGCCATTCGCGACGCGCTCGACAACGACTGCATCTGCGTGGTGCTCAAGGAAACCCATCTCCAGCGCTATTTCGACACCATGCCCCGACCCGACCTGGTGGTCACCGACTCCCAAGCCTTTGCCATGGTAAGCCGGATCGTCCCTGAGGAGGTGCCGCTGACCAGCTTCAGCATCCTGTTGGCCCGCCTGCGCGGCGACTTCGAGAACTACCTCAAGGGAACGCCACAGTTGGCCCGACTCAAGGACGGTGACAAGATCCTGATGCTGGAGTCTTGCACCCATGAGATCAGCTGTGGCGACATCGGCCGTGTGAAGCTGCCTGCCCTGATCCGCAAGTTCACGGGCAAAGACATCCAATTCGACTATGTGGCCGGCCTGGCACCCATCGACAACCTCCATCAATATGCCATGGCCATCCAATGCGGTGGCTGCGTGGCGACGAGAAAACAGCTTTTGAATCGTACCAACCAAGCCGTACAAGCCGGTGTCCCCATCAGCAACTACGGCATGGCCATCGCCTATACGACCGGTGTTTTCGCTAGGGTCATTTCGCCTTTTAAATCTTTAAATCTTTAAATCTTTAAATAAATAACCACCATGCAATTCCATCCTGAAAAATGTCGCATCCCCGACGAGATCAATCGTCCGTTCATCGACTCCCAAGAGATCTGGGACTTCATCAACAACACCAAGAGCACCCCTGAGCGTGTGCACGAGATCATCCAAAAGTCGCTCGACAAGAACCGGCTGACCATGGAAGAGACCGCTGTGCTGGTCAACACCACCGACCCGGCATTGGTCGAGGAGATCAAGGAAGGCGCCCGCGAGCTGAAACGCCGCATCTACGGCAACCGTATCGTGCTGTTTGCCCCCTTGTATGTGGGTAACTACTGCGTCAACAACTGCAAGTACTGCGGCTTCCGTTCGTCGAACAAGGAACAGGTGCGCACCACCCTCACCGACGAGGAGCTGGTCCGCAACGTGGAGGCCCTCGAAGACGACGGACAGAAACGTCTCATCCTCGTCTATGGCGAGTCGCCGAAGTACTCACCTGAGTACATCGCCCATACCGTCAAAGTGACTTATGCTACCAAGAAGGGCAAGGGCAGCATCCGCCGTGTGAACATCAACGCCGCACCTTTGGACGTGGAAGGCTTCCGTACCGTCAAGGAGGCAGGCATCGGCACCTACCAGATCTTCCAGGAGACCTATTGCCCGGAGATCTACAACGAGTACCATCCCATCAACACCAAGAAGGGCGACTACAACTACCGCCTCACCGCCATGGACCGTGCCCAGCTGGCCGGCATCGACGACAACGGCCTCGGCATCCTCTTCGGCCTCTACGACTGGCGTTACGAGGTGTTGGCCATGATCCGTCACACCAACCACCTGGAGGCCTGCTTCAACGTAGGGCCGCACACCATCTCGTTCCCGCGTATCAAGGACGCCTCGGGCCTGAACATCGACAAGAAATACTTCGTCGACGACGAGACCTTCGAGAAGATCATCGCCATCTTCCGTCTGGCCGTGCCTTACACCGGCATGATCCTGACCGCCCGTGAGGATGCCGAGTTCCGCGCCCGCGCCATCGAATACGGCATCTCGCAGATCGACGGCGGCACCAACCTGCAGATCGGCGACTACAAGTATCATCACGAGGAGGAAGAGAAGAACAGCGACAAGCAAGAGGACCAAAACCTGCATCGCGAGCAGTTCAAGATCGGCGACGACCGCTCCTTGGGCGAGATCATCGACAAGCTGCTGGACCACGATTTCATCCCGAGCTTCTGCACCGCCTGCTACCGTTTGGGTCGTACCGGCGAGCATTTCATGGAGTTCAGCGTGCCGGGCTTCATCAAGCGCTACTGCACCCCCAACGCCATCCTGACCCTCAGCGAGTACCTGGTGGACTACGCCACCCCCGAAGTGGCCGCCAAGGGATGGAAGACCATCGAGAACAACTTCAAGAACGTCGACCCCAAGTTCCTCGACGAGCTCAAGAGCCGCATCGAGCGGATCAAGCAAGGCGAGCGCGACCTTTACTTCTAAGGATGGCCGCCGTCCTGAGTAAGAATATAGAGACGTCCGATCGTGGCGTCTCTATTTTTTTTATTTTTGTCCCAAATTCCAAAATCGATTGACATCATGAGAAAAATCTGTTCATTCCTGTTTTTGGCGCTGGTGCTGGGCATGACCCTGTCTGCCACCGCCCAAGAAAAGAAATTCTTCACGCCCGCGGATGCTTCCTATAACAACCGCGCCCTCTATGCCCAACGTCCCAACCAGCTGAAGTGGGTGGGCGACCAGGACATCCTCATGCAGGTGCGTGGCAACGAGGTCATCACCATGGTCCCTGGCCAGAAGGATGAAGGCGTGTTCCTCACCCTCGACGAGCTCAACGGCTATGCCCAGAAGGCCGGCATCGACAGCCTCCGCCGCATCCCGCAACTCACCTGGCTCAACGCCTACCAAGCCTATTTCTATGCCCTGGGCAAGGATGGCATCACCCTGAACCAGCTCGACGTCAAGTCGCGTAAGATGACACAGTTCACCACCGTGCCTCAAGGTGCGGCGAACCAGACCGTCTCCGAACCTACGATGCGTGTTGCCTATACGGTGAAAAACAACCTCTTTGTAGCGGACGGTAACAAGCAGATCCAGATCACCGACAACCCCGAGGGCGTGGTGGCCGGTCAGAGCGTGCACCGCAACGAATTCGCCATCAACGGCGGCATCTTCTGGTCGCCCGACGGCTCCCAGCTGGCCTACTACTCCATGGACGAGCGCATGGTCACCGACTATCCGCTGGTCGATATCACCGAGCGCATCGCCACCGCCAAGCCGATCAAATATCCCATGGCGGGCATGACGTCCCATCAAGTGACGTTGCATGTCTATGACATGGCTACAGGCAAGGACCTTACCGTCAAGACGGGCGAGCCGGTGGAGCAGTACCTCACAGCCATCACCTGGAACCCCGACAACAAGCGCATCTACATCGGCGTCCTCAACCGCGAGCAGAACCACCTGCGCTTCAACGAATACAGTGCCGTCAATGGCGAGCTACTGCAGACCATCTTCGAGGATCGCGACGAGCAGTATGTGGAGCCCCAGGGTCCCGCCTACTTCCTGCCGAACAACCCCGACCAGTTCATCTGGAAGGCCCAGCGCGACGGCTACTACCACCTCTATCTCTATACCATCAGCAAGCATCAGGTGCGTCAGCTCACCAAGGGCGACTTCGTCATCACCGACTTCAACGGCTTCTCCCGTGACGGCAGCAAGATCTACTACCGTTCCACCGAGGTCAGCCCGCTGGAACGTCACTGCTACATGATGGACATCAAGAGCGGCAAGGTCACCAAACTCACCAAGGAACACGGCACCCACGACGTGCTACCCTCCAAGAGCGGACGTTACTTCCTCGACTTCTACAGCAGCACCGATGTGCCGAACAACGTGGACCTGCTCGACCGTAACGCCAAGTTCATGAGCCGTCTGCATGAGGCTGAGAACCCGCTCAAGGACTACAACATCGGCGAGACCACCCTCGGCACGCTGAAGGCGGAGGACGGACAGACCCTCTATACCCGTCTCATCAAGCCCTATAACTTCGACTCCTCGAAGAAATACCCCGTCATCGTCTATGTGTATGGTGGCCCGCACGCCCAGCTCATCACCGACGACTGGACGGCCGGTGCAGGCATCTACCTCAACTACCTGGCCCAGGAAGGCTTCCTGGTCTTCACCCTCGACAACCGTGGCTCCGCCGACCGTGGTGAGGCCTTCGAGCAGTGCATCCACCGCCAGTGCGGCCAGCTCGAGATGCGCGACCAGCTGGTGGGTATCGAATGGCTGAAGACCCTGCCCTACGTCGACGCCAACCGTATCGGCAGCGACGGCTGGAGCTATGGCGGCTTCATGTCCACTTCGCTCAAGATCAACCACCCCGAGGTGTTCAAGGTGAGCGTGGCGGGCGGCCCGGTGCTCGACTGGAAATACTATGAGATCATGTACGGCGAGCGTTACATGGATACCCCGCAGGAGAACCCCGAGGGCTACGAGCTGACCAGTCTCGAGAACAAGACCGACAAGCTGGAGGGCAAGCTATTGATGATCCATTGCACCACCGACCCCGTGGTGATGTGGCAGCACAGCCTGGTGTTTGTGGAGAACTGCATCCACAATGGCAAGCAGCTCGACTACTTTGTGTATCCCGGCCACGACCACAACGTATACGGCATGGATCGTGCGCACCTGATCGCGAAGATCACGCAGTACTTTAAGGATAACCTGTAAAGCTCGGCAGCTTATTTGGCAGCCTCAAGGCGAGCCTTGAGTGTCTTCTGGATGCCGTTGGAGGAGTACGTGGCTCCGCTGACGGCATCCACTTCTTTATTAAGCGCCTCTTCGACCGTCAGGCCGTTCCACGAGTTGATGAAACCCGCATCGGTGACGCGTTTGAGGAAGTTGGGCGTCTCGTGGTTGTCGAGGAGGCGCACCTCGATGATCTTGCCGTCCAGCCCCAAGGCGATCTGTAGGGGCATGGGGCCGTTGAAGCCTTTGATGTCATCCATCATGGGAGAGGAGCACAGCACGCTGCCGATGATCTTGCCCGAGGCGTTCTTCACGGCATAGGTGGCCGTGTCGGTAAGTTCCACGTAGGCTGCTTTTGGGAAGGCGGCTTTGAGCTCGGTCAACGTCTCGACGGGAAGGTCCTTTTCGGTGGGTTTGTAGCGGTTGCATTGGGCAAACAGCACGGAGGTGGCGAGGATCAGGCCTGCCAATAGGAGGTGGGTGGTTTGTTTACGCATTTTTTTATTCTTTTTGGTTTTTCGTGCAAAGATACTCTTTTTTTATTTTTATCTTTGTGCATCAAAAAAACCATAGCATGTTAATCATTGGTATTGCTGGTGGTTCAGGTTCAGGAAAGACCACCGTCGTCAAAGAGCTGGTCAAACAGCTCCCAAACAATTCAGTATCCGTTATTTCCCAAGACGCTTATTATTACGATAACGGGCATCTCTCGCCGGAAGAGAAGCTGCACATCAACTTCGACCATCCCGATGCCATCGAATGGCCTTTGATGATCGAGCACCTCGACCGCCTGAAGAGAGGGGAGACCATCCCGATGCCCATCTACACCTACGTCACCTGCGCCCGTTCGGAGGAGGTGGTCCATGTGGAGCCCACCGAGGTGATCATCGTGGAGGGCATCCTGGTGCTGAACAACGAGGAGCTGCGCAAACGCATGGACATCAAGGTGTTTGTGGATACCGACAGTGACGAGCGTCTGATGCGTATCATCCATCGCGACATTGCCGAACGTGGCCGTACCTGGGAGGCGGTGCTGCGTCACTACCAGACCTTCGTGAAGCCCATGCACCTGCAGTTCATCGAGCCCACGAAGCGCTATGCCGACATCATCCTGCCGCAGGGTTCAAGCCCCGTGGTGGTGGATATCCTGGCTTCAAGGATCAAGATGAGCCTGTAATCCTATTGTTTTATGAACTTTCCTGCTTTCCTGTGGCCACGGGTGTCGAGGGCTTCCACGAAATAGAGGCCTGATGCCCAGCTGGACACATCGATGGCGCATTCGCCGCCGTTCACCGGGATTGAACGGACGAGTTGGCCGTTGGCGTTGTACACATGGAGGAGGTGGCTGTCCCCAGCTTCGATGAAAAGGGTGGAGGACGCGGGGATGGGATGGATCTTCAGCGTCTCGAGGGAGCTGGCCGTCTCGTCGACGGAGGTTGGGTCGAAATGGTCGCCACCGTCAGTGAGCCAATCCAGGCTGAAGTTATAGAACACGGTCGAATAGCCGGAAGCCCCCGCATAGGCCTCTTCGACGTACAGGCCGATGGTGCCGTCGGGCAGGATGCAGAGCGAGGAGTAGGCCGAGCTATAAGGCACGATGCACTTGCGGATGGGCCAGGTCCCGCCTTCGTCGTAGCTCACATACACCGACACGTCGGTGCGTTGGTTGCCGTAGGGTACCGAATGCAGCAAACGGTTCCGGTCGTGGCCTTGGTTGACGCAAGTGTAGCGGATCATGTCGCCGTTGCAGGCGGGTGCCGTGATGTCGTTCCAGGTGGAGGTGGAGGGCTGCCAGGTCTCGCCACCGTCTTCGGAGACATTATACCATCGGTGGCCGGCATGGCGGATGCTCATCAGGATGCGGCCGTCTTCGAGTTCGGTGACCTTGGCCTCGTCGCCCGAGGAGGAGGCACGCTCTGAGACATGCCAGGTCTGTCCGTTGTCGTCGGAGTAGACGGCGTGGTTGTAGAGCACCTGTGCCGTAGTCTCCCGGATGGCAGCCACAAAAATGATGCGTCCCGTGGAGGTGCGCAAGCCATTGCCCGAGCCAAAGAAAGAGGCCCGCCAAGTGCGTTGTTCAGGGACGATGCAGTTGTCGCCGAAAATATAGTCGGTGATGTCTTCGGGCGCTGTCCAGGTCTGTCCGTTGTCGTAGCTCTTGGCGATGTAGGTGCGGATGGGGTTCGACGGGGTGGAGTACCACAGGCCGGGACCGCCCACGAAGCCGGCGATGAGGCCGTTGTCGTCGTTGCTCCAAGCCAGGGCGCAGTCGCCGAAGCCATGGTTGACGCCGGTGCCCTGGGCGAGGGTGAGCGGCTCGCTCCAGCTATGGCCGCCGTCGGTGCTGCGGTTGCATACGATGTCGATGTCCTCGGGGAGGTCGCCTTCGTTGTATTTGCGTTTGTCGGTCATCGTCACGATGGAGCCGTCCTTGGCAGTAATCACCGCCGGGATGCGGTAGTTGGCCGAGTTGTAGTCGCCAGGCTGGTACAGCAAGGTGTGGGCCAGGATGATCTCACGGCTTCCCGCGGGCGAAGGGTTGGCGACTTGGTAGGTCTCTTCGGCGGTGGTGATCTCTTTGAGCGAGGCGTCGATGACATGACCTTCCGTGGCGTTGGACGACACATGGGCGGTGATCCACAGGTAGTTGACCCCCGACTGGAGGCTGCCCTCGAGTGGGCAAACGAGGTCACCTGCCGCCGCGTCCACCCTGCCCAGCAGGGTGGTGCCTTCGAGGGTGCGGCCGTCGAAGGCGTTGACAAGTCCCGTAGAATAGACGCTGATGCCTTCCAAATCGTCCGGGTCGGTGGTGCCTTCCAGGTTCAGCAGCAGCGACTGGAGTACCGCCATGGCGTTGTCGCCACCATAGCTTACCGCTGCCTTGAGCAGCACGTCGTTTGGGTTGCCCCTGCCCGTCAGACGGGTGTCTTGCGTCAGGGTGACACCCAAGATCTCCGCGCCGCCAAAGGTGAAGTTCATCAGATCGGCATCGTGGCCGTGACCCGAGAGATCCGGCAGTTTGTTGTCTTCGACCGTCGAAGCTGCCAAGTCGTACGCCGCCACCAGATGCTCGCGCATCGAAGTGGTCAGCTCGTCGAGGGCGCTGTGGTTCAGGTCGACCCCCATCTCTTCTGCCGTGAGCGCTTTGTCGTAGAAGCGCACGTTGCCGAACGACCCATTGCAGTAGTAGGCGGGGTTGCCGCCGTTGTTGCCAGCGCCGATGAACACGTCGTGCGTGTTGGCGACCGCCCAGCTGTTCACCGCTGCTACCCAGCTGCTGTTGGTCGTGCCGTTGTGATAGATGCGGATCTCGTTGTTCGGACGGTCCACCACCAGGGCGATGTGCATCCATTGGCCGGCGGGCACGGTGACTCCGGTGTAGACGGAGAGGGCATGGCCGGAGGTGGCGGTGGGGGTGTTCAGTCCCAACGACTGTCCAGCGTTGCCGGTCCCGAAAAACTCATAGCCTGTCCGCTCATTGCCCGCCGAGGTGACCGCCATGTCGCGCTTGCACACATAGCGAGGCGTGCTGGTATAAGTCTCGTTGCGCACCCATCCTGTCAAGGTGAAGCTCTGGTCGGCGGCGATGTTGAAGTCGTCATGGTTCGGAATGCGCATGTATTGGTCGGTTCCGTTGAAGGTGATGAAATGGGCCGGTTGGGCCAAGGCCAGCGTGCATAAGGATGCCAGGGCAAAGAGCAGGAGGTGCTTTTTCATTTTTCGGATCGGTTTGGAGTGTTTATTCAAAATAGGCCTGTCCTTCCGGAGTGAGATAGGGTTTTATTTCGCTGTACGACAACAAGCAGTGCGGCCGTCCGGTACAACGGTCGGCGATCTCATGCTCGCTGTAGTTGAAATCCACTCCGCCGTAGAGAAGACAAGGCTCTTTCACCTGGGGAAGCCAGAATCCGCGCTCCTCCAAGTCGTCGGGGTCGAAGAACAGGAGATCCCAGAAGTCATCATTCGGGTAGATCTCCTTGAAGTACTGATCGAGCAGGGCGTTCATCACGAGCATTTCCAGCGACTCATCCGTTTTGATCATCTGATAAGAGAAGGCCTTTCCGGTGTTGCGGTCGAAGGTACGGTAGAAAAGCTCTACCGCCGCCCGGGGGGAGCTGTACGCTTCATAGAAGGTCTCGAAACTGTAGGTGACATAGCGGTCGGTAGTATCCAGCATCTTTACGGTATAGCCCATGTCGAATCCTTCCGGATCTTCGTCGAGGCCGGGGTCCAACGAGTAGTTCTTGTAATGATTCACCAAGGCTTTCAAATCCCGAGGATCGCCATCGTACTCATCTCCGAAGTTGGAGGCGATCCACTGGCAGATGCTGTCGCGGAGGGCTTGGTTTTCGGTGACGGGAATGTCAATCTCGCATTGGAACGAGCCGCGTATCTCGTAGGTGTCTTCGCCTTCGCCTTCGGTGCCGTACAGGCGGTCGTCTTGCACGTTGTAGGTCTCCACGGTGAAGGAATCCTGCTTGGGTTCAGGTTTATTGTTTTGTTTGTTGTTGCCGCAGCCGACGAGCATTGCGAGGGCGGCAAGGAAGAGGAGGGTTTTTTTCATGGTTGAAAGGAATTTGTACTCGCAAAGATACTGTTTTTCATGGATCTTCACTACAACTTCCTCGGGTATTTGTCAAGTGGTTTTAGGCAGGAGGCTCTTTCCACACTACGGACCTTGGCCTTCCTGACACTCTGGCTAAGGCTTGTATAAGGTTTTCTTGATGCGGGAGGTGATGGTCTCCTCATAGTTGGCGGGACGAAAGTGCATCTTCACGTCGCGGTCCACCACATAGCTGCAAACAACCCGCCGCAATAGTTTAACATGCTCCAGACCCGCGTAGGCTTTCTTCAGATGAGCGGTGTTTTCAACCGCAGGTTGTTTGAAATATATTGACATCAAACCAAAGGGTATCGGCGACCTGTGAGTTTAAAAAAATATATTAAATAGTTGAAACAAATGAAATAATATTATATTTGCAGGTTAAAACTCAAACTTGTGAAAAAATGAATGGAACAACTTTTTTCTTGCATGGTAATATCCAAACGACTACTTTTGCAAAACCAATTATTCCCGATGCCTTATGAAGACGACGGAACTGATCAGAAGGCTCAAAGCAGCGGGGTGTTGGTTTTTGGAAGAGGGAACGAATCACAGCTGGTGGTGGAGCCCTATCACGAATCGGAAATTCCAGGTTCCGAGGCATGCGGCTCACGACATCGGCTGGAACCTCTTAAAAGACATTGAAAGACAATCTGGGGTCAAATTTTAACCTAAAGGAGAAAGCAATATGAAGACAACAGTAATCATTGAGATGAACAGCGATGGCAGTTACACAGCCGTACCACAACATGATTTTGAAATTGGTTTTTTTGGCGAAGGCAAAACGGTAGAGAAAGCCATCGCAGATCTCAACAACTCGCTCTTGGAAGCCAGAAAACACCTTCCGGACCTTCCTGATATGGAGTGGGATCTCCGATTCGACACGGCCAGCTTTCTTCAGTACTTCAGCGACCGGATGAGTCTCGCAGGGTTACAAACCATCACGGGGATTAATCGTAAACAGTTGAGCCATTATGTAACAGGACACAGTCGTCCTTCAGCAGCCACCGTTCGAAAAATACAGGCTGGAATCGACCGATTTTCGCAACAATTAAGTCAGGTTTGCTTGATTTAAGAACCTCAAACTATCTCTTCTTCATCCGCTCCCGCTGTTGCTCCAAATGTCGGTACTGAGCGCCGCGTCTAACTTGCTCCGGATTGAAAACGGTATAAACCTCCATGCCTTTCATTGTCTTATCGAGCACTTCTTTTCGATGAGTAAAGTATTTTTCCTCGTCATATTTTTCGATATTGCTCTTGCGCAACCGCATGTGTCCGTCCCGCCTGATTTCATAGCCCAGAAAATTGATATAGAAGTTACTGTTGCCCTCGCCTTTGCCCCAGAAGAACGGGAAATGGATATTCTATTAGAAAAAACAGCAAAATATTATTCGGGATGATCAATGTAGGAAAAACAAGGCGTTTTTGTTCATTTGGTGGACAAATGGTGGACGCGGAGGGCATAAAAAAAGTATCAACCTGTTGATTATCAGATTGATACTGAATATTTTGAGTTGCCCAACCAGGGTTCGAACCTGGACTTTACTGATCCAGAGTCAGTCGTGTTGCCAATTACACCATTGGGCAATCATTGCGACTGCAAAAATACACTTTTTTTATTTTATGCAAGGAAAAAAAAGAGTTTTTTTTGTTGCCATGGTTTACAAGACCGCTTTGGCTAAACTTTCTCTTACGAAAGCATTAAGAGACATTCCGTACTCTTGGGCCATGGCTGCGGCTTTGGCGTGTAGTTCAGCTGGAATGCGGATGTTAAAACTGCCGCTATACGATTTGTGTAAAGGAATATCGTTTTCCTTACAGTGGTTGATATAGTCATCCACAGCATTCATAAAGTCTTCTTTTAGTTCGGCGAGGGTTTGACCTTCGTAGGTGACAAGTGTTCCTTTGTCCAAGCCAAGCACTTTTCCGTATAGCGTGTTGTCTTGCAATTCGGCTTCGATGCTGCCGATAAATCCTTTGTATCTCAGTGTTTCCATTTTATAGTAATTTGTTTTCTTCCAGAAAATCAACGATATCTTTTAAAGCCTTTTCCTTGATAATACTTTTGGGATGTGGTTTGTGGGCCAAATACTGGATTCGTTTATCCTTATTAAAGAACTTCACCCGTGATCCGGAGGTTTTTCCTTTATTATCTTTCTCAAAACCCAACTGATAAAGAAGCGTCTCCAATTCTTCAAAGGTGAAATCCTTCGGTAGTTGGAGAATTCTCTTCTTTAACTTCTCTTCCCGAGTCATATAGCAACTAAATTTTAGTTGCAAAAATAATACCTTTTTCCAAATAAACAAGGGTGAACGCAAAAAACAATAAAAATAAAAAAATCAGTAAAAAACTAAAAATTTAGTTGCAAGATTAAAATAATTGTTATATTTGCAGCGTTAAAGGAATAAAAAAGGCTGAATCATGGTTGCAAAAAAAGTCCTCTTCGGTTTATTGGCACTGCTGCTGATGGCCTCGTGCGCAGCACTCAGAGGCTATGACGATACCGTGGAAAAACTCAATCTCGCCAACAAAAACCTGAAACGGGTCCCTTCTTATATAAAGAGGTATAGAAACCTGAAGGAACTCAATCTCGAAAGGAACCGGATCAAGCATATTCCCGCCTGGGTTGCCTCCCTCGACAGCCTCAAGGAAATCAACCTCAACAACAACCAGCTGCGACTGACCAAAGCGGATGTCCGGCACCTGGCCAAGGTCAACCGCCTCCTGATGACGGACAACGGCATCCAAAAACTGCCGAGCAACATGGGCGAACTGCAATGCAAGACCCTGGTGATGGCGCGCAACAAGATCCAAACGCTACCGGCTTCCTTCGCTGAGATGAAGAACCTGCGCAACATCATCTTCTATGAAAACGACTTTGCAGCGATTCCGGAGTGCATCGCCCAACTGACCTCCCTTCATGAGATGGACTTCTACAAGAACCATATCCAAGTCATCCCCGATTTCATCGGAAGCCTCGACAGCCTTGAACAGCTCTATGTTGCTTACAATGAGATCGAGGTGATTCCCGATACCTTGAGGAACCTGAAACACCTCAAATACTTCTATGTACACCATAACCGAATCAAGTTCTTGCCGTCTTGGATGGGTGAAATGACCTCCTTGGAACGCGTGGGGGTGGGCCACAACCAACTGCTGGAACTCCCCGACCTGAGCAAGTTGACATCACTTACCGATTTCGACTGTGAGAACAACCTGCTCATGGATTTCCCATGGCAACTGCTGGAACTGCCCAAGTTGGAGGTCTTGGTGCTTTTCGACAATCCTTTTTCCTTGACGAAAGAGGAGAAACATGAACTTGAAATGATGGAAATTAATTTTTAAAAACACTGAATATGAAAGAGTTAACCAAAGCAGAGGAACAAGTGATGCAGGTGCTGTGGAGCATCGGGCAGGGCTTCGCCAACGAGATCATGGCAGCTTTCCCCGAACCGAAACCGGCCTATAACACGGTGCTTACCGTTATCAAGATCCTCGAAAACAAGGGCTTCGTGAAGCACGAGACCTTCTGCCGGGCAAACCGTTACCAGCCTGCCATCAGCAAGGAGGAATACTCCCAGAGCTTCCTTGGAAGCGTGGTGGAACGCTACTTCAACAACTCCTACCTCGACCTGGTGTCGGCCTTCGCCAAGAAGGAGAACTTCAGCCTGGAAGAGCTGGAGTCCTTAAAGAAAATGATTGACGATGCCATTGAGGACGAAAAGAAATAAGCCATGAACACACAAGCATTATTTACCGAATACCTTCTCCCCATTGCCATCGGCCTGATGGTGCTGTGGGTGGCTTATCGTCTGCTGTTCACCAACAGCAACCGGTTCCAATTCAATCGCTTCTACCTGCTTACGGCGATGCTGTTTTCGTTGGCGTTGCCTTTGTTTGGACTGCTGATGGGACAAAGCACGCCCCAAGTGGTGGCTTTCAAGCATCATTTGTTAGGCGGCTTCATGCTCAACGAAATCACCATCTCATACGGCGACCCGACAGCGGTGACCTTGCCCGAGGTGGAAGTCGCGTCGCCCACCAGAATCGATGTCTCGCTCTGGCAAGTGCTGTGCATCATCTACTTGATTGGTGTGGCAGTGTCGGCCTTGTTTTTCCTCTTCAAGATGGGCAAACTGGTCGTCATGATCATCCGCTCGCCCAAGCGCAAGATGGATGGCTATACCATGGTGTTCACCCACAAGGAACATGGCCCCTATTCGTTCTTCCGCTATGCCTTCTTCACGGATGAGAAGGTCAATCCCGACATCATCCGCCATGAGTTGAGCCATATCAGCCACCACCATTCGTGGGACATCCTGATGGTGGAGCTGATGAAGATTATCCAATGGTTCAACCCCTTCATCTATTTCTATAAAAGAGAACTCCAGAGCCTGCACGAATACATCGCCGACGATGACGTGGTGGCCAACGGTGTTGATAAACGAAACTACATGATGCTGATCTTGCAGCAGTGCACGGCCGTCGATTTCAGCGACATGAGCAATAATTTCAGTTTAATCTTAACCAAAAAACGTATCAAGATGATTACAAAACATGAAAAGGCCAAAGGCTTCTGGTGGAAGCTGTTGGCAACGTTGCCCGTGTTGGCGCTATTGCTGATTGTCAACGCAAGGGCATCGGCACAACAAGTGAAAAAAACGGACGAGACCGTCTATGAGATCAGCACCAAAGACATCACCAATGTCAAGATCAAGAAGGTCGATAACGACAGCATCTACCAAATCGTGGAAGTGATGCCCGAATTTCCCGGTGGCACGGAAAAGATGATGGATTATCTCTCCAAAAACATCAAATATCCTGAAGCAGCCAAGGAGAAAGGCATCAGTGGCAGGGTGTTCCTGAGTTTTGTGATTGAAAAAGACGGTGCGGTCTCTGATGTCAAAGTGGTAAAAGGGATTGGGAAAGAATGCGACGACGAGGCGCTCCGCGTGGTGAAGGCCATGCCCAAATGGAAGCCGGGCCTGATGAAGGGCAAACCGGTCCGTGTCAGCTACATGCTTCCCATCTTCTTCAAGTTGGATGAGAGTGAAAAGTATGCTCCCGTCAAGGGAGAGACGGTTGCTCCCCAAGCCGATTTGAAACCCGGTAAGGATGGTGTTTGGGACATCGCTGAAACGATGCCTGAGTATCCGGGTGGCATGGATGGCCTGAGGGCTTTTATGCAGGATAACCTGACCATGCCCAAGAAGTACAAAGAAATGGATACCAAGGCGGAATACCGTGTCTTTGTGCAGTTTGTGGTCGCCGAAGACGGCTCCATAACCAATGTGGAGCTGAAGAAGCCCGAGCCTTCCAAGAAAGACCTTAACGACGAGGCGGTCCGCGTGGTGAAATCCATGCCGAAATGGAAACCTGGCACCGTGGATGGCAAGCCTGTCAAGGTGAGATATATGCTGCCGGTATTGTTTAAATTGGGTAAATGAAAAAAGGGGTCGTGAGACCCCTTTTTTCATCATTGTGCTTTTGCCCAAGTGTCCTTGAGGGCCACCGTCCTGTTGAAGACCAGATGTCCTGGGGTGGTGTCCTTATCCACCGTGAAGTAGCCGATGCGCTGGAACTGGAAGTGGTCGAGCGGCTTGGCATCGCCTAAGAACTCTTCCACGTAGCATACGGGACGGACCTCCAAGGAGTTGGGGTTCATCATCTGCTTCATGGCTTCCAATGAGCTGAGGCCTTCGTCTTTCAGGCGGGCCATTTCATCACGGGGATTCTCCACCTTCCAAAGGCGGTCGTACATGCGAACCTCGGCCTGCAGACAACGTTCGCAGCTCACCCAGTGGATGGTGCCTTTCACCTTGCGGTTGGCACCGGGCATGCCGCTCTTGGTGTCGGGATCGTATTCGGCATAGACCTCAACGACCTCACCGTTCTCGTCTTTCTTGCAGCCGGTGCATTTCACGATGTAGGCGTTCTTCAGACGCACCTCGTTGCCAGGGGTCATGCGGAAGTACTTCTTGGGTGCTTCTTCCATGAAGTCTTCCTTCTCGATCCACAGTTCGCGGCTGAAGGCAATCTTGTGGCTGCCTGCCGTCTCGTCCTCGGGGTTGTTGATGGCTTCCATCTCCTCGACCTGTCCCTCGGGATAGTTGGTGATGACGAGCTTCACGGGGTTGACCACGGCGGCCACGCGGGTGGCGGTGGCGTTGAGGTCCTCGCGGATGGCGCTCTCCATCAAGGCGAAGTCGTTCAAGGCATCGTAGGTGGTGTAGCCGATCTTGTCGATGAACTTGTGGATGCCGCTAGGGGTGTAGCCCCTGCGACGGAAACCGCAGATCGTGGGCATACGCGGGTCGTCCCAACCACTCACCAAGCCCTCGTTGACCAAGACCAGCAGGTTGCGCTTGCTAAGCAGGATGTAGTTGAGGTTCAGCTTGTTGAACTCGGTCTGGCGGGGACGGTTGTCGTCCAAGTTGTCACCCTCGCCACGGATCTCCTTGAGCCAGTCGATGAACAGGTCGTAGAGCGGGCGGTGTACCACGAACTCCAAGGTGCACAACGAATGGGTGACGCCTTCGAAGTAGTCGCTCTGCCCATGGGCGAAGTCGTACATCGGGTAAGCGTGCCACTTGGTGCCCGTACGGTGGTGCGGGGTATCGACCACGCGGTAGATGATGGGGTCGCGGAAGTGCATGTTCGGGTTGGCCATGTCGATCTTGGCACGGAGCACCATCTTGCCTTCGCCGATCTCACCGTTGTTCATCTTTTGGAAGAGGTCCAACGACTCTTCGATGGGGCGGTTGCGGTACGGGCTCTCGATGCCAGGTTGGGTAGGCGTGCCTTTCTGGGCAGCGATCTCCTCGGAGCTCTGCTCGTCGATGTAGGCTTTCCCTCTCTTGATCAATTCAATGGCAAAATCCCAGAGTTGCTGGAAGTAATCGGAGGCGTAGTATTCGTTGCCCCACTGGTAACCTAGCCACTGGATGTCCTCTTTGATGGCATCGACATACTCCATGTTCTCCTTGGTGGGGTTGGTGTCGTCGAAACGCAGGTTGCACACGCCCCCATGTTGGGCGGCGATGCCGAAGTCGAGGCAGATGGCCTTGGCGTGGCCGATGTGGAGGTAACCGTTCGGCTCTGGGGGGAAACGGGTCTGCACCCGACCGCCGTTCTTGCCGTTACTGAGGTCTTCTTCCACCTTCGCTTCAATGAAATTGAGCGACTTCTTTTCTTCTTTTACTTCTTCTGGGTTTGTCATAATCGTTCCGTTTAGGATGATACAAACTGCAAAAATAACAATTCTGTAAGAAATATCAAAATAGTCCAACAGCTTCTAAAGCGGCTTGCTAAAGACGCGGATGCACGCAATGTCGGACTGCTCGTCGTTTGCGGTGAATTCAATGAAGATGTCGACTCCCAAGTCCTCGCTGTGACACAATTGCTGGGTGATAACGTATTGGCCGTCGCGATGATCGGAGACGATGGTGGTATCCTTGAGTAGGGTTGGGTCTTTCTCGTAATCAAGCACGTTTTTGATGGGGAATCCGATGGCTACAGGCTTGCTAGTGATATGCCAACCCTCATCGTATTCTTCGACTTGCGCAAAGCCGCAAAGGGGACTTTTCACGGTGTATTCGCTGATGATTCCGTCTTTTACAACAAAATGAGCCAACACTGCTCCGTCACTCACGACATCGTTGTTTTCGTCCAATCCATTCGGTTTGCCGCCAACGATACACCAATCGAGGAAGGTGCCACTGTATCGTCCAATGGCATTCATTAGAATGACCGATTCGGGATCCTGCTCAAAGGTCTTGCCATTCCAGTTGTACTTGATGGGCCAGAAATCGTCGTTAGAGAAGATAACGGATTCGTTGGCGAAAAGCAGACAGTTGAAATGGCCGCGGAGGAAATAATCGGAGGCAATTTGGAATGACTCGGGAAACAACGTGTTGATATCGCGGTCGGTCAAGACCCCGTCTTTGTATTCCACGGCGAAAACCTCCCGATGGCAGTCTTCCTCTTCCAGTTGGTAGCCGAAGGCATTTTCTGTCACAATCCCCATCCACGAGTCGTCGAAGGTCTGAAAGCATTGTAACTCGAATTGGGCCACAAGCATGTTGTCGGGTTCTTCGCTGCCCCTTGGGATGAAATAGTCATATTTCAGGTTGGTTTTCGATACCAATTCGCACACGTCTTCTTCTGTATCGTATCCGTACTGTTCCAGCGATTGGGCGGCTTCGAAGGCAGGTTTCACCTTGGGATGCTGGGTCTTTAGGCAATCCCAGAACAACTGGGCCATATTTTCCTCAGGCTCAACATAGCAGTATCCCGACTCTGGTTTGGGCGTCTCGCCGCTGACGTTGTCGGACGTATCCGTAACGCCAGATGGATGACGCTCGCATGCAAAACAGGATAGGAATAGTAGCACTAAAAAGGTGGTTTTTGCTGCTTTCATCTTCGTATCGATCCAACTTCCATCTTCTTTTTTAATATGCCTTATATTTGTCGCCGGTCTTCTCGATGAGGATGCGATAGTATTCGTCGCTGTACTTGGGATGCTCGCTCTTGATGGGCGTGTATTTGCTGCCGGGCTTGACGGGTTGAGCGGTGTTGAGGTTGCCGTCCATGTACTTCATGAAGAGTTCGTGATAGAACTGTTTCCAGCTGGCGCACAACTCGTTGGCGGTGTTGCAGGAGAAGCGGGTCATCTCCTTGATCATGCCGTCGTGGCCTTTGATGGCTTCCACGCGTTTGTCCAGCTCAGGCACCAGCTTCTCCACCCATTTCGTCTCCATTTCGCGCTGGCGGGTGCGGATCTCGGGATGGATGTAGTTGTATTTGGTGTAGGCCCAGTTGCTCATCTGGTTGAAGGTCCAGAAAGCGGAGGTCTCCGACCATTGGCTCATGGAGCCGTTGCCTTCGCGGAAGCTCTCGGGGATCTCGGTCATGCAGGTGTACATCGGGCAGTAGACGCAGTTGTCGGTGTCGTCCACGCCGAACCAGATGATGCCGAAGGGGTTGTAGCCACGGCTCTGGGCGACGAAGCTGAAACCGGTCTGTTGGGTGGCGGTGGTGCGTTCATGGACATAGGTCACACCGTCAACTTCCCAGTCCATCGGGCGCCAGCGGTAGGGGCAGTGGAAGGGACCGGCACCCACGTCTTGCGACATGTCGAGTTCGGTGCCCTCGAGGTGGTCGCGCATGAAGTCCATCATGTCGAGCACGCTGACCTTCTTGTTGGGTTGGATCCACAAAGGCATGCGGTTGGTGGGGAAGTTGTCGGGCGTCTGGCACATCCCTGCCTTGTAAGGCTGGGCGCGTTGGATGTCGCGGCCGGTGGCATAGCCCCAGTATTCGTTCATGTTGTCGCTCACCTTGTTGAACATGGCCCACACACGGAGGTCGCAGAAGCGGGCACCGTCGAAGGTGACGGGGTTATAGACGTCGGAGAAGGAGAACAGGGCGTCGGGGCCGTTGTAGAGCTTGGCTTCCTTGGCAAAGCTGATCACGTCGTCGGCATACACGCAGTCGATCTTCGGGTCTTTCAACAACTTGGCGATGTTCTTATAGGTGACGCTGGTCTTGCACTTGCGTGACGCCAGGGGGAAGGTGGTGATGCGGGCCTGGTTGGCATGGCCGCTGACGAAGCCGTCGGGGATGCGACGGGCCACCCACACGGCGCCTTTGTTTTGGGGACCCTTGCCGATCATCTCCATGATCCACACCTCTTCGGTGTCGCAGATGCTGAACGACTCGCCTTCGCTGACGTAACCGTAGGTGGTGACCAGGTCGGCCATCCACTTGATGGCTTCGCGGGCGGTCTTGGAGCGCTGCAGGGCGATGTACATCAGGCTGCCGTAGTCGATGACACCCTGTCCGTTGTAGAGGGCCTCGATGCCGCCGTAGGTGGTCTCGCCGATGGCGACCTGCCATTCGTTCATGTTGCCGACCACGTTGTAGGTGTGGGCCACTTCGGGGATCTGCCCGAGGTAGGCGCCGCCATCCCAGTCATAGACGTCACGCATCGAACCGGGGGCGTGGTCCGCGGCCGGATAGTGGTAGAGCTCGCCGTAGAGCACATGGCTGTCGGCGGCGTAGGAGATCATGCAGCTGCCATCGGCCGAAGCGCCTTTGGTGATGAGGAAATTGGTGCAGGCGTAGGCGCTCCCGATGCCGAGAACGAGGGCCATGGCCATCAAAGCGGAAAGGATTTTTTTCATATCGGTGTTTGTTGTTGATTGATTGCTTGTTGAAAGGACAAAAATAGGATTTTAGTTTTGTTTTTGCAAAAAGTATTGTTTGACTTTTTCGCGGTCCCGTTCCAGCTGGGCTTTCAGGGCCTCCAGCCCGGAAAACTTCTCCTCGTCGCGGATCCGGTCAAGGAACCAGACCTTGAGCGTCTTGCCGTAAAGGTCGCCGTCGAAGTCGAAGAGGTGGACTTCGATGATGAAGTCGCCCGCCGGACGGTCGCCGATGGTGGGGCGTGTCCCGGTGTTGGCCATGGCTTGGTAACGCTTGCCGTCGACCACGGTCTCACAGGCATAGACGCCCGGGTTGTTGATCATCATGAATTCGTCGGGGATGTCGAGGTTGGCGGTGGGGAAACCGATGGTGCGTCCGATCTCGTTGCCGCGGACCACCACGCCCGTGACGGAATAGGGGTAGCCCAGCAGCTGGTTGGCGAGCTTCACGTTGCCCACCGACAGGGCATTGCGGATCTTGGTGGAGCTGACGGCCACGGTGTCGATGTCCTGTGCCTCCACCTGGACGGTGCGGAATCCGTAGCGGGCTCCCAGTTCGCACAGCATGGCGTAGTCGCCCATCCGGTTTTTTCCGAAGTGATGGTCGTAGCCCACCACGATGGCCGCGGGATGCAGGCGGTCGATGATGAAATGCTGGATGAACTGGTCGGAGGGGGTGGCGGCGAACTCCTTGGTGAAGGGGATGACGAGGACGTTGTCGATGCCAAAGGCTTCGAACTTCTCCATCTTTTCCTCCTGGGAGCAGATGAAACGGAGCGTCTCCTTGCCGATACCCAGCACCTGACGGGGATGGGGATGGAAGGTGACTACGACGGTCTCCCCGCCGATCTCGTCGGCGATGCGGCGCATCTCCTTGAAGATGGCCTGGTGGCCGATGTGGATCCCGTCGAAGGTGCCGATGGTGACGACGGCATGGGGGATGTTGCGGGCTTGTATGATGTTGTGAAAGATTCTCATAAAATGTGTTGGATGACGTATTGGGCGATCTGCACGGCGTTGGTGGCGGCGCCCTTGCGGATGTTGTCGCTCACGACCCAGAGGTTGAGGCCATTGGCCACGCTGAAGTCCCTGCGGAGCCGGCCTACGAACACCTCGTCTTTGTCGAAGGCGGTGATAGCCATGGGGTAGAGGTTGCGCGAGGGGTCGTCCTGGACCACCACGCCGGGTTGCTGTTCGAGCAGCCGACGCACCTCCTCGAGTTCGAAGGGACGGTTGAACTCCACGTTGACGGCCTCGGAGTGGCCTCCCGTGACGGGGACGCGGCATACCGTGGCGGTGATGGCGATCTTCGGGGCGCGCAGGATCTTGCGGGTCTCGTTGACGAGTTTCTCTTCTTCGGTCGTGTAGCCATTGACGCAGAAGTCGCCTCCGTGGGGCAGGATGTTGCGGTAGATTTGGTGGGGATAGGCGGGCTTGCTGGTGGTGACATAGCGCACCACGCCACTACGGTCGCCGTCGTAGTGGGTCAGCTCCTCGTTGTTGAGCTGGTTGATGCCTTTCAGGCCGCTGCCGCTGACACTCTGGTAGGTAGCGATGACCAGACGTTTGATGTCGAAGGCCTCGTGCAAGGGAGCCAGGGCAAGCACCATTTGGATGGTGGAGCAGTTCGGGTTGGCGATGATGTGCGTTCCGCGCGTGATGGTGTCGGGATTGATCTCGGGCACGACCAGCGGTACCTCGTCGTACATGCGCCAGGCGGAGCTGTTGTCGATGACGTAGGTGCCCTTCTCGGCGAAGCGAGGGGCATACTGCCTGGAGGCGTCGGCACCGGCCGAGAAGATGGCGATGTCGGGTTCGGCGGCGATGGCGTCGTCCACGCTGACGACTTTATAGGGCTTTCCTTGGAAAGTGATCGCTTTTCCGACTGACCGTTCCGAAGCGGCCACAATCAGTTTGTCGAATCTAACATTCTGTTCATTAAGAACTTGAAGCATTTTGGAGCCGACCAATCCTGTTGCTCCGACCACCGCGATTTTCATTTTCTTTAGATTTTAATTCAACGTTTGTATAAAAACAAATACTTCTTGCTTATCTTTGCGGACACCATCCACGATGCAAAAATAATCAAAATATGAGAATTCCATGGTTCCTGTTGTTATTTCTTCCCATCGGATTGACGGCCCAGGTGGTGGATGACTTCTCCGATGGGGATTGTACGGTGAATCCCGCCTGGTATGGGATGGACAGCTGCTTCAAGGTGAACGGGAGCGGGCAGCTGCAGTCCGCCGCCACGGCGGCGGGGACGGCCTTTCTGTCGGTGCCCTTCGAGGAGGTCTCGGGCGCCATGGAATGGCGGTTCTGGATCCGGGAGAACTTCAGCCCTTCGGGAAACAACTACACCGATGTATGGCTGGCGGCCGACAGCGCCGACCTGAGGCAAGCCGACAGGGGGTATTTCCTGCGGTTCGGCGCCCCGGGCAACAGCGATGCGTTGGAGCTCTACCGAAAGGAAGGCGCAGTGCTCACCTTGGTATGCCGGGGCGCCGATGGGGCCATCGCCACCGCTTTTAAGAAGGCCGTGCGGGTGGTCTGCGACCCCTCGGGCCGTTGGATGGTGGCTACCGACCCCGAGGCGGAGGGGAGCTACGTCGTTGAGGCCGAAGGGCAGGACGACACCTGGCCCCGAAGGGGCCACTTCGGCTTCTTGATCACCTACACGGCGAGCAATGCCACGAAGTTTTATTTCGATGAGGTTTATGTGGGGCCCGAGGTTTTGGATACGTCGCCTCCCCAGCTGGTGCGGTTGGAGGTGAAGGACGTGTCCCAACTGTCGCTGGCTTTCGATGAGCCGCTGTCGGCGACGACATTGGAGCCTGGGCACTATCGGGTGGATCCAGGCGTGGGCTTCCCCGACACCGTTTGCTTCGCATCCCGACCCTCCGAGGTGCTGCTTTCGTTCTCGCCGCCACTGCCGGAAAACACCCACCTGCAGCTTGGTGTTTCGGGCCTCGCCGACCTGGCGGGCAATGTCATGGGGGATACCCTCGTCGGCTTTGCCGTGGTGCAAGCCTCCGAAAACGACGTGGTTGTCAACGAGCTCATGGCCGATCCCACGCCGCCGGTAGGGCTCCCCGAATGGGAGTACATCGAGCTGTACAACACCACCGCCTTTCCCATCGACCTCACGGGATGGACACTCACCGTCGGTAATGCCGACAAGGTCTTTCCCCAGGCGACGATCGCCCCGCACAGCTACCTGTTGCTGTGCAAGACGGAGGCGGTGGAGCACTTGGCGGCCTATGGCGCCACCCTCGGTCTCCCCGGTTTTTCGGTGGCCAACAGCGGTGCCCTCGTGCGGCTACGCTCGCACGAGGGCACCGCCATCTCCGAAGTGCATTTCGCCGACACCTGGTATCGTGACCCTGAGAAGCGGGAGGGCGGCTGGTCGCTGGAGCAGATCGACCCCCTGCATCCCTGCGCCGGCCAGCGCAACTGGACGGCGTCCGACGACCCCTCGGGTGGGACACCGGGGCGGGAGAACAGCGTGTTTGCCCCCAACCCCTTGCTCCCGCAGGTGGAGCGGGTGGCCATGTTGGGCGATGCCATCGTGCTGCTCTGGTTCGACCAGCAGATGGACCGGTCGTCGCTCGAAGATCCCGTCCATTACCGGGTGCTGGAACGGGATGCCGCGCCTGTGGAGGTGCTGTGCGACCCGATCAACGCCGCTGCCGTTTCACTCACCTTCGGAGCGCCCTTCCAAGAGGGGATGGTCTATACCTTGCAGGTGGAGGCGGTGGCCAACTGCAGTGGCGAGCTGGTGGCGCCGGACACCCGGGTCGCCTTCGGGATCCCCTTCCAACCGGCCCCCGCCGAGATCCTGATCAACGAGATCCTGTTCGACCCGGTCGCTCCGGCGGTGGACTATGTGGAACTCTACAATGCCTCCGACAAGCCTTTCGACCTGAGCGAGCTTAAGTTGGGCGTCATCAGAGAGACCTTCCCGAATCCGCCCGATACGGTGATGAAGGCGATCTCGGAGGAACGTCGTCTCTTTTTACCGCATCGCCATCTCTTGCTTTCTACCGACGGCGAGGGGGTGGCACGGCATTATGGACAACTCCCCGAAGAACGCCACGACATGGCTTCGTTTCCACCCTATCCCAACGGAGGGGGCGCTGCCCTGTTGGCAAGCCGACAGGGGGTGCTGGTGGACCGGATGGACTATGCCGTGTCGATGCACGACCCTATGTTGAAGGTCACCAAGGGGGTGGCACTGGAACGGGTGTCGTGGACGGCGCCCTCGTGCCAGCCGGACAACTGGCACTCGGCCGCCGAAGCGGTGCACTACGGCACCCCGGGTTGTGCCAACTCGATGCAGGCCGAGGCGGCGTTCCCCGAGCCAGACGAGGGGAACGCCCGCCCGCTCGTCGTGACGGTCACCCCGGCGGTCTTCTCGCCCGATGGCGACGGCTTCGATGACCATGCCGTAATTGCCTATACGTTGACGGAACCCGGCGCCACGATGAACGCCTACCTCTTCGACGTGGAAGGAAGGCTGGTCCGTCATCTGGTGCGCGGGGCGTTGGTGGGGAAGGGAGGGGGTGTGGTATGGAATGGCTTGGACCAGCGGGGCAACCGGGTCCCGCCGGGGGTCTATGTGCTGGTAACCGAAGTGTTCGACGCTTCGGGCCGCGTCAGCCGTTGCCGCAACGCCGTGGCGGTGGCGGCTACTTAGTACATGTCCAGGTTGGTCTGGGCGAAGAGTTCGTTGGTGTCGGGGTTGAAGGCCATCAGGTTGCCCATGTCGGTCTTGTCGGTGTAGAACACCCCGTTGTCCAAGGCGATGAAGTCGTAGTTGCCCTGATGGTGGATGACGTGGTCGATGAAGCTGTAGTCGACGGGGATGTGCCCATGGATGATGCGCTTCCCACCCGTCTTGTTGAAATCGACCTTGAAATTCCTGACTCGGGTCATGCTGTGGGTGTCCTCGAAGGGATTCTCGATCTGGAAGTTCATCCCGGCATGCACCAGGATGAAGTCTTCCAGCTCGTAATAGTAGTCGAGGTCCCGCATCCAATCGATATAGGCCTGGGGAAGCTCACGCGGACGTTTCACGCCAAAGCTCTTGAAGGTCTCCTTGGCGCCGACCCGTTCCCACAGGCGTTGCACCTCCGGCTTGAAAAGATGCCGTTGCCGGTCTTCCTCCCAAGCCTGGACACAGTAGTCTTCGTGGTTGCCCTTGAGGCAGTGGAGTCGGTATCCTTGCGCTTGCAGGTCCATGAGGTAGTCGATCACCTCCTTGCTGTGAGGGCCCCGGTCGATGTAGTCGCCCAGGAAGAACAGCTCGTCGTCCTTGCCGATCTTCAGGAAGCTCTCGACCAAGGATTTCAGGGTGTTGGCGCAGCCGTGCACGTCAGGGATGATCCATCTGCTCATAGTGCGGGTCTGATTAGCGTTTGATTTTCCGTTTATTTCGTCTTTCCTTGGTTGGCGACGGCAGCCATCAGGGCGGCCACTTTCTCGGGGTCGCCGAGGAAGAAGTCCTTCTGCAGCTTCATCTGTTCGTCGAACTCAAAGATATAGGGAATGCCGGTGGGGATGTTGAAGGCGATGATCTCGTCGTTCGACATGCCTTTGAGCACCTTCACCACGCCGCGGAGGCTGTTGCCGTGGGCGACCACCATCACCTGGTCGTGGGTCTCGAAGGCTTTCATGATATGGTCCTCGTAATAGGGCATGACACGGTCGATGGTGTCGCAGAGCGCCTCGGTCAACGGGATCTGGTCGTCGGTGAGCTCGGCGTAGCGGGGATCCATGCGGGGGCTCTTCGGGTCGTTCATGTCGAGCGCAGGGGGACGGACGTCGAAGGCACGGCGCCACAGACGCACCTGCTCGTCGCCGTATTTCTCGGCGGTCATCTTCTTGTCGAGTCCTTGCAGCTGGCCGTACGACTTTTCGTTCAAACGCCAGGTCTTGTAGACGGGGAGCCAGTCCATGTCCATCGTATCGAGCACGTAGTTCAAGGTCTTGATGGCGCGTTTCAGGTAGGAGGTGAAGCAGATCTCCGGCTTGTAGCCGTTTTCTTTCAACACCTTGCCGGCTTCGATGGCTTCCTGAATGCCTTTTTCCGACAAATCCACATTGGTCCAACCCGTAAACAGGTTGAGTTTGTTCCATTGGCTCTCGCCGTGACGGATTAAAATGAGTTTTTTCATGGGGAAATCGTTGTTGTTTTCGGCTCCAAAGATAGCATTTTCTTGTCAAATGTCATCAAAAAGTCCGGTCAATAGGCCTTTTTTGGACTATTTGTGGTTTTTTTTAAAAATATTTATATCTTTGCAGTTGAACCTTTAATACTATTTACTATGAAGAAAACACTATTAAGCTTTGGCGGTTTGTTGTTGGCGGCCGCCCTCCTTATCGTCGGTTGCAAAAAAGACGAAGATGTCGATGCTACCATTGCCAAATACTTCTCGGTGGAGAATGCTACCTTGGTAAAACAGAACTTGCCAGAACCCACCTCCAATGAGGAGATTGTCGTGGAAATGAACAACAGTGTCATCCCGGGCGGCTCTTCCTATGTGACGCTTCAATCGGAAAAAGCCGCAAAGAAGGTCTTTGTAGGCATGAAAGGCCAGAGCGGTTATTATGAGTTTGTTCCTGCCCGTGGGGAGTGTGCCTTCTTGGTGCTGGTCAACCAAGACATTGACTTGGGGGAAGAGGCTACCAGTTTCACCATCCAAGTGGCGATTGAAGACGAGAACGGTGCCATCTCCAAGATTTGGGAAAGTGCCGTGAACTTGATTGTGGTAGGGACAGGCAGCCTGCAGGTGAGCCTGAGTTTCGACAACGCCAAGGATGTGGACCTCCACCTGATCGAGCCGGAGTATGTGAACCCCGACGGCGACCCGGTTTCGTTCTATGAGCGTCATATCTATTTTGGCAATGAGATCAGTTACTATTCAGGCGGTGAATTGGATCTCGATTCCAACCCCAGCTGTTCCATTGACAATGTGAACAACGAGAACATCACGTATAGCGACACCACCGGTTTTGTGCCTGCCGGCACCTACAAAGTCTATGTGGATCTTTATAAGAACTGCGATCCCAGCATTCCTACCAATTATGTGGTGACCGTGTTCTATGGTGGCACGCGCATCGCCAGCAAGGCGGGCGTTTTCGAAGTGGATGCCCCGAGCACGTATAACCCGATCGATCCTGAATATGTAGACGAGAACGAGCCGTTCCTGACCTTTACCATCAATGGTCAACAAAAGAGCCCCAAGACCTTTGGACGGAAGCCTTTGAGCGAAACGGCCAAGGAAAAAGAAGCCAATTCCGTACATAAGTAAGGCATAGGTCGTGCCAATAAAAAACGGCTCCCGATCAATCGGGAGCCGTTTTTTTGTGTTATAGGCTTTTCAGCCATTTCCATTGGAAGAGGATCATGTAGAAAACCCCCACGGTGATGGCCGCATCGGCGAAGTTGAAGATGGGCCTGAAAAAGATGAAATGTCCGTCCTGTCCGAACAGGAAGTCGGGGAGCCAGCTGTTGTCGGCCCGGGCGATGTCGATGACAGGGAAGTAGAGCATGTCGACCACCTTGCCATGCAGCCAGCCGGCATAGCCGCCCCCTTCGGGGAGCAGGGTGGCCACCTGGGTATAGTCGCTGGCGCTGAAGAGCGGTCCGTAGAACACACTGTCGAGGATGTTGCCCAAGGCGCCTGCGATAATGAGCGAGATGCCGAACAGCACCCCGAACTTGGTGTTTTTCCGTGTTAGGCGGAACAGGACGATCAACAAAACCACGACGGCCACGATCCTGAAGATGCTCAGGAGGGCCTTCATGGTACCGCCGCCGCCCATCCAACCGAAGGCCATGCCGGGGTTCTCGATGAACAGCAGCTTGAACCAGTTGCCAAACACAGGAATCTCCTGGCCAAGGGTCATATGGGTCTTGACCCAGATCTTAAGGACCTGGTCGATCAGCAGGACGGCAAGGATGATGATGAAAGCGCCGGTAAGGCCTTTGTGCTTGGATTTCGTCACTTTCTCTTTTCCTTCATTTTAGCGTCAAGACAGATGGTGGTGGTGGGCACGCAGCGCAGCCGTTCCTTGGGGATCAGCTTGCCGGTGGCACGACAGACGCCGTAGGTCTTGTTCTCGATCCGCATCAGGGCGAACTCGAGGTTTTGGATGTATTTCTCGGTACGTGCGGCCAACTTGGCGTTTTCTTCTTTCTGTGATACCGAATAGCCTTCTTCCAAGATCTTGAAAGTGGGGGCGGTATCGTCGGTGCTGTGTTCGCCGCCGGCGATGTTCTCACGGAGGGTCTCGAGGTTTTCTTGCGCTTGTTTCAGTTTCTCCAGAATCAGCACCTTGAACTCCTCCAACTCTTCATCGGAGTATCTCACCGTTGGAGTGGCTTTTGTCTTCTCGTCCATAGTTCTTTCAGTTTGTGTCCCCAGGGAAGTCTCCTCGAGAACGGTTCAGTGATAAAAGTGTGCTAAATTACGTTAAATTTTCTAAAAAGTCAAGGGTTTCGTTCAACTCTTTTGGATACGCATCCGAAGGGTGACGTTTTCCGTCAGGGCGTCTTCCAGCACTTCACCTTCGAGGGAATCCTCCACCAGGATGTCGTTGGCGAGGGTCTCGGCGCAGATGTAGGCGCGGTAGTCGCTTAAGGCGGCCGCCAGCTTCTCGTTCTTCTCGATCAGGATGACGATGCGGTCGGTGACCTCCAGCCCGCTGCTCTTGCGCAGGGTCTGGACGCGGTTGACCAGCTCACGGGCAAGGCCTTCGTTGAAGAGGGCTTCGGTGATGGTCATGTCGAGGGCGACCGTGTAGTTGTCTTGTGAGGTGACGGCCCATCCGGGGATGTCTTGGGTGGCGATGAGGGCATCTTCGAGGGTCAGTTCCACATCGACGCCATCCACATCCAGGTGGGTGCCGTTGTTCTTTTCGTAGGCATGGATCTCGTCCTGGCTCATGTTGGCGAAGTAGTTCTGGATCTGCTTCATCTGCTTGCCATACTTTCTGCCCAAGGTCTTGAAATTGGGCTTCACGTTCTTCACCAGGATGTTGTTGTCGGAGGCCAGGAACTCGATGCCTTTGATGTTGACCTCGCTCATGATTAGCGGGGCCACCTTCTCCAGCTGTGCCTTCATTTCCTCGTTGGCCACGGGAATCATGATCTTCGACAGGGGCTGACGCACGCGGATGTTGGCTTTCTTGCGCAGCGAGAGCACCAGCGAGGAGATCAGCTGGGCGGCTTCCATGCGTTCTTCGAGCGCCTTGTCGATACGGGTGGTGTCGGCAACCGGGAAGTCGGTCAGGTGCACCGATTCAGCAACATTCTTGCCGGTGGCGTTGTTCAGGTCGCGGTAGAGCTGTTCGCTGAAGAACGGCGCGATGGGTGAGCTGAGGCGGGCCACCGTCTCGAGGCAAGTGTAGAGGGTCTGGTAGGCCGACAGCTTGTCTTTGTCGTCGTCGCTTCTCCAGAAACGGCGGCGGGAGAGACGGACGTACCAGTTGCTGAGGTGGGCGTCCACGAAGTCTTGGATGGCACGGCCCGCACGGGTGGGCTCATAGCTCTGGTAGGCATCGTTGACGTTGATGATCAGGGAGTTGAGCTCCGAGAGGATCCAGCGGTCGATCTCGGGACGTTCGGCAAACGGCAGGTCGGGCTGCTGGTAGTCGAACTGGTCGAGGTTGGCATATAGGGCAAAGAAGGCGTAGGTGTTGTAGAGGGTGCCGAAGAACTTGCGGCGCACCTCGTCGACCCCGGCTTCGTCGAATTTCAGGTTGTCCCAAGGCTGGGAGTTGGTGATCATGTACCAGCGCACGGCGTCGGCGCCATAGGTCTCGATGGCGCCGAAGGGATCCACGGCGTTGCCCAGGCGTTTCGACATCTTGTTGCCGTTCTTGTCGAGCACCAAACCATTGGAAATCACGTTCTTATAAGCAACGCTATCGAAGCACATCGTGGCGATGGCGTGCAGTGTGAAGAACCAACCGCGGGTCTGGTCCACGCCCTCGGCGATGAAGTCGGCCGGGAAGGGCAGCTTTCCGTTTTCCGTGTCGCACTTGCCTTCGCCCATGTAGTGGTACTGGGCATACGGCATGGCGCCGGAGTCGAACCACACGTCGATGAGGTCGGGCTCGCGGAACATCTTCTTTCCGGAAGGCGAGCAGAGGACCACGCCGTCGATGTAGGGACGGTGCAGGTCGAACTTGGTGTAGTCTTCGCTGGCATAGGGGTTCGAGGTCATGAATCCGGCTTGGATGGATTTCTCGATCTCCTTGCGAAGTTCCTCGACGCTGCCGATGCAGGTCTCTTCCTTGCCGTCCTCGGTGCGCCAGATCGGCAGCGGCGTGCCCCAGTAGCGGGAACGCGAGAGGTTCCAGTCCACGAGGTTCTCCAGCCAGTTGCCGAAACGGCCGCTACCGGTGGCCTCGGGCTTCCAGTTGATGGTCTTGTTGAGTTCGATCATGCGGTCTTTCAAGGCCGTGGTCTTGATGAACCAGCTGTCGAGGGGATAATAGAGCACGGGTTTGTCGGTGCGCCAGCAGTGCGGGTAGTTGTGGGTGTGTTTCTCGCTCTTGTAGAGCTTGCCTTCTTCCTTCAACATCACCACGATGTCGACGTCGAGGCTCTTGTCCTTCTCGGTCTTGGTGGGGTCGTAGGCGTTCTTCACAAACTGGCCGGCGTAGGGACGATAGGCTTCCACGTCCATGCAGTTCTTGACAAACTCGGGGTCGAGGTCTTCGATGCGCCAGAACTTGCCGGTGCGGTCGACCATGGGTTGCGGCTTGCCGTCCTTGTCGATCATCTGCAGGGGCGGGATGCCTGCAGCGGCGGCCACGCGTTTGTCGTCAGCACCGAATGTGGGTGCGATGTGGACGATGCCGGTACCGTCTTCGGTGGTGACATAGTCGCCGGGGATGATGCGGAAGGCACCCTCACCGGGATTGACCCAAGGGATCAGCTGCTCGTATTCGATGCCGACGAGTTCGGAACCCTTCACGGTGCCGAGCACCTCATAAGGCAGTTTCTTGTCGCCGACTTTCCAGTCCTCGAAGCCGGGCTTCTCGTCTTCGGCAGGGAAGAAGGAGCCCATCAGCGGCTTGCCCAGGATGATATAGGCTTGTTCGCCCGTGACCGGGTTGACGGAACGGACGAGGTTGTATTCGATGTTGGGACCGACGCACAAGGCGGTGTTGCTCGGGAGGGTCCAGGGCGTGGTGGTCCAGGCGATGGCGTAAGCGGATCGCTGGGGGTCGAGGGGGGCGCTTTGGAAGCATGCCTGCAACTTGGAAGCCTCCACTTTCAACCTAAAGAGCGCCACGCAGGTGAGGTCCTTCACGTCGCGGTAGCAGCCGGGCATGTTCAGTTCGTGGGAGCTGAGGCCGGTGCCGGCAGCGGGCGAGTAGGGCTGGATGGTGTACCCCTTGTAGAGCAAGCCCTTGTCGTACAGCTTCTTCAGCAGGTACCAGAGGGTCTCGATGTAGTCGTTGGTGAAGGTGATGTACGGATCGTCGAGGTTGACCCAGTAGCCCATCTTGCGGGTGAGGTCGTCCCAGAGGTCTTTGTATTTCATCACCTCCTCGCGGCAGGCGCGGTTATAGTCGTCGACGCTGATTTTCTTGCCGATGTCTTCCTTGGTGATGCCGAGTTTCTTCTCGACGCCGAGCTCCACAGGCAGGCCGTGGGTGTCCCAGCCGGCCTTACGGACGACATGTTTGCCCTTCAGGGTCTGGTAACGGCACACCACGTCCTTGATGGAACGGGCCATCACGTGGTGGATGCCGGGTACGCCGTTGGCACTCGGCGGGCCCTCGAAGAACACGAAGGCGTTCTCCTTGTCGCGGTTGTCGAGGCTCTTCTGGAAAGTGTCGTTCTCTTCCCAGTACTTGCGGATGGCATTGGCTGTCTCGGTGAGATTCAGCTGCTTGTATTCCTTGTAACGCTCTTTCATCTTGCGGAAATAAAATTAAGCCGCAAAGATACGGATTATTCCCTATAAAGCGATGATTTTAAAAAATAAATAAGAAGAGGCGCTCCCACGGAGCGCCTCCAACTTGTTTTTCAAGGATTCGGGAATCATTCTTTCACCACCTTGACCACACGGTAGCCTTCGTCGGAGCGGATGCCCACCAGGTACATGCCCTTGGGGAGGGACTCCATGGAGAGGGTGAGGTGGTCGCCTTCGGCGGGACGGTCTTCCACCAGCACGCCTGTGAGGGTGTGCAACGTGATCCGTTGCAGCCCCTGGCCTTGGATGGTCAGCAGCTGACGGACAGGGTTGGGGAACACCTGCAACGAAGTGGCTTCGGGAGCCGTCTCCTCGACGCTCACGCTGGGTCCGAGGTAAATGGTGTTGGAGAGGTCGGTTTCCCGTCCATTCCAGAGGGCGGTGACGTTGTAGCGACGGTTTTCGGTGTTGTTTTGTGTTATGCTATTCTGTTGAATGGCATTAACGATCATCTCCAGCTGTTCGTCGCCACCTTCCTCGGGGCCCCAATAGACGTTGTAGGTGAAGTCGCGCACTTCTTGGGCGACATCGGTATAGGCACGCAGCATCCATGAGCAGTCGAGACTGATCGTGCTCGCCGGGGCCCAGTTGTTACCTGCACTGACCAAAGCGCTGTTTTCCACACCGACGTAATGGCAGTAGGGGACCACCGCATCGTGGAGGGATTGCACGGTAATCCAGAGGGGCAGGGTGTCGGTGTAATAAACGGGGGTCTCCAACGGGATGCGTACCATGGCGTTGCTTCCCACCACTTCGTATTCCTGGGTGAGGAGCAAGGTATTGTTGTTGGTGGCTTCGCCGTTATAGATCCGGAAGCGATAGGTGCCCTCGGTGCAGTCGTAGGTCTCGAGATAGGCAATCGGCAACCCGTTGAAGGCAGCGAGGTGCTCGGGGTCCAACTTGATGGCCCATTTCTTTCCGCCCAAGGCGATGTTGTCGACATAATGGTTGTCGTCGAAGGCAAACAAGCCGTTTCCTGCAAATTGGGGCGCCTCCCAGGACAATTCATCGTAGGTCTCGTGATGGATGCCCTGCAGATGCTGTGGCGGTTCGCAGTAGTAACACATCGCAGCGGCATAGACGGCTAGGTCGGGATTCCATGAGAAATAGTCGCCGCAGCAAGCCTCCACTTGATAACGGTGGGTTCCGGAGCGGGTGAACTGGTCGTCGAGGAATTCATAGTCGCTGATGTTGGGGGCGATCAGGATGCCGTCGCGGTAGATGTTGAAACGGTTGGTCTCGGTGGCCATGGTCCAGCGAAGCCTGATGGAGCTGCCCTCGGGGGTGGCGGTCAGGTGTTGTGGGTTGTGGCAACCCAAGCCTTCATTGGTGGTGGTATAGGTGGCCAGCGATCCTTCTTCGGGATCGGTGATGTCGAAGAGCGGGCCTTGCTCATGGTCGTTGAGATGCATGGCAGAGACGTGGATGCCTTGGCTCTCGGGATCGAAACCTGGCGTCCAGTCGAAATAGACCGTCGTGTTGGCAGGCACTTGGATGTCGGTCTCCTTCGTCGTTCCACTGTAGAGGGTCATGTACTGGGTCTTCATCTCAGGGTTGCTGAAGGTGATTGTCAACTCGCCACCCTTGGTGCCGAACGGGGAATCGGAGCTGATGTTGACGCGCAGGGTCTCGTAATGGCCGAGGATGACCCAGTCTTCGGATTCGGCACTGTAGTAGTTGGCCATCCCTCCGCTGGAACTCAGCACGCTGAAGGTGTGGTATCCGTTGTCGGCTTCGGTATAGGGATAGACGAACTCGGTGCTGGTGAGGTGGCTGGCGATCTCCACGTGATCGCAATAGACGTTGTAGTAGTCGGCACCGGCTTTGGCGTCCCACGACAGTTCCACTTGATGGTCGAGGCTGTTGACATGGGCGATGAAGTGCTCCGGTCCCGGGGTGGCGCCTTCGCCTTGGTACATCCGTAGCTCAAAGGAGATCCGGTCGCCCGTCTCGCTGACGTTGCAGATCTGATACGCCCAGTCCAGGTATTGTCCGTTGGTCAGGAAGGGACGGGGGTTGGAATCGCTGTTGAAGACGGTTCTTCCATTGTTTGCGCTGAAGTTGGCATAATTGAGATCGCCGGCTTGGTTGATGTTGCCGCCGGGACGGAAGAGATACACCTCGTCGAAGCTGTCATAGCCGTTCCATCCAGCGTTGCCGTCATACCTTGTGTCGATACGGTAGATCAGCAGCCCGGAGCCGGGAATCTGTTGGTCGAAGATGTCGTTCTTATTGCGGTATTCAAGGAAGAAGAACTGATTCGAGTTGATGGGGATCTTGTAGCCATTGCGGCGACCGCCTTCCCAGGAGACCGCCTCCAACTCATAGACACCAGGTTCGGTGATGGTGGGGATGTCGTCTACCCAGTTCCCGTATTTGAGCTTCATATAGGTGTTGGTCTGTTGCGGGGGCTCGGTGGTACCGCACATCAGGTCCCAGGGCCCTACAGGGTCGATGCCGTCACTGTAATGGTATAGGTCGGGGGCGCTCAGGGAGTGGCACATCTCGTGGCAGAGTGTACTGACGTTGAAGTAGCCGCCTTGTTCCAACTGCAGGTTGAAATCGAACACCCTGAGGTTGTGCAACGGCACATAACGGTCGTAGATGCTCCAGCGGTGGGGCCATAGCAGGGAAGACCATGCGCCGGGCTCTCCTTTGATGACGAAGACCACGTTGTCGACATTGCCGTCGTTGTTGTAGTCGAGGTCGATGCTGTCGGGGACCATGTCTTCGATGTAGGCGATGGCGCGTTCGAGCATGGAGAACTCGCGATCGGCAGTCTCCCATTCCTGATAGCCCATGGGGTTGGTCACGGGGTCGTAAGGCTGGTAGTACTGCTTGGGGTGGATGTCCTCGTAGGAGAGGATGGTCTCGCCTTCGGGCTGCGGGAAGAAATGCGACCACAGGTCTAGTTGGTTGTAGGAGGTGTGGTGATAGTAATTGTGTAGGGAGTTGGAATCGTACCTGTCGCCATTGAACATTTCCTGCACGGTGGAGAAGGAGGAGTGATGGTAGGTGTCGCCTGCAAAGCGGATGAAGACGACCAGGTTGTTGTAGAGGCCGTGGTTCATCTCCCTGCCGTTTTTCATCTGGGGTGTCTGGATGTGCTTCTCCCATTCGTGGCGGCGGGCATAGTATTCCTTGGCGGAGATTTTGGCGTAGGGTTGCAGCCCTACGGTGGCGGGATCGACGCTGTTGACACGGAAGGATGAGGGGACGACCTTGCCGTCGGCATCCTTCATGGCGTAGACGTAGTAGCCGCCTTCGCCTTGGACGATGGTGAAGCCGTTGGCATCGTGCAGATAGTTGTAGTATTCATCGCCTGAGGCGAAACAGTGGATGACTTGTCCGTCGGGCTGGGTGAGACGGACTTCCATGTTTTTGAGCGGAGCGGCCAGGGCAAAGCATGCCACGGCCCATAGTAAGGTAAGTAGAAAAAAGCGTTTCATATTTAAATTGATATTTTACTTGTCGAGGTTGAGCAACAGTCCGTTGCCGTCGCCGGTCATGATCTCGGGCAGCTTGCCGTCCCATTTGCTGATCCATTCAAGTTGGACGATCTTGGGGTTGCTGGAGACGGAGGCGCCTTTGATCTTCAGGGCTTCGGCTTCGCCTTCGGCGGTGAGGATTTGGATGTCCTTGTCGATCTCGGCCTGTTTCTTCAGCTCTTCCTTCTGCTTGGTGACCTCCACCAGGGTCAGGGCTTTCTGCTCCTCCAGTTTCTTCTGGTTGAGCGCGGTCTCATAGTCGCTGTTGTAATAGACCTCGCGGATGTCGATCTGGTCGAGGATGAGGTGATATGACTGGATGTCTTTTTTCATCCTTTCGAGTACGATGGCCTGGATCTCTTCACGGCTGGTGCTGTATACCTGGATGGGGGTGTATTTGCTGGTGGTGAGGGCGAGGGCCGACTTCAGCTTGGGCTTGATGACGTTTTCCTCCAGCCAGTAGAAACGGCCGTTTTCCTTGCCGTCGGTTTCCGACACGTTGTCGTAGATCCACCAGGCGAACTCGGGGTCGATGCGCCACGACGCACTGATGTCGAAGCCCATCTTGATACCGTCGATGGTGGGGGTCCATACCGTCTCAGACTGGGTGGCGTCGGCCTTGTAGGATTTGTAATCCGGATCGCTGCGGCTGATATCGGACCGTTTGGCACAGGTATAGACCTGCTCGGTCTTGTCCATGGTCTGGACGTTGTACCAGGGATAGATGATGTGCCATCCGGTGTAGTACGTGTGCTGCTTCACACCGCTCGGCGTGATCACCACACCGCATTCCTGGGCGGGGATGATGGTGAGGAAGCGGGAGACGACCAGGAAGATGACCGGGATGATCCACAACAGCATGCTGTTGGCCATCTTTTTGGTGGTTTTCCCATGGCTTTGGGCGTTTTTGACAACGGTATTGTTATAGAGTGCTGCAAAGAGGCTATAGCAGATCAGCACAACGGCCAGGGTGCTAAGGATTTTCATTGATAGCTATTATTTATGCGTTTATATTATGTTTTTTCTAACATCCAATTGCTCTTGAGATCACCAGTCTCAGGATCTCCGAGGTGCCCTCTCCGATCTGGAGGATGCGTTGGTCGCGGTAGAAGCGCTCCATGTCGAATTCCTTGAGGAGTCCGTGGCCGCCCATCACCTGGACGGCGTTGTCGCATACCTCGGCGGCCACCTCGGAGCAATAGAGCTTGGCCATGGCGGCTTCCTTGCCGAAGGGGCGGTGCTGGTCCTTGAGCCAGCAGGCACGGTAGAGGAGGTTGCGTGCCGCCTCGATCTTCATGGCCATGTCGGCGAGCTTGAAGCTGACGGCCTGGAACTTGCAGACGGGTTTGCCGAACTGCACGCGTTTCTTGGAGTAGGCGAGGGCCATCTCGTAGGCCCCTTGGGCGCAGCCGAGGCCCATGGCGGCGATGGAGAGCCGTCCCGAGTCGAGGGTGGCCAGCATGAGATGGGAGCCTTCACCGGGTTCGCCAAGGATGCATTCCCTCGGCAGCCGTACGTTGTTGAAGACGAGCTTGCCGGTGTTCGAGGCACGCCACATCATCTTGTCATCCATGGGGGTCTGGGTGAAGCCTTCGACGGTGTTCTCCACCAGCAAGGCGGTGAACTCGGGCTTGCCATCCTTCTCGCCGGAGACGGCCTGAACGGAGGTGCCCAGGGTGATCGGCGTGGCGCTGTTGGTGATGAAGATCTTGGTGCCGTTGAGGACCCAGGTGTCGCCTTCCAGCCGGGCCGTGGTCTTGGTGCCGCGCGAGTCGCTGCCGGCGTCTTCTTCGGTGAGGCCGAAGCCCCAGAGGCGGTCTTTGCAGAGCTGGGGCAGGTATTTGCGCTTCTGCTCCTCGGTGCCGTAGTCCTTGATGGGGCCGATGCCCAGCGAGTTGTCGGCGGCGATGGTGGCGGCGGTGGAGCCGTCCACACGGGCGAGTTCCTCGACGGCGATGATGTAGCTCAGGTTGTCGAGGCCCTGACCGCCGTATTCCTTGGGGACGGTCATGCCCAGCAAGCCCTGCTGTCCCATCTTCAGGGTCAGCTCGGTGTCGAAATGTTGGTGTTCGTCGTTATAACGGGCCACGGGTTTCACTTCGGCTTCAGCGAAGTCGCGGACGCGTTGGCGCAGCGTTTCTTGTTCTTTTGTCAGGTCGAAATTCATTCTTTTATGTTTTTTAACGGGGTGGCGCAAGCGCCACCATTCATTTCCGGGGTTCCCGTTGGTCACCCCTTTCCCAGGGTTCCCTGCGGTCACCCTGGGCTACCAACAGGGCGCCCCTAACGGGGTGCGCGGGAATTGTTTTTTTATTTTGGTGTTTTTTATTTTATGGTTTATTCTTTTTTTCCCGGGGTTCCCTGCGGTCACCCTGGGCTACCGACAGGGCGCCCCTAACGGGGTGCGCGGGAATTTTTTCTTTTTTATTTTTATTTTGGTGTTATATTAACTCTATTAATTGTTTTTTATTGTCAACCATTTCATTCTCAGCGACCAGGATGCGTTTTACCTTGGCGTTGGTGTTGGTGGTGATGTTGTTTTCCATCTTCATGGCCTCCACTACGATCATGACGGTTCCCTTACTGACCTCATCCCCCTCCTTGACGTTGATCTTCACCACCTTGCCGGGCATGGGCGAAACCAGCATCATCTTGTCGTTGGCTTCCGCACTCCGTGCGTAGTCGTAGTCCTCATTGAGCTGGTCGGTGCGGAAACAGGTGAAATTGAGTCCGTGGAAGTTGACGATGGTCTTCTGCTCTTCGTTGACGGAACAGTACACGGTCTCCGTCCTGCCGTTCAACATGATCTTGAGCTGATGCTGGTCATGACCGAGGAACTCCACCGTGAAAGGCTTCCCGTTGAGGTCGCCTTCGATTTTCCTGGGCCCGGCTTGTGCGATGTGGACGGCCAGCTTCCGGCCTTCCACTTCAATGTTGAATTGACTGTGATAGCGCCAATAGCCAATCTCTTCCCAGACGTTTGTCGTGTTGTTGTTGAAACGTTTCTTTAACAAGTCATATACCAGGAATGAAACAGCTATATCATTGATACACAAATTATTACGACTTTCATTCAAGGCATTGAGAAGGTCATCGCGGTGGGTCTCGCAGAAAGAGGTGTCGATTTGGTTGGCGAGGAAGTCGGGATGCTTGATCACCTCCCAGAGGTAGGCCTTGTTGGTGGTGAGTCCCTGGATGATGAAGTCCTTCAAGGCATGTTGTGCCGTCTCGATGGCAGCTTGCCGGTCTTTGGCGTGGCAGATGAGCTTGGCGATCATGGGATCGTAGGCCTCTGAGACCGTGCAGGGCCGGTCGATGCTACTATCCACGCGGGTGCCGCGTACCTGGGGCTCGTGATAGGCGGTGACCCGGCCTGGGGTGGGCAGGAAGCCGTTCTCAGGGTCTTCGGCATAGAGACGCAGCTCGATGGCGTGGCCTTGGGCCTGAATCATGTCTTGGGTCCAGCCCATCTCCTTGCCACGGGCGATGCGGAGCTGTTCCTCCACGATGTCGATGCCAGTGCGCATCTCAGTGACGGGATGCTCCACCTGGATACGGGTGTTCATCTCCAGGAAATAGAAGCGTTGGTCGGTGTCCACGATGAACTCCACGGTGCCGGCGTTCTTGTAGCCGATTTCCTTGCAGAGCTTGACGGCGGTGTCGAGCAGGGCCTGTCTCCGCTCGTCGTTGAGGGTGGGCGAGGGAGACTCCTCGATGATCTTCTGGTAGCGCCGCTGAAGGGTGCATTCGCGTTCGTGCAGATGGATCACGTTGCCGTGGTGGTCGGCGAGGATCTGCACCTCGATATGGCGAGGATGTTCGATGTATTGTTCCACAAAGACGGTGCCGTCACCGAAGTAGTTGGCTGCCTCGCGGGAGGCGCGTTCCAGGGCGTCTTTCAGCTCCTCTTGGTGGTGCACGATGTGCATGCCTTTGCCACCGCCGCCTGCAGCCGCCTTGATGAGCACGGGGTAGGGCAGGGTGGCGGCCTGTTCCAGGATTTGGGAGTGGTCGCCCGTCAGGCCGAAGGTGACGGGGATGCCATGTTCGATGGCGAGCTGCCGGGCGGCGATCTTGTTGCCCATCAGGCGCATGGTGTCGGCGTCGGGGCCGATGAAGATGAGGTTGTTGGCCTGGCAGGCCTCCACAAAATCGGGATTCTCCGAGAGGAAGCCATAGCCGGGATGGATGGCGTCGGCACCGCTGTCGAGGGCGGCGTCGATGATCTTGGCGATGTTCAGGTAGGTGTCCTTGAGGGGGCCGTTGCCGAGGGGGTAGGCCTCGTCTGCCAGCCGTCGGTGCAGCGCTTCGGCATCGTTGTCGGCGAACACGGCGACGCTTTCGATGTGGAGGCGCTTCAGGGTTCGGATGATGCGAACGGCGATCTCTCCGCGGTTGGCGATCAGGACTTTATGGATTTTCTTGGTGTTCATGCAAAGAGGTGTTAAGGGTCGGTCAATCCGCCTCCCAGCGGGGTTTCCGTTTCTCGAAGAAGGCGGCCATGCCTTCCTGGCCGGCTTGGGAGGCGCGCTGGTCGGCGATGATCGCCGAGGTGTGGGTGAAGACAGGGGCGTAGGGGTCGTCGGCGCCCTCCACCAGGCGGAGCAGCTTCTTGCACTCCGCCACGGCGTCGGGCGAGGCGTGCATAAAGTGCTCGATGTATTGCCGTTCCGTGTCGATGAGTGCGTCTTCGGCCACTACAACGTTCACCAGGCGGAAGTCCTTGGCCTCCTGGGCAGTGAAACGTCGTCCCGTGAGCATCAGCTCCTTGGCGGCGGTAGGACCGATCTTCTGCACCACGAAAGGCGAGATGGTGGCAGGGGTGATCCCCAGCCGGACCTCCGAGAAGGCGAACCGGGTGTCGGTGGCTGCGATGACGATGTCGGAAGCCGCCACGATGCCGTTGGCGCCGCCGATGCAGGCCCCATGCACCACCGTGATGACGGCCTTGTTGCAGAAATGGATGGCCTGGAACAGCTTCGAGAGCCGTTCGGCGTCGGCCATGTTCTGGCCACGGCTGAAGGAGGCCATCGCTTTCATATAGGCCAGGTCGGCCCCGGCACAAAAGGCCGGGCCGTTGCCTTTGAGGACAATGACGCGGATGTCGTCGCGGCTGTCGAGCCACCGAAAGGCCTCGGTGAGCTCCCGGATCAGCTCCGGATTGAGGGCATTGCGCACTTCGGGCCGGTCCAGGTTGACCCAGGCCACACTTTCGCCCAACTGTATCTTGATCGTCTCGAATTCCATATCGCAAAAATCGGAAATTTTGTCATAATACCCCTCCATTTCGGGAAAAATATTTTACTTTGCATGATATTTGACAACAGCATATCCCTTCGACAAACAACCTATAAGATGGAAGACGAGAATTTCAACCAGGAGCTGGAGGATTTTTTCCGGCTTTTCAAACGCCTTATCGAGAAGGAGTCCGACCAGGGGGCAATTCCCGGTGTGGATCCTGCCCAGATGGAACAGCTCAAGGCCTTCATGGCCCAGTTCGACGACGTCAAGGACGACCTCAAAGGCGAGCTTCACAAGGTGGATCCCTTTACCAAGATGATGATCTCCTCCATCGTGAAGCAGCTTCGCGAGCAGTTGGGTCCCGAGGCGGACGAGGTCGCCCCGCCCACGGTGGAGGATATTGTCAGCCGTCGCGAGGAGGAACTCAGCGACGTGACCGACGCCGACGTGCGGGCCCGTGCCCTCATCGCCACCATCGACGACCAGCTGAAAAACCCCCATCTCAGTGAGGAGGAGATCGATGTATTGCTTGACAAACGGTCGCAAATTTCAGCGAAATTGTCTGGGGATTGAAATTTATTCTTACTTTTGCCTTTTCTTAAGAAATGATCGATACCATGAAGAGAATGCTCCTTTTGCTGGCCGCGGTGGTCCTTTCCGCCAACGCGTTCGCCCAACTCATCGCCAACAAGACCGACAAGAAGGTTACGGTGAACCTCGATGTGTTCAACGACTTCCAGCTTTACGAAAACGAGAATTGGGACGCCCGACTCTTAAGCCAGGGCTTCAGCTGTGCGGCTACCTACAACTTCCCGCTCGGCGAGAGCAAGAAACACACCGTGAGTCTGGGCTTGGGCTATACCGGCCATAACTACTTCTCCTACAACCATTTGATTAACCCTTATACCAAAGACACCTTGCAGTTCGTGTCGTGTCGCGACGAAGAGGGGTTTAAGCGCAACAAGCTGAATTGCAACTATATCGACATTCCGATCGAGCTTCGTTTCCGCATCAAGGATGCCTGGAAGATCGGCGTGGGGTTCAAGTTCGGCCTGTTGGTCAACGCCAAGACCAAGTATGTCGGCACCAACGAAGAGGGCATCCGGGTCCATGAGAAGTTCAGCTACATTCCCAATGTGGAGCGTTATGCCTATGCGGCTACCTTGCGTGTCGGGTACAAGTCGGTGAGCCTGTATACCGCCCTGCAGCTGGTACAGGTCTTCGAAGTCGGACACAACGCGCCCCGTCTGGTTCCGATCTCGGTGGGACTCACCTTTGCACCTTTCTAAACCGGTTCGTTTTTGGAAGTTGAATCGTTGACTTTGTGGATCCTCAGCGAGGCCGAGCGACTTGGCTTCGATGCCTGTGGCGTGTCGCCCGCGGGAGCCCTGGATCGGGAATCCGCCCGGATGGAGGCTTGGCTGGAGGCCGACCGCGAGGGCGAGATGCAATACCTGAACCGGAACAAGGAGAAGCGTTATGATCCGCGTCTGCTGGTGGAAGGCACCCGTTCCATCGTCACCGTATTGTACAACTATTACCCGGGTACCCTGTTGCCTGAAACGGACAACTACAAACTGGCCAAATACGCCTACGGGGAGGATTACCATGAGGTGGTCAAACGGAAGTTGATGACCCTGCTGTCCGTCATCGAGACGAAGACGGGACTGCTGGAGGGGGTCCGGGCGTTCACCGACTCGGCACCCATTCTCGACCGTGCATGGGCGGTACGTTGCGGCTTGGGCTTCATCGGGAAGAACACGGCCTTGATCCACCCAAGAAAAGGGTCTTTCCTCTTCATCGGGCATCTGTTTCTGCCCATCGAGTTGCAGGCGACAGGGAAGCCGATGACCAACCATTGCGGACGCTGCACGCGTTGTCTCGATGCCTGTCCGACGGGCGCCCTGGAGGCGCCTTTCCATATCGACGCCCGAAAGTGCCTCTCCTACCTGACCATCGAATACAAGGGCGACCTGGAGGGACAGGACCCCAACCGTTTTCACGATTGGATCTACGGCTGCGACATCTGTCAAGACGTATGTCCTTACAACAAGAAATTCTCCATTGCCAACAAAGAACCGCTGTTTCAGCCCTCGGAGGCCTTGACGCAACTGCGGAAAAAAGATTGGGAAGCCCTCGACCGCAACGCCTTTGAACGGCTGTTCAAGCGTTCTGCGGTTCGTCGTGCCGGTTACGAGGGGCTCCGGCGCAACATCAATTTCCTGCGTGAATGAAGGAATAGGTCACCGTTGCCAGGATGGCTACATTGTAGAGGTGACCGTACAGGAGGTTGGGCGACTCGAGGTTCCTACGGCAAGGGATCAGCGAATGCAGGTACCGGAGGTTCACTCCCCAGCTTCTGTTCAAGTCGAATTGGACCCCCAGATGGCCCGACGCCCCGAAACGCAACCACGATTCGTTTTCGAACAGGTCTTCAAAATCGGCGGATTGCTTTCCGCTCATCAGGAAATCGGCGCTGACTCCAGCCTCGAAAGTGATGAAATTCAGCGGATTGCCGTTGACAGAAAAATTGGAGAGGTCGTAACGGAACAGGATGGGTAGCTGGGCATAATGCAGCCGGATGTCCATGGGCAACATGCCGTTGTCCACTTCCTTGACGTCGGAATGGGCGCCCAGGAGGGTGTAACGGAGCTCCATCTGCCATGCGGTGGGGCCGTCGGTGGGGATGCGGGCGAAGAAGCCTCCGGTCCATCCCATCTGATGGAATCCGCCATAGCCGTCGCCGTCGATTTGGGAGGTGACAACGCCCGCCATGACGCCGCCGTCGAACGACTGCGCCTGGGTGCGGTGGGCAGCCAGGGCGAGCAAGGCGGCCACGATCAGGAGAAAGGTCTTTTTCATTCTTCAATAAGGGCTTTATAGTGGTTGTACCGTTTCATGACTTCCTTGACGAAGTTGTAGGTCTGCTTTCCTTTCAGCGGGCCGCAGGTGCACACGGGATCGGTGTAGTATTTCGATTTGTTGAGGATGTAGTAGTCGACGTTGTCGTCCCATATGTCGGGATCCTTGCCGTATTTCTCCGCAAGGCGACGGGCGTCGAGCACATGACCCAAGCCGGCGTTGTACGAGGCGAGGATGAACTTCTGGCGCTCGAGGCTGTCGGTGATGCTCTCGGGCAGGGACCGCTCCAGGTGCTGGAGGAGCTTGCCACCGGCTTCCAGCTGGTCCACCGGGGGCGAGTCGTAGTCGATGCCGTAGTTTTCCATCACCACGGGCATGAGCTGCATCAACCCGTAGGCGCCCTGGTCGCTCTCCAAGTCGGGCTTGAAATGTGACTCCTGATAGATGATCGAGGAAATCATCCTCCAATCCCAATGGATCTTCTTGGCTGCGGCTTTGATGAGATCGTCGTAGGGGCTGATGTGTCTGTTGTCGATGGCAGGGGTGGAGGAGGGGTTCTTTCCGCCTTTGAAATAACGGTAGAAGCTCTTCCTCATGTTGCTTTTCATGTAGTCCTGCAGCCAGATCCCGATGGCGGAAACCAGACTGGTGTCTTGGCCGGTGTCGGGGATGATCCAGACGATGTCTTGGTCGAGCTCCACCGGGGTTTCAAGCGGGATGGTCCGATAGGCGCTGTCGATCACCTCGAGGGTGTCGATCTCGCCGGCAAAGAGGTCCACCTGGCCTTCGGCGAGCATCTGGAAGCATTCTTCGAGGCTGTCGTTGACGAGGAGGTCGAGATGGAGGTCGAACAGCTCGCAGAAGTCGTCCAGCAGCTCAAACTGGAATCCTGCAGGACGTCCTTCGATGAGACGGTAGTTGACGTATTGTCGGTTGGTGACGGCCCGAAGCTGGCCACGTTCCTGAAGGTGCTCCATCACCGTGAGGGTGTCGACGGGTTCTTCCTCCACGACGGGTTCGGGCTGGTGCACTTCCTTTTTCTGGCAAGCGGTCATGGCAAGGACGCAGCAAAGCCAGAAAAAAGCATTGCGTAAATACTTCATAACAGTTGTTTTTGCGGTCCAAAGTTACGTTAAATGTTGATACAGATGGACTTTTTGGCGTTTTAGTGAGAAAATAAATCGTTATTGCAGGGTTTTTCCGTAACTTCGCAGCCGATTTTTCATTGGAATATGGCAAAGAAAAGCAAGATACAAGACAGCAATTGGTTCTATTCTATTTTAAGACCCATCGTGGATTTCAAGGCGCGTCATTCCTACCGTCGCTTCGAGGTCCATGGTTTGAATAAGCTTCCCAAGGATGCTGCGCTGATCTATGGCATCAACCACAGCAACACTTTGATGGACGCCTTGGTGGTGTTGGCCACCAGCCGGCACAAGAAGGTCTTCATGGCCCGAGGCGACATCTTTGCCAACCCCACGATAGCCAAGATCCTGAAGTTTCTCCGCATCCTGCCTCTGTTCCGCATTCGCAACGGCGTGGCGGCGGTGAAGCAAAACACCGATTCGATAGAACAGGCGGTCGATGTGGTGCATGACCAGGTGGGCCTTTATATGTTTCCGGAAGGACGCCATCGCACCAAACACTCGTTGCTACAGCTCAGCAAGGGCATCTTCCATATTGCCATCGACTCCAACCGTGAATTCGGACAGGACCGTCCGGTGTATTTGGTTCCGGTGGGCATCGAGTACGGCGACTATTTCCGCTTCCGATCCACCTGTATGGTGAACTTCGGGGAACCCATCAACGTTACGGACTTCATCAAGAACAGCACGGAAGAGAACGAGGCGGTGCTGATGAACCAGCTTCGTGCCATGCTCTCTGAGCGTCTCTCCAGCCTGATTACCTGGATTCCCGACGACGAGGACTACGACGCCACGTGGGAGATCGTCAAGATGAAGAATGAGAAACGGGTCGGCGGCTTGTACAAGAAGATGCTTCGGAACCGCGAGACGATCCGAAAGATCCAGGAATACAAGGCTGCACAGCCTGAGGAGGCAAAGGCGTTGTTCTCCAAGGTGCTCGACTTTGCCAACAAGCGGGTCAAGAACAAGATCTCTGTCACCTCCACGGCCAAACGTCGTCCGCTGCTGAATTCGCTTTGGAAGCTGCTGTTGGCGGTGATTGGCCTGCCGTATTTCATCGTCTCCACCGTAATCAACGCCCTCGCTTGGGTGCCTGTTGCGATCATCAAGGGCAAGCTGAAAGACCCCGCCTGGGGCAACACGGTGTGCTTTTCCGGAAAACTGCTGGTGTTTCCGCTCGTATTGGTTGGCGGCACCATCGCCTTGTTCTGCACGCTACCTTGGTATTGGGCACTGGCAGGTCTGGTGCCGCTGACGTATTCCTACGATTTCTGGTACGACTACCAGGAGTTGGTCCGTCGCATGGTGTCGGACATCCGGTGGGCGTTCAAAGGCAAGCTTCGGAAGGAATACCAGGCTTTGAAGCTCAACGAATTGTTCTAACCCCCGTAGGTATTTGGCTTAGCGGAGTACCCCAACGGCACGGCATATCTCCTTTGGAGATACGCAAGTTGCCTTATGGGGTACTCCACACGCCAACGGAACAGGGCTAATCAAAGCTTAGCAAAGTACCCCCAACGGCACTGCGTAACTCCCTTCGGTCCGTTACGAATGTGCCTCTTGGGGGTACTTTGTGCGCTTTGACAACCCCGTAGGGGCTGGCTATTGGTAGCCCAGGGTGAAACCCTGGGAAATCGGATGGTTAATGGGAAACAACCCCGAGGGGTTGGCTGTCGGTAACCGGGGTTGCGCAAAGCGCTACCCCGGTGGGAAGGATCCCCAAAAAACCGTTCGCTTGACAAAACACCCCCAACGGCACTGCGTAACTCCCTTCGGTCCGTTACGAATGTGCCTCTTGGGGGTACTTTGTGCGCTTTGACAACCCCGTAGGGGTTGGCTATTGGTAGCCCAGGGTGAAACCCTGGGAAATCGGATGGTTAATGGGAAACAACCCCGTAGGGGTTGGCTGTCGGTAACCGGGGTAGCGCTTTGCGCAACCCCGGTGGGAAGGATCCTCCAAAAAACCGTTCGCTTAACAAAACACCCCCAACGGCACGGCATATCTCCTTCGGAGATACGCAAGTTGCCTTTTGGGGGTGTTTTGTGCGCGAACGGGGGATCAGAAGATGTAATTGAAGCCGATGAAGGGTTTCAGTTTCTCGCCGTCCCGTTTGTTGAGGGCTTTGCCCATCTCCACGGATACCACGAGATTGCGGTTCATGATGAGCTTGAGGCCCAAGCCGGCGCTGGTATGGACGCTTTCCTTGTCGCCGCTATAATACATCGATTCGTTTCCTGGCAGAGGATCAAGGACTGCTTCGGCATCCATCATTTCCTTCTCGCGGAACTTCTGGGTCACGATGCCCGCGTCGAAGAAAGGATTCAACGCCACCTGCCAGTTCTGGTTGATGAACTGGAAGTCGACGATGCGCCAGCGCAGCTCCACGTTGCCGAAAGCGAAGCCCTCGCCGAGGACGCCGTTGCGGTTCACGCCACGCATGGTGACAGCGCCGCCCAAGCCCTCGGTGTACATCTTCTGGAAGAACATGGTGTTCAGGTTGTTGATCATATACCAGGGGGTCTTGCCCGCAATGCGGTTCTGGGCACCGAGGCGGTAGGCCAAGGTCAGCCTGTCTTTATACAAAGGTAGGTATTGACGCCACAGAAAGGTATAGGACAAGTTGCCGTAGCCCTTGCGGTCGATGAGGTCGGGAGCGCCGACCAACGTGGCTTCCGCGTAGATGCCTCGGGTGGGGTCGCTGTTGTGGTCGCGGCTGTCGTAGACCATGCCAAGGCGAAGCTGGGTGGTGTTGCCGCCATGGGCTTCGTCCTCCTTGATGATGCCGGTGCTCACGTAATTCTCGTACAGCGTCACTTGGTCTTCATAGCCTTCCAGGTTGATGCGGTCCACCTTGGTGTTGTAGAAAGCCAACCCAGCGGTCCAATAGAGGTTCGGCACGCCAAAGAACGGGCGCTGCATGCTGCCCACAAAACGGAACTGGTTGCGGTTGATGAAATGGTAGCCGCTCTTGACCTCGTCCGAGGACGGCGTGCCGAAGAGGAAGCTGCTATAGGGATCGAAGCCGCTGGCCTCGAAACCGTTGAAGCCGAGGAACTCGTATTTCTTGGCATAGAAATAGGTGATGTCGAAGAAGAGCTTGGTGTCCTTCACCACGTAAGGCATGTCGCTGTAGAAACGGAACACGCCGGAGCCTTTGGTATAACGCGAGGCTTCCACGTTGAACTTATAGTTGTAGCGGGGATAGCGTGTGCCGTCGCCATAGTTGAAGATGTCGCAGCATACGCCGTATTGGAATCCCAGGTCGCCATCGTAGCCCACCACGGGCAAGGGGCCGAAGTTCCAACCTTTCTTGATGATTTCCTTTTTCTGTGAGAAGGCGCTGACAGAGAGAAGCAACGCCGCAATGATAAGTGCGTATTTTTTCATATTCAGTATGGTTTGTCAAGGCAAAAGTAAAACAAAATCGGATTGTTTCGCCGATTATCGACGGATTGTCAGAAAAATACCTGTTCACCATGGGCTAAAAAGACTATTTTTGCAGTCTCAATCTGTGTTGGAAATGCGTTTTCTCGAAATCCTTTTGATTGGCATCGGACTCTCCATGGACGCTTTCTCGGTGTCGATCTGTAAAGGTTTGACCACCAAGAAGTTTTCCTGGAAAATGGCGTTGACTTGCGGGCTTTGGTTCGGCATCTTCCAAGCCTTGATGCCTCTGATCGGCTATTTCCTTGGGGCCCAGTTTGAGCGCTTCATCACCTCGGTGGACCATTGGATTGCCTTCGGGTTGCTCTTTTTGATCGGCGCGAACCTGATCCGCGAGGCCTTGTCGAAGCGGAAGGAGGAGGTCGGTGCGCTTGATGAGGCAGTCGCTGCCTCCGAGAACGCCTTGGGGTTCAAGACCATGCTGTTGTTGGCCATCGCCACGAGCATCGACGCCCTGGCCGTGGGGATCACCTTCGCCTGCATCCAGGTACGGATCTGGTCGTCGGTGCTGGTCATCGGCGTGACCACCTTCCTTTTCTCCGTGCTCGGGGTCAAGATCGGAAATGCCTTTGGATCGCGGTTCGAGAAAGGCGCCGGCATCCTCGGCGGTACGATCCTGATCCTGATTGGAACCAAGATTCTGTTGGAGCATCTTGGCATCGTGGCGTTTTGATTTCGGTGCACCGATCCGGCATCGATATCGAAAAAAAAGAAAAAAACCCTTGCGGTATTGAAAAAAATCGTAATTTTGCAGCGCAAAACGGTTCGGGATGTAGCGCAGCCCGGTAGCGCGCTTCGTTCGGGACGAAGAGGCCGCAAGTTCGAATCTTGTCATCCCGACTGCATGAGACGATGGTTTAGCCATCGTCTCTTTTTTTTGTAATCAGCTGGTTTTCCACTGATAACGTCTTTCTGTCGATAACTTTTTTGAGATTTGCTTGCGGGATAAAAGAATTAATCCCTACCTTTGCAAATTGGTTCCACCCTTGAGAAAGGTGAAACTTTGAAAACGAGAGAGAATTTTTCATGCCTAACCTGTATATCATATCAGGCTGTAATGGTGCTGGAAAGACGACCGCTTCCCTGACGGTGTTGCCCGAAACGTTGCAATGCCGTGAGTTTGTCAATTGCGACGAAATCGCGAAGGGTCTCAATCCGCTGAATCCCGACAGTGCCAAGATCACTGCCGCGCGGCTGATGTTGTCCCGTATCAAGAAGCTCATCTCGCAAGACGAGGACTTCGCCATCGAGACCACCTTGGCCACGAAATCGTACCATGCGCTTGTCCAGCGTGCACAGGAAAGAGGCTACGACATCAAGTTACTGTATTTTTGGTTGCAAAGTCCTGAACTCGCCTTGCAGCGGGTGGCCGAAAGGGTTCGAAACGGTGGCCACAACGTGGAGGAGCACATCGTCCGCCGCCGCTATACCGCCGGCATCCACAACCTGTTCAGGCTTTATCTGCCGGTGGTGGATTATTTCATCCTCATCGACAACTCCGTCGTGCCCCGCGAGGTCGTGGCGGAAGGCAACACGCATGATGCCGTCAAGGTTTACAATGAAGAGAAATTTAAAATGATTAGACAGATATGACAACCGTAAAAGTAAATGCAAAAAAGAACGAGGTGTCAGACTTGACCAAGCAGCTGATGACCGGTCTCGACCTGTCCTTCCGCCGCCTCGTGATCATGCGTAGCCGACATAACGGCACGATGTGTTTCTGTGACGAAAAAGGCCATATTTATACCGTAAAAGCCAAGGAAGTCAAGATGATGATGGGTGCTTGATCCCGCATCGCCTGCTTTTATCAAAGACCACGACCCGCATCAGGCTGCGGATCGTGGTTTTTTTATTATTTTTGCGCATTCCTTAAAAAAGTGAAACATGATGAAACGTCCCTTGTTGTTCCTGCTGCTTTCCCTTTGTGGTGCAGGCCTCTTCGCCCAATCTTCCGACCAGCTTCCCGAAACCGACCCGGTCGTCACCCAACGCATCGGCCAGTGGCAAGACCTGAAGTTCGGCTTCATGATGCACTGGGGCATGTACGCCCAGTGGGAAGTCGTCGAGTCGTGGTCCATCTGCAACGAGCCCTGGATTAACCGCGATGGGGCGGACTATTACCAATACAAGACGGATTACCAGAATCTTAATAAAACTTTCAACCCGAAACACTTCGACGCTTCGAAATGGGCCGACGCAGCTTTCGATGCCGGAATGAAATATGTGGTCTTCACCACCAAGCATCATGATGGGTTCTGCCTGTTCGATACCAAGGAGACTACCTACTCCACGGTTGACCCAAGTTGCCCGTTCTCGAAGAATCCCAAGGCCGACATCACCGGCGAGGTAGTGAAGGCTTTCCGCGACAAGGGCTTTTGGACCGGACTCTACTTCTCCAAACCCGACTGGCATTGCGACGACTACTGGGCGCATGAATGGGCCACTCCCGACCGTAATGTCAACTACGATCCGACGGCCATGCCCGAGCGCTTTGAGAAATACAAGCAATTCACCCACAGACAGATACGCGAACTCACCCATAACTATGGCGACATCGACATCCTGTGGCTCGACGGCGGCTGGGTGCGCCCCGCATGGAGCGTGAACGACGAGACGCGTCCTTGGTTGGGTTGCCAAGGCTATATCCAAGACATCGACATGCCCACGGTGGCAAAAATTGCCCGCGAGAACAATCCCGATCTGATCATCGTGGATCGCTCGGTGGGCGGTAAGTACGAGAACTATCAGACGCCAGAGCAACAGGTACCCGACAGCCTGCTTCCTTACCCATGGGAGACCTGCATGTCGATGGGCAACTCGTGGTCGTATGTTTCAACAGACCAGTACAAGAGCACCAACAAGCTCATCCATTTGCTTTGCGACATCGTGGCCAAGGGCGGCAACTTCCTCCTCAACGTGGGTCCCGATGCCGACGGCAACCTGCCCGACACGGCCCTGCTCCGCATGAAGGAAATCGGTGAATGGATGAAAATCAACGGCGAGGCCATCTATGGGACCCGACCCATCTATCCTTACGCCTACGGCAAGTTCCGTTTTACACAAAAAGGCAATAAGGTCTATGCCATCTTCCTCCTCGACGAACAGGAAAGCCCGGTGCCCCAGACCTATTGGTTCAACGGCAAGGACATGAACCTGAGAACGGGCAAGATCCGGGTCTTGGGCAGCAAGAAAAAAGCCTCCCTGAGCAAGGAGGCTGATGGTCGTTACCGCATCGACTTCCCGAACAACTTCGAGATGCCACACGCGATGGTGTTTGAGATGCGGCAGAAATAATTATCCCACCACGATATTCACGATCTTCTTCGGCACGTAGATGACCTTGCGCACCTGCTTGCCCTCGATCCACTTGGCGGCTTCGGGGGCGGCAAGCACGGCGGCTTGCACCTCGTCGGCGCTCATCGTCACGGGCAGCTCCATGTTGAAGCGCATCTTGCCGTTGAAGCTGATCGGGTAGTTGAAGCTGTTTTCCACGGTCTTAGATTCATCATAGACGGGGAAGCTGGCCTTCACCACGGAATCGTTGTGGCCCAACAGGTGCCACAGCTCTTCGGCGATGTGCGGTGCGTAGGGCGATATCATGACAGCCAACGGATCGAGGACCTCGCGCTTGTTGCACTTGAGGTCAGTCAGCTCGTTGACACCGATCATGAAGGCAGAGACGACGGTGTTGAAAGAGATGCTCTCGATGCCTTCCTCCTCTTTCTTGATGAGCTTGTGCAGGCATTTCAGCTCAGCTGCCGTAGCGGGCTCGTCGCTGACGCAGAACTCGTTGTTCTCGTCGGTGTAGAGCTTCCAGAGCTTGCGCAGGAAACGGAAGGTGCCCTCGATGCCTTGGGTGTCCCAGGGCTTCGACTGCTCGAGCGGTCCCAAGAACATCTCATAGAGACGCAGCGTGTCCGCACCGTATTTCTCTACGATGTCGTCGGGGTTCTGCACGTTGTACATCGACTTCGACATCTTCTCGACCTCGGCGCCGCAGAGATAGACGTCGTTGCTGTCCTTGTCCTTCTCGAAGATGAACTGGGCGTCTTTGAGGTCGTCGCGCCACAGGCGGAAGGCCTCGGTGTCGAGTACGTCGTTGTGCACGATGTTGATGTCGACATGGATGGGGTCGCTGAACAGCTCGCGGCCTTCGATGTTCTTGGAGATGAAGACCGGGGCGCCGTTGTAGGCCTCGCCTTCCTCGAAGGCGGGCACCGTCTTGCCTGCGATCAGGTCCTTGATCTTCTGTTCCACCTTGTCGGTGCCGTTCAGGTAGTCGTTCACCACATCGACGATGGGGACGAGCAGGAGCTTGTAACCCTTGCCGGCGGCGTATTCTTCCCAAGGCTCGGCGAGCTTTTCGAGGGCTCCCATGCGGTTGATCTCGATGAGGATGCCCTTCTCGGGACAGAAGAAGTCGAAGCGGCGACGGCCGTCCTTGAAGTCCTTCTCGAACTTCACACCCAGCCGGTTGTCCTTGATCAGACGCCAAACGCCGTATTCACAGAGTTTTTCCATGTTGGCGCGGTAGGCGAAGCTGGAACGGCCCTGGATCATGCCTTGGTTGATCATGCGCTGGAAGGGCTCGTCCTTGCACGACAAGCCGAGGTCGTAGAGGAACTTGCACCAGAAACGGCTGTAGATGAGGTGTCCGGTGGCATGTTCGGCACCGCCGATGTAGAGATCGACGTTCTGCCAGTAGTCGTTGGCCTCGCGGCTGAAATACGCCTGGCCGTTGTGCGGGTCTTCGTAGCGGAAGTAATAGCCGCTGGAGCCGGCAAAGCCCGGCATGGTGTTGGTCTCGATGGGATAGCCCTCTTCGGTGACCCAGCCTTTGGCGCGTGCGAGCGGGGGCTCACCCGTCTCGGTGGGCTTGTATTCGTCGATGGTCGGCAGTTCCAAGGGCAGCTTCGATGCGTCCATGGCGTAGGGCATGCCGTCCTTGTAATAGATCGGGAAAGGCTCTCCCCAGTAGCGCTGGCGGCTGAAGATGGCGTCGCGGAGGCGGTAGTTGGTCTTGCCCGTGCCGACGCCCAGCTTCTCCAGTTCCTGGATCATGCGCTCGATGGCTTTCTTGACCGTGAGGCCGTTGAGGAAGCCCGAGTTGACCAGCTCGCCGTCCTTGGCATCGAAGCTCTCGGTCCACGTAGCCGGGTCGGTGGCCTCGGTGCCGGGTTTCTTCACCACCTGGATGATGGGCAGGTCGAAGTGCCGTGCGAAGGCGAAGTCGCGGCTGTCGTGGGCGGGCACGGCCATGATGGCGCCGGTGCCGTAGCCCATGAGCACGTAGTCGGCGATCCAGATTGGCAGCTTGGCACCTGTGATGGGGTTGATGCCGTAGGCACCGGTGAAGGCGCCGCTCACCTTGCGGACCTCGGCCATGCGCTCGCGCTCGCTGCGGTTCTTGGTGCGGGTGATGTATTCCTCCACCTCGGCACGTTGCTCGGGGGTGGTGATCTCCGAAACCAGTTCGTGTTCGGGGGCCAGCACCATGAAGGTGGTGCCGAACAAGGTATCGGCACGGGTGGTGAACACCTCCAGGTCAATGTCTTTGCCTTCGACCTTGAAGATCACGGAGGCACCCATCGACTTGCCGATCCAGTTGCGCTGCACTTCCTTCACCGACTCGCTCCATGCCACGGTCTCCAGTCCGGTGAGCAAACGTTCTGCGTATGCCGTGATGCGGAGCAGCCATTGCTTCATCGACTTGCGCACCACGGGATAGCCGCCGCGGACGGAGAGGCCGTCCACCACCTCGTCGTTGGCGAGCACGGTGCCGAGTTTCGGGCACCAGTTCACCAGCGCTTCGGCCTGGTAGGCCAGACGGTAGTTCATCAGCACCTCCTGTTGTTCCTTCTCACTCATGGACTTCCACTCGGCAGCGGTGAAGCTGAGCGGCTTGCTCTCGGCCACGTTGAGCCCCTCGGTGCCTTTTTCCTCGAAGCGGGCGATCAGCTTGCTGATGGGCTGGGCCTTTTGGCAGCCGTTGCAATAGAACGAGTTGAACAGCTGAAGGAAGGTCCATTGCGTCCATTTGTAATAGCCGGGGTCGCAGGTGCGCACCTCACGGTCCCAGTCGTAGCAGAACCCGATCTTGTCCATCTGTTCGCGGTAGCGGTTGATGTTCTTCTCGGTGGTCTCTGCAGGATGGGTGCCGGTTTGGATGGCATACTGTTCGGCAGGCAGGCCGTAGGCGTCGTACCCCATCGGGTGCAATACGTTGAAGCCTTTCAGACGTTTGTAGCGCGCATAGATGTCGGAGGCGATGTAGCCCAGCGGATGGCCTACATGCAGGCCAGCCCCGGAGGGATAGGGAAACATGTCAAGTACATAGAACTTGGGCTTGTCGTGGTCGATGTCAACCTTGTAAATCTTGTTGTCGCGCCAGTACTGCTGCCATTTTTTCTCAATCTCGGTAAAGTTGTAGTCCATAGAGGTGGTGTTTGTCGAATAGAAACTGCAAAGGTAAACTAAAATAGATTTCGATACGTTATTTTTATTTGGAAATGTTATTTTTGCAAGGTGAAAATGAACCTTTACACGAATAAGAAGCGGTGGAAATGGGCGCTCGCCGTGGTGGCCCTCCTCATCGTGGGGGCATCGTTGTGGTATACCAACCACCTCGTCCAGTCGATGGCGGAGCAGGAGACCAACCAGGTCCAGCTATGGGCTGCAGCCATGGAACAACATGTCGGTATGATGAAGTCCACCGAGGAGTTCTTCAACAAGGTCAGCGAGCAGGAGCAGCTTCGTGTCGACTTGCTGGCCCACGCCTATCGCGAGGTCCTCGATTTCTCCCGCGATGCGAACACGGGCATCTATCTCGAGATCATCCGAAGCAACATCAGCATCCCTTTGGTCATCACCGACGACAGGGGCAACATCATGTTCTCGAACAACCTCCCCGACGACCAGAAGGACAAGAAGACCTTCGACAGCGAGATGCGAAAGGCCTACTCCAAGTTCGACCCCATCAAGATCAACCCGGGTTTTGGGCAGATCCAGTGGCTCTACTATAACCAATCGATGATCTATACCGAGCTGAAGGCGGTGCTGGAAGGCATGATCGACCACTTCCTCGATGAGATCACCCTCAACGCCGTGGGCGCTCCCGTCATCATCACCAACGAGGACGGCTCCAAGGTCCTGAGCTATGGCAACCTGGACTCCATCCAGATGCAGAATCCCGACTATGTGGCCCACCAGCTGCAGGTGATGCGCTCGGAGAACGATCCCCTGCCGATCGACTTCATGAATACGGGCAAGGCCTTTGTCTATTACCGTACCACCGACCTCGTGCAGCAGATGCGTTTCTTCCCCATCATCCAGATCATCGTCATCGCCCTCTACCTCCTGATCGCCTACCTGCTCTTCAGCTGGGCGCGGCGCTCGGAGCAAAACCAGGTGTGGGCGGGTATGGCCAAGGAGACAGCCCACCAGCTGGGCACCCCGATCTCGTCGTTGATGGGCTGGGTGGAGCTGCTGAAGCTGCAGGAGGAGCCTTTTGCCGGCACCGCGGAGATGCAGAAAGACATCGAACGGCTGCAGATCGTGACGGACCGTTTCTCGAAGATCGGCTCCGTGCCGGTGCTCGAGCCCACCGATCTCATCCCGGTGCTCGAGGATACCATGGACTACCTTCAGAAACGTTTCTCCAAGAAGTTCGAGTTTGACCTGCAGCTGCCCGAGGGGCCGGTAATGGTGCCGTTGGCGCCGTCGTTGTTCCGTTGGGTGCTCGAAAACCTGGCCAAGAATGCCGTCGATGCCATGGGTGACCATGGTCGCATCGGTCTTGTCCTCAACGAAGAATCCGAAGAGGTGGTCATCGACTTCAGCGATACAGGCAAAGGAATCTTGAAGTCGCAGTTCAAACAGGTGTTCAACCCGGGGTTCACCAGCAAGAAACGTGGCTGGGGCTTGGGTCTTTCGTTGGCCAAACGCATCATCGAGGAATACCACAAAGGCAAGATCTTCGTGAAATCGTCCACCCTCGGCGAAGGCACCACCTTCCGGATCGTTTTACGGAAATAGGGGCACCCCGTTGGGGTGGTAAAAGGGGATATCGGATGATATGGTTCCAGGGGTTTCCACCGGAGGTGTCAACCCCGTGGCTACCGACAGGGTACCCCTAGCGGGGTGTCGATGAACCCCGTAGGGGTTCGCTATCGGTAGCCAGGGGTGAAACCCCTGGGAATGGGGTGATAATTGTTTTCATACCGACAGGGCACCCCTAGCGGGGTGCCTGTTGTTCCATGAACCGTTTGATCGTTTCGGCATGTCTTCCGCGGACGATGACGTGGTGGTTGCCGATGGAATGTTGCAGCAGGTAAGGCTTCAGGTTGGCATCCAAGGTAATCTGGGTGCGACAGAAATGGTTGCTGTAAGGCGACGCCACCGCCTTGGCCTCCGTCACGAAATAACGGTCCAGCCTTGGTCCGCCCCATTTGAAGATCGTATAGTCCGTCAAGGGCAAGGCACCTTGGATGGCCACGCCGATGCCCGATTCGAAATGGGAGCGGAGGGTGAGGTCGTCGCACATCTTGAGCGGAATGGTGCAGTGGGCCAGCATGGTCGTCGTGTCGGTGAGCTGCGAGGGGTTGGCCATGAAGGCTTCCGCGCCGCACAGCCGTTTCACCAGCAGCATGCTCATCAGGGTCTGCATGTCGCCTTCGCAGCCCGCCACGATGCCCTCGTCGTTGAGCAAGGCTAGGGCCAGGCAGCTCGTGGTTCCACAAGCCTTCACGATGTCGAAACAGCGTATGGTCATGGCGTCGAGCCGCTCCTCCTGACAGATTTGCCTGATGGTGAGATAGGCCTTGGCCGCCTCCACCATGTCGGCGCAGGAGGGCTCCAAGGTGTCGACAGACCGTTTCACGATGTCTTGCGCCACCTTCACTGCCTCCTTCTGCGACACGGTTTTGATGCCATCGACGAGCCGTTGCAGGTCGATGTCGAGGGTCTCCACGCCGTAATGCGAGCGCAGGTATTCCCGATCCACGCCCGAGGCGATGAGCCAGTCGGAGGGCTGCCCGAACAGGCCGATGCGGGCCCCTGCCAAGGGGTTGGCCTGTTGTGCCAGGGCCGACAGGATCGCTTCGTTGCTCCCATGCAATATCTTTGCTTCAACGCCTTGACCTTCCAGCCAAGTGAGGATTTCGAGGGAGGCTGCCAGCGAGTTGTTGCGGCCGTCGGCAATCAAGGTGACGTTTTTGGTGCTAGATGGGGTGTTCAGCATCTCGACATCGATAGCCGACCAGAGGCGTTTGAACAGGTTCTCCACCCCGCCGGTGGCAATCATCACGGCATCGGGCAGCATCGCAATCTTCAAGGTATCAACGGTCTCATCACCGATGACGGTGATCTCGGCATGACATTCGTTTTCAAGCCGTTTCAGCAAGTCGGCATATTCATTCCAAACGAATTCATCGGTCTGGAAGGATGATCGGAGGATAATGATTTTCATATTCGGTTTCCTTGTGATGGCTCTTTTTTGTTTTGTTTAATGACGCACCATAAACCTCAAGGTCTGCTCACCTGCTTTAACGACATAGATGCCGTTTCCATAGCTGCTCGTGTGGATGTTGAGTTCGTTGCCGTTGGCTTCGAATTCGTCCATCATTTGGCCCAGGGTGTTATAGACCCGTACGGTACCGAGGTTTGCGCCTTTCAAGGTCACGAAGTCGTTGGCAGGGTTGGGTCGAAGTGTCATTGTCTGGTTTTCAGTAACTTGCACGCCAGAGGTCCAGTCAAAGGCAGTAACCAATTGGACGGTCTCGAGGGTGTTTTCAAAAGAAAGGATTGGATAAATGGTGTCTTTACGGTAAATGTTCATCCAAATATCAAGTTGGATGTTGTCTCCCTGGGCGATCGGAATGTCGAAATCCTCGTCCAAAAAGATTTGTTGGTTTCCATAAGTGAAGTAATACCAGCCCCCATCATCATCCACGGTAATTTTGTTTAAATGAATCACGGGCTCGGTGGTATTATTGTAAATGGTGAGCGGCGTGGCATCTTGCATCTGGGATATCCACAAGGTGTCCGTGCCGAAAGTCAACGTCTCCTCATAACAAGAAGCTTGCTCGTAGCCTTCAGCCTCCATTGCTTGGACAATGTATTCCAGCGTGGGCGGATAGATGTCGCGTTCGGCGAAGGTGTGGTCGGGACGGATCAGCATCAGGGCGGGGTAAAGCGCTACGGGGATCGCTTGGGCGATGTCGTTGCCACCCCCGTCGCGGCTAATGATGGGATACTGCACACCGAATTGCTCCACCCAGGCTTGACAAGCGTCGTCATGGCCGTTGGGCGAGATCCCCATGAAAAACACGTCATGGTTGTTGCATCCATACTGATGGAACGCCTCCACGATATCGGACATGGGCGTTTCACTAAACGGGTCGCCCGTAAGGAAAAAGTTGATGAACACGGCCTGGCCGGCATCCAGGAGGTCGTAGAGGTGGATTTCGTTGCCGTCGAGGTCGGTGCCGGTGAAGTCGGGCATGGTTTCGCTGCCTCCCCCGGGGGTGGTGGTGACGGTCTCTTGGGCCACCTCGCCCAGCGTACCGTCATTGTCGGCCGGCACGGCATAGATGGTATAATCTGTGTGGGGTGTCAAGCCGTTGAAGGTATTGGAAAGGGTCCCCGAGCTGGGAATACCGTAGGTCCAGAGGTAGTTCGGGAGGTCAAGCCCTGTCAAGCCCATCCATTCTTGGATTTCGGCGTCGGTGGCGATGGTGTAGGCGTAGGAGGCACAGTCGGAGTTAGGCGTGAACGTGGCGGTGACTTCGGTCTCCAAGACCTGATCGATGGTGATGCTCACCTCGGGCGTGGCGCCGCAAGCGTGTTGATGAACCCCCTGGTTTTCCAAAGCGTTGACGATGGTCTGGGCGTTGTTGATGGGCCAAAGGTCGCCGATGGCGATGGAGTGGTCCGGACGGATGAGAACGACGGTGGGGAAGGCGCCGATCTGGTATTGGTTGCAGATGGTGCCGCCGCCGCCGGGCCGGCTGATGGTGGGGTATTCGATCCCGTAGTTGTTGACCCAGTTGAGACAGGCGGCATCGCTGTCGCGGTCGGAGATCTCTATATAGAACACATCATGTTGGTTGCATCCCATCAGGGTATAGGAATCTCTGATCTTGGGCGTCGCCTGCTGACAGGGACCGCAGGTGGTGAAGAAAAAGTCCAGGAGCACATACTGTCCCCGATCGAGGATGTCGAATAAATGGACCCGTTCACCATGTACGTCTGTAGCGGTAAAGTCCACTGCTGTTTGCAAGGGACACTGCGCCTTCACACCCCATCCCAGGATGAGCGCGATGAGTAAGGTAAATACTTTTTTCATAGCCTATATCTATCTCTAATATGTCTCTATATTTAGTCGTCTTGTTTGTAGTATATATAACTTTCCACGCTCCACTTTTTAATTGTCTCGATAGTCTTTTTTCTTGGTCAGTTTCAAATCTTGAAGTGCTTGTGCCTTCACGTTGATGGTGAAGTTCCAGCTCTTGTAGTTGCCGATGGGGATCCAGTTGAAGCGCATCTCCCAGCAGTGCAGGTCGCGGTAGATGTTCAAGGAGGTGTAGGAAAGTCCATGGTTGGTGAAGTCCCATCCCGTGGAGAAGGTGAACTTCCATTTCGGGGTGAGGCTGATGTCGCCGTTGACCGAGAGCGTCTGGACGACTTGGTTCTTGGCGATGCCCATGAAGGCGGCATACGTCATGTTGGTCGTATAGCGCAGGTTGTAGTTGAGGGTCAACGACCAGGGCGTGGTCCAGTCTACGTAGGCGTTGGGGTTGCCGAGGATGTCGTCGAGTTCGCCCGGGGTGACAAACTCGGAGCCTGCCGCCTGTGAGGCGATGCGGTTGTTGAAGGCGGAGGGATCCCCGTTCCCCGTTTGGCTTTCACCCCGCCATTTCTTGAGGTCGTTGTGGCTGAACGACCAGCCGAGGCTGAAGTTCCACGCGGAGTTGTTCTTATGGAACAGCTTTCGGTTTTCGAGGAGCTCCAGACGGTTGATGCGGCGGCCCAGCGAATCGAGTGCGTAGGGGTCCCATACACTGGAGTAGCTGACTTTCAGCTTTTTGAACAAGGTGGTTCGGCCGCTGACCGACATGTAGGAGAAGTTGAGCGAGTCTTGGGTGAGGTCGTAGTTGCCGGAGAAGCTGAGCGACTCAAGCAGGACCACCTTCTTGACACCGGTGATGGTGTCGCTCTTGGAGGGCACCTTCAGGTCGAGCGTGTTGTTGAAGTTGTAGGTGATCAGCCCCGACCGGTTCTGGGAGGGAGTGCCATACAAGGCGTTCATGAACATGTTGTAGGTCTGGACATTCCCGTTGGCGTCGACATATTGGTTGTAGACGTTCCATTTCGGGTCGCTGAAGTCGGGCCTGAACGAGAATCCGATGGTCGGTGTCAGCACATGGCGGATGGCGCGGATGGGTCCTTTCCGGAAGCTGACCATGCCGTAGAGTTTGGTGGTGAGGTTGCTAGTGATGTTGAAATCCACCAGGTTGCGGAACCCACGGACGGTGTCGATGCGCATGCAGCTGTCGGCCTCGTTCCATTGACGTTCGATGCGGCTGAAATACATGTAGTCGTTGATGGTGGCCGAGTTGGTCCAGGTGAAGTGTTTGAGCAGCTTGATGGGCAGGTTGATCGGGAGGGTGTGCTTGACGCCGCTTTGGACGTACTTCTGCAGGTTGTTGAACCAGGCCCCCATGTTGTCGTACCATCCATGGGGGAAAAGCAAGGTGTCGATGCCGGAGACGTAGTTCTTCGCGTTCATGGTATAGTTGACGTTGAGGTCCTTGTACCAGTGTTTCTTTCCCGGCTTGCCGACTTTCTGCAACGGATAGATGCGGTTGACGCTGAGGGTGAGCTCGGGCAGCGAGGCGGTGACCTGCTTGGTCAGGGTGTTCTGGCTGTGGCTGGCGTTGAGGGTGAGGTAGACCTTGCCGCCGAAGTTGGTCTGGTAGGCCACGGAGCTCTTGAAGGTGTTGCTGAGGTATTCGTTGGAGGTGGTGGCGTTGTACTTGTTGAAGTTGGAGCTGATGATGTTGACGTCGGCCGAGAAGCTATGTCGGGGATGGGCCTTGGGATCCTGCTTGTGCGTCCACTTCACCTTGAAGTCGGTGCTTTTGTCGTAGTCGGCTGCTCCCTCGTCGCCGATCTTGTTGACGGCGAAGCCCAAAGCCAGCGAGCCGTTGTGCTTGTAGCGTTGCGCATAGCGGAAGGTGGGTTTGACGGCCCAGCTGCCTCGGGTGTAGATGTCGCCCAGCAGCTGCAGGTCGTAGTGCTCGTTGATGGCCCAGTAGTACCCGCCGTTCTCGAGGTAGAAGCCTCGGTTGGCCGACTCGCCGTAGGTGGGGATGATCAGTCCCGATTTCTGTCCCTTGTGGTTGGGAAACATCGCAAACGGCAGCACGATGGGAAGCGGAACGTCCTGGATGGTGACATAGACGGGTCCGGTGACGATCATGTCGTCGGGGATGATCTTGGCTTTGGTGAACCGGAACTGGTAGTGGGGATGGTCTTTGAGGTTGCAGGTGGTGAAGCCGCCCGACCGGATGTTGATCGAGTTGTCGTCCATCCGTTTGATCTTCTCGCCGTGGATGTAGCCGCCGCTCTCCTCGGTCCACACCTTGCGGATGATGCCTTTCTTGGTTTGGAAGTTGTACGACATCTCCTCCGCCTCGAACTTGGTCTCGCCTTGGGTGAACTTCGGGGCGCCTTGGATCCGTCCGGTGGAGTCGGCAAGCCCCATGGCGGTGACGACGTTGGTGTTGAGGTCGAATCTAAGGTAGTTGGCTTCGAGGGTGATGTCGTTGTATTTGACCACGGCGTTGCCGTAGTAGTGGATGAGCTTCTCCTGCACATCCTGGACCACGGAGTCCACCGCCGTACGCTCAATCTTGACTTCGAAAGGCGACGCTTTTTTCCGCTGGGGCGGGAGGTCGCGACGGGCTTCTATCACCGTGTCACCCGTGACGACCAGGCCTGAGGAGGCGTCCACCAGGGTGTCCATCGTGACGGAATCCTTGGCTGTCATCGTCGAATCGACCGTTTTCTCGATGGAGGGTTCCGCTACCGGCTCCAGCCACAACGTATCCACCTGAACTTCTGTCTCCTGTCTTCGGTCTTCGGTCTTCTCCAACGTCTTGCATCCGTTGACCGCGCATACCAGTGCCAACGACACGAAAAATGCCGTCCACCGAAAATAAATATGTAGAAAATTGCGTTTCAACGATCGAAAACGATTATTTTTGTCCCAAAATACAAATTTGGCTGCAAATATACTCTTTATATCCTTAATACAGATGGTTATGAATCAACGAAACCACATAAAATTTGGTATGCTGCTGCTTGTTTTTCTGCTTCCGATGGTCCTGATGGCCCAGCGGGGAGAGAAGATCAGGACCGTGGTCATCGACGCGGGTCACGGCGGCAAGGATACCGGTGCCCTCGGTGCCATCAGCAAGGAGAAGGACTTGAACCTGACGGTGGCCTTGCTCACGGGTGAGTACATCAAGAAGAACCTGCCCGATGTGAAGGTGATCTACACCCGCGAACGGGATGTGTTCGTCACCTTGAACGAGCGGGCAGCCATCGCCAACCGCAACAACGCCGACGTGTTCATCTCCATCCACTGCAACTCCGCGGGCAGCAAGGGCTCGTCGGCCGTTGGAGCCGAGACCTTCGTCCTCGGTGAGCACAAGAACGCTGCCAACCTTGAAGTGGCTAAGAAAGAAAACTCGTCCATCCTGTACGAGGAAGATGCCAAGGAGCAATATGGCGACTTCGACCTGAACAGTCCCGAGGCCTACATCGCCTTGTCGCTGTTCCAGCAGGAGTACCTTAACCAGAGCCTTCAGCTGGCGGCCAACGTGCAGGAGCAGTTCACCAAACGGGTGGGTCGTAAGGACCGTGGCGTGCAGCAGGCAGGGTTCCTGGTGTTGTGGCGGACGGCCATGCCGAGCATCCTCATCGAGCTGGGCTTCATCAGCAATGCCGCCGAGGAGCGTTTTTTGGCTTCTGAGACGGGACAGGAATACATGGCTTCGGCCATCTATCGGGCTTTCCGCGACTTCAAAGCTTCCTACGAAGGGAACAACGTGGTGGCGGAAGCCAAGCCTGAACCCGTGGTGAAACAAGAAGAGACCCCCAAACCGGAGATCAAGCCTGAACCTGAGGTGAGGGAGGAGGAAGCCCCGAAACCCGAAACAAAGCCGGAACCTGAAGTCAAACCCGAGCCTGTGGTTGAGCCCGAACCTGAGCCTGTGGTGTCACCCAATCAGCCGGCGGTGTGCTTCAAGGTGCAGTTTGCCACCCGTGACAGCGATGTCCCTGTCTCCGACAAGGCCTTTGCCAAAGTCAGGGAGGTGGACCGTTATTACTACAACGGCGCCTATCGCTACACCTCAGGCACGTTCCGCAGCCGCGAAGAGGCGGCCGTGCGTCAAGCCGAAGTGCGAAAGCAAGGCTTCAGCGACGCCTTTGTCGTGGCCTTCATCAACGGGGAACGCGCCACCATCAAAGAAGCGGAGGCGGCGATCAAACTGTTTTAATTTTTTGTTTTACAGGCGTGGAAGGGAACGTTCTGTAGGACGTGAAGGCCCAGACAGACTCCCGCGGTCAAACCGATTCCTCAAAATGACATAATAGTTCTTCAAGCTTTTGGACTTCTTTTAAGGCACCGTTGTTCATTAGTAGTTCATCAATCCATCCTCTTATTAGCCTGTATTCTTCCTCGTTATTGATTTTACCACGTTTAATGATACGCTTTATCTCGGCAATCTCTTTTTGACGGTTATGCACTAGATCTTGCCCAAACTTTCTTCGAAGAATATGATTGAGTTCATCAAATTGCTCGGGAGAAAGGTCTCTAGAGTTTTCATTCAAATCATTGTACAAACATTTCAAACCAGGTAGATTTTGGTCCGAAAAGGCTTTATCTATAATCCGTATTAGATAATCATGTAAAGATGCGTTTTTTTCAGCGTAGGCAGGGTCAAGTTCCTGCATTAATCCTATATCAAAGCAATCATTTTCAAGAGTGTTGTAATATTCTTGGAGGGTTTTACACCACTCATATTTGAATCTTAATTCCTTAAGTTGTATTGGGTTTAAAGGTCGTTTCATGATTCCTTAAGTTGTATTGGGTTTAAAGGTCGTTTCATGAGTCAGAATCTTCGATAGCGCCCACCACTACGCTGCCGATTGCGTGAGGCCCGTCCGTGGGTATTTGTATTATTCTATCCATGGATTGCCAAACACTCCAATCAAAATAAACATGGAATTAAGTGTTAAAATAGAAAACACAATACACCAAAAAGACCTTTTGAATCTACGATCATAATCCTCATCATTAAACATTTCTTTTATTTTTAAATAGCGTTTTTTATTGAAGAACAAAATGCAATTGAGCACAATATCAACAATGGCAAATAAAACAAAAAAAACACCGGAAGGGAGAGCTATAGGCAAGATGAATCGAGAAATAATATATAGTAATGTAAAAAAGCCGCTGTAACATAAAATGCTCATTGGTAATATAGCAACGACTGCAGCAAATCTATCCGATTCCTCTCCACCTTGATAGTTTTTCTTTTCTATCCTAAAAAAGAAATAAAACAATCGATAATAAGCCTTTTTTAAATAACATATCAAATCCATAACTGTATTATTTTCCATGACGATAATAAAGTGGCGTTTTTCATAATTTGTATATGCTGGTGTGAATTTTCCAAGCCAAATTCAAAAGGCAGTTCGTTCTTTGCCCCTTGAACGGCTTGCTTCAAATGCTCGTCATTGTAATATACACCAGGATAACTAATCAGGTCTTCCCTGCAAGAGGTATAACGACTGGTAATTGTATTCAGCCTGTCAAAGACTTTTTGTTCAGTTTCTGACAAACAAGCATGACCCATAGCTAAATTATATGATTCATAAAAAGCTTCGCAAAATGCTTCGCTAGCAATTCTATCAGAAATGTAAGCATCCATTATCCAATAGATGTATTTTATCTGTTTTACTAAACATTGTTGTAAAAATAAAGTTATGGCGTTATTGGTGGAAGAGGTCCTAATGAGGGAAGGCTACAAAAAGGGGAAGTTTACAAGGGGCAATGTCCTCGTTTTCACCTGGATTTTCGTTTTGGGCCATTATGGGAAGGCTCAATGTCCATAGCGCTATCAAAATAGGAAACAGTTTTGCTTTCATTGCATTTTTCTGTATTACAATACATTACTCAATAAAAAACACTTTCAGTGGAGTTGATCCACTGAATAAGATTGATGTATAATATGGCACACATCGCAGCAGGAAGTGTGGCCGAACATTTTCTCGCCTGTTATTTTGCGGCGATCATCTCAATCTCTACCAAGGCTTTCTTGGGGAGTTCCTTCACGGCGAAGGCGGCCCGGGCCGGGCAGGCGCCGCTGAAGTACTTGCCATAGACGGCGTTCATGTCGCCGAAATAGCTCATGTCGGCGAGTAGGCAGGTCGATTTCACCACGTTGTCGAAGGTGCATCCCGCCTCGTGGAGGATGGCCTCGAGGTTTTTCATGCACTGCTCGGCCTGGGCGGTGATACCTTCGGGCATGAGGCCCGTGGCAGGGTCGATGGGCAACTGGCCCGAGATATAGACGAATCCGTTGGCTTCGATGGCTTGGCTGTAGGGGCCGATGGCGCCCGGAGCCTTGTCGGTGGCGATGGCTTTTTTCATGGTTAGGATATTTATGGGTTTCTGCCCACAAAAATACGTTTTATTTCTCAATCTTTTATACCTTTGCAGCGTGAATATTCAATCTGCCATGACCTTCAGAAAAATATTGAAAAAACTCGCCAACCGCTACGTGATCGCTACCGTGGCGTTCCTGCTGGTCATCCTCTTCTTCGACCAGTTCAACATCAGGAAGCAGATCGCCCTCCATCGTGAGCTGAAGGAGCAAGAGGCGGAGATCGAACATCTGGAGACCCACATCGCACGCTATCAGGACTCGCTCAAGATGGTCACCGAAGACAAGGAAGGCATGGAACAGATTGCCCGCGAGAAATACTACATGAAACGCGACAATGAGGTGGTCTATAAAATCTCCGACGAGGAATGAACTCCCCCCACCGCATACTTTTACGCAGTTTTTTGTTGACCGCCCTTCTCCTGCTGACAACGTGGTTGTCTGCACAAGACCACCTGGTCCGGGGAAAAGTCACCGACAAGCAGCACCGGAAGCCGCTTGCCTTCGTCAACATCGTGGTCAACGAGGGCCAGTATGGCGGCATGAGCGACATCGACGGGAAATACGAGATCCACAGCCCTGAGCCGGTCCAAACCCTTCGGTTTTCTTATCTCGGTTATGAACCGGAGCTGCGCACCTTGGAGCCTGGGACGCAACGTGTCGATGTGGCCCTGCAACCCACGACCTTCGAGTTGGGTGAGGTGACCATTGAGGCTGGGGAGAACCCGGCCCATCGCATCCTCGACAGTGTGATGGCGCACCGCAAGGAGAACAACCCGAACGCCCTCGACGCGTACCGTTATCATATCTATGACCAGATGGTGTTCACCATCGACAGCAGCGAGTTCAACAAGGCATCCCTTGCTGCAGACCGCCCTCCAGCGATGTCGCAGTTCGACAGCCTGCTGAAGCGAAGCGACCTGATGATCATGGAGACCTACTCGGAAGTGCTGTTCCGGGCCCCTGACCAACTGCGGCAGAACGTGCTGGGCACCAAGATGTCGGGCTCGAAGAACGCCCAAGTGGTGTATCTCGCAAGCAAGATGCAGAGCACCAGCTTTTACGAGGAGACGGTGAGCGTCGCGGGTACCGACTATGTTAACCCCATCAGCCGGAACAGCAAGAACCATTATTTCTTCGGCCTGGAATCGGTGTCGCCTGCCGGAGGGACAGATTCCCTCTATTTGATCTCGTTTCATCCCTTGAAGGGTAGCGGGTTCAACGGGTTGCGGGGCGTGATGACCATCCACTCCGACGGCTGGGCCTTGCAGAACGTGAAGGCGGAACCTGACCGGCAAGCGGAGCTCTTCACCATCAGCATCCAGCAGCTGTATCAGAAGATCGAGGGACGGTGGTTCCCGAAACAGCTGAATACCAACCTGGTGCTTCCCCAAGTGGCCTTGGCGATGGACGATCAGGCCTTCCCCATGATGGCGGTCGGCAAAAGCTATATCTCAGAGGTCGAGCTGCATCCTGAATTCCACAAGAACGACTTCTCGGAAGTGGAGCTGATGGTTCCCGTGGAGGCGGCTTACCGTGACGACAAATTCTGGACCCAGCACCGTATCGACTCGCTCACGGAACGCATTCTGAACACCTACCATTTGATGGATTCGCTGACAGAGGGCAATGATATCTTCGACCGGGCGCTGAACGTTACCAACAAGCTGTTGCAGGAATCGGCCGTGAGTCTGGGACCCGTCGATCTGCAGCTGGGTAGCATGCTTCGTTACTCCCTGCTTCGAGGATGGTACGTGGGACTTCACCTTGCGACGAACGACCGCTTTTCGCGCCATCTGAGGTTCAGCGGCTTCAATGGTTTCTGGACCCGGTTGCGCGATTTCGACTATGGATTGGAGGGGAAATGGCTCATCAACCGGCAACGGCAGATGGAACTGGGAATGCGTTATGCCCATCGGTCGAATGCCATGGGCGAGTTCGGTGGCTTTAACGAAGGGGTCAACCTGTTGTCTGAAAAGGACTATCGATACACGTTCTACGAGAACGTCCTGGAACGGGGTAATCGCACGGAGGTGTTCTTCAACACGCGCTTCGCCCGGCATTTCAAGGCGTTTGTGACAGGGGGCGTCTATGACAAACACTATCACCAATCTTTTTATAACACCCCTGCCGATACCATGAACGCGGCCCGTTATGCCATGGCGGAGCTCAAGGTGCGCTTTGCCTACAAGGAGAAGTTCTTGGGTAGTACGAAAGGCATACAATCACTGGGTACCGATTATCCCATTGTATGGATGACCTATCAGCATGCCTTCAAAGGGGTGCTGGGCGGCGAGTATGACTTCGATCGGGTGAAGTTGCAGGTGGAAAAGGATTTTCAGACGAAATACCATGGTCGTTTCTCCGTGCTGATGCAGGCGGGCTATGCCTCGATGGGCTGTCCGGTGATGGAGACCTTCAACTTGCTGGGATCGTATGAACGATTCGGCTTGTATTCGCCGGGCTGTTTCGCCACGATGCGCGAGAACGAGTTCTTTGCGGACCGCTTTACGGCTTTGTTCCTGAGCTACCATTTTCAAGGCACCCTCTGGTCACCCAACAGCGCCTGGTTCCAGCCGCAGCTGACCCTGGCCACCCATCTGGGATGGGGCGACATGAAACGTGGCGCTTGGGGCTCCGACCGAAACTTCAACACGATGGAACGTGGTTTCTTCGAGAGCGGCGTGGTGGTGAACGGTTTGCTGTGCCTGCCTACCATGAAGATGGGGGCGGGGGTGTTTTACCGTTACGGACCTTATGCGCTTCCGAAAAAATTGGATAATTTTGCGTTCAAATATTGCGTGACGTTTGCTTTTTGAAATTGAAAACGACTATGGATACGGGTTTACGAAGGGTTTGTTTCTCATGCTTGGCGTTGACGGCTTTGATGTTGCTCTCTTGTGGGCGACAGCCACAGAAGATCGTCCTGGAAGGCCGGGCGCAAGGTTCCTATTACGCCATCACCTATTTCGACGAGGAGGGCCGCAACTTCCAGGAGGGCATCGACTCGATCTTCCATGCCGTGGATTGCTCGGTGAACCTGTGGGTGGACAGCTCCGTTATCTGCAAGGTGAACCGCAATGAAGACGTGTCGTTGGATCCGATCTTTATTGATAATTTCAACATCGCCCAGCAGGCAGCCGAGCTCTCCGGTGGGTATTTCGACCCTACCATCTCCCCTTTGGTGGCCGCATGGGGCTTCAGCTATAAGCATGGCGACAGCATCACGCCGCAGCTCATCGACAGCCTGCGTCCGTTGGTGGACTATCGGAAAGTCCGCATCGAAGACGGAAAGTTGATCAAGGACAACCCTGCCATGCAACTGGATTTCAACGCGGTGGCGCAGGGTTATACCTCCGATCGGATCGCCGCCTATCTCGAAAGCCAAGGGGTGAAGAACTATCTGGTGGACACCGGCGGCGAGATCATGGCCAAGGGGGGCAAACCCAACGGGCAGCCCTGGGTGGTGGGCATTGAGAAGCCTGCAGACAACTGGGACTCGGAGCAGGTGGTCCAGACCCGTGTCCCCTTGCGCGACAAGGGATTGGTCACTTCGGGCAGCACCCGCAAATACGTGGAACGCGACGGTAAACGCTATTCGCATTGCATCGACCCCACCACGGGCTGGCCGGTGGAGCACCAGGTGCTCAGCGTCACGGTGCTGGCCGAGAACGCCACCTGGGCCGACGCGTTGGCTTCCATCGGCATGGTGATGGGCATGGAGCGGTCGTTGCCGATCCTTCAAAGCCTGGAAGGCGTGGAGGCCTACTTTATCTTTGTCAACGACCGGGGCGAGTTGGAGACCTTCGCCACCGATGGATTCGAAACCTTGGATTAAGCGGCTATGGTGATCCTGTTCAACAAACCCTACGGCGTGCTGAGCCAGTTCACTCCCGAGGCAGGACATCCGGCCTTGGATGGCTTTGGCTTTCCGCCTGGCGTGTATGCTGCCGGCCGTTTGGACCACGACAGCGAAGGCGCCCTGTTGCTGACCGACGAAGGGAAGCTGATCAAGAAGCTGCTGGACCCCAAGTTCGAGCATCCCCGCACCTACCTGGTCCAGGTGGATGGACAGATCACCCCGGAGGCCATTCGCCAGCTCTCCAAGGGCGTTACCATCAAAGGCTACCGCACCAAGCCCTGTCGGGTGGAGATGGCGACCCAGCCTGAGGATCTATGGGAACGCGTGCCTCCCATCCGGTATAGGGCCAACATCCCCACCAGCTGGATCAAGATCACCTTGGTGGAGGGCAAAAACCGCCAGGTACGCCACAGCACTGCAGCGGTGGGTTTTCCGACCTTGAGGCTTATCCGTGTCCAGATCGGCAACATTGCCTTGGGCGACCTCCAGCCGGGCCAGTGGCGGGTAGTCACCGAGCGGGTGATCTGAGTCAAGTGGTATTTCGGGCACAAAAAGAGAGCGACCTTCGATGAAGGCCGCTCCCAAAGAAACACAAAATGACTAAACAAAATCGAGTTCTTTACTTAACTAGGAGTTTCTGTGTCCGCATCGCTTGTTCCGAAGTCAGGCGGAGCAGGTAGACACCCGGCACCTCGGGCAGGTCCATCTCGGTGCCGTTGCCTTGTAGGGTTTGTGCGCGCAGCATTCTTCCGGTCACATCCATGATCTCAAGCTTGGCTTCACCATCATTCAAGATGTGGAGTTTGCCCTGGCTGATAAAAGCGAAGGGGTTGTCTTCGTCGGCTTCATCTTGCCTCATGAAAACCAGTTTGAAACGGGAGGCATAGTCTGTTGTCTTGGCTTCGAAGCGATAGCTTGGGTCAGCCAGCAGGTCGACATCGGCTCCTGTGAGGCAATCGATCAGATGGAGGTAGGTGATCGAGGAGGTAGAGGCGGTAAGCGCTTCTGAAACGCTTAAGGTATAGGTGCCGTTCTCGTTGGCCTTGAAATTGACAGGCATCTCGCCTTGGTCTTCAGCATTCACCACCGCGTAGTCTTTGCCCATTTGTGGGATATAGAGCTTAGTGCTGTTGCTACTCATCTGGAACTTCGGCAGCTCTCGGCCTTCGCCGAAACGGACGAGGACGCGGTCAATGACACTGCCACCTCGGGTTGCTGAACCCGTCGAAGCGCCCTTGCTCAGATTAAGGACAAGCCCCTTGCCATTGCCGTTTTGAGGTGCTGTCGTGAAGGTCAAGCCCTCATCATTTTCGTCGGCGATGACGAAAACACCTTCCATGGGCGCGATGCTGTTTTGCTCCACATCGGCAGCGGCTATAATCTCGCTTCCACCGGAATTCATGACGTAGAACGGACGGTCGATGTAGGCGGTCTGTTCTGCGAAGGGATTGCCTACGAGGTTCCATCCCGGAAAACCTCCGGCTGCATCGTCCTTGACCAGTGTGACCTCGTAGCTATCGCCTTCAATGGGGGTTCCACTGAAGGTGAGCGTGACGTTGTCCTTGTTGGCATAGAGGTAGCCCTTGCCGCTTGCGAGACGGAACGGTTCTTCTTTGTAGTTACGCCATTCCAGGTCTTCCGACTGGTTGAACCAATAGAGGTCGTAGTGGTTGTCCTCTTCGGGAATCATGCCTTCGACCTCAGCAGGATTCACGTCGTCGATGGGGCTGGCGATGAGGTAGAAGTGGTCCTTGCCATCGCCGTAGCCGATGATCTCCTTGGTGAAGCTCGATGTCGAAGTGGTGAAGTTGAGGACGATGGGGTTTTTATAGGTGCCGTAAGAGCCGTCACTTAACCATGTGATAGTACAAGGAGTTCCGTCGTAAGTGGTGATGGTACAGTCTTCCAGTTCTTCACCGGTTTGATGGTTGTATAGTTTGAATGAGATCTCGTAATTATCGCTGGTGCCGTAAATCAACATGTTAACGCGATAGTAGTGGTTCGAGCCAAAGCATTCAATCCTTTTGGAGCCTGTAACGGTAGCGCCGTTAAACGCTCCAATCTCGATGTCGTTCGATTGTTGTTCAACGCCGTTGATGAGGATTTGGGCCTTGAAATTCATGTTGTTTGCGTAGTCGTGAGGATTGACCTGGTAGTGTTGGTCGTCTCTTGTGAAAACCAAGGGCTTGTTATTAGGGTCTTGCGAGATATAGACATAACCTTGTCCTGGCTGCAGCATGTTGAAGTCTCCCATCCATTCACCATCTTCGTAGGTGGTGCTTTTTTCAAGGGTTTTGATGATGTCGCCTTCGACCGGTTGGAAATCGTTGAGGGCGTCTTCGATTGCCGTGGTTGTTGCGCCAGGGTATCCGAACCAGTTGTAGCCCTGGCTGATGGTGATAGAGACAGTTGAAGCGGCTTGTCCTTTAAGTACGAAGCTGCAATCTTCGCTGACTTGGATCTTATACATTTGTCCGGGGTCGAGGGAGATGTTATCGCCGAGCCATTCGTTGTCTTCGTAATCGACGGTTTTCGTCTGCGATTTGATGGTGATGCCGTTGGAGCCGAGGGCCGTTTCAAGCTGTTCCAATGTGATCTCTACAGAAGGTGACCACCAGTTCCAGCCTTGGGTGAGTTCGACGGTTTGGATGGCATCCACCAGGATCTTAACATTGTCGATCCACCAAACGATTTGTGAGTTGCTGTTGTTGCCTTCATATCTAAAGGCAATATAGACATCTTGATTCGAGTAGCTGCTCAAGTTGACTGTTTCGTTGGTTTTTGTGGCAGGAAGGTTGTTTTCGTCGGCCAACCAAATCGGGGTGAAGTTCGCTTCGATGAAGCCTTCCGTCTTGATGTCTTCCACGTCGATATGGGGTTTGGTGGAAATCATGATGGAGCAGGGAACATAGTTACTGCCAGAGGTAAACAAGTTGTCGAACGCAAGGGTGGCGTCACCGTCGAGGTGCATCTGAGGCAGGAAGAGCCAGGTCTCGTGTTTGAAATCGCTGGTGACGGCACCTTGGTTGTCCAGGTTGTTGTTGGTGTTTCGGAGCCAGCCGTTGGTGACACCCATCTCACCGAAGTTGACTTTCTGCCAGCAAGTGGGCGGGAAGGTCGCATCGTTGAAATCCTCAACCAAGGGGTTGGCAGCGTCGATGGTCCAGATGCCACACTCGGTTTCGAAGCTGATGGGATTGCTCCATTCGCTCTGGTCTTCGGCGTCGCAGCGGGCTTGTACTCTTGCCTCATAGGTGGTGGCACGTTGCAGTCCGGTCAATGTATAGGAGGTCTCGTTCACGGCAGTCGCCTCGCTCCAGTCGCTGTCGGAGGCTGTCTTGTACTGCACGTTCCAGGCGGTTTCAGCACCTCCGGCCGTCCAGCTCAGCGTGGCCTCGTTGGCACCGTTGACGGTTGCTTCCAAACCTGTAGGAACCGAGCAGGAAGGAATCTCCTCGATGGTGATGTCGTCAATGCTGAAATAGGTATAGGAGTAGGAGCTATAGGCGGGGTTCAACTTGAAAGCGATGTAGATGCCGTCTCCCGTGTAGCTGCTGAAATCGACCGTGTATTCTTGATAATCCGCCGTGCTGACGGAAACGCTCTTTACTTGGGTAAAAGTACTGGCGTTGGAGGCGTCGGTCATGACGCCGACGAGTACTTCGGGGTAGGCGCTGCTGCCGTTGCCGTTTCTTCCCCAAAATCTTAATTGCACATTCTTGATGTTGGCGTTGAGTTCAGGCAAGACGGCAATCTCGTTGGTAAGGCTCGGCGCCTTGTATAAAAGCAGGAATTTCCCACCCGTGCGAGGGCCATAGTTGCTATTGTTAGTCGTGCTGCATACGTATGGGTAATAGGTATAAGGATAGTTTCCATATTGATATCTGATGGCATTCCAGCAATTGGGCATGGGGTAGGAGGAGCTGTAGGGCGAGGCCGTGTTCAGATTGTCCTCGAATCCGTAGGAATAAGGCAGTGGCAGTGCGGCACATTCCGTGCTGACAGATAAGTCAGAGTTTTGGTTGGTACTGTAACCCCATTTGCTTTGGTCTTCATCACTACAATATGCACGCACGTTCACGCTATAAGTGGTGACAGGAGTGAGGTTAGTGATAGTGTAGTTGGTTGTGGTTTGACCATCAAGATGGACGTATGTGTAATCGTCGGATCCAGTCTTATAACGGATGTCCCACGCTTCTTGGCCTGTTGTTCCAGCTGTCCAGCTTAAGGTGATGGTGGTGGCGGTGGCGGTTGCTGACAAGCCCGAAGGGGCTACACAGGTGGCGGTGGTGGTGAAACTCACTTGGTTGCTCCAGGCACTGTACCCGTCTTCTTCGCCGCAGTAGGCTCTGATCTTGACTCGATAGGTGGTTTCAGGAGCCAGATCCTGCAAGGTATAGGTGTTGACGTTGTCGAGGTTGATTTGGGTGACGCCTTCATCGCCTGGGTTGAAGGAATAGGCAGTGGAATAAATCAGCTCGTAATGGTCGGCGCTGCCTGTCCAACTCACCGATCCAGAATAGGCGGTGTTGGAGTTGGTCACATAGCTCAACGAGGGTTTTTGGCAGGTGGCGGTGGTGGTGAAGTTGATGACATCGCTCCAGGAGCTTTCTTCGTTGCCCAAGATGGATTTCACGCGGACATAATATTGGGTTTCAGAGGTGAGGCCAGTGATTTCTTGGGTTGCCGTGCCGCTGACGTTGGTTTCTACTACATTCTCAGTGAAACCGTTGTTGGTGGCGTATT
>JAEEGK010000053.1_pt1 | contig 241217 bp, 220 predicted proteins | sample 8958771 | NCBI WGS metagenome assembly JAEEGK01 (sample SAMN16246547, study PRJNA631951) | gut metagenome | biome: gut microbiome; feature: rumen; material: SC-attached | host: Bos | place: Iran: Karaj | collected 2018-10 | reverse complement strand
TGATGGCCGTAACATTACCAGCATTAACAATGACAGTTGCACCGCCGACATAGATGGCAGAGTTGGACGTATTATTACTTTCGCTCTTGATATTACCACCGTTAACAGTGAAGGTGCCTTTTTCGACGCGGACTGCAACTCCAATGCCGTTAATATTTCCGGATTCTAATTCTACTTCTCCGCCCTTGACGGTTATTGTTGGATTGCTGGTATGAACATTACCAATTGCTCCGTTTTGGCTAGCGCTAGAATCTACGATCTTTAAGCTGCCGGTTGAATTAATTAACGGCTGGTAATACGTAATGGTATGACCATTGAGATCTAGCACTACATTTTTGTTGTCTTTGAAATCTGGCAATACCGCTTCAGAAACGATAGATGCAATGACCTTAATTGTTCCAGCTTCTGCAGTTACGGCCTCATATGCCTTCGTCATAGAATTGTATTCTACGCCGTTAACTTCAAGGTAATTTTCGCCTTGTTCTAGCCAACAGTTATGATATTCGTCAATAACTTCCTTATGGTAGATGGCACCATCAGGAATTGCTTTAATTGCATCAGTGGTATAATCTCCGACCTTACCCTTTAATACACCATCATAGAAATTGACAGTTCCTTGGTAAAGCGCATAAGCATCGCCTACTATTTCTGGGTTTGAGATATTAATTGTGTCGTCATTACTACCGAGCGTAGTGGTACCAGCATAAATACCATAGGTAGTGGCATGAATCTTGCCGCCAGTAATGGTATTACTACCGGAATCTATGCCGTAACCAGTAGTGGTAGCTACGACATTAATGCTACCGCCAGAAATGGTATTAACGCCACTGCGAACACCATAAGCTGAAGGAGCAGTAATGGTCATGTCGCCATTGCTCATGATGAAGGAGAAGTCTTGGTTAGAGTAGTCGTTATACACGCCATAGGCAGTCTTTTGGCTGCTAACATTATATGTACCGCCAGTGATAGTTAACGACACAGAATGATGCTCAAAGCCACTTTGGTAACGGCCGAGTGATGCGACATAGGAAGTTGGATAGGTCGGATTATTTACACCTTCAACTGTTGAGTGAGTAACAACATAATTGCCGCCGTTGAGGGTCGTTTTACCATCATACATATATACCGCTCTACGAGAGCCGGACAACGAATTACCGTCGGCCCTAATATTGCCGCCATTGACTTGCAAATTACCACCATGAACTTCAAAGGCATAGGCATTTGCGCCATTATTGCCGGATGGATTACCGTCTGGAGAATTAGTGATGGCCGTAACATTACCAGCATTAACAATGACAGTTGCACCGCCGACATAGATGGCAGAGTTGGACGTATTATTACTTTCGCTCTTGATATTACCACCGTTAACAGTGAAGGTGCCTTTTTCGACATATACTGCGCGCCAAATGCCATTAATGTTGCCGTTATGTATCTCAAAGTCATTTGCACTGTTATAAACCACTGCGTAATCTCTCGACTCTGACGTAAATTGCGAGTTGTCGTCCATTTCTACCGTCGCGCCGTTCGTAATCGAATTATATGTATAGCCAGAAGTTGCCGTCAGCGTCGAATTAACAAGCGTTAATTCCTTTTTATTGTGCATTAACGGCTCGCGTGACACGCCTTTGACCGTGACATTATTTAGATTTAATTTGCTTTCGTTTACGATTGTCTTTGATGCCTGTAATACCCCAATGTTGTCTCTGCCGTCCATGATATTTAATGTGCCATTGTTGGTAAGCGTATCGCCAAGATGAACAGTATAACCAACTATATCGAAATCAATTGTAATACCCTCGTTTACCGTTAGCGGATATGAGGCGTCAAAGCTACGCACGGCATAAATCTTATAGCCAGTAACCGATGATGTATCAATGTTATCTTGTGCGTTGTAATAATAGATGTCGCCATGGACTGTAGTTTTCGTGACAGCGCGGTCGGAAGATTCTAGTTGGACGTGCTGGCAGTCTTTTTCGTAGTTGTGATCTACGAATGGGAAATAATATACGATTGTATTGTCGAAGGTGTTGCGATAATATGGAGCACCATCATAGCCGCCAACTAGCGCTAAACCACCTTCGATATAACCATCATAGAAATAGAAGATATTATTTTGCTGGAGACCAACATCCGTACCAAGAAGAACAACATTATCGTTAATGATATTCGAAGTGCCATCAGCTTTCAAATCGTCAATACCCATCGTAAAGACGCCATCATTAGTGACGGCGGTACCGTGAGGATTTTCAATAGTACCATTAATCAGGGTTAAATTTCCCGTGCTAGAATTATAAATCGAACCAATGACCGTATGACCATCAAGGTCTAATGTAACTTTCTTCGTATTCGTTACTTCTTCCCTAGTATCTATGAGCAATACGATAGTATCATTTTCGACAGCGGCCGTTTCGGCGTCCATAATTGAAGCGAACAGTGTCTCGCCAATACGTGCAACCGGAGGTGCCCAAGTTGCTTTAAGATTAATATCGCGGTTGATGTTGAGTATGTTGCCGTCTAAAATGCTGCCATCCTCAAATGACCAGCCAGTAAAGACATAGTTATCACGCTTAATGTCTTCCGAGATAGTGAATGGCCCCTCGGCGGCAATAGTATAAACTGCAACTTCAGTACTGCCGTTATAAGCACCACCATTTGGATCAATAGTGACAGTAAAGTTAGAGGTCCGTCTCCAGTTGGCTGTTAGCTCCATATCATACTTAACTATGATGCTGGATTCAGTAAATGTGGCTCCATTTTGTTTTTGCCAGTGCGTAAAGACATACTCTGGGCGTGAAATATTGCTAAGGTCTACTTCATCGCCATACTTAACGCTTAACGTAGTTATATCTTCACTGTTATTAAATGTACCGCCATTCGGATTAACGATAACATTAAGATACAGATCGCCATAATTCGCAAACAGCGAATGATCAGCATCCATAACAATAGTATTATTGCTATATAAAGCGTCGTCATCATCCGTCCAGTGTTCAAAATCGAAACCAGTTTTAGTAGGCGTAGCTAGCGACACTACTTCGGCTAGACGATAGCTCATGCTAACAACGCCTGGAACCCCCATATACTCACCACCCCGCGGGTCAATAGTAAGTGTGTGATATTGTTCATTCCAGAGAGCTTTAGCAATGATATTGCTATGGACGGTTAAATCGTTGTTGTCGTTTATAGAATTACTTGGGTTTACTTCCCATCTTACGAAACTGAGGCTTTCGTGAGTTGGGTTATTAAGATGGAATACGCCTCCATCGCGAACTTTCGTAGAAAACAATTCTGTACGTCCATCGTAATCGCCGCCATTTGGGTCAATAAATACGTCAAAGATACGAGTAAAATTAATTTGTCCTTTAATCTCAAAAGAATTAGTTGCGGCGTGCGCATTTGCAATGATTAAACCAGCGCATGGTGCCAACGCCAATAATATAGCAACGCTTCGGACACGGCGTGGGTTTCGTTTTATTAATACAACAGAGAGAAGGCCGGCAATAATAATGGTTACGACTGCCCCGAACATGTAATCGCTAGTTGGAGGATTGGCGCCGTTATCGGTGATTGAATAGCTAAATGATAAGCTGTAGTCTTCCGATACACTTTGTTTTTCGGCGGCGTTAGTATGAATAGCTAGTTCGATAGTGCGAGATTCGTCTTTTGCAAGAACATCGCCTACAGTAATGCCATCATAAGAATATTCGAGGAATTCGTATGATGAATTAGATACACTAATGCTTTCGATTTTTATACTATTATTCTCAGCATTCTTAATAACTGCCTTATATCTTAATTCCAAATCAGAGTCTAGGAGCGTAGCTGAGAAATTATATCCTTCGGGGGTTTCATTAATTTCAATAGCATCAGATGTAAAAGTCGGCTCAAGCGAGACTAGCTCAATCCCACCTGCTGCAGAAACATTTACAGAAACGCAAAAAGCCGCCAAAACAGCAACTAAAAACAAACGTAGTAGCCTACGCACAAACACCCTCCTAAGAAAAATGAGTTAATATACTAACTCACACAAACCACTTACGTTTAGTTTAGCATAATTCAGGCAAAAAACAACTATTATTGCTCTTTTTGATTTTTTAACACTTCTAGCGTAAGAATAGTCTCACTGTCTTTTTTAATTATTATAATATCGCCAGTTTTGACAAGGTCGGAGCTGCTTTTAACTTTCTTATTTTTACCAATTACCTGAAGGTCAGTATTGAAGCTTTTAAGATCTCCAACGTGTATTTTAGATAGTTTATTTATTTTAATATTAAAGCGCCCAAATTCGCGACAGACAAAATAAGCAAATACTATTGCGAGCCCGATTATTTCAAGAATGCAAGTCCATTTTTGATGGTAAAACAATACGGCGCAAGCTGAAACTAATGGCACTACAATAATTGTGCCAAAAAACCAATAGGCACCTTTGCGACTGCGATAATCGTAATATTTGCGAACTAGTTTTAATAAACCAAAGAACGAAGCGATACTAATTGCGGCAAAAACCGTTCCAATAAAGAAAAAGACTGGGTTTTCTTCGAGCGGCTTAACAGAAGTTACAAATACCAAAAAATAGCTCACAACAAACAGTGGCACTAATAAAATCATCAGCAGCTTTTCCCACCATTTGAAATTATGCATAGAAAACTCCTTAGTGAATTAGTAATAACGATACCATGAGTGGCATTAGGAAAATGGATAGAATAGTAGAAACTGTTACTAACTCAGAGGCTTCTGTTTGATCGCCACCATATTTTGAGGCAAATAGACCAAGCGAGGTCGCAGTCGGAAGAGCCTGAATGAGTGTACAAACGGCTACAACTTCCGGTGGAAAACCAAGTAGTGTTGTCAGCCAGTAGGCGATGAGCGGGCCGATAATTAATTGCGAAGCGGCCGTAATAATTAGTTTCCATTTTTTGATTAGTTTGAAAATTTTCGCGTTGCTCAGCATATAGCCAACACAGATGACGGAAAGTGCCGTAGTCGCATTACCCGTAAACCTAATGGCATCGGTCGCAAAACTTGGCAGCTGAAAACCCGTAATAAATACAACAACACCAAGTATAACGGCAATTATGTTTGGATTTGTAAGAACGCCCAGAATTAGTTTACCGTCGACTTTATGTTTGAACAGATATACTCCGTAAGAAAAGAGCGCAATATTAAACGCGATGATAAAGCCGCAATACGGGATAACGCCTTGCTCGCCGAAAGTACTAGAGATAATTGGATAACCCAGAAAAGTGGCATTATTAAAAACAAGTGCAAACTGTGATTCGTAACGCAGTTTATCATCATAGAGTTTTTTATTAAAAATCAACTTCGAGGCAATAATAAGGGCGGTCATAACCAATACACCAGCCAGTAAGCCAGCTTTAAATAGGTCAGATGTGGCATCATTGTAGCTGGTTGGAAAAGCCATGAATAACGAAGCGGGCATGAATACCGTTAAGAGCAAATTAACGAGATCTTTGTTAGTTTTAGGCGATATTAATTTGAGCTTACCAAGTAAAAAACCCAGCGCCAAAATAACACCAATAGTACCGAGTCGTGAATAAAAATCCGCAAGCTCGATTGGCATGTTTTATTTCTCCTTTTTTTCGGTCCTGTCTGGGTGCTCGAGGCGATACTCTTTAACGAGCTGCTTGGATGTTTTGCGCCCACCAACTTTATGATAGATTTCTTCTTCTAGCGCGAGGATTTTATCAAGGCGATAGCGAAGAGTTTTATCAATGTTCATATCGTCCTCAATATTTTTGTCCATAAGGTTTAATTCATGAATGAGTTTTTCGACCTTGCGGGCCTCTTTGTCGGCAGACATCTGCGAAATAAAAGCAATACCTAACGAAATGGTGGCGGCCAACAATAGGATAGTATCTACTGCAATGTCGTTAAAATCTTTGGTTGAAAAAACTAACATGCCAAAGCCGAATAGTGTAATGACGACGAGAATAATTGTGATAATTAGTGATATTTTATGACTTCTATGCATAAGCGTTTTCCTTACCTTTAATTATACCCCTCCGCTTGTAATTCGAACATCTCTTTATATATACCATTATGTTTGATTAATTCATCATGTGTGCCAGACTCAACGATTTTGCCGTGGTCGAGCACGATAATTTTTTCAGCCTTTCGCACGGTGGAAAAACGGTGTGAAATAATAACCGTGGTTTTATTCTCTTGTTTCTTAATGATGTTCTTGAAAATTTCATACTCAGAACGCGCATCGACGGCCGAAGTTGGCTCATCAAGCAATAGGATGTTCGGCGAACGGAAGAAAGCGCGCGCTATACCGAGACGTTGCCATTGTCCGCCGGAAAGATTAGCAGCGTTCTTTGCATCAATGTCTCTGGATAGAATTGTATTCAAGCCTTCTGGATAATCATTTTCTAGCTCTTCGAGGCCCGCATCTTTAAGTGCATCTTCAATTTCGCGGCGACTATATGGCTTATCGACATCGCCGAACCAAACATTCTCGCCAATAGTAGCAAATTCGTAACGAGAAAAGTCTTGGAAGAGAGCACCAATTTGATCTAAATACGACTCACGGTTTATACGCTCGAATGGCTGGCCATCGATCAAAATCGTTCCTTTCGTTGGTTGGTAGGCACCAATCATCAGCTTAATAAGCGTCGTTTTACCAGCACCATTTTCGCCAACAATAGCTAAACTATCGCCTGGATTAAGCGTAAAACTAACATTTTTAACAGCCTCGATATCTGAGCGTGGATAAGTAAAACTGACATTTTGGAATTCAATGCTCGGAATATGATCAATTAGAATATCGCCGCTTTGCTGCGCTGGCGTTTCCATAAATTCCATAAAATCAGTCGCATTCACGAGACTGGCGTTAATATTTGTGATGCTAGTAAATAAGTTCGAAATACTGTCATTTAACTGAATTAGTAATGTGCGAATAGTGAGGAATTGGCCGATTTCAAGTTTGCCAAGAATAATTTGAATAGCGACGAATATAAGAACGACATAGCTAACCGCATCTTGTAAAACATTAGACCCAAAGCGTGGCCAGAAGAAAGCCTTATTGTCTGCGATGTCTTGTTCTTGGCTGCGACGACGCGCTTTAATCATCTGCTCAACTAAAGTTTTGCTGAGGCCATTTAGCTCAATTTCAAGTGCAGAATCGGAATTGGTGATTTTACGTTCAATTTGCCAAGCCACGCGTCGATCTTTAGTAAATTCACGCCAGTTGCGACGCTCGCGCGCAGCGAGACGGAGACTAAGAATCGATGATGGGATTGCCGCCAAAACCACTGCAATAGTAATAAGCGGCGATGCAGTAAGTGTAGCGACTATAACAGAAATTAAGCCAACAACAGAAGCTACAACCGTGATAGCACTAGATGCCACATAGTCGATTGAGCCGCCAAAATCGCGTACGCGTTCAAATTTGTCGGCGAACTCGCGCCCTTCACGTTGAGCGAGCGGAATTTGAATATATTTCGTAGCCACCATTTCGCTAACGTAAATGAACACTTCTTGATTAACGGAAATTGATAATAAATGATAGACTGCGCTCAAAATCACATTTACGAGTTGAACGCTAATCAAAAATATGACCGAGATAATAAATGGCGTAAAATCGCCAGTCTGAATAACACGAGTTATTTCGGTAACAACATTACCCGCCAAGACTGCCGTCCAGGCTGGAATAGCGGAGCTAACAATGCGATAAAACCAGAAAAAGAAGCGCTTTGGGCCAACTGCTTTAGCATAAATATTCATGCAATACAGGATGGACTTGAGTGAGATGCGCGGATATTCTGGTCGCGTGCGCTCTGCGATTTTTTGAGCGCGTTTTTCGGCGCGAGCGGCACGCCTACGCGCACGATTCTCTTTCAATCGTGCGCGTGTTTCTAGGATTTTATTTCCTTTGCGTTTCCCCATTATTCCACCGTGACGGATTTAGCCAAGTTGCGTGGCTGATCGACATCATTACCACGCTCAACCGCCATATAATATGCGAAAAGTTGTTGAAGAGTATTCAAGAGCAATGGTGCAAGTAGCTCAACCTTACTATCAACACGAACGACATCGTCAGCATCAATATCTTTCTTACTGTTCGTGAGCACGATAGTTCTGCCACCACGAGCGCGTACTTCATGAAGCGCGCCCAGAGATTTATCAAAGAGCCAGTTGTCAAGAATATCAAGAACTTCAAAGAAAGTATCGTCAACAAGCGCAATTGGACCATGCTTCAGCTCGCCTGCTGCATAACCCTCAGAGTGAATATAAGAGATTTCCTTGAGCTTTAGGGCACCCTCAAGAGCGATTGGATAGGCTGTATCGCGGCCAAGGTAGAGCGCATCATTATATTTGGCATATTTTTTCGCCAAAGCCTCCATCGTCTCACGGTGGGTCGCCAAGTTTTTCTCAATTTCTGCTGGCAAAATGGCAAGTTCGTTAGTAAATTTATGAAGCAACTCTGAATTGCCGCCATGATATTCCGAAATCATACCGGCGAACATTAACATAGTGACAACCTGCGCAGTAAAGGCCTTGGTGCTAGCCACGGAGATTTCTGGACCAGCGTGGACATAAGTACCACCATCGACTTCGCGGGCAATCGTAGACCCAATAACGTTGACGATGCCAAGAGTTTTGATGCCGCGTTTTTTAATCTCGCGTAAGCATGCAAGTGTATCGGCGGTTTCGCCGGATTGTGAAACAATCAAAGCAATTGAATTTTTTGGCAGATGGAAAGAACGATAGCGATACTCAGATGCAATTACGACTTCGGTGGTAATATCTGGAATTAATTGCTCCATATAATACGAGGCAAGTAAGCCAGCATAGTAGGCTGTGCCACAACCGACAATCACGATATGTTTGACGTCTCGCATTTCTTTTTCGGTAAGATTTGGTCCGCCAAGATGCATCTTGCCGGTTTTTGGATTGATGCGGCCAGAAAGCGTGTTTGGCAAAGTCGTGGCCTGTTCCATGATTTCTTTCAATAGGAAATGGTCATAGCCGCCTTTTTGAATTTGTTCAACATTACCTTCGATTTCTTCTGGTTCAGAATTGAGATGTTGGAGCGCAAGATTAAATACTTCAGCACCTTCGCGGTTACAGACTGCAATTTCGCCATCGTTAAGATAGATTGCCTCGCGAGTGTAGCCAAGCAATGCTGATGCATCGGAGGCGATGATGGTTTCGTCTTTGCCGAGACCAATAATAAGTGGAGAACCTAAGCGTGCTGCTACGATAGTATCTGGATCTTTAGGTGAGAAAACGGCGATGCCATATGTACCGCGAACAGATTTAAGAGCTTTAGCTACGGCGTCTTTAAGACTAGTTTTATCATCGTAATAGCTATCAATTAAGGCCGCTAAAACTTCCGTATCGGTATCGGTTTTAAATTCATATTGGCTAAGTTTCTCTTTCAGCTCTTTGTAATTTTCAATAATACCATTATGGACGAGATAAACATTGCCAACATGGTGTGGATGAGCATTTGTAACCGTAACGCCACCATGTGTTGCCCAACGAGTGTGGCCAATGCCAACGTGTCCCTCATGTGGTTTTGCGCTCAAGACTTGTTCGAGTTCAGAAATCTTACCCACTGAACGTGCGATGTGCGCCTCATTATTATCGTCAATAGTTGCAATACCGGCTGAATCATAACCACGATACTCAAGACGCTTCAGTCCATTGAGCAGGACGTTCTGCGCAGTTTTATCACCAATATATCCAACAATCCCACACATATTACCTCCTGTTTTAAATCTATTATTAGTATAACATAAAGGGAATGCCCCCATTAAGATTAGGGCAAAGCCAATGTTTATTGACGTTTAGGCCAACTTCTGGTACAATTCTAGGTACATTCCCCTGTAGCTCAATGGTGGAGCAAGAAGCTGTTAACTTCGAGGTTGTCAGTTCGAGTCTGACCGGGGGAGCCATTTTTTATGGCTTTTTTTATTGCATAAAAATATAGAAATAGTAAGCGGTAAATATTGTCACCATCACTACGCCTTCGATGCGCGATAATTTTTTATTGCTACGACCAAAGAAGAAGAAACAAAGTGCTGCCGCAAGAACAACAAGTGTATCAATTATATTAAATGCATCCGAACTAAAACCACCGTATATTAAAGTCGGCAAACCGAGCACGATGCAGATGTTGAATATATTGGTGCCGATGATATTTCCAACAGCCATGTCGAATTCACCTTTACGCGAAGCGCCAACAGTCATAGTTAACTCTGGTAATGAAGTGCCAATAACGATTGCCGTCATAGTGATAATCTTTTGGCTGATACCAATCTCAAGGGCGAGAGCCGAGGCGCTGTCTACCACAACATCGCTAGCGATAATAATGATAGCGAGCGTAATGATAATATAGAGAATCGATTTCCAGAGCGAATATTTAGCTTTGGGCGGGCGACCACGATGTTTTTTGGTACGATGGCGATGAACGACGGCAATGATGTATCCGACAAAGACTAAAAATAAGTCTAGTAAGATAATTGCATCGGTACGCGATAGGCCATTGGCTTGATTGCGGAAAATACGATCGTCAAGTAAAACGAAAAAGGCGCCAGTAATAATGACTAATATTGGCAGCTCTTTTTTGACGGTTTGTTCATGGACATTTATCGGTTTAACTAACGTAGCGACGCCCACGATTAATAAAATATTAACGATGCAAGAGCCAATCACATTGGCAAGCGTCATGTCGTAATTGCCATCTGCGATTGAATTGAAGGAAATAGCCAATTCTGGCGCACAAGTACCAAAGGCGGCAATTGTCAGCGCAATCAACATTTTGGGCATGCGAAGTTTTGTGGCAAGTGACGATGAAGCGTCAACAAAAACATCGGACGCTTTAACGAGCCCGATTAGGCCGACAACTAACAATAGAATATTCAAAAATATTTGCATGCCCTACCCTATGTCTATTCTAGCAAAGAGCCTATGGTTTTTAATATAATATAGTTAATGAAAGAATTTCATCGGAATGCTTCAGGCGCAAAAACAGAAGAAACTCCATGGAGCATCCTTGAACAAGAACAGGGGGAAAAAGCTACGCGTGATGAGATTGAGGCCACGATGTATGCTTTTGGTGAGCTTGGTCACCCAACCGAAGAAGAACGTAAGCATTATGCCGAAATATATGATTCTGGGCTACGCCAAACAGAATGGTTTCAAAACGAGAAGGAAAGACACCTTAAGTCGTTAATACAAGAAAATCGAGATGTGGCGGATGAGGTCTATGCGGGCGACATCGAGGAAAAACTAGATTACACAAAGCAATTTATCGATCGTTTTTCTGATGACGAATTATCGACCTTTGCTGAACGTTTTAGAAATAATGATGAAGGTTGTCTTGAAGATTTTGTAAAATATACAGCCAAAAAATTAGATATCAGTTTTGCAGATCAGATAAGTATTAGACGAGTAGCGTCTTTCGATGAAGAAGATGAACACGCAGACATGGTATGGAATGACCATAATCGCGATATATCAATTAGTGATAGAACGTTTGGTTTTTATCCGCCCCGGCAGCTCATGGTGATGCTAGCACACGAATTATTCCACGCCAAACAAAACGATGTTCAACGCGAAACTAAACAATACGTTGCAGAATCGCGTGGCATTGCCTACGACCAAAACGATCATAGCGACAGTATAGATAATTATGCCTTGGCCAACATGGCAGTAAAAATGTTGCTAGATGGCACGATGCCTGATAAATATAGACGTGGCGCACTGTACTGTGCAAATAGTCTTAATTACACTTTAGAAAATAACTGGGTCGAATATGGCGATAGCCCAGAGAACGCTTTTGGCCGAAGTCCGTATCGTTCGCAAATATCGGAGGCAGAGGCTTATTCATTTCAGGAACAAATGAGAGAACGACTACAAACAATCGAGCCAGCTTCATTCTTAGAAACACACGCCACACAACGAGATAGGGATATCGTAGCTGAGGCTCAGGATGATGCTCTGCAAAGATTATTCTCACCTCAAGATTTACTAATGATAGATGATTTTATCCATGATCCTTCAGCTAGTTTTAGGGCACTGGATAGCATCACGAACCATCTCTTAGCTACTAAACGCATCGAATACCTAAAACGGGGTGAAGATTTTGGAAATGATTATTTCGGTGTCACAATCCCAGAAGGCGTTGATACAACTACGCCATCTTTTAAAAAACAGTATTTTCGACAAATTATTAAATACGTTGTTGATATGCGCGCGAATGTGATTGATACGGAATTATTTAGAAATGCTTATGACGCAGGAGAAGAGCCGGAGCATTTTATTTCGGATTTTATCGATATTAATGCTCTTAATTCTACGTGCGAACCATCAATGCAAAAGGATGTATGGACACTGGCATTAAGCGCCTCTCTAGACCATCAAGGATATGAGTCTGGGCAAATAGGAGACAAACTTGACGCAATGACAGCTATCGCAAAGAAGAGCTTTAAACAGCGCATTAAATATGCTCTACGCAAGCATATTATAGATAAAATAGCGTCTTAATCGGCGTAGTCAATATCCATTGCAATATTAATTTTATATTTCGGAAACACTGCGTGAAGATGGCGTTTAATGCGCAGATAGTAGCCGCGGCGGTTTTTCATGCCGAAACCAATCACGACGTCAAAACTGATTTCCTTTTTTTGGCGGTCAACGTGAAAACCATGCATTTGCACGACATGTTCATAATGCGACAAAATGTCTTTAACGCGACGATAAATAGCGTTAATTTCTTCGTCTTTAGTATTAATTGAATAAATACCGACCGAGTTAACGTAAATGTGGTGTTTATAGAACACTAAGCGGCGAATCTCGCGCGAAATATCATCAATTTCGCGAGCGGAAATGGTTTCTTCGACTTCGATATTAACCGACATAAAAGTCATGTTTGGGCCATAATCATGAAGAATCAAATCAAATGCCCCTTCGACGCCTTTAAGGCTCTTAATTTCGGTTTTTATCTGCTTAGATAATTCTGGATCGGCGCGCTCACCAACGATAACGCTAAAAATGCCGCGTAGCATTTTATAACCAGAATAAACAATTAACAGCGAAATGGCCGCCGCGAGGTAAGCTTCAATTGCAACACCAGTAGTGAGGAAAATAATAGCTGCCACAAGTGTAGCGGTAGAGACGATAGAATCAAATAACGCATCCGTGCCCGAGGCACGAAGCGAATCAGAATCAACTCTTTTGCCAACTTTTCGGAAATAAATACCAACTAAGATTTTAACAATAATGGCGACTGAAACAATGACGAAAGTGACGGACGTATAATTAGCTTCGTCTGGTGAAATTATTTTCTTTATTGATTCAATGAAAGCCGTAACGCCAATATACATAATGATGACAGCAATAATCGCCGTAGAGAGATATTCGTAACGGCCATGACCCATGGGATGTTTTTTGTCGGGAGCTTTGTCGCCAATATGTACTCCCACGAGCGTAACAATAGAGGACATCATATCGCTTAAGTTGTTGACGGCATCGAGGATGATAGCAATGGAGTTCGAAAGGATACCTACCAAAGCTTTAAAAGCAGCTAACAAAAAATTTGCCAACACGCCAATAATGCTGGTGCGGACAATAGCTTTTTTGCGTTTATTTATATCGGCTTGATGGTCAACGGACATGGTTATTATCGGAGATTTTTCAATTTTCTTAGAAGATTAGCATAATCCGAGATAGCCTCTTCTGGCAAGACCTTTTGTTGCAAAATAGCGAAGACGGATTCGTAAAACCAGATTTCTTTCTTGCGTTCAGCGTGAAAAAATTCCCAAACTTTATTGCCACGATTGTCATATTCACGGATAATCTCGCTCATATTGTGGATTTTGTCAGCCAGCGATACGATAAGCGGACGCATATCAACAACTTCAGCGATATGATCAATATAGCCTTGTTTACGCGCCATCCAGGCTTCACCAGTGGGTTCAGTAATGGGTGGCTCAGTAACATCTTCGACAATGCCATAAATTGTATCGCCAAAATCGCGGCGCATGTCGGCACGAGAATAGACGCGCTCAGGCACATCTTCTAAAACATCGTGTAATAAAGCAGCAATAAATACGTTTTCGTCATCAAGATATTTCTGTGAAATTAAGGCCACGGAATATGGGTGAGTAATAAACGGCGTTTCGGAGCCCTTGCGATACTGCCCTTCGTGTACCTTGGCGGCAACGCGAATGGCCAAATTAACTTTTGGCGTATATTGCATATGTTTATATTTTACAACATTTTACACAAAAAAGCGCCACGGATAAGATATCCGTGGCTGTGGTTGAAAAGGTTTAGAGTCGAAGATCACTGAAAGAACTGTCTTGCGTGGTGCAGTGGCTGAAGCCTTCTTCGATGAGCTTGTCGTACTCGCTGGAAATGCCGATGTGGCTATTCGCGGGCCCCTGTACCATGCGGCTGATGGTGCGTTTGCGGAAATAGAGCTTGCCGTCGCGGTCGATGCAGTCGTAGAAATAAACGAACTGAATAGTGCGGTCACCCTCAAACAGCGACACTATCACGCGAATATCCAGCGTCTTGTGCGGATAAAAACGCATGTAGTTCGGCTGCGCCGTACGCAGGGCTGCCGGCAGCCCGCTATCAGGGGTAAAGTTCACTTCCAAAGTATCGCCCCGCATGATGATGGAATCGAGATGATAGTTCGGCTCGCTAGCGTTATTGCTGAAATAGATGGAACCGCCGAGCTCATAGTGAACGGTCGGGTCGGTAAGCCCACCGATGAAGTAATAAGTAGAGACACCCATGGTTTTGCTCTCCTTTTCTGGAAAAATACATTGCAACAATGGCAACATATATATTATACCATATTTTTTATATTTTTACTAGTATCCCTCGCCGCTTTATGCTATAATTTGGACATGAAAATATCTTTCGTTATACCGGTTTACAATGAAGAAAAAGGCTTTTTGAAGTTCTACAATTCCCTGTTGTTGCCGGAATTAAAAAAGATTAAATACGATTATGAATTGATTTTAGTAGACGATGGCAGTAAAGATAAAAGTTTAGAAATTATCCAGAAGCTAGCCGAAGATGATAAGCGCATAAAAGTGCTCAGTTTTTCGCGCAACTTTGGCAAAGAAGTCGCTTTGACGGCCGGCATCCGTGAGGCGGAAGGCGATGCTGTTATGACAATGGATGCCGATGGCCAACAGCCGCCAAAGCTAATTCATGAGTTTATCCAAAAATGGGAAGAAGGTGGCGAAATTATCATTGGCGTACGTGGCAAATATGAGAAACATGGCTTAATCGCTAAGGCGGGCTCAAAACTCTTTTATGCCCTACTTCGCATGATGGGCGTAAAAGATACCGTACCTGGCAGTACTGATTTCCGCTTGATTGACCGTTGCGTGGCAGATGAATACAACAAGCTCACCGAGCATGGCCGCATTACGCGTGGTTTAATGGACTGGATGGGCTTTAAAAAAGTCTATATTGACTATATTTACGGTAATCGTTTGGCCGGTAAACCTAGCTACAATTTTTCAAAGCTATTTGGCCTCGCAATTGATAGCTTTATTTCATTAAGTACCACGCCATTAGTCATATTTGCCTGGATTGGTGGCTTTATCACAATTGCTTCATTTATTTTAGGTGTATTTGTATTGATTGAAGAGTTCGCCATGGGCGACCCAATTGGCCTAAAATGGACTGGTACAACTTGCGTGAGCATCTTTATTACTTTCTTAATTGGCCTCGTAATGATTTCACAATCTGTAACTGCGCTTTATGTATCACATATTCACGCCGAAGCCCAAGGTAGGCCACTTTATATTATTGACCGCAAGAATTCGCGTAATCTCAAAAAAGAAAAGTAATTATTTTGCGCCTTCGTGGCCGAAGACACTAGCAATTGTGCGGAAAAAGATTTGGACGTCCAAGGTAGGTGTCCAGTTTTGAATGTAATAAATGTCTAGAGCGCGACGCTCATTGAAGGAAATATTACGACGGCCAGAAACTTGCGCTAGCCCAGTAAGACCAGATTTGACCGACAACAGCAGACCACGATCACCGTAATTTTTTAGCTCGCCCGGCTGCAAAGCGCGTGGCCCAATAAGCGAAATATCGCCCTTTAACACGTTGAAAAACTGCGGCAGTTCGTCTAGCGAAGTACGACGCAAAAAAGCACCGAGTTTTGTATAACGCGGATCATTTTTAATATAATCGCCTTGCTTACGATATTTTTCGGCTAGTTCCGGTTTACCCATTTTAGCAAAGGCTTCTTCTGGGGTGAGACCACTGTATTCTTGTTTAATGCTACGGAATTTTAGTAATGAAAATTCTTCATTGAAGCGTGTGAGGCGCGTATCGCGATAGATTGCCGGTGAATGCGGCTCGGCGATTTTTTGGGCAATCCAAATAATCAGCATGAACGGTGCGGCACAAATCGTAAGAATGAGCCCCACGAAAAGATCCATAAATCGCTTATAGATACGTGCGCCACCACTCAGCGGCGTAGTACGGATGAAAATGATTGGCACCGCCGCAATAAATTCAACATTACCACTAAGAGTAATAATGGAGCTCTCAGACGGAGAATAATAATATAAAATATGGTGATCGGTAGCCATCTTTTTATATTCTTCGATTCTTTTGGCTTCGGCGTGAATAATAGCATCCGGACGCACACGTTTAATAGCTTCTTCAAGCGAATTAAATTTACGTTTGCGCCACTCTTCAGGGATGTATTTGTCGCTAGCAACGGCGCCAACTACTTTAAAACCAGTTTCCGGAGAGATGCCGAGTAGGAGCTGAGTAGTATTATCGCTGTCGCCTACTACTACCGTACGAATAAGGCCGACATTACGACGATGAAACGAGCGACGACAGGCTTTTACTATCGCGCGTTCAATGACGAGTGCAATAAAACAAAAGATGGCTGCATATACTGAAATCATGACGGCCGGGAAAAGAGTTGGACGACCTGTAAGCGATGTGCGGAAGAAGTCATAGGTAATAATGACCATAATACTAACAATAGAGGCCAGAAATAGACGCCAAGTTTGTAGGAAGCGACGGCCAATGACGGCTTTGGAATAGAGGCCGAGACTAGAAAGCACAACTAGCCACACTGGCAGCAATAAAATGCCAGAGATTAGAAAGTTTGATAGCTCGGAGGTCTCAAAATAGACAGGGCGTTGGTCAATGTTTACGCGGAAATAATAAGCGAAGCCAAAAGATAAGACGATTGCAAGCGCATCGCCAATTAATAAACAGGTTCGGTAAACAAAGCCTGGTTCTTTTCTCATTGGTGCTATTTTAACATAATTCTATCTGTTATAAAAGTTAAAGCTCGAGCCCAAGAATTTTTGCCGCCGCTTTGAGCGTGATAATATCGTCATGAATTGCAGCTTTTTTGGCCTCAGATGGCCCTTTAACTTCACCATCGTCATCAACGGTAGTTGTAAGTTTTTCCTCTAGTTCAATAATTTTGCGTTTTATCAGTTGTTGGGTTTCCTTATGGTCTTCAAGTGGGATTACTTCAAGCGAGCGGGCGGTATTAGGAACTTTTTTTAGAAAACCAGCAGCGACACAATTATTAATATGTTCCGCTACGGCAGATACAGAACGCAAGTTAAGTGCTTGCTGAATATCTCGATAGGATGGCGAAACACCATTTGCGGTAACGTATTCATCTATATATTTAAGAAGGGCCTGTTGTTTTTTGGTCGGCTTATTCATATTTATATCTTAGCACAAAATAGTATCGCCCCTATTGAGAGGCGATACTACGAATATACTTTACCCTAATTATTTTTTGCGGGATACAGTCAAGAAACCGTTGCGTGGGTTTTCGTTGACTTCGCGATCTGCTGGGAGGTCGCATGGAGTACCCTTGGCATTCTTCGCGGTCTTGGTGAAGAAGTAAATAGTCTGTGGTTTGCCGCCACGAAGAGTTACTTCAGACTTGTGAAGATAGTACTTTACACCCTTTGAGTTGGTATGTTCGTAAGCCATTTTAAGCTTTCCTCCGTTATATTGATACTTTTATCTTATGGTCTCTGTTAATAGTTGTCAAGAGATTTAAGGGGTAATTTTTACAATATTTATGCTTATCTTACGATTAAGATAGCAACAGTGGTAAAAATCCAAATCAAAATACGAATAATAATGATAATTGCGATGATAGCGCATATCAGAATTAGGACACCAGACAGGCACCAACACCAAACTGGCGAACTGTAATCGTAGCGGAACAACTCCTTAGACGGCAAATTGGCGACTTTGGATACTTGCGTCTGCTCGGAAGGCGGATAGTTCGCTAACTCATTAATAAAACAGTCAAGATACTTTTTATTTGGGTAGCGCCAGCCGTTTTTCTTCCCTTTAGCATCACAATCGTCCGCAACTTTTTTATAGATATTGCCGTAAGCTAGCATTGTAGGGTCCTCTTCTAGGATCTTATCTTGGGCGACTTTTAATGCTTCGTTGGCGCGGCGACGATATAGATTATTGAGATAAAAAGCACCCGTGCCAAAGGCAAAATGTTGGTTACCATTTTCCTCAACCACATTAAATACAATGTGCGAGGACGTAAACTGTTTGAGGTCATTTAGTGCCTTAGTGATAGCCTCATCATTATTATCTTTATCAGCTGTAATTACGGCTTGCTTAAGGTCTAACATGCGTAGATGATCGATGCGCATCTGGGTAGCAGCCAAAAAGGCAACCAAAATTAGGACTAGAAAAAGTTTCCAGTTTTTGATTTCGAAGATTTTTGATAAAACCTTCCGAGGAGACTTCTTTTTGCGCACTCCACCCATAACTGCTTATATTTTACCACAAGGCCCCGCGGAACAGACGATGATATCTGTGCTAAAATACAGATATGAAAGTATATTTTTCGGGAATTAGTGGCACAGGCATTGGGCCGCTGGCGGAATTTGCTCAAGACGCGGGCTTTGAGGTAATTGGCTCAGATCTGCAGCGCGGTGCAATTGCATCCGAGTTAGACGAGCGCGCAATTCCAGTGCATTATGGTGAACAAGATGGCAGTTTTTTACGTGAAGCAGCGGCCGTGGATTGGTTGGTTTATACTTCTGCTTTGCCAGATAACCATCCTGAATTATTAGCTGCGCACGAACTGGGCATTAAGGCCACTAAGCGCGATGAGTTTATCGCGGAATTGGTACACCAGAAGAACCTTAAAATGATTGGCGTGGCCGGCACGCATGGAAAAACTACTACAACGTCTATGATTATTTGGGCTTGTTTAAAGCTCGGCATTCCTGTTAACTACCTCGTGGGCACCACTTTGGGCTGGGCAAAAAGTGGCCATTTCTCGACTGATGCTGAATACTTTGTCTATGAAGCCGATGAATATGATCGCAATTTTCTCGCCTATCATCCGGAAATCGCCGTAATTACTTGCGTAGATTATGATCATCCAGACATTTATCCAACACGCGAAGAATACCAAGCAGCTTTTAAGCAATATGAGTCTCAAAGTAAAAATGTTGTAAAAAACACAACAATTGATCCACGCTTGACTCTTGTGGGCGAGCTACGTCGCGAAGATGCTAGTATTGCCCTGCGTGTTCTAAAGATGATTTCTGATTTCTCCGAAGAAGAAATATGTAAAGTCTTAAATGATTTTCCAGGTGTAGGCCGCCGTTTTGAGCGAATTGCCAAGGGTATTTATTCAGATTATGGGCACCATCCAGAAGAAATCAAAGCCACCATTAAAATGGCCGAGGAATTAAAACAGCGCGATGGCCATGCGGGGCTTGCAGTAATATATCAACCGCACCAGAACACTCGTCAGCACGAAGTGCGTCATTTATATCATGACGCTTTCATTGGAGCAGATAAGATTTTTTGGCTGCCAACATATTTAACGCGTGAAGATCCGAACCTAGAAACTTTGAGCGCTAAAGAACTAAGTGACGAACTTGAGAATAAAGATGTCGTAGAGTGTGCAGATATTAATGACGAGCTTACGCAAAAAGTGCGCGACTTGCAGACCAAAAATTGGCTAATTGTTTTAATAACGGCAGGGCCTGCCGATAACTGGCTGCGCGAAAACTTCGCAAATTAATCTAAATCTTCGTAAATAGTAATACCAAGGCTGTCATCAGATAGTGGTTCGGCGGAAAAACTTTCGGCGGAACCATCAATGCGTTCAGTGACAGTATCTAGTTGTTCAAGGTATTTATCAAATGATCCGGCCGTCATTGCGCCCTCACTGGAAAAATCTTCGCCGCGATCATCCTCTTTATTATGTTCTTCCCCTTCCGAAATAAAACCTGGACGAGAACGATCAAGATAAATATCACCAGTAACACGATAAAGATATAAGCTAACCGAAGTAGTAATTACAGCGACAGTAATAGAGATTATCCCCATAATAATAAGATTGCGACCGCCATGGCTGCGAGAGACATCGTTGGAGTTATTTTCTTCCATTACAATTCACCCTTTGCTTTAACTACTAACTCGCGATGCTCAGTGATAAGACCACGGAGGCGGCGCATGCTGGCATCGACATCATCGCGTTTGGCGCGAACAATTTCTAGCTGATAATAAAATTTAGTTGGTTCGGTACGACAGTCAATCTTTAACACGTTTTCTAGCTCTTGTGAGTAGCCAATATAATCGTCCTTGAAGCGCTTCTGTTCACTTACAAATGATGTTTGGAGCTTTGTTAATTCGGCGCTGGCGAGATTATTTTTAATTAAACGCAAATTGAGGTTTAACATTAAACTATTCGCGATAGTTTCATATTGAGCACCGAGATGGACGCGATTGCGCGCGTCGTCTTTTTGAATGCGCTGCAGGCGGACTTTAATACTAGAACAGTTTTGTGATATGGCTCCGATATAATTGTCGTTCAAGGTTTTATGCTTAACTGCGTTTGGATCAAAAGCGGAGGCTGGAAAGGCAGAAAAAGCCAGCAGAACCGATGTCAAACCAACTGCCACACGAGAAAGCTTTCGCATATCTATTATTCTAGCATAAAAAAGCACCCGCGAGAGCGGATGCTTTTTTGGCTTTAATCTTCGGTTGGTTCAACGTATTGAAGATGACAATCGGTAATTTGATAATCATCTACCCAAGATGGCGAATTCATCATTAAATCGATACCGGAACCATTCTTCGGGAAGGCGACGATATCGCGGATGTTTTCAGTGTTTTCAAGTACCATAAAGATACGCTCAATGCCAAAGGCGCAACCAGCATGTGGCGGAGCGCCAAATTTAAAGGCGTTAAGCATGCCACCAAAGCGTGATTCAACGTATTTTTTATCATAGCCGAGAATACCAAAGACTTTGTACATGATTTCAGGATTGTAATTGCGGACAGCCCCGGAGCAAATTTCATAACCATTCATAACCATGTCATACTGATCGGCCACAATGGCAAGTTTTTCTTCGGTAGTCTTTGCGGCTTCAAGTGCCTCCATGCCACCTTTTGGCATCGAAAATGGGTTATGACCAAAGTCGAGTTTATTGGCGCCATCATCCCATTCATAGAATGGAAAATCGACAATCCAGCAGAAAGCAACCTCGTCCGGGTTCTTGAGCTTGAAATGATCAGCAAAGGCAATGCGAAGTTGACCAAGGACTTTATTAACCTTCTCACGCTTATCGGCGCCGAAGAATACTGCGTCACCAGCTTTGGCGCCAGTCTTGGCGGTGATCGCGTCAAGTTCTTTTTCGCTTAGGAATTTAGCAATCGGAGATTTAATACCATCTTTGGTATAAGTAAGATAAGCAAGACCGCCAGCACCAAGTTTGCGAGCTTTATCGGTAAAGACATCAATTTGCGAACGGCTCAAATCAGCACCGCCTTCTACGCAAATAGCTTTGACACATTCGGCTTTGGCGAAAACACTGAATTCGGTACCCTTAAGTTCGTCGGTAAGGTCGACTAATTCCATGCCATAGCGAAGGTCAGGCTTATCTACGCCGTATTTCTCCATGGCTTCTACGTATGGGATGCGACGAATTTCTGGTGTAACGATCTTTTTGTGCGCAAATTCGGTTGCGAGTTTAACGAGCAATGGCTCCATGGTTTGGCGGACTTCTTCGCCGCTTTCCACAAAGGACATCTCAAGGTCGAGCTGGTAGAAATCGCCATACAAACGGTCAGCACGTGGATCCTCATCGCGGAAACATGGTGCAATCTGATAATAACGCGGCAAACCACCAACCATTAATAGCTGCTTAAATTGCTGTGGAGCTTGTGGCAAGGCGTAGAATTGACCAGGATGAAGGCGGGACGGAATGATGAAGTCGCGGGCACCTTCTGGTGAAGAGTTGGCCAAAATCGGCGTGGTAACCTCAATAAAACCATTTTCTTCCATGTAATCGCGCATAAACTTGTAGTACTGTGCGCGGCGTACGAGGCGATGCTGCATGCTTGGGCGGCGTAGATCGAGGAAGCGGTATTTAAGACGAAGCTCTTCGCTACTCTCGGCGCCCTCATCATGCGTATTGGTCGGAAGTGGTTCGCAGCGGTTGAGTAATTTTAACTCGTCTACAACAACCTCGATATTGCCAGTCGGAATATTTGGATTCTCAAGACCTTTGCCACGTTCACGAACGGTACCAGAAGCACGAATAACAAATTCATCGCGGAGGGATTCGGCAAGTTTAAAAGCTTCGGCAGTATTTGGATCAACCACGAGCTGAATAATGCCGGTGTGGTCGCGGAGGTCGATAAAAATCAGACCACCATGGTCGCGACGAGAATTAACCCAACCAGCTAGCTCAACTTTACCAGATTTGACAGTGAGATCTTTCGCTAATGCTCTCATATAGGTTGCTCCATTATTGTTTTTTGATTAATAACGGCTCGCGCATAGCGAGCCATACTTGGGTAGATTATAACATATTTTAAGATATGGAGCCAGTTTAATATCGCTGGCGTTCACGATCTAAATCGCGCGCTTTAATAGTTTGGCGCTTATCGTATTTTTTCTTACCTTCACCAACGGCAATCGTAAGTTTAATGTGGCGTTTAAATGGATGTAGCTCAACGGGCACAATAGTAGAACCATCGACTTTAGCGCGCTCGAGGGCAGCAATCTGCTTTTTGGTGGCTAGTAGTTTGATATTTTCCGCGGTATCTGTACCTAAAGTTAGACCAAGTAGCCAGAGTTCGTGATTACGAATCGTAACATAAGTGCCCTTAAGTTGCGCATGGCGATCGCGGATTAAACGGACTTGCGGGCCAGTCAAAACCAGACCGACATCGAGTTTATCGGACAAATTATAATCATAATGCGCGCGGCGATTGACCACGGGTGCTGGTTTTTTGACATTTTTCATTAAATATATTGTACCACTAATATAACTCAACGCCGGCGTTATCTTTAAAATCGGCGCGAATTAGCCAAACTTTATTTTGGCGGAAGGCTGGGATAGTCTGGCGACGCGCCTTATTGAGTGCAGCGTTTTGCGCAATGCGGTTCTTCTCCGCCCATTCGCGGATAGTAATTGTTTTACTCTCGGATAGTAGCGTTATGCGTTTGTGAAGCGACTCAATTAAAGCAAGCGTAAATAGCTGAATAAATTCTTCGAGCGAATCCGTGCGATGGTATTCATCGAATAGCTCGTGATAATCGGTGTCCTTATTCTTACTTTGAATGATAATCGGCGGATAGCCAAGCGCTTGGAGTTGCTGGTTGATTAGCACGCGGCCGATATGGCCATTGCCGTCAATAAACGGATGAATGTCCTCAAATTCGGCGTGAAAATAAGCGATTTTTTCAAGAAAATAGCGCCGACGATCGCTTTTATATTGGTCAATAAGTTGCGAAATAAGGCTATTGGTAAAATCTGGATTCGCGCCAATATGCTGGCCAAAAATCGGTTGTTCCCCACCCATACGAAAACGACCAGCCGCGCTATCGTCAATGCCAGACATTAAGATACGATGAAGTGACAATATGTATGGTAAACTTAGGCGTTGACGTGGATTTTCAATTACAATGTGAATCACATCGGCAAGATTTTTGGCTTCGTAAATTTCGCGGACTTTCGCACCGCGGCGAATGCGCCCCTCTAAAATAATATCTTCGGTGTCTTCGAGTGTTAGACTAGAATTTTCAATGGCGTTGGAATGATAAACCATCTCTGGAATTTCAGCGAGGGTTATTTCGTAATTTGCGCGCTGATGCTCGGTCATCAGACGAGCATACTCAGTCTGGAGAGCTTGAATGCGCTTTTTGTAGAGGCTACTGATCATAATTCTATTTTAGCGAAAAACCGTGAATAAAACCGCTTTTGCTTAAAAATTCACGTTTTTACGGCAACTCCTTTCGAATTTTACGTTCGAGATTCTTATTGAATTCTTTTTCTAGTTTGGCGTAGCCATTAGCGCCGAGTAGTTTATAACTGGTGCGGCTAAGCTCATTTTTCATGGCTTCCCGGCGAGTGTGCCAGGTGGAAGCGTAGTGATGATAAGCGATAGTATTGTCGGTGAGATGGAGTTTGCCAGTCATGTAGTGCTTGGGGCTAAAATATTCAGTCGCGAAAACAGCAAATTTACCACCAGCGTAGGTGCGGGTTTGGCCATCAAGCTCGAGGCCATAAATATCTTTGGCATAAACCGATGGACTATGTACAGTTTTTAGGAAAGTGTCGGTCGTGATACGTTGACGCGGATTGGCGAGTTCATAGCGCTTCAGCACCTTACCGATCCAAGGTGAATGTTGCTTGGCGCCAAAAATGGCGGTAGTAAACCAAAAATCCGATTCCCAGCCGGCAAAACCGTCGTATTTTAGGAGTGGCGTGAGTGGTTTTAGTAATTCAATATCAGTATCAAGATAAATGCCGCCCTCGGTATAAATAGCGTACATACGAATAATATCTGAGGCGAGCGCCCAACGCTCTTCGCGCAAAGCTTTGGCCACCAGTGGATATTTAGCTAAATCAATATCTTGCTCCGTCCAGCGGCGGAGTTCGAAATCTGGGTTGAGCTGTTGCCAACCGGCAATATAGTCCTGGTCACGTTTCGGAATTGGCGCGCTCCCCACCCAGACATAATGCAGCTTTTTGGGGATAGCCATATGATAAAATTATAGCAAATGAAGATAGCGATTACGACGGATATCTATTATCCAATGATTAACGGGGTGGCAGTATTTTCCAGAAATTTAGCAACTGGACTAAAGAAACGCGGGCATCAGGTGATGGTGCTTTGCCCAAGTACAACGGGCGAATTCGGCGTCGAGAAAGACGAGGAGGCTAATTTCACTGTGGTCCGACTAACGTCCTCAAAGATGCACCTATATCCAGATCAAATCAATAAAGTTCCGGCCGACAAAAAAGTGCTGGGCGTAAAGATGCCGCGATTGCTGTATAAAAATGGCTTGCATGTAAGCTATATGCCATACACCGAAATCAAAAAGGTGCTCGATGAGTTTGAGCCAGATTTAATTCATAACCAGACGCCTGGGCCAGTGGCGCTATCGGTATTTCGCTACGCTAAAAAACGCGGCATTCCACTAGTTTCAACCGACCATGCTTATCCAGATAATCTCACACAACAAGTAATGTTGCCAGATTTCGCTAAAAAGCCGATTAATAAGGCAATGAACGCGTACTTTATTAGCTTTTTGCGGCGTTCGGCTTACGCCACGATGCCAACCGAGCAGGCGGTGGCAGATTTGATTCCGAAAAATCGTAAACATTTCAAGGTGCCGGTGGAGGCATTATCGAATGGCATCGATTTGTCGCGCTTTGCGAAAGGTCGCGCCAATAAAGAAATTTATGACAAATATGATATTCCGCGTAATGTGCCAATCGTACTCTATGTGGGACGCGTGGACCCAGAGAAAAGTATTGATGTGTTAATGGAGGCCTTTATTCAGGCGCATCCAAAAATGCCCGAGGCGCATTTTGTAATTACGGGCGATGGCACGGCGCGTCCAAAGTTAGAAAAAATGGCTGAAAAAGCTGATTTAACAGATTACGTACATTTCTTGGGTCGGGTAATTGGCGATGACTTGCCACAGATTTACCGCACGGGCACGATGTTTGCCACCGCTTCAAAGACCGAAACGCAAGGAATCGTCTTGCTTGAAGCAATGGCGACTGGTTTGCCATGCGTAGCAGTAGATGCTGGTGCGGTAGGCGATGTAGTAAAAAACTCAAAGAACGGCTACTTATGCCAACCAGATGATGTGGACGAAATCGCAAAAAGTTTAGTGCGCATCATCACGGACAAGGATCGCCAAAAACGGATGAGCGAAGATGGATTAAAGCGTATCCGCCAACACGATATTAGTTATACCCTAACCCGTTTTGAAGAGATTTATCATAAAGTATTAGACGAGCACGGCAAAGACCATTAAAAACCGTGAAAAATGGTATTTTTGGCCTTTATTCACGGTTTTTGCTTAAGCTTATTATTTAAGAAATTTGCGGATTTCGGCCGCTACTTGTTCGGCGCGCTCGTAATTAATTAAGTGGCCGGCGCCCTCAAAACGATGATGATCGAGATGATACTTCGCGGCGACATCTTCAATAACTTTATGATTAGTGAGGCGATCTTTGGCGCCGTAACACAACATAATGTTCTTCTCCTCTGGGATAACAGTCTGCTCATGCATCGAGATGCTACAGTCGGCCATGAAAGAAGCGGCCGAGGAGAACCGGCCAGAGTACTGATAATGCAATTCATCAATGCGCTTTTGTTGGGATTTGTCGGCTGTGAGAAAATGCGAAATAGCAAACGATAAAAATTTACTGCCAGCAAATTTATAGCGCCCCTTTTCGGTCATGAGATGCATGCCACCATTTACAAAACGATAAAGCGTATTACTTTTGCGCTGGCCACGCTTAGTGCGAAAGACTGGCGACATAAATACGACTTTGTCCGCCACGTCGTTTGGATATTTCTGAATATAATGCGAGATAATAATTGACCCCATAGAATGGCCAACAATATATGGCTTCTTTAGTTTCTTGCTTTTGATATAGTCGTGAAACCATTCGGCATAGCCATCGAGAGTCTTATTGTCTAATTCGGGATTATCGCCAGAGCCCGGAATATCTGGTGTAAGAACAGTAAAATCGTCGCGCAAACAGTCAGCAATGGCAAGTAGGCCTTTATGGGTACCGCGGAAACCGTGGACTAAGATGATGGTTGGCTTTTTCATAACTTTGCAATCACCTCGCGCGCCTCAGCGATAGTCTTAGTTTGCATTAACTCGGCGCGAATATCAGAAGCGCCTGGGAAATTATTAATATAAATCTTATAAAAATGCTTAAGTGGGTCGTAGGGTTGAAGATTATATTTTTCATAAAGATTGAGATGATAAAGCATGAGGTCGATTAGCTCTGCACGAGTATGTTCGCGTGGGGTTTGTTCAAAGCAAAATGGGTTTGCGAATACGCCGCGGCCAATCATGATGCCGTCGGCGCCCATTTCAATATACTTCTGGCCATCGGCGCGGTCTTTAATATCGCCGTTGATAATAAGTTTAGTTTCGGGCGAGAGTTCATTTCTTAGAGCGACAATTTCGGGAACTAATTCGGTATGAGCGTCAACTTTGGACATTTCTTTTTTCGTACGTAAATGCACCGTAAGCGCAGCCGGATGTTCTTCAAGTAAATTAGTCAGCCATGGACGCCACTCATCTATCTTGGAATAGCCTAAGCGAGTTTTAACGGAGATAGGTAGGCCATTTCCCTGGGCGGCACGAAGGATTTCTTTGGCGAGCTCTGGAGTGCGGATTAAACCAGAACCGCCACCAGTAGCTACGACATGGCGATCTGGGCAGCCCATATTAATATCAACAGCTGGAAAACCAAGTTTCTTGAGAGCCTTGATAGTCTCGGCAAACATTTCAGGTTTGGTGCCCCAAATTTGGGCGACAATCGGTTGCTCTTGTGGCTCAATTTTAAAACGATCAAGTGCGTTATGGCGGCCTTTTTCGCTGGTATAACTATTAACATTAGTAAATTCGGTATAAAAAATCTCTGGGCGAGCGGCGCGCGCAACGACCTGACGGAAAGCAATATCCGTGACACCCTCCATTGGTGCCAGGATAGTAAAGCCGGGCTCAAATTGGTTCCAGAAATCCATAATTCAATGTATTATATAATATTTTATCTTAAAATGTAAGAGGCGGTGGCAGAAAATGCTTATGCTTTCAATCTTATACCTTTGATGATATAATTTTGGTTAAGTGCAATTGCGTTTGGTGATATTGAGACGTAAAAGCGCCGCACGTTTTTAGATTCTTTTCCAAAAATCAATGAAGGAGGGGTATACCATGAAGAAAAGAATTGCTTTTTTAATTGCGTTACTTATGATTCTCTGCCTTGCCCTGTCCGGTTGTGGGCAGAGAGACAACAATCCGGGAGCGATCAAGACCGACACTGAGCCGGGTGGAAGCTCGGAGACAATGGATCCCGTAGAAACTACGGAACCTGGCGAGATTATCGAACCCAGCGAATTCATGGAACCGGGAGAAACCACGGAGCCCAGCGAAAGCGCTGATCCCAATGAAGGAGAAGTGGAACCTAGCGAGCCCACAGAAACCGATAGCCCAGACAATAATGTCGATAACACGATTGTGAACGTTTCAAATTACAAAAATCCGCCGGCCATTGGCGATAAGTATGTATTCACGGTGGATGGGCATCAGATGCTTATAAGAACCGAGATTTGGGACTACATCTTCGCCGATAGTGAAGGAAACCTGATATTCAATTATTACGACCTCGCTATCGATCTTGGTTGGACATGCACGATGGATGAAGTTACGGATCTCGGCCAAGCGACAATGTTCATGCTGGCCGACGAACTGAAGCCTGACGTGAAAAGAGTCGATTTCGGAATTGCGGTGGACGAAAAATTCGATCGTATCGAATATGTCTATGCGCGCGGCGCATCGGATGACGCGTTTCATTATGGATTTATATCCTTTGATAGACTGGATATTTCCAAAGACGATGTGGACACTTTCTATCTGAATACTTCTGCCAACAGCGGGACGATAAATCTTGAGATGGCCATCGTGTCGTGCTATCTGCTCGAAAATATAACCGACGATTCCATCAATGACCCTCTCGAACCGATCCTCTCTGGCGATGAAAGCCACGCGTACACGATTCATAGGTAACATAAAGCCGCCCTTTGGGGCGGCTTTATCATTTTTATGTATTATATGAAAACACCGCTGGCCCCCGTTTCATTTTGCTTATGCTTTCAATCTTATACCTTTGATGATATAATTTTGGTTAAGTGCAATTGCGTTTGGTGATATTGAGACGTAAAAGCGCCGCACGTTTTTAGATTCTTTTCCAAAAATCAATGAAGGAGGGGTATACCATGAAGAAAAGAATTGCTTTTTTAATTGCGTTACTTATGATTCTCTGCCTTGCCCTGTCCGGTTGTGGGCAGAGAGACAACAATCCGGGAGCGATCAAGACCGACACTGAGCCGGGTGGAAGCTCGGCAAACACGGACCCCGTGAAGGAGCCCGATAACACCGTAGATGTGAATGGCGGAAGTGGATCCTACTCATTTGAGGTAAATGGAGTCAAGCTGACCCTTAACACCGACGTCAAGAAGTACATCAAGGGCGACGTCTTCTATTACACGGATTTAGCGTATGACCTTGGGTGGCACGCCAAAAGCCCCGAATTTAAGGAGAGGGCGGATGTCTCGCAGTTCTTCGCGGATGACGATAATAAACTCTATGTGGGTTTTACCGATCCGAATACTTATGATTTTAGGGGTATCACCTTCGTTTTAGGCATTGCTGGAGAAGGACACGTGAATATCAGCTTCGATAGAAATGACCTATATGGAGACGTAAAAACCTACCACGTTAATCCGGATGGCAAATACACGGTCAATATGTCCCAAATTACGCTGATGACCTATTTGCTCGAAAACCACATCAAGAACGATTTCGAAGACCCGTTCGAGTACGTCTTAATGAGGGGTGAAGACGCCTATTACCACGTATATGAATAAGTAACCAGACAATAGCGTCGCATTAACTTGCGGCGCTATTTTCATGAAATTGGGAATTCGTTTTTTATGATATAGTTGTTGGTTTTATTAAGTGGAAGATAATCTTCAGTTTCGATAATATCGTAATCTTCAATAGCTATTTTGGTTTCTTCTTCCTCTGGTAATCTATATGGATAAAAGTCTGACGGATCATAATTAGCAAACCAAAATGCGCCTTTTACTATCGCAATTGTATTTACGACATTTTCTTTAGTTAAGCCACTCTTCATTGCTAATATACCTTCAAATGAAGTATCAATTGGATGTTCGGCATAGTACTCATCGAGTGCAACGGCGACGGCGTTTTTATCTATTAAGTCTACACTTTCTGCATAACGTTGATCCTCTATCCAGCGCTGGTAGTAAGAAGCTTCTTGCCATTCAAACACTTCATCGCCCATAGTGGCATGAGTGCCATTGTTTTGAGTAACACAAGCTTCGCCAGATATATAACCAAAGCTTTGGAGTAGGTTTTTGCCTTGTAACATGTCTGCTATGCCTCCCCAAATTGGAACATTACTCTCTAACGTTCCAGCACCAGAGTCAATAGCATTAGCAATATTCTGATCAGCCATGCCAAAGCTAGAAGAACGTTGCCCACAGTAGAGTATATAACGCATTAATTTGCTTTCTTTAGGGTCGGTGTTTACTTTGACATTGTCCGCATCATCCTCTAAGATAAAATTCTTTCCGCTACTATATTGTGATACTTTATATGTGACTTCGGCAGGGTCTTCCTCCATGGTGTCAAAGTCGGTAATAAAATACGGATTACAAAATGCATCGCCAACCGCACCAATAGAATCAAGCTCCGGACAAGTTTCAGCAGTATTTTCCGCGGCGGCTTCGGCTACTTTGGCCGCTGTCATCGCGGAAGACCCTGGAACTAGTGACATTAAGGAATTACCTACCACCGTAGATACATTCGAAATACCGCTTAGCACTGAACTGCTTTGAGTAAGAATTGGTACCGATTTAGATAATAGTGCCCCCATAAAAGTATATGGCGATGATACATCAAATGGGCTCTTCGTCTCCCGTTCATACCGAGCTTTGTCGGCAATATATTGCTGCTCCTTCACTAGAAATGTTCCGAGTGTACTTGGGGAAGCTAATGAACCGCCACCATATTGATGATTTTGGCCCATATACATATTGGCACCAGAAGCTAAGGCATTACCAAAATCTTCCCCGCCAATATCTGTTGCAAGATCCCTAGCCATCATAGTCGCGACTTTAGGCACTAAATATGTCACTATATGCTGAACAATTTGCGCGATTAAAAGACTGAAGGTGACACCAGCAACGATTTTAAAGGCAATTTTCCCAATCACGCCAGCGCAAGAAGCGCCTGCCGTAAAAGCTGCGCCGCCAATACAGGCTACTATGGATGCAATGTCGGATATTACATCAATAGTATCCAATATAGTCTCTAGGAAGCCAGCACCTATTTTAGCTATAGTGCACGCTTTATAAGCTGTCATACTGGAACCGAATGCCGCCATAATGGCATTTAAACTGTCTCTTAGATTAAAACTATTAACGCTGTAGTCGTCTGGGTTGACGCCAAAGTTGCCATAAAGTGCACTGATAGCATTAGCTTCCATAGCACTACCATTCTTTTTTACAACTTGATTGTCTTTTGTTTTATAGGTGGTTTCTTTTCTCTTTGTAAGGCTATTGCCGATATCTCCGATTGGCGATTCTTTTGAATCGTCAACTTGGGTTTTTTGAATTCCCTCAAAAATTGTACTAGCCACTTGGAGAATTTGAATAGCCTCCATCGCAATAACTAGCATATTAATAGCACCAATGATTTCCGATACTGTGCAGGCGCCATTAGCAACTGTTTTTGCAATGCTCGCCATTTTACCACCGATACCATTTTCGCCCGCAAATTCTTGCAATCGTTGCGATACAGTATCTTCATCCATACCCCGTTTTAATTTTAGCTGCTTCTCGCCAGGGTCTAACTCCGCCTCTTTATCGCTTTTTACCGTATAGGGATTTCCCTCATCATCTACCCGTTCTTCGTCTGGAGTATAAACTCCCCTTTTACCGGATGCGCCCGTAAAATCGTCGCCGCCAGTAGCCCGCTTGACGGTCCCCTCATACTCTTCCTTATTGCCAAAGACTTTAGCAATAAAATCATTAAATCTATTTCTAACAACCTCTATTTTATTAAGAAAACGAACAGATAGATTATCGAACCAGTCGAATACCGCTTGGCGCCAGGTGCGTGTGCCTTCATGGTAGTGCTGACGAAAATCTACATCTGATTCATATAAGTCGTCTAGTAATACTCTGCCGCCCGTGGCCTGGCTTGGATCAGCTACGATTTCGTATTTGCCTAAAACATTGCCGTCAACGTCTTTCTTCGTATAAACTAGTATTTTTCCGACACCATCTTCGACGACTTCAATATCTTTCTTGCCAAGTTTTTTTGCTTGTCTATCGGTAATCTTAAAGTACTTTTCGCCCGTATCGCCAGTAAAAAACTGATATATTTTTGAATGCTGTCTGACGAATTTATTTGCTTCATCACTGACATGGCGAGTACCTGGATGTAGCATCCATCGAGTCATGCTAGTAGCACGCATAAAATTACTAACACCAATAGAATCAAAGTTCCCCTGGAATTGCGAAATAAGGCTAATTGGCATTGCCATTTGTCCGAGGAACGAGGATGTGCCATAGGTCATTAATGCAGCCATAATAAAGAGAAGTGGGCTAAACTTTCTGACCATGCCACCACGCCCTCTTCTGTCTTTGGAAGATGCGTGTGGGTCATTTCCCACATCTACAATCCAGTTTTTGGCTCGATTGAATATGTTGCCAGATTTTACCGCCTCTTCTGCCGCATTAGCTTTGGCGGCTGAGCTTGCACCTTCGGCGCCTTCATAATTGCCATTAGGAGCTGTTTCCTTAGTTGCTTGCTCTTCGCCGTTCGCTAACCCATCTCTCGCATTTTCATTAGAGCCGTGTTTGACGGTGCCGCCAGTAGCGTCATGAGTATTGTCTCCTTTAAAGGAGTCAACAATACCGTGCATGAAGCCTTTTTTCTTGCCCTCACCGTCTTCCATATATGGAATATTATAGCACAAGCAGAATGCAAACATGCTATTGCTTTTTTAAGAGATAAATGCTTAAATGGAATAGAGGAGGCTACTATGCCCACAAAAAATAAAAAATCCAAGCAAAAATCTTCCGGTCCATCCTTTATTACTATCTTCTGTGCTATGTTCGGCGTAGCGGTCGTAGTTTTTGGTGGCCTGTCAATTTATCATCTTGCAAATAAACCAAAAAATAACGAAACTCAGATTGATAACATTAATACCGCCGAGGTAGTTAATAACCCTACCGAGACCTCAGGAGATGAAAATCGGGACGACATAAAAGATATCAAGGATTTAATTGACGAAGGGTCACAGAAGCCAGAAGTTGAAGTAGCAGATGGGCTGAAGGTCCCCACTTTCGATGTGACCATTCGCCAAAATAATGGCATGACAATTATTAGTGGTAAAATAACGAATTTCATTGAAACCGATGGAAGTTGCACATATATTTTGACTGGCCCGACTACGAAAAATATTCCCGAGAGCGTCTTGCCAGATCCAAAATATACCGTCTGCGAGGCTTTAGTTCTTAATCGTGGGGAGCTAGCTACTGGAAGCTGGCAGGTTAAAGTGGAATATAAATCTCAAACTGCGGGAGGAGTAAGTGAAACACAAACTTTTACGATTCAGTAGTATAGCGGCGGCATTAGTTTTTGTGGCGGTATTTTTTGGTTTAGCCATCTATAATACGCCTGGATCAAATGCCGTAAAAGCAACCGATTTTCAAGCCGGTCGCATTATTGATGACGATATTTTTTATAACAAAGATACAATGACTGTCGCGGAAATCCAAAATTTCTTAAACAATAATTCCGTTTCTTGTGATACATGGGGCGAAAAACCGCTTGGCACAGCGCGTTATCACTCTTGGGGTACCGCACCAGCTACAATGAAGCGCGCCGATTATGCTAAGTGGCGTCGCGAGGTGGGCGGCGATACAAAATACCATGATCCGCCATATGTTTGTATAAGCCAATACTATGAAAATCCAACTACCCACAAGACGAACTACGACACAAATCTCGTACCAGAGGAAGGTATGCTTTCGGCAGCAGAAATAATATATCAAGCCGCACAGCAATATAATATTAATCCGCAAGTTCTGCTTGTAATGCTGAAGAAGGAAAGTTATGTTTGGGGCGATGATTGGCCGCTAAAACATGAATATAATACCGTGATGGGCTATGGCTGCCCAGATACGGCACCATGCGATCAGCAGTACTTCGGTTTTTATAACCAAATGATGAAAGCAGCGTGGCAATTAAATTATTATAAAGATCATATTTATAGTTATGGATACTTCCCATACACAACTAATAATATCTACTACTCGCCAGATTATAGCTGTGGCTCAAAGAGCGTTTATCTAGAAAATATCGCTACTACTTCCCTCTATATTTACACGCCATACACTCCAAACGATGCAGCACTTCAGAATTATCCTGGTACTGCCACTTGTGGCTCATATGGCAATCGTAATTTCTTTATGTATTTTAATGAGTGGTTTGGAACGACTCTCTTGTCGAACGTTTCAAGAGTTGATGCTACTGATATACCAACAGACCAACCGTTACGTTTAGTTACTAACGATAAATCCATTCAGCTCAGCTCGGCATCCAAAGATACTCTTGTTCGTTTTAAATTAGGCGACATACAAGAGGATGGTTTTGATTTATTTACGATTTCTACTAACGCTGACGGCAGTTATCGTATTAAATATGATTATTCGGGCCTTTCAGTTGACATACCACGTTGTGAGGCATTTTCGGGCCAAATAGTCGAGCAATATACTAGCAATACTTCGGTGGCCCAAAAATGGAAAATCTATAAACATGACGATGGTACGTATTCTATTGTATTTATGAATAATCCATCATACGCAATCAGCTACCACGATGATGTATTGACGCTTGAGCAATATGTTGGAGCTAGCCATCAGAAGTTTACTATTGCTGTTAATACCACAACAAGCGACCCTAATACTGGACAAAATAACGGTGATGATAATGGGTCCACAAACACTGGCACGGGCGAAGATCCAACAACACCAACGGATAATAACGGCACTGGCACCAACGATCCTACTCCGGGAGAAAATAATGACAATACGGATACTCAGCTCATCGCAGACGGTATTTACCGCATCAACAGTGCCCTTAAAGACAACTTCTCTCTTGATGTGAATGGGGCCTCGGTTGAAAGTGGAGCTAACGTACAAGTTTACACATCTAATACTTCCAATGCACAAAAATGGAACATTAAATACCACAAGGATGGCGATTATTACTCGATAATTAATATTGGTTCTAATAAAGCCTTAGATGTATATGGAGCTAGTTCGTCTAATAAGGCAAACGTACAAATCTGGAACCAGAATACATCTTGCGCACAACGTTGGAAGATTCGAAAGAATGCAGATAATACTTACACATTCTTAAATGTCTGCTCAAACAAAGCTTTGGACGTGAATGGATCTGGTACCGTAAACAAAACCAACGTACAAATCTATACCGATTCCAATACAAAAGCACAAAAGTGGAATATTGTGGCATTCGAGGGAGTGAGCAACACCCAGCTCATCGCAGACGGTATTTACCGCATCAACAGTGCCCTTAAAGACAATTTCTCTCTTGATGTGAATGGAGCCTCAATTGAAAGCGGAGCTAATGTACAAGTCTTTACATCTAATACTTCCAATGCGCAAAAATGGAACATTAAATACCACAAGGATGGCGATTATTACTCGATAATTAATATTGGTTCTAATAAAGCTTTAGACGTGTACGGTGCCGATACGTCCAATAAAGCCAATGTACAAATCTGGAACCAGAATACATCTTGCGCACAACGTTGGAAGATTCGAAAGAATGCAGATAATACTTACACATTCTTAAATGTCTGTTCAAATAAGGCTCTAGACGTGAATGGCGCCGGCACTGTAAACAAAACCAATGTACAAATCTATACCGATTCCAATACAAAAGCACAAAAGTGGAATATTGTGGCATTTTAGATTAACACCTTAAAATGCTATAATTATTCCATGCCAAAACGACGGATTTTGTTTACATCCCACACCGCTAATTTTCATAAATTCAACCGGCCACTTATGCGTATGCTACGCGGTAAGCTCGAGGTGCCCTATGATGATTTAAATATTGGCGGTTGGGAGGTGGATTATGCTTGCGCTTGTGAAGAAAAAGTTTTTGATGCAGATCGGGTTTTTAAGGTTGATTTTGCGCGTAGCCCAATTCGTTTCGATAAGCATTTAAAAGCCTATCGACAGCTTAAAAAAATACTCGCCGAGAATGATTATGAGGCCGTTCATACCCATACGCCGGTTGGTTCTATTGTTACGCGTATGGCGGCAAGGGCGGCGCATAAAAAGGGCCTAAAGGTTATTTATACTTGCCATGGTTTCCATTTTTACGATGGGGCGCCAAAGAAAAATTGGCTATTGTATTTTCGCATTGAAAAAATGGCCGCTAAAGATACCGACCTTTTAATTACTATTAATCGCGAAGACGCAGCAAATGCAAAAAAATATTTCAGTTGCCCTGTTAAAATGATTGATGGCGTAGGAATAGACACAACTAAATTTAATACTAAACTTAGTGCAAAGAAAAAAGCAGAACTAAAAAAAGAAATTGGCCTAAATAAGGATGACTTCGCGCTTTGTTACGTAGCAGAATTTATTGGCAGAAAAAATCATGTAATGCTACTAAATAGTGTTGCTAACATTATGCGCGAAAACAAAAACATTAAGCTTGTTTTACTCGGTAAGGGACAAGACCGCGAAAAGATAGAACTGCTCGCGAAGGAACTACGTATTGAAAAGCAAGTGCTGTTCTTGGGTTACCGAAATGATGTTTATAACGTGCTGCAATGTTGCAATTTATGCATATCGCCCAGCCAAAGCGAAGGTTTGGGACTTGGTGTGCTCGAAGCAGTTTTATGTGGATGTTCTATTGTAATCGCCGACAATCGTGGCCATCGCGATATTGTTGATGACAATAAAAAATATCTCTTCAATTTAAATGATATTAATGAATTAGAACAAAAAGTGCGCGACGCAATTAAACATCCAGATAAATATCATTTGGATTTTCCAGAACGATACTCTCTACGTTCTTCCCTGTCCGAAATGAAAAAAATCTATGAGGATTTTTTGGGATGAAAAAAATACTGTACGTAATCGGCAAAATGGATCGAGGTGGCGCCGAGACGTTTTTAATGAACGTTTTACGAAATATTAATCGTAAAAAATATCAATTTGTTATTGCCACATTCGAAGCTCCCACTGATGGCAAAAAATATGTATATGCCGATGAATTAAAATCACTTGGCGTAAAAATTGTGCGCTTACGTGATACGCGCACTAAAAAACCGTGGGATTTTACTAAGCAAATTGAAGAATTAGTGCGTGATGAAAAAATTGATATCATCCATAGCCAAATAGATTTCATGTCCGCACTCACGCTTCCGGGCGCAAAACGCGGTGGCGCAACAAAACTAATCGCGCACAGTCATAATACATACAACTCAAAGTTTAGCTCACCAATTAAGAACTTAGCCTCTAAAATACTACGTCGTCGCCTTTTGAAATATGCGCAAGTTCGTTTAGCTTGCGGCAAGGAAGCTGGCAAATATCTTTATGGCGCGCATGCAAAATATATTGTAATACCTAATGGAATTGACACTACAAAGTTTAAATATAATAAAAAGGCCCGCCAAATTGTTCGTAGAGAATATAATATTTCACCTGATGCCACCATTTTATTGAATGTCGGTAGATTGGAAATACAAAAAAATCAGAGTTTTTTGATTGATGTATTTGAAGAATACAGCAAGCGAAATACGGATTCTTATTTATTTATTATCGGCAATGGCTCATTAAAAAATGAACTAGAAGCAAAAATAAAACAAAGCGCACATAAGGATCAAATATTCTTATTGGAGGCGCGTTCGGACATTGAAAATTATTATATGGCCGCTGATTATTTCTTATTGCCTTCACTATACGAGGGTGTACCTTTTGTGGGAATTGAAGCACAGGCAAGCGGGTTAAAATGTATTTTTAGCACTGGAACTCCAAAAGAATCAAAAATCATTGATACTACAGTTTTTCTTCCAAATAGTGTCGATGAGTGGGTTGAACAAATAACACATGCCAACAGCGATGAAGAGCGTACGTCTCTAAATAAAACCAGGGGCGTCAAAGAATTTGATATAAAACAGAGCGTAGAAAAACTAGAGGAAATCTATGATTCTAACTAAAGCTGCCAGTATTGCATTTTATGTTTTGTTTTTTATTTTGTTGGGTTTGTTTTCTTATCTTGGTTTTTATAAGAAAAATAAAGTATTCGCTGTATTTGCTATATTGTTGCCAATTTTAGTGGCGGGTTTTCGTTTTAATGTTGGGACGGATTATGCTGCCTATTCACGAATGTTTGACGAGATAATGAATGAAACGCCGAACAAAATTTGGTCGCGGTTTATTACTGGTGGTTCAGAGCCATTTATATTACTATTGGCGGTTATATGTAGAAATTTATTATTTGGCCGTTGGTTATTCTTTGCAATTTTTTCATTTATAACCGTCTTCTTTTTATATAAAGCTTTCAATAAGTTTGACGAAAAAAGGTCTTGGCTTTTATATACGGCAAGCTTATTAATATTATTCCCATTGAGTTTAAATGCGATGCGACAAACTGCCGCCGTGGCAGTTGTAACCTATGTTCTAATCAGCTTAGTTTTCGATAAAGACAAAAAATATCTTAAAAATTCTTTGTTAACACTATTTGCCATATTTCTCCATTATTCAACATTATTATTCTTGCCGGTCTTAATCGTGCCAATACTCGCGATGAAATTGAATTATAAAAGATTGTCGTTGTATATAATATGTGCACTTGGAATTGCTCTCATAGTTCTTCCAATTTTAATGCCTATTATCGTGGAGCTCGAGTTGTTGCCAGAAAAATATACTAGCACCTTCATGGTCTACGATTCGGCGACCATATCATTTGATTTAATGATTATCGTCGTCATATCGGTACTATATTATATTACGCGCAAACATTTAAATGGATATTCTAGAAAAACAAACCGCGTGATGTTAACTATGATGGCTTGCGGCATATTTTATTCTGGGCTTGGTTTATTCTCTGCTTATATTGGTAGAATGGCGGATTTCTTTTGGCCACTTAATATAATAGCGCTGTGGGTAATTGTTGATCGTTTTAAAGATAGTGAAACAACAAAATATATATTGTTTTTGCTGGTGCCGGTTTTATATTTCGTTGCATCTTGTATAATTATGGGAAATAACCAAATTATTCCATATCAAATATTGTTATGATGCAAAATGATTTAATAACCATCATTATTCCCGTGTATAATGGCGCTGATTATATCGGCGATTGCGTTGAAGGAATTAAGTCTCAAACATATACAAATTATGAGGTCTTTTTTATAAACGATGGCTCCGTTGATGGTTCGGATAAGATTCTTACAGAATACTGCCAAAATAATCCTAATTTCTTTTTAATTAACATTAAAAACTGTGGGGCTGGATTAGCCCGAAATTACGGAATCGATCATGCGCGCGGAAAATATATTTGTTTCATTGATGTTGATGATAAAATTGCGCCACACTATCTTCAAAAATTGCATGATTTAATTACTACTCTCTCTGCAGACGTGGCTTGCGCGGAATATGTAAAGAATAAAAAAACAGATTTCGAAGTCCTTTCTGATGAGACAAAAATCTTAACTGGACAGCAGGCTGTTGATGATTTATTAAGTATGAAGATTAAAAATGGTCCTGCGGTCAAGATTTACACACGCGAAGTAATCGGTAATATGCGAATGCCGAATTATTGCGTAGCAGAAGATTTATTTTTCAATTACTGGGTATTTAAGAATGCGCAACGCGTGATAGTAAATGACTCTATCTTATATTCTTACACAGTTGGCAATAACAGTTTATCGACGCGAGAATTCAGCCCACAACGAATGGATAGCATTGAGGCGGTAAATAAAATAAACGAAAACGAACATAGCTTCTATTCAATCTTAAGACTTTTCATGGAAGCGTATTTCATAATAGAAAAAATCATTCTTGCAAAAGGAGAGGATAAATTCTCTCAGGAATATCGCATTGCCAAGGAAACCCTAACTCTTTATCGCGAAACTGTAGTAAATGATAAACGAACACCAGCTAGGCAAAAACTCGTAGCTAGGTTACTAAAATTTGGACCAAAATTTACAGTCAATATAATGACTATGAAACAAAAAGCTCAAAAGTTATCGTTTGACGATATTATTAAAGGCGACGAAAAGACCGGCGAAAGCGACGAAGACAGCTAGCATAACAACAATTGCAGCCGAAACCAAACGATCTTTTGTTGTAATAACCGCTTCGGCACTAGTTGGCCCACTCACCAACGTTATATTATATCCACTATTTTCTCCGTAAATATTCTTAATCACTTCGTGAGCATGTTTGATGATAAAATTGGTGGTTTTTGTGCTCATTTCTGGAGTAGCAGAAACAGTAGTAATGGTATATACGCCTTTACTATCTAACACTTCAACTCCTTTAAAATCATATTCTTCGGTTTGGTATTTTAATTCTTTATAAATATTGGCACTTTTTATAATTGAAGAAAACTGATTATAGGCTGCATTATTCTCATTTAGTTCAGCCTTATTGTTATAGAAAATAACAGTTGCGGTAGATGAATAAGTAGTAGCATCTTTTTTAAACCCTAAGTAATATCCGATAATGCTACCCAAGACTAAGACTATCAAAATTACATACCATCTTTTACGGATAAATTTAAAATAATCTTTTACTGAGTATTTGTATGCTTCTAGCTTAGCCATCTATCTCCTCTTCTTTATTTAATAAATTAATAGTAGCAGCTTGTTCATTATCTACAAGATTATCCTTTAACTCTTGTAGACCACCCTTTTCTTGTTTGGGTTGTTGGTAATTTCCAGTCTTTTGTTTAGCTAAAGCAACATTAATATCTTCAACGCCGACACTAACTAGGTTATCCACTGTATTATCTTGCGCTAATTCAATAGCATAGCTAAGATCGCGAATCTTTCCTTCGTGTCTGAGATAATTAATAGTATCGTTCATCGCGTCAGCGATTGTAAGTTTTGTTTGCCATTTAAGAACCTTATTGGCTTTAGTAGGGTTTGCCCAGAATTCAGGTAAATCACCAGCACGACGTGGCGCAATTTTAGTAGGGAGTTTTTGGCCACTAGCTTTTTCAAAAGCTGCGACCATTTCTTTTACGGAAGTTGGTTTGCCAGATCCAAGATTATAAATATCTACTCCAGCCTTAATGTGTTTTAATGCGGCAATATGTCCAATCGCTAAATCTACGACATGAATATAATCGCGTCGAGCGGTACCATCTTCTGTGTCGTAGTCATCGCCATAGATACTTAGCATCGGAATATCACCAGAACATACGCGCATAATGATTGGCATCAAATTGTTTGGAATACCGTTTGGATCCTCGCCAATTAAGCCAGAGGGGTGAGCGCCAATAGGGTTAAAATAACGCAATAGTACGCCCTTAAATTTTGGATTCGTCTGTGCATAATCTTTAATGATTTCTTCAATAAAATACTTCGTGCGGCCATACGGATTTGAGAGATTACCGCCCGTTTGCATATTTTCGTTATATTCTGGAGAATCTTGAACACCATACACTGTTGCCGATGAGGAGAAAATAAATTCTCTAACGTCATGTTTTTTCATGGCGTTTAATAAATTAACCGTGGATAAGATATTATTTTCATAATATTCTAAAGGTTTATCGACTGATTCGCCAACAGCTTTAAGTCCAGCAAAATGCATCACGCTATCATAGTGATTTTCGGTAAAGATTTTTTCGACTAATTTTTTATTTAACAAGTCACCTTTAATGAAATTTGGCCGAATACCAGTAATTTGCTCAATACGGTCAACAACTTCCGCTTTACTATTGGCGAGATTGTCGACAATATCTACGGTATAATTTGGGTTCTTAAGTAGCTCTACGACTGTGTGTGAGCCGATATATCCCGTACCGCCAGTTACTAATATATGTTTCTTCATAATTAATTATTATAACATCTCTATTAGATTTAGCCAAATCGGGCCGATATTCTCGAGTGAATACTCTAGTGACATATTGCGCGCTTCAACCCCTCGATCTTTTTTATTATCTGAATTTATATAATATTTTATTTTTTTAGCAAGATCTTCTATATTATCTTTTTCGGCAAAAATTATATTATTTTTACCCTGATCAATTTCAATTAGTGCCGGTATTTTGAAACTAATAATTGGAACCCCATTAGATAGCGCTTCAAGCGCAACCATTGAAAACGATTCATTATGGGATGAAATAATAAAACCGGACGATTGCTGATACTTCTTTTGGATTTGATCTGTAAAAGTGGCTATCGTAATTAGATGATTGATCTTATATTTTGTTATTAAATTATTTAAAAATTCTTTTTCTTCACCATCGCCATATATAGTTAAATGCCAAGATTGAAAATCATTTTTAATTAAATTAATCGCTTCAATCAACTTATCAAAACCCTTAATGGCCGTAAGGCGGCCAACTGCAATTAATTCTTTACTGTTAAGTGGTGCTAGTTTTTTAGGGTAATAGGTAATAATATTCGGAATTACGGATAAATTTTTAATATGATGTTTGGCATATATTTTTTGAGCATGTTTAGATAAAACTATAAGACGGTCGGCGCGACGATAATAAATAATGTTCAATAATTGTCGTTTTTTACTGTAATAATCCCAAGTCGCATGTTCGGTGCAAACAATCTTACCATTAAACTCTTTCTTTTGCTGCAATATTGGCATTGCAATCCAAGGGTGGCAAGTAATAATAATATCGCTTTTACCATTTTCTTTTTTTAGGAGCTCTTTTAGTACGCTTTTCAGTTTTTTGCGATTTAAAATCTCTGCTACTGGATAATCTAAATGTTGAATTATTACTTTGGAGGACATTTTAAAAAATGGCTCTCCTTTTGAGGTATTTAAAGAGATGATTTTAACTTTATAGTCATTATCGACAAAATAATTCGAAAGATTACAAACTACACGTTCAATGCCGCCAACTTGAGTAATATTATTAATAACCCAGGTTATCTGTTTTGTCATAAATCTATTATATAGCAAGGTGAGTATATGCTAAAATTGAGTAATGAGTAATAAGTCTATTGATGGACTACAACGGAGGACTTCAACTCAGGGTGGACGAAAAGTAACTGCAAACACAACAGTGAAACGCCGCACTGTGAAGAGAGTTTCTGTTGATGCCCCAAAAACTGCGAGCAATCAGGCTACCACTCGTCGAAAAATTGGCATACCTGATACGAAAAAAGATCTTAAAGCCCTAATCGCCGAAAACGAGGAGTTAGAGCGGAAAAACGACATAAAGAGCAAAGCAGAAAAAAATTCAGTAAAGGAATATCTATCTGAAGTGAAAGATGTAGACCCAACTGATCTTGTCGAAGTACCAAAATCCGAGAAAACAAAGGGTTGGCAGAAAAAGGCCAAAAAAGAAAAGACCAAAAAGAAAAAGGGTAAGCTCTGGAAGAAGTTTTTATTAGTTTTTATTCTCTTGATTGTTGCTGGTGTTGTAGGTCTATATTTCTATTTGAATGATTTTGTGGCAACCGTAACAGATGGCGGCAATATTATTAACGTTATCTTTGCCGATCCAGACACTCCGCTCGCAAAAGATGAGAATGGGCGTACTAATATTCTTGTCTTTGGTACCGAAGGTTATTCAATGGATAATCCAAATTATGATGGCGGTTGGTTAACCGATGCCATGTTAGTACTAAGTATTAACCAGGATAATGGCGACGTTAAGGCTGTAAGTTTGCCACGTGATCTTAAGATGGAACGTGGATGTACCGGTACGGCCAAGATGAACGAAATTTATTGGTGTGAATATTCAAAATATACTAACGCCAAAAAAGATAAAAAGACTGAGGAATTTCGTAAAGAGAAAGAGAACCAGGCAAGCCAAAACTTGGCTGACGCCTTCAAAAAAGTTACTGGATTAACAATTCATTACCGCGTACATGTTAACTGGGATGCTCTAATAAAAGTAATTGATGCCCTAGATGGTGTTGATGTGTGTTTCTATTATAAGACTAATAACTGTGGCGACGATGTAACTGCAATTGAGGTTTCTGATAAGCGTGGCTTGTCGGAGACTGGCGTAGAGAAGGGTCGACGCGTAACATACTTTGCCTATGAGACTGGTAAAAAATATCACTTAACTGGTTGGCGCGCACTAGAGGTAGCACGTTCGCGCAACTCCCATGGTGGTTATGGTGCTGGGAATGGTAACTTTAGCCGTGAATACTTCCAGCAACGCATTATTGAAGCTACTGGACGACGCGCAAAAGAAAAAAATATTGATATTGCGACCGCCCTTAATATTAAGGCAGCAATTGGCGATAATGTCCGCACCACCATTAAAGATACAGAGATTAAGACACTCTTAAAACTTGCAACTTCTTTGGATATCAATAGCTTGCAAACAATATCACTACAAAAAGCAAACCTACTAACTACTGGCACAATTAACGGCATCTCGTACGTCTTGCCACGGGCTGGTACTTATAATTATTCCGCTATCCAAAACTACATTAAGCGTATGTTAAGTAGCGAAGGTTTCACGAGTGAAGACGCTCAGTTGGTGGTCTTAAATGGCACAGCCGTATCTGGTATCGCCAATAAGGAAAAGACCACTCTAGAAAATAAAGGATACGCAATTGCATCGACCGGCAATGCGCCTTCAGATCTATCTGGCTTCGATGGCGTGAAGGTGTACCAAAAGAATCTAAAGATGACAAAGACAGCGGCGGCGTTGCATACACTCTATAATATAGATTTAATTACCGACGTTCCAGAATCGCTTAATAGCTTTGAGGGAGACTTTATAGTTATAGTTGGTAATGGGCCACATTAAATCGCTTCTAGCGCGTTTTAAGCCCCCTTTACGGGGGCTTTTTGATGGCTCCGTAAAACCACTACTGATGTTTTTTAGGATATGGCTAATGTTAAATAATTGTATCTATTATTTGACAGATAAGGTGTCAGCTATTGTTGTAAAAACCACTTAAATTGACACTAGATTAAATGATTTATAGATATAAGTCTTTAATGTACGCCATAAGAATATTTTTTATTATTTCCCACATTTTAATAATAGTTTTCCACAGGTGTATTATTTATAATAATTGACAAAACGTGAAATTATTATGTCTATCTAATAATCTCTAGTTGATTTTATCAAAATGCCCATAAAAGTGGGTAAAACTTCCCTTTTATAAGCCACCAAAAAGCCCGCTTTATGGGCGGGCTTATTATATTTAAATGTCTTTCTTAGTGATATGAAGCCGACGCTCGCGACCTTCACCTGTAGAGAATGTCTCAATATCCGAATAGTCACTTGCATAACGGTGGACTACGCGGCGATCGGCAGCATTGAGATCGAGAATCTTCTCGCGACCAGTACGGCGCACTTCGTCAATCCACTTCTCTGCTTGATGTTCAATCTTATCAGCACGTTGTCGCTTGTAGTCGGCAATATCGATGTTTACACGCGTAACTTCAGCATTACGGGCAATTAGAGTCATCATCAGGACATGCTGTAGGGCACGTAGATTATTAGCATTCTTACCAATTAAAAGCGAGTTCATGCTGGTAGATGGGATTGAAAGTTGAATCACATCATCTTCAATCGTCGAGTAAACGGCTACATTTATACCAAAGAAGGAAAGTAAATCCTCTAGATACTTCGTTGCGAAGCGAATTGATTCATCGGTATTCATATATTATCTCCTTTTCTTTTTATCCGATGCCTTAATTCGTGTGATGTGTACTTTTTGGTTTTTATTTTTAGAATCCGACAGATAATGTGTCGTTTTGGCTTCTGTTTCATCTTTAACAACTACCGCCTCTTGAGCGTCTCGGAGTTCTTTGAGGATCTTTTTATCGGCGGCAGCCTCCATCTCAGTATAATTACGGTTTAAGATGATCTTTTGTAAGAAAACAGTAATTATATTATTTAGGAGATAATAGAATACTAGGGCACCAGGAAGATTAATCATAATAAAGAGCATCATAATTGGCATCATATAAGTCATCTGGGATTGAGCTACGGCATTTATTTCATCTTGATTAGTCTCTTTTCCATCAGCTGCTTCACGCATAAGATCGCGCATGGTGCGGCGTTTTTTACCTTTTTGGCGCGTAGGATCTTGTTGGCGCGACATGATAAACTGCATAATCGCTGAGGCAATAGCGAACAAGAACACGCAAACTGTGCTCAGATTAAAATTCTTAAAGACTTCATTTGGTAAAACACCTAAGTCAATCGTATTAAAGAGTTTTGGTTGGAATTCATAGGTAGCATTTTCGTCTTCGGCTTTAGCGGTAAAATAATTCTTTTGAAGCTCAATAACTTCTTTAACATTATTCATTGGCTCAACGAAAGAATAGGCGGAATGCTCAACATTATAATCTGCTTCGCGTGGACGAACAGCTACATTAATAGCAGTAAAGAGTGCAATAAAGATTGGGAATTGAATCAATAATGTTAGAACTGAACGAAAAGGTTTAACATTCTTGCGTTTGTAGAGATCCATCATCTGGATCGATTCAAGTTGCTTATTCCCTTTGCAATTCTTTTTAATTTCGGTAACTTCTGGCTGAATCTCGCGCATTATGCGAGTCTGATGAAGCTGGCGCTTCATGAGTGGCCACATGGCAACTTTTACAATAATGGTGAAAATAATGATAGCAAGGCCGAAATCGCCAACTACACTATAGATAACAAAAAGGATATTAACAATCGGACGCACAATCAACATATCTAACAAATCAAACATATAACTCCTTTGTCCCTATATTATATTATACCCGCCTCTAAGAGTAAATTATGAATAAGATGACGAAGTTCTTTAAAATCCATATCTAAAAGATCTTTGGAATAAATAATAAAAATACAGTCAACGGGCTTCTGAATTAATGGAAGTTCAGCGCGAATTGCCTCATAGACACGGCGACGAATACGGTTGCGGCCAACCGCTGATTTGAGAATTTTTTTGCTAATCACCACCGCATAACGCTGATGATTACGTGAATTAGTAGCAAAAACCAGGGATATTTTTGATTCCCTGATTGTCTTGCCATTTTGGTAGGTATATCGTACCCCACCTCTAGAATGAAAACGATATTTTTTTGCTAGCATTTAATTAAGCAGTTAGGCGAGCGCGACCTTTAATACGACGACGAGCAAGAACCTTGCGGCCATTAGTAGTAGAGTTGCGTTTGCGGAAACCGTGCTCAACTTTGCGTTGACGTTTGTGTGGTTGATAAGTACGCTTTGGCATGAGTGTTTTCCTGACTTTATAATTATTGTTTTATTAAAAGAATTATGTCTATTATACTGATTTTTTCCACTTTTATCAAGGGTTTTTCCACATACTCACTTCTCTGTTTTTAGCGTGGTTGGGGAAAAATCATATCTGTTATATATAAATTATATTAGAAAATATTATTTCACTCTGTGAAAAGCTGTGGAAAAGTCGTATAATTATTTCTATAGAAGGAGGTCAAGGAGATGCCAAACGAATGGCAGACAGTTTTGGACGAGATTAAGAATAATGTCTCCGAAATGGCCTTCGCTACATATTTTACAAAATTCAACTTTGTTTCAAATGAAGATGGAGTTTTAACCGTAGCGGTGCCAAGTGTATTTGTAAAGGCCCAAATAGAGGCTAAATATAAGTCTGCCGTCGAAAATGCACTAAAGGTCGCCCATTATAACTATAAAACCCTAAACATAATAGAAAGTAAGGGTGGATCAAAAGTTACGCGCGGCATTGCACGAGAAGTCACATCAACACAGCCTTTTATTAATAAACCCGCTTCTCAGATTAGTATTAATAAAAAACCATTTACTAATAGTGATACTGGTTTAAACCCACGCTATCGCTTAGATAATTATGTAATTGGTAGTAATAATGATTTAGCCGTCAGCGCAGCGCATGCGATTATTGAAAATCCTGGTACTCGATATAACCCGTATTTTATTTATGGTGGCCCTGGTTTAGGTAAAACACATTTAATCCAAGCAATTGGTAATGAACTACTTGAGCGAAATCCAAATATGAAAGTGCTCTACGTAACAATTGAGCAATTCTACCACGATTTCGTTGAGGCAATGCGCAAAAAATTAGATGGTTTTACAGATAAATATCGCAAAGTTGACGTATTAATTGTTGATGATTTTCAATTTATTGTTGGAAAGGAAAAATCCCAGGATGAGTTTTTCCATACTTTTAATGAATTACACCAACATAATAAACAAATAATTGTAAGCTCCGATCGTCTCCCAACCCAAATCGCTACCGTTGATGAACGTTTGGCTTCCCGTCTAATGATGGGTGTGCCAATCGATATTCAGATGCCAGATTTTGAGACGCGTTGTGCAATCCTTAAAACTAAGGCTGAGATGCTTGGCAAAACAATTGGCGATAAGACAGTTGAATATTTAGCAAATAATATCCGAAACAATATTCGCGACCTTGAAGGTAAACTTAATCAAGTATTAGCATTGTCTGAGCTCCGAGGTATTTCACCAGATGATTTAGTTGATGAAGGAATGATAATCGCTCCCCAAGAAGAAGCAAAGCGTCGCGCCGTATCACCTAAGCAAGTTGTCGATAAGGTGGCTAAATATTATGATCTCTCTGGAAAAGATTTGTATGGTACGAGTCGTATTAAAAATATTAAGAATGCTCGCCAGGTGGCAATGTATTTATTAAAGGATCAATTAAATTTAAGTACAGTACGTATCGGTCAAGAGTTTAATAAAGATCACACTACAATTATGCATGGCATAAAAGTTATTGAAACCTCTCTAAAAACAGATTTTAACCTTCGACAACAGATAAGTGATTTAAGGGAGAAGATTTATGCCAGTTAAGAGTGGAAAAATGGTGCAAATATTTGTGCAGAACTATGCGCAAAAAGCGTGTAAATTAATTGTGCAAAATACTCAAACTGTGGAAAGATTTATGCAAAAAATGATTTTTACGCAGGCGGAGGTAAGTTTTAAACAAATTTTCGCCATTTTTTATCACATGATTCACACACTTTTTAATAATACTTTTTATCCGTTAATAACGAGTTTTACACTTTTTACACATAGAACTATTAATACTACTATTACTTTTAATAATAAGGAAATAAACTTCTAAAGGAGGAAAAATGGAAATAGAAGTTTTACAGGATCGACTAGCTAAAGCTTTAAATACTGTAAGTAGAGTAGCTGCTAGCACGAAAGCGGGTCTACCAATTTTAAGTAACGTTTTACTTAGAGCAGAAGAAAATCAATTAACTTTAACTGCAACCGATCTTAATTTAGCAACAGTAGTGTATGTGAATGCAAAAGCAAAAAAAGAAGGAACCATTACCGTCCCGGCAAAGCTTTTATCAGAATTTATATCTAATTTACCAAAAGAAGATGTGAAATTGACGGCCAAAGATGAAAAATTAACTATTTCAGCTGGTCAATATAAATCCACAATTAATGGTATTTTGGCTGATGATTTTCCAGAATTGCCGAAAATTAATGAAAAAGAGGCTGCTACTTTTAAGATTTCAGTAGACATTTTTAAAGAATCTGTTAATGAAGTCATAATTGCGGCAAGTAATGACACAACGCGACCAGCTTTAACTGGTGTTTACTTTAATACTTTTAATGATGCTCTATATATTGCCGCAACCGATGGTTATCGTCTCGCGGATAAAAGGTTTGTTGATAAGGTTACGAGTGATATTAAAGTAATAGTTCCTACAAATGCACTCCAGGAAGTAATCCGTTCAATTAATGATAGTATGGATGAAATAGAAGTTCTAATTACTGATGCGCAAATTCGTTTTAGGATGGGTGAAGTTGAAATAACCTCTAAATTAATTGATGCGAGCTTCCCTGATTATCGAAAATTAATTCCAGAAGATTGTAGTTCAAATATCGAACTAGATAAAGCGGAATTGATAAGAATGACAAAAGTGGCGGCTTTATTTGCGCGAGATTCTGGTGGGTCTATTATTTGTGAGGCGGACGCTGATAAGGGTATTTTCTCGATTACTGCAGTAGCAAGTGAGGTTGGCGAAAACTCTTCGGCAATGGAAGCTAAAATCAAAAAGAGCGCCAAAGTTTCATTAAATTCACGTTATTTATTAGATGCTCTGAATTCTACAATTGAAGGCAAAATTATTTTTAGCATGTCTAATAAACTTGATCCAATTAAGATTAAAAACGCAAAGAATGATGATTATACGCATATTATTATGCCATTGAATAGTTAATGAATATTATAAAAAAAGTTAGTTTAAAAAATTTTCGCTGTCACGACGAATTTAATTTGGACTGCAACCGACCGATTACTTTAATAATTGGTGAAAATGGGAGTGGAAAAACATCGGTTTTGGAAGCGATTTATTTAGCTTTGCGCGGAAAAAGTTTTAAGGGTGTTGATAATGAAATAGTACAGCGTAATAAAGATTTTTATAGGGCAGAAATTGAATTAATAGATACGAAGAAAATAATCATACGTTTTGATGGTGTTAAAAAGAATTTTGAAATAGATGGCAAAAAATCATTACGTTTACCTAAAAAGAATCGTTATCCGGTAGTTTTATTTGAACCAGACAATATATATTTAGTTAGTTCTTCCCCTTCGCGCCGCCGCGATTATTTTGATGAATTATTTAAGCAAATTAATGAAAATTACAGTGTAGCTTTAAGTAAATATAATAAAGCCTTAAAACAGCGAAATGATTTATTAAAACAAGATGATATTTCGCGTGATGATTTATTTTCTTGGAATATAATATGTGCAAACTATGGTGCCGAAATAATACATAGACGGGTGGATAATTTAAACAAGATTAATCTAAAAATGACACCTATTTATCAAAATATTGCGAATAATAAGGATACTTGTGATATTAAATATTTAGGCTTAAATTGTGATGAAAATGAATATTTACAAAAATTGGAACAAAATTTTGAACGTGATCGATATTTAGGTTATACAAGTTTTGGTATTCATCGTGACGATTATGAATTTACTTTTAATAATAAAAAAGCTGACGGTTCCGCATCGCGTGGTGAAAATAGAAGCATGATTTTAGCCCTAAAATTTATAGAAGCGCAAATATTGGAACAAGAAATTGGAAAACCACCGGTAGTACTATTAGATGATATATTTTCAGAATTAGACGAGATGCGGCAAAAACATTTAATTTCAAATTTTAAAGATTATCAAATGATTATTACTAGTACGACTGTGCCAAGTGATATGCGAGTAAATATAGAGCTTTAAAAGGAATTAGCGGAGTTTAGAATAGTTTTATCTACTCCAGGCGTGTTATTAGTAGTTAGGATTGGTTGGGGTGTGGCTACTAATTCCCATTTGCCATTATTTTTATGTAATAAAGCATAATAGTGGGCATAATAATAATCCATCGAATAATCATAGGAATATATTTTTGTTAAATAATAACTATCGCCTATATACTGACCTTCAGAAATATAATAATTATCAATATTATTAATAGAATAGTTAATGGCTGTAAGTGGGGTATCTGCAGACATTGTTTGATAATTTTGAAATGGGTTTTCAGTAGTAAATGTTATTTGATAAGTAGTTAGATCAACATTCTTAAATGTTTTTAGTTTACCAACAGCAGCGTCTATATATTCCGGATCAGCTTTAACCGTAATAATTGGTTCGGGATTTTTTTCATCATATGTGTAACTAATAGAATAAAGTGCATTATTAATTGGTAAATAATTAAGGATTGGATATTTTCCTTTTTGAATTGATCCTTCTTCGTTTAAATATCGGCCAATAACACCTTCAGTTTCGGCGAATTCTTCTTTATGTTTGTTATAAAAAGTTTCACCTTCAGCATCTATTGCGGTCAATACGCCAACTATATAACGATGATCAGAATCAATTGTGATATCGCGCTCTATAGTTTCAAAGTGCGCTAACTCAACTTTTAAATGATAATTTCCCGGAATTAGCCAAACAGTGGTATTATTTGAAATCTTTGAATCATTTAATGTGATGGTGGCATTATAAGGGGCGTATTTAACGGTGGTAGATATTTTTCCGTTTCGATAAATAATAGTAACAATAGAGTAGATGATAATAATCGCAAACAATAACAAGATAATAATGGCGCCGAGGCGTTGTTTTTGAGTAAGATTTTGCCAGAGAGGCTTTGTTTTAATCTGATATTTACTCATAATTACCACCTTTAGAAATTATTTTTTGCCGTACTAACACTTGGATTACGATACCAACGAACAATGGAACCATTTCCAAATAATAAATCTTCTTTTCCAGCCATTGGTGCACGCCCGGCGTTGTTAGTTGAATATGAAGCAGAGGCAATTACTGAATCAAACCCTGGAATTTCACCAACATAAATAAAAGTATGACCATTAGAGAATGCAACGTCGCCGGCTTGGAGAATACTAGTATCGACACGTGTATTTTCACTAGAGTTTAATAAGGTCCAACCATGGGATTTTACCCAAGCTTCTTGAGCACCGGTAGCGCCTTTTCCGTCATTATAATCTGGTGCTAACCCTGAGTTTTGGACAAGAATCGTGACGAAGCCGCCGCAGTCAATTCCTGGAACACCAGCAACAGAACCGCCAACATAACGTCCTTCACTAATAGATTGAGTAACAGCTTCAGCATATGCTGGCATACGATCGTGCCATGGGGCGGAATGATATTGTGGCCAAGCGTAGCCTAAAACTAATGATGAAAATTCACCACTAACGCTACATCCGTTTTCGTTAGTATTGCTATTAATAGCTTTCCAAATAGTCTCAGCAAATAATTCGGCGCCAGCAGCATTTGGGTGAATATGATCGCTTGTTAAATAAGTGTCTGGAGTTTTACTGACTGTTGTTGCCCAGTCGGCAATAATAATATTGCGATTTTCTTTTGCAATTTCCCTAAATAAAGTGTTATTTGAATCATAAGTTGCACCATTGCCATAATTTGTAACAAAGACTATGGTTTTATCTTTACCTATACTATCAATTGCATTTTGAATATCAGTTTTGGTGAGATTTGGTGAGTTGGTACCGAGCGCGAATACGACAGTGCTTTTTAATGGCATAGATTTCGCGATTTGAATACCTTCACTCCATGGGCGGCTAATTCGCGCATTTATGTTCGAATTTTCGAGTTTTGGGAACTTCTTTTGTAAAGCAGATTGTGCGCCTACGGTAATTGAGTCGCCAATAATAGTTAAGTCTGAACCGTCAGTTGCTTTACCATTGATGCTTCCGGTGGTGCTGACACCTTTTCCGGCGTATTTCTCATAAAATTCGGTTGCAAAATCGCGACGAGCTTTAGTGCCTTGATATAGTTGGCCAGCATAAGGCGCATAATATAAGACTTCAGAATTTCCACCGACGGCGCGTTCAAATAAAACCAAAAATATTTCAGCTGCTACTTCTGGTTTATTTGTTTTCTTGATTTCATTTTGCCAGTTTAAATCTTGCTCATCGACAGTCAATTGAAGCTCAATTTCGAGAATTTTATCTAAATCTGCTTCCGGAATATTTTTATATGCATCAACACCCCAGTATTCAGTGGACGTATATTTTAGGAGACCTGCCTGACTAAGGCGGGAGAATAATTCATCTTTACGTCCGCCGCCCCATTGAAACAAACCAAAGTAGTGGCTATTACTGGCGCGGGTTGGCTGGTTGCCAGATTCAGCCATACCATTGCCAAGAATACCGGCGGTTTGGGCGTCATTGAAGCCATGCTGAATGAAAAAATTCCACATTTTTTCAGTTAAGTCGTTACCAACTAGTGTAGTGGAGCTGGAATTACAATTATCTTCGTTACCACTCGGATTGTAATAATAAATACCGTTTTTATTGTAGAAATCTAGGATACTATCGTTAGGAACAGTAGCATAAGTTGGAGTAACGAGTATTATAGCTAGAACAAATACGAAAACTGTTTGAAAGAATTTTTTCATACTAGATAGTTCCGTTTATCAATGAAAATCGGCTGAGTTTTAACAGACAGATAATTATAGGTTGGATAAGAATCGTCAGTAATTGATATAGGGGTTGGCTCAGGGTTTGGACTGAAACTATAGCGTGAAGATGGATCATAATTGGCTATCTTCGTACTATAATTAATAAATTCTAGCATCATGGCTACATCGTCTTTAGTTTGACCAGAAATACGTGCTAGGATTCCTTCAAACGAATTATCTCTTGGATGCGTGGAGTCATATTTCTCAAGATATGCGATAACTGGGTTGATACCCGCCTGTTCATCATCGCCGGCCATGCTAGTTAAAATGCGCATATCTTCGATATAACGTTGATAATATTTAAATTCACTTTCCCAGCGCGGATTATCCTCACTATTCATACATACGGATCCGGTAGCCCAACCCTCATTTGCAACATCTTCTGCAGCATTGATAACGTCAACAATTTCGTTAACAAATGGAAGATTATTCCCCACTACGCCAAAGTCGGTTTGGAGCGCATTAAGAATATTTGCGTCTTTTACACCCCATGGTGATTGGCGATTGGCGCAGAAATTAATAAATTTAGCGAGTTCGGAATTATCGATAATGTTGCCATTTTCATCAAGGTTTGGTGCAATGGTTGCTATATATGTTGGGTCATCTGGATCGACGTCGATAGTTGAATAGTCGGATGTTGGAATAGGCAGACCATACATATCACAAGTGGCACCTTCAAGGAAGGTGCAGTCGCGACTATTGGATATATAAGTTAGTTCTTCATCGGCTGCTGAGACTGAGGTGAGCTTGCGGATGGAGCTACCTGCAACATTAATAAAACCAGAGAATGAGCTAACGAGACTATTTGAGTAAGAGAGATATGTAAAGTTAGATAATAATGATCCAAGGAAAGTATTTTGACTTGTGGCGTCAAATGGGCTGCGATGTAGACGGTCAATTTCAGCTTCTTCGGCTAGCGCGAGGGTGGTATTGCGATTTTGGGTTTTAACAGCTTCTTTATCGGAAGGCATAAGTGCGCTACCTTGAGTTGCGAGACTAAAGTTAGCAGTTGCGGCGCCCTGCGAGAATAATTCGCCGGCCGGAATGCCAGTGTAAGTTTCGAAAATATTACTGGCAAAGATTTTTGCTACATATGGAATAATAGCATTAATGATAGCGGCGACAGCGACAGTCATTATAATCCCGCCAATAGTTTGAGCAACGGCGCCAACTATAAAGGTGGCGAGTTTGCCGCCAGGGATAGCTGATGAAGCAAGCGACACGATTGCAGAGGCGGCCATTACACCAGCGCAGGCTGTATTTGTAACCCCAGTAGAAACTGCAATTGTAGTAGCGGCTTTCGTAATATTATCAAATGAATATGGCTCAACTTCGCTTTGTGGCGATAAAGTGTTGCCCATAACAAGTTTAGAACCAGACGATTCAAGGACGGAGCCGGTTACTGTCTTGGTTTGTTGGGTACCATCAGAGTCAACATAACTCACTTCTGATGTGGTAGAAGTGGTCATAAAATTAAGAGTTTCATTAATAGCTGAAGCATCACCCTCGCCGGCCATCATTTTACTAATTGGCTCCATAAGGCTCAAGAAGTACGCAATTGATTGGTAGATTTGATAGGCTGCTACGGTAACGGCGGCGATATTGGCAATACGAAGCGCAGAGCAAACCGGTACGCCAATTGTAGATACTTTGCCGGCGATGTTATTTACCATGGCGCGAGCCTTTGATTCTGGCGTATCGCCAGATACGCGAGTAGTTTCAATATCTTCGCCATTTTCACGAATATGTTCTTCCCCGGTTTCTTCGTCGGTTTCACGACGAACGGTATTTACGGAAGCATCTGAGCCGGTGACACGATTAGAGACGGTAGTTTCAAAATTTTCTGTATCGACGTCGTTGTCGCCAGTAGATTTGAATTGATCAAAAATATCACGCGTGGCGCCTTTGTCGCGATAATAGTAATCAGCAGAATCATCAAAGAAGCCAGCAATACGGCCACGCTTAGCTTGATAATAGGAGTCGCGGAAGTTGGCGTTGTTTACAAATTCAGATTGGAAGGAACCGGCATCGATAATTTTATCTTCAAATTTTAGAACAGTTTTACCACCGAGTTGGCCGGATTCGAAAGCACCACTAGAATTGATGTGTCCAACTTCGATGCCATTTTTTGCGAGACGACTTTTAAGGTATGGCGAAAAATAGGAGTATTTAGTTGTAAAACCACTGATTTTAACTTGACCGCCACCATTAAGCAAATAAGACATAAGGCGGGAGTTGCGCATATGATAAGAAGTAAATTGAAGATCAGTGGCGTTGGTATAAAGTGCGGAAAGATGAGGCGCAAGGAGTGATTGTGCGCCATAAAAGAAGGCGCCGCCACCAAATAATACACCAACAATCATAGTTAGCGGAGCGACTTTCTTTAAAAGACGACCACGACCTTTTCCCTGTTGATTATTTTTGCCACGCACAGAGTTGCGGAATTGGTCACTGAGACTAGACGATTGGCTTTCTTCGGAGCTGCGGAGTGAGCGAGTGATGCGATTGGAAGTTAATGATTTTTGGCTACCAGAAGCAGAGTCGCTAGGGTTTTTAGTAGCGGCTTTTTCGGCGGCGGACAATTCTTGACGGGCGATATCTTTTGGACGGATATCAGCCTCTTCCATATTATTATATGGATCATGTGCGCCACGATAACGCTTATCTTGTGGTGTGGAGGCCATAGATGAATATATTTTATAATATTTATGAGGTATTAGCAACTTTTTATAGATATAATGTTGTAATATTTACAACAAAAAATCTCCCTGTTGCGGGAGATATTTTGACCTTATTTATGTCTATTTGCGGGCGTTTGGGTTTGTAGTAATGAGGCTCTCTTCGGTTTCGGAAGCAACGACCTGAATGTGAACGTGGTTTTGACCAGCAAAGAAGAGGCCTTGGCCGACTGGGAAGTTAGAGAGACGTTTACGCTCCTCGTCGGTAAGTTTAAAGACGTCAGAAAGAACGTCAACGGCGGATGCGGATTGCTTCAAGAGTAGCTGCATGGAAGAGTTTGCCACGATAGCGCGACCCATTTTTGACGACATGAAGTCTTCTACGTCCTGGGTAATAGTGGTGAGGCCGAGATAATACTTACGTGCACGTTTTGCGAGGCTAAAGAGGAAGTTGGCGGAATCTTCGTATTTCATGAGCTGCCAGGCCTCATCTACAAGGAGGAGACGTTTCTTTTGATTAGCGCGAGTAATATTCCAGATGTGGCTAAGGACGATATACATAGCGACTGGGCGCAGTTCGTCTTCGAGGTCGCGGATATTAAAGACAACCATCTGGTTATTAATGTCGATATTGGATTGCTGCGAGAAAATACCAGCAAAAGTACCGGTGGTATATTTACGAAGACGCTGAGCGAGGCTTGGACCAGTGCCACCCATATGGAGTAAGGTATCGAATAGGTTGATGATAGTTGGTGGCGTGGAAGTATGTGTGAGTGGATCATTGGTGATGCCGGCGCGCGCATACGTATCAATGAGGGCTTGGTCGAGATCGGCTTCTTCGTTTGGCGTAAGAATCGAAGTGCCATCGGATGAGCTACCAAGCATGAGGCGGAAGAGGCCGTGGAGCGTAACCAAGTTAGCGCGGAGTGCATCATTGGCATCTTCGGAATCGACAACCTTTGGAAGATCGAATGGATTAATGCGTACGTCAGAGTTAAGGCTAAGGCGGATATAAGCACCACCAACAGCGTCGCAAAGTTTTTGATACTCATTTTCTGGGTCGATAATGAGAATTTCGGTGCCAACCATCATAGAGCGAAGCGCTTCGAGCTTCACGGTAAAGGATTTACCAGCACCAGATTTAGCAAATACAACCATGTTGGCGTTTTCTAGTGTGAAGCGGTCGAAGATGACGAGGCCGTTATTATGCATATTAATGCCGTATAGAATGCCCTTCTCTTGGGTAAGATCAGCTGAAGTGAATGGGAAGCTGGTAGAGATAGCACCGGTATTCATGTTACGACGAATTTGAAGTTGGTCGGAGCACTGTGGCATGGTGGTATTCATACCTTGCTCTTGCTGAGAGCTGGCGACTTTACTAAATACCATTTGCTGACCGAAGATGTTTTCGATTTTATGCTGGACGAACTGGAGCTCATCAAGTGAGTCGGCATAAATGGTGACATAAAGGCCGTAGCGGAAGAATTTTTCAGCACCGACTTGGAGTTGGTCGCGTAATTCCTCAGCATCGGAAATAGCAGCCTCGAGCTCTGGGTCACGAATTTTGCCTTTTTCGTTGTTGATGTTGGCACTAGCCTCGAGCTGGGTAACCTTCTTTTGAAGGTTTTTCATCACAACACCAGTATCAACTGGGTAGATATACATTGAAATATCGAGCACCTCGTCAATATTGATGATGGAGCTGAGCCAGCCAGTATAGAGGGAGCGTGGATAGCCGTAAACATAAATAGTGCGGCCATACTTTGTGCCAAGACGGAAATAGTCGGAGTGAATTTCGATAGAAGATGGCGAAATAAGATCGCGGAGAGTGGTAATACCAGTTTCAAACGCTTTTTGAACTTCGACTTCTTCTTGAAGTTGGGCTTGAGCCGCGATGTCGGCGGCGCTAAGTTGTGGTTGTTTTGCCATTATTGTTGCTCCTCCTCTTTCACGCCCTTTCTAACATAGAGATGTGCGAGTTTATTAAAGTCTCCAAGTGGTTCACGAACAGCAGTGTCTGGGTTGTTAAAGTTGTAATAAAGCTGGCCAAGCTCCTTAGTGTTTAGACGGACGGAATGAATGCCAATTTGGAAGAGGCCAGAAATGACGGCTTCGACGCGGTTGTTGATTTCGGTGACAGCTTTATCATAGGTGGCGCGATCAATACGGTTTACGGCTGGTGCTTTGGTTTTATTAAACGATTTAAAGAAGTTCTTTGTGGCTTCGTTGGCTTTCTCTGCTTCGGCGGAGGTGTAATACGGAATCACAATAAAGAAGGATTTGTCCATAATATTAGCCTCTTGAGATAGAACATCAATGAAGTTGATGTAATCATCCATAAGAATACCAAGAAGCATATTATCGTTATTACGACGGAGTTCAGAGAGACGATCAATATATGGGCCAATATCAACGCGTTGAGAACGGATTAAGATTTGGACGGTAAAGTTTAGGGAGTTTAAGAAGTTTTGGTATGAATACTCGACACCTTCCCTTTCTTGTTCGCTCATAAGGTCGAAGTTGATGGACTTGCAGGCAACCACTGCACGAAAAGAACCATCTTTCATGATGACCATTGAATCGCGAAGCTCGGAAATAAGAAGCGTAGCTTGAGTGGAATTAGGATTTTCTTTAGGCGGAATTGGAACTTGGGGTTGTTGTTGGATAGCTGGTGAAACCGGTTGAGCCGCTGGCGCTGCTCCCATCGGATTCATTGGCGCTGGTCCGCCCATTTGCGGAGCTTGGTTTGAATATTGAAATTGTGGTTGCACGTTAACTCCTTAATGTAATGATATGTATACTTCGTCCTTATTATTATTTTCTTCGTTGATGCGATTTGCTTGTTGAGCAATAGTTTCAATGGAGAAATCTGGGTTATTAGCGAGGTCAATCATTTGCTGACTTGGTTGGGCTGGTTCCGGTTCTGCTTCAGGTTCGGGTTCTGCTTCTGCTTCCGGCGTTGGTTCTGACTCTGGCTCTGATTCTGATTCTGATTGAGCTTCTTCACTGGTGTCGCCATCTTCAGGGGTTTGTTCTTCGGCGGTCTCTAAATCGGACTCTGTGTAGTCAACATCGGTTTGTTCGGCGACACCTTCTTCGCCATCTTCTTCACGCGGTTTAGGAGTGTAATAATCGCCACCGAGACGTTCTTTCTCGTCTTCTGGCAAATATTCACTACGATTTGCCATTTCTTCTTCATAGGTTGGTTTATGGTTCGTTTCGGGGATTGGCAAATCTGGCTGAACAATAGCGGAAGTTTGATTATTAAATGGATTGGTGCCAGCTACAGTGCCAGTAGCTGAAAGTGGCGCAATATCGGCTGGTGTTTGTGGGGTTGGCTGTGGCGGAACGATTGGCGCGACGGTAGGTGATACGGTGGCAGGTTGGTTAATAGGTTGAACCGTATTGCCACCAAGATGATGGCTAATAGTTGGTGTGCCGGCGCTGAAACTGTTATTGCGAGCAATTGCTTCACGCATTTGATTAACAAGTTCTTCATGGTGATTGGCGGAATTCGATAATAAAGCTTGATTAAGTGTAGAATTTTCGGACATTTCAAAAATATCCTTTGTGGCGTTAGCCTCGGCGTATACCTCCTCTTTGACACCACTACCCTTGATAGCATAACCTTCAGTATCGACGATTTCGGCGAGGAAGGATAGGCGATGGGTGGCCTCCTCTTGACTAATATCTTTAAGATGGACTTCATCGGTTTTCTTTGGGGCGGTAATCACGATGGTGGCTTCCGGCTCCCCTGGTTCCCAAACACGAGTGTGTGGTTTAAGATGATAAGCTACGATAGCGGAAAGGTATGTTTCCATTGGCTGATCTTTTTTAAATGGAAAACAGAGTGCGCCGAGAAGTAAAATTGGTGGCACGGAAATTAAAATAAGCAATGGGAATAATTGCCATAGCAAAAAATCAACAGCGATGAGGCCGCCGATAATCATAAGATACACAAATTGACGAAAAGTAAACGGGCCAAGAAGTTTATCGTCCGCCTCGACGTCTTGTGGGACCTTATATTGAGCCATACTTATATAATAGCATAAACACTATTTTTGCGGGCTCAATATAAGGTATTTTTGGCTATGAATTATAGGTCGATATCGAACATTTCGCGGATGGATTTGTTCATAGAGTTGCGCTGGTTGATAGCGCTTGGCTTGTTGAGGGCTTCGCGTTCATTTGCGAAGGCTTCGTATAGCTCTCTACTGACATGCTTTTCGCGGCCATCGACCATCTTGACGACATAATCATCTGGGTTAATAGCTAGTAAGGCTTCGTTGATAGAAGTAATCGTGGAGCTCTTGGAGCTGACGAGCTGGTTAGCGACCATATTATTAACATAGCTCATCAACTGGTTATGAATAGCATCTTGGTGTGCTAAGAAGAATTCGCTTTGATGATCCCTATCAACACCGACCTTATAACCACCGGTAAGAACGTTGTTGAGCATAGCGAGCTGTTCACCATCCATGAGACCAGATACGGCGGCCGAGCGAATGTACTTTTCTGGGAATAGTAATGGAAATACTTCTGCACCGTCTCTTGCCTGCATCGGAATAGTACCGTCCTGAATGAGCTTGAGCATTTCTTTATAGGTGGTGCGGTCCTGAGTGGCAAGTGCCGACCAGCTATTAAGGTCGCTAAAGATTTGCTGGAGCGAAGCTTTTTTAAGCGAGGCAATCGTTTCCGGATCATTAGAGTCGGTAGTTGGGTTATTGCCGGAAAGGAAAGTTTGCATATCAATATATGGCGTTACGCCGTCATTAGTGGCGCTCATACTGCGACGAATCATGTTAGCTTTAGCCCAAGCCCACATATAAATATTTTCCGATTTGAGGCTGAGGCCAGTATCGGCAAGGTTTTTCTGCATTGCAAAGTCGTTGGCGATTTCGTTAGAGTGGTTGACGAAAGTACGGATAATATCGCCGTGGTCGCCACGTTTAGCCATTATTAAGGTTGCAGCGGCAGCAGAGTTATAGTCGCCGGTCCTAAAGGCTTCTTCCAACTGATGCATAATACCTGGGCCAGCTGGCATATCGTCATAGAGCTCAAGATAATTGTTTTTAGCAATTGCGTCTACTTTGCGGCTATCGGTAATAGCATCAGAAAGGGTTGCATTAATAGAATTCTGAATAGCACGAGTTTCTTCTTCGGTGGCACCAGTATTGCGAAGGTTAAAGGTGGAAGTAATCTGGCGATGGATTTCGGAACGTTCATCGCGGGCGCCATCACGAATACGCTGAGCGCGGTTGCGGGTATTTTCGAGATCAACACTGCGTTGACGCGATTTAAGAATTTGACCTAGGTCAACTTCGCGAGTGAGCGCGGTGTTAATAGCTTGGACGCGTTGGAGGTCATTAACATGAACGCGAGTATCGGTGCCGTCATCGCGGAAACCTTCATCGAAATCGATGTTGGCGCGGGTAACGGCGTTAGTATATTGCATTGTGCGTTGCATGCTGGAGTAATGGGTGAGACCGCGGCGGCTGAGTTGACCGTTGCGATTATAGTAGCTATTGGCATAGCCGGCCATACGCTTGGAATGACCTTCAGCAATCTGTTCGTCCATATCGGCTTTACGGTTAAAACGACGTTGCTCAAGATATTGAGCAAGGCGCGTAGAAGGACGATAGCTGTTTGAGGCAAGCTGACGCTGTTTGGCGAGTGCGTGTCCTTCGATGGCGCGACGGGTAGCCATGCCATGAATTGGCATGCTGGCGCGATGAACGAGGCCATCGATGCGGCCGAGCATAGTGTTAGACATGCGCATGAGCGGAATTGACATGAATAGTGGTAAGACCTGAACGGCAATACCGAGCACAACTCCGAGCCAGTTGGTAGCAGAAGTGATAATTACGAGGCCAGCTAAGCGTGAACCGCCGTAAAGAAGGGCGAACATTGGATAGAAAATTAACATACTAAAGAAGAGGTTATACCAGCGTTTAAACCACTTTTCAGTGTTCGGTAAGAGATAAGCAACAAATGCAAGTGGCGAGATCATGACTAGGAGGAAGATTAAAGCCTGACGAGCAGCCATAGTGATGACGGCGGAAAGGACTGCGATGGCGCCAGATAAGACGATTGGAATAAGTAGCCAAAGTAGACCAGTAAATCCGCCGGCGAATGTTAAAGCGGTAACAGTGCCAACAGTTCCGATACCAAGAATAGTGGCAACGATGCCAGCTACTGATGCGTTGGCGGCAACGTCACTAACTGTACCACTGGTGAGCGCAGCTTGCTGAATGTTGTGAAGTGCCTCACGGAGACCGCCGCCGATGACATTGCTAAGATCGACAGCAAAAATACAGACGATATAACTGAGGTTAACAAGGATAGCGGCGATAATGATGCGCGGTAATACGCGCTTAATGCCGTAATTATTGAGACCGAAACCGGTTAATTGCGAGTAGATAACGACAAGCAAGAAGATAATAAAGATGACGTTGGTGATATTGCGGAGGTATTCCCAAACTACATGGATTGGGCTTTCACTATCGGTAGGAATTGGTTTAACACGGATGAGGTTCTCCAGAATATCGTAAGCGCCATCAATAACATTCGCGAGGAAGCCGGTGCCTGGACAGACGAGCCAGCCTACGCCGCCGACCTGATCATAACAAGTAGGGGTTTCAGTTGTTTGCTCTTCTTCTGGATTATCTGGATTGTCGGGGGTATCAGGGTTGTCTGGGCTAGGTGTAGCAGTGGCAAAAGTGGTAATTGAGGCAGAGGCTGCAGTTTCAAGAGTATCTGGCGTGGTAGCAAAAACCGGGCCAGAAATAACCAATAGGCTAAATACGGCCGCTAACAGGGATAGAAATATGTTTTTAACACACTTGCCCATATCTTTCCTATTATAGCACACATAAGCATTTTAGTCAAGTACTAGAAGTCAAAAATCACAATTTCGCTAGATATAGTGGAATTGTTCATTGCTTAGACGCTATATCTGGAGTAAAGAGTAACTTGAGTTAGCTTGCGCTTCTCTATTATCTCTTATGTTATAATATTGGTAAATAGTAATTTTGAAGAAAAATATCGTATAATATAAACATACAGGCCGAAAAGGATAAATGATGCTGAAAAAACAGAAAATTCTAGGTGTTGTTTGCGCAGTAGTGATAGCGCTTATGTCTGTTTTTTGTGTTGGTTTGCCGGCTTTTGCGGATGCTGATGCGGCGCCAGCCGAAGACGATAGTTGCGCGACCTTTCTCTCTGATTATTGTCCTGGTGGCGATAAAGATATGGTAGATCTTCTTCGCTTAGTTATTAACATCATGACTGCCGGTGTAATTGTGGCGGGTACGATTGGCGTAATTATTTGCGGTTACACGGTCTTAACGGCGCAAGATAATGCCGATAAAGTTAAAGAGGCAAAAAAGCGAATTTTCGAGATTGTGATTGGTTTAGTATTGTGGGTTTTAGCCACGTTTATTATTCAATTCTTATTGCCAAAAGCAGATACAAGTATGTTGTCATTAATAACGCCAATTTTAGGAGGTAAATTTTAGTGAAGGCGAAATTATTATTAATAGTAGCTAGTCTAGTTGCGGTGTTTGGTTTTGCGACGTTTGGGATAGCTGGAAATGCTTATGCCGTGAGTGAAAAATGCGGCGAAATTAAGGAATTCATGGGTTTAACGCCATGGTACGCCGGTGGTCCAACTGGATGTTTGCTGGATGACGAAAACTGGACAGAGGCCAATTTGCCGGTTACGGTTTGGACAATTGTCTTAAATTTGGTCGGTGATGTGGTTGGCATTCTTGGTTTCTTGACAATTGGCTTAGTGATTTGGGGCGGCTATCAATATATGCTGTCGCAAGGTGATGCCGGCAAGGCTGCCAAGGGCAAGATGACAATCGTGCATGCGATGATTGGTTTAATAATCTGTATTTTGGCATCCACGATTACGCGCGCAATAGCGGATATTCTGAAGGAAACTAGTGGTACAAATATCTTTATTGGCGTATTTAATCACGCATTTACGTGGGCGGCGATTGTAGCGGTGATTATGATCATCTTGGGTGGCATCTTCTATGTAACGAGTAACGGTGATGCCGGTAAAGTGGCGAAGGCAAAGAGTACGATTATTTATGCGGCAATTGGTCTAGCTATATCAGTGGCTGCTATCGCAATTGTTAATACGGTGTTGGGAGCACTAGGATGAAAAAGATATTATATATAGTATTGTCTGGGTTAATGGTTTTCATGTTGGGGGCGACACCGGTTTTTGCCGATGAAGATATTTGCGACAAACTCGATCGGAGCCAGATACCAAATTATGATACGGTGTGCCATAAGCCAACTCAGCCTGAGGGCGAATTGCAAGAAAAGGTACGCAATATATTAAATGCTGTCTATCTATGGATTGGTATTATAGCGGTAATAGCTATTATTATTGGTGGCGTTAAATATATGACATCCCAAGGTGATGCGTCTAAGATTAAGTCTGCTAAAGATACGATTTTATATGCCATTATTGGCTTAATTGTGGCTTTACTGGCGTTTGCGATTACAAACTTTATTCTTGGGGCACTAGGAGCATAAGATGATATTGGAATATTTTGCAAAAGGTAATTCGGTACAAGATCAATTATCTGAGGCACAAAGTGGCACGGGCACTGGCGGTAATTTGCAGGTTACGGTGAGTTCCGTCTTAAACGTCGTATTCGGTGTAATAGCGATTGTGGCAGTGATATTTATTATTGTTGGTGGCGTAAATTATGCTACTTCTCAGGGTGATGCAGCTAAGATTAAAAAAGGTAGAGATGCGATTATTGCGGGGGTAGTTGGTTTGATTATTAGTTTATTAGCGTTTGCAATCGTGAATTTCGTATTAAAAGCAATGCTGGGAGAGTTTTAGGGAAAATAGCATCATTGTAAAATAATTATGTTAAAATAAGGTTAAGGTTTTTCGAAATTAAATAAGAAGGAGAAAACAATAATGAACAAACTAACAAAAGCTTTAAAGATTGGCGCGATGTCTGTCTTTGCAGTGCTAGTAATCGCTGCTCCAACGTTGGCTTCGCTCGAAAACTGCGTTGGCGAAGGTACAGAATATCCAAACCTTTCTCTTGAGCCAACCGATACTACTCCAATTCGCTGTACAACCGTTAAGGTCGGTGATGGTGATGATGCCGTAGTTCAAACAATTTACGGTAAGACCACTGGCGACTGTGCGAAAGCCGGTTCTCTAGCTTCTAACCCAGAACAATGCAATGGTCGTGATCTTAACACGATGGTTCAGACTATTATTAATGCCGTTATCTTTGTAATTGGTATGGTTTCCGTTGTGATGATTATTCTTGGCGGTGTTAGCTATGCTACTTCTCAGGGTGATGCAGCTAAGGTCAAGAAAGGTAAGGATACGATTCTTTACGGTATCATTGGTCTCGTGATTTCGATTCTCGCCTTCGCGATTGTCAACTTCGTCTTGCAAGCTCTTGCTGGATAATTAGGAGTTAATAAAAGCACCCCTTAAGGGGGTGCTTTTTGTTGGTATTTATGCTTATTTTATGGTATCTTATTATTAGATAAGGAGATAACTACTAAAATGAGCAAAATCAAAAATATTATGAAAGGTGTAAGCGCGTCTGTATTGAGCGCAGCTTTGCCAGCAGTAGCAGTTTTTGCAGATCCAGCCGATGGTGGTGGTGCAGCTGGTGGTGCAGCTGGTAGTGGTGCGGTCGGCAACGCAAGCTCTGGCCTGTCGAGCGTGAACCCAGGTGCTTCTACGGATCTTCAGGGTCAAATTAAGGTTATTTTGAGCGCTGTTTATGTAGTAATTGGCATGGTTGCCGTTATTATGATTATCCTTGGTGGTGTAACTTATGCTACTTCTCAGGGTGATGCAGCTAAGGTCAAGAAAGGTAAGGATACGATTCTTTACGGTATCATTGGCTTGATTATCGTGCTACTTGCCTTTGCAATTACGAACTTTGTGCTTATGCAACTTGGTGCGTAATAAAAGCAGATTTATTAATATCTCCCGGGAACGGGAGATATTAATAATAAAAAAATACGCCCCAAATGAGGCGTATTTTGAATTGACGATGGAATTAGTTAATGGGGATGCGCTTTGGCGCTTCAACCTTTTCTTTCTCGAAGGAAATAGTAAGGACGCCATCTTTAAGGACAGCTTCAACGCCATCTTCTTTAACTTGGACTGGTAAAGCGATAGTGCGGCTAAATTCGCCCCAATAGCATTCTTGAATGTGCCACTGAGTAGCCTTATCGTCTTCGCCACCATTAAGAACACCAGAAATGGTAAGGATGTTATCGGAAATTGAAACATCAAGATCTTTGCGCTCAATACCGGCGGTACGAGCCTTAATAACTAATTTATCGGCAGTTTCATAGACATCAACAGCGAGCTGGCCAGGGACATTGTCATCAACATCATCCCAACCATCACCTTCTTCTTCGGCATAAACTTCTTCTTCGACAGCGGTAGCTGGAGCGTCAGCTGGAGTTTCCACCGGTTCCTCCTCTGCTAGGCCAGAATCGCTTCCCTCGTCAAGGAAGGCGGCCGTGAGCTCATCGTCTAAGCTCATTTCGTCTTGTTTGCGAGCCATAATATTTTATTCCTCCACTAATTACACTCTTAAGCTTTATTATATGAGGCTTTACTCTTAAAATCAAGAAAAACGGAGTTTTTGTTGTGAAAAATACAATGTTTTGGCATTTGGGCGAAATTTTTTGCCCCCACGCTTGTATGGCCTGTGGAAAATACGGTGGAATACTATGTGATTGTTGTAAAAAATACATCATTTCCGCGCATGAAGAGCGGTGTTTAAATTGTGGTGGCAAGCTAGTAAAACACGTTTGTGCGAAGTGTATGCTTCCCTTTAAATGACAGTTTTGTCTTGGTGAGCGTTCGGGTGTTTTAAAAGATTTGATAAATCTTTATAAATATCAGTCTGTGCGAGCTTGCGGAGAATTATTGGCAGAATTGGTGCGTGAGTGCGTCAAAGTGCCACGTGGGGCCATATTGGTGCCTTTGCCGACGATTGGTAGACATATTCGTGAGCGCGGCTTTGATCATACAAAGTTGCTCGCAAAGCATTTAGCTCGTAATACCAGCTTGAAAACCGCGATGGTCTTAATGAGGAGTAATAATACTACGCAGGTTGGTGCAAATGAAAAAATGCGCAAAATACAGGCAGAGATGGCCTATCATGTGGGAAAACAAGTAGATATAAATGGAGATTATATTTTAGTTGACGATGTTTGGACTACTGGTAGCAGTATGTTAGAAGCGGCAAAAAGATTGCGAGAAAGAGGAATAACAAAGATTGGTGCAATGATAATTGCAAAGAGTGGATAAGATTAGACGGTGGTGTTGCCGCCAATGGCGCTGATGACGAAATTGACGATGGCGTAAGCGAGGATAGAGATAATAAGACCGATGATAGCGTACATAATTGTGTTTTTGGCATCGGTGACTTTTTTGCTGTCGCCACCGGAGATAACGTAGCGGAGACCACCGTAAATCAACATGACAACGGAAATAATACCTACAGCATAGAGGACGGTGTTGGTGATTTTAGTGAATACTCCATTAATGCCAACAAGTTCGGCAGGCATACCCTGGGCGCGGGCAGCTTCAGCACCAGCGGCGGCTGGGTTCTCATATTCGCTAATAGTAGCCATTGCGCGGCCAGCAAGGAGAGTAACAGCGGTCGCAGCGCCGGTTAATACTCTACTCGCAGTTTTGAAAAATTTTTTCATATTATCTATAACTTATCCTTAAAAACTGCTTGTATTATACATGAAAAACAAACATTAAGCAAATATAAGCGGGATTTTGCGGGCTGTACGCACCGAAGGAAATATGATAAAATAAGTGCACCTGGAGGGTTACCCAAGTGGCTGAAGGGGACGGTTTGCTAAATCGTTAGACTGGCGAAAGCTGGTGCGAGAGTTCGAATCTCTCACCCTCCGCCAAAAAATGCTCACATCGTGGGGCATTTTTTGTTGCTTATGTTAAAAAATGGTACAATATGATTATGGCAAATAAGACGATCGTGAATTGGGAGGCCAAAGAGTACGTTGAGTACAAGAAAAACGCTGGGTGGTATGTCGGCTTAGCGGTGGTTACTTTAGCGTTGTGCGGCTTAGCAATTTGGTTAAAACAATATTCTTTCTTAGCTTTAATTGTCGTGGCGGTAATTGCGCTGCTGACTTATACGTTGCGTAAACCGCGTACGTTGCACTATTCCCTATCTAGCAAGGGTTTATCTGAGGGAAATAATCTTTATGGTTTTGATCAATTCAAGTCGTTTGGGGTGCTAAACGAAAATAATCGTTATTCGATAGTTTTGATTCCAAAGAAACGTTTTGCGCCGAGAATGTTCGTCGGTTTCCCGGAATCGGAGGGCGAACAGATTGTAGACCTCTTTGGCGGGCGTTTGCCGATGGAGCCAGTAAAGCTAGACGTAATAGATAAGTTAGTTCGTTGGTTGAGAATTTAGCTTAAGCGTGTTATAGTTGAATAAAATAGATTAGATAAAGTTAAAAGGTGGGCAATAATGGACCAAGCAAATGGGGCAACTCAGGACGAGTTGCAAGCAGCGATTAATAGTATAACGGGTGGTGCACAGTCCGGTGCGGTAGATATGTCGCAGATGGGTGCGGCTGCTCCTGCTATGGCTACGCCTGGAGTATCGGCGGCTGATCTTGCAGCAGCGATGCCGCCAGTAGCAGCGCCAGCGGCGCCAGCTCCAGTATACAACGCAGAAACGCGTGGCATAATGGAAGACGCAATCAAGGCGCAATATGGTGATCCAGATTTAGCTCGCGTGAAAGCCTCCGCATTAACGGATCTTCGTCCAATCCTAGAGACTGTCGACATCCCAGTGGAGAAGAAATTTATGATTTACAAAGAAATAATTGATTTAACGGATGATAAAGCTTGTATAGAGCTTGCCTATAACGCCGCGAAACAAATCGAAGATGATAAAACGCGCGCGGAAGCATTGCTATACCTCGTGGATGCAATCGATCGCCTAGGTATTGCAATGAAAGTCGATGAGAATCCTGCACAGTAGAAATATCTAATCTAGGAAAATACCACCACTCCTCCGGTGGTATTTTTGCAACTACCCTTCCCTTTTTAGGTTAACGCTTGTGCTATTATAAATAGTATGGGTGCTAGAAAAACAAAAAAACTAATTCTTTGCCACAATCAATCGATGCGTTTTAATGATTTTTTTGTGAATATCCAACAGGGACAGGAGTTGTTTGATTATAGTGGTTATAGCGATTTGCTGTTTGTTTTTGACCAAAGTGCTAAGCATAAGGCTTGCTTTCTAGATTTAGACACGGATAAGTATTCATATGAATACGGTGGGGCTTATATCACGGGCTATATGGCCGAAGGCGGTAATTGTTATGATTTAGCCTTTGCGGCAGCTTTTATTATGGATCATGAAGGCAGTTCAGTAGCGGACAGCGAATTGATAAAAGCTCCGGCACTATCTAAGATATCGGAGTTTACTAAGCTGATTACCGCTGGTATTCCAATTCCAAAGAGCTATGGTGGCCAAAAGATAGCAATTATTCGAGCGGTGGTGACAAAAAGGATAAAGCTTAGCTATCCGATTGTGATTAAGCGGGCTGACGCTGAAAGAGGCCGGGATAATTACATGATCTTTAACGAGAATGAGATATTCGATTTCTTTCAGGATAAGGACGATTCTTCGATATGGATTTTGCAAACTTTAGTGCCAAATGATGGTTTTTATCGGTTGAATTGTTATTTCGGCAAGCCGGCCTATGTAATTTATCGTTCACTAGATGATAGGCCGCCAGAATTTGAACGACATAAGGCGCACATGTATAAACCGGCGGGTGGAATTAATGCAAAATTGCTGCATATGAATGGGGTTCCGCGAGATGTTTTGGCGCTCGCAAAGCGTGCTACTAAAGTGGTGGGCCGCGACTTTGCGGGGGTAGATATAGTGGTAAATAAAAATACACACAAAGCTTATGTACTGGAGGCAAACTATTTTCCACAAATAGTGACCGCTGAATCATTTAGAGAAACGCGAATTAAGGCTTTCCTTGAAGCGATGGAAGAATTGTAATTATAGAAGACAGGTAGACCATGGATAATAATGAACCAATGAACCAAGTTAATACTACGGCGGAAGATAATGTGCAGCAGACACCTATGCCGAAAGAGCCAAAGCCCAAAAAGAAAGGTCTAGTTTGGGTTATTGCCGCGGCAGTGTTGGTGATTGCGGGGGTTATTGCGTGCGTGGTGCTTTTGAACAGACCAAAGACTCCGATTCCTGAGCCTGAGCAGTCGGAAGTTGATAAACCGGAAGAAAAAATCGATGATACCTTCAACTTTCATGTTGAGGAGAATAGTATTCCAGGTGGTTCGCATGATGTTTGGATTGATTTTAGCCAAAAGACGTTGAAGGTTAAATCGACGCGTTATTGTAGTGCGGAAGATTGTGACTCAATTTCATCTGAGTACGAGACAGTGATAACGGATGAGGAAATCGCGAAGATAAAGAAGGTTATCAGTAAAGTGGACTTTAATGAAGAAGCAAAAGATGCGAAGGTAAAAGACTATTTTGCTGGAGCGCTGAGTGAAATTGCGAGAGATGATGGCGTGATGGCCACACGCGAAGAATCGGGTGAATATTATGACTCTCTTTATGGTGATGATGATTTGAATAAAGATGGAGTTGTGACTTATCGCGAAGCTGGAACCAACTATCTGAATGCGATCATTGCGGAGTTATATATTAAATAATTAATCACATAGGTTGACTTGTGCTTTTATTATTTTGATGATATGATAAATGGGCTTTATAGCAAAGAGATCTTTTTGCAATCGAAAGGACGGTGAGATTGTGAAAGTATCAGAAATGATTCACGCAATTGCACAACGGAGTAAACAGCGGAAGGCGGAAAAGGCAAATAAGCCTAAGGAAGTGCCCCGTTATGCGGGTAAAGTTTGTCCCTATTGTGGCGGCAGCGGCATCCGCAACGAAACAACTATGCTTCCGATTCAGGTCAAATGCAGCGTCTGTGGCGGACGTGGGCGAATCCCCAACTGAGCTTTACTCCACCGTAAGTCTTTCAACCCTACGTGCCGCCCCATACGGGGCGGTTTTTATTTAGCGCATTGAGCAGCAATAATTTCTGCAACAGTCTTACTGGATTCACCAGAAATACAGAGTTGTTGTTCTTTGATAAATGGTTTATATTTTTTCTTGGCTTCTTTCAAGTTATGATTCTTAATATAGTTGACCATTTCGGTGGTAGTTTTGAACGATTCAAATGGGAGGTCTGATATCTTAAAATATAATCCGCGTTCGTTTTTCGTATAGATTTTTTCATCGTTTGCGTAAATAAAAGCTATGCGATCAGCAAGTAATGCTTGAAAAGTGACTGAAGAATAGTCGGATATTAATATATCACAAGCAATAATAGCTTGTTGGGTGTTGTTATAATCATCTAGTGAAATATAATCAGAGCAGTTAATAGTTTTGTTCTCTTTTTCTACATTTGGATGCATTTTACATAGGACTTTCCATGTGGTGTGCGTCTTTTTTTCGAGCGTTGCTTTAATTTTGTCGAGATCAATATCGTATGGATGATGACTATAGTCAACGCGGAAAGTCGGCATATATAGGAGAATATTGTCTTCTGTAATTCCTAGATTTTTCTTGAGATTGCGTTTTTCTTTTTCGTGGTCGCTATTAATAATTTGATCCGTCTTAGGTTCGCCGCACTGAAGGACTTCCCCCTCATATTTGAAGGCGCTACGACAGAGGTCGGAAAAGAATTTTGAGCCGCTTAAAAATAAATCTATGAGCTTGTTGTCGACTACCATGCAACGCTTATAGTCGTCGGACAGTTTATCGATGACGTCGTATTCAACTTTTTTAACGCCAATATCTCCGTGCCAAGTTTGAATGTAAAATTGCTTCTTGCGTTTTGTGAAGTACTCTTGGAGGCGAACATTACTTATCCATATTTTTGAAGTAGCAATTGCGTAATAATACTTAAATGAATCGAGAATGACTGGGGTGATACCGGCTGGTAGCGGTGTGTCTGCATTGGCTTTGGAAAGAACCCAATAGATTTTATATTTATGAGTTGGGCGGAGCTCTTCAACGATGGCGCGTGGGTTTTCGTCATAGCCGCGGCCGTTAAATTGATTGCAAAAAATACTGTTTTTTTGGATTGGAAAGATATGAAGGAGTTTAATTAAGTGTAATCTTAAAAAGTCGCGTTTACCCATAGACTATTTTCCCTTGAGGTAATGGTTGATAATGAAATGATAATTTGATTGTTTTGATAAACCGCTAAAGTCACGTTTTTGAGTCAGCTTTTGAATGCTACAGAAGCTTTTTATCTCATCAAAACGTTCTTTATTGTAATCGGCATCAATTTCGAATTGTAAAATATGTGGCATGGCATTTGGGTAGACTGGTATTTTTTTCCACGCGGTCGAGTATTTTTCTGTGGCTATCGCAAAGAAAATGTGAATTTGATAATATCGATCAAATTCGTCATTTTCTCGTAAGTATTCATAGAGAAGGTCGCGAGTTGTGCGCAAGATGGGATTTCCTATTTCCGATGTAATAAACCAGCTGGATGCTACTGTGGCGGTGCTTTCCGCTAGCAAGCGTTTGAAAACGAATAAATCTTTATTGAAAAAGTTTGGGTTGTATCCGTTTACGAGGACGGAAGAGTCAATCCAGGTGCCACCGTATTTGATGAGTAATTCTAGACGAAGGATGTCGGATAGTTGTGTTCTAGTTAAAAGACCCTTGTGGAATTTTTCTAAAACAAAAGATGGAATCTCTACATAATCGGAATAATTATCTTCCGTAATAATAGTTACTTCGTGGTTCTTAAGATTTTGGCGGATTGAGGCGAGACAGGCTCTGCAAAGTTCTGGAGCTTGAGCTTCGCCTTGGAGCCAACACCACCAAACTTTATTGGAATATTTATGAGTATCTTTATATACTGGAAGGTTATCGAGAAATGATTGATATTTTTTACGGTAAAATGAAGCGTATCTTTCATCGATTTCGCATTCAGTTAGAATGTAGCTATTTTTATAGGATGAATTATGGTTTACGTTTATCCATCGTATTTTACGTCTAATTTTGTTAATTATTTTTGAGATCATTTGGTGGCCTCCCGTTTGGCTTTAAATGATTTGAGATATCTTTTGGCGCTATCAGTGAGGTTTCGAAGTGGCTCGACATGGAATAGCAAAGAAAGAACATAATATAGTATTCCGCCGGCAAGGACCTGAATTACGAGAAGGAGATAAATGTTGATATTGATATAGCTCATGAAATAAACGGCAATGGCCATAACTGTGGATAGTGCGATATAACCAATAATGTCACCTACTTGTTCTCGTAGCGTGTAATTGAATAGTTTTTTGTTGTGACGAGTATTAATGACTAAAGCAACGATGCCGTAAAGCGCATTGGCGGCGCAGATAGCGAGTGGACCGAAAGGCATAGAACATAGAATCATAGTAAGATAAATTGGTTTTTTAACGAATTCGAGTTTGAGAATTATATCACTGCGGCCTACTGCTTTGATCGCTTGCATATTTACGGTATTTAAAATAGAAAAAATTTGTTGGAAACAGATGATTTGAAGGTATGGAACGCACTCAATCCATCTGTCGGTGAGCAGAACGGTAATTAAAGTATTACCAACGGCGGCTAGGCCAAGTAATAGTGGACACAGTAAGTATGCACTAACTTTTGTTGAACGGCGCAAGACGCGTTTGACGGCAGCTTTATCGTCTTGAAGTTTTGAGATGGAAGAAAAAAGAACTGAGTCAAATGCAACATTTAAGTTCCCTGTTATGATTGCTGGGACTTGTTCTCCCTTATTATTGAAGGCGAGATCAGAGGACGTGTAGCGGAGGCCGATGATTAGACCGCGTAATTGATCAAACAGAGTTCCAATGAAGCTTGAGGCCATGATTTTCCAGCCGTAGCTAAAGAGTCTCTTAAAACGCTCTTTAGAAAATAGAAATTTAGGCCGCCAGTCGACGGTAATAAATAATACTAAGGTATCAATGATGGCATTGGCAAAGTACTGTGCAATTAAGGCCCATACGCCAAAACCATTTAGAGCCATTACGATGCCTACAACGGCGGAGAATAATGTGCCAAAGAGCGTAGAAAAGAAGAATTTTTTGAAAATCATCTTTTTAGTGACGTAGGCTTGTTGAATAGAGTTGATGGCGGCTATTGGCAACCTAAGCCCCATAACGCGTACTACTGGAATAAGCAATGGATCGTGGTAGGCATTTGCGATGAGCGGCGCGGCAAAGAATAAAATAGAGTACATTACTCCGGAAAGCGTTAGGCTAGTCCAAAACATGGTTGAAAAATCAAGATCGTCAGAGTTTTTCTTTTGGACTAACGATGTGCCGAGACCGCTAGTAACGAATACGTTTGCTAGTGTGATAAAAATAGAAACACAAGCAACAGTGCCATATTGCTCTGGTAACAGAATACGGGCTAAAACAATTGATACAGCAAAGCTGATCAGCTGAGCCGTAATTCGTTCACCGAAGCGCCAGACTAACCCGGTAATGGTTTTCTTCTTGAGGCTATCTTCTGGATTGACTGTGGGTGTGTTTTTTTTATTTTTCGACACTGTCAACGTCCCTCATGTAGAAGTTTTTAACCTTAACCAGACGGAATGCATAGTTTAGGAAACTTGGTGCGTACAAAAGCAGTAGAATTTTAAATTTAGTTTTGCGTGAAATTTTTTGATGAAGCATTTGTTTTGCATAATGCGCATTGTTTTTGAGATAACGTTTGAGGATTTTATAATCTTTGGGGTTTTTCTTGACGATATTATAATATTGGCCGACGAAATCTATAAGGAAAATGATTTTCATTTCGGCAAGCGGCAGAAGATACTGATCAAGGTGGTGTTCAGTATAGAATTTAATGCGCTCTTCCCATGCATCAATGATATCTAAACGGTTGATGGAAAACGTGTGGATTGTGCTGCCCTCACGTTGGTAATAATGATAAAGTGGAGCGAGGTTATAAGATATTTTGTCGGCTAGTGAAAACTCGCTAGTAATGATAAATTCATCCTCGTTGATTTTGCCTTCAGAATAACGTAAATTTTTAAATATTTTTGCCTTGAATAGTTTATTCCACTGGACAATGGATACTACGCCGTAATCACTATAAACATCGCTTGGAGCGATGTAACGATATTTGTCATCACCGCTGACGGTAAAAACTTTCTTTGGGTATTTATTTTTAACCGTGACCCTATCGGAAAAAGAAATATAGTCGCAAATTGAGATATCGGCACCGGTAGAGGTAATGTCTTTATACAAATGCTCAATAGTGGTAGGCGCAATGTAATCATCGCTGTCGATGAACATGATGTATTTACCCTTGCAAATGTCGATACCAGCGTTGCGGGCGCTAGAAATACCGCCATTCTTTTTGTGAATGACTTTAACACGATGATCTTTTTTGGCGTATTCTTCGCATATTTGGCCACAATTATCTGGGGAACCATCATCGACGAGAATAATTTCGAGGTTAGAATAAGTCTGATTTATCAAAGAATCAACGCAACGATGAATATAGTCCTCAACGCAATAAATAGGGGCAATAATGGAGATTAATTCGTTCATTTTTTTAGATTTAGGCATGTACTAATTTTACCATATAAATAGGGGGTAGCACAGATACGCAAGACTCCTCGCTTTTGCGAGGAGTCTTTGGGTGTGAGGTTTAAGGAGATGTTTAATACATACCACCCATGTCGCCACCGGCTGGGGCTGGGTTCTTTTCTGGGAGCTCAACGATGAGCGCACCCATAGTAATTGTCGTAGCAGCAATGCTGACGGCATTTTGGACTGCTTCGCGAGTGACGCGAGCTGGGTCGATGACACCTTCTTTTTTGAGATCAATGAGACCTTTGTCTGGTGTCATAACGTTAATGCCCTGTCCGTCTTTGGCGGTTTCAACTTGAGCAAGCAAAGCTTGGCTGTTGAGGCCAGCATTCTCAGTGATTTGAATAAATGGGGCTTTAAGGGCATTTTTGACGATGGAAGCGCCAGCGTTGTCGTCTTTGAGTTTCTTGGCGAGGTTGACGAGTGTAACACCGCCGCCTGGAACGATACCCTCATCGAGGGCAGCTTTGGTTGCAGCAACTGCATCATCAACGCGGTATTTCTTTTCGTCGATTTCGGTTTCGGTAGCACCGCCGACTTTGATGACGGCGACGCGGCCCTTGAGGGCAGCGGCGCGCTTATTGAATTCGCCAGTTTCGTAATCGGAAGTGGAAGCTTCGGCTTGGGCTTCGATTTGAGCAATACGAGCCTTTACCTCGGCTGGTTTGCCGGCACCCTTAATGATGGTAGTTTCGTCCTTAGTGGCGATAATCTTGTGAGCGGAACCGAGGACTTCGAGGCCGGAGTTCTCAAGGCTCATACCTTTGTCGGCAGACACGACGGTAGCGCCGGTAAGAATAGCGATATCTTCCATGATTTCCTTGCGGCGATCGCCGAAGGCTGGAGCTTTCAGAACGAGTGTATTAAATACGCCTTTGAGTTTGTTGAGAACGAGAACGCTAAGCGCTTCGCCTTCAACATCTTCAGCGATAATAACGAGGTCTTTGCGGCCAGTTTGGGCCATTTTTTCAAGGAAAGGAACAATATCATTGACGGCGGAAATTTTCTTATCCGTAATAAGAATGTCTGGTTTATCAAAAGTAGCTTCTTGACGGTTTGGATCAGTGACGAAGAAGGCGGAAGCGAAACCTTTATCGTAGGTGTAACCTTCGGTAATTTCGGATTGCATTTCGAGGCCTTGACCTTGCTCGACGGTAACGACACCGTCTTTGCCAATTTTCTCAATCACGTCGGCGATTAGTTTGCCGATTTCAGCGTCGCCAGCGGAAATGGTAGCGACTTCGGCGATTTTTTGGTTGTCGCCATCGATTTTTTCGGCGGTTTTATTGATGCCTTTGACGATTTCGGCACCGGCGGCTTCAATGCCCTTGCGGAGATCCATGGGATTATGACCGGCTGCAATGAGTTTATTAGCTTCGGCGATAATGTTGTAAGTAAGAACAGTCACAGTGGTGGTACCATCGCCGGCGACTTTGTTGAGCTTTTGAGCGGCAGTTTTAATTAGTTTGGCGCCAAGTTGGTAGCCGAGAGTTTCGTCGTCATCGTTGCCGAGGTCAATCGCTTCAGCAACCGTGACGCCGTCGTGGGTGATAGTTGGTGCGCCGTAGCTTTTTTCAATTACGACGTTGCGGCCTTTTGGGCCGAAAGTGACTTTAACTGCATCATAAAGTGCCTTGGCGCCGCCGAGAATTTTTTCGCGGGCTTCGGCATCATAAAAGACTTTCTTTGCCATAAATATAACTCCTAGAGGGTAGCAAGAATATCTTCTTCTTTGATAATGAGATATTCTTCCCCATTTACTTTAACTTCAGTAGCGGCATATTCGCGATAAAGAATACGGTCATTTTTCTTCACGTTTTTAACATCTGGACCGATTGATTCAACGATAGCGGTATTCTGCTTCTCTTTTGCTTCGCCGAGAAGAATACCAGAGGCGGTTTGCTCGAGGGCGGCGTCTTTTTTCGCAACGACACGGTCGGCAAGGGGTTTGATAGCCATGAATTTCCTCCTAATGAATTGGTATGTTTTTAGTGTAGCGCGGACAATTAGCACTGTCAAGCAGCGAGTGCTAAAAAATAGAGGCAAAAGAATAGCCCGGCTGGGCCGGGCATGGTGAAATCAGAAATCTGCGAGGCGATGAAGTAGTTTGTATGGCTAACGTATTTTAAGATAACTGCCGTCATCTTTGCGCACCAAGTCAACTAGATCCATGTCTATGCTTCGTTGAAATCGATGATTTCATATTCTTGTTAATTAATGTGCATAGATGCCCCCGGCTGTGGCTCGGATATTCCGCATCTAAATACCACATAGTTCCATTATAGCACAGATTGCTCAAAAAGTCAAGCATAAGCGGTTATATACGAGAGGTAATTAGTCTATGATTTGGACGTCTGACACAAGGATAACTTCACAAGAATGGTCGCCGTAATCATTGCGTAAAAGGCTAGTAGTTAGCTCGTATCGAGCCTGGTTGTCGGTAGGGTCAGTGATAATTAGATCGACGAGGTGCCCGGAGATTTTCACATGGTCGCCACGCTGAATTTTGAGTGCTTTAGACTTGACGTTGTCATTTTCGTAGACAAGATGATTGTTGGAATATTGTGAGGCAAGTTCCTCATTTGGAGTATTAATCACCCAGCTCGCGTAGATGGTATAGGAAGATGTTATTTCGCGATTGCCGTGATCCCAGCTAATAACATTATTATGGGCGGCTGCTTCACCCCATGCGATAGCGACATCGCGTGGTACGACGCGATCGTAAAGAATTGAACTATCGTAGTCGGTGACTCCAACTACTAAACCTTCGATTTCATAGGTTGCGACTTGTTTGGCGGTGGCGCTCCAATCTGGGCCGGAAAGTTTAATATTCTTTGGGGTAATGAGTTCTTGTTTTGGCTCGGGTAGGTCGGAAATGTTGCGGTAGGCGTGATTTGTAGCCATCATAATGAATGGAAAAGCCAAAAAGATGATAATGGCGACAACGACAATAGCAAGCACGACGATAAGGGCAACAATGAGATGTTTGTTGTTCTTCTTTGGTGGCGGTGCCGTTAAAAGAGATTCCATTTGGTTTTATTTTAGCATAATCGGGTCAGCTTTTTAAGTTGTTATAATATCAATAGAATGAAAGAGCGTTTAACAGAGATTGTAACGATATTTAAGCTTGGGAAGCTGTTAAAATGGCGACAAATACCAAGTAACCAAAATGTCGTTTTTGCCATCAAGACTACGCAGGGGCGGTTTATTGTGAAAGAATTTAGCGAGGATGCAATTTCGGACACGCGAACGTTAAATTTACGTCGGGAGCAGATAAAAGTAAGCCGTGAATGGAATAAAAATGGAATTAAGTGTATTGTGCCGCGAACAGACTTTTTGGAGCTCGCAGGGCGATTTTATGTAGTTTACGATTATTTTGAAGGAAAAACAAAGAAGCATTTTAGTAAAAAAGAGTTAGCGATGTTGGCGCAAATGCAAGCAAAAATTCATCAATTAAAAACGCCGACTTCTCTGGGCTGCGAGTATGATGAGATTGATTTTGCGGGTAAATTGAAAGTGCTTAATGATTTGGTGCGGTTAAATAACAATGGCTTAAAAGCCGCTAAACGCGAATTGGTGGCATCGCATAATGACTATAAGCCACGGAATATATTGTGGCGAAATGGTGAAATGTATTTGGCCGATTTTGATGCTGTCAGTTTGGTGAATCCAACGTGCGCAGCTTATGAAAGCGCGCTGACGTTTAGTTTGGTGCGGGGGCATGTGCGACGTGAACGTTTTGATTATTATTTGGAAGAATATGCAAAATACGCGCCATTATCGCAAGATGAACGTCTTTTGGCGGTGGCGGCAAATGGTAAATTGAGGTGGTTAAGATATTTGTTATCAAAAGATTGGAAACATAATACTAGGGTCCGTAAAGACATAAAGTGCTTAACGAAGGAACTGGAAAGTTATTATAAAACCGTTGTAAAATTTTAAGTGTAAGGGAGATAAAATGGAAAATAATTCACAAAATTCAGCTGAGCAACCGCAGACACAACCAACTACACCTGCTGCGCCGGCACCGAAGAAGACAAATACCGGTTTAATAATTGGCATCGTGATTGGTGCAGTGGTGCTGTTTGTTATTTTGCCGATGGTATTTTTATGGATGATTTTTTCTGGCGTGCTTAATATTGGTATGGCGCGTTATCGCGATACAAGAGACATAATTGAAGAGTTGGAAAAGGTTGGTGAATCGCTAGAAATTGAAGAAAAAGTTGAGGACGAAAACAAAGTAGCGGCGGTTTGGAATTGTGCAAGTGGCACTGGTAGCGCGGATGATCGTGAGAAATTTAAGACGACAGTTGAGCTAAACAAAGATATGACTTTCCGCTATGGTCCATATGGCGATCTGGCGAATAATCATTTTAGCGGCACATATACTTTTGAGGATGAACACAAGCAAACTCAGAATGGTGATTATAAGTACTACATGGTCAAGTTCAATACAACTGAATTTATGGAAGATGGTGAGGTGCAGGAATTAAAGAATTTGTCCGATATGGAAATGGGTATTACAAAGACTGACGAGGGACGCGGCGCAATTACGATATTCGTAGCTTCTTACAACATGTATTATTGCTACGATTATTAAAAAATCCATGATGATTTAGTACTGGCGTCTTGGGCGCCAGTATTTTTATCGGTAGGTGGTATGATAGTAATATGAGCATTAAAGAGAAGATTCCGTTTTATGATAGCTTGGTAATCCCCTATCATGTCGGTAAAGCATTATTTTATGGGGTAAAGAGTGGGTTCCCTGGCAAAAAGTTAACAGTAATTGGTGTTACTGGCACGAATGGTAAGACAACGACGTCGTTCATGATTTGGAAGATGTTGAATGAGGCCGGCCACAAGACCGGCGTGATGACGACGGTAGGTTGGGGTGTGACCGAAATTCACGAACAGATGGAGCACATGACGACGGTAGACTGCAAAGTCTTGAATGAGCGGATTCGGACGATTGCAAATGAAGGCGCCGAATATCTGGTGCTAGAGTTGACGAGCCATGCGATGGCGCAACATCGTGATTTGGGTATTCCGATTGATATTGCAGTAATGACAAATGTGACGCACGAGCATTTGGATTATCACAAGACCTTTGAGCGCTACCGCGATGCGAAGCGCAAACTATTCAAGAAGGCACGCTATGGTGTGATTAATGCGGATGATCCGTCGGCGAAGTTCTTTGAAACAGATATCAAAGAATATACGACTTACGGCATTAAGGGTGGTAAGTTGAAAGCCGAGAAGGTTAAATTGATGCCGGATGGCGTGGAATACGAGATTCCGTCGGAAGGCATAAAGGTTAAAACGCGAATTGCCGGTCAATTTAACGTGTCTAATTCCCTGGCCTGTGTGGCAGTAGGTAAACGGCTTGGTTTAACAGATGATGAGATTGAAAAAGGCATTTATGCGCTGACGGAAGTAGAAGGCCGCATGGTAAAAGTTGATTGCGGTCAGAGCTTCACGGCAATCATGGACTATGCACATACGCCGGATGCGTTTGAAAAGTTATTGCCAGATATGAAGAAAGCCACGAAGGGCCGCTTGATTGTGATGTTTGGTTCGGCAGGTGGTCGACGTGATCCATCCAAGCGTAAGCCGATGGGTGAAATTGCGGGTAAATACGCCGATATTGTGATGCTAACTGAAGAGGATGACCGCGATACGCCAAGCGATGAAATTCTAGAAATGATTGCTGAGGGTGCGCGTGAAAAAGGTAAAAAGGATGGCGTGGATCTCTTTAAGATCGTGGATCGACCGACCGCAATTTTGGAATGTTGCAAGATGGCGAAAAGGGGCGATACGGTGCTCTTCCTTGGCAAAGGCAATGAAAAGACGATTGAGCGCGCGCATGGGGCCGATGATTATTACGAGCTGGATGAAATTAAGAAAGCTTTGAAAAAGATTAAGAAATAGCCCGTTGATTTTGGTTAAGCTTTATGTTATATTAGGGTTGGAGTGTGGTCAAAAACTAAAATAAATAGTTTAAGACCAAAATGCTTTTAACAAAGAGAAAAACAAAAAATAGCAGAAAACGTCATTCAGTATTGTTTTTGGCGCTTTCTTTGATAGCAATAGTATTGACGGGCTTTTTGGGCACCGCAAAAGCAGAATTGGCTACTTTGAACCCCGAGGATTGGACGCTCGAGGTTATTTTGTTTGATATGGGAGTTAATAATGGTTACACTCCGCTGACGAATGTAGATTGGACGATTAATTCTTCTGAGCGAAATGAGGTTTTTGACCGTCAGATTACGATGCAGGTTAACTATCGAAATGAGTCGGTGGACAGAACTTATGGGGTGGGTGAGTTAGAGATAAAGATTAATAATCCATTTTATGATTCATTGGATTATTTAATTAAGAGACAGATGGTTATTTCGGCTAACGGGAGTGGCGAGACAACATATAATTGGTATTTAGTTGGTGACCAAGGTGAAACTATAACGGTTCGGAATAGTGTACCAATTGAGGAGAAAACCAACACAGAAGGGAGTATACAGATAACTTTTGCTTTAACTTCTGATGTTGAAAATGAAGCCGAATATTTCTTGGATAGTTGTACAAAAGAGTTCAATGTGAGTGTCCGGGCTAAGATGAATGATGTCGTGGAAAGTAATACGGCGAGTATTCATTTTAAGCGCGTCTATAACCATCCTTGGGATCGTTATGAATATGGAATAATTGAAGAGGCTGAAAAGATTGATTCGTTTGAGGGCTTAGGTGATAATGCGGATGACTATACGTGGGTAAGATATAAGGTGAGAGTTCGTACGCTTGGTTATGAAACGATGTATTATACGCGCAGTAACGGTGTTGTTAATGGCTTAGATAATACGATTGGTATTAGTAAAAATTATGAAATAAAAACCCAATTCCCAACTGGTTTAGCTTTTAAGTCTTCAGTTGGTAGAGATATAGCCCAAGATGCTGATGGTTATATAACGGTGAACCAAGAAGATACAAATTATTACGGTTATGCTGGTAACTATAATTGCAATTCATCGCTTGTAGAGTGTTGGGGCGTCTTCGTTGGTTATCCGAAGGATGTTTATAATACTGCGGCTGGCAATCTTAATATCAGCAATGAAATGACCTTATTTGGTACGTATGATGATCGTGATTATCAGGAGGAATTAGATACAAGCAATATCTCCTTAAACTTAGCGGATTATGAATATGAGCTTGTTGGTCCGACATTAAGTGTGGGTAAAGGATTCTGTGGAGCAACGAATTCGCCATACGATTGTAATAATAATTACCCGTTGTATTATCAAGAGATAATTAAAGAGGGGGCAACCGCCGAATATAGATTGAATATGAACAATAAATATGGTGGCCAGAAGTATGATTTAAAAATCGGTGATGACTTGGTTTATTACTTGGATGAAAATGATAACCCGGTACGATTAAAAGATTATTATTTTGATTCTGTTGGTATACCGACCCTAAGAGATTGGAATGGGAATTCACTTGCTAATGATAAATATGCGTTTTCACTTTATGTGCGGAGAGGAAATGACACGTCATATTCAAAATATGGTGACTATGATAGAACTGCCCAAACAATCAATTTTACCGAAGAAGATAATGTTAAGGCTTGGTACATATTATTTAAAGATGTTACGCAAGGTATAAAGGTGAGCGCGATTCCGTTAAATATGACAATTAAAACAACGAGCGGCCAATTGCCAGAATCGGCAGATTATTATAATTATGTCTTTGGTGAAGTATTAGTGAATGGTGAACCAAACTATTCGGTAGTTGAGGATGATTACAATAGGTTAATGTTTGGCGATGTGATTAGTGCGAATGATATGACGACGTATGGGCGGTATATGTTGAGGTCGGCAGCACGAGCGAGATGGGAACCGAATGTATTTCCGGAGTATAAGAGAGTGGCGAAAGTTGAAGTGGGAGCCAATACGAGAAATGTATCTTATAATGCCGTTGATGAGAAGTTTTATGGGTATTATACGTTAAGCGGTGATCTTAAGGAGACTCCGAACGAGATTGGGGATGCATTTTACGAAGACGATGAACTGAATGCGCAAAGTATTCCAGACGAGAATTGGGTGCGTAGTGTAGATTTTTACGATTTATTGCCGCTTGGAGTTGAAGTAAATGAGGCGGGGTGGAACCAGGCAATAACTACAAACTCATATTGTGGTATTAAGCCTTTATTTGATCAGTCTGGTAATGCATATTTTACGAGTGTGAGTGAGTGTAGGGACTATTACAATGCTCACACTACACATACCGTAATAAAAAACTGGCACAATACGGGACGTACTTATGTCCACATAAAAGTAGATTTCAGTGAGAGGCCGTTTTCTAGTATAGATAAAAATAGCGACTATGACTTCCCGTTTATTATTTTACCTTACAGTGTTTCATATGATGCATATAGAGAATACGGGCGGATTTATGAGAACAGAGCATATCTAGAAATTAGTAATACGACAAAAACTAACAGTGTACTAGATAATGGTGAGCTAGATGTAGATGCAATTGATTTGGATGGTGATGGCTTAACTGATGACGTTTTCTCGACGGCGGCCTATACGATTAATTTAGTGTCGGCTACGTCAACAGCGCAAGATTTGCAAGCAAGCGTAGATTCAGGCAATCAACATGAGTATAACATTGGACAAGTATTGAGCGATCACGATGAAGAATATGAATACAAACTAAGGGTACGGACTGGTCCGAATCGTACTACAAATGTAGTGCTGTATGATCATATTGAGGAAGCGTACGGCGAAAATGTTCACTGGAAAGGTCTTTTCCAAGGTATAGATGTGAGCTTTGCGGAGACGCAAAAAGACATAAATGATAATCCAGTTGACGTGAAGGTATATTGGTCCGAAAGAACAGATGCCGGTTCACTTCAGAGTGATAGTTCGTGGGTGGAATATAATGAGGCGACTGTAGATAAGACGAAAGTACATTCCCTGGCCTTCCAGTATTTGGACCAGAATGGTAATCCGGCAATTTTGCCACAGTTTAGCTTCTCATACGTATTAGTGAAAATGAAGTCGCCGAGCGATCCGAATATTCATTCTTTTGCCTATAATAACTTTCATAGTGAATGGAACGCTCTGGACAATATCTCTGGTGAAGTAATCCCAAGTATCACTGGCATTAATTCAAATACAGTTGCCGTCTATATGGATGAGACGTTTGATTTGGACGTAAATATACTTTGGGATGATTATGAAAATGTTTACAACTATCGTCCGAATAAGGTTTACATCGATCTCTATAAAAATGGATCGTTAGTGGAAACGCGAGAGTTAAATATTGCTACGGGCGAGAATCATGTTGTGTTTCCAGGTTTGTTGACGACAGAACAGAGTATGTATACTGTGGTGCAACGAGATATTAATCTATATGAAAGTGAAAGCGATTTTAATGGGCAGAGTCTGAGCTACACATTTACGAACATATATCGCTATACGTTTAATCTTTTGACCGGCATAAATACTGATACTCTGCCGTACGTAGTGTTACTAATGGTAGGCGTGGCAGGTTTAGGATTTAGTTTATTCTGTTTTGGTAAGAGAAAGGTTAGCTTAGCCAAAGACTGACGCAGCGAATGTAACCGCCGCCTTCTTTGAGCTCGGTAACGTCGGGGGTGAGGCAAATGAAGCCACGTTTTTCGAGTTCGGCTTGGAGCTTTGGTGCTTTGTTGGACATAATGACATGCTTACCGGTGCTAACGAGGTTATTGGCGAAACCTTTGGTGCATTCATCGAAATCGACAGTGATTTTATCGAGATCAGTAAGGGCTTCGATTTTGCGATTTGACTCTTCGTCGAGGGCGTCTGGGCAATAGGCAATGGTATGCTCGTCGATTACGGAAACGGCGAGGTCGAGATCGTACCAGAAACTGTCGGCGTGGTTAGTGAATGGATTGATATGTGGCGTACCGTCTTCGTTGAGCTGCGGTTTCGCGTGAAGTTGGATGAGTTCGAGGCCAAGCGTATCGGCGGCAAATTGCTGCGCTTCTGGGTCGGAACGGTAACCGCGACCACCGAATAAATATTTACCGCAGCGGAGCGAATCGCCCTGGCCGGAAAAGAGATAATCACCTGGGACGAGGACGGTTTTGATGCCCTGCTCTTCCAGATATTGGCGCGCGACGGATTCTTCGGCTTTACGAGCTTTGGGCAGGCGCGACATGACAGCGACGCCGTCTTTGACGAGGGCCCAGTTAGCAGTATAGACGCCATCTTGGCAATCTTTAGGCGGGTCAACCTTTACTAATTCAATGCCAGCTTCGCGGAAACAATCCAAAATTAAAGCATGTTCGGCCTTAGCCTTTTCGACGTCAATGCCTTTAGAAGTGTAATATGGATTGATTTCGTAAGTATCCGCAAAATAGTCGGCACCGGAAACCATGAGTTTCTGATTAATCATGTTGATCCTTTTTTAAATGTTAGTTTTGTGGGGTCGGCGCAGGGGCAGGAGCAGGTGCGGGTTCGTAATCGGCAATGCCATCAGTAATATCGGAAGAACTAAGACCAAGCGCGAAGGCAGCCAAAGCGGCAGCGGCCATGTAATGAGTGGATTCTTCGCCGGTGATATAGGTAGCAACGTCAAATTTCTCATCTTTATATTTAAAGGTAGCTTCGGTACCAACTTTATAAACCTTGTGGCGCTGGATGCAAAGGTCGGAACTGCGTTCGTGGCCATAGTTTAGCATAGCTGTCTTGGTAGGATATTTAGCAAAGAAATCGTAGTTGGCATCGTCGCGGTTGAGAATACTATAAGATGGTTGAGTATTAAAGAGAATGGCTTTGGCATCGGTGGCAGGAATACTATCGGAGGCGACGGTCTTTGGTTCGGTGGTGTCGGTTAGAATGGCAATATAAATAGGCATACCGTAGAAGAGATGGTTGGCGATAGCGGCACTATCGGCGGAAATCACAACGTGGTCGGTACCAGTTTTCCAAATTTGGTAGAGCTTTTTGTACAGCTCAGACGTGGTCTTCGGGTCAATAATTAAGCCAGTTTTATCATCCTTGGCTTTAATGATGCTCTGAAGATAATGCGCCGTGGCGTCGCGACCATGATCGCCAGTGACGGCAATAATGCGGAGATCTTTGGCGGGATTACTGTAGTAAGTTTGAAGAAATTTGGCTTTGGCCTTTTGAAGTTTTGGTTTGAACCCACCTGATGTATTCTTTGGATCTGCCATAATAAAATTAGTATAGCACCTCTTGAACAAATGTGCTATAATGGCTTCGTCGCATCTCTGATGCGATGGTCTTTTAATCTTTGACGGTGGAGAAATATCAATCGTAACTGGTTGATATTATCCACATATGTGCCCGTAGCTCAGTTGGATAGAGCGTCAGCTTGCGGAGCTGAAGGTCGTACGTTCGAATCGTATCGGGCATACCATATTTGCTGAAGAAAATCGTCTATCTTGGCATTTTTCTCTTTTCACTCGGTCAATAACCGCGCTTCAAAGAGAGAAAATACCAATCTGGGCGATTTTTTCTAGCAAATATTCGTTTTTATAGGGGTGCTACCCCTGTGGTATAATTTGGGTATGTTAGAAGTAAAGGGAGTGTCGTATAAGCATATTTTGCAGGGCGTTTCTTTTACGGTGAAGCCGGGTGAGTTGGTAGTAATTACGGGGCCAAATGGCAGCGGTAAATCTACGCTAGCGAAATGTCTGATGGGGGTGAATAAATGCTCGGGAAAGATTCTTTTTAAGGGTGAAGAGATTGGCGCTTTGGATTGTACGGAACGAGCGCGTCGTAGAATCGCGTTTGCGTTTCAACAGCCAGTGCAGTTTAAGGGTGTGACGGTGCGGGATTTGTTGCAGATGGCGGTAAGTGGTGGCGAGGCGTTTTTGGATGAAAAACAGCTGAAGACGGATAAATATTTGAAAGCCGTGGGGCTGGAACCGGAACTATATCTCGATCGCGAAGTGAACGCTTCCCTATCCGGCGGTGAGTTGAAGCGAATAGAAATTGCGTCAGTGTTGGCGCGGGGTGCCGAGTTGAGTATTTTTGATGAACCGGAGGCCGGAATTGATATTTGGAGTTTTGATAATTTAGTTAAAGTGTTTCGGGCGATGCGTAAAGCTGATCGGGCGATTGTGATTATTTCACATCAAGAACGGATTATGAAAATGGCGGATCGAATTATTGTGCTGAAAGACGGCAAGGTGGCGCAGGATGGACCGAGCGCGAAGGTGTTAGCGCAGATGGAGGACGCGAAATGATGGACCTGGATCAGATTGAGCGCGATTTAATGCGCGAAGTGTCAGGGGTGACTGGGATTCCGGAAGGTGCCTATAATTTTCGCGTAAATGGCAAGTCGATTGGGCGGCATAGTTCGGAAAAGATTGATATTTCACCGAAGCACGGAAAAAGCGGAATTGATATTAGAGTTGCGGACAATACGAAGAAAGAAATTGCGCACATTCCGGTAATTATTAGTGCAAGTGGGTTAAAAGAGGCGGTCTATAACGATTTCTACATTGGTGATAACTGTGAGGTGACAATTATTGCGGGTTGCGGAATTTATAATTGCGGAACAGACGACTCAATTCATGACGGCATTCACACTTTTCATATCGGGAAAAATTCGAAAGTTTATTATATCGAGAAGCATTATGGCACGGGGCCAGGTGCGGGTAAGATTTTGAATCCGACTACGAAATTAATCTTAGGCGAAGGCAGTTCGGCCGAGTTGTTAATGGAACAAATCAAGGGCGTGGATTCAGCGCGCCGATTAACAGAGGCAGAATTAGCTAAAGATGCGCATGTGGTGATTAAGGAACGGCTGTTTACTCATGGAAAACAATTGGCGGAAAGTAAGATTGTGGCAAAACTGAACGGTGATAATTCGTTGGTAGATATCGTATCGCGGGCGGTAGCGCAAGATTGCTCTGTTCAGAATTTCAGTTCGCATATTGTTGGGGCGGCGAAATGTCGGGGCCACTCTGAGTGTGATGCGATTATTATGGACCAGGCGCATGTGAATGCAGAGCCGGCGCTGGATGCGCAGAATGTAGATGCGGAATTGATCCACGAAGCGGCAATCGGAAAGATTGCGGGCGAACAGTTAACGAAGTTGATGACTTTGGGGCTGTCGCGGCGACAAGCGGAAGCACAGATTATTAACGGATTCTTGCGCTAAACCCTGGCGATTTTTTGCCGTTCTGAGGCCATGAGAGGCGCTGTGAGCGCTTTTTATTGCGTTTATGGTAAAGTAATAGTCTCTCGCGAAATGGGGCGTTTTATGATAAGATAGGACGTGGAAGCGTGGCCGAGTGGTTGAAGGCGCACGACTCGAAATCGTGTGGGCAGCAATGTCTCGGAGGTTCGAATCCTCTCGCTTCCGCCAGAATTAAAAAGACGACCCTTGTGGTCGTATTTTTAATTCTTTGCGAGAGGATGCGAGCCCAAGGTTCGTCCAATGCCCGGCGAAGCGACGGCGCATTGTTTATATCCTCTCGCTTCCGCCAGAAATGATTTTAGGATGGGCGGAAGCTCTGTCGCATGATTCAGTATTAGCGAGCGCTTCCGCCAGAATTAAAAAAGACCCCCGAGGGGTCTTATTTTAGTCATCCTTACAGGTCATAGGTGTGGACGACTGTTTATTGATCATATCCATGGCCTCTTGGTAGGAAGCACCGGCTTTATAAGTGTAAGCCGTATCAATGACAATGATATTTGAATCTTTGATGCTTACTTGAGAGCTAACGGTGACATTTTCATTGCCACTTCTGGCTAACTCTTGGGCGGCTTGTTCGTATTGCTTGAGTATTTTCTGCGTAACTTTATATGGCATAGTTAGTTCGGCGCGCAAGGTGGCGGAAGTAATTTGGTTTGCGGAAAAATTCATGCGTGATTCTAGGGTGACTGGAATGTTATCTTCCGTGTAGCTAGCAGTGCAAGTGACGCTTCTGTCTCTTAATAATTGCTTTACGAGAAGACTGCCGAGGCAAGTGCCAATAAAACAGAAGACCACTATGATGATGACAATGAAAGTCTGTTTGGATTTCTTTTTAGGCTCATCGGTATTTGGGATAGGGGTAGGAGCGGGAGTGGCGATTGGCGCGGGTTGAGGAGTGGGGCTTGGTGTGGCGGGTTCTGATGACGTTATTGCTGTGGGGAGCGGTTCGGTGGTTGGTGGGGTGCCACTAACGGGGCTACCGATTTGCATAGTGCCCATAGGTGGGAGATCTGCGAAGGGATCGCTTGGGGGTGTTGGGCTGGTTGGTTTAGGTGAGCCACTCATATTTTTAGTATAGCATAGACGAAAACAGAGGTAGTTTCATTGACTTTATGCTTTGTTTGTGGTATAATAGAGGTATTAGCTATTGCTTGTACCTTAGGAGGTGAACACAGTGAGAGTCTATGCCAAATGTAAAATAGACAAGCAGCATCGTATCACGTACAAGGCCTTTATTAAGCCTAAGACTGATTTTATTTTCTATTTCGATTCCGAGGATCCGGATAAGCTTCTTATGACAAGATATATTCCAAGCTTTCGGCTTCCCTATGCCATTAAGTGCCACTCTGACGAGAAGGGGCGCATTACGCTGCCGAAAAGATTACGTCCAGAGGACGCCAAAGAAGTATGGTTTTCTTTTCTGAACAAAACGATTGCGATTTTAGAGTTTCACTAAGCCACCGCCGGGCATCGCGCCCGGCTTTTTCCTGCTCTGTTATAATGGATATATGGCTACAGTATTTACAAAGATTATCAACGGTGAAATCCCGTGCTATAAGATTTACGAAGACGAGAAAACTTTTGCATTTCTCGATATTAATCCCGAAGCCAAAGGTCATACTTTAGTTGTGCCTAAGGTTGAGGTTGATAAGATTTATGATCTTGAGGATGAATATTGGGATGCATTGTGGGCGACCGTTAAAAAAGTCGCTAAGCATATGGACGAAGTGACTGGTCGCCGGATTGTGATGAAAGTCGTTGGTACAGATGTGGCGCATGCGCATGTACACCTGACTCCGATGAGTGAGACTTGGGAATATGGTAAGACCTTGAAGTTGCGCGAAGATGAATTTGAAGAAATCCGCGCGAAATTGGCATTCTAGATAAAAATCGGGCGCCCGTGAGGGCGCCCTTTATGGTGTGTTGCGAGAGTTTAACGCTCGGATATCCTGGTTATGACTTGACGACTGACAATATAGTCGAGCATGCGCTTGTTCCCGGCCTGTGCCTGGCATAAATCCATGCGAACAGGATTATAGAAACATCTGATGTGGCCGTATCCGACACGCGACAGGTCAAAGCCAGTAGTTTCTCCTCTGAGTATCGTAGTGCGGGCGATCTCTTCCATCTCTTCTTTATCTACTCTGTAGAGCTTTTCGTCGAAGTAGGTTTCGATAACGCCTGTTCCGGGAACGGAAAGGAGTCTTTCTCTCGTCATAAGGTACACCCCCTTTTAGTGATATATGTGAAGCATTATGTAATGACTCACGGGGGTACGTATTTGCGGTATGCGGAGTGTGTCCGCTGAATCGTACCAATTTTTTGATAATAGCATTATTAAATTGTTCTGTCAATGTGGGAACAAAAAGCCGCCTCTGTTTGGGCGGCTTTTTGGCTAGATATATGCAAATTCGGCTTTCATCTTACCGAGTAGGTCTTGCTTTTCGGCCAGCGTTTGGCGCGTTTCTTCTACTAGTTCTTTCGGGGCTTTAGTCACATAGTTTGGACTACGAAGACGGGCTTCTAAGGTTTCGATTTCACGTCCTAACTTTAAGATACGATCCTCAAGGTTTGCCTTGTACTTCTTGTGGAGATCCTCAGGAATTTGCAGGTAAACGTTGTGCCCTTGAATGGCTAGGCGGAGGCCCTTAATCTGGTTAAGCTCAACTTGTGCTACAGCTGGGCACTTGGTGAGGTGTTGGATTAACAATTGGTTCTTATAGATGAGCTTGTCGTCATGGAAAGTGATAGGATAACGTTCGGCGCCCGGTAGTGCCTGATAATGGCTGCGAATATTCGTGATGATTTCGATTAATTCTTCGAAATGCTTAGCCATGTCGGGCTTATATTCGTACAGAGTTGGCCACTTTTGGTTGATTAGCATACCTTTGCCCTCTGTCCAACTAAGCGTTTGCCAGATGGTCTCGGTTACGAATGGCGCAAATGGATGGGCCATAATGAGGATTTGCTCGAGGGTTGATTTAAGGAGTGTTGTGTCTTTCCAAAGTTTTTCGCACTCTAGGAACCAATCTGCATACTTATTCCAGATGAGGTCATAGATAAGATCGCCAGCTTCGGCAAAGCGGTAATGGTCGAGCAGTTTTTGGAGTTCTTTATTGGCGTGATTTAGCTGGCCACACATCCAATCTTCAACGAGGTTGTCGATTACTAGTTCGTCCGTATTATTAGCGGTGCTGGTATCAACAATATCTTGAACGAGGCGGGCGATATTCCAAAGCTTATTGCACAGATTGCGGCTAGCAATAACTTTACTGGTACTAAAGGCTTGATTGACACCGGCGGAACGACTAGCAATTAAACCTAAGCGCAGCGCATCGGAGCCGTATTTAGATACGATTTCGATTGGGTTGATGACGTTCCCCTTAGATTTGGACATTTTTTGGCCTTTTTCGTCTAAGACCATGCCATGCATATAGACATCTTTGAATGGAATGTCATCGGTAACGTAAAGTCCGAGCATAATCATGCGACCTACCCATTGGAATAAGAGGTCGGCTCCGGTTTCCATGACGGAGGTAGGATAATGGGTTGGCTTGTCGCCAGTGGTGATGTATGGCCACTGACCAGAGCTGAACCAAGTATCAAAGGTATCATTGTCGCGGACGTATTTTTTACCATTGACTTCTATTTCGGTTTGATCGACGCGGGTGTCAAAAATCCAATCTTTTTGATCATCTACGTTCTGGAAAGCAGGGATTGGAATTCCCCACGGAATCTGGCGCGAGATGTTCCAGTCTTTTAGTTGACCGAGGTAATTGATGAGAACTTGTTTTTTGCTGGCTGGGTGGAATTTAATCTTCCCTTCTTTGAGGATTTTGATGGCGCGCTCAGCTAAAGGTTTAACATCAACGAACCACTGCTCTTTTAGGAGAGGTTCGATTACGGTATCGCATTTATAGCAATGACCAACGGAATGTTCAATTTCGGTTTCACCTCTTAGGAGACCTTGTGTCTTGAGGGCCTCTAGGCATTTAATGCGAGCTTGCTCGGTAGTAAGCCCCTCGTAGTTGGCGCCAGCATTGGCGTTCATTTTCCCGTCGAAGCCAATAACGGTGATCATTGGAAGGTTATGACGTTGGCCGACTTCGAAATCGTTTTGGTCGTGAGCTGGTGTAATTTTTACAACACCTGTGCCGTATTCCATGTCAGCATGTTCGTCGCCGATAATCGGGATGGTGCGATTGGTAAGAGGTAATTTAACCATTTGTCCGATTAGATCATTGTAGCGATCATCTTTTGGATTTACGGCTACTGCTGTATCGCCAAGCAGTGTTTCTGGACGCGTGGTAGATACAATTAGTTCTTTTTCGCCATGCGTTTCTTCTACTAATGGGTAAGCGATTTGCCAGAGCTTACCTTTTTCGTCTTTATGTGTGACTTCTATGTCTGCAAAGGCAGTTTGATGCTTTGTGCAATAGTTGACTAGTTTTTCACCTCTGTAAATAAGGCCGTCCTTCCACATTTTTTCGAAAGTACCATAGACTGTTTCGATTACTTTCGGATCGAGTGTAAAGGTTAGACTATCCCAGTCACAAGATGCGCCGAGCGAACGGATTTGGAGCTCCATATTTCCGCGCTGCTCATGCACGAAATTCCAGACTTGTTCGTAGAGCTCATCGCGAGAATAATCAAAACGCGTCTTTCCTTTTGCCTCTAGTGCACGTTCGTAGACGACCCAAGTTTCAAATCCGGCGTGGTCGGCACCGGGAATATACCAGGTGTTATCCCCTTTTAGACGGTGATAACGAGTTAGAATATCTTCTAATGCGATAGTTAGGCCATGCCCAATATGAAGATTGCCGTTGGCATTCGGCGGCGGCATGACGATAGTATAAGGATCCGCGTCTTGATTGGATGATGGTTTGAAGGCGCCGGATTTCTCCCAGAGTGCGTATACGTCTGGCTCGTATTGGTTCGGCTCATAGGTTTTGCTAAATTTCATACGTAAATTATAGCATAGTATTTGTGGTTTTACCTCTGTCTGTACTTCCCTTTTATTGGCCAATAAAAAATATAGTATGTCAACATGGTAGTATTCGGTATTTTTAGTTTAACGTTAAACCCACTACCTCTGTTAAATACTATTTCCTATCGTCAACCAATTCCCTTTTTTACAACAAAATCTCCGTGAAATAGCATATTATTTCACGTGGATTATTTTACAAATTACACATTTCGTAGCGTGGCAGTTGCCAAACGCATATTTTTGTTTTCCCAAACAGCTTGTGGCTATTTGTTAGTTTTATTTTAACGCAAGCGGGATGCTAAGTCAAACGTATGCTAATATAAAGATAAGCAATATAGTTATTATTTGCACTTTAGTGGGGAAAAGTGGCAAAATAGATGTGGATATGGCCTTTATTCGAAAATTCAAAACTGGTTCTGGTGCGACTGGTGTTCAGGTGTGCTGGAAACAGAATGGGGAAGTGGTAAAAACGGTTCATGTTGGATCCGCTAATTCCGATATTGGCCTTGAAAAACTTTTAAAAAAGGCGCAAAAAATAATGGATGAAGGGAAGCGGCCGCTGTTTGATTTGCGCGATTTCGATAAGAAATCCTAAATTTTAAAAAATTTTTTTGCGCTTGCGCTTTTTTGTTTAAGATGCTGCCAATACTTGACATGATTTTTTATCTTTTTTCTGCGATATTTAGTCTTGATTTCCATTTTTTAGATTATTTTTAGTATTTTTTCTGATTTTTTTGCTATTTTTTAATAAAAAACCGCCGAAATCGGCGGTAATTTTTATGCGTCTGGTGATATTTTTTTATTTTTTATCTTTTTCCACAGTTTTTGGATTTTTTTCCACAGGCTTTTCAACAGGATTGATAATTTTAATTATTTTGCGAGTATCGGACGCCGAATAATTTGTCGGCAAACAGAGGACGCGCGCTGATATATCCTCAGCAATTGGCGCCATGCTCGGATCGTAGTAATAATCGCGATTGTCGCTAGGGCCCGGATAGAGCAATGGTGAATACCAACGGCGAATAAAATAGCCCGAGGCTGTTAACGCCTGGTACGCCTCAGTTGCTTTCGCTGTATTGTCAAAGATGACGGGGAAAGCCAACAACGGTGATTTTTGCTTTGTTAGGAATTTAAAATGTCGGTTTGGGCGTAGGTTGTTAAGATATAGATTAACATTCTGCTCGCGGCGACGGTAATTAGATGGTAGTTCGTCGATATGCTCAAGAATAGTTCTGTTTACAAACTCGTTCGTCGCGTATGGGTTGCTTTGATTGGCTTCTTGCTCGGTGGCTGAGACTGCAGGTTCAAAAGCATGGATTTTTAGGAGGGCAGAGCGTGCGCCATATTTGAGACTGCCTGGTAGCCGTTGAATGACGGCATTTTGTGACCGGTAACTTCGGATTTTTAGGCTAAGGCTGGCTGGCGGCTCTGGGAGATTGATTAGGGCTGACACTATTTCATTGTAGAGTTTTGGATTACGATCTTTAAGCTTCGGGTTGACGTAGATGGCGCCTCCAAATTTGGTATTTTGGAGGACCTTTTCGACGCCGAAAGAGTGGATTGAAATATCAGCAATAGGCTCGAGTTTATGCGTGAGGGCCATGCGCGCTAAGCAATGAGCGCAATCTTCTATTAAGATGATATTTTTATCTTTAATGGCTTTATACGCACGCTGAATTTCGCGGTTCATAATGCCAAGCGTATGCTGGACGACAATAGCACGAGTGCGAGCTTTAATTTTGCTTTCTGCGTCAGTGATGGATAGGGTAGAAGGGTCGATGTCGCAGTAAATAGGCCTAAGATTAGCAACTAAAATTGGATTTACGGAAGTGATACAGGTATAGGGACAAGTAATGACTTCGCCGCCACCCATACGATCGTGAATAGCCTTGAAAACAGTAGCCATGCCGTAGCGTGCTTTGAGACAGAGAAACCAATCATCAGGACTCGTATTAGAGTACTTAGCTAGTTTTTTGCGCACCTCGAGATTAGATAAACTAATATTCATAACTATTTCTATTTTAACATTATTTAGTAAATGACGGAGCGAGGCGAAATGTCGAGCGAATATGGGTCGGTTGGCTGGTCGCCAGATTTAAGAGAGAAATATGCAGCCGAAGCTACCATGGCGCCATTGTCGGTGCTGTATTGCGGTTTAGGGAAGTAGACTTGATGCGTGCTTGTGAACGCTTTTTGGAGCTCATCGCGCAGAGTTTGGTTGGCCGAAACGCCGCCGGCAAGCAAAATGGATTTGGCTGGATAGATTTCGCTGGCTTTTTGTAGTTTTTGAATAAGGATTTTTACGGCCGTGAACTGAAAACTTGCTGCAAAATCGGAAATTTGTTGTGCAGTGAGGCGGCTTTTTAGCTCGTGACTAGGGGTGGAGATGGGGAGATCGAGTTCTTTTTGAACGGCACGCAATACGGCGGTCTTGAGGCCGCTAAAAGAGAAATCGAGGTCGCTGACTTGTGGTATTGGCAAGTGATATTTGTGCGAATCGCCTGTTTCGGCGGCCTTGGCAATTGATGGGCCACCAGGGTAGGGAAGGCCGAGAATTTTTGCGACTTTATCGAAACATTCGCCAACAGCATCGTCACGTGTAGTACCGATGATTTCGAAATGATCGTGTTGCTTCATATAGATGATTTGAGTGTGTCCACCAGAGATTACGGCGGCGAGAAGTGGGAATTCTGGTGTATGTCCACTAAGCCAGTTGGCATAGATGTGCGATTTTAAGTGATGGGTTGGATAGAAGGGTTTATTATGCAAGATGGCCTCTGTACGAGCGGCGAGAGTACCGACTAATAGGGAACCGACAAGACCAGGTGTGTGCGTAACGGCGATTGCATCGATGTCGTCCCAGGTAAGATTGGCATCTTTTAGGGTTTTATTGATGACTGGCTGAATGGCTTCAATATGAGAGCGGGCGGCAACTTCGGGAATTACTCCGCCATATTCAGAATGAATATCGATTTGAGAAACTACGACATTTGACAAAATATGAGCGCCATCTTCAACAATGGCGGCGGCTGTTTCGTCGCAACTGGACTCAATTCCCAAGATTTTCATTGGAGATATTATAACATCAAAGGCACTCAGGCGCCATTTTGAGAAACGGCAGTTCGTCGGCTCGTCTTTACGAGCGACGACTACCTCCTGCTCGGCAGCAGCCTACGCAACGTTCTCAAAAACAGCGCCTGAGCACTATGACAGTTATGATATCTCCAAATAATTCAAAGATTGTTTAGACATGAGCGGGATGTGGTAAAATTAACATAAGGATAAATATATCAAGAGAGGTTAAAAAATAATGGAAAATGTTGAGTCTTTTGTCGATCAGTTGATTGAGGAGAAGGGTTATTCGGATTTGGACGATAATGTGCGTGCCGAATTGCGCAATGATATGGTCACGCGTCTTCTTGACCAGATTGATATGGCAGCGATTAATGCTTTGCCTGAGGATAAGGCTATTGAATTAGCTGACAAAATTGATAATGAAGATTTTGACGATGATAAGGTGATGCAATACATCCAAGATAGCGGTGTTGATTTGCAACAAGTTGCATTGGAGACGATGCTGCAATTTAGGATGCTTTATCTTGGTGAAACCTTGCCGCCAGCAAATGATGAAGCTGCCACTGGGGCGGATGAGTCGGAAGCTGATGATGCCGCTGAGCCGGAAGCTGCTGAAGTAAATGAGTAGAAGGAGAAAAATGAAGGAAAAAGGTATGGCGGACGAAACTCCAAATCCCGACACCTCCAAAGAACGTATCCACGGTGACATAGATTGGGATTCCTTAATGGACGAGGAAGATCGGGCTCGTTTTGAAAAAGTAACCAAAGACCAAGAAGAGCGCAGCAAAAGGGAAAAGCAAGCCGAACTTGACGCAGAAACTCAAACTGGTTGGTCTCAAACAAACATTGCAGATTATCTCTCTGAAGAAAACAACGGCTTTGAAGGCGAAAAGAACGAAACCTACGCCATGAAGCGGGGTAAGGTTGTATTGGACGAAGAAGGCAATCCCGTAATGCGCAAACGGGCTGCCTTTGGTAATACTTTCGAATACACCCCCATCCAAAAAGGTGAACACGCAGACATCGAATACAAAGCCAGACTTGAATGGATGAATCTAGCGGCCGAAAAGAACGAAGAATCGCCTAAGAGTGAAATTGAACTGGAAGATTTCGAAAGCAGCATCAACCGCGAAGATTATCCTGAAGGCGAAGAAGGCACCCAACAATACCTCACCGCTGTCAGTGCAGAACGGGCTGCCGCCAAAGAAAAGATTTGGCGCGAGAAAGTGGGTCTGCCTAGCTATGAAGAATACCTCTCTGATTTCAAAAAGAAACATGGCATTGAAGAAGACACTGAATCGGCTCCAGAAAGTGAAGAAGGTGCCGAAGATGATCCAGGTAAATCCCTTTGGAGCAAACTAAGCAAAGAAGAACGTCGTGACCTAATCCATCGACATCGTCGCCATCATGGTGAAAAGACCGAAGATTGGGCTAAACGCATTGAAGCCGAAGAGGGCATGAAGATATTTAGTGCTGAATTTGGTGGTGCTGAAGAAGGTGGTGGTGATGATACCGGTGAAGCGGCCGGCGATGGTGGTGATGATACGCCAGGCGATACTACTGAGACTGGAACAGCTGGCGATGTAGCTGGCACAGATGAATCCGATACTGGCGTAGATGCCGGTGATGAGGGCGCACCTGATGGGGGAGTTGCTGGTGGAGCAGCTGCTGGCGAAGGATCTTCCGATGAAGGTTCTGCTGATAAAGAAGGCGGCAAAGATGGCAGCGAAAAGACAGACAAGGCTGCGAAAGATGATAGTGAAGGCAGCGGTGAAAAGACGGATGAGGGCGCAAGTGAAGGTGCTGAAGATAAAGATGATAAGGGTGATAAAACTGCCGAGAGTGAAAAAGACGCTGAGAAGCTCAAACAAGATTTATTGCGTGAATTAGCTAGTGGTGATTTGGCGGATTGGATTGAAAAAGAAAAGGGCTTAACTCGTGGTGATTTGAATGGTAAAACGCCAGAAGAATTGCAGGCTTTGATTGATGAGTACAATAAAGAGAAAGAAAAGAGTGCCGAGGAAGAAGCAAAACGCTTAAAGCGTGAATTGGCCACTGGTCAGCTGGCAATTTGGATCATGGAGAAAAAAGGCTTAACGCGTGGTGATATTGACAAGATGTCTCCAGCAGAGTTGAAGGCCTTGATTGATGAATATGGTGAACATGTTGGTAGCGAACCTAAGAGTGAGACACGTGAAAAGCTAATTTTGGCTACTATCGATATTGAAAAGGATGCTAAGATTGCTGCACGCGCGATTGCGGAAGATATGCTAGATGAAACATTGCACACTGGCGGCAAGTTTGCTCAGATTGTAAAAGGTGTGATTTGGGGTAATATGTTCCGCGAAGGCGTATTGCAGCGTTATCAGAAGCAAGCGATGGAAATGATTGTTGCCAAGCAAAAAGGCGAAGCGACAGATTTGAGTGATGCGCAGTGGGGCGGCAGCAAAGCGGGCATTGAGCGTTTTGTGACCGCTTATGTGACTGGCATGCAAGAAGAAATGATTTCGCGTAAGAGAGGCGAAAGCATGGACGTCTTTGGTATGGAAAAAGATGACGATGGCGTTGAGCATGCTTATCGTTTTGGTGTAGACGAGGATGGTAACCGTACGCGCGAGATGCTAGATGAGAATTCGACTGAAGCTAAGGCGACAAAAGATATTCGTGATGCGATTGCGGATTACGCTCAGGGGAAATTGAGTAAAGAGCAGTTTGAAGGCGCAATGCACTTGGCGCAGCAAAATTTGAATGGTACGGAAGCGAACTTGGATTTGATGATCAGTAACTATATGAATGTTGCTGAGGCGGCACGCGAAAGCTACGATCATTCAAAGAGCATCGATGATGTAATGGATGGCTTTACGTTCATTAACGGTGAACGCCGTGATAGGATGACGCCGAAGCATCGTGGTGCCATTAATAAAATTACAGAAGCTTTGACAGAGAGCAGAATTGGACGCTATATTCCGCCAGAAGTACTAGGTACGGCAACGAGCTTGGCGATGACATTTGGTAAGAGCGGTTTGCGTACGGCTTTGATTGGCGCTGGCACGGCAGTAGTGGGCGCAACAGTGGCGCCAGCGGTGGTGCCTATCGTGGCTGGTATGCTCGTGGCTGGTGCAGGCTCGGCAGTGAAGGAGAACCACCGCGTAAATGTCGATCGCGATATTATGATGGAGCGTTTAGCGCGTGGCGAAGAAGTTGGTGCTGATGCATATAGCCAAGCGTTGAAAAAGACTGCATATACTGTTGAGACTTCAAAAACCTATGAAGGTAATTTACAGAAGGCGATTGATAGTGGAAATGCCGATGATATTAAGGCGGCTTTGGCGACGGTTGAGGCGGCCATATCGTTTACGGATAGTGGCAAACGGTTGATAGACTATGGTGACACGACGGAAGCGCGTGAGCAGAACACACAATCGTTGGCTATTTTGAGGGCGCAAGCGAAAGCGACTTTGAAAGAGCAGGGCATTTCATTCGATAGCGAAGTGATGACGAAAGCGATTGAGGGTGCAACGGCGGTATTTGAGAAAGACATTAAAGCGAAAGATGCGGCCTTTGCAAGACAGAAGATTTGGAAGGTAATGAAGCAGAGCGCTAAAGCGGCGGCCGTGACTGGCGTAGTGAGCGTAGGCGCACAAGAGGCTGTAGCCTTAGTCAGTAGAAATATGTCGGGTGTGCTTGATCGCGCCTTAGGCATGCAAGACAATCCAGATGCACAGTCTACATTATTGGCAGGTGCGCTTGGCTTGAATAAGAGGGTGATTCCGGTAAATGCCGAGGCGGCTTCAAATGTGAGGTTATCGCCAGAAGAACAAGCGAGATTGAGGTCTGAGGGTTATACGATTACAAAAGGCGATACGCAATATGAAACGGACTATGAAACGGTATCGGGCGAACAATACTTTAGGGAACGTGGTAATGCTGAGTGCACAAGCTGGCTGAATAATGGTACTACGAAGTCGGATGGCACTGAATTGCAGGGCTACTTTAGACAAGGCGAAGGTCCATTTACGGTTGCGCGTGGTGTGGCCACGAATCCTGCTACGGGCGAATCGTATGATTTGAGTCAGATGGGCGATAAGATTAAGATTTATATTCGCCCAACTCGTGACAGTGACCTAATTGCTTTGGATACGATGAGAGTTGGTAGTGAAATTCAGGTTGATCCTGCGCTCACTGATGATGCGACGATGGAATTGCTACGGGCCGGGGGTTATTACCAGGCACAAATTGGTATTCCAACTGGCATAAAAGATGGCATGGAAACTTTCTCATCGGTTGCAACATTTGGCGGTACCGGTCAGTTACCGGCTGAAGTGACACGTGCGATTCAAAAGAGTTATGAGACGGTGAATGTAATTGGCTTTAACAAGACCGTCGAACAAGCCGTGGCGGCCTTCCCAGCAATTGGTGCGGCAGGTAGAAAGAATCTACGTCGTGGTAAGATTAATCCGACCGATAAGGTAGAAGTTAGAACGCCATATAAGACACGGATTACGACGGAAACGATTCCGGACGAGACAGATGAAAAGCCACCGGTAGGTGGACCAGAAACTGGCTCAACGCCACCGTCAGCTGAGACTGTTGTAGAAACTACAACACCCGAGAGTGGTACGACAGAACCTGAATCGTCATCTCCAGCTGAAACTGTTGTAGAAACTACAACATCTGGAGCGGAAACGACGCCGCCAGCAGCAGAGGAAGCTCCGACCGTTGAAGTAGCGCCAGTGACTTTGAAATTAGTTAAACCGGGCGAAGTGGAATTACCGGATGTATTAACTAAGGAGTACGAAAGAATAGATTCGAATTCGCACTCGACTTTGATTGATATTTCCGATGAAGATATTGAGAAATTAATGCCGACCGAAAGGATAGAAGCGGCGCGCGAGGTGATTGGCAAATGGAATGCAATTCCGGCCGAGAAGCGGCGTGAATATCTAGTGTCCGATAGCGATGATGGTTTGGATATGGACGCAACGTCACTTGATGTGGCAAAGACATTGGAAGCCTTAGGCTTAATTAAATCAGGACGTAGCATTGATTTAGCAACTGGCGTTACGGCGGCTCCAGAACAAGAGGCGCACGCCGACGCGTTGGAAAAAGTTGATGATGATGCGCTTTGGTTTGATGGTGGCCGAAAAGAATTCAAGGATACGATAAGGTATGATGATACTGGCGATTTACGTATTTATGCTACAGACGATACGATTAGAAGGATAGCTAGGGGCTCCGTATTGAGCGAAGGCGATGTACGAGACATACAAGGATTGATTGGGCGTTGGAATTTGCTTTTCGATGAGGAGCAACGCGAATTAATCCAGAACCCAAGGTATCGTTCGGAAGCATTTCCGGAGGCTGACGTGAAGAGGATGGAGGATCTCCATTTAATTGAGCGTCAAAGTCCAAGGATGGCAAATATGGACATTAGAATGGGTAGCGGTGAAACGATTCCAGTTGCCTTCCGTATGCCGCGTAGAGTAAATAATATATCTCCATTTAGGCCAGGAAGAGGTCGTGGAGAAAGTAGCGGAGCAGCGGCTTAATAAAAAAATATCTCCCGTAAAGGGAGATATTTTTTGATGGGTTTTAACGGTAGAATTTGAGGGAAGTGATTGGATCTTTGCTAGCCGCTTTGACGGCAGGATAGATGCCAAAGATGATGCCTACCACGACTGATACGCCGCCAGTAATGCCTAGAATTGGCCAAGAGATATGCGGTGCGAATGGCGTGATGAGCGAGATGAGGAAAGCGAGAATATAGCCGAGTAAGAAGCCCATAATGCTGCCAAGGATGCTAAGAATGAGTGATTCAAAGAGGAATTGCAAAAGGATATGGCTAGAGGAAGCGCCAACCGCTTTGCGAATGCCGATTTCGCGAGTGCGTTCAGAGACAGATACGAGCATAATATTCATAATGCCAACGCCACCTACAATTAGGGAAATCGAGGCAACGAGGGTAAGCATACTAGAAACGATCGAAAGCAGGCCGCCGGCAGGGTGCATGTTATTTTCGCCGTAAATGACTTGGAAATTTTGGTCGCCATTTTTGATTTGAGTGAGTTTATCTTTAATGTCATTGGCGGCTTGGTCGACAGCGTCGGTAGTGGTGGTGCGGACATCGATTTGCTGAATTTGTAGAGAAGTCTCAAAGGTGCTAGCAAAGTCAATATTGATAAGAAGAGCGTTGTCTAGATCGACGTTATTGTAATTAATAGGGTCGTCAATTTCGTCGAGTACGCCAACGACCATGAATTGTTTACCATTGTATTTAAAGGTTTTGGTGATTGCTTCGGGGCCGCCATACATTTGGAGGGCTGCTTTGTAGCCGATTACGGCAACATCTTCGCGAATATCATAATCGAGAAACTGGCCGTTTTTAAGGTGAATGTTTGCCATTTGGGCGAAGTCGGTATTTGTAGCGACAACGGTCATGGATTGGTGGACTTTTTCGCCAACGGTAACTGGGGCGTTGGAAATGGCCAGTGGAGCAACGGCGGAGACATTATCGATGCGCTTAAGGACGTCAATGTCGTCAAGTGCAAGATTGGATTTAATGTATTGTGCGTTAGAGGTGAGCTCGTCAATGATATTGTCAGTGACGTTTTTGCCATTACTTGGACGCACGAGGATGAGGTTAGCATTATTTTTATCGGTATTCGTGCTGATTAAACGATTGACGCCGCCGGTAAGAGAAAGGATTAATACGATGCTAGCGACACCAATGGCGATACCAAGGGCAGATAAGAATGTGCGGCCACGATTTTGGCGAAGGCTGTCAATGGCGAGATGAAGATGGGTATTGATTAGTAATGCCATGATTAGGACTCCTTCTTCGTGGTTTTAGTTTTTTTACTTTTTTCGGACTTTACTTCGATTTTCTTGGGCTTAGACTTCTTTTTTGCCTTGTTTTCTTCGGCTTTGGCTTTGGCTTTGCTGACGATGCTACCGAAGCGGCTACGGCCAGTACGAGCGGGCTTTTCGCTTTCTTTTTCTTCGGTTTTTTCCGTGGAAGCTTTGTCGTTCTTGTCGTCATCGAGGCCGGCGATAGTAATATTATTGCCCGAGACGATGACTGGGGAAGAAGAATCAACTTCAAGTTCAACGGGTTTTTTCTTTTTAGAGAGGACGCGGACGGAAATCTTTTCTGGGTCGCCCGGTTTTGGCAAATCTTGGTCTGCAACGGTCTTAATATCAGTATCAATTTCGCCATCGAGCATGTTGATTACGCGGGTGGCGTAAGTGGTGAGGGCAGGGTTGTGAGTGACCATGATGATGGTGTTGCCAAGAGCATGAATGTCTTGCAGTTCTTCCATGATGATATGGCTGGCGCGGCTGTCAAGGTTGCCGGTAGGCTCATCGGCAAGAATAATGCTAGGGTTGGCAATGAGGCTGCGGGCGATGGCAACGCGTTGTTGTTGACCACCGGAAAGCTGATATGGCATGTAGTATTCACGTTCACGCAAGTGAAAATGTTCAAGAATAGTGTCGGCCATTTTGAGACGGCGAGTTTTGCTATAGCCGCTATAAATAAGAGGAAGCGAAACGTTTTCAATGACGGAAAGATTTGGGATAAGATTGAAGCTTTGGAAGATAAAGCCGATTTCTTTAGCACGGAAGCGGGCCTTTTTGCGGGCAGAAATGCGATCAACGGATTTGCCGGCCAGTTTGTATTCGCCCGATGTGGCCTTATCGAGGAGACCGATAATGTTAAGCAAAGTGGTTTTGCCGCAACCGGAAGGCCCCATAATCATAATAAATTCGCCGCGTTTAACGGTAAGGTCAAAATTGTGAAGCGCAAAAGATTCTGCGTCGCCAAAGCCATAGCGCTTCGTAATAGCCTTGAGCTCGATAATCGTCTCGTTGTCTTCTTTTCCCATGCTTTTATAATTATATATCTTAAAATCCAGAAATAAAAATGAATATGTTAAGAATTTGGCAAGAAAAATGCCGAGGCGCGGGCCTCGGCGAGGTAGATAGGTTGATTAGCCCAGTTCGTGGAGAACTTCCCACGACGTTTTAGTGTCGTAGGCAGCCATCATGGCATGGCGGATTTCCTCGATGATAGCAGTGTCCGAGAAGATGTGGTAGCCGGTGTCGATGTGCCAGACGACGATGGAGTTGGGCTTAATGTTGTAGCCGACTCGATATGGGAAAACCCAATCGTCTCCTTCCATGATATGGTAGTCGTACTCATCGGGATGATCATCCATGCGGATTTGGGTAAGGATTTTATTCTTGAGTTCTTCGGGTAGAATTTCGCCGTTTTTTGTGAGAATAAAAATCCAGCGTGGGTGCTTCATATGCAGTACCTCCTTTACAAGAACTTAGACAGAGTCTATCTTTCTATTATATCACAGATGGCGCGAAAAGTCAAGGTTTGGCGCGGGATGACAAGAGAGGTGGAGTGTGTTAAAATGGGTTGAGCCGGAGAGGTGTCCGAGTGGTTGAAGGAGCACGCTTGGAAAGCGTGTATGCGGGCAACCGTATCTGGGGTTCGAATCCCCATCTCTCCGCCATTTTTTGTTAGAATTGCCCATGTGGGCATTTTTCTTTTTATTATGTTTATGGTAAAATGTAGCCAGTAATACTCTAGTAGGAGAAATAAATGAATCCAAATGATGACATAGTGACGCCAAATCCGGATGCCGGGAATGACGCTACTACGAATAACTTCGATGGATTCGGTGGGCCGAACATTTCTTACGAAAGTTATAATTCCCCCGAAGAACAGACGAAGATTGATTCTGAAAAAAAGCATGAGGAAGTGACGATTTCGCTTACGAATGCTAACGGCGTAGTGAGTGGTCGTCCGACGGTTGATGCTTCTTGGAAGAGCATTGCAAAGGCCTTAATGGGCGTGTCGGCGGTATTTTGTGTTGGTATGGTCGTTGCGGCAATTATTGCTGTTATGCAAATTAATGCAGCGACGAATTCCGATAAAGAGATGCAGGCAAAGAAGCGTGAATTGACGCAAGTCTATCAGCTGATGAATGTATCCGATTTAGTAGGTGCACAGGAAGTGATGTCGCAAGAGAAACAACAGTTGAATGGTAGCGACATAGACAAGATTAATAGTTTGCTTACTCAACGCTTTGGTGCTGGATACAAGATTGATTTTGAAGATGATAAGGGCTACAACTTTATCCGTTATAACGGCCGCTTTAAGGTTGCAAGTCTTGGTATTATTGAGGTTACCGGTACGCGTCGCGTGTTTATGTACGGCAATATTGCTTCTGGCGAATGGACGATGGGCAAGTTTAACTTGAATACCTTGAAACCATGCGAAAATGTCCAGGGAGACGAGGCAAAGGCTTTGAAGGGCGTAATTGACTGCGCCGCTTTGCAGGAAGAAATCGACGACGAACAGAACGAAGAGGCAAAGAAGAAGGCTCAGGAAGATCAAAAGGCTCCAGATACTCCTGAGACGCCAGATAATCCAGATGGTGGCGAGCCAGCAACTCCAGAACAATAATTATGGGAAGTGGCTTACTCAGCTTATTGTTATCAGCGGAGATAAGCCGTACTAGAGTAGAGCTGCAGCAAACTAGAGATAGTTATGCTGCAGCTATTTTATTGGAACAGCAAAAGGCTGCTAAGCCGGTAACGCGAAAATACACGGTGACCTACGATATAAGTTATCGTGGCGAAGTCTTGGCGGATAAAACTGAGTTTGCAAATCTGGTACGCGAAACGTTGTCTTCGCCAAATGGTTGGGCACGAGCTGGGGTGACTTTTAAAGAAGTGAGCTCAGGTGGGCGTTTGCATATGGTATTAGCTACTGGGGATCAAGTGCGTGCGGCGGCACCGGGTGGTTGTTCAGATACTTTGAGCTGTACGGTAAAGCCGTACGTATTAATTAATGATACGCGGTGGCGTTTAGCGATGGATAGTTATAATAATGCGGGACAGAGCCTAAAGAAATATCGGCAGATGGTAATTAATCATGAGGTTGGGCATTTCTTGGGGCATAATCATTTGACGAATTGCGTAAATGGGGTGGCACCAGTGATGCTGCAGCAATCGACCGGACTTCGAGGTTGCACAGCAAACGAATGGCCACTAGGGAGTGAGCTATGGGTAAGCGGGCTGTAAAGAAGAAAATCAGCAAAAAAGCAATGATAGCGCGAACGCTTGGTGCGGCCTTTTTGGCAGCAGGCGTAGTATTTAGCATGATGTTGGTGGGGCGAATTCGGGCTTTGGATGAGTTTAAGGCCAAGGCAGTCAAAATGGCAGAAACGCGACCGGCAGTGGTGGCTTATCTAGATTTTGATAGTGAAGATGCCGAGTTGAGCGATGATGAGCTAAAAATTTGGAATGATTTTGAGCAGGCGTATCGGACGCTAGCAGATAATTATGCCGAAGTCATAGATGCGGAATTTGCCCGAGATGAAAAAGAAGTGTTGACCCAACAATGGACGAAAGTTGAACAACTATATAAGGCCGAGCAATTATTGCGTTTGGCGACGGATGGCGAATTGAGTGATGACGATTTGGTAAAGATGAAAGATGCGGATAATGTAAAGATGAAAGCGATGGCACTAGACTTAGCGGACTATCGGGCAAAGATTGCGGATTTTAAAGAGAAATATAGCAAGGTAGATACTAGTAAAAATACCGAAATGCAAACAGCGTATGATGCTTTGTTGAAACAGGGCGATGCGCTAGCGGAAGCGTATGGCGAATTGACGTTGGTAAATATTTTAGAAATGTCAAGAGATGACATCTTGGCGATTTATGAAACAATAGATTTATTGAAGAATAAAGAATAATACCCATGGTAAAACGGAAACGCTTAATTGTAGTGTATAATCCTCGCAGCTCGCATTATCGGCTAGTGAAGCGCGATGTGTTAAGCAAGACTACGCAGCTGGAAGGCTGGATGGTGGGGAAGTTCGAAGTTGCCGATACGGATGTTGATGATAACGCAGGGCGTTTAGCTAAGGTTTTGTCGGATGATGATTTAGTAGTTGCCGCCGGTGGTGATGGTACAGCGAATATTGCGATTAATGGCATTATGCTGTCTAAAGCGAAGAACGTGCGGGTTGGCGTGCTGGGTTATGGCAATTTTAATGATACGGCGCGTACGTTTGGTGCGCAGAAATTTGAGCAGATTTTGAGAGGTGATGCACAAGAAGTGTGGCCATTGGAGCTTTCGATTAATGGTAAACACTGGCGTTATGGCATGTGCTATTTTACGTTAGGTATGTTTGCAGAAGCTTGTGCGGTGTTTGACCATCCAAAAACACGTAAGGCTTTACAGAGTGGACGCAAGCGCACTTTCTTTAGTTTGGGTGTATTGGCGCGTTGGTGGATGAAACAGCGTAAGAAACATGCTTTGCCAGATTACGTGTTGGGTAATTCTTCTGAGGAGTATTTAGAAATTAAGAGGACCTCAGATTACATGGCCGTGAATGGACGTACCGTAGCGAAGATGATGAAGGGTGGTAAGTATTTCCTCCAGAACGAGACATTCTTGAGTTATAACGGGCTGATGACGAAATTTTTCCGCCTATGTAGCATGATGTTTAGGAGTATTTTTCATCGGATTCCGGGTACGGAAAGTGATTATGATCAGTTGGTGTTTAAGAAGCCGGCGAAGATTATGGTCCAGGCTGAAGGTGAATACAAGAAGATTGATGGCGTAGAGCTAGTGGAAGTGCGTAAAGCGTCAAAGCCGCTACTTGCTATAATGAAATAAATGGTAGTTGGAAGAGCAGAGTATAAATTGGAAGGCGCCTTAAGAGCGTTTCGGGTGGATTTGCGCGGTAAGACTGTGCTGGATATTGGTTCATCGACGGGCGGTTTTACGGAAATGGCCTTGCGCGCTGGTGCAGCGAAGGTAATTGCGGTAGAGAAAGGTACGAATCAGATGAAAGTGCCGCTACGCTTTGATGAGCGGGTGGAGCTGCACGAAAAAACCGATATTTTCGAATTTTCCGGTGTACAACCGGATGTTATTTTAGCCGACGTGAGTTTTGTTAGCTTGCGTGACGTACTAGCTTATGCGAAAGAGGCTTTTGCGACGAAACAGACGGATTTTTTGGTGATGTTGAAGCCGCAGTTTGAGGCGCGGCAGGATCAATTAGTGAATGGCGTGATTAAGAATAATAAGATGCGGCGGGATATTATTAGTGATTTTGAAGTGTGGCTGAAAAAGAATGGCTTTGTGGTGCTGGGGAAGCGAGATAATGAGCTGGCTGGACGTTTTGGAAATGTCGAGCGGTTTTACTATTTGAAATTGGCGCGATAAAAAATACCCCCTCGCCGGGGGTATTTTTTGATTACTCCGCTTGGTCTGGAGTTTCGGTATGATATCCTGGCACTTGATCCGTTTTAATTTTAATAATGGCCTTAAGTGCGTCAATTGAGCCTAAGAGGCCTTCGTAGGCGCCTTGATAACCCGGCTTTACATCGTCGCCCATAGCGTCAATTTTGCCTTTAAGATCTTTGGCTTCGCTTTCGAGTTTTTGTAACTCGTCCATATCTTCTTCGTAAGAAGTATTTTCGTGTGGGCTTGATTCAGAATCTTCGCTTCCATCCTCGTAGGTAGAATCGAGCGGCTCCCATTCTCTAGATTCATAGAAGTTATCTGACTCTGGATCTGGGACTGGTTCTGGAGTTGGTTCTGGAGTTGGTTCCGGAGTTGGGGTTGGTTCTGGGGTTGGTTCTGGGGTTGGTTCCGGAGTTGGGGTCTCAGGCGTAAGAATATCCCATGGGGTTGGACTCTCAGGGCTGGCAGACGGCTGTCCCGTTTCAGGTGCTTTGTTTGGCATTTTGTGGTTCCTGTTTATTTTTGTTGGTAAATACTTATAATATCATTATATCAAAAATTTTACGTTTTGTCAAGAAGGCATAAAAAATACCCCCGGTGTGGGGGTATTCTTTAGGACTTATGTTCCTTGGCCCATTTTTGGAGGATAACGAGTTGGTCGATATCCTTTTGTTGTTCTTCTGGCGGTAGTTCGGCAAAAGGTTTGGCAAGAGTAGGATCGCCATAATCTGGGTGTTTAACCCATTCGTTGCGGCTAATCCAGTTTTCGTGGACCATATGGCCAAACTTTTCGCGGGCGGCTTGGTCATGCTCGAAATCAATACCAAGAATTTCGGCTTCGAATTTTTCGAGTAGATGTATTAAGAACTCAGCACCACCGCGATTTTGCTCCTTCCAATATTCGGAATATTGGTCGTAGGGAAGGTTAGCGATATCAATGACGGCTTTCTGGGCTTCTTCGATAGACATGCCTTCGCGAACGAGATCTTCTGGAGATTTATTCTTGAATTGTTTTTCGCCGTTGACGCCACGCCAAGCTGGTTCAAAGGTGCCATCTTCGCGTTTTGGATAGTTTTTCTCGGCATAATCGCGGGCGAGTGGGATAGCGAGTGATTCAACGCGTGGATCGAGGCCGTCTTTAGTCTCAGCATCTTCAGCACGGTCGATGAGGGCTTCGCCAAATTTTTCGTTTTCTTGTTCTGGGGTTTCAGCGGCGCCTTCGACGACTTCGTAAGTAGCAAAATCATTAGCACTTAAGATGTAGCGATTTTCGGGAGAAATAGTTTCAAGTGTTTCGTCTTCACAGACGGCGCAGAAATAACATTCTTCATCGCCGTTTTGAGGGCCACCCCAAGGTGCCTCAATGACAACCTTTTTACCAGTCGGGTTCTTAATGATGCGAGCCTTGCCTTTAGCGCGGAATTTACCAGATTCATCCGTGGATTCATAACGTTTTTTGAAGGTTTCATCCGGGACAGGGTAGTTGTTGGCACGGTCGCCTTCTTGTTGGATAGGGTTAGTGACAATCCATTCGCCGACTTCGACGCGGCGCTTGTCTTCGACTTCAGCGCGGCGGTCGGCACCTTCGCCACGCATGACCCAGGTGGTAATCATATATTGACCGGCAGCTTCGTCGAATTCGACGTCAAGATCTTTGTAATCGCCAGCTTCAAGGCCTGCTTCGGTAACTTGAACGGCGTCTACGACCTTTTTCTTGATGTAATATTCGGCGTGCTGAAAGAGCTCAGTGTATTCTGGCTCTTTGAGATCAACCATTACTTCATGAGTTTCGGTGGCGATATTCTCGTCAAAACCGGTTTCGGCATCGGATATGTTTCCGGTCATGCCAATTTGGTGGTTTTCGCTCATTTTCTCTCCGTTTTTAGTGTTTGTTTTGATAGATACCCAATATGTCCATTATATCAAAAAACTTATGGTTTGTCAAGAGGTGGGGGCGTGTTAGAATATTTATATGGCTACGGAGGAAAGACTAAAACCGAGTGATTATGTGCATCTACATAATCACACGCATTATTCATTGTTGGATGGCTTGACGAAGATTGATGAATTGGTGAATTTCGTCAAAGAATCAGGCATGGAAGCAGTAGCGGTGACTGATCATGGCACGATGTCTGGGCTGATTGATCTTTATAAGACTGCGTCTGATGCGGGTATTAAGCCGATTTTAGGTCTAGAGTCTTATGTGGCGGCGCGGCGATTAGAGGATCGCGATCCCGCTTACGATAAGGAGCGCTTCCATATTACTTTGCTCGCGATGAATGACAAAGGTTTCGAAAATCTTTGTCGTTTAATGACGATTGCGGAAACGGAGGGCAAGTATTACAAGCCACGCATTGATCACCGCGTGATGGAAGAATACAACGAAGGCCTAATTTGTCTGTCTGGCTGTATGGGCTCCGAGATTTCAATGGCAATTCGCAACGATGATATGAAGAAGGCGCGAGAGCTGATTGACTGGTATTCCAAAGTGTACGATGGCCGTTTTTATCTAGAGATGCAGGATCATGGACATCCAGATTCGTCGACACATAATCCAGAGCAACAAAAAGTCAACGAAGCTTTGATGAAGCTTTCCAAAGAGACTGGATTAGATTTGGTGGTGACTTGTGACGCGCACTATTTGAAGAAGGAAGATCAAGATGCGCATGAAGTGTTGTTGTGCGTGGGTACTGGTAGCAACATTTCGGACGAGAAGCGCATGTCGTTAAAGGATTTTGATTTGCATGTGATTCCGCCAGAAGAAATCATTTCGCATTGGGAAAAAACTTGCCCAGAGGCAGTACGCAATACGAAGAAAATTGCCGATCGTTGTAATGTAAAGATTGAACTAGGGCGGATTTTGATTCCGAAATATCCAATTGATACAGGAGAGACAGAGAAGGAATATCTGGATCGAATTGTGTTCCAGGGTTTGGCGGAACGCTTTGGTTATCTAACGAAGGAAGAAGCAGCCAAGAAAACGGTGGCGGAAATTCGGCCATTGCTGTCCAAAGAGATTCTGGAGCGAATTGATTATGAGCTAGAGACCGTCGATAAGATGGGCTATAACGGCTACTTCTTGATTGTGCAAGACTTCATAAACTGGGGTAAAGGCCAGGGGATTATTTATGGGCCGGGTCGTGGTTCGGCGGCGGGCTCGTTGTTGGCGTACGCAATTCATATTACAGACTTGAATCCGCTGGAATACGATTTGCTCTTTGAGCGCTTCTTGAACCCAGATCGTATTTCAATGCCAGATATTGATACGGATATCCAGGATAACCGGCGCGATGAGGTGATTGAGTATTGTACGCAGAAGTATGGCAAAGGCCGGGTGAGTAATATTGTGACCTTTGGTAAGATGATGGCAAAGAACGCCGTGCGCGATGTGGCGCGCGTGTTGGAGGTGCCATACGCGGAAGCAGACCGAATTGCGAAGTTGGTGCCAGATCCGGTAATGGGGCATCATGTGAAGTTGAAAGATGCGATTGTGAATGAGCCGGACTTGAAACATGAATACGAGACTAATCCGACGACGAAGGAAGTAATCGATTTCGCAATGAAACTGGAGGGTACAATTCGCTCACACGGTGTGCACGCTTGTGGTGTGGTGATTGCACCAGATGATTTAGTGAAGTTTATGCCGCTGGAAGTTTCGGCCAAAGGTCCACTTGCGACACAATATCCGGGTCCGCAGGTAGAAGAATTGGGCTTGCTCAAGATGGACTTTTTGGGATTATCGAACTTGTCGGTGATTCAGCAGGCTTTGCGTATTATTAAAAAGGTGTACGGAAAGCAAATCGTAATGGGTGATTTGCCACTAGATGACGATAAGGTTTACGAATTATTCCGCAGGGGCGATACGACGGGTGTATTCCAGTTTGAATCGGCCGGGATGAAGCGCTATCTGCGTGAGTTGCAACCAACGGCGTTTGACGATCTGATCGCTATGAACGCCTTGTATCGTCCGGGGCCAATGCAGTTTATTGAGAGTTTCATTAAGCGCAAGCATGGGGAAGAGCCGATTACTTATTTACACCCGGGGCTAGAGAATTCGCTAAAGAACACTTATGGTATCTTGATTTATCAGGAGCAGTTCATGCAGGCATCAAAGGAATGGTGCGGCTTTACGGGTGGCCAGGCGGATACCTTGCGCAAGGCAGTAGGTAAGAAGAAGGTTGACTTGATGAACATGATGAAGCCACTGTTTATTAAAGGTGCCGTAGAAGTGGGTGGAGCGACCGAGGAGATTGCGGAGACATTTTGGAGTCAGTTGCTGGATTTCGCGAACTACTGTTTCAATAAGAGCCACGCTGCTTGTTACGCTTTGGTTGCATATTGGACGGCATATCTGAAAACTTATTATCCAGAAGCTTTTATGGCGGCTTTGATGAATGCCGATATGCGCTGGACGGATCGGTTAGCGATCGAGATGACGGAATGTAAGCGCATGGGTATTCAAGTGCTTGGCCCAGATATCAATGAATCGTACCCGGAATTTGCAACGGTAGGTAAGAGTAAGGTGATTCGCTTTGGTATCGCGGCGATTAAAGGTATGGGTAAAGCTTTGGCTGAGGACGTAATCGAGGAGCGTGATAAGAATGGCAAATTCAAGTCAGTATGCGATTTTGCAAAACGCGTCTCTGGGCAGAAGTTTAATAAAAAGAGCTGGGAATCGGCGATTAAGACAGGTTGTTTTGATAGTTTTGGTGACCGATCGGATTTATTATTCAACTTAGAGAAAATTCAGGCTTATGGAAATAAGATGCAAAAAGATGCTGCAAGCGGTCAGACGGATTTGTTTGGTGCGATGGGGGCGGCAGCCGAAGTGCCAGAGGTAGAGATTCAACCAGCGCCGACAAAATATTCCGACAAGGAACAGCTGATGTGGGAACGCGAATTGATGGGCTTATATATTTCGGCACATCCACTTGATAAGTATGATACTTATTTCGAAGAGCAGACGATGCCAATTTCGGAGATTAAGCCAAGTATTGACGGTGCTAACGTAATTGTGGGCGGTATTATTACGAACGTGCGTTCGTTGGTGACGAAGAGTGGTTCAAAGATGGCTTTTGTAAAAATCGAAGATAAAGTATCGGAGATTGAAGTTATCGTATTCCCAAAGACTTACGAGCAAGTAGGGGCAAAATTAGTGCAAGACGCGGTAGTAAAAGTTACTGGTCGCGTGAACGCGTCGGATCGTGATGGTAATAAGACAGATGAGGCGAAGATTAACGCTGAAGAAATTGATATTATTACCGATGAAGAATTAGAGAATTACCAATCAACGGGCGCAAAATTAAAGACGCCAACTAAAGGTGTATCACAAAAACCGCGCGGTAAAGTGGCGGCGACAGATGTAGCAAAAAATGGGAATGGCGGAGGGTTCCGTCGTGGTGACGACAAACCGGCTACGCATTTTCGCACGACGGAAAGCGATGCAAATGCGGCGCCGGCAAAGCCGAAGAAATTATTTATACGCGTGATGGATCCAACAAACAAAGATGCTTTGATGGGCTTAAAACAGAGCTGCGCCGCATATCCTGGACTATCTGAAGTTATATTAGTGATTGGGGAAGAGAAAAAAGCGATGCGGATGCCGTTTCGTTGCGAGCCGGTTGAAGCGTTAACTAAAGAGCTTAGTGACATTTTTAGCGAAGAAAACGTGGTGGTTAAATAACAGAGATTTTATCATCAAAAAAGGGAGTTGACCTCCCTTTTTTATTGCTAATTAGATGAGTTTAAAGCCGCTCTTTTTGTCGTTATATATATTATCGTAAATGCTAACGTGACCAATTTTATTGGCAGCCTTAACGACTTCGTCAATGTCATCGGTGATGCGGTAGATTTTACGGTCTTTATCATTGATGGTTTTTAGCGAGGTCATCTTGGTGGCGAAGAAGTGATCAAGCGGTTTCCAGAATGATTTGCCAATGAGGAACATTGGCATCTTAGGCATTTTGCCTTCTTGCATGAGGATAAGGATTTCGGAAAATTCATCGAGCGTGCCAAACCCGCCAGGGAAGAATACATAGACTTTGGAGCTCAAAGTGAGCATGACTTTACGGGCAAAGAAATAGTGAAATTCCATTTCGTCAGTTACGTACGGATTGATGTGCTGCTCATGCGCTAGTTGAATATTTAAGCCGATGCTGCGACCGCCAGCTTCGTAAGCGCCTTTATTGGCGGCTTCCATAATACTAGGGCCACCGCCAGTGATAACTGGGTGTCCGTTTTGGGCAAGTTTATAGCCGAGTTGTTCGGCGAGCTTACACCATTTGCCGTCCATTGGCAAACGCGCAGAGCCGAATACTGATACACCTTGAGCATAGGTACGAATTTTAGCGAGGCCGCGTTCGAGGTCTCTGGCATAACGCAAAGAACGCTCAACGTCTTCGGCGTTGAGTTTATTTTCGGCGATTTCTTCTAGCCATTTCGTGACTATATCGTCCATTAACGAATCTCCTGTATTGGCATAGTGTGTAGTTTTGTGTTTTGGGTAATTATTCCGGCTTTCGAGCCAATTTTACGAACGACGGAAGTGGAGTTTGCGGAAGCGAAGATGAGTGATTCCTTGAAATTCTTGCCATTAGCGTAGGCGGCTAGAAAACCAGAGCCGAATGCATCGCCGGCGCCAGTAGCGTCTTTGATAGGAACATCTTCGTAGAGACCGAGGCGGTAAACTTCTTTGTCATCGGTTGCGATAGCGCCTTGATTGCCATCGGTAATGATAGCGGCTGGTACATAATTGCGCACGCGCAGGATCAACTCTTGGAGGGTAGAGCCTACGACTATTTTTTTAGCTTCCTCTTTGTTTAATAAGAGTACATCTACGTCGGATAGAAGCCCAAGGAGTTTGCGTTGGTGGGCAAGTTCAAGATTGCCTGGGTTGAACATGATTTTGGCACCAAGTGATTTGGCTTTAGTAAAGAATTGGTCAAGCATATCCATATTACCGCGGAAAGTAGTGACGTATAACCAATCAGGATAGATGTTTTCGAGGTCGTCTGGGTTTAAAATATCAAATTTGGCAGATGCGCCACGGCAGGTTAGAATGGTACGCTCACCATTTGGCGCAAGAAGTAGTACAGAGTAGCCAGTGTGGATATTTTCAGCGTAACTGACGTAGCTAGAGTCTATGCCTTCATCGTCTAAGGCATTGATAATAGCGGTACCGGCAGGATCATTGGCAATACATCCCATGAAAATAGATTCATGGCCATTGCGAGCGAAGGTAGTTGCAGCGTTGGTGGCGCCGCCGCCAGTACTAAATTGGATTTTGTCGATGTCGACTTTGGTGCCGAGCTCAAGTTGATTGAAAAAGCCGCGGCTGTTCGTGCCGAAATCGTCATGATCAATGAGGTAGACATCTTGCAACGCAGCGCCCACCGATACGATGCGTGCCATTATAGCGGTTCCTCCTTTTCGGTTTCGGCGTTGAGCAGAGCGTACATTTGGGCGGGGTCATCTGCTTTAGCGATAGCGCTGCCGACATTAATCACATGAACGCCGGCGTGCATAATTGGACGGATGTTCTCAAGATTAGCGCCACCATCCCAACCAACTTCGATGCCGTGGTGGATGTCGCTAATTAGCTCGGCTTTTTCGGCTAGTAATAAGTCTGCTTCGCCGCCGTATTCTCCAAGGCGGCCAGAGAAGATCATGGCATGGTCGGCAGCGTTGAGAATTGGTTTAATGGCGCCCGGATAGACACCTTTGACGATGGCTACGCCAACGCGCATGCCGTTTTGTTTGAGAATATCAAAGATAGGCAGAAGATCCTCACTAGCTTCAGCGTGAAAAATGACAAGATTTGGATGCAATTTAATGATGTTTTCAATGTGGACGGATGGTTTTTTGGTAATCATGTGGAGATCGACCGTCCAACCTTTTGGCCACCAAACGGCAGTTTCATTAATAGTGACATTCGAGGATAGCGTACCATCGGAAATGTCGATATGCGCGCGGCGCACAAAAGGATAATATTTTTTAATAATTTCTTTATATTGAGTTGGACTATTGGTTAGGATGCTAGGTGCAATAGTTGTAATTGGCATATTATAACTCGTCTAATTTATCGCAACGGCGTTTATATTTTTCGTCTGGTAATGGCTGCGTGCTCATAAAACCATTAATGATTTCGGCGTAGTTGTGAAGATTTTCGTCTGCGGATAGGCAGAGAATGTTGGCATTATTGTGTAAGCGGGTTTCGATGGCTTCCATTGCAGAAGAGCAAATGGCGGCACGAGCACCTTTGAAGCGGTTGGCTTGCATAGCCATGCCTTGGCCAGAGCCACAGAGTAGGATGCCAAAATCGTCGAGGTCAGAATTAGATGTTAGGGCAATGGCGACTTTTTTGGCGTAATCATTAAAGTCATCCTCGGCGTCGTATTCATGGGCGCCAAAATCAGTGAACGGGATTTGGCGGCTTTGTAACCAGCTTAAAATCTCATCCTTGAGTTGAAAGCCGCGATGGTCGGCGCCGAGGTAGACATGCATATTGCTATTGGCCAATCTTGCCGAGATCGGCAGTTAATTCGACGAGGCGATTGCTGTAGCCCCATTCGTTGTCGTACCAAGCGACAACTTTAATGAGGTTACCACCGATAACATCGGTAAGTTTGAGGTCGACAATAGAAGAATGGGAATTACCGCGGTAATCGATAGAAACAAGTTCTTCTTCGGTAGCATCGAGAATGCCTTGATAGTAAGGATCGGCAGCGGCCTTCTTGAAGAGTTCATTGATTTCTTCTACGGAAGTTTCGCGCTTAGTAACGGCAGTAATATCCGAAAGGGAAACTACTGGGGTTGGAACGCGGACGGAAAGACCATTAAATTTGCCCTTGAGGGTAGGAATAGTAAGAGCAGCAGCTTTGCTGGCGCCGGTGGTTGTAGGAACAATGTTTTCAGCAGCTGAGCGAGCTTCGCGGATGTCTTTAGCTGGCGCATCTTGAAGTTTTTGGCTAGCAGTATAACTGTGAACTGTGGTCATCATAGCCTTATCGATACCGATGTTGTCTTCAAGAACTTTCATGACTGGTGCGATACAGTTTGTGGTGCAAGAAGCGTTAGAAACAATAACATCTTCGGCAGTGAGTTGGTCTTCGTTGACGCCGAGGACGATAGTCTTAGCGCCTTCACCCTTAGCTGGGGCAGAAATGACAACTTTGCGTGCGCCGGCGGTAATGTGAGCACGAGCATCTTCAGGATTAGTGAAGAAACCGGTGGATTCAATCACGACATCAACGCCAAGGTCGCGCCAAGGTAAATTGGCAGGATCTTTTTCGGCGAAAACACGGATAGATTTGCCGTCAACGATAATATTTTGGTCGTCGCTCTTAACCTCTTTGTCGTAGATGCCGTAGTTGGAATCATACTTTAAGAGATGTGCGAGCGTTTGTGCGTCAGTAAGGTCGTTGATGGCGACCACTTCGACATCGCCACGATCGAAGGCGATTTTGAATGCGTTGCGGCCGATACGTCCAAAGCCGTTGATAGCAATTCGAACCATGTGTCTTTTTACTCCTAATAATTATTAGATGATACTTATGCTTATTGTACCACATCGGGTGTGCTATGATAAGTAAAAGCCCCAGATTTTCGGGCAACAAATTTGAAAGGAGTGACATGGCAGATTTTAATCAAACCCTCGAGCCAGGAGATTATAAAAATGGAAATATTAATGTAGTAATTGAGATTCCGACTGGCAGTAACCATAAGATTGAGTGGGATCGCAAACGTGCTTGTTTTATGCTCGATCGTATCGAGCCAATGGCATTCGCTAAGCCTTGCAACTACGGCTTTATCCCACAGACGCTTGACGAAGATGGTGATGAGCTTGATGTGCTCGTGATTACTGACCAACCGCTTACGACTGGTATTTATGTTAAGGCTCGCGTACTTGGCGTGATGAAGTTTGTAGATGATGGGGAAGTAGACGACAAGATTATTGCCGTGGTTGATGATGATCGCAATAATGGCGATATGATTAAGACGCTTGAAGATATTCCAAAACGCACGATTGAACAGCTAGAATTCCATTTCAATCATTACAAGGATTTGAAGAAACCTGGCACTACGCAGGTTAAAGGTTTCTTTGGCTTAGATGAAGCAATTAAAGTAATTGAAGCCGCTACGAAACGCTTCTAAAAATCGTGAATTTTTAAGCAAAAACGGTTTCATTCACGTTTTTCAAGGAAATCCCCTCTGTAAAAGTGGGGATTTTTGTGCGGGTGTATAAAAAATTTATGCTTAGTTTTCTGTAAAAATAAGGCGCTTGTGGTATCATAGAACTAAGATAAAACTTAAGGAGGAATCCAAATGGGCTTTATTAAAGCATTTACGGGCGCCCTCAGTGGTAGTTTCGCGAATCAGTGGCTCGAATATATGGCGCCACCAGCTTCCATGACTGATCATGTCTTGTTAGCACGCGCAACCCCAGTGAAGTCGAACGGTAGTGAGAATAACGATGGCGAGGAAAATGCCAACGTGATTTCGAACGGTAGTAAATTCTTGGTTCCAGAAGGCACTTGTTTAATCACCGTAGAAAACGGTGGTATCACTGGTGTGATTTCTGAACCGGGCGGCTATACATACACGACTGAAAACGTGCCTGAAGCTAAGAGTATGTTTTCTGGCGATGGCTTCTTCGCTTCGACCTTTGGTCAAAGCTGGAACCAGTTTAAGTTTGGTGGTCAACCAGGTAACCAACAGGTGGCTTTCTATGTCAATTTGAAGGACATTAAAGGTCTCCACTATGGCACTCAGAATCCTATTCGCTATCGCGATGCGTATTATGCAGGTGCGATGCTTGCTGTTACAAGCAATGGTACTTACACCGTCAAAGTTGTAGATCCTATTCTCTTAATTAAGAATTTGATTCCAGTAGATATCATTTCTGGCCAAGGTCGTAGCTACTTTGAGCTCGGCGAGAGTGATGGCGGCGTCGAAGAAGGTCTGTTTGCAGATTTCATCGGCTCCTTGTCAGTTGCTCTTTCGAATTTCACTAAGGGTGGTAAATCCATTGATGAAATTCAAGGTGGTCAAACTGATTTCGCCAAGAATGTAAACGAAGCCGTAGAAGAGAAAGCACAATGGGGCACCAAGTATGGTCTCGCCGTTGTTGACGTATCTCCAATGGGCCTCGACTGGGACGAAACTTCCTCCAAGCTTATTACCGAGAAATTCAACACTGGCTTCCTCATGCAAGGTGGTGTTGGCGCTGCTTATGCGCAAACCCAGATTGCCGAAGGTGTCAATGCTGCTGGCAATAATGCCGGCACCGGTGGCCTAATGGGCATGGGTATGGGCGTTGGCATGATGGGCGGTACGGCCGGCATGACTCAGCCAGTTGGCGACAACCCAGTTGTTGCTCAACAACAAGCTCAAGCTGCCGCTGCGGCTCAGCCAGCTGCTCCTGCTGCTCCAGAGACGCCAGCAACTCCAGAAACCCCAGCTACACCAGCTGCGGAGTAATTCGGAGAGATTGCTCTAAATGGCTACTGATAAGCCAAAATTTGAGTTGCATCGCTGCCCCAATTGTGGGGGCAGCGATGTGGCCATTGATATGGGTGAAGGAAAACTACGCTGTAATTTTTGTCAGACTTTGTTTGAGGGCAAAAAAGTAAACGCGGCCGGTGGCGTTGAAAAGCTACGCGGCAAAGTGGTAGAAGAAGGCGCAGAAGATATTATTCCGAGCGAAGAAATCATTGTAACTTTTAAATGTCCATCTTGTGGTGCAGAAGTGGTGATAGATGCAAACGAGAAAACGAGTGCGTCTTGTCACTGGTGCCGTCATATTTTTTCGCTGGTGGATAAAATTCCAAACGGCGCAGTGCCAGATTTAGTGCTGCCGTTTAAGATGAAGAAAACAGTTGCCGAACAAAAGATTCGGAGCTGTCTAGATACGTATCGCGAAAAGATAGATAAAACCTTCTATGATCAATTCAATCCAAAAGATATTCGTAGCGTATATTTCCCATATTTTATTGTGGACGTGAACGCTCATGAAACGATGAAGGGAGATGTTGAGAAGGTTGCTGATGTGGATAAAGATAAGAAGACACCGCCGTGGACGATTGAGCAACATTATTTGACTTTGGATTATGATTTGTTGATTGATGATTTGACAGTAGAATCATCAGCAGCGCGATTAAATCAAAATCGTGATGTGAATTCAAATAATATTATCAATGCAATTTTGCCATTCGATACTGAGAATGCGGTAGCGTGGGATGCGAATTTTATCCGTGGCGTTGCAGCCGAAAAGCGGAATGTGAACACGAGGAGACTACGCGAGGTAGTAATGCTTCAGTGCGGTGATGTGGCGCGCCAAGAAATAATGAAGAAAATTCCTAGCTATAAGCGCGGTGCGCGGTGGGATGATGAACATCTAGATCTACGGGGGATTAAGTGGAAGGCAGCGTATTTGCCAGTTTGGTTATATAGTTATGAGCGCGAGGGTGATAAGCGAATTTATTATATAGCTGTTAATGCACGTTCTGGCGAGACAGTCGGCTCGATGCCGGCGCCGAAGTTAGGTGAACGCATATCGACAAAAAAGCGCGCGCGTCATGAGCATGAGCATGAGACGCGAGTAGAGATTCGGAATTTTGAGATAAAAGACGTAGAAAAAGGCACAACGCAGGCATGGTTACCAGAGATGGTAGGCCGAAACGATAATCGTGCGATTGGGTCGTTAGCGACTGGGCGCGATGATATGTTGTTATCCGAAAAACGTAATTATGAGAATGGCAAAGGTTACGCCGAAGAAACGAAGAAGAACAAAAAGGAAAAGACAGCCAGCGAAAAGTTTTTTGATTCGATTCTGGGGCCGCTTTCTGAAGGTTCGGAGAAGAACCCGGTTAGATATATAGCGACGGTGATTGGTTTATTGATTGTCGCGGGTTTGATAGTGGTGGCGTTTTTCTCGGCTATCTATGGTTTGATTTGGTAAAAATAAGGGAGGTAAAATGATTCAGAACGATAAAAATGGCATGAACCGCTGTCCAAAATGTGGTGCATCAGATGTATCTTTGAATCCCAAAACGGGACAACTGAAATGTAATTTTTGTCGTGCGGAGTTTGCGTCGTCGGCTGTAAACGCTTTTGGCGGAGTGGAAGATTTGAAGGGGGAAGTGGTTTCAGAGGGTGCGACTAATATTATTCCAGGTGAAGATATCATTTTAACCTTAAAATGTCCGGCTTGTGGTGCGCAAGTTGTGATTAATACCGAAGAAGTTACGAGCGCACGTTGTCACTGGTGCCGACATACTTTATCGATTAATGAGAAGTTACCGAATGGCGCAGTGCCAGATTTGGTGTTGCCATTTAAGATGGAAAAGAAATCTGCTGAAGCCAAGATTCGTGAGTTTGTTGATAAGCGCCAATTCTTTGCGCATCCAAAATTTAAGGCGGAGTTTACCACCGAGAATATAATGGGCGTTTATTTGCCATATATGGTAGTTGACGTAAATGCGCATGCGTATTTAGCCGGTGAGGCGGAGCATTTAGTGCGTAGCTATACAGTGGGCAGTGGCAATAATCAGCGGCGTTATTATGATGCGGATGCGTATGACGTGACGCGCGAATTTGATGTTTTAGTGGATGATTTGACGGTTGAGGCTTCGAGCGACAAATTGAAACAAGATGTACGTGCTAATACGAATAACGTGATTAACGCTATTATGCCGTTCGATACGGAAAACTGCGTTGGCTGGAATCCAGGTTTTTTGCGTGGATATGCGTCAGAAAAACGTGATACAAATATTGATTTGCTACGCCCGATCATGAAAGAACAAGTGGGAGATGTGGCACGTTATCGTGTAAAAGAGAGCATGACTTTCTATAATCGTGGTACGAAATGGACCAACGAGAAGGTAGACATTAAAGGTGCTAGTTGGAAAGCGGCATATCTTCCGGTTTGGCTTTATAGTTATTTGCAAGATGACGACAAAGGGAAGATGTTGCATTATGTCGCGGTGAATGCGCGTACGGGTGAGACTATGGGGTCGGTGCCAATTAATAAAACGAAGTTGTTGACGATTTCGATTATTATAGAGATTATTGGTATTTTCCTTGGTTTAACTTGGATTAAAATGTTTATCGGTGCGGACGATAGTGATATCTGGATGGCTGGTTTGCTTGGTTTTACGCCAGGCTTTCTGTTCTATTGGATTAAGAAGGCGCGCTATCGCAACATGGATGCACGCCATACTTACGAAAAAGAGACAAAGTCGACAGTGAATAACATGAAACAGACAGATAATTTGCGCGAACATCGCAAGCGCTTACGCAATTCACGAATTGAAGGCGAGAATGGCAATAACGTAAAAGGCGTAATTGCTAAGAATGGCGAGAAGATGATGGGGCAGAAGATGGCGGAATATCTTGGTATAGATAAAATGATTGGCACAGCGCCAGGACAAAAGATAAAAGAACGCGAAAATCAGAATGACAACAAAAAGTAAAACAGTACTACGTTGTCCACATTGTGGTGGGTCAGATATAGCTCCGGATGAAAAAACCGGCAAGCTAAAATGTAAGAGCTGTAAACAATTAATTGACGCGAAGAGCGCTAATGCAAAAGGCGGTGTTGAGAAACTGTCTGGTAGGATTATTGGCGAGGGATCGCAAAAGATAATTCCGAGCGAAGATGTAGTCTTGACGCTAAAATGTTCGTCTTGCGGCGCAGAAGTGGTTATTAACACTGACGAAGCACTGACAGCCAAATGCCCATGGTGCCGACATATTTTGTCAGTGACAGATAAATTGCCAAACGGTGCTGTGCCAGATTTGGTATTGCCATTCAAACTGACACGCGCAGAAGCTCATGAGAAAATGAAGGAGTTTTTAACGGAGCGTTTGAAATATGCCGATCCGGAACTAGAGAAGAACTTCAGCATAGATAATATTCAGGGTGTATTTATGCCGTATGTTGTAATAGACATGCGTGTTGATGCGCAGCTTTCGGGTACAGGCGAAGAGTTAGTACGTCGCTATACGGTTGGATCTGGCGATGACGAGGAAACGCGATACGACGTAAATGTATATAAGGTTGAAAGAGTTTTTGAGCTTGAAGTTGATGATTTAACAATTGAAGCTTCGAGTAAGAGGCTGAACCATGATAGGCGCGAAAATACGAACAACGTCATCAATGCGATTATGCCGTTTGATACCGAAAATGCTGTGGATTGGGATCCGCGTTATTTGCGTGGATTTACGTCTGAAAAGCGTGATTTGGATGTTGACGAATTAGACATAAAAGCAAAACGCCAGACGGAAGATATTTTGAAATATCAATTAAGTAGCTCATTAGTAAAATATGATCGAGGTGTTTGTTGGGATTTGGTGCGCCTAAAACAGAGTGGCGTGAAATGGAAAACGGCGTATTTGCCAGTGTGGTTATTTAGCGTCGCACAGCAAAGTGGCGAGAAAGTAATATTGCATTATGTAGCGGTGAATGCGCGTACGGGTGAGACGCATGGTAGTGTGCCGATGAATAAGAAAAAAATATTAATGACGATATTTTTGTTCCCATCGATTGTATTGTTTTTGAGTTTGTTACTATCTTTAGCAATAAAGACGGAGATGCTGCCGTACGCCTTGGCGATAGTGCTGAGCCCTTTGCGGGTAGTTGGAGTGTACGCGTCAATTATTTGGTTTTTCGTCTTTGGCATTATAATGCTCGTAAAAATGCGCAAGTATCGCGAAAACGATGCGCGGCATGATTTTGAAGCAGAGACGCGCGCAAAGATTACGAAACTTGAGGAGAATGATGAATTGTTAGAGTTTGTGCATGGGATGCACAATTCGATGATGTTAGACCGTAACGATAATAAAAAGTCAGATGTTGATGGGTCGCGAAAGACTACGATTGAAAAGAAGCCACAGAATTCCACCCGCGGGCAGATAATTGTTGGGGTGATTATTGCATTTTTGATTTTGGAATTTTTGGGGCCAATTTTGGCTTTAATTATGATGGCTTTTGTTTGGTAAACAGATAAGAGTGATATACTATAAAGTATTATGAAACTATATAATACTTTAACGCGCAAAATAGAAAATTTTGAGCCGCAAGATGCGGAGCGGGTTAAAGTTTATACTTGTGGTCCTACCGTGTATAGCTTTGCCCATATTGGCAACTTTACTTGCTATGTTTACTGGGATTTATTGGTGCGCACTTTGCAATCACAGGGTTATAAGGTGGATCGGGTTTTGAATATCACTGATGTTGGCCATCTAACTTCTGATGCTGATGAGGGTGAGGATAAGATGGAAAAAGGTGCTCGCCGGGAGGGGAAAACAGTATGGGAGGTAGCCGAAATGTATATGAACGATTATTTAAAGAATTTTCGCGCCTTAAATATGGTAGAACCAACGCATATATGCCGTGCTACGGATTATGTCAAAGAGGATATGGCCTTAGTAGATGCCCTAGATGAAAAAGGATATCTATACGATACGACAGATGGTTTATATTTTGACACATCGAAGTTTCCGACTTATGCAGATTTTGCTCATCTGGATTTGGATCACTTGAAGGCAGGAGCAAGAGTTGAATTCAGCAACGAAAAACGCAACGTTTCGGATTTTGCGGTTTGGAAATGGATACGCGATGGCGAGGACCATGCAATGCAATGGGAATATCGTGGTCGGATGGGCTATCCTGGATGGCACATCGAATGTGCGACGATTATTCACGAGGTATTAGGCGAGCCAATCGATATTCACTGTGGCGGTATTGATCATATTCCAATCCATCACACGAACGAAATTGCTCAGCTTGAAGGCGCCTATGGTAAACAAATGTCAAAGTTTTGGTTACATAATAATTTCATTACGATTGAGGGGCAGAAGATTTCTAAATCGCTTGGTAATGTATATATGTTCGACGATTTGGCAAAACGTGGCTATACGCATATGGATTACAAGATGTGGGTATTGCAGGGCCATTTCCAAAGTGAACGTAATTTCTCATTTGAAGATTTAGCGGCAGCAAAGCAGCGATTACTGAATTATCGGAATTTTGCGGCTTTGCGTTGGCAAAAAGATGCTACGGGTTTAAGCGCGACAAAGGATGCCATGATGACACAATTGGAAAACAACTTAAATTCGGCAGGTGCATTGGCGGAGTTGGATAAAGTGATGGCGCAAAATGTGCCGGATACGGAATTTGTACAATTCTTGGATGATATATTCGGTCTGAATATAGAGCAGAGCTCGCCGGATATTTCGCCAAAATTGAAACAGATGATTGTTGAACGTTCGAAGGCAAAGCAGGCAAAAGATTTTGCTAAAGCCGATGAGTTGCGCGATAAAATTGCGGCAGAAGGAATTGCGTTGCTCGATGGTGCGGGCGGAACAATTTGGCAGTACGCCTAAAAAATATCCCCCAGTTTGGGGGATATTTTTAAGCAATTAATTTGTTTTCAGGCTTAATTTCTTCGGTGGATTTTTTCTCGGGAGCTTTATTGAGATTGCTGCCGTTGAGTTTGCCGTCATCCATAAAGTCGGCGGCATATTCTTCGAGAAGAATCTTAATACAGCCAGCGATTGGGATAGAGATAATGGCACCAACTAAACCAAAGGTATAGACGCCGATGGTAACAGCAGAAAGGATGATAAGTGCAGGAAGATTCATGCCTTTGCCTTGAATTTTTGGCGAGATGATATTGGATTCGATTTGGAGATAAACGATAGTGTAAATAAGGAAGGTGATGCCCGCACCGAGAGAGTTAAAACCTAATAGCAATGCGACAATGGCGCCGCCAATGAATGAACCGAACATTGGTATTAGACTAAAGACGCCAGTAATGAGACCGAATGGGAAAGCAAAGCCGGGAGTAATGCCAAAGACGAGACAAATGATAAACACGGCGATTGCGGTGGCACAAGCATTAATGAGGCCGACTGTAACGGCACTAGAAACGTATTGTGAAACGGTTTGGGCAAGTTTATGCAACATGGCCTTAGTACGTTTGACGTTGTCAGTTGGGCGGAAATTATCCCAGAATTGTTTCGTGAGGCTTGGGCCTTCAGTAAGGATAAAGAAGGCGAGTACGAGCGAAAGAATGATAACTGCAATGGCGCTTCCGACGGAGGTGATAGAGCTAGTGAGAATATTGCCAAGGTCGGCAACAAAGGCATTTGAGAAATTATTCACGACTTGCATGAGCTGATCTTGGAGATTTTCTATGCCAAGAGAGTTGCCAATTTTGTCAAAGAGACTAACGCCATGAGTGGCGTTATTAATGATGCTAGGTAGGTTACTAAGAAAACGAATAGATTCGTTAACGATAGTAGGAAAAACGATGGACACAAAGGCAATAATGAAACCAACAACTAGGATGTAGGCGAGAGCAATGGAAAAATTACGACTCTTGCTCGGGAAAATGCTGGCGAGTTTTTTAACAAGTGGGGAAATGGCGAGCGCAAAGAAAATGGCGGCGCCGATAATCATGAGGCCAAAGCTAGCCTTGAATAATAGATAGCCAGCTGCTACAAAACCAATTATTACTAACCAGAAGCGAATAAAGGTTTTAGTATCGATCTGGACCTTAGTTGTGGTACTCATGCTTATATTGTAGCATTTTTTAAGTTATAATATAGGCATGATTGTGCCAGACATAGAAATGCAGGTTATTAATAAAACCGTAGAAATACCGGAAAATATCCGTAAAACAACGTTGGGGCTCTATAGTGCGGCTGCTGCGTTGGAATTAATAATAATAATTTTTTGTATTACTGTCTCAAAAGATTTAATTGGCGGTTATCTAGGTTTCCTATTGCCATTTGTAATAGCCGTCGGCATGGCAGTATACGGAGTTATGGACTTAATGAATAAGAAGGCTAAGGCTAATCAACATCGACTAGTTTGGATGTTAGATATGATTATTTTTGGAATTGCCGGCATAGTAGGAATAGTAGCTGGCATTTTAGACCTAGTTAATATTATTCTGCCGATTTTGTTCTTTGTAGCGGCAGCTGGTGCATCATTCTTTGCTTATCGTATTTATAAGATTACGAAGTTCCGCCTAGATTCTTAGGCGCCATAATATTTGCGCATAAAGTCGGACATATATTCTTCAAAAGTGTCGTTGAGGATGCTTTCGCGGATTTTGTCGACCACCTTGACGACGAAGTGTTCGTTATGAATGCTGGCAAGAGTTTTACCGGTGATTTCGTCGACTTTATATAAGTGGTGCAAATATGAAGCGTTGTAATTTTTACAACAATAACAATCGCAATCTGGGTCAATCGGGGTAAACATCTCACGATATTTGGCGTTTTTGATATTAACGCGGCCATATGGCGTATAGAGGGCGCCGTTGCGAGCCTGTCGCGTAGGGGCAACGCAATCAAAAGTATCGCATCCATACATGGCGCCAAGAAATAAATCACGCGGTTCAGAACCCATACCTAAAAGATGTCGTGGTTTATCGTTTGGCAGGATTTCATTTGTAAGCTTTATAATGGCGGCAGTTTCGGGAGTTTCGGTAGTGTAAAGAGAACCAATACCATAGCCATCAACTGGCTGGGTTGCCATTAATTCGGCAGATTCGCGGCGCAAATCTTCAAATAGGCCACCTTGAACGACGGCGTAGAGATACTGTTCTGGCTTACCGTTTTTGGCAGCTTCGGCGGCGAGGCGTTGATGCTCTTTGATATTGCGCGGTAGCCAATCGTGGGTGCGTTTCATGGCTTTGGCGACGAGGTTTTTATCGGTAGAGTCGATGGCTTGATCGAAGGCCATGTGGATGTCGGCGCCGATTTTCCACTGTGCTTGCATAGAAATTTCGGGATTCATGCGAATTTTATCGCCGTTATAGTGAGACTTAAAAGTTACGCCATCGTGGTCTATTTTGGCATCGGTAAGTGAGAGCATTTGAAAACCGCCGGAATCAGTAAAACTTGGGCCATGCCAGCTGGTCCATTCAGCAAAGCCACCACCTTTTTCAATTAAATCTGGGCCGGGTGCGAGAATGAGATGATAAGTATTTGCGAGAATAGCTTGCGAGCCAAGTTCGCGCATTTCGGCGTGGGTGATGGCTTTGACGGATGCGCGAGTGGCGGCGCCTACAAAAGCTGGCGTTTTAATATCGCCATGTGGGGTATGGATGATGCCGGCGCGCATTAATCCGGTTTGTTTTTCGATGTCAAATTTCAACATATGAACATTGAATCTCCATAACTTAATAATTTATATCCGCTTGAAGTTGCATGATCGTAGGCTGGTTTGAGATGGTCCCAGCCAGCGAAGGCGGCAGCGAGCATAAGGACGGTGGACTTTGGAGCATGAAAGTTCGTAACCAGGCCATCAATAATTTGAAAATTGAAACCTGGATAAATAAAAATATCGTCTTCGCCAGCGGTTTTGCCAGTTTTGGCCCAGTATTCTAGTGTACGTGTAACAGTGGTGCCAACGGCGATAACGCGATGGCCGGATTGTTTAGTGGCCTCAATAGCGGCAATAGTTTCGGCTGGAATATGAAACCATTCGGAATGCATGTGGTGTTCTTCGATATTGTCACTACGAATAGGAAGGAAGGTACCTAGGCCAACATGTAGAGTAAGGTACTGGATCTGGACACCTTTATCGGTGAGTTTTTGCATTAAATCTCTAGTCATGTTGAGGCTGGCTGTAGGTGCAGCAGCAGAACCAAGTTCTTTGGCCCAAATGGTTTGATAGCGTTTAATGTCGTCTGCGTCAGCATCGCGATGAAGATATGGGGGAAGTGGGACATTGCCGTAATCGGCGACGATTTTGGTAAGTTCGCGGTTGGACGTGACGGTAGCGGTACCGTTGCCGAGAATTTCTTGGATAGTAATAATGTCGTTGGTTTTACTGTCATCGGCAATGTTTTTAACTGTTAATTGATCGCCAGTATGAAGTTTTCCGCGATACATAACATGATCAATATTACCATCGTGTTTTTCAAGAACAACAAGTTCGCGCGGACGGCCATCTGGAAGTTCAGTAAAAACACGTGAGCGCATGACGCGAGTATCGTTAAGAATAATGAGGTCGCCTGGATTCAAAAAATCAGCTAGATTGGCATAGTGCGAATCAATAATATCGCCCGTATGACGATTAAGAACGAGCAGACGCGTTGTGCCGCGGATTTTTGGTGGGCGTTTGGCGATGCATTCTTCTGGCAAATTGTAGCTGTAATCGGAAACCAACATATTTGTATATTATATAATTTTTCAGTTCTTTTGGCCAGTATGCTTAAGATAGAACTTTGGTAATATATGAGTTTTGCGGTATGATAAGCATAGACAGAATGGATGATAAGACGGAATTAGAAAAAATCGGCTTCAAGAATGGGGAGGTTGATTTTGATGAGCAGATTGCGGATTTAGAAAAACCGCATATCGATCCTAATCCCGAGCCGGCACCGCCTGCTATGCCGCCAGATGAGGAAGTAGATGAGGCAATCGCAATTGACAATAATACAGTGATGGACTCGAGGTTAGACGGAAAAGCTCACGTGCATATGGTGGCGATTGTTTGTAGTTTAGTAGGACTTTTGGTTGTGGCGGTAATTGGCGGTTCATTGCTTGCGGTGGCGAAGATTCAAGATACGTATGATGGCCCAGATAAGGAACCGGCGACTAATGATACGCCAAAACAGGAAGAGAGCATTGTTGAAGAAAATAATGAAGAAGAAGCGCCAGTGCAAGAAGTTGCGCCGGTGAGCGAAATAGAAGTTGAGCGTTTTATCGGCTCAGAGGAATTAGGCTTTTTGAAGGTTGAAACATATTGGCGTCAGATTAGTTTGGCTGATAGCGCAATTACGAACCGCGCGATTTACGAAAATGGAAATTATTATATTACGATGGCAGATAGCGGGATAAGTGCAAAAACTCCTTCAGCGTTGGCGGATGAGTGGCGGGCAAAATTAGAAATTGAGAGTGCAGAAAGTGTGGAGCAGGGCGTGGTGGATATGGGTGGCATTTTGGCTTCGCAATTAAAGGGCTATTATCGGGAGCAAAATATTTGGACGGTTACGTGGTTTTTTAAAACCGAAGATGGACATTTACGTTATATTGCGATGGAAGGGCCAAGCAAAACGAATAAATTTTTTGCAATTCCGAATACGTATCGTTTGAAGAAATAGGAGAGAAATATGCAAAATAAAACAAAAATATTAGGCTTAATTGCGGGGATTGCATTGATTTTATTTTCAATTGGAATATTTATTTATACGTCTACGAATAGTATCTGCAAGATTGGCCCAGCAATGTGCGGCAGTAAGGAGTGGGCTGCTGATATTGGATTGTTTCTTGGTTTGCTAGCGATAATTCTATCGTTTTGCAATTTTAATAAAAACGGCAAAGAAACAGTTTCGAAACGTAACCCCAAAAGGCTGAATGGGCTGACGATTTTTGGAATAATATTGATTATTATAAGTATTGCGATGGCCATTGTTGGTTTTGGTAATAATACTTATACTTTGGCGGCGGCGGTTTTTTCGGCGACAATGATTTTGTTGGCTGTTCCGGTTGCGGTAGCAGGTATTGCCATTACTAGCATCGGTGTTTATAACGCAATAAAACATAAAAAATCTCATCCGATATTAGTGTCTATCTTTGTGATTGGGATTGTTACGATGTTAGTCTTTTTGCTTTAGGCTCAGATAATTGCCTCTTTATCGCTTAGCATATTATTGTAATTTTTTTCGTCTATAACAATCTCATTCATTTTGCTGATTTCATTATAATACACTCTTGCAGATGCGGTTTTTGCGTCGAAATATGTTATAATATGTATCTAATTATGAGTTTACAAATAGGAATTGTAGGATTAGCAAATGTTGGAAAGAGCACGCTTTTTAATGCGTTGACGAATGCGGGGGCGCTGGCGGCAAATTATCCATTTGCAACGATTGAACCAAATACGGGTATTGTTGGCGTGCCAGACGAACGTTTGCAGGTTTTGGCGAAGATGTACGATTCGGATAAAATTGTACCGGCGACGGTGGAGTTCGTAGACATTGCGGGCTTGATTGCTGGTGCATCGAAAGGTGAAGGTTTAGGAAATAAGTTCTTGGCGAATATTCGTGAATGCAAAGTGATTTGCCACGTAGTACGGGTTTTCGCGGATAGTAACGTAACGCACGTGGCGGGTGGTCCAGATCCGAAACGCGATATAGAGACAGTTGAGACGGAATTAGCGTTGGCAGACATTGAAACGCTTGAGAAGACCTTGCCGAAGATTCAAAAAGAGGCACGCGGGGGCGACAAAGAGGCGGCTAAGCGTGCTGAGCAAGCCGCAAAAGCTCTGGAAGACTTGGAATCTGGCATTTTGCATATTGAGGCGGTAGATGGGTTAGATTTGTTGTCGGCGAAGCCGGTGTTCTATATGTTTAACCTTGATGAGGAAGAATTGGCGGATGAGGCGAAGAAGGCTGAGTTGGCCAAGATGGTAGCGCCACGGAAGTGCGTGTTTGTGAATGCGAAGCTAGAATCAGAGATGGCGGATATGGCGCCAGAGGAGAAGCAAGAATTTTTGGATAGCTATGGCATTAAAGAGGATGGTTTGAGCCAATTAGTGCATGTGGCTTACGACACGCTGGGTTTGCAGAGCTATCTGACGGCAGGCAAGAAAGAGACGCGCGCCTGGACGATTCCAAAGGGCGCAACGGCACCAGAGGCGGCGGGTGTAATTCATACCGATTTTCAACGGGGCTTTATTGCAGCTACGATTTGTTCTTATGATGATCTGGTGCGACTAGGGTCAGAAAAAGCCGTGCGCGAAGCTGGTTTAATGCGAACGGAAGGCAAAGATTACGTGATGCGCGACGGGGATGTGGTCGAGTTTAAATTTAACGTATAAAAACTGGCAAAAATAAGTGTAAATTGTTTGCTTTTTTCTTTGAGCTTATGCTAAAATTACTGTATGAGCTTAGGTTATGGTGTGGGCGAGTTCTTCGCGTTAGATATCGGAACAGACGCGCTCAGAATGGTACAGTTATCAGGGAACATCCAACACGGATGGGTACTTGAGCGTTTCGCGTACGTACCAGTTAGTCGCCAGATTTTGCAAGATAGTAGTGATGCAGGACGTCGCCGTTTAGGAGAGACGATTGCTAGTGCTGCCTCGCAGGCTGGCATTAAGACGAAAAACATAGCCTTGGGTATGCCTTCAAATAAGAGCTTTACGACGATTATTGAGATTCCAACGCAAGATAGGCGTTCAATGGAAAAGATTATCCGCTATCACGCCGATCAGTATATTCCGATGTCGATTGATGATGCAAAGGTAGATTATGTGATTTTAGGTCCTAGCCCGAACGATCCGAAAATTACAGAGGTGCTGTTGTCTTGTACGACGATTCAGTATGCCGAGGAACGTATGGAAGGTGTGGAGGCCTATGGGTTTAATCTTGTAGCGCAAGAGCCAGATCCGATTGCAATGTCGCGCGCTTTGACACCTCCAGGCTCTACGGATGCGAAATTGATTATTGATTTCGGCGAAGATTCAACTGATTTGTCGATTGTCTATGGTGCGCCACGCTTGGTGCGTATGTTGCCTGGTGGTTTGACTGTATTGGTGCGTACTGTAGCGAACTCTTTGAACGTAAAAGAGAGCCAGGCGCGTCAGTTTATTTTGAAATTCGGTTTGGCACAAGATAAGTTGGATGGCCAGGTGTTCAAGGCATTGGATTCTACTCTTGAGAGTTTTGCGGGTGAGTTGACGAAATCAGCTCGCTTCTTCCAGACGAAGTATCCAAATGCGAAGGTGGGCAGTGTGATTCTGTCTGGTTTTGCTGGTATTATTCCATTTATGGCCGAGTATATTGAAGCGAAGACAGGTATTCAGACGATTCAGGGCAACCCATGGCAGATGGTGCGTGTAACACCGCAACAGCAACAAGCTTTGGCGCAGGTCGCAGCTGAGTTTTCGGTGGTGATTGGTTTAGCGGAAAGGACAAATAGTAGGTAGTATGTACGAAATAAGCCTAGTCCCAGATGTTAAAGGGGAGATGATTAAGCAACAGAAGATTCGCAATTTGGTCTTCATGATTTGTGTGATTGTAGCGAGTGCTTGCGGTGGCGTGATTTTTATTCTTATTGGTATTTCTGGTGGTCAGAGCCTTAAGATTTCGGCACAGCAGACTGAAATCGAATGTCGCTCTAAAGGTGGACAGACGACTAGCGGTGTGAGATGCGATAGTAGCAAATATGGCACTGCAATTCAGCGTTTTGAAAACGTTACCGAGCTTTTAACGCTTCAAGATCAGATGCGTAATATTAATTTGCTCAATGCTAGAAAACTAAAATATTCTCGCATGTTCCCATATTTGGATGTATTGCTTCCAGAAGGCGAAAACACGATTAAGGTTAACAAGTTAAGCTTTTCAGTACAGAGTAACACAATATTCTTTGATGGTATTGGTCTTTCGACAAATGGTACTAACACGCGTGCAATCGAGGCCTTCAAGAAGAAGGCACAGATGTCCTACTACGATAAAGGATCCTACATGGCAATGAATAACTTAACTGGTAGCTACGAAGAGATTCCGTCCTTCTGTATGGAAGAGAAAGTTGAGAATGGTCGCATTATTGGCATTTATCACCAGGGTGAGCCTGGCTGTGGCGTTTCGATGCTCTATGACGAGAAGAAAGAAGAAGCTCCTAAAGAGGAGAGCGAGGGCGAAGGTGAGGGCTCCGAAGAGAAACAAGAAGAAGAGACTAAAAAAGTTGAGAAAAAAGACATTCGGATTTTGCGTAGCTATAAGAGCTCAGGAGAAAAAGAAGCTTGCAAGGCTGGCAATAACATAAAGGGCAAAGCTACGATTGACTGTACGAAAGGTTTTTATTTCGAAAGCGACTGTATCTCTTATAAGGATGACGGCAATATTGACAAAGATGGAACGGTTCAAACATGTCCGATTATTACTGCGGCCATTTACACTTCTGAACCTAGTGTTGGTAGGGATTCAGATGGTAATTTAGTGGCTTCATTTGAGGCATCGGTGCCATTTAATATTGAAATATTCTATGCATCCAATAAACATGTGATCATCGTTGGTCCATCAAGGCAGAACGTAACAGATAGCTACGTACAGGTGCGCGATATGTTCACAGAGGCGCCAGAGACGGAGGGCTTGTAATATGGCAAAGAACGATAAAGGTAAAAGTAAGGGCGTAGCATTCGCGAAGCGCGCGAAGATTTCAAAAGCGCAGCAAATGATGCTGATGGCAATTGGTGGTACTGCTTTAGTGTTTGGCATTACGGTTGTGGGCGTTATTTATTTAATAAAAGTAATTCGTTTTAATGTAGTGATTATTGACGCGAAAGACGAGTCGATTGCCGGATTCGTAAGAGTTCAAAACAACTTAAAGAATATATCATCTAAGATTGGCGCTTTGGCGAGTAGCGAGAAGCTTGAATCGGTGGCAAATAAACGTGAAGATGAAGAATGCAAGGAGTTTCGAAATCAAGGTTTCGAATATAGCCTTTCTACGATTAATACCGCTAGGACTTGCTCCGCTTTACGCGTGATTCCGGATACGCTGCCTTCGTCTGTCAACCAAGAGGCTACGACTTCGTCCTTGAACTGGTTAATTAATACCTCTGAGGCGCATTTGGAAGGTATTTCTTACCGCAAGACTAGTAGTCTAAGATTTAAACAAGCTACTGACTCTAAAGGTAATGTCGATGTGGCTAATACAATTACTGCTACGCCGATTGAATTGAGCTTTGAGGTGCAGGATTCTTCGACTAAGATTATGAATATGCTAGATGTAGTGGAGAAGTCTATCCGTAACTATGATGTGTACTCTATTACGATGGAGTGGTCAGAAGGACATATAAAGATTAATGGCTCTTATACTACATATTATTCAGCACCAAAGACTATTGAGATTAAAACAAAACAGGTTTGTGCTAGTAAAGAGAGTAAAAAATGCACAGCCGGAAAGAAGAGTAAGTAGGTATGAAGGGTACAGATATAGCATTAGTAATCTTCATCGGAATGGTTTCGTTCGGTATCTCCTTTTGGTTGGGCAATATGATTTTAGGTGATCCAAATGACCGAACTGAACAAATTACCTATATGGATGTGTTGTCTGATGATTTGAATGAACCGACTGGCGAGGTTTTTAACCCGAAGGCATATAACCCAACAGTTGAAGTTTTTGTGGGTGAGTGCGAAGAAGGCTTTACGTATGATAGCGAAAACGAACGCTGTATTGATGCGAGTGGCAATGTTCAAGGTGATACTGACGATGACGATGAAGATGAAGACAATGGCAACGAAGGCGGTGGGGAAGAAGGCGGTGGGGACCAAAACAATCCAACTCCTGGAGACTAAAACATGCTTCTAACCAAGGAGCTACAGGATAAAGTCGTATCTTTGCTGGTCGAAGATGGGCTAGTTGATGCGAATTTGGTGAAAAAGACCTATGCGGAAGTTGCAAAGACTGGCCAGCCGATTTTGGCGGTCTTAAAAGGAAAGAAAATTGCCACAGATGACTGTATCCAGCATGCAACTGCTGTTATCACGAATGTTCCATATGTAGATTTGCGTCGCTGTCGTTTTAATAAAGACGCTTTGCAAAAAATTCCACAAGACGTTGCGCAACGCTCTAAGGTAATTCCGTTGAAAGAAGAAGATGGACAGCTATTCATCGCCATGCTTGATACGACGAACGTTCAGCGCACGGACTATATCTCGACTTTGACTAAAATGCCGCTGCGCCAGTTGATGACTTCTGAAGCTGGTATTGAAAACGCTTTGATGCAATATGTGGCCGACTTGAAGGCGGTCAATAAGGCAGCGAAAGATTCCGAAAAAGATGCTAATGGTGAAGATGAAGTCCAAACAATTACGCAGGACTCGCCAATCTCGAAAGCCCTTAGCTCAATTTTGGAGTATGCAGCCAAGTCGAAAGCATCAGATATCCATATTGAGCCGCTTGAACATTCGTTAGTAATTAGGATGCGTATTGATGGTGTGTTACGCCAAACGATGGAGCTGCCAAAATCAATTGAGCCGGCTCTGATTTCGCGCATTAAGATTATGGCACGTCTAAAGATTGACGAACACCGCATTCCGCAAGATGGTCAGTTTGCTGTGATTGTAAATAAGAACGCAATTGACCTTCGTATTGCAACCTCGCCAGTGGTTTGGGGTGAGCAGGTGGTGATTCGTCTTTTGGATAAATCTGGTACTTCGATGGAAGTTGAGAAGATGGGTATGACTGGCCGCGCACTTGCCGATGTGCTTGAGGGTATCTCGAAACCGAATGGTATGATTTTAACTTCTGGCCCGACTGGTTCTGGTAAGTCTACGACTTTGTATGCTTTGATTAAGAAGATTAAGAATGAGACAATTAATATCGTAACGCTTGAGGATCCGGTTGAGTATAAGATGGATGGGGTAAACCAGATTCAGGTGAACGTGGATGCCGGTTTAACCTTCGCATCCGGTTTACGTTCTATTCTACGTCAAGACCCTGACGTAGTGATGGTCGGCGAGATTCGCGATAGTGAAACAGCAAACTTGGCGGTGCAGGCTTCTTTGACAGGTCACTTAGTATTCTCAACACTCCACACCAACTCGGCCGCAGGTATTATGCCGCGTTTACTTGATATGGGTATTGAACCATTCTTGATTGCTTCTACTCTGAATACCGTGATTGGTCAGCGTTTGGTGCGTCGTGTTTCGGAGCGTCGTGACTCTTTCATTAGCAATGAAATGGAAACAAATATGATTCGCGAAGTGGTGGGTGGCATTTTGCCAAAGAATCAGAACGAAGTTGCCGAGGTAAGTGAGCGCCTAGGTTACCAAAATTTGCCAGTAGCTGATTCGCCAAACTTTACTTTAGTAAAAGGTATTGATACAGAGGAGACGCCAGGCGGCTATAAAGGTCGTGCTGGTCTATATGAGACGATTTCTGTGGATGAGGATATCCAAAAATTGATTGTGGCACATGCGACATCTGGTGACATTATGCGCGTGGCAAAGATGAAAGGTTCAGTGACTATGCGCCAAGATGGTTTCTTAAAAGTTTTGAATGGAATAACGACGCTAGACGAAGTGAACCGCGTGGCTTCGGACTTGGCATAAAAAATTGGTATCGAAAAGAAGGCCTAGCAGCCTTCTTTTTATTGTTTCAAGAGTGTATTTATTTCAGTTTGGACTGCGTTATAAAAATCATTAAGCGTTGTGTAATTCAAGACGGAAAATTCTTTGCCATTTACGAATACGGATGGGGTAGAGTTTACGTGATGATAGAGTCTGCCTAAATCGTGATCAAAAGTGACTTTTGTTATTAAGTTTTGGTTTTCTAAGTTAGCAGTAAATTTATCGACGTCTCCTTTGGGGGCGATGGACTTGAAGATGGTTATATATGATTCACGTAGTTCGTTGCCAGATTTGTTAGCCCAAGTGCCTTGTTGGCTATATAATGCTTCGGTCATTTCCCAGAAGTAGCCTTGGAGACCCGCGCTTTCGGCGGCGACGGCGGCTACGCCAGCATTTGGGTGCATTTGAAGCGGATAATGGCGGAAGACAAAAGCGACATTATCGGAATTGTTTTTGTAAAGGCTGGACATATAAAGCATGAGGGCTGCACAACCAGGGCATTGTAAGTCGGCATATTCGAGTACAATGACTTTTGAATTCGCATTTCCACGGACATGATCGCCGATGTTGCCGTTGTCGGCAGTAGCCGGGATGATTTCGTTATAGATTTTTGAATAATCTATTTTTGCGGATGGGTCTGGATCTGGAGTTGGAGTTGGCTCTTCGACTACCTCGTTTGAGGCGGCTGGTGGGGTGTCGTCTATTTCTCGGCGACTATTTAGCACCACTGCGACATATGCGATAAGAACACCAACGGCGGCGATGAGGGCGCAAATAAGGATAATTTTAGTTTTTCGGTCGTTGTTCATGAGTCTATTATACAAAAATAACGACTCTAATGAGTCGTTCTTTTATTACTTGGTGCGGGTTGAGAGAGAGCGCCTCGCTGTGCTCGGCTTTCCGATGGGGCGTCGCCTCGGAAATATAAATGCAAGCATTTCTGTTTCGCTCGGCTCCTACCATCGGCGAACTACGTTCGCCTCTCTCAACGGAAAACAATTAAAAAATACCCTGACGGGCATCTTTTAATTGTTTTGGTGCGGGTTGAGAGAGTCGAACTCTCATGTTGAGTTTGGAAAACTCACATAATAACCGTTATATGAAACCCGCATGTGGGGTGGGTAAGAGGGTTCGAACCTCCGACCTTCGGTGCCACAAACCGACGCTCTAACCAGCTGAGCTATACCCACCACATGAAAACACGCTAAATGTAATCATGTAGCGTGTTTGTATTATATCAGATTTAGAAGCCACCGGCAAATACGAGGATGTAAGCTAAATAGCCAAGGCCACCACCGGCTGCAATGACGAATAATACGACGAGTGCCCAAAGCCAGCCAGAGTGTTTCTTTGGAGCTTCAGTAACAATATGTTTCTTGGCGTGCGTAGCTTTGCTAGGGGTCTTTTGGCTGTAAGTGTTCTTAGTACTCTTAAGTGCAGAAGAACTAGTTTCGGGGATGTTTTTGCCAAGAGGACGTTTTTCTACTTTGGCATCAGTGAGGAATGGCGAACGACCACCAATGGAATAATTATTTGCGTCTGGAGTTTTTTCTTCGGTGCTCTTACGGGTGACGGGTTTTTCAGCGGGCTTAACGGCTGGTTTTGCAACAGGTTTGGCAATAGGTTTGGCAACTGGATGGGTTGCTGGTTTGGTAACAGGCGTAGCGGTTTTAGCGGCAGCCTTTGCTTGGCGTTGCTGAATTTGGGCGGCAACATTTGGGTGTGTCGCTACAGCGCGGTGCATAGCTGGATGTACGCTAGGTTTAGCGACCGGTTTAGCTACAGGATGCGCAGCCGGTTTGGCTACTGGTTTCGCGACGGGGCGAGCAACAGGTTTAGCAACTGGATGAGCTGGGCGCGAAATTGTAGTTGTAGTTTTGACGGCTGGTTTTAAGACTGGACGGGTAGCAGGACGAGCGATAGGAGTAGCGTTAGCTGGACGCGGTACAAAATCCATAAATTGCCCATGAGGGCGGGGAACTGTTGTATTTTTTACAACAGGCTTAGCGACAGGCTTAGCGACTGGATGAGCTGCTTGATTCGACTTAATCGCCTCATTTACAGCTTTATCTAGTTCGGCATAGTCTATATTATCGCTCATTTTTGATCCTTTTAGCTGTTTCTACGATAGCACAGAATGTGTCTCCAATCAAACTGGCGCCGCCAATAAGCAAGCCATCGATGCCTTCGATTTCAAGATAACCGGCAGCAGTATCGGCATTGACGGACCCTCCATAGAGAATTGGTACGGCTTCAGAGACGTCTTTGCCATATACATGGGCGAGATCTTGGCGAATCACGGTTTGAGCTGCGGCGATATCGGCCGGTTTGGCCGGCTTGGCGTTTTTGTTGCTAGAAATAGCCCAAACTGGTTCGTAAGCAATGATTACTTTGGAAATGTCCTCTTTGCTAACTTCATGTAAACCATTGGTGAGTTGATTATAGATAGTAATGGCGGTTTCACCGTCTTTGCGCTCAAGTGCAGTTTCGCCGATACAGAGAATTGGAGTTACTTCATTTCGAATAGCGGCGGCTACTTTTTGAGCGATGTCTTCTTCGGACTCATTAAAGATATAACGGCGTTCAGAATGGCCAACTAGGGCATAATCGACGAAGCCGCGGATTTGCGAGATGGAAGTTTCGCCAGTGAAAGCGCCATAGTCGCGCCAATAGAAATTTTGGGCGGCCAGTTTGCATTGGCGACGATCAATTTGCAGAGAAAGCGTCTGCAGAGCCACAGTCGGCGCCGCGAGAACGACCTGTGGGTTGCGGCTAGCTGGAATGCGCTTTTGAAGGCGATTCAAATAGAGGCTAGCTTCACCTGGGGTGAAGTTCATCTTCCAGTTAGCAATAATATAAGTTTTGCGAGGACTAGTCATGCTTATATTTTAGCATAAGCGAGGCAAAAATGGGGATTTTATAAGGTGTAGGCGGGGCGGCCATAAGAGGCCCAAGCAAAAATGAAGAAAAATTCGTTTAAGACAAGGGCAAAGAAAGCGAAAACGCTGAATACTGGTAGGCTTTGGGCGATAAAAATAGTGACAAAAGCCCAAAAGAGTAGAGTTAAACATATTTCAACAGTAAAAATAGGCAGACGTGCTAACTTAGCAATCTTAGCGATGGTCTTGCGCAAAAAATCATTGTAATGTTTGAGCGAACGCCAAAAGAGCAGAGCAATTACGCCTACGCCGGCAACAGCCAGAAAGATAGTACCGATAGATTGAAGAAAAGTTGGCTGGGCGTTTACGCGATGGTTAACGGAATGCTGGATGCTACCTTGAATTGCATCACCTAGAATTTTTTGCTGTGTGTTATTAGATGGGTTGGCGACGTATTGGGGCTGCATCATCTGAGCGATATAGATTAAAACCAAACCGAGTGCCACGACGGCGCCAATGCACATAGAAAAACGGCCGAGTGTTCTACAAATGCGTGCAAAGTAGTGTTTTTCGGTCGTTTTCTTTTTCTTCTTCATGCTTTTATTTTAGCACAAGCTATTTGTCGAGCAGGCCTAAAATGCCGCGCAAGGCATAGGCGGTGTCTTCGTGGGAGCGAACAGTGATAGTATCAATGCCCATTTGAACAACAGGATAATCATTGCCGCCAGGTTGCGTCATATCGCCAAAGTAGAGGATGTCTTCTTTTTTGACGTTGAGCTCTTCCATAAGGTGAGTCATACCAAAGACCTTGTTCATGCCTGGCGTGATGGCGTTGATGGAAGTGGTGCCGCCGATTTCGTAATCGAATTCTGGGGCTAATTCTTTGCAGCGTTTAACGATAGCTTCACGTTTTTTATGATCTGGGTCCCAGGCATATTTAGCCTCGGTACCAGCTTTTTGACCGAGGGCAGAGAAGGTGACTTGCGAGAGGCGGTTTTCGATGATTTCATCACCTTTAGCAAGCTTATCTTCCTCCCAATAGCCAAGTTCTTTGGCGGCAGTTTCGATAGCCTTGGTAATTTTGGCGACTTGTTTGTCGGTAAGCGGGTAGTTGTAAACTTGGTCCCAAGCTTTTTTGCGGGTGTTGTAGCGATAATATTGAGTACCTTGAGCAACAAACAGATGTAGATGCTTGAGCTGCTTCGGGGTGGCATCTTTCATTTCGTCGACGATTTGGATTAAAAATTGGTCAAACTTTTGACCAGAAATTGGACAGATTTCAAAGTGATCGAGACATTTGGTGAGAAGTTCAGCAATCTCTGGAGGAATTGGGGTTTTGGCAATATTTAAAGTTTGATCAACGTCGAATGCTAATACTTTTTTCATAAAATCCTCCAAGTGTTATGGAGTTTATTATACAAGAGTTTAGGGTGTGAGGCTAGATATGAAAAAGCCGCGCGGGGTGCCGCGCGGCTTAGTGCGAGAGACTTCTGTGGGTAATGGATGCGATGCGTGGGGTTAGGAATTCCAGATCCTGTCGATGTTTTCATCGACGGACAGGTTCGGATCCCAATGGACCCCGCCGCCCTTCTTGGACGTATCGTCGCCCTTCGGGGTGCTCTTGGTGGTGTCGTCGGGCTTGTGGCCTTTCTTGTCATCCGGAGCATCGTCGGGCTTGTGGCCCCTGGTGTCGTCGGGCTTGCCGTCCTTGGCGCCGTCGGGCTTGCTGCCCTTGGTGTCGTCGGGCTTGTCGTCCTTGGGGGCGGTTCTGGTGGTGCCGTCGGGCTTCTTGGCGGGCTCAGCGGTTTCGCCGACCCATTTGCCGATCAGGCCGGCGGCTTCGGTAGCCTCCTTGGCGGTGATCTTGTCGCCACCGGTGATGCCGATGATAGCGGCATTGATGCCGTTGTCCAGCTTCGTCACCTTGATGTCGACGGTGCCCTTGCCGGTTTCAGAGGTGTGATCCTCCAGCCAGTCGCCGACGAAGCTGGCGACGGTGTCGCGCTGCTTCTTGGTGCTGTAGCTGCCGGTCCCGGGCGCTTCGATCTGAATGGTGTCGCCGTCCGTGAAGATGACGACCATGTCCTCCATCGCGGGCTTGTCCTTCGGGTTTTTCGTGAAGGAACCGTCCTTGTTCACAACATACATTTTCTTGATTTTCATGGGTTTTTATCTCCTTCCATTTTTGCCAGATTGTGCGCTTTGCGCATGCTCTCACCTGAGCGTTAAACGCACTAAAACTTAATGCGCTTGACGCTCTGGTGAGAGAGGCCTGGAAAGAGACCAGAAGTCTCTAAATGTGCAATATCCACCTCTTGGCAGATACGTCTACTATATTAGCACACTTTTGCAAAAAAGTCAATAGTATTTTGGAATTTTGGGTAGGAAAATGCCCCCTGGGGGTCCCAGAGGGCACAGAAGAGAGCTTAGTAGCCGCGACAGATGGAACAGAGCGCATTGTAGAGCCGCTCTCTTTGCAGACCGGTGATTTGCGCGTGGAATAATACGTTTTTCAGGCTATCCTTGACGGTGTCGCGGTCGCCCTGAGGGCGCTTTCTCATCTCGCTGACCAGGCTAGGCAGGGCGTAAACCAAGATGTTGACATGCGAAGTGCCGCTTACGATTTCCTGGCAGTATTGCGTGATAAAGACGACATCGCCAGAGGCGATCTTGTATGAGCTGTCATCGCTCGGAACGAAGGTCTTGAAAGTGTTTTCTTTGCGGTCAGAACCGCCGAAAAGAAGAGTGAACAGCGTCGGTGTTTTCTGTGCTGCTTGCATAGCGTTCTCCTTTATAATGTACGTAGCGCAATGATTATTGAACTATGTATATCATTATAGCACTTATGCTAAAAAAAGTCAAGAATGCTTATGCTTACAACAGGGGTAGAGATAGTGTTTTTAGCGCACTAATGCAAACTTATTTTTGCCTTTTTTGATAAGGCTGAGTTCGGAGATGGTTTGATCGTTAGTAACTTTGGAGCCATTGACTGAGATAGCGTTACCGGCGATGAGTTTGCGAGCCTCGCCTTTACTGCTGGCAAGGCCAGTTTCGGCAAGAACATCTACGAGTGAGGTGCCAATTTGGGCAGTTGGGAAGCTTTGGGCGAGTAGATCTATATCAGCTGGTTCGAGGTCGGTAATTTTGCCTTCGCCAAAGAGGAAGGCGGTGAGTTTTTCGGCTTGCTTGGCCGCAGTTTCGCCGTGAACAACTTTGGTTACCTCGTAGCCAAGGCGTTTTTGGCCGAGACGAGCGGCTGGATTTTGGTTGTGTTCGGCGAGAATTTGGTCAAGTTCATCTGGCATGATGAAGGTGAAGTACTTGAAGTAGTCCTCAAGAGCTTCATCAGATTGATTGAGCCAGAACTGATAGAAATCGAAAATGCTGGTTTTATTAGCGTCGAGCCAGACGGCGTTACCCTCGGATTTGCCAAATTTGCGCCCCGTAACCTTATCAATAATGAGCGGGCAAGAATAACAATCGGCTTGAGCATCTTCGAGGCGCTTAATGAGGTGAATGCCAGAGGTACAGTTGCCGAATTGATCGGCGCCGCAAAGCTGAAGATCAACGTGGTGCGTGCGGAAAAGATGTAAGAAATCGTAACCTTGAATTAAGGTGTAGCTAAATTCGGCATAAGAGATGCCGGAACCGCCTTCGCCAATGCGTTTTTGGACAAATTGGCGGTCGAGTAGTTGCGTCATACTGAAGGCTTTGCCAATTTCGCGGAGAAATGGTAGGAATTTGATGTCTTTAAACCAGTCATTGTTGTCTACGAGTTGGGTGCCTTCTGGGGAATGGGTAACACGGATGATTTGAGCAGCAAGGGCGGCTTTATTGCGCTCGATTTCATCAAGGCTCTTTAAGTCGCGTTCGGTGGTATCTTTAGGGTCGCCAATCTGACCGGTAGCGCCGCCAACGAGGTAATAAGGAGTATAACCATGGCGAACGAAGCATGCGCACATCATGAGAGCAGCGAGGTGGCCGATATGGAGACTATCGGCGGATGGGTCGGTGCCCCAATAGAAATTACGCGGAGCTTTGTCTAAGTCTGATATCTGGTCCAGCGTGTGCTCGGCAACAAAACCGCGCCACTGGAGTTCTTCGGATAATTTCATGAAATACTCCTTTAGTTGTTATTAGTTTTTATTGTAGCATTAAATTGGTTGAAATAACAGAGGTGAAGATTGTTGAGGGCGAATTTTTGTGATAATACTTATGTTAGAGGATTGAAATGATTGACGAAAAAGAAAACCGGAACAATATTGTGGCGATTATTATAGCCGTGATGGGCTGCTTATTATTGATACCTTTTTTGATTTTTGCATTCTTTATGTTTATGCTGTCGCAAAACGATGTGAAACCGATTACGGATAAGGAAACGCAACAAGTTTCGGCAATCGTGATTGACTATTTGAATAGGAAGTATGGCAAGCAAGATTTTAAATTAGATCGGGTGGAAAAACGGATTAGCTATAATGATGCCGTACATTCGTATCATGATGGTTTTGAGGCGATTATGCTGACATCAATGTTGCCATCGGGTGGATATTTCGTAGTAAATACGGCCGGAAATGATGCGGCCTCGACGGTGCCGCGCGATGATTTCGCGGAACGATACTATTCGGTAGAGAATGCTAATTTCTTGAGTGCAGGGTATAAGATTCGTTTGAGTCCGAGCGTAGATTCGAGCTCGATTCCGAGTGATTTTGGTCAGATTCCGACTTTAAATGAGTTGGTTGGTTTTGGGGCGGTGAGAGAATATAAGATTTTACAGTGGGATGCTTCCAATAAACTGTATGGAAATGATTTAGCGGGTAGGGCGAATTATATTAGGGAGTTATCTGAGAAGTTTTTGAAATATTACGAGATTACGGATGATTTTAAGTTTGAAGTGCAATATAGCGAAAATAACTACACGTACGTTTATTACGTCAATGCAACTGATGAGATGATGCGAATCAGCACTTACGACGACAAAGAAGTTTACGAGTACGAACGGTAGAGCTTAAGCCTTGCGTGCTATACTAGGTACAAAGGAGAGGTAGAAATGAAAGAAGGAATGCCGGAGCCGAGCTACGATTCGGAAGAAAAACCAGAAGTTTCAGAGGTTGAAATTGCGCATGCTAAAGCTTGGGGCGGGAAATATGGTAGAAAAGCCATTAAGATGGCGCGTTTGCTTGGCGAAAAAACTTATCAATTTGCGGATGATTATCGTTATGAAGATGATAATATCATTATCGAAGAAAATGAGGGCGCGGACTATTATGATGGCCAAGATTTATCTTCAGTAAAAGTTTATGCAAAGAGTAAGTCTGAAGATGGCGGTGAGCCAAGATTGGTGCTAGATTATGGCACGGAAAAAGTTGGCTTTTTGCGTAAGGTAAAGCGCTTCAATCGTGGTGATTGGATGCAAGATATGGATAGCCTCGGTGATGATTTAAAGAGGGCCGAAGCGGCGCGTGATTTGCAGAAAAATCTGAGCGAAAGTGAGGCATTTTTGCCGGTTGGTTATGAAGGTGATGGTGTCCTGTCTAGGGCCGAGATTGCTGAAGCGAAGGCAAAAGGCAAGAAATATGTGCGTCAAATCCAGGATATAGCAAATTATCTTGGTAAGCGTTTGTGGGATTATAGCAAAGAAGATGTACGCAGATTCTTTGATTCGGGTGCCGGTCCAGCTGACAATGCTTATGAAGATGAGGATGTGATTTTGGGCTATGATGATGGCGATGATGTAGAATCGCCATACGTTTGGATTGTGCAGAAAACCAAAAATGAAGATGGCAGCGAGAATTGCCAGAGTGTCTTTGAAGGACGTATCCGTTTATTTAACCGCGTGACGCGCTACAACGCTGGCCCGTGGGAAGAGAAAATTCAGCAGTTGACCGATAAGGTGCAGACGGTGAAAGCTGAGCAAAAAGCGCAAGCAGCGCAAGATCGACAAGATCGTTACCGTCCAGAAGAATAGTTTTTATTTCGGAAACGTGCGAAGAAACCGCCTTTGCTAGGTTTTTGATTATTAGTTGAAAACTGTTGGCGGTTTGTCGGTTTCAATGGCTTTAGAGAAGACGCCGAGAATATGGTAGAATGTACAGAGTAGGGCTCATCGTTCAACGGATAGGACATACCCCCTCTAAGGGTACAATGCTGGTTCGATTCCAGCTGGGCCTACCAAAAACTAGGCAAATGTTTTCGTCCCGCCTATCCTGGCGGATGTTGTTCGCGAAAATACTTGCCTAGTTTTTTGTTAAACGAAAAAGAGCTTATAATTAAAAGATTTATACATGTTGTAAGAATTACAACATTAAAAAATAAACAGAGGTGAAACTATGTTGTAAAAAATACAACAATTAGTTTTAGGAATTGGATAAATATTTTAAGCATAAAAACTATATTACAAAATATTATGCCTATGCTTGCAAATGCCTGTTGAACAGAGTATTTTTAGCGTAAATGCCTCATTCAACGGAGTGTGGGGCGAAGTTTTCAATCAAAATTATAATTCACGGAGGAGAGAACTGTGAGTCTAGGGAAGAAATTCCGTAATATTGCTGCCGCATTCTTGATGGTAGTGAGTACGGTAACACCAATGGGCGGAGCGCTTTTGCGCAATACCTATGCTGCGGTTGGTAATGATGCGCCAGCGAACAGCAAAAAAATTAGAAGTAATGGCGATGGTACATATACGATCGCTTTAAGTGTGACGGGTGCCACTGAGAGCAGTTCGACATCACAAACGTCGAAGGCGAATGTCGTCTTGGTGCTTGATACGTCAAGTTCGATGACTAGTAGTAGTGGCTCTACGAGCCCTTATGTCTATACTGAATTTACAGGAGATGGCACTCAGGGCGGTACGTATTATGGTATTGACGACGATGGAGAATATATTCGCGTATATTGGCGCAATAACGCTAATCCACATTGGCGTCTTTCTAATAACAATTATGGCACTGCCTATAACGGTACGGTTTATACACGTTCTGGCGGCGGAGCAATTTCGCGCATTGATGCGGAAAAAGACGCATTGACAAAAGACGGCGGAATTATTGACGGACTCCTAGCACAAAACGTTCCTGGTGATGCAAATAAATCCGATATTATTGAAGTTGCTGTCGTAGACTTTGGTACTAGAGGTAATACGCGTCAAACTTGGACAACGAATGGCGATACGCTAAAAAGTACAATTAACGGTTTAACTACTTCTACTGGTACAAACTGGGAAGAAGGTCTCTCCATTGCTAAATCGTTAGCCGATGCTAAGAAGCAAAGCCAACCGAATGAGGATACATATATTATCTTTATGACGGATGGTTCCCCAACGACTTGGGCAAATTCTTATAACGTTGGTAGTAGCTCAACGGCTTGGACTAATGCGAGCGATGATGCGCGCGCTATTATTACGTCTGGCTACAAGTTCTACGCATTGTTTACGTGGGGGACATCTACGAATACGCATTACCTTTCGAGCTTAGTACAGTATGCCTATACTGGTAGCGGTACTAACACTACGGCTCTTGATTCGGCTTATGCGCAGTATTATACTGACGCTTCTGACACGGCAACGATGATTAGTGCGTTGACGCAAATTGTTCATGACATTACGACTGGCGTTGGTTATACGAACGTGGAAATGACGGATGGTGTTACGTCAATGACGGCATCTAGTGTAAAAGCTACTGCCGGTGGTGATGTGACTGGTTTGAAATACTATCGCAGTGGTGGCTCTTACGGTACGGCCGATCCTGATAATGGTAATTATGGTACGGAATGGGCAGAAGCGCCTCATGCCACAATTAATGAAGATGGCGAAGTTGACTGGGATCTTGGTAGCGCAGTGCTTGAAAACGGCGTGACTTATACGGTGACCTTTGTGGTCTGGCCAAAGCAGGATTCGCTTGACCTTGTCGCTGATTTGAATAATGGCAAGGTTTCTTATGACAGCTTGACGCCTGAACAAAAAGCGCAGATTTCTGTAAGCGGTGGTAAGTATACGCTCAAAACCAACACCGATTATCCGACTGTGACCTATTCTACGGTTACGACGACAACCGTTGATGGCCAGACTACCACAACTACGTCTGATCCGGTGACTATTAATATGACGAACCCGGACCCAGTAGCTCTTGCGGAAGAGAAAATTGCGATTGAGAAGAAGTGGGACGACACGATGGACCCAACCCAGCGCGAGGAAGTGAAATCCGTTAAGCTCTTCTTGAAGGTGGATAATGATTATTATGATTTTGACGCTAGTACCGAAGACGTTGATGGTATCGTATTGACCGAAGGCGACGATGGTACCTGGACGGCCGATTCAATTGCGATTGCACCTGGCGTGATGATTAGCAATGCATCAAATCCAGCCTATGATTCTACTAAGACGGTTTCTTATGGTGGTAAGACTTACTCGATTCTTGAGGCAGGACACACCTATGTGTTCAGTGAAGAGAATATTAATAACCACTTTGAATTGACGGCTTATGAACACCATCCGATGATTGTGGATGGCGAAGTGAAGAGCGTAACGTTTACGTATGATGATGCTGGCAATATCACTGGTATTTCAAATATCTATGACATCGATACGCTTTCGGCGACGAACACGATTAAAGGCGGTATTAATATCGAAAAGAAGGTTGTCGACGAAAACGGTGCAACGGTTGATTCGAAGGACAAGTTTACGGCTGTGGCACATCTTAAGAATGAAGATGGCACGGATTATAGTTATGATTATCGTATTTACTACGGTCAAAATAACCCAGAATACAGCGTTTCGGAACGTACCTGTACCGATTCTGAAGGTAATGTGACGGTAGAACGTGATAAACATCGCTCTTGCCATATTTATGGTTCGGGCACGATTACGCAGGATCTTTATGTTGGTGATACGATTCGCGTTGTGAACGTAGACGCGGGCACCCGCTACTACGTAGAAGAGCCGAATACTCCGACGGGCTATGAATTCGTTAGTGTTGATAATAAGATTTCAGTTGGCACGCCGAATAACTTTGGTGCTTATACGAGCGACCAAACTGTTACTGAAGGTGGTAAGACTTACTACGTTATGCAGGGTAACTCAGCTTGGCAAAGCGTCATTACAAACAAGTATACCTCTGGTAGCTTGAAGATTTCGAAGACCGTTGACGGTGCTGCAACAAATTATCCAAAGAATTTCGAATTTACCGTTAGCCTTTATGACGCAGAAGGTAATGAAATTAAGGATTGGTCTTACGACTATACTGGCGACAAGAGTGGTACGTTGAAATATGGTGAGACGGTTAGCTTGGCTGGTGGCGATGAAATCACGATTGCCGGTTTGCCGGAAGGTGCCACTTATAAGGTGACCGAAGCCGAAATGGATGGCTATACGACTGCCAAGACCGGCGATGAGGGAACTATTGTTAAGAACGAGACGGCTGAAGCTGATTTTACAAATACCTATAGTTTGAGTGGTCACGTTAAAATTGAAGCCAAGAAACAGTTTAATAACTGGCCATATGGTGATACGTTTACCTTCAATTTGACTGGCGAAGGCCAGAATTTGACCGATACGATTGAAAACGCTAACGATACGGCTGTATTTGAATTTGATGTAGATGCGGCTGGCACGTATGTGTATACGATTAGTGAAACTGGTACGTTGCGTAGCGGCGTTTCGCAAACATCTGGTGACATTGAAGTTACAATCGTGGCAACAGAAGATGAAGCTGGTGATGGCACGTTGAATATTACTAGGACTTATACTAGTGACAACGAAAACGTAATCACAAATACTTATGAAGCAACTGGTACAGTGCAATTTAGTGCGACGAAGTTGCTAACGGGTCGCGACTGGGCTAACCAAGAAAGCTTCGCCTTTACGCTTTATGGTTCAGATGAAGCTTATAATCTTGGCGATGCACTTACTACGGCCAATTCGAGCACGGATGATGAACACGCTGTAGTGTTTGATGAAATTGAGTACACATTTGGTGCAGGCGATGTTGGTAAGACTCATTATTATGTAATTCGCGAAACTTCCAATTTGGAAGGCACTGGTTTGTCGAATGAGACCGGTGATCTCCATGTGAAAGTTGAGATTGAGGATAATCATGATGGTACTTTAAAGACCACGGTGACTTATGAAAATGGCCAAGTTGTCGAAAACGTTTATACTGCAACGGGTGAGACTAAGTTGAAAGCAACAAAGGCTTTGAGTGGCCGCAGCTGGAAGGAAGGCGAGAGTTATACCTTTGAATTGAAAGATGCTTCTGGCGATACGATTGCCACAAAGACGGTATCGGCGAATGGTGAAATTACCTTTGAAGATGCTGATTTCGTGAGCGCAGATAAGATTTTGAAGTTTGATCAGGATGACGTGCTCGATGGTCCGATTACGTTGAACTATACGATTACGGAAACGGGTAATTTGGCTGCGAATGGTTTAACAAAATCTGATGATATTACCGTGACTGTGACGGTCTCAGACGCTGGTAACGGCAAGCTGAAGGTTGAGACTGAATACGACAACAACGATACGATTACGAATACTTACACGGCAACTGGTAGCGTAACGCTTGAAGCGACGAAGAAGTTTGCCGGTGCGGAACGTGATTGGACGGAGACCTTTGACTTTACTTTATCTGGTAATGGTGTTTCTGAAACTAAGCAAGTAACGAAGGCAGAACCAAAAGCTACCTTTACGGCTATTAATTACACTTTGGCTGATGCGGGCAAGACTTATACCTATACGATTGCTGAGACCGATCCAGGATTGGCAGGCGTAACGCCTTCTGGCGCTTTGACGGTGGAAGTGGCAATTGTAGATAACGGCGATGGTACTTTGACGGCGACGCCAACCTATAAAGATAATTTGAAAGAAATCACTAATACTTATGTGACTGAATCGACAAATGTAACTTTGCATGTTGATAAGAAGATCGAAGATCAATCGAACAGTAACGTAGATGGCGTTTTGGATGGTACTACTTTTGACTTTACTTTGTCGAATGCGGATGGTTATTCCGATACGAAGAGAGTAACTACCGAAAATCTTGAGGGCGGCGTTGACTTTGATGTAATCACTTACACTGCAGCTGGCACTTATACATATACCTTGAAAGAGGTCGAGGGTAATGCAGATGGCTTTACCTACGATACGAATGAATACACTGTTGTAGTAACGGTGGTGGATGATCCGGAGACTGCTACGCTCAGCGCGAGTGTAACGATTGCTGGTGCTAATACGAACAGTACGACGATTACGAACATCTACAAAGCGACTGCTACTTCGATTCAATTTGAAGTTACTAAGACTTTGAATGGTATGAATGAGGGTGTGGATCCGGTTGACTTTGACTTCACGCTTTCGGGTGCGGATGGTGAAATCGAAACCATTACAATTAATGGTGCTGGTAAGAAGAAATTTAGCGAGATCAGCTACGACCAGGCTGGCACTTATGAATACACCGTAGTAGAGAAGAATGGTGGCGCAGGTGGTTATAGCTATGATGGTGCGACTTATACCATTACGGTGGTAGTAAGTGATGAAGGCGGCGCATTGAAGGCTACGCCAACTATTAAGAAAGACGGCGAGAGCGCAAGTTCGATTACCTTCGAAAACAACTATTCTGCAAAGGGTAAGATTGTACTTCAGACGAAGAAGGAGCTTGAAGGCCGCAACTGGCTTGAAGGCGAAACACACACTTTTGTCTTGAAAGACAATGCTGGTAATACAGTTGATACACAAGATGTGACGTCTGAAGGCCTAATCAGCTTTAGGGAAATCGAATACACCAAGGCTGGTACTTATACTTACACTGTTGAGGAAGTGCTTGGCGAGGAATATCAAGATGGTAGCCTCGTAGCACCAACAGATCCAGTGACGGTAACTGTAACGGTAACGGATGATGGTAAAGGTAACCTAACTGCTACGCCGAGCTATGGTGAGGAGGCTCCGACCATTACGAATACTTATACTGCAACTGGTAGTGTAACGATTGATGTCACGAAAGCACTTGAAGGCCGTGATTGGCTCGATGGCGAAACCTTTACCTTTGCGCTTTATGACAATGAAGGCAACCAGATTGGTGAATCGCAGACAGTAAATGAGTCTAATAAAACTGCAAGCTTTACGGTGGAATACACCCAAGAAGATACAAAGAACAGCGAAAACGGTGAAGTTTCGATTCAATACACGATCAAAGAAATTAGTGAAATGCCGGCCAATGTGGAACAGGAATATCCAGATGGCTTGACGGTAACGGTAAGCTTGAAGGATGACGGCCATGGTACGATTGAAGCGACGGCCGATCAAGAAGACGGTTACACATTTACGAATACCTACGAGGCAGATCCAGTTGATGTAACCTTGCACGTAGATAAGGAAATTGACAACCAATCGAATAGTGAAAACATTGACGATACGTCCTTTACCTTTGCTTTGATTGATAATGAGGGCAATACGGTTGAAGAAAAGATTCTTTCGCTAGCTGAACTTGAAAATGGTGTCGATTTTAGCACAATTACCTATGATACGCCTGGCGTTTATAACTATACTTTGAAAGAAGTTGAGGGCAGCGCAAACGGCTTTACCTATGATACGACCGAATACGCTGTCGTGATAACGGTGGAAGATCACCCAGATACGACTGGCGCATTGACCGCAAAGGTGGAAATTAATGGTAACGAGACAAGCAGCTTGACGATTACGAATATCTACAAGGCAGAACCAACGACTGCATATATCGAAATCGAGAAAGTCTTGACTGGTGCCGAGAATGTACCAGAGGTTGCAACCTTTGAGTTCACTTTGACTGGTGAAGGCGAGAATAAAAAGACGACGATTCAAGGTTCTGGCAGCGGTTCCTTTGATGTAATTAACTATGAGCAAGCTGGTACCTATACCTATACCGTGAAGGAAACTAATAGCGGTGCGGCAGGTTACACCTATGACGACACCGAATACACTGTGATTGTAACGGTAGTAGATAATGGTGGCAAACTTGAAGCTATAATTAAGTATATGATTGGTGAGGAAGAGGCTGAAATTGCTAAGTTCGAAAACAGCTACGAAGCAACTCCAATCACTGATTATGAAGTAATCGTGAACAAGATGCTTGAAGGCCGTGACCTTGAAGAAGGCGAATTCGAATTCGAATTAGTCGACACGAACGGCGAAGTGATTGCGACTGGCACGAATGATGCTGACGGCAACGTGGTCTTTAGTGGCATTAACTTCGAAGAAGTCGGCGAGTATAACTTCTTAGTTCGCGAAATTGTTGATGAAAGTCGTGGCGAAATTGATTTCGATACGAATGAATATGAAGTCACGATTGTAGTTGCCGATAATGGTGAAGGCGAACTCGTAATTGAATCTGATACGAGCTCTGAAGTAATCTTTAAGAACAAGTACAATGAGCCAGGTAAGGGTGAAAACCCACGCACTGATGATGACATCTTGAGCGTAGTTGCGGTGCTTATCGTCAGCACGATTGGCTTGATTGGTGCAGTATTGTTCGGTAAGCGTTCGAAAGAAGAAGCGACAGTTGAAGCCTAATAAAAAATCCCCCTCCGTGAGGGGGATTTTTGATGCCTAAAACTTGATGTATTTATGGCGTACATCTGGCTTGCGCTGGAGAGTTTCGCGGTGGGAAAGTTCAAGCGTAGCGATGTGGACTGGATAGGCGCCATTCATAAATGTAATTGGTTTGGCGCTGTCTTGGATGGTAGTGACGGCACCGAGCGTGATGAGTTTGTCGCTAGGGTCTTTAATGCGGGCGCGAGCACCGTGAGGGAAGAATTTTTTACCTGGCGCCATAATGCCGCGGTCGCTCGGCCAAGCTTCGTTGATAACGGGCGGTACAACGCCGTTGTGCATGTGGCCAGAGATAAAGAAGTCAAATTCGTGAAGTCGAGAATTGATTTCGGAGTCGGTGAGGTAGACTGGGGAGTGAATAATGGCGATTTTAGCTTTATGTTTGGGCAATTGAGTGATAAGTTTATGGTCTAGCGCGTCAAGGTCGGATAGCATAATATTGCGATCTTCGCCACCAGGTTTAAAGATAGTGGTGGATTTAGTGTCGCGGTCGAACTGATAATATTCGGGTGATTGCGTAAAACCAAAAACATAAACTGAGTGGTCTTCATAAACTTCATTATCGAGTAAAAAGACATTTGGCGTATCTTTGAGCGCTTTAACGTAAGTGGGGTTGTCTTCGGCATACCAATGGCGATGACGAGAGAAGATATGGCGATAATCGGGATTTGCGCGGTAAAAATCGTGGTTGCCAAGGGCGATAAGAACAGGTGCAACTTTGCCGAGTTGTTCGAGCCAAGCGATTAAACGTTTGAGGTCGGTAGCATCGCTAACATTGTTGAGGGAGTCGACCAAATCGCCGGCGATGATGATGTAGTTCGGTTGCTGCGTTTGAACTTGAGCTACGATGGCGTTAAGAGTTCTAGCTTTGACGCTCGGACTAAAGTGAATGTCGGAAATTAAGAAGAATTTCAGCTCTTTGTAGCTGGGTGCATAAAACTTGTATTGGCTGAGATGAAAACATTTCATTAGCTAATATTATAGCATCTGTCTGGGGTGGTATCGCTTTTGGGGCACATGGCTAACGTTAAGTGGGTCCATCTGTTATTTGTGATTTTGTTTGTCAATTAGAATTAGGCGATTGACAGACAGAATCAATAATGCCAGAGGTCGCTACTTATTGTTAGTCACGTGAATAAAGAAAGGCGGGAAAAATTAGTGTAGTGTTTATGTCATAATACGCTACATATAGCGTGCGAGTGCAAGTATTACGGCACAAAAAACACAAAAGTCATCGTTGCGTGAAAAAAAATTTTCGCTTATGCTAGGGGTATATAAAGGTGGGCTAATAAGGAGGTGCCCAATGAAAACAAACACTAAATACATTTTTGTAACGGGGGGCGTGATTTCTGGCGTTGGAAAAGGAATCATGGCAGCAAGTATCGGTTCAATATTAAAAGCGAAGGGTCTTAAAGTCTCGATGCAGAAATGCGACCCTTATTTTAATGTGGACGCCGGTTTATTAAACCCACGTGAACATGGTGAATGTTTCGTCACGCAAGACGGCGCGGAAACGGATCTCGATTTAGGGCACTATGAGCGTTTCCTTGACGAAGAAATGACGGGCGATTCAATTTGGACCTCTGGCAAATTATATAAAAAGCTGATTGATGCTGAACGTAACGGTGAATTTGGTGGGCATACGGTACAATTAGTGCCGCATGTGACGAATTTGGTGCAGCAGACGTTTCTAGATAACGCAAAACATTTCAAATCCGATGTCCATATAGTTGAGATTGGTGGTACGATCGGCGATTTGGAAGGTTCGCATTTTGTAGAGGCGATTCGCGAATTTGGCTCACGGGTTGGACGCGAAAATTGTCTTTATGTACATGTCTGCTATGTGCCGTGGTTATCTACGTCGCAAGAGTTTAAGACGAAACCGGCGCAGAATTCTTTGAGAGATTTGCGTGAATTTGGCATTATTCCAGATATGGTAGTGGCGCGCATGGATGTTGACCGGGTAATCAAAGCGCCGCAGGTCGCAACTAAGCTTGCAACATTTTGTGCGGTGCGCGAGGATGCAGTGGTGCTGATGCCGGATGCAAAATCGGTTTACGAAGTGCCATTAAATGCTGTAAAAGGTGGTGTCTTGGCGCCGCTAGAACGCTTTATTGACCATGGCGACCCAGATATGAGTCATTGGGAAAAACTCGTTAAAAATATCGAGTCAGACCCGAAAGAAGAAGTAAAAATCGGCCTCGTGGCGAAATACATTGATAATACAGATACTTATTTGTCGGTGACGGAGGCTTTGAAGGCGGCAGCTTGGAAGGTAGGCGTGAAGCTGAATACAGTTTGGATTGACGCTGAAAAAGCGACAGAGGAAGATTTTGCAAACGTAGATGGTATTGTGGTGCCGGGCGGATTTGGTATTCGCGGAATTGAAGGGAAGATTGCGGCAGGTAAATATTGCTTGGAGCACGATAAACCGTATTTGGGGCTCTGTTTAGGCCTACAGACGGCAGTAATTGCGGCGGCGCGGCGAGCGGGCGTGAAGAACGCCAATTCCGAGGAATTTGATGCGCCAAAAGATGCCAATGTGGTCTACATTATGGAGGGCCAAAAGGGCAAAGAAAGCACGGGTGGTACGATGCGCTTAGGCAATTATCCAGCCAAGCTTGTAAAGGGATCCTTGGCAGAAAAACTATATGGCGCGACAGATATTGTAGAACGTCATCGCCATCGCTATGAGGTAAACCAGAAGTTTACGAAAGAAATCGAGAAGGGTGGCTTGAAGTTGTCGGGTTTTTCGCCGGATGGAAAATTGGTGGAATTCGTAGAGGGTGCTAACACGAAGTTCTTTATTGCAACACAGGCGCACCCGGAATTTAGAAGTCGTCCGTATAGACCACATCCGTTATTTGAGGGTTTGATTCGCGCGGCACGCAAAAAATAGATATAGAAAAAGGGCGGTTCGGATGAACCGCCCAGCGGGGTGTGGCGTCCCCTTGAGGTGTGATGTGAGTGTGATATGAGTGTGACGGGGCAGGCCCCAGTTATTACGCTAAGGCAGTAGTTTCTTCGAGTTCTTCGGCCATTTCGGCTTCGAGCTCAGCCAGCTTGCGGTCTGCATAGGCGCGAGCCGGGCTGGTGCTGCGAGCGGTCTTTTTCTTGTCGATATGCTTGGCGTTCTGCTCGATTTCGTGCAGAATGCGGCTGAGGTACTGCTTGTCGGCCTTGATGCCGAGATCGGCCAGTTCGACGGCCTTGGCGAAGTTGCGCTTGTCGTCGTCGCGCAGGGCGACGTAATTGGCGACCTTCGTCTTGTGATCCAGAATGACGGCACGCTGGATAAGTCCGATTACGTGTGCCGGATCGAGGCCTTTAGCGCTCAGTTCGCGGCGGAGATGGTGGAGTTTCTGAGTCTCCTCCTTGGTGAGGTCAGCTCTGCTGCTCAGATTGACGTACTGTTTGGCATTTTCCGTGTACTTCATAAAAACCTCCTAAAGAGCTTTGTCTTTCAGACAATTAGCTGTACTTGGGCGATGAGCCCGAGCTATAACTTTAGCACAAAATGACTCATGCTAAAAGCTATAGTATTATTGTATCATACTTTGCATAGAATGTCAATAGTAGTTATGGTTTTCCGTTTGAAACAGGGGTAAAATTATGGTAAAATATGCTCATTATGGATGATCTAAAGGAACAAATCAAGGGAGTTATCAACGATTTATACGGCGTTGATGAAACCGTCGATTTTGCGAGTGTACCGAGCGACATCGAAGGTGACTATTCAACGAACGTGGCGATGCGTCTTGCGCGTCGGGTTGGTAAGAATCCTCGTCAGATTGCCGGAGAGATTATCGAAGAACTAATTGATTGTGATTTTGATTTAACAATTGCGGGTCCGGGTTTTATTAACGTTTCTGTGTCTGGTAAAGCTCTCAAGGAGCAGCTCGATACGCTTTGGTCGGATAATTATGGTGATAATGATTCTGGTAAGGGGAAATTGGCGATTTCGGAGTATCCGAGCACAAATATCGCCAAGCCATATTCGGTAGGGCATTTGCGTCCAGGTACGCAAGGTTGGGCAGCGAAGATGATTTTGGAAGCCAATGGCTGGAAAGTGGTGACCGATAACCATCTCGGTGATGTAGGTACGCCGTTTGGGATTTGGGCGGTAGGTTTTAAACGCGCTGGAATTTCCGAAGATAAGGTGACGATTTACGATCTTGGCAACATTTATATTCAGATGAAGGCCGATTTAAAGGCGGAAGAAAAGGCTGGCGAGCATGCGCTGGCGGACGAAGTGCAGGATTGGTTGTTGAAATTAGAGGCCAAAGATCCAGAAGCGGTGAAATTATCTGAGCATTTTAAAGAGATTTCGATGGCGCATACGCACGAAGTAATGGGGCGTCTGGGGATTTCCACGGAGTTGGAAATGGGTGAAAGCTGCTTTGTAGAGCGGGGCAAGCAGGCGGTGGCTGAGTATCTAGAAAAAGGTGTTTTTGAGCGCAATGATGACGGTTCGGTGATTTGCCGCTTGGATGAGTATGGAATTGATGTCCCGATGTTGATGCTAAAGAGTAACGGTGCGGCACTGTACGCGACGACCGACCTGGGCTGCATGCTGTATCGGGTAGAAAATATTCATCCGGATAGGATTATCTATGCGGTAGGCGCCGAGCAAAAGTTTTATTTTGAGCAATTATTCGCATTGGCGAAGAAGATCGGGCTAAAAGTGGACAACTACCACTTGTGGTTTGGCACGATTGATCAGATTTCGCCAGAGGGGAAGCGAGAGAAGATGTCGAGTCGCAAGGGTGTGGTACTGATGGAAGAATTACTGGACGATGCCGAAAAGCGGGTGCGCGACAACTTTGGTGGCGAGCTATCGGATGAAGATATTGCAAAGATTGCGGTCGGGGCGATTAAATATTCGGACTTTATTGCGGATCGCAAGACGGGAATTTTGTACGATCCAGATAAGATTTTTGCTTTGACTGGGCAGTCGGGGCCGTTTTGCCAGTACGCGGACGTGCGTTTGCGTAGAATTCTAGAGAAGAATGCCGACTTTAAGCCAGTGGATTTTGCCGATTATGATTGGGAAGCAGAGAAGGATATTTTGCAAATTTTGCTGAAATTCCCAGATATTGTGGCGGCGATGCCGGAAAACTTTGAAATGCATAAAATTGCCGGGTTTGCCTTTGAGCTGGCGCAAGAATTGAATCGTTATTATGAAAAAACGCCTATTTCGACGGCGGAGCCAGCCGAAAAGTCGGCGCGCTTAGAGCTGATTAGGCGAGCGGATCAAGTGTTGGCACGAGCTTTGAGCCTCTTGGGCATCGAAATTCCAAGCAAAATGTAGAAAAAAGGCCCTGTAAAGGGGTCTTTTTGGTGGCTAAAAGCATAACAGTATTGACTTTTTGGCAAAAGTGTGCTATAATGGAACTATTGAGTATATCTTATATACCCAATGGACATTACTGGTACTGAATGCGGCAGGTACCTCTGCGGCTTCGGGTCAGCGTTCTGTCCTTTTGGGTAAAAATGGTAGAACGCTGATCCGAGAGTTGTGGCGAGCTCGCGGTTTGGCGGAGAAAACAAAGCCGGCAAGCGGGCTGGCTAATTTTAATTACGGAGGTACCGATGATGAAGATGAGTGTGAAAACGAGAGGAAATGTCGTCATAGTGGACGACGAAGAAATTTTCTTAGGAAGCGAGGTGGAAGCTACGCAAGTTAGCGAACTGTTGGAAACGGGCGGCTACCATCTGACCGATGCCGTTGTCGAGGCCGAGATGGCTATCGACATGGGGTATTATGAGCCCCAGGAAGATTTCACGGATCACGTGGGAAACCTGAGCGTGACTGCACAGGATGCGGACGAGTATCTCTCTCTGTTGGAGGAGATGTTGGCCGCAAAGACCGAGGCGGAACGCAATGAGATCTTGAGACTCTGCCAGGAGGGGTCATACCCCGATGTGCCGGAGTTGGCAATCGCGGCGCTTCGTCGCCTGGACATCGCCAGCGCGAGAAAGATGATGTACAAGATCAGCGCGGTGATGCCGGAAGTGTTCCACGGCATGCAAAAACTGTGTTTTTCGGCGTAGTAAATCGTCAATACGTCACGCCAAACGTATAAGATCACACATATGCTGCGAAAACAGTACCTTGGGCCCATCCTGCGGGAGCGGGCCCTTTTCTTGGGTAAAAAAGCATGAAATTAGCCCCGCAGTGCGTCTGCGGGGCTTTATTGAGCTCGAAGAATTCTAACAAGGTTTAATACACGTGATGAGATTCTGCCGCCGAAGCGACATGCGCTGTTCGCGCGTGAAGATTTCGGCGAGGAAGATTTGCTTGGCCTCTCTCGGATTGAAGGTGCCCAGCCTGCTGTCCGTGGGGATAGTATCATAGGCTTGCTCCTTTAAGGTTCCATCGGCATTGGTGCCGAACGAGTTGAGGGCGGCAAAGTTCATCATGATATAAGCGAGCATCTGTTTGCTGATGTCGCCGTCGGCGTTGCTGTTGAGCCAGCCGGCAACGATATAGCCCTTATTGCATCTGGCGGCCATGATGGTGGTCATGCCAGAGGTCTGTAGGGCGACGCGATTACCGATGACCTTTTCTGGAGCTATGAGCGCAAAACTGCTTACTTCGTGTTTGAGGTCGTCGCCGTAGGTACGATTGGCTTCGGCGGCACTGAGTTTACTGTTGCTGCCGATGCAGCTTCCGTACATTAGCGTCTCGACCCTTTTCCCACTATATAAGCGGACCAGATATAGGTCAGTTGAGTGGCTGCTCAGGGTGGAGAAAAATTTATCCACCAGGAAGTTTTCGATAATTTTGTATCCCGCTATTTCGGGGATACCTTTTATCGTCCTTATATCTTCGAACTTAATGATGTTTTCCTGTTTCATGGGAATCCCCTCCTTTGCCAATTTATAGGAAAACGTGTGAACGTGCGTGATTTATTCAATCATAAGCGTGAATATACGCGGATATTATTGTAGCACACTTTATAATATTTGTCAATATCTTAATAATGTGGTATATTTACCTCAATAAACAAGGAAAGTTTTATGGCAAAAGTCACAAAAGTTAAGGCGGGCGAAAAAGAAGAAAAAGAGGAGAAGAAAGGTATCGTGGCGGCTGGCGCTAGCAAGATTAAGGGCGGCACAAGTGGCTTCATGACCTTTATTAAAGAGCAAAACATCGTTGGTCTTGCAGTAGGCTTAGTACTTGGTACTCATGCTGGCGCTTTGGTCAACTCCTTGGTAAACAACGTTTTTATGCCGCCAATTGGTCTTTTACTTGGTTCGACTGAGGGCTTGCGTGGTTGGACGGTGCCGCTTGGTGATACTGGCGCAGAAATGGCGCTTGGCGCATTTATTAATGATTTAATTAACTTCATTATTCTGGCCTTTGTAATCTATCTTGTAATTAAGCTTTTGAAGCTCGACGTAAAGAAATAATGCCGAAAAAAGTTGACGATAGCTCCATCTTGTTGTGGGTGGATTTGGAGATGACTGGTCTAGACCCAGAGAAAGACCATATTTTGGAAGTTGCAGCAATTGTAACTGATTGGAATATGGAGGAATTGGGCACTTTTACGGCGGTGGTGAAAGTTGATGAAAAGTTGATGCGTGAGCGGATGGTAGGTGAATTCTGGGAGAAAAATCGCGAATCGTATGATGGGCTGTTTGCGCAAAACGCTGAAGGTGAGCCAGCCAAGCATGTTGAACAGGAATTGCTTGAATTTTTAGCGCAATTTCCGGCTGAAACGGTGTATTTGGCAGGAAATTCCATTCACCAAGATCGCAAGTTTATTGAGCGAGAATGGCCAGATTTGAACCGCAAATTGCATTATCGAATGTTGGATGTAAGCGCGTGGAAGATTTATTTTGAAAATGCTTTGCATCGGCAGTTTGCAAAGCCGGAAAATCATCGGGCCTTGGACGATATTCGAGGGAGTATTGAGGAACTGAAATGGTATCTGAAGATGATCTCCTAAAGTTTGCATTAAGTCTCGGCGAATCGACGCAAAAAGAAGACGAAAAAATGCGCTATTTGTTGCGTGGAGAAAAAATCTTTTTGGCGATGTCGAAAGGCGTAACGCCGGTGCGGATTGAAGTGCGCTGCGAAAAGCAATTGAGCAAGACTTTGCAAGAACGTTACGAGAGTGCGATGGGTGGGCGTTTGTTAGGACGTAATGGGTTAGAGTTGGTCTGTGCGGGGCAGTTGAGTTACGATGAGCTTTGCGATTTGATTCGATTATCGTATAACCTATCGGTGGAAGAATAAAAAATATCTCCCTTTCGGGAGATATTTTTGATGGCTTAATTAATCAGAGGCGATTGGTGGCCAATCGGCGTAGTTTTCTTGAATGACGGTGAGATCAGCGATTGAGGCATCAAGCGCGGCGGCGAAATTAGCATCGGTAACTTTGGCGCGCGCTTCTCGCTCGAGAGAGATTAGGAGAGAGAGATGATAGGCGGCTTCTGAGGCGAAGGTTTCGTCTAGCGTACCTAGCAAACGAGCATTCTCAAGAGAGGAATTGAACTGATTGACGATTCCTTTTTCTTTCGTTTTAACGTCGGAGCTAATGTTGCTAACGTTGAGATTGACGCCTTTGGCGGCGCTGGAGAGGGTACTGAGGGTAGTTTCGAGTGAGCTACGAGTAGAAATGTTGTAAGCGCGGAGTTCGGAAGAGTTTAGCTTATTCTGGTAGGCGCCAAAGGGGCCTTTTTTGTCGGCTAGAGCAGAAACGCGTGAATAGACGCTTTCGTATAGTTTGACGGTTTCAGCGTTTTTACTGGAGATCATATTACCTACGATGGCGAGAGCAATAACGGCAAAAACAGCTACGATTATTAATTTGATAACGGTGGGGCTAAGAATTGGTCCGCCGGCACCTTTGCGTTTGCCTTTAACGGCAATCTCGTCGAGATAAGCTTTATTGTCCATGAAGGTATTATAGCATAAACGAAATCGTGAGTAGTGAGATTTTCGTATCTGTTGCTTAGGTGGTATAATTTTGGTATGGAGGATGCAAAAGAGGAGATACGCGCAAGGCTGGCCGTTGAAGATGTGGTGGGCCAATATATTGAGCTAAAACGCGCGGGTCGGAATTTTAAAGGGCATTCACCTTGGGGGACAGATCGCACGCCGAGTTTTATGGTGTCGCCAGATAAAGGGATTTGGCATGATTTTTCAAGCAACCGAGGCGGCGATATTTTTACTTTTGTGATGGAAATGGAAGGCTGTACGTTCCGTGAAGCGCTGGAAAAACTGGCGAAGCAGGCGGGCGTGGAGTTGAAACGTTATTCGGATGATGATCGCAAGCAGGCGGCACGCAAACAGCGGATTCGTGATTGTTTAGAGCTGGCGACTAAGTATTTCCAGTTTTGTCTGACCAAAAATAAAGCCGTCATGCAGTATGTGTTTTACAAGCGAAATTTGAATAAAAAGACGGTGGAAACATTTCGGATTGGATATGCGCCAAAATCTGGGCGCGCGTTGGTGGATTTCTTAACTAAGCGCGGTTTTACGGGGGCGGAATTGGAGGAGGCCGGTCTCGTAAACCGCTTTGGTGGGGATTTATTTAAAGGGCGTATGACGGTGCCGTTGATGGATGTGTCGGGAAACGTAATTGGGTTTACTGGGCGCATTATCGAGCAAGATGATAATTCGCCGAAATACTTAAATACGCCGGAAACGATTCTGTATAACAAGGGCCGGCATATTTTTGGTTTATCCCAGGCGCGCGATGCGATTCGGCGCGAAGATTTTGTGGTAGTGGTAGAGGGGAATATGGATGTGATTTCGTCGCATCAAGCGGGCGTATGTCAAGCGGTGGCGACAGCCGGCACGGCGATGACGGAAATGCATCTGAAGAGTTTTGCGCGGATGACGAAAGATATTCGCTTAGCTTATGATGGCGACGAAGCGGGGATTCGGGCGGCCGAACGGGCAATTTCAATGGCTTCGAAATTCGGGATCTATCTGTCGGTGATTGATGATTATCATGGCTGCAAAGATGCGGATGAGTTGATTCAGAAGGATCCAAAATTGTGGCAGGCGGCGGTGCAGAATTACCGACCGGCGCTGGAGTGGCTGTTAGAAAAATATGTTGATAAGTATAATTTGAAGACCGAAAAAGGTTTTCAGGAATATGCGACTGAGGCAAAACGTTTAATTGAGCAGATTGATCCAGCTGACACGGTATTGCGCGAGAAATATGAGCGACAAGTGGCGGAGCGCTTGGGGATTTCACTGGAGGCTTTCCGGGCGAAAAAGGTGGCGCAGCCAGAGAAAAAGAAACTGAAGAAGGCTAATGTTGTAAAAAATACAACAGTAGCAAGTCGGGCAGAAAAAAATTTGGCCGCGCTAGCAAAGCATTGCATAGATTTGGGGGATTTTGAAGCACAAAAGTTTAATCCAGATGAGCTTGATTTGATTTTTGAAGAGCAATATAGCAAGTGGCAAAATGATGATTTGCAAAAGGAAGCAAAGAATTTGATTGCGAAGGCAAAATCTGAACGCCGAGAAGTGGAGCGCAAGGAGCTTGAAGAACAGATTCGGGCGGCTGAGGAGAGCGGTGATGAGGCTCTCGAGAACGAATTGTTACAAAAAATGAATAAATTGTTGCGTAGTAAATAGAATTATGCTATATTTCAGCTAAATGCTGGACGGCGGATTAATTTTGTAATCCATCCAGGAGAAGTATAAATTGATCAATAATATACAAAAACTTCTAAAACAAACTTGCAATCGGGCGGGGCTTTTGTTGAGAAAATAACAAGGAAAGAGAACAAATGGACGACGATGACAAAGATTTGCGCTTAGACGATGATTTTAGCGATGAGCCAAGTCTTGATGATTTCGATGGTGAAGGCGAAGAAGATTTAAATGTTGATCTCGAATCGGTTACTTATGATGAGGTCTCGGATGATTCAGTCAAACTATATTTGCGCGAAATCGGCAAAATACCGTTGCTGAGCTCGGAAGAGGAATACGAATTAGCGCAAAAAATCATTAATGGCACACCAAAAGAGCAGAAAAAGGCCAAGGATAAGATGGCTGAATCGAACATGCGTTTAGTAGTGTCGATTGCAAAGCGCTATTCGGGGCGTGGCTTGGACTTTTTGGATTTAATTCAAGAGGGCAACACGGGCTTATTGCGCGCAGTAGAGAAATTTGATCCAGATAAAGGTTTTAAGTTTTCTACTTATGCGACATGGTGGATTCGTCAGGCGATTACGCGCGCAATTGCTGATCAAGCACGCACGATTCGCATCCCAGTACATATGGTTGAAACGATTAACAAGGTAATGCGCACGCAGCGCCGTTTGACACAGGAATTGAATCGCGAGCCATCTACGGAAGAAATCGCTGAGGCGATGGGCATGGAGCCAGAGAAGATTGAGTACGTGATGAAGATTAAGCAGGATATTGCATCGCTGGATGCGTCAGTTGGGCGCGATGGCGATGATGATGATTCCTCGCTGGGTGATTTTATTGAAGATGAAGACCGCGTTTCGCCAGAAGATTCGGCGGCTACGCAGCTTTTGAAAGAGCAAATCGCTTCAATTCTTTCGACTTTGACTGATCGCGAGCAGAAAATTATCAAGATGCGCTTTGGCATTGGTGGCGGTAAGAGCCATACGCTCGAAGAAGTTGGCGCAGAGTTTTCGGTGACGCGCGAACGCATTCGCCAGATTGAAGCAAAAGCGTTGGCTAAATTACGTAAGAATAAAGATACTAAGAAATTACATGAGTATCTGAAATAGGCTAACGCTATTTCAAGAGACAATGTCCGCCCATCCCGTCGTTACGGGTGGGCGGCATTTTCTTCTCGGCCGTAGCCTACGAAACACTCTTGAAATAGCGCTAGCCTACTTTAGTGGTCTTTTTGGGTCACCTTCGTAATAGTCTCGAAATAACACTTATCTCATTTCGACATGTTTTTTATTTGATTTTTGTTGAAAGCATAAGTATAATGAGAGTATGCAAGAAAGTGGGCAGGACAATGGTGTAGCGGCAATGCCGCAAGTTATTCCGCAAGCGCCAACAGATGGTACGACTTCTGTCGCACCAAGTGCTCCAGAACCGTCAATTTCCGCGACTGATCCAGCGGCAGTTACGACGACTGGTATGGAGGTACGGATTGAGAATTTACTCGAGGAATGCGTGCGCTTAAAAGCGAGCGATTTACATATTCAGGTTGGTTTGCCGCCAGTTTTGCGCGTGGATGGTGCATTGATTCCAGTTGCTGGCTATAACGCGCTAGATGAGGCTGTAGTAGAGCATCTTGTCTTTGCTACCCTTGAGGAAGATCAGAAACAAATTTTGATTAAGGATAAGGAATTTGACTATTCCTTCTCGTTTGGTGATTTAGGTCGCTTCCGTGTGAACGCCTTCCATGAAAAAGGCAATCTTGCAGCGGCATTTCGTTTAATTCCAAATGAGATCACTTCGATTACCGATCTTGGTCTACCGCCAATTATTGAAAGTTTTGCTGATTATCCGCGTGGCTTAGTGCTAGTGACTGGTCCAACCGGTTCCGGTAAGTCTACTACATTAGCAGGCTTGGTGGATAAGATTAACCACGAGAAGACCGCGCATATTATTACAATTGAGGATCCAATTGAGTTTACTCATAAGTCAATTCGCTCTGTTGTGGTTCAGCGCGAGGTGCACTATGATACCTATTCTTTCTCCGCGGCGTTGCGTTCGGCGCTCCGCGAAGACCCAGATGTGGTGTTGATTGGTGAGATGCGCGACCTTGAGACGATTTCGGCGGCGATTACGATTGCAGAAACTGGTCACTTAGTATTTGCAACGCTTCACACTAACTCGGCAGCACAGAGTATCGACCGTATGATTGACGTGTTCCCGCCACATCAGCAGCCACAGGTGCGTTCGCAGTTGTCAAATATTTTAATGGCAATTTGTTGTCAGCGCTTGGTGCCAGCAATTGGTGGTGGTCGTGTGGCAGCAGCTGAGATTATGATTGCAAACCCAGCTGTGCGTTCGGTAATTCGTGAAGGTAAGACGCATCAGCTTGATACGATTATTCAAACTGGTGCCGATCAGGGTATGCAGACGATGGACCGTACTTTGGTGAAATTAATCCAAACTGGTGTAATCACGTATGATAATGCGCGCGAATTCGCAGTGGATTTGCAAGAATTTGATAGGTTGGCCCGCGGATGAAACGATTTAGCTACAAAGCACGCGAACAAGAGACCGGCAAGGTTATTAAGGGTACGATTCAGGCTGAATCGGAACGCACTGCCGGTAAGTTGTTGGTGGATCGTGGTTATATTCCAGACATGATTAAGGAAGAGGGCGGTGGTATTCTCGAAAAATTCAATAAAGTTACCACCAAAGACCGCATTACCTTTACGCGTCAGTTTGCGACGCTAGTTGGGGCTGGTTTGCCGATTTCACAGTCTTTGCGTACGGTAGCGGAGCAGACGCAGAGCAAGCCGATGCAAGCCGTAATTGAGGAAATTTTAGCAACAGTAGAATCTGGTAAAAGTTTAAGTGACGCTTTTGAAAAACATCCAGACATCTTTAATAACGTTTATCGCTCACTGGTAAAAGCAGGTGAGGTTTCTGGTACGCTCGATAATTCGTTAAAGCGTATTGCGGACCAGGAAGAAAAAGACGATAAGATGTTAAGCAAAATTAAGAGCGCTATGATGATGCCGTTGATTACGCTCTTCGTGATTATTGTAGTCTTTGTTTACATGATGCTCGAAGTGGTGCCACACGTGGAGAGCTTATATAATGATATGAACGAGACTTTGCCGGCTTTGACGCAAGCGCTTGTGGCGATTAAGGATTTCATTCTTTCTTTGTGGTGGTTAGTGTTGATTATTATTGCGGTGATAGCGGTAGGCGTCATGCAATTCTTGAAGACTCAACAGGGTATTCGCATAAAAGACACAGTAAAATTGAATATGCCGATGTTTAATGGTTTGTTCCGTTTGCTCTATAACGCTCGTTTTGCGAGGATTTCGCAGATATTGTTGGCGACTGGCGTGGCGGTACTCGATACTTTGCACATTGCTGGTGAGGCAACGGCAAACGTGATTATGGAAGAATCTATCGCGAAAGCTGCAGAGGAAGTGGCTGGCGGTAAAACACTATCGGTAGCTTTGAAGGACAAAGATTACGTTTTGCCACTTTCATATCAGATGGCGGCAATTGGTGAGCAATCTGGTAAGATGGACGAAATGCTCGGCAAGGCTGCGCAGGTATTTGAAGATGAGCTTGATGAGAAGATTGCAACTATTTCGGCTTTGATCGAGCCAATTATGATGATTATGCTCGCAATTGTGGCTGGCCTCTTGGTGGGTGGTGTCTTGTTCCCAATCTATAACTTGGTCGGCTCTATCGGCTAGAATGACACTTTTCCACAAATAGTCAAAAAACCCTTGATTTTAGCATAAGAATTATGTATAGTTGTATTAAATGCAGTTTTGCAATTGGTAATCACTCGGTGGGTATCTGAGTAGCCAAACGGCAATTACTGGTTGCAAAAATAAAAAAGGAGCATACAATGACAACAAAAAACAAAAAAGGCTTTACGATCATTGAGGTGGTCTTGGTTCTTGCTATCGCAGGTTTGATCTTCTTAATGGTATTCATCGCATTACCAGCCTTGCAGCGCAGCCAGCGCAACACTCAGCGCGAGAACGATATTGCTCGTTTCTTGACTGCTATCAACGATTATCAAACGAATAACAGTGGTCGTACGCCATTTAGCGCTAGTACTTCTGGTGAAGGCGCAAGTGCTGTTACTACTACTTCGCTTGACGCAAACTTTATTAAGCGCTATATCGATCAGGGTATTACCTATGATACAACAAACGGAGTAAGCTGTACGGCTGAATCTTGCCCACAGTTTACCGATCCAGATGGCGAGCTTTACGATTTCGTGATTTCGCAGTCGAGTGATACCTCAAGTGGTGCCCAAAACTTCCCAGGCTATGATAACACTGATGTTGACCATCACGTATATGTGATTATCAATGCTACCTGTGGCCAAAGTGAAGGTACCTATCTTCAGGGTACTGGTAATCGCCAGATTGCCTTGTTCTACTCGCTTGAAGGTGGTTCTTCTACCTGCAACGATAACCACTAAAATAGGTTAGAAAAAGAGGTCCCGGAGGGGGCCTCTTTTTTATGATAGAATAATCTTATGGAAATTTGGTGGACGATACTGCTGTTTGTGTTCGGTGCGGTGCTAGGCTCGTTTGCGTGCTGCCAAGTTTGGCGAATTCAAAAGAAAGACAAGTCGAAGTTTTCGCATTGTATGCATTGTAAATATCAGTTGCAATGGTACGATAACATTCCGATTCTTTCTTGGTTAATCTTAGGTGGGAAGTGCCGAAAGTGTAAAAAACCGATTGGTTATGCTGAAATATTGGCGGAAGTTGGTTTGGCGTTAGTGTTTGTGTTAAGCTATATTTTTTGGCCGTTTAAAGAATTTAACGCAGTAGAAATCATGAAATTTGGGTTATTTTTGGTTTTATTCACGATTTTTACGGTGTTATTTATCTACGATTCTAAGTGGTTTGAGCTGCCGGTTAAATTGATGGTGGCGGCTGCGGTAGTGGCGGGCATATATTTGGTGATTAATATTTGGCAGAATTTCGCGGAGTTTAATTGGCTGTCGTTAATGGGATGTCTACTAATTATGCCGGGCTTTTATTATTTGATGTATAAAATTAGTCATGAAAGTTGGGTAGGTGGGGGTGATTGGATTTTATGTATATCATTGGCGCTAATGCTGGCGGATTTTTGGCTAGGGATTATGTGCGTATTTATATCAAATTTAATTGGCTGTATTATTTGCGTGCCATTGGCGTTATCACGCAAAAATAAAAAGAAAAAGATTCCATTTGGGCCGTTTTTGATTCTTGGTTTTTGGCTGGTTTTCTTGTTGCAGCACGTAATATTAAAGATGATTGTGATTTAGATGTACGTTAGTGATTTGATAAACGAGTTTCTAGAATCATTAGAGATTGAAAATGGGCGTAGTCGCTATACGACGCGCAATTATGAGTTGTGCCTATCGCGCATGATTGAATTTAGCGAGGAAACCAATCCAGAAGATGATTTAAAGCCGGCGGATATTACGCCGGAATGGTTGCGCAAGTATCGTTTGTGGCTGAATCGTTATCAGACAGAGCAGAGGAAAGGTTTGTCAGTAACGACGCAGGCTTATCATTTAATTGCGTTGCGTGGGTTTTTGAAATATTTGGCCAAGCGCGGAATTAAATCATTAGATCCAGTATTGGTTGAGTTGCCTAAAACACATCGGCCGCAAGTAACATTTTTGCATGTGGATGAAATTGACCGGATTTTGGCAGAAATTCCGCTTGATACAGAGGATGGCTTGCGCGATCGGGCGATTTTTGAATTGCTGTTTTCGACGGGTTTACGTATTTCGGAGTTAACGAATTTGAACCGCGACAGCGTCAATTTGCAACGTAGAGAATTCGTAGTGCGCGGGAAAGGGCAGAAAGACCGCCCGGTGTTTGTATCCCAATCGGCGGCTGACGCGGTGCAAGATTATTTGGATGAACGTAAAGACAGCTTGCCGGCATTATTCTTAAATAATTCGCGTAATCAGCCGATGACAGGTACGAATGGGAATTATCGGAGATTGTCGCCGCGCAGTGTGGAACGAATCATTAATAAATATGTGCGAGCAGCCGGTATTACAAAGCATGTGACGCCGCATACTTTGCGTCATTCGTTTGCGACGGATTTATTAATGAACGGGGCAGATTTACGTTCGGTCCAGTCACTGCTAGGGCATGCGAACATTTCTACCACACAGATCTATACACACGTGACGGATCCGCATTTGAAGGAAATTCACGATAAATTCCATAGTGATGTAAAGTAAAATAACAGATTAGCCCCGCAAACGGGGCTTTTTGGTATATAATGGCAAAAAGGGAGAAAATATGGCAGATAAAAAAGTTGCTAAGGTGGAAGAAAAGAAGAAAATTGCGAAAGCTGCAGAAAAATCCGCAGAGGTGGCTGTGACGGCTGCAAATATTGGCTTCAATAAGACGAATAACCCGGATGGTTTAATTCAGCGCACGTTGATTATCTTTAAGCCAGACGCAGTGCAACGTGGCATCGTGGGCGAGATTTTGAGTCGTTTTGAGCGAGTTGGTTTGAAGATTGTGGCGACCAAAATGGTGAACCCAGATAAGGATCATTACTATCATCATTATGAGGGGATTTCTAAGATGGTTTCTCGCCGTGGTCAGAAAGCCTTTGATCTCGTAGTGAACTTTATGACTTCCGGCCCAGTAATTGCGATGGTGCTAGAGGGTGTAGAAGCAATTCCAGTAGTACGCAAGATTGTCGGTTCAACTGAGCCAATGGCGGCGGATATGGGTACGATTCGTGGTGACTATGCGCACGTTAGCTTCGGTTATGCCGATGCACGCAACGAGGGCGTAGCTAACTTGATTCACGCTTCGGGCAACGTTGAAGAAGCAGAGCAAGAGGTTTCTTACTGGTTTAAGCCAGAAGAAATCCAGCTATATCACACTCTGTCAGAACGCTTTACACGCTAATTAAAAGCCACCCTCAGGGGTGGCTTTTTGATGGGGCTTGACATTTTTAGCAAAAAGGCTTATGCTTTAGATAGACGTAAGGTCAAAAACAAAAACTAAAAATAAAAAATGCACCTCAAGAGAATTGGAATTTTTGCCCTAGCATTTTTAGCGGTGGCTGGTTTGCTGGGTATGTGTGGAAAAAGTTCTAGCGCCGTCAAACTTTCCTTTGATGCGGAGACGGCGGATTTTGCGTGCGTGCAAATAAGCGCGGATTGGTTTGGCGATCAAGACGAGGATCGCCCAAGCGAATTTGTAATGCAACTATGGCAGGACGATGTGCTATATGAAGAATTTGCTCTGAGCGCAAAAAATAATTATTCCAAAATTTGGACAGCCCTTGAAAAAGGACATGAATATGAGTTTCGCCAGCCGAGTGGCGTGAAGGGCTATTTCTTGGGCGAGATTCGCGGTGATGTGGAGAGTGGGTTTACTTTATTGATGAAGAAGGCGCCGAATTCGGAGACGGCGATAAATGGACGTGAGATAAACGAGATAGCTCCGTTCTTTGCAGTTATGGGGATTTTGACCTTGGCGGGCGGCATAGCGCTGCGCGGTTTATTTGTGCGGCGATAGATGCTAGAATACAGATAAGTGGCCTGGTAGCTCAATGGATAGAGCAACTCCGTCCTAAGGAGGAGGTTGTGCGTTCGACTCGCACCCGGGTCACCATTTTTGTGCAAAAATGTACTCCGGAGTGATCCGGGGTGATTGGTTGGTTTAGTATATGATTCTGTTATAGTTTTCGATGGCGCGGTTGGCCAGAGCTTTAACGGATTCATTTTTTTGCTGCCAAGTGGTATTTTTGTAACCACAATTGAAACATTTAATGACAATGTACCATGCGCCTTTTTTCTTCTCATTTTGAGTAATGACTTTGATTTTTTGCCCGCATCTCGGGCAGGGATTGGGCTTGGGTCGCATTTGAACGGATCACCTCTCATTCGAGTAAACCAACCGATGAATGTGCTAATTATAACATACTTTTTGCCTATAGTCAATAAATGAGAGCGATGAGATGCAGATGTACTCTAGAGATGTTATAATATGCTTATGGATTTTGAAGGCCAACGTAGCGGAGAAGAAGTGTTATTTATTTTCCGTCGCCATATTGTTACAGCTTGGAAGGGGTTGGTTTTTATGCTTGTGATGATTGGCTTGGGTTATTTGCCGGTTATTATGTGGCCAGAGTTGAAAACTCAGATGTATTTTGTATGGGCGGGAGTAGGCGTGATTGGTCTACTGGGTTTCTTAAAGAGTTTAATATTGTGGCATTTCAGCTTTTATATGGTTACTAACCAGCGTTTGCGCCAAGTGCGGCAAAAAGGTATTTTCACCAAGACAGTGGTGGATTTGGACTTGGATCGCATCCAAAGCACATCATTTGGGGTGCATGGCGTATTTGCTACAATGTTCAATTATGGCACAATTCTGGTGCAAACAGGTGCGGGAGATTTAATCTTGAGTGCCGTGAGTAAGCCAGAGTCAGTGTATAATGAATTAGAGAACGCCGTACATAATGAACGGAAGGATTCAGATGAGTAAAATTGGTGACAAGATTAAGGCAAAGCGTGAAGAAAAGGCCAAGGGTTCTAATATTACGCAGCAAAATATTGAGGAGAGCCGCGAAGAGATTATCGCAAAAGGCAAGAAGTTTAAGTATCCGTTCCAATACGCGAAGCATAAATTAATTATTAATGCGATTGCAATTGGTATTATTGCGATTGCGGCTTTTGTGGCGGTCGGTTGGTTGCAGCTATATCGTGCGCATAATACTAGCGAGGTGATGTATCGGTTTACGCGCACAATTCCATTATCGGTCGCAGAAGTGGATGGCGTGAAAGTGCGCTTTAGTGACTATCTGATGTTATATCGTAGCTCGATTCGTTCTATTGAGCGTCAGCAAGGTGAATTTGATGATAGCGAAGATGCTAAAACCGAGAAGAATCAATACATGCGTCAGGCTTTAACGGATGCTGAGGATTATAGTTATGCGATGGCAAAACTAGCCGAGATTGATAAGTCGGTAACTGATGAAGAAATCGATGCTGTGATTAAAGAACACAAGACCATTGATGGCGAGTTGCGCAGTGATACAGCTTTTGAGGGGATTGTGCGTGATAATTTTGGGTTGAGTATTAACGAATATCGTCGATTGATTATGTTATCTTTGGCGCGTAAAAAAGCGTCTATCGAACTGGATGTGGATGCCAAAGAAAAGGTGGCTGAAGTGGCTGAGGCGATTGCGAATAACGGTAATGATTTCAAGAAAGTATCCGCTATATTTGGCGAGGATAAAACCGTTGTTTTCGAAGAAGTAATGGATGTTGATTTTAATAATCTCGACAATGGCCGCGCTGTAATGGCTGCGCAACTCGAAAAAGTTGGTGATGTGTCAGAGCAATTTGTGTCTAAAAACGGCGATGGTTATTATTTCGTAAAATTGACTGCTAAGAGCGAGAATAAGGTGAGTTATCAGTCAATTTGGGTACGCTTTGTATGGTTCGAGGAGCAAATGCAAAAGTTGCGCGATGAAAACAAAGTAAATGAAAAAATTAAGATTGAAATTAAAGAAGAAGAGTCTGAAGAAAAGCCAGAAGAGAACACCGTAAATGACGGTGAAGTTGAAGAAACCGAATAAAAAATAACCCCTGAGGGGGTTATTTTTGATGGAATTGATAGAGCGCGATGCTGGTGGCGACAGATAGATTGAGGCTATCAACGTTTGAGCTTTGAGGAATATAGACCGGAGTAGCCTTAGTGGCAAAATTAGAAGGGAGGCCGGAGGCTTCGTTGCCAAAAATAAGAGCAAAATTCTGATTGTTTAATGTTAAATCTGGAAGTTGAATGGCGTGATTATCTAGCATAAAAGCATAGCAGGCACGATTCTGACCATAACTAGCAAGATATTCATCGTAACTTGTAAATTCTTGGAGGTTAAGGTGAAAAATGGCGCCCATCGAAGCACGAATAGTTTTTGGTTGGTATGGATCGACGGCAGGAGTAATAATGGCAAGATTAGTAAAGCCAAAGGCGGCGGCACTGCGCATAATTGTGCCAAGATTGCCGGCGTCAGATGGATTAATTAATACTAGATGCGGGGCTGCGGGATTGAGCTGACTAGATGGCTTAGTAAATTCGGCAATTAGCAAACAGCTGCCTTTGGCGTCGAGAACATTGAAAGCCTTAGCCGACTCAAGGATTTCGATATTTTGGTCGCGTAGTTGGCTAAGAAGGGAATCTAAATCAGCACCATGGGGTATATTTGGGCGCAAAAAGACGCGCCGAATGAGCTCCGGATGAGTTTTGAGAAGTTCATAAACTAGAGTGGCGCCAAGGGTATAAGATAGCTCTGATGAGCGTTTATAGCGAGAAAGCTTCATATCTTTCTATTATATCACAAAATTGCCAAAAATGCAATAGTTAGTACGTTTGGTAGCCATCTTTAAGTTCGATGACTTTGTAAGTGTGGTCGGAATTGACTTTGATGGTGAATTGAGAACGATAGTCGATAGAGATAGTATCGTCGTTGCAGGTGTGGTCGCCAAAGACGTAGCGAGAAAAGCCGTTTTCGGTGATAGAGCATAGTTCACTAAACTTGTTAAGCCCTTGTTCTTTAAGCGATTCTTTGATGTTTTTTTGGTTGAAGTAGTAAGTATGAGATGCGGTGCAAGCAAACCCATTGTCTGGGTCGGTAACGTATTTTTGATCGGCTACACAGATTATATCGGCAAGATGGACGTGCGCAAGTTCTACTTTGGTGAGTGATGTGTTGGCGGAACGAAGTTTTTCAATGTAAGTGGTTAATGCGTCATCAAGGTACTGGGAAGTGGTAGATAAGTGATAATAATCGAAATAGATAGTATTTTTGTTTTTTGAAAGCTTGTCGGTGGTCTTGATGAGGTAACCATGGGTAAGTTTGAATTCCTCGTTGTTGCTAAGCTTTATAGTATTATTGCTAATAGTGTAAGTACCATTTTCGATGCTAGGAATTAGATATGGTGTTTCGTTTTTGGGGTCACGGAGGTAGTGAAATTCATATTTAGTATCGGAGGTAAATTTGATATATTCACGGTAATTAGTATCAATGGCGAAAATACGACCAGCAAGTGCGTTCTGGAGGGGTGTTTCTTTGAGGTCGATGTCTGTTAGTGGGATTAAATCAACGCGTGATGATTCTTCCAGGATGACAATGTTGCTCTTTTTGAAAATTAACTTATCGATAACAATATAGGCAAGAAGGCCGATCACGATAATCGTGAGGATTATGACGAGGATAGTAGGTTTTTTATCGGCTTTCGGTGGGGCAGCTGGGGATTGTTGGTATTGATAATTCGGCTGTTCTTGGGGCTGCGTCGCGTTATAAAAATAATTCTGCTGCATATGTATATTTTAACATAAGCAAGATGAGCGTGATATAATTTATGGGATAGTTTGCGGGTATCGTATAGCGGCTATTATGTATGCTTCCCAAGCATGAGATGAGGGTCCGACTCCCTCTACCCGCACCACATACACCCATTGGGGTGATTTTTTGTTCCGCCCGCACTTCGGCGTAGTTCACAAAAAATTACCCCAATGGGCATTCTTTTCGTGAGAATAGAAGATAAGTAAAAAAATAGCACCCCGGAGGGTGGAATTTCTTAAAATGGCGGGCCCGACGCGACTCGAACGCGCGACCTCCTCCGTGACAGGGAGGCGCTCTAACCAGCTGAGCTACGAGCCCGCATTGGATTTAGTATATACGAAAACGGGTGGAATTGCAAGGGTTAATGCTAGCGATAGGGTGAGGGATGTGGTATAATGGCGCTACGGACGCCGTTGTAGCTCAGCTGGCAGAGCAGCTCATTCGTAACGAGCAGGTCGCTGGTTCGATCCCAGTCAACGGCTCCATTTTTTTGTGGTTTTTAGTCAATGTAGAGGTAGCAAACTTTAGTTGAATCAAGGACGGGATCGGTTATATCGCGGAAGCCAAAATAATTATCTTCAAATTCGGTATATGGCGGATCCTTATATGTTGCCGATAGGTAACAATCGACTACTGAGTTGACGATCGTGTTGCCGCCCTGCAAGAAGCATTGGCTAGTGAGGATACCAGTTTTCGTTTCATAATGACTTTGCCAGATCTGAGTAAGGGTCTCTTGAATGTCTGGGGTGGCTTGCGCATAATACTCGTCCCACGTGACATTTTCGACGTATGGGAAGAAGTGCAGATTATCGTCAAATGGTAGTCCGTCAAAGACGCAAGCGGTAGGTTTTTCGATGACGATGTTACTTGCGAAATTAATTTGGATCTTTTCGATAGCATGAGTGTTGTTGAATGGTAAAAAGGCTAGACCAACAACGAGGGCTAAACAAAACACACGTAAGTGTTTGGCTTTAGATAAAGTGAGTAATAAAATACCAGAGGTGACGGTTATAATTCCGAGAACGACAACAATGGGGTCGGAAGTGGCCGGATTGGCTATACCGGCGCTGTTGCCAAGATTGATTGTGAGTAGGTTTTGTTCTTTATAGGAATAAGTAGCATCAAAAGCAGTCGCATCAGGTTCGGTGGTGTAAGTAATGGTTACGTACAGAGTGGTTTGACTATTCTTTTTGGCTATATTTGTGTCGTTGGTATATTCGAAGGCGTAGTCGAAATAGTCGCTGCCGGCAAAGTCGGTGGTTTTTTCGATTTCGTAATCTTGATCAGTAGGGTTATCGACGATGATTTCATATTTGGCATAATCGCCGATATTACTAAAAACAGCGCTAAGGCTTACGCCTAGTTCGGTCTCACTGATGGATGCAGAAGCAGTGACGCCCGTAGAGCTATCTAAAACGGAGGCGCTGGCGATGGATATGGTGTCGGCAGCCGTGGCTCGAAGTATAAAGACTGAAGATAGCGATACCGCAAAGATAAGCGCTAATATTCTCTTGAATTTCATAAGGGACCTCTTTTGTTTTCGTAGTATTTATGTTTGTGATTCCACTTATGAATATATTATAATGAATGACGCAAAAAAGCAAGATGGATTACGAATATAAGCCTTACCGAATCTTAGTTATTATTTTATTTCGGTTCCGCCCCATTCAACGACGGTGAAGCCGGTGCGGGTTGGAGTGGTTAATTGTTGTTCTGATACGACAATTGGATTATTCAATGGCTTGTAGTTCATGATGACGCGAATAGTAGTGTCAGGACGTGGGATGACTTCAAGCGGCATGTAGGAATTGATTTCAGCTGCGGTTTCAAAGCGAATGTAGTTGTAGCTGTTTTGTTCAAGAATTGGTAGCCAATAGATGATGAATTCTTCGGCTTCGCGTTCAGTGAGGCCGAGGATGGCGAGTTTTTCTTCAAGGAAGTTAGCCGTGTCGGAACCTTTGATAACGAAGCCGTCGGTGTGCATTTTAGTATGGTGATTTTTACCTTCCCAATAGAGAGAATAGAGTTCGCGGCCAGTGGTTTTGTCGGTAAGTTTGCCGGATGGCTCGGCGATGACTTGCCAGCCGGTGGTGTATTTTGGATAAGAGCTGGTGATTAGCTCTGGATAGCCAAGTTTGACGGAAACATCAAGCGTTTTGGTTGGGTAGAGGTAGATGATAGGCTTTTTCTCTTCAACTGGATAATCAATATTTTGGCAGTAGTTTTTGCCAGAATATGCAGTTTCAATTTTGACGTCAACTGATTCGGGTGCTTGCTGAGTATTGGAGTCAATAGGGACGGGGATTAAGTAATAATCATTGACATCGGCGCAAGAACCGCAGGAAGTGTCATAAGTCACTTTAACGGTATAAGTGGATTCGGATTCGGCATAGCCGACTTTGTAATTTGCCCAGCTGCATTCATCGTAAGTGATTTTTACGAGCGCATAACCGTATTTATCAAAATCATATCCTTCTGTGCCATCGATGTAATCTTCGATACTATTTACGAAATCGGATAGTTCGTTAAAGGAGTGAAAGACGTGACCATTAGTATAAGTTGTATCTTTGATATTGTTTGTGAGGAAGAGAAGTTGTTTTAGTTCGGGCTCTTCTGGGGTGATTGGGGCAGGGGTAGGTGGTACGACTGGATTTTCTGGTACAGGATCATGGGCTTTTGAAGTAATCATTACTATGGCTGTTGTAATGGCGGCAACTACAATGACCCCTAAAATTATTAAAACTATAATATCTGTGGTTTTATTAGACTTCTCGTTTTCGCTCATGCTTTTATTGTAGCATGTCATTATCAGATGAGGTGTTATAATATAAAAGTCCGTATGAAATCATTAAATGCTCCATACCCCTATTATGACAATCCAGAAATCAGTGATATTAAGGATTTAGTCGAATTATACAAGGATTCAAAAAAGACCGCGTTCATGTTTCGCGACAATGGCAAAGTCGTTAAAAAGACTTATGCCGAAGTTTACGTGGACGTGATGGCTTTAACTGGATATTTTTTCAACAAGTACAAAAATAAGCATATCGCCATAATTGGCGAAAATAGTTACGCTTGGATAGTAGTTGCATTAGCAATTATGCTGAGTGGTAATATTTGCGTAGCAATCGACAAAGATGCCGATGAAGAAACGGCGCGGCGCCAATTAAAACAGGCTGACGTAAATGCAGTTTATTATTCGTTGAATTATTGCGAGCAGGCCGCAAAATATATACGAAATGCTTATCCGCTTGAAGAGTTGGATGACTATATTCGTGAAGGCAAGAAAGTTCGCGGAAAAACAAAGATTAAACAAGATTGCGAAGCTGACGCAATGATTTTCTTCACGTCTGGTACAACTGGTTTCAGTAAGGCTGTAGTGCTGTCGCAAAAAAATATAGCAGCTGATATTTATGGCGCGGCGGCTTTGTTTATGCCGGGCGGTAAAGTGATTAGCTTTTTGCCTTATCATCATGCGTTTGGTTTTGTAACTTCAGCTTTGAAGCCATATTATTACCATAATCGTACTTTTATTAGTGGTAGCTTGAAACATCTGCTGGAAGATTTTAAGACTTCGGAGCCAGACACGGTATTCGCGGTGCCGATGGTGGTGGAGACGTTGTATCGTCAGATTTGGCGTCAGGCGCGCCGCCAAAAGAGTGATAAGAAATTACTGTTTGGTATCAAGCTGAGTAACGGCATGCAAAAAATTGGTATTGATTGGCGCAAAAAATTATTCGATTCCGTATTGAAAGAATTTGGCGGCAATTTGCAGTTTATAATCTGTGGCGGAGCACATTTAGATGTGAAATATATAGAATGGTTCCGCAGCATTGGGATTGAAGTATTGAATGGCTATGGCATTACGGAATGTTCGCCGGTGGTATCGGTTAATCGAAATTTTTGGCATCGTGATGGCAGTATTGGCCAAGCGTGCCGTGGTGTTAATGTGAAAATAATAGATGATGAAATTGTAGTTAGCGGTGATGTGGTGATGAAGGGATATTATAAGGATAAAAAAGCCACTGCGGAAGTGCTTCGTCATGGGAATTTATATACTGGTGATTTGGGTAGAATTGATGAAGATGGGTTTATTTATGTGACGGGTCGCAAGAAGAATTTAATTATTTTGAGCAATGGTGAAAATGTTTGTCCAGAGGAAATTGAAGCCGCTTTGGCGCGCGATGATGGGGTTGCCGAAGTGGCAGTTTATGAATATGGCAACCGGATTGTGGCTTCAATTTATCCAAATGATGCGTATTTCGGCGATGAGGACTATTTTGATGATATAATTTATAAATACAACAAGGATAAAGCTAGGAATCGTCAAATAGCAATGGTTCGTTTGCGTAGCAATCCAATGCCGAGGAATAACAATGGCAAGATTCTACGCAATAAGCTAATAGAGGAAGATAATAATGAAGAATAAAGTCATCAATTTGATTGCCGAGACCTTGGATGTTGATAAAGGTAAACTCAACGAAAAGACAAATTTGGTCGAAGATCTCGATATAGAATCATTAGATTTGGTTGACTTAGTGGGTGCGTTTGAAGAGGAATTCGGCGTAGTTATTCAAGATAAGGATATAAAAGGTTTGCAAACGGTGGGCGATATAGTTGAATATATCGAAAAACACCAAGAAAAAGATGCGTAAAATCTACTTGGCCAAAAATTCTTCGTCTAAAGTATTATTAGACGAAGTTTTGCGTTTAAATGGGATTTTCGATTACGAGCTGGAATATAACGGATGTGGCAAGCCGTACCTTGTAGGTAATCCGGTATTTTTTAATCTTAGCCATAGCGGGGAATATACGGCCTGCGCAATATCTGATAAGGAAATAGGCATTGATATCCAGAAGATTTGTTTTAAGAAGCGTGCTATGCAAAAGGTATGTACGCCCGAAGAACTGGCGCAGATAAAAACAGCTGAGGATTTCACGCGGATTTGGGCGATTAAAGAGAGTTATGCTAAGGCAAAGGGTATAGGCATAGGTATGGGCCTAAAGAATATTGATAGCTTATCTCTTAGAGATGTGGAAGTGTGGGGATGGGACGGTTATGTTGTTGCATGTTATAATGAGGGATAGCTATTATGAATGTATTGTATTGTGGTGACAGAAATATCCTTGATGGCCTAATTATTTCGACTTTATCTTTAGCGAAAAATACTAAGACTAATTTGAATATTTTTGTATTCACGATGAAAATGCGCGGCTATAAAGAAATAACCGAAAAGAGCATGCGTGAGCTAGAAAAAGTGTTACAAAAAAAGAACCCAGAGCATAAAGTTACGTTAATTGATATTACGAAGCAATTTCAGTCAGACATGCCAAGGGCGAATTTATCGACCTTCTTTACGCCATATTGTTTATTGCGTTTATATGCCGATTTGGTTGAAGAATTGCCGAAGAAGATTTTATATCTTGATACTGATGTAGTGGCATTGCGTGAGCCGAACTTGTTATATAAGATGGACAATTCGGAATATGAAATCATTGGTGCGGTAGATTATTATGGCCAACATTGGATTCGGACAAATTTGCGCGAAAAAGATTATATGAATTCAGGTGTTTTGCTGATGAATATGGATTTGATTCGTGAAAGTAAGCTATTTAAAAAGACGCGTGATCGCATAAAATGGGCAAAAATGCTGTTGCCAGATCAAACTTCAATCAATATTTATGCCAAACGGAAGTTAATTGTTGATCGTAAATTCAATGAACAAAAACAAGAGACGGACGAAACTGTATTTCGACATTTTTCTACTACTTTTCGGTTTTGGCCAGTTTTCCATACGCAGAAGATTAAACCGTGGAATATTGAGAAGTTGCACGATGTATTAGGGTGTCATGTATTTGATGATGTATTAGAAGAATATTTGGCCGTACGAGACAGGATTAAAAAATGAAAAAGAAGATTATCCCAGTATTTTTTAGCGTTGACGAGAATTATGCGCCGTATTTGTCTACTGCATTAGCATCCTTGATTGAATATACGTCGGATAAATATAAATATAATTTACATGTTGTGTATCATAATCTTTCGCGTCGTTCTCAACGAAAGATTACGAAATTGGGCGAAGGTCACGACAATGTTCAGATTATTATGACGGAGATGCAGGAGACATTGAGTGGTATTTCTGATCGCAAGTCGACGCAATTAAAAGCAGATTATTTTACGCCAACTATTTATTATCGAATATTTTTGCCTGAGATGTTCCCGCAATATAGTAAAGGTATCTACCTCGATAGTGACATTATTGTAAATGACGATATCGCAAAGCTATTTAATATTGGCTTGAACAATAACTTAATTGCGGCTTGTGTAGATATGTCTACGCAAGGTAATCCGCTATTCTGCCAATATTTTGACGAAGCGGTTGGTATTCGGCATGATCGTTATTTTAACTCCGGCGTGTTAATGATGGATTTTGATAAATTCCGTGACGAAGAATTTTGCGAACATTTCCTGTATCTATTGAATAAATATGATTTTGATACGGTCGCGCCAGATCAGGATTATTTGAATGCATTATGTGTTGGGCGCGTAAAATATCTCGATGAGGTTTGGAATGCGATGCCAACACCGGACCATCATCCGTTACCTGACCCGAAAATTGTGCATTACAATTTATTCTTTAAGCCTTGGCATTATGATGGGACGGATTATGAGGAAATGTTTTGGAATTATGCTAAACATTCTGCGTTCTATAAGACAATAGAGCGCGAAAAACGTGCATTTACTAAGAAGAGCGTTAAAGGCGATGAAGAGCGTTTGGCGCAAATGAGCGAGCGTGTGAGAGAGATTTTGAAGGCAGAAGTGACGTTTCGTAAAATATTTGAAAGTGGTCAGGAGACGCGCGGGTAATGATTATTGGTGGCGACAAAAGTGCGGTGATTGAGAATATAAAAAAGCACGTAAAAGCTGGTGAATATAACAAAAAGGCCGAGTTAGACGATCCGGTGTTGTCGGACGAAGATGCCGAAAAAGCCATAGCAGGTTATGCGAGGTACCGCAACAATAAGCTTTGGTATTTCATAAAAAGCCGACCTGTATTTATCATGGAAGACATTGTGACCTTAATGCATAAAAAGCATATTAAAGTGGTTGGTTGGGATAATTTAAAGGGAATTAAAAAAGGCGCAATTATCACAAATAATCATTTTAATCCGCTTGATAGTATTTTCCCGCGTTATGTGATTAAGAAAAAATATCACAAACCAATCAATTTGGTGGCACAAGAGACAAATTTAGCCATGGAAGGATTTAACGGCTATTTGATTTACAATCAGCGTTTAGTGCCGCTGCGTAAATCGCCGAATTATATTCTTAGGACTTTTATTCCCCAAATAAAACGTATGGTAGAAGCTGGGCAATTTATTGTGATTTATCCTGAGGAAGAATTGTGGTTCAATTATCGTAAACCGCGACCGTGTAAGCGTGGCACATATCTGTTCGCCTCACAGGCAAATGCGCCGGTGGTGCCGATTTTTATTGAAATGCAGGATACGAATGAGGACGATAATGAGCAATTCGTAAAATTGGATTATACAATTCATATTTTGAAGCCGATTTATCCGGATCCTAAAAAGAGTCATAAAGAAAATAGTGTGATGATGGCCGAGCAGGATTATGCCGAACGCAAAGAAGCGTATGAGTTGGCTTATGGTAAAAAACTAAACTATAAGTTTAGCTATGGTGATATAGCGGGTTACAAACCCGGTATTAAGACTTCTTCTTGTAAATAATATAATTGTACGTGCTGTGTTTTACGCGGCGCTTCATAGTGAGATAAACGTAGCGCATTAGGTCGTTGATATTTTGCTTGCGAGGCGCATCTTCATCATCATAGAATGGTCCGTCAATATAAATAGTGATGTGTGGCTTTTTGCGCCACGGAAAAATACTTTTTTTGTAAGTTGTGGTGGCAACGTAAATTGGCGCATGCAATTTGGCCGGATAATGAAAAGCTGCGGCATTAAAAGGGCGTACGCCAGTATAATATGGCCACATATGACTTTCTGGATAAACTACGACGCACTTTTTTTGTTTGATGCGTTTTGTGATGGCGGCGTTTAATTTGCGCATATCATGCACGTTGTCGGGGATTGGCAGTGCGCCAGCCATCGGCAAGGCTTTGCCAATGATGGGAATGCCGAGATTTGCGGGGCTACAAATGATGTATGGGTGTTTCGGGAAGGTTAAAACGAACGGATTTACTACATCGCCAAACCATTGTGTATGGTTAATATAGAGAAAATACCCACCATGCGCAAATTGGAGTAAATAGCGGTTTTTGATGGTAATATGAGCACAAAATCGGAGATAGCAGAGAGAAAATAAAACTACGATGGGATAAAAACACATTGCGAAAAAGCGATAAAAAAGATTATCGTGTGTCCATTGATAATTTTTGGGCAACTGAAAATCTTGATTGCGGGTTTCCGCAAAATCTTGATCAAAAGAATAATAATACAGCACTTCGTTCATCTAAGTTTATTATAGATGAAACAGAGTAAAAATACACACAGATTCACGATGACGATGGTGGCGCCAGTAGGAGCGGCAAAAACATAGGATGCGATGAGCCCACATATGAAACAGAATATGGAAAGAACGACTGACATGATTGTATTGCCGCGAAATGTTTTTGATAATTGCATAGCGCTGAGGCAAGGGAATACGATGAGACTTGAAATGAGCAAGGCGCCAAGCATTTTCATACCAATTACAGTAATAATGGCACAGAGAATAGCAAGAATGCTTTGGTAGAGATTTGCTTTGATACCGATAGACTTGGCAAATGTTTCATCAAAAGTGATAGCAAATATTTGACGATGTAAAACAGCAAAAGTAAGGATGACGATTAAACCGAGAACGATGCATATTATAAGGTCATGTGTTGAAATAGCCAAAATGCTACCAAATAAATATGAATTTAAGTCGATATTAACGCCTTTAATTGAAACGATAAAAGTACCAATGGCAAGTGCGGAGGCTGAAAGAATTGCGATTGCGGCATCGCCGTTTACTTTTGAGTTTTCATTAAGGCGCAAGATGAAGAAGGCAGCAATAATGGCGGCAATAATTGAAAATTCTAAAGGTGCCCAGCCAAATGCGATAGCTATAGCAACAGTACCGAATGCTACATGCGAGAGACCATCGCCAATCATAGATTGACGACGTAGTACGAGACTGGAACCAATTAATGCGGCGCAAATTGATATGATAAGACCCGCAAAGAAAGCACGCTGGATGAAGTCATATTGCATCATTTCAATTAAACTAGCGAGCATGGACCCTCCGGATGAATTCGGCAGTATCGCCGAAGAATGGTGCATCGTGATCGAGGGATAGGATTCGATTACCGAGAAGATTATGGTGATCGAGGTCGTGAGTGACCATGATTATGGCGTAAGTTTTGTTGAGTTCGATTAGGGTGCGGTAGAAAGTTTGCTTGGAATGATAATCGAGATTATTGCTTGGCTCATCTAAAACTAATAATTCGCTAGCTGCAGCAATGGCGCGAGCTAATAGCACTTTCTGACGTTGGCCGCCGGAAAGCTGATTATAGGTTTGATTTTTAATTTTAGTGATGCCTAGTTGTTTCATAGTTTGGTTTATTTTGTTACGCGGGTATGGCTGGAATAATTTAGTACGGTTGAGCGTGCCGGAAGCCACTATTTCGGATACTGAAGCGGGAAAGTTGGCTGGAATCTGCGTATGTTGTGGAAGATAGCCAATTTCATTAGCGTCAAGACCATCGCCGAAAATGATTTTGCCGGAATTCGGCTTGATGAGACCGAGTAAACATTGCAGGAGGGTTGATTTGCCACTGCCATTTGGACCAACAATGCAGAGAAAATCGCCGCGCTCAACTTCAAAGTTAAGTTTTTCGAAGACGGGCGAATCATGATATTCAAAGCTTAGGTTTTGGACTCGAATTAAGCTCATTTGGTCTCCTGGAGTGCCTCGAGATTGCGTTGGTATATAACTGTCATATCGACGCCAGCGCTAAAATCATCTTGGCTGATATTGTGGCCGGAATATAGTGTGCGAATTTCGGCGCCGGTGGCATCGGCAATAGTTCGGGCAATTTTGGAGTTAGATAAATCGAGTGCATAGATATATGGGAGTTTTTGATTTTTGACAGTAGTGATTAATTCTGCAACGGTTTCGGTGCTAGCTTCAGTTTGCTCGGCGCAGCCGGGAAAAGCAGCTGAATATTGTAGGCGATATTCGTCGACAAAATAACGAAATGGAAAACGGTCAGCAATAACGATTGGCTGAATAAGTTTAGTTGTACGGAATAATTGATCGTATCTTTTGATATCTTCGCCGTAGATGGAAAGATTAGTGGATAATTGGTGGTCGTATTCTGGAAATTGTCTTGCTAGTAGTGCGCGAGTATAGCTGAGCATATTAAGATAGTTGGCCGGTGATGTCCAGATGTGCTCATCATATTCTTCTGTGTCAGGCGATTCTTGCTTTAAGTCGACTGAGTTAATGAGTTTTATGACAAGAGTTTTTTCATTAAAGGTAATTTTGTCAACCCAAGTTTCAGACTCGCCGCCAATATAAATAAATACGTCGGCCGAGTTAATGGCCGCTATATCTTGTGGCGTTGGGTCGTAATCATGCAATTCTGCGCCAGGTTTAAGAAGCATTTTGACGCTGATGTCTAATTCGTCAGCGAGTGCGCGGGCGATGTCGTAGCTAGGAAAATTCGTGGCAATGATTTTGATTTTTCCTTCATCTTCGTTTCGGTTGATGCGGGGAAGAAAAAAGAGTGCGCCGAGTAATATGATGACTAAAGCAACTAATATAATACGAATGATACGTTTATTTTTCATAGCACTCCGATATAACTGTTTTTATTTTAGGTCTTTTTGGGATATTCATCAACTTAGTGTTACGCGCTTGTCACAGTGTGGGAATTATGTTAAAATAACAGAGTTTCCTGGGCGTCACTGGGAAATAATCTTTTTTAGAAAGTGAGGTTGGGGTTATGAGTGACGTGGACTTTACGAGATACGAGAAAACTAAAGAAATCGTAGATGGTCTGATTGATGCTTTGCGCAAGAAGGCTTCATACAACAGCGTAAACGGCGCTGCGATCGTGATGGGCTTTGAAAAGACGCAGCTCCAGATTGAAAAGGCCGGCATCGGAGATGTAATTGCTATCGACGAAGAGGAAGGCGCAACCCTCGAGCAGGCTGATGCGGTAGTGAGTTATTGCAATTGTTGCTTGAAAGAAATGGCCGAGAAAGGCGTTGACCACTTTGACGCTATCAAGTATGACGGACGCGACAAGTCTGCCGGATGTGCAGTTTTGGATATTGAAGGCGTGATATTCATGGTGGCAGTAGTAACTACTGCTAGCACCTACACTACGGAACGCATCTTGCGTTTGGGCGACTTGTTCTGCCCATTCCAGGTCTGGTACGGAACATACGACTGCATGGTTTGTCGCTACGATTAAGTTTTCTTTTCTTCACGGGCTGGCCCGCACGGACCAGCCTTTTTGCTTGCGCTAATTCGCGTTTTTAACGGATATATGGTAAAATAGGCCAAAGCTATGAAAGAATTAGCAGAAGATTTTAAGACGATTGCCAAGAAAGATCGTGGGTTTTTCTGGTGGATGGCGGGGCAGCTTGCATTAGGTGTATGGCTGTTTTTGTTGCCAATCGTACACTTAAATCCAAATCATCCAAAAGTTTGGGCGCGCTACTCTGATGTGAGCGGTTATGAGCCAAAAGATTGGTGGTATTTATTGTCTTTTGCTGTAATAGCGATTGTATTAGGAATTGGGCATAATTTAATAAGTGCAAAAATTTATTCAAAGCGCGGTAAAGATGTGGCGCGGCTATTTTTAGGCGTGAGCATGGTAATTACCATGATAGCTTTGAAATTCTTGATGAGCATTATTGGAGAAGGGTAGATGTCTAAAGTTACGGAGATACCGACCGGTAAGCGCACTGCGCTGTATCGTTTTTTTGAGATGCTGCCTGGTATTTTGAGCTATGGCATGGTGGTTTTACTGATAGTTTTGTCTTCTATCTCGCCGGTGGCTGGGTCAATTTATTTATTACTGATAGTAATTATGAGTTTAGTAAAAGCGATTGGTGTGGCATTTCGGACAATTCAGGGCTATAAAATTGTTCAGAGCGGCATCAAGGTAAATTGGTCAAAACGTTTGCACGATTTGGAAGACCCAAATGAAAGTTATGCGAGATTGAAGGGGCGTAAATCGAGTGAATATCAATATGATGTACATTTAAATAATCTGTGCATGATGGCGGCTGCCGAGGAGGGGTATTTCCCGAAGCCGAGCCAGGTTTATCACGCAGTGATTATTACAATGTACAATGAAACGCTAGATGTGCTTACTCCAACTATGGAGAGCGTGCTTGCGACGAGCTATCCGAAGGACCAAATGATTGTAGTGATAGCATACGAAGAACGTGGCGGTCCGGATACTGAAAAAGTTGCAAAAATATTGGAAAAGAATTACAAGAAGAAGTTTGGTGGATTCTTGCTAGCTAAACACCCGGCGGATATTCCCGGAGAAGTCGTGGGTAAAGGTGGAAATATCACTAATGCCGGTCGTGCTCTGAGTGAGTATGTCAAAGAACGTGGGTTGCGCTATGGTGATGTAATCGTGACGACTTTGGATTGCGATAACCGGCCGCATAAATGCTATTTTGACCAGGTGGCGTATGAGTTTATAGTGCGTGAAGATCGTAAGCGTTTAAGTTATCAGCCGGTATCATTGTTTACGAATAATATTTGGGATGCGCCGGCGGTAACGCGCGTGGTGGCTTGCACGAATTCATTTTGGAATTTAATTTGTACGATGCGTCCGCACACTTTACGTAATTTTGCATCTCATTCGCAGCCGCTTGATGCATTAGTAGAGATGGACTTTTGGAGCACGCATACAATTGTGGAAGACGGGCATCAATATTGGCGCTCATTATTCTATTTTGATGGCGTTTATGATGTGGTGCCGATTCGGGCACCAATTTATCAAGATGCAGTGTTGTCAGATTCATTATTTAAGACTTTGAGAGCGCAGTGGGTACAACTTAGGCGTTGGGATTATGGCGCATCAGACGTGGCCTATGTGGGTACATATATGCTATCAAAGAAGCGTACGGTGCGTTACTTGACTTTGGTGCCTAAATTTATACGTTTGCTCGATGGCCACGTAACGCTGGCGGCAATTGCTCCGATTGTGGCTTTTGGCGGTTGGGTGCCGCTATTATTCCAGCTTGAATCGCGCGATTTGTTGTCGCATAACTTACCAATGGTGGTGAGCTATATTCAGACTTTTGCGGCTTGTATGCTTTCGATTTCAATCCTGCTATCACTGAAAATGCTGCCGCCACGACCGCCGCGATACAAAAAAGTAAAGAAATTCTTTATGGTTCTGCAATGGATTATTTCGCCGATTATTGCGATTGTTTACTCGTCGTTCTGCGCTTTTTATTCGCAGACACGATTATTGTTTGGTTGGTATATGGAGAAGTTTGACGTGACCGACAAGGCTGTCAAAAAATAATTGAACTTATGCTTGGCTATATAGTCATTGACTGTATTGTAGGCAATAGAAATTAATTTGGAGGTAAATGTCGATGGTGACGTGATTTTTTGGTGTTTAAAAGCAAACATAAAAAAGGAGGAAAATGCGAAATAAAATTCGTGACAGTTTTTTGATGTTATCGATGATATTGATGACATTTTTGGGTGGTGGTATGGCGAGTGCGACTGAAGCGCCGGTAACAATCGGCGAAAACCGTAATAGTCCACAAAATATCCCAATTCAGCGGACTATTACTGGTTTGAAAAATAAAGTAACTAATACTTTTTCTTATACGTTTGTTGAAGCGGAGGATAATCCTGCTGCCGTAACTGGTTTACCGGACTATACGCAAATAGTTTTCGAAAATGCAAACGTATATGATGGCACAGTAACACGCGTGGGCTATTTGGATTTAAACAATCTAACATTTACAGAAGTTGGTGACTATACCTTTATTTTAACTGAGACTGGTAGCACTAATGCAGAAGCATATCCAATTGATTCGACATCATATTATGTTTATGCTTCGGTTAGGAATGAGATGATTGATAACGTCCCAACTGGACATTTGATAGCAACAGCTTCTTTGCAAACGCGCATAAATGGTGAAGGTGACAAAGTGGATGTAAGTTTTACGAGCCAAGCTGTACTAACTTATGCAAGAATATCTAAACAAGTTGAAGGTAATATGGCTCGGCGAGACGAATATTTTAAGTTTCGCGTTGATTTAACGGGCGTGAGTGATGGTGATGCATTTACAATTAGTGGTCAAGATGAAACTATAAACTATCAAGGAAGTTCGATTACTACACAAACAGAATTAGTGGCGGGACAAGAGAATTATGTTTATTTAAAACATGGCCAAGTAGCATTGATAGGTTCGAATGGCACAACGATGGAGCTACCGGTAAATATTACGTTTAGCGTTGAAGAAGAAAATTCGAACGGATATACGGCATGGATTGGCGAGGAACAAACAAATAGTAATGGCGGTACAGTTTTAGCGATGGCAGATATAAACCAGCCGGAATTATTGGGTGGTGCAAACCAGGTTAATTTTGTGAACAAAAAAGAAGCTAGTGTATTGACTGGTGTAGTTATGAATGTATTGCCGTGTGCGGCATTGATGATATTAGGCGTAGTTGGCGCGTTAGTGGTTCGTAAAAGTCCAACTAAAAAGGCATAATGATTATAAGAAAACAGTCTTGGCGTCGGTGGGGGCGCTTAGGCTGTAAAATGCTATTGACTGGGGTTTGGCTGTGGCTAATCTGGGGCAAATTGTTGGGCGTGACTAGAGTTAATAATAATTTGTTGGCGCCAGAAGTATGTGATGGTGATGTGGTTTTTTATGAACGATTGTTGGCGCCAAATTTGGAGGAGTTGGTAATATGGCCAAACGGAGAATTGGGACGATGGGAGGGGGATGGAGCCATTATTGGCCGCGCGGTACTTCTTTGGCGCGGGCGAGAGATATAGTTTTTAGGCTATTTAATACTATTTTAAGGGTGGAAGAAATAGCAGTGGCAATGTCGACATTTTTGTTGCTAACTTTTTGCATATATACATTAACGGATGCACGTTTGGTAATAAAAAGTGCTGATTTGCCACTACAAATTCAAGAATTAACGCCAGATCAAGAATTAGATATTGAAGCGTTGAGGGGGGTTAATCGAGATATTGTTGGGTGGCTACGAATTGATGGTACAGATATTAATTATCCATTATTGCAAAGTGCCGATAATGACTATTATCTATCGCGGAACTATCTGAAAGAGTGGGCGACGGCTGGAAGCGTTTTTATAGATTATAGAAATGCGCCGGATTTGACTGATAATTTAACTATTATTTATGGTCATCGTATGAGTTATGGAAAGATGTTTTCTGATGTGACGAAATACACAGATCGAAATTTTTTTGATAATCACCAAACAGGGAGTATTTATATAGGTGATAATACATATGATATGAAAGTAGTGGCATTTGCGCGGGTGATGGCGACTGAACAGATTATTTATAATGTTGCACGAAGCCGTATTAATAATAGTGCGGCTAATTATATATATAATGAGGCAATTTGGCGAAGTGGTGAATTATATGATGAGAGGCACATTCTTTTATCGACATGCGATGCAAGCAATAAGGATTTGAGAGACGTTCTTTTATTAAAGATAGATGAATAATGCTAATTAATATACGGTTTATATGGTATTATATAAACATGAGTGTTATGGGTGAGGGTAATGTGAAAGAGGACATTAACCAAGAATCGGTTTTTGATGCAAACGAGTTATCTGAATTAGAGCGAAGCGAATCAGAGGCTAAAAAAGAGCATCAATTTCATTCCGATAATATAAAAAGACAAGATAATAGTGGTCTTTTCGTGCGCATTGATCAGCATGAAGTAGAAAGGATTAAGCGCGCAAAAGAAAAGAAAGAAAATAAGGCGATTCTGGCTGAAAGAGCGCAGAAGCGCAGAGAAAGCCTAAAAAAGAATAAGAAGAAGATTATTTTGGCTGCCTCGATTGTAGTTTTGGCTGTCGTGGGAACGATTGCTGGCATAAAAATATATCAGTATGCCGATGAGCAGCACAGAATTTACGAGGAAACACGTCCACGAAGTATCCATGATTTAACGGAAGACGATAAGAAGATTGATGCTAATTATGCGGATGCGGTTGAGAAATTCAAGGAAGTTCGACAGATGGCTGGTTCGGCGAAAGATGATATAGCTGAGGATGGCACTTTATCAACAGCATATACAGATGCATGCAAAAAGGCTGAGGAATTAATAGATGGTGCCAAATCTAATACTGAAAAGATCTATTTCGTAACATTATATGCGAAGTTTATGACGGACCGCGGTGGCGATGCTGAAGATGCGCTTGCGTTGCTGGATAAATATGAGGAATCGCTAAAAACGGATGAGGAAAGAGAGATTTTTTATGCGGCTCATATCCCAGTGTATCTAGCTTTACACGATGAAGAGAATAAAAAGAAATATCAGGAATTGTATAACGAACTGGTCGATAAAAGATTGAGTAGGTATACGGAGTATCAAGATGAAAAAAAGAATTAGCACATTTCTTTTCTTAGTATTTGTGTGTGGCGGCCTCTTTGTCGCCTCGGCTTTATTGACGAGGCGTGAAGCGGTAGCTGGCGGTGGCTATATTCCTGGTACGCCAATTGGCGGCTCATGTACGAACGCTGGCACTTGGTGGGAAAACGTGGCGCGATATAGGTATAGTGGCTATTCTTGCTCTTATGCTGGTATGGGTTGGATAGAATTCAAAGTTGATAAAAACTGGGTAGCGGATGGAAAAGCGCTTCATTATTATCCAATTAAAACTAATGCAGGTTCTCCAATAGATGTTCCAACTGAGTGTGCAGAGACTGAATACTTCTATCATTACGGATTCTTCAACTATTTTGAAGGATATAGCGACAGTTATAATGGCACATATATTGAATCGACTGGGTTTTCAAACTCTGGTTCGCCAAAGCGGAAGGCACAAGCTGGTGCGCGCTTGAATACGTATGTGGATTGGATAAATGGTGGCGATTATGCGCCAGTTGACCATAGGTTTTATATTGATAATGTCCAGTATGCTCATGCCGTGCGAGCGGTATATGACAGCGTAAGTGATCCGGCGAATGCTGATACCGCTGAACATAAATATAGCGTAGCCAAGGATGTGCTAGGTTGGAGTGATGATTTCGATGAGATTAATATGTTTTGTTATGATCCGGATTGGGAAAATGCCAAAGCGACATATACTGGCCAAGTGCAGGTGTTCGTGAACGATTCGAGCGTTACTGGAAACACATATAACGCTGGAACTGGTGTGACTTCTGTGACCGTTAAGTTTACGCATACGCTGAAACGAGAATCTGGGGCTGATTTTGAGACAACGTCCGAGTGGGATGTCCATCCGAATGCTGATGGCACTGGTGCAGCCTCCCATACAGGTAGTTTCAATGGCAAAGTTGGGGAAAGTTGGAATGTGCAGACTACGACAAAAACAGTCAATTTAGGCCAGACGGCAGTGACAGTTTGTAGTTCGATTAAATTTGACAATATAGTTTCTAAAGAAACTGATGGATCGATTGTAAGGACGCATAATGGCTTAGCATATAAATGTGTTACAATCATGCCTACTCCACCGCCACCAACAGGTACGTGTCCAAGTGCTAGATATAGTGGCACAAGCAAATCTAAGTTCACAATGAACTTTAATTCGCAGAGCTATTCGAATAATTATTCAACAAGTAACTGGTCGAAAACGGTATGGGGGAAACCGGGTGATAATTTACAGTATATTTACGAACTTTGTGGTGGCGCTGATGAACCAATAGAGTGGGGGCCATACAATGATGAGCCAACTCTTGGCAATCCCCATAAGGCGACATTTACCATCACTGGCAAGAGCACAAATGGCCTGAATGGGTATTTGTTTGGCAATGATGTGGGGCCAGGCAGCTCGGTTAGTTTAACAACGGCGAGCGCAGGATTCTCGGATTATATGAGGACGATTAAATCGCCAAGCATTGATAATTATAGTTGTCCATTAACAAGCGTTCCGGGGAAACCGAGTTATTATCAAATTCGGGCAAACGTGAATTGCAACTATAGCACGACGATAGCCGCAAGTGACGTAGGAACAACGATTACGCAGTCGTTAAAGTATCGTTATGTAGAAATGGAAATGTATTCGGTGTATCATTGTTCTATTTATGTATGCCCGTGGTACACCTATGGTACAAAGGTTGTAAATGGTCATAATGGTGCAAACGAGATTACGGCGGAGGGCTCTGTAAAGATTCCATATAATTACGCTTTAGTGCCATATATGAAGCATAGTGACTCTGATGGCGTAACATATGCAGGTTCGAGCTTTAGCGCGACGGCATATGTAGCGACTCTAGGCCGTATTAATAAACAAGTTCAGACCGAAAAATATGCAACGCATAGTAAAAATACAACAATCCGAATTGTATCGTTTACTACTACGGGCACACCAAGTCAAGCTACGCAATATGTAAACAATAATAATATGACTGATGCCGCTGTTTGTAGCAAAGCTGGCGGTACGGCAAACTGTAAATCGCTTAAAACAGTGACAACAATCTTAAATAAGACCGCGTCGCAGTTATCCGGTGCAACTGATGAATCGCGCACTATTGATAATGGTGGTGCAAATGTGACTGGTGCAATATCGGCTACAGTGCCTTTGGTGGATGTTGGTACGAGGTTCTGTATCGCTGTTGGCGTTTATCCGGTGGATAGCCACAACAAAGGTGATAATAGTACTATAGACGATAATTCGCAGACTGCAGCATTCAGTAATTCTGGCACTGGATGGAAAGTATCAGCGCCAGCTTGTGTGACAGTCGCAAAGAAGCCGAACTTTAGTACAGAGGGCGGTGACCTAAAGACGAATGGTAGCGTGCAAACATCACGTAGTACCGTGGGCGGCAAGATATTTGGTTCTTGGTCGGAATATGGATTAGTGGCGAAGGGTGAGGTTAATGGAATGGCTTCCGGTGCAGCTTTCGCCTACACGAGCCCGATTTATACCAGTCGTTCTCAATCGATTGCTGGAACAATGGTGCCTGGCTCAAGGCAATGGGTATGTAAACCAGTTCACTGGGGTCCATTTACTTTCCCAGATTGTCAGTGGGTGTATACGGAGGCGCATTATAACGGCGGCGTGATTAATATGGCATCAGAAAATTCTGGTATTGCACAAGGGAACGGAAGTGAGTGTACGCTTAGTACGCAAACTTATGGCAATGATGAGTGCAACTATGGTACGGTAGGACGTGGTACTGGAGTGATAGGTGCAAGCGATCTAGACGCGGTAGCGCGTAAAGTTTACCAAAAGTATCATATGTCGGCCAGTGAGATGCAGAGTTTGTTTAAGAGTACTAGTGGTGCATCTGGATTGTTAAACATTGCGGCAGCGAGGGAGATAAATGGTGTTAATGTGACTACTCCGCAAAAATATGATGGTTCGAATGACGAATTTTATCTATATCGTAACTACGGTTCGGCGGCGTGTGCTTATAGTTCGGAGTTTGGTAAATATATTCAAGGTACTCCGGCGGATAATCAGAGGTCGAAATTTACATTTGAAGGTGTGAATTATAATAACTCGGCACCAAATTTCTGTAATGCGCAGGGCATGAAGGTTTGGCGCGCATATAAATCTAGTGGCGATGCTAATGTGGTCTTTACAAATTATCCTTCAAACGGTGCAGTTTACATGGGTGGTGCCGGTACGAGTGATCTTGGTATGACGGGTAGCGCAACGACCTATCGCAATCCGACCTACATCTTTGATATTGACGGTACCTTTGTGATTGATGAAGATATGATTTCCAGCAATGGCTTCATCCATAACGAAATTAACGATAACTATAGCTCACTCGATGAGTTGCCGACAGTTGTTATCTTTGCAAAGAACATTATTATTACGAATCGCGTGACGCGCCTTGATGCTTGGTTGATTGCCGGTATTAATGGTGGCGAAGGTGTTATCAATACTTGTGGCGCTGTCTACAATAATGATAAATTGACGTTTATCCATCCAGAAGAGTCACAATACAACAACATACTAAATGCGGACACGTGTAACCAGCAATTAGTTATCAACGGCTATGTTTATGCAAAGAAGGCGATATTAAATCGTACTTATGGTGCTGGCAGTGATAGTCTAGGGAAGTTTGTCCAACGCGGTGAGGTCTTTAACCTCCGCGCTGACGCCTTCTACTGGTCCTTCTATCAGTCGCAACGTAATCGTATCTTAACGACAGTCTTCTCGCGTGAGCTACCAACAAGGTACTAAGAATCTGGAATAAAAATATGGCCTCTTGTGGGCCATTTTTTATGTTCGTGGTGGAGTGCAGGAGACTCGAACTCCTCACCTCGACAATGCGAATGTCGCGCTCTACCAGATGAGCTAGCACCCCATGTGGATAAATTATACCACTAAAAGGTGAAAAAGTGCTATCATGAGAGGAGTTTCTCAGAGTACATTAAACAAGGGGGAATAGGTTATGCAGTCATGGCAGATAAACCTAAGCCGTACGGATTCGGCTTTATTGTTTTTGCATACGTTGGGATTCGTGAAGGGCAAAAACCAACTGGATTTTGGTGAATTGCTGGACCATTATGGGCGTAGTGCGACGTCGTCGGAGATATATTATGAAGGCCAGAACGAGGTCGTGGGAACTTTTGTCTTTTATGACGTCTATGAAGTAAAATTCAGAGCTGCGTTATCCGAAAAGCGGCCATACGCACCGGCGGATTTGACGATTGATTACCGGAGTTTGGAGAAATCGGGTGGCGCTCTGGCGATTGTGCGCACCGAAAAACATCAATCTTTGCCGTTCAGGCAGTGGTCGCGAAAGTATCGCTGCGATGAATTTGGCGGAATTGAGCTGTGCGCCGAACAGGTTGCGCAGTTGGTGCGAGTGCTAAGCGGGATGCAAGAGTCTTACTGCGAGTGGCACTATTACATGAATGAATAACTGAGAAACTACGAATTGCCTCGGCCGCGTGCCGGGGTTTTTCATTGACACCACGCAAAAGTATGATATAATATTTTATTGTATTGTGGTCACCAAGCCACGGGAGGGAACATGATCTTTAATTTAGCTGAGAATGCTTTGCAGACGAGATTTTTGCTGGAACATTTACAAGAACGTATTGGTTCCAAGAATGTTCGCTATAGCGAGGCCTATGTCTTAGGTGTATGTAAGGCCTATGCTGACACGATGCCGGGGAAACAAACGTATCACCGGACATTGGTGAGGAATCATGTGTGCGGATTGCAAATGTGCAGTATGAGTCTGAAGGGTTTTTACAATGGTTACACCGACATGATGATGGCAATTTGCTACGATGTTTGCATGCCGCTTTTGCGTCCAACTTTTAAGACCGCTGAGGAACGTATTATTGCGTATTTCATTAATCCAGACGAGGATGATTTCTTTATCGAGGGCGGGATGATTGATGAGGATGGTGTAATTAGAGTATTTAATAGTGGCCTTTACGACAAACTGCGCGAGCGAGACAAAAAATGCTTTACGGCGAAGATTGAATCGAATATTATTCCAGAGTATTTATGCTAGAGAATATCCAGGGACGACCTGGATTTTTTATATGTTATAATTAAGATAAACATAAGAGAGATAGAGAGTAATGGCAGAGGAAGAAAAGAAAATAGGTGGGGATGGTGAGCCTTTAGGTGAAGAATGGCAAAATCTAGCCGCACCAGATGCTGAAAAAACAGAAGACGATTTGGGCTATGAAGAATGGCTCAAGAAACGTAGTGAGGGCGTTGCCAAAGGAGATTTTGAAGGCGAAAAGAACGAAACCTACGCCATGAAGCGGGGTAAGGTTGTATTGGACGAAGAAGGCAATCCCGTAATGCGCAAACGGGCTGCCTTTGGTAATACTTTCGAATACACCCCCATCCAAAAAGGTGAACACGCAGACATCGAATACAAAGCCAGACTTGAATGGATGAATCTAGCGGCCGAAAAGAACGAAGAATCGCCTAAGAGTGAAATTGAACTGGAAGATTTCGAAAGCAGCATCAACCGCGAAGATTATCCTGAAGGCGAAGAAGGCACCCAACAATACCTCACCGCTGTCAGTGCAGAACGGGCTGCCGCCAAAGAAAAGATTTGGCGCGAGAAAGTGGGTCTGCCTAGCTATGAAGAATACCTCTCTGATTTCAAAAAGAAACATGGCATTGAAGAAGACACTGAATCGGCTCCAGAAAGTGAAGAAGGTGCCGAAGATGATCCAGGTAAATCCCTTTGGAGCAAACTAAGCAAAGAAGAACGTCGTGACCTAATCCATCGACATCGTCGCCATCATGGTGAAAAGACCGAAGATTGGGCTAAACGCATTGAAGCCGAAGAGGGCATGAAGATATTTAGTGCTGAATTTGGTGGTGCTGAAGAAGGTGGTGGTGATGATACCGGTGAAGCGGCCGGCGATGGTGATGATGATACGCCAGGCGATACTACTGAGACTGGAACAGCTGGCGATGTAACTGGCACAGATGAATCCGATACTGGCGTAGATGCCGGTGATGAGGGCGCGCCTGATAAGATAGATAGCGAAGAGTCTTCAGCTGAAGATGATGAGGAACGCAGGAAGCAACTTTTGAGCATGTTGTCTACTGAAGATGTAATTTATTTCCTTGATAGCTATACAGAATATGATACCGATCATTTGGACAGTTTATCGACTGAAGAATTGGAGCAAGCAGCACAGCTATATAAAGACGATTTAAAGCGGCAAGAAGAATTAGCAAAGGCTTTGACTGGAGAAAAGGACGGCGAAGAAGGCAGTGGGGAATCTTCAGCAGAGGATGCTGAGAAAGAAACACATCAAGCACTATTGAGGTCCCTTGCTGATGAAGCGCATGGCGATTGGCTACAAGGCAAGAATATCAATCGTGAAGCACTTAGAAATATGAGTATTGATGAACTGAGGGCTTTGCGTGATGAATATGATGCCGAAAACGCGCATCATGAGGATGGTGCTGAACCGGCAGCAAGTGGCGAGACTGATACGCCGGCAGCGGCTGATGTTGAGATTAGCACTGAAACGGAGCCCGAAACTGCAGAAGAGAAAGCTGCTACAAAGAAAGACATAATTCGTGGCATGTTTGAGATGGCTGGGTTTAGGGTAGTGGAACGAAAGATTGCGCCGAAGAAAGAAGTAATGTCTGCGGGAGAAAAAAATGAGAAAAAACCAACCACGGATCCGTTATTAGCCAAGATTGAGGCCGGTGCAAGCACGTCGGAAGTGATTGGCGACGTTGATAAGAGTCTTGATAAAGCTTTCAAGTATGAAGATATTGCTAGGGCGTGGAAGAATATAGCAACGGTAGTCGAACATTCTAACGATACCGTGAAAGCGCACGTGAGCTTTGATAAATTGACAAAAGATATTGAGTCGTTACAGACAAGCATAAGTGGTATGCGAGCTGAATTAAGAAAAATGCCACGCTTTACTTTCCCAAATTCTGAAGCTCGTTACAATAAGGAATTTTTGCAGAAACGAATTGCGGATGCAGAAAAGCAATTAAAGGATCGCATAAGTGCGCAGCAAGAAGCAGGGAAGATATTGCCGGAAATTACAGACGAGACCGACCGAAAAGATATTGCTGGCATATTGCATCTCCAGGCACGTGTAGATTTGTTGCATAAAGAATCAAATATTCGTGAAAGCGATTCGAGAAGTAAATATTACGAGGCTAAAGGATATCACGAGACGAGTCGTGAAGATATGCGAGCTGCCAGCCCGGTTCAGCGTGGTATTTGGGAACAAAATCACAGAGATTATCTGAGCATGCGAAAACAAGTCGATGATTATCAGGCAGAGCATCCAGACTTCGTGCTGGAACCGAATGAAGATTCCGTTACGCCGGATGTGCCATTTGCGGAATACACTCCGCCAGTAATTGAGTCTGCGGCTGCTGAGATTGAGGATGTTGAAGATGGTGGTACTGGCGAGGATCTTGATGCGGAAGTTGAAACCAGAACACCAGCTGAGCAAGCCTTAGCGGAATATGAGGTGGCAAGAAGTGCTTACGAATCATTAAATGCTGCTGTAGATAAGAAGTTGGATAGGATGTTTAGTAAGAGGAGGCGCGAAAAATACTGGTCTAGTGTTCGTGACGAATTGACTAGCTTGAGAAGAAAGAGAGATGATGCTGAAAAATCATACGTCTTAGAAGATGGCCTTGAGATTATACCTGAAGAATTGAGGGATGAATGGACAAAGATGGTTGATGGTGCCGACAATCCATTTAGTATGAGACGTTTGTCACAAACGCATGAAGCTCTTAGGACTATTAGAACGGGCGATAGTGATGCAACGCATGCATTCATGGACGGCGCAAATGAAAGAGGTTATCAGTTTAAGGCTTTGCTTGCTGACATTAAAAAATTCGGTGGTGAAGATGGCAAGAAGGTGGCCGAAGAATATGGCTATACTGAAGTCGTTGAAGACGCTGAGCGAGCGGCAAAGGACTTTTATGATGCGCGTAGAGCTTACACTCGATTTAGCGAAGAAACAGCTGCAAAAGCGGATGCAACCAAGGATGTTGACGCACGAAATGCTATATTGAGTGAAGCTATGGAGCAGTTGGAAACGTTGAAGCAGCGAATGGAAGAAGCGGAGAGGATTTATTCGGAAAAGGTTGGCCCAGCCGAAGAATCTTTGGAAAAGGCATGGAAAAAGCGTATAGAATCCATAGTTCCGGACATGATGCCTGAGCCTGAAGAAGCCGAAGCTGCGTAGTATACTAGATTAGATGAGAATTTACCTAGTACGGCACGGACAAACAGATTGGAATCTGCGCGGGATTGTGCAAGGTCAGACTAATATCCCATTGAATGAGACTGGAATTTTGCAAGCTCAAAAACTGCGCGATAAGATACAGAATATTCATTTTGATATTTGCTATGCATCGCCATTAAGGCGGGCGGCCGAAACGGCAGCAATTGTGGTGAATCGTTGTTGCGAGATTCGTTACGAAGATCTGCTGAAAGAACGGAGTTTTGGCGAATTTGAGGGGCGGCCTGGAAAAGAATTGTTTAAACAGGCACCAAATATTGGCGATTTTCGCATTAATACGGATTATGGCGGGATTGAGCCGGTAAAAGATTTATTGGCGCGCGCAGAATCGTTTTTGGCAAAGATAAGACGCGAATGCGCCGGCATGGATAAAGTCTTAGTGGTGGGGCACGGCTCAATGCTCAAAGCGATTCATTTTGCGGTGGTTGGCTGGGATGAAGATACGGATTTTTGGAGTTGGCACCTCGATAATAGCGAGATTTGCGATTATGAGCTATCCGAAGGGCGCGTAGAGCGCGTGTTAACGGACATAGAACATCAGTTATACGTAAATCTTAAGGGTGAAACGCTGAAATTCTATCGTGATGGCGCTACGGCCTCGACGGTGTTTAGTGCAGGCAATCGCTATTTAGTAAAGATTGAGAATTTTGCTACACTGGGGAAACAACTGGAGTTTCTACATGAGTACCCGGAAAGTCGTTTCCAGAAGGTGATGTGCTTTAACGAAGAGTTAAATTACATATGTTTTGAATTTATTGATGGACAGAAGTTTGGCGAGAGTGAGATAGAGCCGCGTGATGCGATCGAACAGATTTGCGAGATAGTGTGTAGCTATGAGATGTATAAATACGATGGCTATGGTTTTCTGGGCGAGCAAAAAACAAGTTGGCATGATTTCTTGCTGGATGAAATTGAATATGCAGAGCAGCGCATCCCAGAAGTATCTAAAGATAAAGTTATGGCAGCGTTAGAACGGGCGGGGCAGGAAGAGCCAGAGCAATATCTGCTACATGGGGATTTTGGCACGCATAATTTCTTAGTAGAAAATGGTTTAATTCGAGTAATTGATCCGATGCCGGCAGTGGGTGATTATCTGTACGACTTTTATTTCGCTGTACTATCGAATGTGAAGATTTTTGGTGATTTGGGGGAAGATTATATTTTTAGTTTCTTTGAGCGAGATATAGATTATAAAAAAGCGCTATTGATTGTAGCGTTGTACGTGCGAATGAGCCGAGCAGCAGTCTACGACAAGGATAATTTGCAGGCCTATAAAGATTTATACGCGAGTATTTAATGGTTTTGAGAGTAGGCAGTTGATTGGTTGATTTCGGATAGTAGTTGGTGGTGTTGGTGCCAAATAGCGAGTGCAAGAGCTATAATGACGGCCACTACGACGAAAACCATTGTAATAACCCAAGTGTTTGATTCTTTTTTGTTGGTGTTTGATGTTTTTGCCATGATTTTATTGTACAACAAAATAGAAGCGAGAGGGCACACAACTTGATTTGTGGATGGTAATGGTATTGTGGATGAATCGCGGGTGGAGTATTAGAGTTAACAAAAAATACCCAATGGGTATTAATTCTTGAACTGGTGGGTCGCGAGGGGCTCGAACCCCCGACCTCCTCGGTGTAAACGAGGCGCTCTAGCCAACTGAGCTAGCAACCCACATCGGATAGAGGTATCATAGCATACTTTTTGGGAAAAGAAAACCGCCCAGACGAGCTGGGCGGTAGGTAGAAGAGATGAATTTAGCGGGCAGTAGCGAGATTGAGCGCCGGATACTTAGGATTCCTCAAGTCGACGTTAATGCTGCTGAGAGCAGTTATTTCATCGAGCGTAAGGGTGGCAAAGTCGAGTATATAGGGCGCGCTCTCAGCGATTTCGCGGGCAATACGATAGCCGGCGAAATAGGCATAGTCTTTGGTGAAGGCATAGCCTCCAGTTGTGTGGGTCGCTCCACGCATAACGCGATAAACAGTAGTCCAAGTGTTTTTCGCAACGACTTTCGGCGATTCGCCGGCTTCCAGACGGAGGCCGTAGATATATTCGCCGATTTCGGCAAACGATTTGCCGCTGAGTGCCAGATCAATGGCGATGGTGTAATACGGCGCAGGTATAGCCTGAGAGCCGTTTACGGCGACGTCAGAGAGTTTGGCGTGACCTTCATAGAGCATTTCATCATCGGATTTAGCCAGCAGCGGGACGAGTGCTGCGAGCGGAGTGCGACTGAGTAACTCGGTGAAGGCGGCCTCAGCATTGGCTGAATCGCGCAGATGGCATTCGATTTCGTGACCGATAAGCTCGGCGAGCTTAAGGCCGTTCACTTCGCGTGTGGTTGGAATAACGACCTGAGGACGGCCATTGGATGTCTTGTTGCGCACGTCAATAGAGGACGCTTGGTCGGTAACAACGACGTCCCAGTTGTCGATCTGATAACGGTAGATAGCGTTTTGGAAAGCGGTGCTTATGCTCGCGGCATTATGAACTTCTGCTTTGAGTTCGGCTTGCTTTTCTTTTGTGAAACTGGATTCGATTTTTGGCTCGGCCAATTCGGGTATGCGAGCGGCACGCTGGCAAGCCAAGACCAACATTTGATCAGGAACACCATATTTCTCTTGGACATACTTCGTGGTAGCGGCGTCATTGCCAAGCAAGATGCTGGCGGCAATGTTAGCTGTTAGCAAAGCATCATCGATGCGATGTCGAAGGATACGCATGATGACCTCATCGGTGTTGGTACGCGGGCTGCAAATGTGCTGCAGGGTGCGCGCGGCGGATGCGACGCGGTTGCCGGTCTCTACGGCAGAGACAAGTTTCTGGTGATCGTATTCGAATCGAGGATTAGTAAAAACGCCGTGGTTTTCTACTTGGTCAATCCAGAGTTTTTTCTCTTGAGCGAGATTGATAGGGGTGACCAGTTCGACGGGGTTGAGTGACATAGCCGCTTCGGTTAGTTGCTCGGCGGTATCTTGTACTGCCTGATTGCAGTTACGGTATAAGAATAACAATTCATATCCCTCCTTCTAATGTGCAAGTCCGGTAATAACGGCATAAAAAATCCGCAATCACACTCTTCTGTTGTAATTATAGCATAATCTGTTTAAAAAGTCAATTAGAGCGGCAGAGGTTGGGCGGATTGGTGTAAAACTATTGACTTTTTAAAGCGCTTATGCTATAATACCTAAGATAGGCCGTCGTTTGGGTCTAGAATGCATCATTAGGAGGGGTAGATGATGGGTACCTTTATTCTTTCGGCCATCGAATTCATCGGATTGGTAATCTTGGGCGTCCTGATTCTCAGCGTCCTTGTGCTCCTTCTGGTGGAGCTCGGAATTTTCATTCTGCGGTGGCTGTAACGCCGCGGCGCTCGCGAGGGCGCCGCTTTTTTCACGCTTTAACTAGCGGCGTTTGCGAATGAGAACGATGCCGATTGCGACTATGGCAGCAGTGAATGTGGCGCCGTAAAGATAGATATTATCGGCGGTATTTGGGTTGTCGGAGCCACCGCTAGTGTAGCGGTTGACGAAATTATAGTTATCGTCGACATTGGATATGTAGAGTGGGACATCGTCTTGAGTGATAGTGTAGGTATATTCGTTGCCTTGCTCATCGTATTTAGGAAGATCGCCGAAAGAGAAGCGCCAGACGTCTTCGTCGTCATCTTTTTCGACTTCGATGGAAGCGATTTCAACATCATTGCGCAAGAGGCGGATAGTGGATAGAGTTGGGCGGACATTAGAGGCATTTTGGTCGTCGTCCCAGCGGATTGTGCCGTTGATGTCGAAAATAGGGTTTAGTTGGAAGCGACTAGAAGACATTGTAATGACTGGGCGGATGCCGGCCGGAATGATTAGGTTGCCGCAATATCCCATGACGCTGCAGAGGTCGGCGCGTGTGTTGATGAAGAATTGGTAGATGTTGGATAGACGATAGACTTCATTGCCATAATTGTCCGTAGTGTGGCCGTAGGATGAGTTATCTGCTGTGTACCAACCGTTAGAGAGCCAGTAGGTTGAATCGTAAATCCACTTATATTCGTCGGGGATGTATTCTGCCATATTGGCGAACCAATAAGAGTAACCACGTGGGTCACCTTCATCGAAGGTTTGTTCCTGCCAGTTGAAGTGACCTTCATCTTCGATTAGGTAGTTATCGTCGGCGAAAGTAATATCGTATGGGTTGATGTCGTTCAAGATATGCATGAGGTCGTTGTAGGACATAAGGTCGATGTTATTAATGAGAGAATCGCCGCCTAGATAATCGACGTATTCGTAGAGGTAATAGCTGATAGTGTTATGAGTTTCGAATGTTTTATTATCGTTTATATACTCGTCATGATAATTGCGAGAGAGGGCAATATTGTAGTCGGTGTCGAAGTAAGTGTCGTTGAAGTAGACATTGCCGCGCATTGGGAAGATGAGCTTGCCACTTTCGTCATTATGGGCGCTAAGCATTTCGGGATCTTGTTTAACGGTAATATCTTTATGAGCCGTGGTATAGCATGCGTATGGCGTATATACACTTTGGCCATTAATGTAATCGACTTTATCACTACAGTAGAAATTGTTTGTACCTAGCACGTCCGCAACGGCGGTTCGGTCTATGTTGCCCTCATCATTAAGAAGGTCAGTGCGTTCGGAGAGATCCACGGATTTGATAGTAGCATCATATCGTTGGTAGCAGCGCGTCGCACTGGCGGTTTCGTTTCCATTTTCGCCGGACCAAGTCCAGTTACAAGATTCGTAGCCATTGAGGTATTGGATTGCATCGGTTTCTTGCCAACTGGTGATGTTCTGAAACTTCGGGTCATTTGAAACATCATAAGTGTCACCGCCAGCGTAGAGATTATATTTACTGATGGCGCGAATGGCGTCGTCCGTGCTTTCAATGATATAGAAACATTCTTCGCCGAGACAAAATTCGTCGCCAACAGAGAAGTTAGAACTACGGTCATGGTCGGTAACCATGATTGGGGCGGCTGCGGCGTGCGCTGGAGAAATCAGTGCGCTAACGGCTGATGCGGTTAGCAATAGGAGTGCAACAAGAACTAGGGATATTTTTATGTTTGACTTATTTGTTTTGACCATTTGAGTTGCCTTTGCTTAATTTTGCGGACAACTCCACACTTAAAATCATTTTAGCGTTAATGCTTTAATTTGTCAAGAATTATGGTAAAATAACAGATATATTAATTAATTGAAAGGGCAGCGATGTCAGATATACAAGATTTAGAAAAAATGCGTCATTCGCTTAGCCACATTATGGCTGCAGCGGTTAAGAATTTGTATGCTGGCACAACAACAATCCAATTTGGGATTGGCCCAGCGATTGATAATGGGTTCTATTACGATATCGACTTTGGTGGCCAAAAGGTTTCCGAAGACGATTTCAAGAAGATCGAAAAAGAAATGCGCAAAATAATTGCGCAAAAGTTGCCGATTGTGCGTAGCGAAAAAACGCGGGCGGATGCTTTAAAGTGGGCAAAGGATAATGGCCAAAAATTCAAGGAAGAATTAATCAACGATTTGCCGGAAGGCGAGACGATTTCGTTCTATACTTTGGGCGATTTTGAGGATTTGTGTCGTGGACCACACGTTGATAACACTGGTGAAGTAGGAGTATTCAAGCTCGACAAAGTAGCTGGTGCTTACTGGCGTGGCGACGAAAAGCGCGAAATGCTAACGCGCATTTATGGCTTAGCTTTTGCGACTGAAGCCGATTTGGCGGCTTACGAAAAACAGCAAGAGGAAGCCAAAAAGCGCGATCATCGCAAACTTGGTAAAGAGCTTGGTCTATTTTGTTATTCAGATTTAGTGGGTGCAGGTTTGCCACTCTTTACGCCACGTGGCACGATTTTGCGGGACATGTTAGCGGCTTTTGCGAATAGCTATCGCGAGAAGCGTGGCTATAAAAAAGTTTGCATTCCACATATTGCAAGTATCGACCTATACAAGACTTCTGGGCATTTCGAGAAGTTCCCAGAGATGATGCGCTTTACGAGTGTGGAATCAGGTGATGAATTAGCTTTAAAGCCAGTAAACTGTCCGCACCACAGCCAGATTTTTGCTAGCGTGCCACGCTCATATAAGGAATTACCAGTTAAGTTCCTTGAGACGACGATGGTATATCGCGATGAGCGCAAGGGTGAATTGGGTGGTTTGTCACGCGTGCGTGCCATTACGCAAGATGATTCACATGTATTCTGTACGGAGGACCAGGTGGCCGATGTATTTGCTGAATTAATTGAGTCGGCAAAGGATTTGTATGCTCGTGTAGATATGAAGCTCAAACTGCGCTTGTCATTTAAGGATGACAGTGATGGCTATATTGGTACGCCAGAGATGTGGGAAAAGGCGCAGAACTCTATTAAAGCAATGGCCGAGAAATTTAATATGGATTATTTCATTGGTATCGGCGAGGCGGCAATGTATGGTCCGAAAATGGATTTCATGGCAGTAGATGCTTTGGGTCGCGAGTGGCAACTTGCTACAGTACAGTTGGATTATGCGATGCCAACGCGCTTTGGACTAGAGTATGTAGACGTAGATGGCTCTAAAAAGACGCCAATTATGATTCACTGTGCATTGATTGGTTCAATTGAGCGCTTTATGAGTGTGTTTATTGAGCATACGGCAGGTTGGTTCCCATTCTGGTGCGCTCCAGAGCAGATTCGCATCTTGACGATTAACGATGAAGTTAATGATTATGTCTTGAAGATTCGCGAAATTTTGGATGGCATGGAATTGAATGATCCGATTGAGCACAACAAGATTCGCTATACGATAGATGATCGTAATGAGAGTCTTGGTAAGAAGATTCGCGAGGCAACCAAGATGAAATTGCCGTGCGTAATTATCGTGGGGCCAAAGGACGTTGAAGCGAGCGAAGTTAGCGTACGTTTGCGCGATTCGGAGGAGAAGATTAAACTCGCCGATCTGAAAGCCTTTATCGAAAAGCTGTAGAGAAAATCCCCCGTATTAGGGGGATTTTTGATGTGCTAAAATAGAATTAAGCATAAGGAGAATAGTATGGAAGAAAAGGGTGAATTTGAGGCTCGTCCAGAAGCTAGGTCAGCCGAATCGGTTGCTTTGCCACGTGCAAAAGCGAGTCCAGTAACTAAAATACTGTGTTTTGTGTTCGCGTTGATCGCGGTAGGACTCGGGGCGTTTATTCTTTATGATAAGGTAATCAATCCATTTATCGGTAAGGTTCACCCGTGTCCAGAAAAATTTGAAATGGAAACGGATAAGACTGCCGAAACTATTAAAAAAGTTAAACAGATTATCGTAGATGAACGCGTAATGATGATCAAGTTCGCAGATGAAAACGGTAGTGAATATGTACTCGACCAGAGATATGATGATAATCCACCTTCCTATGATTTCGAGGAGGGATACTCGACTAGTCTGGAAGCATCCTTTGGTTTGAGTTTTCGGATTGAACCAACTGAGCGTCATTTTGAATTAGAAGAAAAAAATGATTTAGACGGCAAAGTTAGGACTATTTTGGAAAACCATGGCCTGAAGAAAACAGCTTCTAGCGCAGCGGGGTATGTGGGTGAGGTAGATTATTATTCAAGTGAAGATGGGTATATTTGTGTATTTACTCCTGAAAGTTCGCCACTCTATTTAGATTGCGGCCATACGAGCTGGTTATCCCAAGCGAAGAAGGATCTCGTAAAGCAGTTAGCTGATGCATATAAAAGAGGCGTAGAGACTAGTTATGCAGTAGTGTATGTAGATGCGGATCCTGAAGAGATTGAAACTTCGCCAAACGGTGAATATCAGAGGATATACGGCGGTTTAGATAATGCCGGTGTTTTGTTCTATCGTAAGGGTTCAGACGGTGAATGGAAGTATTTTACGGCCACTCAGCAGGCTTTAGGTTGTGATCAGTATGATACAGACGAGCTGAAAGCAGCCTTTGAAGGTAGGGATTGTTACGATTACGAGAATAACAAGTCATCAACTGTAAAATAATCTAAAAGCGCCCATTGGGCGCTTTTTGGTGCGTGGTAAAATAGAGACATGTCTGATATTTTGTCGGGTTTAAATGAAGCACAAAAAGAGGCCGTCGAGACGCTAGAGGGGCCGGTTTTAATTTTGGCGGGGGCCGGTTCGGGCAAGACCAAGACCTTGACGCACCGAATCGCGAATCTGATTGCGAATGGGGTGAGCCCATATGAGATTTTGGCGCTAACTTTTACGAATAAGGCGGCGCGCGAGATGCGGGAGCGTCTGGCGAAACTGCTGGATATGGAAAATAACTTCAGTTTTATGCCGTGGATGGGCACTTTTCATTCAATTTGTGTGAAAATGCTGCGGATAGAAGCGGAAAATGTCGGTTTATCAAAGAATTTTGTGATTTACGATACGGATGATCGTTTGGCGTTGATTAAAAAAGCGATGAAAGAGTTGCGTGTAAATGACAAAATGGTAAAACCGAAAGCTTGTGAAGCGGCGATTTCAAAAGCGAAGAATGAGGGTGAGGGTCCAGAAGAATTGCTAGAAAAGGCATTTTATCCAAATCAAAAGCAAATTGCGGAGGTTTATGAACGCTACGAAGATATGCGCGAGAAAGCGGATGCGGTAGATTTTGATGATTTGCTGGTATATACGGCAAAGATGTTGCGTCAGCGTACAGATATTAGGGCGAAATGGCAACAGAAGTTTCGCCATATCTTGATCGATGAGTATCAGGACACGAACCATATTCAATATGAAATTGTTAGATTATTGGTGAACGAACAGCGAAATATTTGTTGTGTGGGCGATGACTGGCAGTCGATTTATTCGTGGCGGGGTGCGGATTTTACGAATATCTTGAACTTTGAACGTGATTTTCCAGGGGCGAAAGTAATTAAATTGGAGCAAAACTATCGCTCAACGCAGAATATTCTTGATGCGGCGCAAAAAGTGATTACGAAAAACACTCAACGCACGGATAAGGTCTTATTTACGGAGGCCGGGAAGGGTGCGCCGGTGGAGATTCATGCTGCGCGTGATGAGCAGGACGAGGCGCGTTGGGTGGCGATGCAGATAAAGAAAGAGGGGCGGCCATTGTCGGATTTTGCGGTATTATACCGGACGAATGCGCAATCGCAAGCCTTTGAAAAAGCGTTTATGGAGGCGCGTTTGCCATATAAATTGATCGGAGGGGTGCGCTTTTACGACCGTAAAGAAATTAAAGATGTCGTGGCGTATTTGCATCTGATTGTGAACCCACTAGATGTAGTGGCTTTAGACCGTGTGATTAATGTGCCGACAAGAGGGATTGGTGCGGTCTCGCTGCAGCGAATCATGGCGGGCGAAACGCAACTTTTGACGCCAAAAGTATTGCATGCTTATGAGAAATTCTTAACGATACTAGCGGATTTACGTAAAAAGGCGACTGAAGGTGTAGGGCCAGCGGAGATTATTGAAGAATTATTGCAGCGAATTGATTATCGTAATTATCTGAATGATGGCGATAAGTTGAGGGCTGAGGAACGAAATGAGAATATTACCGCTTTGATTGGTGAAGCTGGCGCGTATGGTACGCTAGACGAATTCTTGGCCGATGCGGCGTTAATGTCGAGCGCAGACGAAGAGGCTGGCGAAAATGCGGTTACCTTGATGACTTTGCATGCCGCCAAAGGCTTGGAATTTCCAGTTGTATTTTTGGTAGGGATGGAGGAAGGTTTGTTGCCGCATACGCGGTCGTTAGACGAGTCGCTAGAAGATGTAGAGGAGGAGCGGCGGTTGGCTTACGTTGGTATGACGCGGGCGATGCGCGAATTATTCATGAGTTATGCGGGGTCGCGCTTTACTTATGGTGGACGAAATTATAATTTTCCATCGCGCTTTTTGCAGGATTTGGGCTATAACCATTACGGCAATCACGATATGAACGGTGATGGGTTTACAGATGATGATTTTGGCGAGGATGATTTTGATGGTGGTTCGGATGGCTTGTGGACACGCAAGCCGGGGAAACACAGTTTTGAACCAGAGCCAGATGATTTTGACCCGTTCCCGCCGGACTTGCCTTTTTATGAATAATATTGTATATTAATGTGTAACGGAGCCTCGCCGAGGCTCGGTGTTCCTTTTGAGTTTTTCGATCACAATAGAAGGAGGTGATTTCTTGAGTAACTCAAATTACGAAAAGATTCAGAACTACCTTGATTTATGTGACCATAAGGTAATTAGTGCTGCGTTACGAGAAGGTCTTGATGTCGAGTGTTATCATCGGTATCTGCAGGAGATGTATTTCGCCATACCTAAGGATCATTCGTATCGAACGGTCTATGAATGCTCGATTTACGGCGTGAGTGATGCCGCTACAGAGCATGTTGACCTGTCTAAGCCCTCATCATGGGCATTCTCTTATGGCGAAGTCTTCATGAAGCAGCTGAGTATGCTGGTGAAGCTGATGGAAAAAATTGAACAACACTGTGGCGATGAGGCGCTGAGGACGATTTGCTTAGCGCAATTAAGATTTGCCAAACAGCTTTTGCTGCAGCAGAGGCGCATATTGGACACGATCCTAGTTTGGTCGCCGTCAAAGACATTGCTGGAGTGTAAAACTGACAGCTCGCGTGAGTATGCCGACGTGCTGGAGACTTTCAAAGAAGTTAACGATAAACTGCAATCATTGGTCGAGAAACTGAAATAATGGAAAATATCTAATTAAACCCTCGGAGCGATCCGGGGGTTTTATTGACTTTTTAAGATAAGTGTGATATAATTATAGTGTTAGGCCTATTTTTTTGGCTTAAAGCGAAGCAATTTTCCAAATATATATGAAAGCGGGGTAGTATGGATGGAAAACAAAACTTTTTATAATGGCGTAAATCTAGTACGCGCCATCCTTGAAAGCGCGTGCAGAGAAATCGACCTTGGCCTGATTGGCCAGAAGATGGTGATGGAGCAGCTGGTGGACCCGATGGTGGCCTTTCTGAAGGACGAAGCTTCTCTTTTGTCGGTGGACGGTGAGATGATCGATGTGCTCAACGACAAGCTGGACGAAGACTTTGAAGTTCCGCCCGAAGTGGCCGCCTTGGCGATTGAGCGTATGCGCACGGTTCGTCGCTTGATTTGCGAATGCGTAGAAGTGCCGAAGTACGCGGCCGCCCACATCGGCAACATGATGGTGGTGGCGGTCGAGTCGCTCGATGAAGTTCAGGAAATCATGGACAAGGAAGCTCAGGCCAGAGAACTGCCGCGCGATGCGGAATTCCTACTCTCCAATGCACTAGTCGGTATTTACGACGTCTGGTGCGAAGAGGAATTGGGTGCACTGCACCCGTCGCTCTATAACATCCTCAAGATGGGCCAGATTGCCTGCGATATCGGCCTGAGCAAGCTTGATGGCAATGAAAGTCTGAGCTATGATGAGCTGGATCTGCAGCGTGAGGGTTATGAGGCTCTGGAGGCCGTCAACGAGCGCATGGACGAGCTGCTGCTGGACTATCCGGAATACCGCAACCCGGCGGAAGACGGCGATGCCTTTGAGGGCAACGGGGACATTTTCGGCAATGGGCCGATTTATCCGTTCAGCTGATTTACGCAAAACAACCTGACCCAGGCGAAAGCCTGGGTTTTTCCTTGCATTTTAAGAGGTGGTGTGGTATAATTTTTCAGAATATTAGCTCAGCAAGAGGCAGTTAGTAAAAACATTGTGCTCTTGCTTTAACCAAAGGAGTGTTCATGCGAGAATACGAACTAACCGTGCTCGTTCATCCTGATTTAGAGATGAATCTTGAGCCGGCGACCGACAAGGTCAAGGCCCTGATCGAAGGTAACGGCGGTAAGATTACCAAGGAAGCCAACGAAGGCAAGAAAAAGCTTGCTTATCAGATTAAAGGTCAAGACTTTGCAGTCTATTATTACTACGAATTGGAACTCCCAGCTGCAGCACCAGCTAAAATTTCTTCGGTACTTAATATTACTGATGAAGTTATTCGCTACTTGCTCGTAGCCAAGGATCCACGTCGTGAAAAATTGGCCGCAAAACGCCAAGAACGCAAAACGCAAGAAGAATCAAAAGAGGAGGAATAGCATATGGCGCGGGGTTTTAGCAAAGCAATTATCGTGGGAAACATTACGCGTGACCCAGAATTACGTAGTACGCCAAGTGGAGCTCAGGTTTGTAGCTTCTCAGTGGCGGTAAATCGCAACTATAAAGATAGTTCAGGCTCACAGCAGGAGTCAGTATCATTTATTGATTGTTCGGCTTGGGGGAGAGCAGCTGAAATCATCGCACAATATGCCAAGAAAGGTAGCGGCATTTTGGTTTCCGGTCGTCTAGAACAGCGCAGCTGGGAAGATAAGGAAGGCCAAAAACGCTCTCGTGTCGAGATCGTCGTAGAAGATTTCAACTTTGTCGGTGGTAGTGCCGGTGAAGGTGGTGGCAGTAAGGGCAGCAGCAAGGCTAGCAGTCAAGATGTAGCACCAGAGGATATTAGCGACGAGCCAATCGATCTCAGTGAGATTCCATTTTAGAAAGGATAATTAATGAAGAAATATAAGAACGACCCAAATATGTATTTCGACTATCGTGATGTAAAGACTTTACAGCGCTATGTTGATGCATATGGCCGCATTGAGCCAATCTCTAAGACTGGTCTTTCGGCTAAACAGCAACGCCAATTGGCCGTTGCGGTCAAGCGTGCTCGTCATTTAGCTTTGATGCCATTTGTCGCGAACGCTTAATAATTTGGAGGATAAAGGAATGTACGGACCAACGGATTTAAAGAAAAATACCTTGATTACTTTGGATGGCCAGCCATACAAGGTGGTAGAGTACTCCCAAAAAGTGATGGGGCGCGGCGGCAGCATTGTCAACGTGAAGGTGAAAAACTTAGTCACGGGTGCCTTGCTTCCAAAAACCTTTAAGGGACAAGAAAAGATTGAGCCGGCTGAGGTGACAAACCAAACTGCGCAATATCTATACAATGATGGCGAGAAGTTCTACTTCATGAACCCTGAGACGTTTGCCCAATATGAGCTGCAAGCTGATATGGTTGGTGATAGCAAAGATTTCATGAAGGAAGGTGAGAGCTTCGACATCCAGTTTTATAATGACAATCCAATTAACTTAGTATTACCTAAGAATGTTTGGCTAGAGGTTACTTACACAGAAAGCGTTGTAAAAGGCGATACGACTTCTTCAGTACAGAAGGACGCAAAGCTTGAAACGGGCGTGGAAGTGAAGGTGCCAGCGTTTATTAAGACTGGTGATGTTATTTCGGTAGATACCGAGACTTACGCTTATCGTGAACGCCAGAAATAAATCATTATGACAGCAAAAAACATCAGCTACGACAAGGGGAGTTGGGCTGATGTTTTTGTTAGTTTAGCAAAAGGGAAAGAGTACCTTTGCGATGGTCTTGTGAAGCCGGGGGATGAGCCAATATTAGTTATAATTGGCCCGACGGGATCTGGTAAGACGGGTTTAGCAATAGATGTGGCGTTGGAATTGCAGAGAAGGGGACGCTTTAGCGGTTGCGAGATTATTTCGGCAGATTCGAGAGCGATTTATAAGGGAATGGATATTGGCACGGCTAAGCCAACGCGCGAAGAAATGTGTGGCGTGCCGCATTGGGGGATTGATTTAGTGGAGCCGGATGAGCGTTTTACGGTCGTGGATTTTTGTGAATATGCTAGGCAAAAAATCGCCGAAATTCGTAAACGTGGGCACCTACCAATAATCGCGGGCGGGACGGGATTATATGTGGATGCCTTAGTTTATGACTATCAATTTAATGACGTTGTAAAAAATAATTATTCAGACCGTCAACAGATGAGTTCAGAGTATTTAATGGTGGGTATCGACTGGGACAGGGTAGAGTTACGTAAGAGACTTGTTCAAAGGTCGTATAAATTATTTGCACAAGACATTGAAGCTGAAACGGCACGAATGGCCAATAAATATAGTTGGGATTTGCAAGCGATGAAGTCGGATATTTATCCAATTGTTTGGCGGATGATGCAGGGTGAAATTTCGCGTGATGAAGCAATCAAATTGAATGCAATTGATGATTGGCATTTAGCAAAACGCCAGCTAACTTGGTTTAAACGAAGTCCGAATATCTGCTGGGTGCCACTGTCGCAGGCAAAAGATAGAATAATTAATTTTTACGACAATATTTAGTTAAATTTTGTATAGTTTGGCGAAAAATTTTGCTTTTTGTGTTAAACTATTTACAAGATGAGCAAAGAAAATACCATGCCACTAGAAAAATTATTCGGCTCTAAGACTAGGGCAAAGCTTCTCGCTCTATTCTTTGAGAATCCAGATAAGTCTTATTATGTGCGCGAGATTACGCGCGTAATTGAGGAACAGATAAATTCTGTACGCCGTGAACTTACAAATTTGAACGCTCTTGGCTTGGTTAAGATCGAAAATTACGAAAATAAAGTTTATTACTCAGCTAATATGAAGCATCCGTTTGCGCGGCCGATGACTGAAATCTTCTCGCGCAAGGTGATTGATACTGTTGATTCGTCGGAGACAGTTCGTCGACCAACTTGGGCTGATTATGTCCGTCCGGTCGAGAATATTTTGAGCGCTTTAGTCGTGACGAATCGTTTGCCGGGACAGGAAGGTTTGGACTTATTGATTATTGGTGATGATCGGAACCGTAAATTGACCCGTTGGGCTGAGCTGGTTGAAAAGAAGCAGGGTAAGCCACTAAATTATGCGATTATGAGTCGCGAAGATTATTTGTATCGCAAAAGTGTGCGCGATCGATTCTTGGCTGACGTAATGACGCTAAGGATTGCTGAAAAATACGATCCAGATAAGATTTTGTAGAAAAGAGGAGGAAAACCATGTTTGAGCTGGAATTGAAAAATCCGGACGAGTTAGTCATCAAAACTAAAGACCGCACCGTAAATATCAATGTCGTACAATCTACGATTGATGCAAACTTATCGGTTGGCGTAATTCGCGGTGCCGGCGAGTACGAGATTGGCGATATGGCGATTGCGGGCATTAGCTTGAAGGCGGGCGGTATTATGTATCGTATTTCAATTGACGAGACGAAGATTGGCTTAGTGGGCGGCACGGCAGTAGTAGAGGATCTCGATGAGCTTGGCCCAATTGATATCCTTGGCACCAACAATGCGAAATTTGTGAGCGTAGTTGAGCCAAAAGTAGTAATTCCGATGGGAAATATGGATTTTGCCGAAGTGAAGGGCTCAGTAAAGACCGACCGTCATCAAAAGGTGAAAAATCGTTCCGCTTTACCGCAGGTATTAGAAATTTGGAAGATGGATTAAGCCTTGATTATTATCTGAAAATAAGATATAATAGAGCACAGTTTAAAGAAATAATAAGAGAAATAAGATGGCAATTTGTGAAATTACCGGTAAAGGCAAGATGTATGGCCACAATGTGAGCTTTTCTCAGCATAAGACTCGCAAAGTTTTTAAGCCAAACGTCCAGAAGCGCACTTTCGTAATTGATGGTCAGAAAGTTAAGTTGAACGTTTCTACTTCAGCTTTGCGTACGCTTCGCAAAAAAGGTTTGATTAAATAAATCTGACATTTTAGGATGAGCTTCCGGGGCTCATCTTTTTTATGCTTTGAGAATGGTATAATAGAGGATATGGATATTTGGGGTTTAGTGTTTGTTGTCGTCATAACGTTGATTTCGATGGTACTGCATGAGATGGCGCATGGGTATGTAGCGTATTGGCTAGGTGATCAGACGGCGAAACTAAGTGGCCGCCTATCGCCGAATCCGTTGAACCATATTGATCCGGTCATGACGATTGTAGTGCCCGTACTATTGTATTTGATGGGGGGTCCGATTTTCGGTGGCGCGAAGCCAGTGCCAATTAATACGCGGAATTTGCGTTTTAAGGAATGGGGGATGGCCTTAGTGGGCCTGGCGGGGCCATTTACGAACCTTATTTTGGCTTTGATTTTCTTCTTATTAGGCTATTTTACGGCTGGAAATTTCAATGGAGTTTGGGGCGAAGCCTGCGTAATTGGTGTGAGTGTGAACCTTGGTTTTATGTTATTTAATATGTTACCGATTCCGCCGTTAGATGGCAGCAGGTTGTTATATGCATTGGCACCGGATTTCGTGCGTCGTTTTATGGAAACGATTGAGCGCTACGGTACGACACTAGTTTTCATCTTGGTATTAATGTTTGGTAGCTTCTTATCTGGCTATTTATATGGCGGTAGAATGTGGTTTATTGAGATGTTCTACCATTTGGTGGGGCTTTAGAGTTTGTGGTACAATAAAAGTGTCCCAAATTACGCATGATTTTCCTGAATAATCATGTTTTAGGGAACTTGAGATGGTGCGTCCGTGGATTCATCGTCTGAGAGTTTACCCACCGTGTTCTTATCACGGGAAAACGATGTAATTTGGGACATTAAAGAAGTCGCGTTTGCGGCTTTTTTGATGTCGCTTATGGTAAAATAAAAGATATGAAGCAACGCATTCGGGTGACGGCGATTTGCAAAAAAGATGATGAAATCCTACTTTTGAAGCGAGCTGGTGGACGGCTTGATATGAGTACGCAAAATTTTGAGCTGCCGACCGGAAAGATTGTTTTTGGTGAACAGCCAGATGAAGCAATGTCGCGTGTGGTGTTAGAGAGCTTAGGTGTACAGGCAGAAAGCCTACAGCTGTCTGATGTTGTGACTTTTACGGGCTTGGAAGGCTCTTCTGAACAAGGTAATTTGTACATTGTATATGAAGTGAAGTTGCAAGACGGCAATTTGAATTTGACCTCCGAAAGGTACACTAGCTACAAGTGGACAAAGATGGATGAAACTGGCTTGTTGCCGCTTGATGAGGCCTCAATGATGGTGCTTCAAATTACGGCAACCAAGACTGGCACACTGGCATCGCGTATTATCCGCACGGAGCAAGAGCAGGTATTGCCGGCAAGCGATTTTGCTACTATCTATACCGATGGCGGATCGCGTGGAAATCCGGGACCGAGCGGTTTGGGCTACTATATTATTGGGCCAGATGGTAAAGAAATTAAACGTGGTGGCGAATTTTTGGGCTTTTCGTCCAGTCGTTTGGCGGAATATTATGGCTTGAAAGAAGGGTTAGAGCAGGCAATTGAACTTGGCTTGAAGCGTGTTCACTTTAAGAGCGACTGTCTAATGATGGTAAACCAGATGAATGGTGTTTACAAGGTAAAAAATCCAGATTTATTCCAGGTACATAATGACGTATTGAAATTGTTAGATAAATTGGATGCGTATAGTTTTACGCACATTTCACGCGAGATGAACACTGAGGCGGATGCAGAAGTGAATCGCGCAATCGATCAAAATGTGCGACGCGGTGAGTATTAAAAAATATTTGCCCAAGAAGTCAATATGTGTTAAGATAAAGGTAAGCTCGTTGATGTAGTCGCTGGCCTTCGGGCGAGAGGAAAGTCCGGGCAGTACAGGATATGGTAGTTGCTAACGGCAACCGCGCGTGAGCGTAGGAAAAGTGCCACAGAAACTATACCGCTGCCGTTTCGATGGTAGTAAGGGTGAAAAGAGTGGGGTAAGAGCCCACAGATCTCGGTGGTGACATCGGGGTGGGGTAAACTCTACCAACTGCAAGGAGGCCTAGATACCGTGATCCGCGGATGGCCGCTCACCGCTAGATCCTACGAGCGATCGTGGGGCTAGATAGATGACTACAGCTTATGCCTCGGCATAGGCCACAGAACCCGGCTTACTATACGGGCTTATCAAAGAACATCTACTTTTACGTGGGTGTTTTTTGATGATAAAATAAGCTTATGGAAATCTCAATGGGCGACTTTATGATGAACGTGCCGATAGATTATCAGCAGGTAGCCTCCGCGCCGGGCGACCCACAGGGGTCCATCTCGTTTATGAAAAAGACTGATTTGGCAGTGTGTTTAGCGCAGTATTATGCAATTCAAGCGGACTTGGCAATGCCATTTAGCTCAACTAAAGAGGTTATCGATGGCATCCATAAGGCTTTGGGCCCGAATCAAGGGTTGATTGAGGTGCTTTCCGGTGTAACGCCGGCGGGTAAAAAATATATTTTTACGATTGTGAAAACTGGTAATCGGCCAAATGCGCCTGGCACGCAATATTGCCTTACTTTACAGATTGGCTTCTTTGCGAGTCGAGTATTTTATGTGCAAGGCTTCTTTGACGAGACTGGTTTTACTGGCGGTCGCGATACGTCCGTGTATGCGATTTTGCAAAATGAAGGCAAAATTGGTCCAAACGGAGAAGGTTGGATGGCAGATCCGTATGATCCAGAGTACCAGCAGGGTCTACTGATGAATTTATCTGAAAAGACAGACTACGATGAGATTTATCCAACGCATCCATTGACCGAAGCGCGCTCATTAGCGGCTAGATTGGTTCAAGAAAACTAATGATAAAAAAATCAGGCGAATGTGCCTGATTTTTTATTGCTTGCGACGATTAATTATTTGGCGCTTTCGCAGATAGCGGTAAAGGCTTTTGGATCGCTGACAGCGATTTCAGCGAGAACCTTGCGGTCTAGCTCGATGCCTTTGCTCTTCATACCATTAATCAACTTGCTGTAGTTGGTACCGTTGAGGTGAGCAGCGTTGTTGATACGGGTAATCCAGAGGGCGCGCAAATCGCGTTTACGATTGCGGCGATCACGGTAGGAATAACGAAGAGATTTGATTACACCTTGCTTCGCAAGACGGAAGCTGCGGGTGCGATAGTGCTGCATACCTTTAGCAGCTTGAAGAATCTTTTTGTGCTTTGCACGAGCGGCGACACCACGTTTAACTCTCATGATTAAGCTCCTAATGCAGTCTTAACGTTTTTCTTGATTTTGCCACGAATAACGGCAGCAGTTTTCATGTTGCGTTTGCGGGCTTTGGATTTCTTAGCAAGGATATGGTTGCCGAAGGCGCGATCACGCATAACTTTTCCAGTGCGAGTGATGCGAACACGTTTGGCAGTACCCTTGTGGGTCTTGAGTTTTGGCATATAATACCTTTCCTACTTTAGTTAATATTCTGAACGCTTTGGGGTGTAGGGAACCGGTGGGCGTTGATTTTGACTATTTATGGCGAACCATAAAGGTCAGATTGCGTCCGCTCATCTGGGCTTTGCCGTCAATGACGACATTTGCACCAAGTTTCTCAATAATGCGATTCATTAAGTCGGTGCCGATTTCCTTGTGGGCCATTTCGCGGCCGCGGAAAACGATCATGATTTTAACGCGATCACCATCTTCGAGAAGCTCGAGGGTTTTGCGGACTTTAATATTGAGGTCATTCTCCCCAATTTTCAAACCAAGCCTAATTTGTTTGAGCTCAGAGCTTTTGGCGTTTTTCTTGGCGCGAGCTTGCTCTTTCATCTTTTGGTATTGGTATTTGCCCCAATCGATGATCTTAACGACAGGAGGGTTAGCGTTTGGTGAAATCTCAACCAAATCTAAACCAGCGTCACGCGCTTTGAGCTGAGCATCGCGGCTAGACATAATGCCTAGCTGGGCACCATCAGCGCTAATAACACGCACCTCCGGATAACGAATTTCTCCATTTATACGAACGTGCTGCGAATTATTATTACTAATGGTGGAACTCCTTAAAAAAATTAGACATGTTTATGCGTTAAATTATATCAAATAGCTGAAAAATATACAAGAGTATAACCTCTGTTAGTCTTGGTGACGATATTGGAGTGCTTCAGCCAGATGATTAATAGTGATTTCGGCTGAATTTTCGATATCCGCAATCGTACGCGCAACTTTTATAGTTTTAAAGTATGCTCGCGCTGAGAGAGAAAGGCGGCTGGCGGCCTCCGTGAGAAAAGTACGCGTTTTTTGATCAAGCTGGATATATTTGGTAATTTGATAGGAATTGAGCGAGCCATTAGAGAGATTTTGGTGTTCATAACGGATAGCTTGAGTGTTCAATGTCTGGGCGATTAGACGTTTAGCATTAGCATATTGAGCAGTGCTAATTGTTGTATTTTTAGCATAAACGGATTGGTCGGCATGCCCAACTTCAACTACCATATCTATACGGTCGAGCAGCGGTCCGGAAAGTTTTTTACGGTAGTTGTATAATTCTGCAGGCGTGCAGGTGCAGTGTTTAATAGATGAGCCATAGTATCCGCATGGGCATGGGTTCATGGTGGCGAGCAAAATAAAATTTGCTGGATAACTGATGCTGCCTTCGGCTCGATTAATATGAATTTGGTGATCTTCAAGCGGTTGGCGCAGTGCCTCTAAAGTTTGGCGGTTAAACTCCGGTAACTCATCGAGATAAAGTATGCCATTATGGGCCAGTGATATTTCGCCGGGTAAAAGATGTGTTCCTCCTATTAGGCTTGCTAGACTAGCACTATGATGCGGCGATCGAAACGGTCGTTCCGTGATCAGGTCTGTTATTACTGATGTTAGAGAATGTAGCTTGGTGACTTCGATTTGTTCTGGAATAGTCATAGGCGGAAGGAGCGCTGGTGCGCATTTGGCGAGCATTGTTTTGCCGGTACCGGGTGGGCCAGTGAGTAATAAATTGTGCCGTCCGGCAATGGCAATAGTAAGTGCGCGTTTGGCTTGATTTTGGCCGATAATGTAGTCAAAATTAAGCTTATGCTTATCTGTCTTAGTATTTTTAACATTTGGCTTAAGTGGTGCAATGTTGGCTTTTTGTTTGAGCAACAGCCAAAGTTCGCGGAGATTTTTGATGGGATAGATGGTGATTTTATCTGCGAGTAGGCTTGCCTGTGCGCCGTTGGCGGCTGGAACATACACTTCTTTGATTTGATGCGCTATGGCTGCTTCGATAAGGTTTAGAACGCCCTTAATTGGGCGGAGGTTGCCATTCAACGATAATTCGCCCACAAATAAACGTTCCTCAACATCTTTAGGAAGTAATTGATTAGAGAGAATAAGGATAGACAAAGCGATAGGCAAATCGAGTCCCGTGCCAGTCTTGCGTAGATCGGCAGGGGCGAGGTTTATGGTGAGTTTGCTTCTAGGGAAAGAGAAGAGTGAATTGCGAATTGCTGAACGAATACGGTCACGACTCTCGGAAATTACCTGAGAGGGCATGCCGATAATATTAAAGGTAGGTAAACCATGGCTGCAATCGCCTTCTACGGTGATCAGACGGCCATTTAGGCCATAGGGGATAGATGAATAGACTCTAGTTGCACTCATGGGTCGTAGTCTAGCGTCAAGAGACTGGTAAGGGAAGCGTAAGTGTGATAGAATTAAGGTGTTGGGGCTGACAAAGCTTAGACGGATTTTTAACAATATGCATGCGAGTCGATTTGTACCGTAAGTACCTACATAAATGCAGACAAAACTGCTAGTAAGCACGTGGCTTTCATGCCAGCTTACGCTTTAGCCTAAGATATTTATAGGCTTGTTATCGGTGGTGAGATACCATAACCTTCGGTAATATCATACACATGGTATTAAGGTTTAACTTCTGGCAGAGATAGACACGAAAATTCAGCCATGACCGCTTAGAGTTTTGTTGATTCCAGCTCTAGGCATAATGTCGAGATGAAAGAATAAACTACACTCGTAGATTGCATATTTGGAAATTACCCGGACCCGGAGGCAGTATCCGGCAGCTCCACCATCATTGAAGTTAGAAATGCCTATTTAGGCATTTTTTCTTGCTCGCTCATCAAATAGGATGCACTTCGCAAGAAGAAAATGCCCATCTAGACATTTCTGATCTTCAATGAAAACTTATCTTAATTAGTATTTTTAACAACAAAAACATAAGCAGGATGGGGTAAGGGGAAGAAAAAAGATTGAGGCGTGACGATCAGATGAAAAATATCGATAGAAAAATGAAGAACCGGTAACTGCGAGTAAAACCGGTTCTTCTGTGTGGAGTGTGGAGTTATATTTTGGAATCGATGTTTGTTTTTGGCTTTTGTATAAGTATTTTATTCAAAAGCTACCTCTATAATATAGCCTTAAAATGCTTGTGTCAATAGAAAAAGTGTTGTAATTTTTTCAACATTTTTAACAGAGGTATGATAGATAGGTGGGGCAGCAAAAAATGTAAAAAATTTAGCGATTTTGATCGAATTATAAGAATTTTATATTCGTTGTAAGAATTACAACATGTATGATTGCCCTACGTATATCTGTTAATTATATTAATGTTGTAAAAATAACTACATATATTGAACAAAAGAATTATTGACTTTTACGCTAATGTTTGATATATTGAGAATGTGCCTGAACAAAAATAAAAAGCACAAAACAAACAAAACAGATTGGGAAGGTAATTTGGCGTAGTAATAGCTTATTTCTAGCCATAAATTACAACTAGGAGTAAGCTAAGCTCCGCCAAAGCTGATCGAGAGATCAGGAGCGTAGAGCGCGTAAGACTAAAAGTTCAACTAGCACATTGATACCCAAAAACAGAGAAGAACAAAAAGTCTTGCAAGGACTATGCCTCTCTATACGAGAGGCGGTCAATCAGAGCAGAATAGGGAATAAAGTTTGTGGCATTAAGTAATGTATATATTAGCCAGATAAACCTAACCCTATTCTCGCTCCAGGTTAAACCTGGAACCGATCTTGGGGGATGAAAGATTTATAATCGTGGCGGGGAGCGAGGATAAGTTTTTCTAGTACTAGTAAAAGTAATTGCAGCCATGAATGGCGTAGGGCAGACGGAGAGCACGCGTCTGTGTTATAATGCGCTTATGAAAAGATGGTTGCTACTAAGTATTGTCGCCTTTATCGCATTGATGGCGATGATGTTTGGTTTCTCACCTAGTAATATCGGTCCCTTAGGTATTTTATTATTTTTTACAACGTGCTATGTTCTTTTCCTCGGGCTTGCAGTGATATGCTGCAGGCTATTTTTTATCTTGAAAGCTAAATGGCGCGGTGAACAGGCCGCTAATCTCAACAAGCGTGGTCTCTATTACGGGGCGGCAATTGCATTGGCACCGCTGTTGCTTTTAATGATGGGCTCAATTGGTGGGATTGCAATCTTTGAAGTAATCTTAGTGGTTTTGTTGGAAATTTTGCTTTGTTTCCTAGTATCGCATAGCCGTTTGTGATACAATAATGCTTATGGATAATACGGGCGTAGGTGGTGGAAACGCTATGGAAAATAAGCCTGTTTTTGGTACACCCGAAAATCCTTCTACCTCTCCGATGGGAGAAGTGCCTGATTTTGAAGAATTTTTAAAACAGCGTGAAGATTTAAAACCGCAAGAAGAAGCTCCGAAGGAGATGGCTGAGGATTTAGCAGCTTCGGTCGGCGAAAAAGCGTCAGAACAGGTTTCGAGCGCTATGCCGTCTGCGCCGGCACCAGTGGCGGCGGATGAAGGTGATGAGGCGCGTGAGGTTTTAGAAAATATTCCTATTCCACGCGATGCCGAGAAACTGCCGCGAGCTTATTCGGCAGCGGTAGTGAAGATTGTGAACCGCAATGCGAAAGACCCTCATAAATTAGTGGCAGAAATTGATGTTGCTCGGTGGGATTTAATGAAAAAAGCGTTCAATCGTCGCATGGGTGACGGATTGAATGGGAGCCAATTAAATGGATAATGTGATCAAGATTGGCGTGGGGATTTTGGTTGCCGTTGTTATTTTGGTGTTAGCGTGGAAGATATTTGCTTCGGCGAAACGTGACAAAAAGAACTATGCGCGCGCTTTAAAGATGGTGCCGATGATGATTCATTTGCCGCCGAGCACGGACGATATACAGACCGGCGGCCGCGATGAGCGCGATGTGATTGATGAACAATTATCAGAAGCGCAGGTGATGTACAACATTATATCTTCGACGCTGAAGAAGGGCTTAAAGGCAAAGCTGTATGGCCAGAAGCATATTAGTTTTGAGATTGTGGCGCATGATGGTTTCATTAATTACTATGCTGTTGTGCCTGCAGTATTGACGGAGACAGTGAAGCAGGCCATTATGGCAGCCTATCCGACGGCACGTATGGAAGAGGTAGCAGATCCGAATTTCTTTAGCTCTGAAGGAAAGATTGATGCGGTTGTGGGCGGTGAATTGCGCCTAAAAGAAGATTACTGGTACCCAATCGCGACTTATGAAGATACGAAGCGCGATGTAAGCCTTGGTTTAATCAACGCCATGTCGGTAGCAAAGAAGGGCGATGGTATTGGCTTGCAAATAATGTTCCGGCCAACAGATGGTAGCTGGACAAAAAAGTCGTTGGAGCGAGTACAAAATATCAAAGACGGCAAAAAATCTCGTACGGCATCGAACAATTTTCTTGGCCGGATGTTGTACAATACGAGCAATTTTCTTGGTGATGTGGCAAAAGCGTTGTGGGAACCGCCGGATGTTCATGATCCATATAAAGACAATGAAAATACGCTAACTAATTTACAACAAGAAGAAATTTCAAAGATTGAGGAGAAAACGAAGAATCCTGGCTTTGAAGTTTTGGTTCGGATTATTGCTAGCTCTTCGAATAAAGTGCGCTCAGAGACTTTAATGAGCAGCGTGGTGTCGATTTTTTCGCAATTTGATTTGCAGAATTATAACGGTTTCCGTTATGACATAAATAGCCACCCAGAGCAGCTAGCAAAAGATTATATATTGCGCATGTTCCCACAAGAACAGAGCAGTATGATTTTGAATAGCGTCGAAATGGCAAGTTTATTCCATTTGCCGGCTCAGAACGCGATTCCAACTTCGCAAGTAGAACGCCAGGCGACTAAGCAAGTTGATGGCCCGGCGAAGCTAGTGGAAGAGGGCATTATCCTCGGTATTAATGAGTTCCGTGGCGAGAAGAAGACGATACGGTTGAGCGAGAATGACCGTCGCCGCCATACCTATGTAATTGGCGCTACTGGTATGGGTAAATCCGTACTTTTGACGAACTTGGCTTACCAGGATATGTGTGATGGGCGTGGCTTCTGTTTTATTGATCCGCACGGTGATGCCGTAGAGGCGATTTTATCGAAAGTGCCACGAGAGCGCGTGGATGATGTGATTTTGTTCGAGCCGGGTAATCTGGAAAACCCAGTCGGCATGAATATGTTTGAATTCCAAAACGAGGATCAGAAGGACTTTATCGTACAGGAAGGCATTAATATGTTGACATCGTTGTACGATCCGGGCAATCAAGGTATCTTTGGTCCACGCGCCCAACACATGTTCCGTAATGCGGCATTATTGTTGATGAGCGATCCTGATGGCGGCACGTTTATTGATATTCCGCGTTGTTTCATTGATCCAGAGTTCGTTAAATCAAAGTTGAAATATGTGACGGATAAGACCGTATATGATTATTGGACGAAGGAATTTCCGGCATCGCAGAAGTCTAACGATGCAGGCGAGGTGACGAGCTGGTTTGTGTCAAAATGGGGTCCATTTCTTTCAAATAAAATGATGCGCAATATTTTGGGCCAGCCAAAGTCCGGCTTTAATTTGCGCGAAATCATGGATAATAAAAAGATTTTGCTGGTGAACTTGTCAAAAGGTAAGACGGGCGAGCTGAACGCAAAGCTTTTGGGTATGATTTTCGTGATGAAGTTCCAGGCAGCCGCCATGAGTCGTGCTGATATACCAGAAGATGAGCGCCAAGATTTCTGTCTATTCGTAGATGAGTTCCAGAACTTTGCGACAGAAAGTTTTGAGTCGATTCTATCGGAAGCCCGTAAGTATCGTCTGAACTTGGTGTTAGCAAACCAGTTTATGACGCAGCTGACCGATAAGATTCGTGAAGCGATTTTGGGTAACGTGGGTACGATTTTATGTGGTCGTATCGGTGTGACGGACGCGGAGTTGATGGAGAAGGCTTTCCAGCCGGTGTTCAACGCAGAAGATTTGCATAAAATTCCGAACCATGAAGCCGTGACGACGGTATTGATGTTTGGTTTGCCAACGACGCCATTTACATTGAAGTTATTGCCGCCACTTGGCGAATCAAGCGAAGAATTAATGCAACGAATGCGAACTTATGCCTTGTCGCGGTATGGTCGTCCGCGCGCTGAGGTTGAGGCTGAAATTGAAGAACGTTTAGCGGCGCACGAAGAACCAAAGCCGAATGTGCCAGTTAGCGATATAGATGACTTAGACAATCTCGATGCCGTATCGAAAAAGCCAGCGCCAAAAGCGCCAGTACCGAAAGCGGCACCAAAGAAAAACTTTTTGGATTCGTGGCTGGAGAAAAAGGCAGCGCTAGAAAATGAAGCAAAGGCTCAGGCGCAAAAGATTGCGCAAGCGAAGGCTGCGCCAGTACCGAAAGCGGCACCCGTAGCGAAACAGTCAGCACCTGCACCGGCATCAGCCGCAAAGGCATCAGGGCAGACTCCAGTCGAGAAGGCTCCAGTCGCTCCAACGACGACGCCAGCGCCAGCTCAGCCAGCAGTACCAAAGGTGAAGGCGGCAGAGGAATTGCTTGCTAATACGACTGGTTCAGTATGGGCGGCGAAAGCGGCGCAAAACGTAGCGGCGCAGTCAGCTGATCCAACTACCTTTACGATTAAACATGATTTGCGAAATCGAAAAGTATTAATGGATGGTGGTCCAAAAGCGCAACAGACTATTAACAATGTTGCACCAACTGGACATGGTAGGAATTTGGCGCCAAGTGCGCAAAACGTAGCCGCGCCGACACAAGTGGTGCAAGTGGCACAAACCCCGGCTCCGCAGCCTACTGCGACAGTGCCAACCACGCAAACGACCGCACAGAATGGCGTCAGAACCACGCAAACTGAAGAAGATGGCGTGATACTGCGCTGGCGCTAGAAAGCGGCCTTAGAAGCGATTATATGGCCTCGATATCTTGAATTTTTGGGCGAAATATAATAGAATTATATAGTATAAAAAATATCAAGTAGAGGTAAGTATTTCTATGGCTGCAGCTAAAAACGTCGGTGGGGCCGATGAAGAATACAATGCGTCCGAAATTCAGGTCCTAGAAGGTCTAGAGCCAGTTCGCAAACGCCCGGGTATGTACATCGGTTCGACTGGTTACGATGGCTTGCATCATCTTATTAAAGAGATTGCCGATAACGCGATTGATGAAGCGATTGCTGGCTATGCAACAAGCGTAGTAGTAACGCTTTTGTCTGATGGCGGTTGTCGAGTAGATGATAATGGTCGCGGTATTCCGGTTGATATCCACCCAAAAACAAAAATATCCACGCTCGAAACGGTTTTGACTGTTTTGCACGCTGGCGGTAAGTTCGGCGGTGGTGGTTATAAAGTCTCATCTGGTTTACATGGTGTGGGTTCATCAGTAGTGAATGCCTTGTCAACGCATATGATTGCCGAAGTTTATCGCGATGGCAAGATTCATCATGTTGAATTTGATACTGGCAAGACCGTAAAGCCAATGGAAGTAATAGGCAATACGGAAAAGCAGGGTACTAGCATCACTTTTTATCCCGATCCGACGATTTTTAAAGAGACTACGACTTTCGATTATGATTGGGTAGTTAATTATCTGCGTCACCAAGCATATCTAACGAAAGGTATTTTGGCGACCGTGCATGATGAACGCACTGGTAAGAGTGATTCCTTCTATTTTGAAGGTGGCATTAAAAGTTATGTGCGCCGTTTGAACGAGGGGAAAGAGATTCTTGGCGGTACTGCAGCAGATATCTTCTATGTCGAAAAGCAGATGGAAGATAGCATTATTGAGCTTGCCGTACAATACAATTCTAGCTACACCGAGACAATTCGTCCGTTTGCAAATAACGTATTAACGCCAGATGGCGGTATGCATGTGATTGGTTTTCGCACGGCGCTGAACCGTACTATTAATGACTATGCCCGCAAAAATGGCTTGTTAAAAGAGAAAGAAGAGAATCTTACTGCCGACGATATTAAGGAAGGTTTGGCGGCGGTGATTTTGGTAAAATTGCCAGATCCACAGTTTGAAGGCCAGACTAAAAATAAACTCGGTAATCCAGAAGTTCGCGGTTATGTCGATAAAGTAATGAGCGAATATTTTGCGTATTACTTGGAAGAACATCCTGATATAGCAAAAGAAATCGTTAAGAAAGGTATGACTGCTGCGCGCGCACGAAAAGCAGCCCGTGCCGCCCGCGACAACGTTTTGCGCAAGGGTGCCTTTGAAGGCTTGAATTTGCCATCAAAGTTGGCCGATTGTTCCTCGCGCGATCGCACAGAATGTGAGCTATTTATCGTAGAGGGTAACTCGGCGGCTGGTTCCGCAAAGGAAGGTCGCGATAGCAAGATTCAGGCGATTCTGCCGCTACGCGGTAAAGTATTGAATACCGAGCGGGCGCATCTAGATAAGATGTTTGCGAACGCTGAGATTGTATCGTTGATTAAGTCGATGGGCACTAATATTGGTGAGGCCTTTGATATCAACGGTCTACGTTATTACAAGATCGTATTCATGACGGATGCTGATGTGGATGGCGCGCATATTTCAACCTTGCTTCTAACTTTCTTCTTCCGTTATATGCCGGAAGTCATCAAGGCTGGTCATGTTTATCTCGCGAAACCGCCACTATTTGGTTTAATCAAAGGTACAGGTTCCCAACGCAAAATTGAATATATATATAATGAAGACGCTTTGGAACAGACTTTGAATAAGCGCATTGAAGAGCGCAAAGCGGCTGGTACGAAGATTAATCCAGACGATGAACGCTTTAAGCAGGCTGGCTATACAGCACAACAACGCTTTAAGGGTTTAGGTGAAATGGACGCCGCGCAGTTGTGGGCGACTACGATGAATCCGAAAACACGTACATTGATTCGCGTAAATATTGAAGACGCCGAAAAAGCAGATGCAATCTTTACGAAATTAATGGGTAGTGAAGCCGAACTTCGCAAAAACTTTATACAGTCCCGTGCAGCGACGGTCGACCTGGACGATTTGGACTTCTAAGGAGGATGAATTATGGCAGATAAGAAGAAATTAAACGAAGAAAACGCTCCGGAAGATGATAAGGACACCAGCAAAGTTGGTGGCGTGCCAGATGCGGCCGACAACAAAGGCGTTGATGAAACTCTGGGCGACTATGAAACAGAATCCGAAGAAGAGGAAATCGTAAAAGTCGGTAGTCTGCAGGCACACCGCGCGGAAGATGGTGTGGAAGAATTGACTGTTGAGAACGTGATGGAGGATAGCTTCTTACGTTACTCAATGTCAGTGTTGATTGACCGTGCTTTGCCGGATGTGCGTGATGGTTTGAAACCAGTAAACCGCCGTATCTTATACGCGATGAACAAAAACGGCTGGAAAGCACCACATGCAACTGTAAAGTCCGCACGTATCGTTGGTGAAGTAATGGGTAAATATCATCCACACGGCGATTCATCGATCTATGAATCCATGGTGAACTTGGCGCAGCCTTGGAAGATGCGCTACACGCTCGTAGAAGGTCAGGGTAACTTCGGTTCCATGGATGGCGATGAAGCTGCTGCTTCGCGTTACACCGAGGCTCGCATGGATAAAGTGGGTGCCGAATTATTGGCTGATATTGATAAAAATACAGTTGATTTCCGCGATAACTTTGATGGCACTGAACAAGAACCAGTAGTATTGCCAGCGGCCGTACCAAACATCCTTTTGAATGGCCAGATGGGTATTGCAGTCGGTATGGCGACAAATATTCCACCGCATAACTTAGGTGAAGTTGTAGATGCGACAGTGGCACAAATCGATAATCCGGACATTACGCTGGAAGAATTGATGAAGCACGTTAAAGGTCCAGATTTCCCAACTGGTGCCGAGGTTTATGGTGGCGCACCAATGAAACAAGCTTACGCGACTGGACGTGGCTCGGTGACGATTCGCGCTGTGACGAGCATTGAAGAGCGCAAGAATGGCCGCTTCAATATCGTGATTACCGAAGTGCCATATGGCATGAGCAAGGAAGGTTTCGTTGACAAAGTTCGCGAATTAGTAATGGCGAAGAAACTCGATCACATCGCCGATGCGCGTGACGAATCGGCGCGCGGTAAAGTACGCGTAGTGGTGGAGCTGAAGAAAGATGCTTTCCCGAAGAAGATTCTGAACCAGCTTTACAAGATGACTGGTTTGCAATCTACTTTCCATTACAACGTATTGGCGCTCGTGGATGGTATTCAGCCAAAAGTGATGGGGTTGAAGGAAATTCTAGCCGAGTTTATTAAGCATCGCCAGAAAGTGATTCGTCGCCGAACGGAATACGATTTAACTAAGGCGAAAGAACGTGCGCATATCTTGGAAGGTTTGAAGATTGCGCTTGATCATATTGATGAAGTGATTAAGACGATTCGTGAATCGTATGATGATGCCGATAAACGTTTGATGGAGCGTTTTGGACTTTCCGAAGTACAAGCGGCGGCCATTTTAGCCATGCAGTTGCGTCGTCTCCAAGGACTAGAGCGCGATAAGATTGAAAATGAGTTGAACGAATTGCATGAACTCATCAAGAAACTTGAAGCGATTTTGGCCTCCGAGCAGGCAATTCTCGATGTCGTGAAGGAAGAGCTTCTTGCGATGAAAGAGAAGTATGGCGACAAGCGTCGCAGTAAGATTATTAATCATGAACTTGGTAAATTTGCCGAGGAAGATTTGATTCCAGATGAAGATAGTGTAGTGCTTCTAACGGCTCAAGGTTATGTCAAACGTGTTTTGCAAGCCGACTTCAAGAAGCAGAATCGTGGCGGTAAAGGCCGTCGTGGTATGACTACGAAGGAAGAAGATGTAATTGATACTATTATTATGGCGTCGTCACATGACTTCTTGCTATTCTTTACGAACCAGGGTCGGATTTTCCGCATCAAGGCTTACGAAATTCCACAGTCATCGCTAGTGGCAAAGGGTACAGCTTCAGTCAACTTGCTGAACTTGCGTCCAGAAGAAAAAGTCACCTCTGTGATTAAGCAGGGTGATGAAGCTGGCGAAAATGGTTATCTCTTTATGGCGACATCTAAGGGTACCATCAAGAAAACTTCTTTGAAGGATTACGCCAATATTCGCACGAATGGTTTGATTACGATTAACCTTGATGAAGGTGATGAATTGCGCTGGGTGCGTGGCACGACGGGCGAGAATGATATTATTATCTCCACTTCGGCTGGTCAGGCAGTGCGCTTCAACGAGAAAGATGTGCGTCCGATGGGTCGTGCGGCGCGCGGCGTACGTGGTGTACGCCTACGTCCAAACGACACAGTAGTTGGTATGGATGTAGTATCTGATCCAAAAACGCAGAAATTGATTGTGATTTCGACTAAGGGTTATGGCAAGATGACGGCCGCAACTAACTTCCCACCACATAAACGTGGCGGTGTGGGCGTTAAGGTGGCAGCAGTGACAGCTAAAACTGGTCCAATCGCAGCAGTGCATACGCTTGATCCAGAAGCGCAGGAAATCATCATGATGTCTACCGGCGGTCAGGCAATTCGGGTAGCAGTGAAGGACATTCCAACCTTAGGACGTGCTACGCAAGGTGTACGCGTGATGCGCTTGAATGAAGGTGATACGGTTGCCTCGATTGGTATCATCCCGAAGGAAGAACCAGAAGAAGACCAATAGAAACGTTGTAAATAAAACACAAACAGATAAGCATAAGCAGAAAAGCGGACGGAGTGGCGTCCGCTTTTTGTGATATTATATATATATGGATACAGATGGTATTGGAGGAATTATTGCTTTTGTGTTTGGTTGGTTTTTCGCACAGACCGGAAAACTACTTGGGGACATGATTGCGATGGGGCGTCCACTTAAGTGGAATGAAATAGTAGATTGTTATGTACGCAGCGGTGGCATGCCAAGTGGGCACACAGCGAGTTTTGTGGCGCTTACGACCTATTTTGGCATGCAATATGGCTTTATGTCGGGTTTGTTTGCCTTATCGGCGGCTACGACGGCGATTGTTGTATACGATGCTGTGAATGTGCGCTATGCGGTGGGAGAGCAGGGCAAATTATTAAATATTATTGCCGAGTCGGATCGCAACAAGAAGACACGCAAGACGAAGGTGGTTGAAGGACATACGATTCCGCAAGCAATTGTTGGCGCGATTTTAGGCATAATTATCGGTGTTATTTGCGGAATATCATTCTAAAATGGCCCTAAAATGCCATTTTGGGCCAAAAAAGGTGACATTTTTAAAAAATCTTTAAAAAAATGCTTGACACTTTTGGGCCCTTCGTATAAGATAAGAACAGTTCAACTGCGAGAGGACTTAAATTTGAGCACTCTCTTGGCTGGACTTTAAAATTTTTAGCAATTTAACAATTTAGTTGTGCAATTAAAGAATGTCAATTTTTGATGTTCAACATCGTCAGTCTTTTATTTTTATTTGAGTTTTCAAATTCAACTTTAATGGAGAGTTTGATCCTGGCTCAGGATGAATGCTGGCGGCGTGCCTAATACATGCAAGTCGAGCGGTAACATGGGTTTCATCCTGTTCTTGAAGTTTTCTTCGAGAATAGAATGAAACCTGATGACGAGCGGCGGACGGCTGAGTAACGCATGGGAACGCACCCCAAACTGAGGGATAACTAGTCGAAAGATTAGCTAATACCGCATGTGATCTTCGGATTAAAGCTTTCGGGCGGTTTGGGAGCGGCCTGTGTACGATTAGATAGTTGGTGAGGTAATGGCTCACCAAGTCGACGATCGTTAGATGGTTTGAGAGGATGATCATCCAGACTGGGACTGAGACACGGCCCAGACTCCTACGGGAGGCAGCAGTAGGGAATCTTTCACAATGGGCGAAAGCCTGATGGAGCAATGCCGCGTGCAGGACGAAGGCCTTCGGGTTGTAAACTGCTTTTATAAGCGAGGAATATGACGGTAACTTATGAATAAGGATCGGCTAACTACGTGCCAGCAGCCGCGGTCATACGTAGGATCCGAGCATTATCCGGAGTGACTGGGTGTAAAGAGTTGCGTAGGTGGCGTCTTAAGTAGCTAGTGAAATCTGGTGGCTCAACCATTCAGACTGTTAGCTAAACTGGGATGCTCGAGAGCGTCATGGGTAACTGGAATTTCTAGTGTAGGAGTGAAATCCGTAGATATTAGAAGGAACACCGATAGCGTAGGCAGGTTACTGGGGCGTTTCTGACACTAAGGCACGAAAGCGTAGGGAGCAAACGGGATTAGATACCCCGGTAGTCTACGCCGTAAACGATGGATACTAGCTGTGGGGGGTATCGACCCCTTCCGTAGCGAAGCTAACGCGTTAAGTATCCCACCTGTGTAGTACGATCGCAAGATTAAAACATAAAGGAATTGACGGGGACCCGCACAAGCGGTGGAGCGTGATCTTTAATTCGATGCTAAACGATAAACCTTACCAAGGCTTGACATCCAGGGAAGGCCTCCGAAAGGAGTCTGTGCCTTCGGGAACCCTGTGACAGGTGATGCATGGCCGTCGTCAGCTCGTGTCGTGAGATGTTTGGTTAAGTCCATCAACGAGCGCAACCCTTGTCAGTAGTTGGATTTTTCTACTGAAACTGCCCCGGTAACGAGGAGGAAGGAGGGGATGATGTCAGGTCAGTATTTCCCTTACGCCTTGGGCTAGAATCGCGCTACAATGGCCGGTACAATGCGAAGCGAAGTCGCGAGATGAAGCAAATCGCATCAAAGCCGGTCCCAGTTCGGATAGGAGGCTGAAACTCGCCTCCTTGAAGTCGGAATCGCTAGTAATCGCAAATCAGCATGTTGCGGTGAATACGTTCCCGGGTCTTGTACACACCGCCCGTCAAACCATGAGAGTCACCAACACCCGAAGTCCGTTTCGGCGGCCTAAGGTGGGGGAGATGATTGGGGTTAAGTCGTAACAAGGCATCCGTACCGGAAGGTGCGGATGGATTACCTCCTTTCTAGAGAAGGATAAGATGCGCCTGAAACAGCAATGTTGCAGGTAGCTAGGTCGGTTGTAGTAGTAGATATAAGCTTGATCTATTACAGTTCTAACTTCGGTTAGATGCAACAAAAGCTATCAGAGAAACCGCGTTGTTCTTGATTGCACGCTAAATTGTTAAACAAGAAACCGCTCTTTGTAGGGCGGCTTTTTTGTGGGTCTAGCTAGGGGCAATACTACTTATGGTAATGTTGTAAAAAATACAGAAACAGATAAAAAATCCCCTAAATGTGCGGTTTAGGGGATAGGACTATTTGCGTTAGGGCGTCTTATGCGCATTACGGTGATTTGTCTGGTTGGTCGTCGACATCGTCACTGTCGTCGTAATCGTGGATGACTTTCGGCTCGCAGAATACGACTTCCTCTTCGTCTGGTTCGCTCTTGGCTTTCTCGCGCTCGAGCTGACGTTCTACAATTTCCGCTGCGTCTGAATAAGATCCGAAATAATAAGCGTAGTTATTAGCGGGAGGCAGCTCCTCGGCCTCGTTGGCCTCTTTAAATGTGGGAACATGGCCGTTGTGCTGTATCGCGTATGCTTTTAACTGCGCTAGGTACTTTTCGCCTTCTTTTGAATAATAGGTCATGAGAAACACCTCCTTCTTTACCCCTATATGCGCTCTAGAAGACTCCTAAACGCTTAAAACGAGCATCGACCTGTCCTAGGGTCAACTGCCTTCAAAATACAAGAAAACGGCCTAATATGCAAGCATAAGGGGTAAGAACAGGGGTGAAAGTGGGGTGTCGAGCTGCGATGTGTCTGATAGTTATATTTTTCGTGAGGCCTTGGTCTTGCCAGAAGCTGCTGAATGGCAAAGCCTGCTGGCGGGCCGAGTTTGTGTGCGGGCAGCAATTTTCGCGTGGACGATCGCGCGGCGAAAAGTCGACGCGCGGGCGTGCAAAAAGCCGGCCGAAAAATTGGCCGGAATGTGCACGCGGGATGTGACGCGAAGTGCGGCTCGGCGCGGCCGCGTGGCGTGGATTTTGTGGCCAAAATTGGTCGGGAATTGAAGGCCATCAAAAAAGCTCCGAATTCAGTGCACCGTGACCATTGAAACACGAATTTTGTCACGCTAGAACCGGAGCTTATAAAAGGTGTTTGTGTTTTTTGTGTTTTTATAAGTTTTTGTTTTTGAGAATAGTGCGGCTTTTATGTTCTGCGAATAAACACAAAAGCTATTTTTAGTATAAGCGGAATCTAGTGGATTGTCAATAGTATTGTATAAGATTTTTATACAAAATTAACAGGGGTGAAAATGTGGAAAACTCAAAAAGTCCAAAAAAAGTCTCAAAAAAGTCGGGCAAAATTCGAGGCAAAAAATGGCTCAAAAATGGCCCAAATGAACACGAAAATTTGGCGCAAATCGGCCGAAAATTTGCATAAAAATGTGGGCCAAATTTGGACGGATTTGGCAGGCCGTAATGGCCGATTTTGGGACCCCACGGCTAATGACTTGGCGGCCAAAATAATATAAAATGAGTGTATGGAAAAACGTATTTTTGGCGCGACTGATGGCATTCGTGGACGTGTCGGTGAGGCGCCACTCAGACCAAAAATATTAGCAAATTTGGGTCGTCAAATTGCCAAAAAAGCATACGCCCAAAAAGTCTTAATGGGCCGCGACACGCGCGAAAGTGGCATGTGGATGGCGGACTATTTGCAGGAAGGTTTGGAAGCCGAGGGCGCGAAGGTTGAGAACTTTGGCGTGCTGCCGACGCCGGCCGTTCAGGCGATTATCCAGAATTCTGGCGAGTATGATGCGGGCGTGATGCTTACGGCATCGCATAACCCGGCAACAGATAACGGTATTAAGGTGTTCGGCGCTGATGGCGATAAGATTACAGATGAGCAGGAGCTCGCGATCGAGGAAGCTTACTTTGCCGATAAGGTGGTAGATGACGAGGATGCGCCAGATGAGGTTCGTTTTGTGCCAGAGCTCAGGGAATCGTCTCTGAAGTTCTATGAGCAGCTTGTAGCCGAAAAGATAGGCGATAAGGGCTTTGATGGCCAAAAGATTGTCCTAGACGCTGCTAGCGGCGCAGGACACGAGTTTTCGAAGAAGGTATTCGAGGAGTTTGAGTTAGACGTCGAGCAGATCGACCCAGAGCCGACTGGCAAAAATATTAACGAGGGCTATGGTGCGCTCTATCCTGAGAAGCTTGCCGAAGAGACGCGCGAGCAGGGTCTCATTGGGGTGGCGCTAGATGGCGACGCTGATAGGATCGTGCTCGCTGATGAAGAGGGGCGTATCTGGGATGGTGACCGCATCGTTATCTTGATTGCTGAGTATCTGAAGGAACTGGGGAAGTTGCCAGAAGATACGGTGGTGCTTACCGAATATAGCAACCTTGCGACGATTAATTACCTTGAAAACGAGGGGATCCATGTGGCGAAGGTTGTCAACGGCGACCGTGCAGTGGCACAGAAGTGTCGTGAGCTTGGAGGTATCCTCGGTGGCGAGTTGGCCGGACATATTATATACCTACCATGGCTGCGCGGCTCGGATGGCACCTTTATGGCACTAATGATTATGCGTATCGTTCAGGAGAGCGGCAAGAGGCTTGCTGACCTCTGGGCAGACTACGAGAATTTGCCGTCTCGCCAGTGGGGACTCTTCGTGAAGGAGAAGAAGCCGGTTGAGGAGATTCCTGGTTACAGCGAGGCCGTCCGTGAGGCGGAAGAGCGTTTTGCGGGCAAGGGCCGCGTATTTGTGCGCTATTCGGGTACGGAAAATAAGATTAGAATCCTCGTTGAAGGCGAGGATGACGCTTTGGTTGACGAAATCGGCGAAGGTCTAGCAAGTATTATTAAAAAGGAGATAGGGGCATGATTGAAGTAGGTGCAGTAACAGAGTATGACGCAGAGGTCGCAGAGGCGATGGGCAAACTTCGCCAACAGCTAAGTGCGCGCCATGATGGTTCTGCGATTAGTCGTGAGATTATTGAGGAACTTATCGAGTCGCCTTATCATGATATTTTGATTGCAACAGATGACGGCAAGGTGGTCGGCATGGCGATTGTCTCGATCGTGATGGCAACGCTCGATCGCAATGTATATATGGAAGATCTCGTTGTTGATAGCGAATGTCGCGGTAAAGGGGTCGGCGGTCAGCTGCTCGATGCCGTAAAAGATTGGGGCAGGGCGCATGGTTGCCGCCGCCTCGAGTTCACTTCGTCGAGTCGCGAGAAGAAGGAAGGCGCCAAGGGCTTCTATGAGAGCCACGGGGCTGAGGTTCGCGAGACGAACGCATTCCGCGCAGAATTGAATTAGTCTGTTTTTATAGAGGCGGTGGTGGGCTTGACTTTTTGAGCGATTTCGCTTATACTTAGCTCAAGACTAGGTCAAAACAAAAAATAGTCGAAACAAAAATACAAACAAGAGTGTAGGAAATGAAAAACAAATTCATTTTGGGCGCGGCTTTTGCTAGCGCTGGACTCGCGGCACTAATCGGTGGCGATTGTTTTGCTACGCCTCAAGGTTGGGCGCCGATATCTGCGGCAACGATTGGCGGCGGTCGTGTTATGAATGTTTGTATTGAGACTGGGACGTCGTATTACGGCGCGCCTATCTCAGTTGACGTAGTAACGGTTGGCGGCGTCGATATGGACTATTCTGCCCAGATGTATTTTTCTGATTTTGAGGAGCAACAATGCAAGACGATTAATCTTCCGTCTGGTGGCTATCATTTCACTGTGACTCCTCCGGCAGGAGCGGGAGCTATGGCTTGGAACCCGTCGAATACCTCAAATGGCATTATGGAGATATGGGTAGACTTAGATGCGACGGGATACTTTGCCGTGGGCGGTGGCTTCACGAGTAGTGCTACTGCGACTGACGCGATACTAAAACGGGGTCGCGAAGTAAATCTCGCCCTAAAGGCCCTAGCTGGCACGACGGCTGAGTATGCGATTGATGAAGATACGAACATAAAGAGTATTTCCTTCGTCGATGCGCTCCCGAACACTATTAATCCGGAGACGTCGAACAAAACATTATTGTCGGATGGCGTAATTCCTATCTATGCGTATAATGATGGCGAAAACAATATATATATCCATAAGACGACGGAAAACATCTGGGTTCCGAAAGATAGCTCATATATGTTTGCCGGCATGAGCGGACTCACATCTCTTACGCTCCCGAATAATGGTCTAAAAATGACGAATGCAGTTACTACGAGTGGGATGTTCGAAGGAGTGAGCTCTCTCGGGCGCCTTACTATACCAGAGGATTTCGATACCTCAAACGTGGAGGACATGTCATATATGTTCGCCGATATGTCATCGCTTATACGCCTTGAGCTTCCGTCGAGTATGGACACTTCGAATGTGGAAAATATGATCAGTATGTTCTCCGGTATGAGCTCGCTGAGCAGATTGACCGTTTCGTCGAACTTTAATACTTCGAATGTGACTGATATGAGCTCGATGTTTGAGGGGATGAGTTCAATAAGATCGTTCCCGACGTCAGTGCTTATGCAGATGAATACTTTGAAGGTCGAATCTATGAGCAGAATGTTTGCCGGCATGAGCTCTGTAGCGAACATCATAAATCTACCTCCGAATTTTGACACCTCAAATGTAGAGGACATGTCATATATGTTTGCCGACATG